>OODK01000087.1_pt1 | contig 111553 bp, 108 predicted proteins | sample 1671371 | NCBI WGS metagenome assembly OODK01 (sample SAMN06348150, study PRJEB24527) | human gut metagenome | biome: human gut; feature: ankylosing spondylitis patient; material: feces | host: Homo sapiens | place: China | collected 2015-10 | reverse complement strand
TGCTTGCTATCTACTCCATACCCCCACCGAAAGGCGGTATTTGTTGCGCGTTCCTTTGATTTTGGACGCAAAAAAAGATTGCAGCCGCCATGCGCTGCAATCTCCCGATTTCTCATATTGTGAGGTTAATCCTCTGCTTTTTCGACTTCCGTTATCTCCCTTGCTGTTGCGGTTACAATCCGTATGCCTTTATCGCTCATACCGTCCAGCAGCGCGTCAAGCTGCCGCCGCCCGGTGGATTTCTCCGCATTGCTGTTCGGGAAGAAAAATTGATCTACCGAAATATGATACCGGGTTACAAGGTCATAGAATACCTGTAAACTCGGCTGTTGTCCCTTGTTCTCGATATTCGCAAGGTAGCGCGGGGAAATATATAACTCGTCGCTTACCTTTTTGCGGCTCTCGCCGTATTCATTTCTCGCGGCTTTTATAGCTGCCCCGAAAGCCTTAAAGTCGTACAATGGTACGGGTCTTTTTGCCATTTTCATTCACCCTGTTACATTTTACAGTTCACCTTTCTTTTTGGATATGTCCACACAATTCATATCATTAGGTTAAATACTTCCTGTTGTGTATTGACAGTAGACTGATTTTCTGATAAAATAAAATTTATGTAAAAGGAGGCGGCGTTTATGTTGCATAGCATGCGTATTAGATAAGCATTGAAAAAAAGGATTTTCCCATTTTCAACATGGGCTTTTTTGTCATGCTTATTTTGCGGATGCTATACAAAAAACTAACGACGTATAGATATAGTGCAAGCTATGCCTTAGTTTTGTTGTACTGCTCTGTGCATTATAAATGCAGGTCAATGCTCATGTTGAGGATTGACCTGCATTTTTTTGTGTAAAAAGGACGAGTGAAATATAATGCTTAAAAAATATTGGATAAAATGTCCGATTTGTAACGGAAAGACGAGAGTTCAAGTATTTCATAATACTGTATTAAAAGATTTTCCTCTTTTCTGCCCTAAATGCAAATTGACGCATATCATTGATGTAGAAAAATTAGAGATTGTAATCAAAAATACAGAAAAACAAACTTTTATTATTTAGAAGAAAGGATATAAAAATGAAACGTTTACCTAAATATACGCCTGCGGAAGTACGGAATGATCCATACGGATTTACTTACAAAGAAATGTCGGAAGTTATTGGCGAGAATGAAGCAAAAGCCTTATATGAAGAATTATATAAGCAATTACCACGCAAAAAAAATCTATCAATGTTGGTAAAAAATATTTGCAAAAGCAGTGATACTGAAAAGTATGTTTACGAACTGAAAGACAACAAATACATTGAAACGGTTTTTATCAAGCGGCGAGATGGTGGAACTGTTTGCGTGAGCACACAAGTCGGTTGTCCTGTTGGTTGTATTTTTTGTGAGTCCGGGCGAAATGGCTTTGTTCGTAATCTAACATCGTCAGAAATCGTACAACAGATTATATTGTTGCGTCGAAAAGTAAACCGTATCGTTTTTATGGGTATGGGAGAGCCTTTATTCAATTATGACAACTTGATAAAAGCAATCCATATTCTCCGAGATAGATATGGGCTCAACTTTCCAACCGACGGCATTACCATATCAACAGTTGGTCCGGTCGATCAATTAAAAAAATTGCGCGAGGAACATCTTAAAATTCAGTTGACAATATCTTTACACGCAGCAACACAATCTGCAAGAAATCGTATTATTCCTCACATGCGCATATATGCTATTGAAGATGTTGTTAAGCAAGCCTTATCCTATTCTGAAAGGCATAATCGCAAAATTGTCTTTGCGTATTTGCTTTTACCGGGTATAAATGACCGGCCCTCAGATGTAAGACAACTTGCAAAATGGTTTCGGGGCAAAAAAGTTATGATTAACGTGTTACAATACAACCCAACAAGCAATTCAAGAATTAAAGCACCACAGAAACGGGAAATAGTTGCATTCAAACATCAATTAGAGCAAGCAGGACTTGAAGTTACTATGAGAGTTTCTCATGGCAGAGAGATTAACGCGGCTTGTGGACAGTTAGCTAACACATATAATAAATTCAAAAAAAAATGATTAAAAGTGCCAGACGCATAGACGCAGAGCCGATAACGCATTAGGTCAAAAAACCTATGTGTTATCGGCTTTTTTATTTAATATTGCGCAAAAGCCGCTGTTCCCTATTATAGAATGGATTGCGGGTAGTGTATTAAAGTCGCCCTTTTTTAAGGATACGGCGGTATCGGGGAGGTATCGCCGTGTCCATTTTTATTTACTGTAACCCGCCTAATGCTTTGCGGTCAAAAAAAGCTATGCTCCGCAAGCGGGATATTCCGGCTATGAATGTGAACTGTCAATACATTTAGCTACTGCTTACATTTCCTTTGCGCCCGTCCGCGTCTTGCGGACGGGCGCATTTTGCTTTTTTCAACTTTTTTCTGAAAAGCGCACTCAAGAGCCATCTCCCGAACGGGTACGGAGCGAAAGGGGCAGAGAGGACAAGCCCTTAACTCCCGTCCTCTACTCCACGCGGGAAGGAGGTGAACTCTATGGAGCTATCTTCTTCCGACAAGGAAAGAATACAACATCAGTACGACGCATTAGCAAAGAAAACTTTGGTCGGCGAAGCGAAAAGCCACCGCCGCACTCTTGCGAAACGCGCAGCACGCGAAGTTACTTTTTCGGATTTGAGCGAAAGCGAACTCGCGCAGCTTTTCACAACGGACGAATACGAAAGCGATTATTTCCGTTTTCAAGTGTCCGGCTTTGATGTACTCGTCAAAAATGAACTGCTTGCCGAAGCCCTTAACGCTTTGCCCGAAAGGAAACGCGACATTATCCTTTTGTCCTACTTCTTGGATATGAGCGACGCGGAAATTGGCGAACTGCTGAATGTTGTACGCACGACGGTTTTCCGGCACAGGAAATCCGCGCTTGCGAAAATCAAACAGTATTTGGAGGGAAAAGCAGATGATGAATACCGTTAGGAAGTCTGAAAATCTGTTGCCGTTCCCTGTCATTTCCGCAGCGGCAAACGGCGACACAACCGCCATGTGCGCGATCTTGAAGCACTACGAGGGTTACATAGCGAAACTTTGTACCCGCACGCTGAAAGACGACGCGGGCAATACCTATTCCTATGTGGACGAGGAAATGCGTAACAGGCTGCAAGTGCGCCTTATTACCCGCACCCTTGCTTTTCATGTAGGATAATCTTTTAGCCCATGCGGGGAGCGTGTCCCCTTTCCACGCTTCCCGTTATGGGCTATTTGTCGTTCCGCAAAAGCATATCCGCTGTTGATGTGCTTTTGCAGGCCGACAAAGCCTATTGTTCTTTGACAAAGAAAGCGGCCTTTGGTGCGCAGCATAACAGGCAAACGGGTACATTCCGTCTGTACCGAGCCAGTCGGCGGGTACGCCATGACAGCTTTTCCCCATAGGGGAAAAGCCGAGCGAGAACTACCGCGCCGTAAAACAGGTTTAGCAGCTTGTGGGCGACGACATACAAGGCGGCACAATGATACTCCCGCGTTGAACACCCTCAAAGTATTGCGCGGCGCACCCATAAGCATGGGCCGGGGTGAAACTCCCGTGAGGTTGCAGCTAACAACCGCCCGTTTTTGCCTTTTGACGAATATAGTTTATCCATACAGGAAAAGGAGGTTTTTCTAATGGATAAAAAACAGACAATTACAACCGAACGCAAAATAGGGAAAATCACCTATCTTGTTCAAGCGTTGCCGAGTGAAAAGGCAACCGATACAATCCATAAAAAGATTGAGAAACTCATTGTAAAGGATTTGCAGAAAAAGCCCGGAAATCCGGGATTTTTAGCGTCCGAGTAGTGCATTAGGCGGCGGGATATGGTATAATGATAGCAACACATTATACCTGTTTATTCGGCTGTCGGAAAGGAGGACTAATGTTACAGTCGAATAAAATCACCGCCCTTTACTGCCGTTTAAGTCAAGAGGATATGCAAGCCGGAGAAAGCGGAAGCATACAGCACCAAAAAATGATACTTCAACGCTATGCGGACGAACACCATTTTTTGAACACAAAGTTTTTTGTGGACGACGGATTTTCCGGCGTGAGTTTTGAGCGCGAGGGGCTGCAAGCGATGTTGCAGGAAGTGGAAGCCGGACGAGTGGCGACGGTCATTACCAAAGACCTTTCCCGTCTTGGCAGAAACTATCTGAAAACGGGCGAACTCATAGAGATTGTATTTCCCGAAAACGGAGTACGCTATATCGCGATCAACGACGGAGTTGACACAGCGCGGGAGGATAACGAGTTTACCCCCTTGCGGAACTGGTTTAACGAGTTTTACGCCCGCGACACAAGCAAGAAAATCCGCGCAGTTAAACAGGCACAGGCGCAAAAAGGCGAGCGCGTCAACGGGGAATATCCATACGGCTATATCCCAGACCCGAACAACCGCCACCACCTTATACCCGACCCGGAAACCGCGCCGATTGTCAAACAGGTTTTCGCTATGTTTGTTAGCGGCGTGCGTATGTGCGAAATCCAAAAATGGCTTGCGGAAAACAAAGTCTTGACGATTGGAGCGTTGCGCTATCAGCGTACAGGACAGGCGCGGTATCAGCGGGCAATGATCGCCCCCTATACTTGGCCGGACAAAACGCTCTATGACATATTAGCAAGGCAGGAATATTTAGGGCATACCATAACCGCGAAAACTCACAAGGTATCCTACAAGTCGAAAAAGACCCGGAAGAACGAAGAAGAACAACGCTATTTCTTCCCAAACACCCATGAGCCGCTTGTTGACGAGGAAACCTTTGAACTTGCGCAAAAGCGGATTGCTACCCGCCACCGCCCGACAAAAGCAGCGGAGATTGATATTTTTTCCGGCTTGCTGTTTTGCGCTGGTTGCAGACATAAGATGTATTACCAACAGGGCGTAAATATCGAGCCGCGCAAGTTTTCCTATTCTTGCGGCGCATGGCGCAACAGGGCAAGGACAGGCAGCGAGTGTACCTCTCATTATATCCGCAAAAACGTACTTCTTGATTTAGTGCTGGAAGATATGCGGCGGGTTTTGCGGTATGTTAAGGAACACGAACAGGACTTTATCTGTAAAGCTACCGAGTACGGCGACATGGAAGCGAGAAAGGCATTAGCGCAGCAGCAAAAGGAACTTTTCAAAGCACAGGCGCGTATGACCGAACTTGACACGCTTTTCCGCAAGCTGTATGAGGACAACGCATTAGGCAGACTGACAGATGAACGGTTTGTGTTTCTAACTTCCGGCTATGAGGACGAAAAGAAATCCCTTGCCGCAAGGATAGACGAGTTACAACAGCAGATCGCAACCGTTACCGAGCGAAAAAGGGATATATCAAGGTTTATTCAGATTGTCGGGAAATACAGCGACATACAGGAATTGACCTATGAAAACGTCCATGAGTTTATCGACCGTATTTTGATACATGAATTAGACCGGGAACCCAACACCCGGAAAATCGAAATCCATTATAGCTTTGTCGGACAGGTTGATACCGAGCAGGAGCCGACGCAAGTTGTCAACCATGACCGCCGCAACATGGTAGATGTAAAAAGTATCGCTATCTAACCCCAGCAAAATTCACACCCGAAAAACCATCATCCGTAAAATGTCGAATGTTACCGAACCCATTTCTACGGGCATAATCTTCCAAGTATTTCTTTTGATTGATAATTGAATTTGACTCGCCAGTAAGGTCATCATCCCTTGATAAACGCTCATAAAGTGCAGTAATTTTTGAAGTCCTTGACATTCTCTTAACCTCCTTTCGTTATGTATTCTTGCAATTTAAAAAGGACGATGTTTATCGTCCTGTTAAAGTATAGCCCTCTGGTACAAATTTTACTATACTTATTGTCGTTTCAAAAACATATGTCCAAACTACTTTCTTACTAAAAAAAAGCCTAGAAGAGACATTTTCTCTTCTAAGCCTTATTACTTTATCACAGAATACTTTTTGCTTTCATTTTTCCTCATGGTCATGAGGCTTTTTTTGTTTAAATCGTGTCTTATGAATCATCCGACTTCTCCTCACGTGCTATTTGAATTGTTTCTAATGCTTTCTGAATTCGTTCCTTTGCATAAGGAGGTCTTAAATTCAATGATAACCGTCCCTTTTGGATTATATAGGTTTCACTTCCTTCTTTTGTTGAGTTGCTTAGATAGCAGCATTCCGGATATCTCTCTGCAAAATTCTTTAGTCGTTTCTGTAATCCCTGATTAAATGTATAGACACTATAATATCGATCTTCTTCATTTGTCAGGATAATCGTTTCTTTTTCATACTTTGACAATTTCATAGCATTTAGTCTCTCCTCCTTTCCATCTCCTGCTCCAAATATCTCGGTACCGGTTTTCCAGATTTCACAGCGATTGCAATCTGTTTTTCCCGTAATCTCTTGATTACTGACTCTCTTTTCTTTGGTTTCTTTTTTGAGGATTGGTATAGCTTCTGTGCCGGCTTTCTTTCCACACTTTTCTCTTCTGCATTTTTTAGATTATTTACCTGGCCATCCACCATATTATAGTTTTCTTCTGTTCCGGATTCCCAGCTTCTCTCATAAGTCCCATTCTCAAAAAATTTCTGATAATGTTCCAGCCTTTCTTTATATTTTTGATATTCCTGTTCCCTTTGTTCCGGTGTTTTCATAAGCTCATGGAGTTTCTGTTTGGTTTTTTCATCAAATCCATTCTTACATTCCTCCATGATCATCTTCCCATAACTATCTAGGATGATATAGGCAACCTGCCTGTGATATTCCTGATGCTCCATGAGATAAAACTGTTTTCCATCAATGATGATATCATCCGTAGCCATCCAGTTTCCCGGCTTTCCACTAATGCGGTAATTTTCCGTATCCAATGTGACCAATGTACCTGATGGGTTTAAACGGATGAACCCTGATAAAAGCTGTGGATAATCTTCATTGACATAATAACAATGGATTTCCCCATTCTGATTCAGTACAAGCACATCACTGACTTCACAGGACTCTTTCATGCGTTTCCATAAAGCAATTGCACTCTCCCCCGCCAATAATGGCCTGATATCCATCTGCCGGTAATATTCAATCCTTATCGCAAGTTTCCTGCTTACCGCTTCCTGATAGGAAAGGTGCCAAAGGTCTCTCCCTTCCGAGTGACGGTCTACTCGGTAAACTGCAAATTGATCATTCTTCATAAGCATCATCCTCCAGGTTATTCAGATAACGATTTAGATCCAGGGAATAATAATATTTATCTTCGATCATCTGTAACTTACTGATCGCAGATGCAATCGTTTCCAGCAGATCGTCTTCCAACGGATCTTCTTTCGTTTCTTCCAATGCCTCTAAAGTGTCTTTCAAAATATCTATCGTATCCTTTCTTGTGTTTTCCTGGAAAAGAGCCACAACCGCCAATTCATCTTCTTCAAATGTTACTTTACTCATAAGCTCATATCCTCCCTTCTTTTTTGAGATTTGGTTTTCTGTATCTCTCCTTTTTCTTCTTTTGGTCTGGTTTTCTCTACATTCAGAGGCTTTTTGTCGATATATTGTTCTACACGTTTCAGGGCTTCCTGCACCAACTTGTTCTCCCTGTAAAATGGTATGGAATCTAAGATTTCTCTTTGTGATCTTCCGGCAACCATCAGATCCATCATTCCGTCATAATCACTCCCTTCCTGCAGGTTAAAACCAACAGATTTGAGCCCATTCATTCGTTCTGCAGGTATCTTCTCATACGCTTCTAAAGCTTCCGGCAAAGTAAGATCATGATGAACTTCTCCTAATATCGGAAACTCTGAACACTCTGCCGCATAGAAGCTGATACAACTCGTTTGCTCTAAGATATCCTTTTTCTGAATGTCATTTTCCATTCCGAGTATCTTTTTTCTCTCTTCTACAAAATCCGGAAGTTCCTGGAATCCAAAGCGATCCACAAAATATGCTTTCATATCCCCATTCTGATTCATGATCACAACATCACTGACAGACAGGGAGTGTGCCTTATAATCAGCCGGTGGATCATCATTAAAAATACTGTAAATCGCATTCATATCTTCATTTGGCAGATACAGGCTGGAATAAACACATCGATACTGATCCGCAGTTATCGTGATCCCTTTTTCCTGCAGGTCTTCCATTCCCACAAATAATTGATCTCTTCCAGATCCATTTTTATCCAAATGATAGATTGAGAGCCTGCATTCTTTCCTTGTAAACATCATTTCTTCAAAACTCTGTTCAAACCGTTCCGGATATATCACTCGCTCTACACGTTCTTTCTGGATCGGATCTCCTTTTTCTATGATTGCTTCTACCCATCGTTCCACTTCATTCCAGGATTTTGCAAATAAATGTCCCTGCATCCTATGAGTGCCGTCTGGAATAAACTGCAGATGTTGGGAATTGCTTTCTTCTTTTGCAAAACGGTATCCGGCAGCTTCTACTGCAGCAAGTAATTTCTCTTGTTTCTGTTCCAGCATCATTTCTATTTTTTCTGTCAGCTCATCGATCATTTCTCCGGCCGTCTTACGGATCACATTCATAGATGCTTTCAATTCTCTCATTTCTTTTCCACTGCTCCAACCTGCAATATACGGAAAACTGTATTCTGACGTATCCAGTTCAAAGGCAGAGCACACACAATACGCGACTGACTCTGCTTCCACTTCTTTTGTCAGCCGGTCCTTCTCGATGCCCTGGCTTTCCATGATCTCCTTATCATGTAACCTTGCATGTGCGGTTTCATGGATCGCTGTTTTTAAGGTCTGGCTCTGGCTCATTTCTTTTTTGATCACGATCTCTTTATCCAGGTTGTGATAATAACCGTTTGCAGATCCTTCGATCGCATCGAATCGTATCGGCACTGGTGAGATTTCCCGGATTGCTTGCAGGAATAAGTCAAAATCTTCTACTGCCGCTGTCAGGATTTCCGGAGCAAGTGTCTGAATCGGCTCTCCTGTGGTCTGTTCAATATCAAATACTGTAATCGCCTTGAAACACGGAAGTGTGACCTCTACCTCTTCCGTCTTTGGTTTTCCATCCGGACCGATGACTGGTTTCTGATCATGATCCAATACTGCCTGCTCCTTTTTTCTTTTGATTGGCGCCGGTGCGATAATGGTGATTCCCTTCTCCCCTTTTTTTACCTGTCTGCCCATAGACTGCCAGTTCCGATATCCCGTTACTAAGGTGGCATCCGGTCTTTGCATGGCGATCAACAGCGTATTATTAAAAGAATAATTATGGAATTTTGACATTGTCTTCAAATATTCCTGATACCGTTCACTGGTAAATAGTTCTGCGACTCCTGTTTCCAGGTTTTGCATGATACTGTCCATATCTTTTCCCTGTATGGGAAGTAATTTGGTTTTTGTCAATTCTTCGCTCATTCATTTCCTCTCTTTCTCTTTTAAAAAATCCCCCATACAGCCGTGTGTATGAGGGATTCCCATCTTATCGTTATACGGACTCTACACTTCTATAATTCCATCTCATGTTTCTTAGCTTTCGGCTGCTTCATACTCTGCTCTTTTCCCGTATGCTCATTTTTACCAAGCTGAGCTGTTTTCTCTTTCTGACGCTCTTCAAATTTATCTGCCCTTTCAAATACCCGGTCTTTCACATCATAATGATAGACGTGATCGGAAAGTCGTTCTTCCGGAGCGACTTCATTTTCATTGATCGTCTGGACCATATCCTCCAGAACCCGGTAATCAAATGTTCCATTATCCGGAATGACTAATGTTTCATGGGTGGAAGAGGGCAGAATAAAGAAGTCTCCCTGAAAACCTTCCCCAATCTGCTCCATTACTTCCGGATAAAAAATCACACCTGCTCCATCCACTGTCTGCGGATTCGTGATAATGAACATCGGAGTCTCCCTTTCCATTCCCATTCCCTTTGAAATAATTTCTGTAATGTTCTGAACAGGTTCGTCCCTCATGATTGTTTCAGAACCCATTCCCATAAGCTGCTCAATCATACTTCCCATAATCATCACCTGAACCGGTCTGACATTAGGACTGTTTTCCATGGCATCTGCATGAAGCTGTTCCTCACTGATCCCATAACGTTTTAAAATATCATTCGTGATCATCGTAGAACCCACCCCAATATCATCAATGCTGATTGCAAGATGATAGGTAATTGCCAGATCTTCTCTCATCTGGTGAGGTACGTTCTGCAGCATTTCTTCATTTTTTTCTGCTGAAGATACGCGGATGAACAGCTTATCCTTTGCAGTCTCATATTCTGTGATGCTCTTCGGATCAAACTGTTCCGGTGCATCAAGCACCAGCTCCGTAATATTTCTCAAAATGTTTTCCATAGAATTCTGTGGATCTGACTGGAACATTTCGTATAACTGATTCAGGTTAAAGGTCGGCGCGATTACCTGATTTTCTTTTAAGACCGTGATTCCGAGATAATTCTCATTTAATTTCTTTATCTCTTCGATTTTTACCTGGGCACCTTCATATTCAATCGGAAGAAACTGTTTGATTCTTCCCTTTACTTCGTCAACAAATTGATTAAAATCCATATCTTATTCCTCCTTCTATTTTCTCTTATTTTTCTTCGTTGTTTTCTTTTTCGGGAAAGATAATGAAAATGTCACTCTCCCGTTTTCATCGGCTTCCATATGCAGATCTGCTTCAAAATACAGATCTTTTTTTCTGGAATACAGATCCTTCACATGAACACTTCCATTCTTCAGAAGCTCAGCAGCCATCCTGGTATCCATATCCTTTTCCATACTCTGTAAATACTTGTTTTCTTTCCAGAGACAAAAATTACATTCACGATTACCGCAATAGAAATTTTTCTTTCCTTCATAGACCAGGCCGCCACAGACCGGACAGGTTCCCAAGCTCTCTTTTTTCTGGAATCTTCGTGTCTCTTCTTCCGGAATGGAGTCACAATGATTCAGCATCATGGAAATCAGCTTTTCGATGCCTGTCATAAACTGCCCAGGAGCCATCTTTCCCTGCTCCATCTCTAACAGTTGGTTTTCCCATTCGGCTGTCATGGTGGCAGATTTCAAGAAATCCGGTAAGATATCAATCAATATTATTCCGTCCTCTGTTGGAAGGATCTGTTTGCCTTTTCGTACCGCATACTGGGAAGCGATCAGTTTTTCTATGATCCCTGCCCTTGTTGCCGGAGTTCCTAATCCTTTCTTTTCTGTGTCTTCATCAAATTCCTTATTTCCAGCAGTTTCCATTGCCGCAAGGAGAGTATCTTCACTATACGGTTTCGGTGGTGCTGTAAAATGTTCCGTCTTCGCTGCGGACACGTTGTAAAACTTATGATCTACTTCTACTTTTGGAATGTGGTCCTTCCCTGCATCTGCCGGGTTTTCTATGGCAAGTCCATCATCATTCTTAAAGCATTCCTCATACAGTTTCCAACCGATCTGTTTGATCACTTTTCCTTTTGCTTTAAATATTTCATCCTGACATCGTACTTCCACCTCTGTCTCCATGAATACATGATCTTCTTCCATTGCTTCTACGGTATGTACTGCGATCAGGAATAAAATCTTTTGTTCCCATTCTCTTAGCTTAGAGAAGTCAAATTCTGCAAGTTCTACCGTAGGAATGATCGCATGATGATCCGATACTTTCTTGTCATTCAGCACCTTCTTTACCTCCGGTGTTTTGGGCTGGTCAAACGGTCCCAGCAATTGATATTTCTCATGGATCTTACGGATCACTTGTTTCGCTGTTTCTTCCATATCGCTTGTCAAATACTGGCTGTCTGTACGCGGATAAGTGATCAGCTTCTGCTCATACAGGCTTTGCGCCGCATTTAATGTCTGCTGAGCAGTCATTCCATAGATACGGTTCGCCTCTCTCTGTAGGGTTGTCAGGTCATACAGTTTCGGCGGTTTTACCGTCTTTTCCTTTGACTCCACCTTTTCCACAATCGCATCACTGCCCTGACAGGTTTTCCACACTCTTTCTGCTTCTTCCACATCGAAGATTTTCTTCTTCTCTGCGATCAGTCCATCACAATCCAAAACCACATTAAAATATTTTTCTTTTTTGAAACCTGAAATCTGCTTCTGTCTTTCGACAAGCATGGCAAGAGTCGGTGTCTGCACGCGGCCAACTGCCAGCTTTTTAAAATATTTTGTTGTGTAAGCTCTTGTCGCATTCATACCGACAAGCCAGTCTGCCTGTGCCCGGCAAACCGCCGCTTCTGCCAGATTATGATAGGTTTCTCCGGCTTTCAGATGTTCCATCCCTTCTAAGATCGAAGAACTTTCCAGCGAACTGATCCATAATCTCTTGACCGGCTTTTTACTTCCCGACAGATCATATACATGCTTAAAGATCAGTTCTCCTTCCCGTCCGGCATCACAGGCATTTACCACAAACTCAATATCCGGGCGGTTCAGCAGCTTTTTCAAAATATAGAACTGTTCTTTCTTATCTTTGGATACTGCCAGTTTCCATTCTTCTGGGATGAACGGAAGATCCTCATACAGCCATCTGGTGAACCTTTCATCATAAGAATCCGGTGGAACATATTCTGCAAGATGGCCAAAACACCAACTGACAATGCAGCCCTTTCCCTCCAGATACCCTTCTTCTTTTTTTGATGCCCCGATCACTTCCGCAATCGCTTTGGACACGCTTGGTTTTTCTGCAATTACTAAATACATAACTTATTACCTCCTTCATATAACGAAAGGAAACGCCCCAAAAATACAGGGCGTTCCACTCATTTTTTTTGTTTTTTATTCATTTTCTTCTTCCCGGTCTTCAAATTCATCCTCATTGATGATCTCCAATCCGTCACTTGTTTCCAGTCCTTCCTCTTCAAAATCCTCTTCTTCCTCTTTCTTTGGCTTATAGATCTTGAAGTAGTAATAAGCTGCAACTCCACCTAACGCAAGAATAAAGATTGCTGCCATTGCTCCCATATTCGCTTGTGGCATCTTCTCTTTTTCTGGCTTTGTTATCTCTTCTTTTTTACCGGTTTCTTCAGTTTTATTTTCATCGATGACTACCTGCGGAGTGGGTGTGACAGTTGCCGTCTCTTTTTCCTGATCCACAAATTCCTTCAGATCATTTTCATCTACCTGGGATAACAAATATACATTCTGGGAGGTAGAACTGCGGTCAATCACAAGATAAAAGGTATTGTTATTCTTTGTTGTGATCGTAAGGAATTCTTTACTGGATCCATTCTGGATATCATCCTGGACTTCCCCATTCCCCGGTTCTGTAAAAGCATCTTCTTTCTTCTCTGTTGTATTATTTTCCGGCAGAACCCCCTCATCTGCCGGCTTTTCTGTTTCTTCATTCTGTACCGTCTCCGTCTGTGCCGCTTCTGTATTTGCCGTCTCTGCCGACGGATCCACATATGCAAAGGCTGTTGTGGATGCGGAAAAAAGCACCATAACGCCTAACAATACTCCTGCCACTTTCTTATTCAGTTTTTTCCATTTCACCATACGGATGTCCCTCCTCTTTCTTTTCTGTAAATACAAAGGAGCCTGTTCCTTCTTCCTCAGACTCCTGGCTGACCTGAAATTTTACGGTTCCTTCCTGGATTCCATTCAGAAGATCATGCAGGGCATGACTGTCTAATTTCATTCCACGGATGCTTTTGATCATCTCATTATCTTCTTCCTGTTTTAAAGCAGCATGAAGTCCTTTGAGATACTGTTGAAGATCAGCGATCTTCTGTTCTGTCTTATGGATCTCTTCCATATATTTCTTGATTTTTTTATTCAAATCTTTCACTCTCCTTTTCTTATGGCAATCTGCCAAAACACATAAAATGTTGCTGCCAGTATGCAGTACCGATATTGGAATAATGGATCGGATCTCCACAATGGATCATCATGTTATTTCCCACATAGATACCCACATGGCTTGCTCCTGGCGTATTGTACGTTCCCTGGAAAAAGATCAGATCTCCCGGCTTTGCATCGCCCGGAGAAACAAACGTACAACTGTTTCGCAATCCCTCTGCGGTCTGTCTTCCCAGATTCCATCCGTTTCCACAATGATTGATCACATAGGATACAAATCCGGAACAGTCAAATCCAGAAGGCGAATATCCTCCCCATACATACGGGACTCCCAGATATTTCTCAGCTTCCCGGATCATCCGGGCAAATTCTTCATCCTGTAATGCTTCCGGAGGTATTTCATAACTCATTCCGTCTGAACCGGAGCCTGTAGAGATATTTCCTGTATCCCACAAGTAATTTCTGTTTCCATAGGTGGTATTTAAAGCATTGTATAGGATCATCTGTTCCTCATTCAGATTGGCTCTTGCGACTGCATCAAATCCTGTATTCCCTAAGGTAACATACAAGATCTTCTTCGTTGTCGTATTCGTTACCGTCACTTCATTGCTTCCGTTACTATCCGCAATAAACGCTTCCCAGGTCTTATGACCATGTGCGGATGCTGCACTGTGATTATCATAGTAAACATCGAACTGCACTCCATATCTTGCAAAGGCTCCCGTATCCTCTACGGTATATTCCACGCCATTCATCACAATCTTTGTTCCCATCGGAACAAATGGATCAGAAGCATCTACCGCGATTGTATGGTTTGCAGTTGGATAAACGCCACTCGCTGTAGGACCGCCTGACCATTGTCCGCAACAGATCGAACAATTACAGTAACCGCTGGTAACTACGTTCCCTAAGGATTCCCCTACCCGTACCGTCTTCGTTTCTGTCACGGTTTCTGTTTTGCTTTCCGTATCCAAGCTGTACTGTGCTTCAAATAAAGCCTGTAATTCATCCTTGATGTCTTCAAATTTCCAATCCCCATATTTTGCTGTCAGATAGGAGATCAGATGATACGGATTATGAGCGATCTCGCCTACGTTGTACTGGTATTCATCATAGTCCGGATGAGTAGTTTCCATCTCATTGATCTGCTGGTTCAAAGCCGTTTCCAAAGAAACATAGTAGTTCTCAGCCGCATAGATATCTTCATCCGTTCCCGGATATGTGGTGATCTCGATCACAGAGCCGCCCCCTTGTATGGAAGCGCTGCAGCTTCCCAAAGATACTGCTACAATTAGAAATAAGAGCACAAAAATACCGGCGCCGAAAAATACAGCCCGATTCCGCTTCACAATCTCTTTTAATGCGATCTTCGCTTTCACGGTTATATTCTCAACGCCGGCAACAGTTGCCGTCCCACCTGCACTGCCTGCAGATTTTCCTGTTCTGGCAGCCCGATAGGCATCCTTATATCGTTTTCTCTGGAAAAGGCGGTTCAGAACCCTTTTCTTCTCTTCCGACTTTTTGGCCGTTTCCTCCGCCCCTGCTTTCCCCATACTGTCACTCATACCAAATTTTAACTTTTCTCCGGTTTCATCCAGATGATATCCTCTCCGGTTTGCCTTTACATCTGCACGCTGGTTTCGAAGCTGTGCATAGCGCAGACCTCTTACCGCTGTTTCGGTCCCTCTTTCTGCAAACTGAACCGTTTCCGTTGCAACATCCTGTTCCTCTTCTTCTGGATCCGATCCCCCTTTTGAAATTGCATCTCTTACCGCATACCTTCCAATGGTTCTGCCCAGTTTCATCCCCGGGCCTTTTACCATCTGACTTTCCTCGTCATCAAAGGATAACCTTCCGGATTTTGTCTGCTCTTTTCTCATCTGTTTCTGGATCTGCTTTTTCCGGATCTTTTTCTTCTGTCCGGTCAAGGAGTCATCTTCCGGTATCTGCGCATGTTCCCGAAACTTTTTCTTGTATTTGAGGGATTCTCCAGAAACGTTTTTCTCTCCAGTTCCTTCTCCATCTAACACAGATTCTTCTAAAATAGGCTCCTCGGCTACTGCTTCTTTTCGCAAAGAGGATTTTCGGATCTGCTTTTTTTGCAGATTCCGTTCCCCACCTTGTCCATCCGGCAGCTTGACTTTCTTCTTTTCCCGGTCAAAAACAAAGTCCTGTTTCATTTCCGGCGGTCTGCCCCGGCTTTTATGGCTGATATCTTTTACGGAACCATCTGCCAGATTTTCTTCCGTTAGACCGTCTCTTGTCATTTTACTTACAACTTTCTCTCTTCCTTTCAGTTCTTTCCCTGCCAAGACTTCCGCCTCCTTCCTTTTCTCTTTGTTCCACTTCTTCCGGCTTTGTTGTCATCAGAGAATATAACTTCAGGGACTTATCAAACTTATCCTTAAACGGAATGATCGTTGTCCCATAAAAGAGAAGTCCTTCTCCTTCCCCGGAATTCGTAACATAAGACAACTGATACGGTGAGATATTTAATTGTTTTGCCAGAATCTGCCGGTCACCTGCAGCCTGATTTAACATCAAAATAAAGTCACTGTTTTCAAAAATATTTTCAATCTCCCGGCTGGATAGGAGATCCTTTATATTCTGCGTGATTCCAGTCGGGATTCCGCCCCACTTCCTAAACCTCTTGAAGATCTCTACCGAATAAGATGCCGTCTGCTCTTCTTTCAGAAGGAGATGGAATTCATCGATATAGTACCAGGTAGATTTTACGCCACGGTTGACAGTCACCCGGTTCCACACCTGATCCTGTATGATGAGCATTCCAAGCTTTTTCAACTGCTTGCCGAGCTCCTTGATATCAAAACAGACAATCCTGTTATTCAGTTCTACGTTGGTCTGGTGATTAAACACTTTCAAAGATCCGTTGACGTAGATTTCCAAAGCTGTGGCAATCCTCTGTGCCTGAGGTTCTTTCTGTTTGCGGAGACAATCATACAGATCTCCAAGGATTGGCATATTTTCCGGTTTCGGATCAGAAAAATAGTTCTGATATACAAGCGGAAGGCATCGGTCAATGACAGACTTTTCTTCCGCTTCAATTCCATCCCGGCTTCCCATGATCAATTCACAAAGGGATAAAATAAAGTCAGATTTTACTCCCAGCGGATTATCATCCTCAGAATAATTCATGTTGATATCCATCGGATTGATGTAATCCTTACTGTTTGGAGAAATATGGATGACCTGTCCTCCCAAAGCATGAACCAATGGATAATACTCACCTTCCGGATCTCCAATGATAATGTCATCATTGGTCGTAAAAAATACATTTGTCATTTCCCTTTTTGCTGCAAAGGATTTTCCTGATCCGGGCGTACCGAGGATCAGGCCATTAGGGTTTTTCGACTTCTTTCTATCTACCATGATCAGGTTATTGCTGGTAGCGTTCAGTCCATAATACAAAGAATCGCCACCCATAAATAATTCCTGTGTGGTAAATGGTACAAAAATCGCTGTGCTGGTCGTTGTCAGCGCTCTTTTTATCGGAATATGGCTGACTCCAAGGGGAAGGCTGCTCATCAAGCCTTCTTCCTGCTGATAGTCCAGACGCTTTAACATACAATTATATTTCTGTGCGATACCGGCTGTCTGAAAGATTGCATTATCCAATTCCTGCTTGCTTTTTGCGGTATTTAAAAAGAGCGCTGTTACAAGGAACATACGCTCATTTCGTGACTGCAGATCTTCCAAAAGCCGTTTTGCTTCCCCTCCATAGGTATTCAGATCCGACGGAATGATATCCATATCGTACCCTGCTCTTACTGCTTTTTTCTGCTCTTCAATTTTCATTCTGTTGATATCCGTTACTTTGCTTTTTACCAGCTTGATCGCTTTTATCTGATCCACAGACTGAATATGCAGATTTACGATCAAGTCCTTATCAATATCCAAAAACTCTGCCAGCATCTTGTCTGTCAGCTCCGGAGCAAGAATCTGTAAATAAGAAACCGCCCCCATCGTATTTCCCATCTGGAAGATCTTCCCATCCTTAAAGACAAAACTGGTAGGCGCTACATAATCTTTTGTGTTTAAACCAGTTTTGATCATAGAGCCATAATCAAACTGGAAATCTACTGTGGAATCCGGATTAAAGGTTTCATACAGGAGCCGCAATCGTTCCTCCCCATTCAGAGGATACGCCATCACACCAAGGATCTTAAAGTTATTCAGGATATCGGATTCGATACGCTCCAGCTTCGGTTTTGCTTCCCGGATATTTTCCGCTTCAATGGAAAAGGTGATGTATTTCGTTTTCACCAAACCATTGTTTCCTCTTGCAAGCTGTTTTTTCAGCATGTTGGCATATTCCATACGGATATCATCATAAGCATCTCTCTGTGGGCTGATCTTGATCACCTGCTCAAATTCCTTCATGCTGCTCTTATGATTGATAAAACTAAGCTGAAAATGGATGCTGCTGTCAAAATAATTCAGGAAATCACACCAGTTTTCAAAGATCGCATTCTTATCTTCATTCTGCGCTAACTGATAGTTGATATCGTAAAACCGGATACATTTGGAATAGACATTTCCCTGCACCCTGCAAATACCATCCCTTCCCATTTCTTTGTAGGCAATGGTCTGTTGAACGGTAAGTTTCTTTACATCTTTTTTTCCATTCTTCTTTTTATTTGCGGTCTTTTTTCTTTTTCTTACCACCGCTTTTTCCCCCTTTCCTTTCTTCCTTTCTCATCGTTTTCTGATCTTCTCCATCTGGATCCAATTCATAATAGTTTTCAGTTTCATATTTTCTGACAGATGGCCGGATAAATTTTACCCGGATCACATGCATCAATACGTCTTCCAGATGCATTCCATCTTTCTCATACATGGCAAACAAAAAGGCCGGCAGCATCATAAGTACCATAAGGACTGCAGCATTATTGATTCCAAGAGCATTTCTAAAGAGAAAATAACAGGGAATTCCCATAGCTGCTCCAATGCCAATACAGATCAATTGCCTTTTTGTAAGATTAAATGCCACTTTATTCTTTACTTTCGTTAAATCTTTCGGCACACTCACATACGCCATGTGTTTCACTTCCTTTCTTTTTAATGTGCATTAAAGATTGACTTACTAAGTGATCCTGTCTTGAACAGACTGAAACATAAGATCACCGTATATGCCATCACACCAAATAATGAGGAACTCAGATTATCTGAAAACTGGATGCCTGCCACTAATACTGCATAAATAGCAACACATACCATCATCAGAAATGCCTGGAATGCCAGGGCAAAGAGTCCTCTGAAATAATTCGTTCCGATCTGTCCCCACTCTCTGTTGCTCATCGTTGCGAATGGGATCGGTGCAACTGAGGTATAAAGGTAAATTTCTATCATACGGACATACAAGATAACCGTAATGAGTACAGACATGATCTTCATACAGAAACTTACGATCAAAGTTTCCAATGCCAATATCACAAGTTCCCCGATCTCCATGCTTTCCAATGTAGTAGATAAATCTGTGATCGCAGAGCTGATATCAATGGATGTATCTCCGGAAACCAGCCCTGCCGCCGAGTTTACGACGCTTTGTCCTACATCAAAGACTGCCATCGTGATGGTAAACGTATTGCTTACCAGATAAACGGCGATCCACATTTTTACAAAATACTTAAAGAACATCCATGTATCAATATCATGCATATTATTTCGCTCTGTCAGCATGGAGATCAATTCATAACACAGTACAAATGTTATGATGATACCTGCAATCGGCATGATAACTGAATTTGACAGTCCTTCGATCATACTAAAGATACTGCCATTCCATCCTTGTGGTGTCTGTCCAACCTGGCCCGCAATCTCGCTTGTCTTCTGATTGACATCCGTAAACATACGGTCCAGGTTAGAACTGATCATACCTGTTAGAAGTTCCCTCATCCATTCCTCAATCGCATCAAAAATTTGATTGAACATGGATCTCTACTCCTTTCTTTTAACCAAATAATCCACTCAAAAGCGGAATCAACTGTGTACCGATCAGGATCACACCACCGCCACTCATAAGCTGTTTCATACCCAAATAGGTGTAGGAAAACGGCTCGATGGCGGGCGGCGGCGTGTCAAGAAATATCTATGGAGTTTTTTAAGAACCGCCCCGGCGGGGGCAGGTCATGCCGTGACCTGTTCCACCTCCGGGATGGGTTTGAGATTGAAATGAATTTCGATAGAAATGTGTCTTGTCTTATCGCTGTCTATGCTCTCATGGACAACGATTTCTTTAATCAGGCGGTTTAAGGTGGCGGCGTCCAGTTCCGTAATGTCGGCGTATTCCTGAATGGCTTCCACCCATTGGCGGGCGTCACACGCAAGCCGGATTTCATCGGCCAGCTTCTTCCGGCCTTCCGTGACCTTTGCCTTCAACTCGGCCTGTTCCGCCTGCGTCTTTTCCATCAGCAGATTGAAGTTCGCTTCGCTGATACGCCCGGCAACCATGTCCTCATACAGCCGCAGCACCATCTTTTCCAGAACATCAATGCGTTCCTCGTCTTTGGCAAGGGAGCGTTCCAACGCTTCCCGCTGGCCTTTCTGCTCGGCTTCGCAGGTGTCGGACAGCTTCCCGGCAACGGCTTCCCCGTCCATCAGGGCGGCTCTGGCACATTCCCGGATTTTGTTCAGGACAAGCCGGTACAGGGTGTCGTACTCAACCCGGTGCTGGGTACAATGCTGTTTCCCGTAGGCATTGTAGGTCTTACAGGAATAAATCTGCTTCGGGTGCTTCTCATTGGTGTAGCGGATTGTCAGCGACTTCCCGCACTCGCCGCATTTGATAAGCCCCGCAAACAGGCTGATTTCCCCGGTCTGGCGGGGGCGCTGCCGGGATTTCAGCTTGCGCTGCACGATGTCAAAGGTCTTTCGGTCAACAAGCGGCTCATGCTGGTTCTCCACGACAATCCATTCCTCCGGCTTCTTCTCCCCGATGGTTCCGATTTTGAAGCGGTATTCCTTCTTCTGGGAAGCGATAGCGCCGGTGTAGACGGGGTTCATCAGGATGTCCTTAATCACGGAGAAGTCCCACATATACCGCCCGTTTACCGGGTCTTTCTTTTCCCACTTGGTTGACACGTTCCGAAAGCCCCGCACCCGGTTCCAGTAGGTCGGGCATGGGATTTTTTCATTTTCCAGCCTGCGCCGGATGTAGTTGGGGCCGTGTCCTTCCAGCGCCCACGCAAACAGACGCCGGACAATGGGAGCCGTTTCCTCATCAATCAGCAGATGGTTTTTGTCCTCCGGGTCTTTCCGGTAGCCGAAGGGGGCAAGGCAGCCGGTAAACTGGCCTTTCTGTGCTTTCAGCAGATAAGAGGAATGAACCTTCTTGGAAATGTCCTTGCTGTACATCTCGTTGAGGATGTTCTTGAACGGCGCTATGTCGTTGTTGTCCCGCATGGTGTCGATACCGTCATTCATGGCGATATACCGCACGCCGTTGCGGGGGAAGAAATCTTCAATCAGGAAGCCGGTCTGCAAGTAATTCCTACCCAGTCTGGACAGGTCTTTCGTGACCACAAGGTTTATCTGCCTGCGCTCGATGGCTTTCAACATTCGTTTCAGGTCGGGGCGCTCCATGTTCAGCCCCGTGTAGCCATCGTCCTGATAGACTGCAACAACCTCCCATCCCTGCTTCTCGCAGTAGGTTTCCAGCATAGCCCGCTGGTTTGCGATACTGGCGCTCTCCCCGTCAAGGTCATCGTCCTTGGAAAGCCTGCAATAGATAGCCGCCCGGAAGCTGCTTGCCAGTATTGCGTCTACGCCTGTATATTCAAATCCGTTCATCATAACCGTTACCCGCACAATCCAGACGGAACACGGTCACTCTGAACCTTGTCTTTATTATATCCCAAATCTTGCTTTTTCGCAAGATATTCTTTATCATTTCTCTGGCTGTATTTCTGTGCAATCAGGCTCACGAAAACGTCCGTAGCGTCCAGTTCGCCGTCAAATACCGTTGTGACATGGATTTCAGTTTTGCTTTTTGCCATAGGCAGTTACCTCCATAAATGAAATAAGCCAGACAGGAGAGGGTCGGCAACGAAGTCCGGCAACGGGCTTCAAAAAACCTTGAAAACAATCTCTGTCTGGCGGGTTACTGTTTATTTACTTTTTCTTTTATTTTTCTGTTGCTTTGGTTGTCAGAGGGGAGAAAAGCCCGCAGTTACGGGCTTTTTCCCGGCAACCGGCCCGGCAACGGGATAGCAACGGGGTCGGCAACCGGCTGTCATTTCCCCGGATTTTTCAGAAGGGAAGCTCCATCTGCTCCGTGACTTCCACAAATCCGTCCGGCGTTTTTTCACGCCCGTTGTCAGCGCCCGTTGCCGGGGTTTCCCGTTCCCAGCCCTTTTGCCTGCCGTATCCTTCAAATATCCGGGGATTGGAGAAATACTTCCATCCCGTGATACCGTGGTTCATGATGTCGTTGACTTCCCGGATTTCCCATTGTTTCGGTTCGTCAAAGGGGTGGTTTAAGGCTTCCTTGAAAAGCTGCTTGGAGCATACGGCGCTGCCGGTGTAGCGGTCAAGGTACGCCTGTATCATCCCGGCCTTGGTATCCTCCGGCATGAAATCCCGCTGGTGTTCTTTGAGGTACTGTATCATTTCGGGGGTAAAAGACAGCTTAAAATCGCCGCTTTTGTAGGTTGTCATGGCTTCCGCCCATACCTGTTCAATATAGGCTCTGGAAGCGGCTTCATCGTCCAAAATGTGTACCTCGGCCCGTTCGGGGTAGACCATGACCGGCAGGAAGCGCCGGTTCCCGGAACGGTCAAGGGGCAGAAAGTCCAGGGCGTTGGAAGTCCCGCCGAACACGCACTGGCGCAGCCTGTCCTCCGGGTGGGTTTCGTAGGGGATTTTATAGACCTCCTTCTGGCGGCTTAAAAATGACTTGATTTCCTCTATGCTCTTGGCGTTGGCGGTGGCAATCATCTCCGACATTTCAATAATCCAGTGGCCTTGTAGCTTACGGTACACGTTATCATCGTCCAGCTTCCGCAAATCATCGGAAAACCACTCGTCTTTTACAGCCAGCAGCCGGAAGAAGGTGGATTTCCCGGCTCCCTGGCCGCCAACCAGACAGAGCATGACCTCAAATTTACAGCCGGGGCAGAACGCCCGGTGGATGGCTCCCAGCAGGAACAGCCGCAGCGATTGGAAGGTGTAATTGTCCGTGTCGGCTCCCAGAAAGTGCCGCAGGCAGCAGCGGATACGCTCTTTCCCGTCCCAGACAAGGCCGCTTAGGTAGTCCCGGATGGGGTGGTAGCTGTTGGCGTCTGCCGCAAGATCGGCGGCGTCCGCTATCTTTTTCTCGCTTGTCAGGCCGTAGGTCTTTTCCAGATACAGCCGGATATATTTCATGTCCGTATCGGTCATGGCCTTGCTGCCGGTTCTGCGTTTCCTGCCGATGGGCTTTAGAAGGTCAATGCGCTCGGTCAGGAGATTTTTCGCCACCGCCCCGGAAAGTTCGGGGTCGTGCTGGAACACGGTCAGGCAGTTTTGAATACTGTTGCGAACGCCGCCTTTCTCGGTGCTTTCCAGCATGGCCTTGACTTCCTCAACGCTCCGGGGTGGCGGGACTTCTTGTATGGTCTGTTCTACGGCCTGCCGCAGTTCGGGCGGCAAAGTCTGCCATTCTCCGCTCAAGGTTCCTCACTTCCTTTCCGTAGCTGGCAATCAGGGCAGCCCGTTCCTCAATATCGGAGAACAGCAGCACATCCAGCAGATATTCCACATGGGATTGTTTCTGCAAGGCTTCCACGAAAAGCGGGTGCCATTCCTCGTCCGGCGTCTTGGGGGCATAGTCCCGCTTCCAGCGGCGCAGCAGATTGCGATAGTCGGACAGTACCTGAAAACAGTGGCGCTCCATGCGTTTAAATTGCTGCTCCGGGCTTTCCTGCCGGGGCTGGGGGCGGCGGCTCCTGCCGGGTGGCTCCCTGTCCTCATAGGGGATGGAGAAGTCCTGCGCCAGCATGAGAGCGGCTTCCTTGGGGCTGACGTTTTCCAGACGGGAAACAAAGTCAATCACATCCCCGTCTGCCTGACAGCCGAAACAGTGGAAGCGCCGGTCAACCTTCATGCTGGGGTTTTTATCGTCATGGAAGGGGCAGACACACATCCCGTTTCTTCCTACCCGGATACCGTAATGCTCGGCGGCCTGCCGGGTGGTAACAGACTGCTTCACGGCTTCAAATACGTTCAATAGGCAAATCCTCCTGAAAATAAGAAAAGCGCTTGTCATTCTCACGGGGAAAATGGCAAGCGCCTGATTGGTTAAAGTTCCATATCCTGTTTTTGCTGGCGGCGGGGCTGCTGGCGTTTCTGTTCTTCCCGCTGCTTCACGCCCTCGATGTTCCAGCTTAATTGTTCGTTGAGGGACGGTTTCTTTCCCGGCTCCGCCACGGCTCGGCGCTGCTCCGGCGGCAACACATGGTTTATCCAGTTCCGCACATCCCGCAGCAGCTTCATATCCTCCTGAACCGCCTGCAATCCCTTATTCTTTTCAGACAGTTCCCCGGAAAGCTGCGCCCGTTCCTTTTTCAATTCTTTCGTATCAAAGGGCAGTTCCTCCTGATGGGCTTTGAAGAAACGGTTGGCGGCAAGGTAGGCGTCCAGTTCTTCCCGGTGTTCGGCGGCAAATTTCTCCTTCCGGGTTTTCCAGCCGATGGAAGCGTATTTCTTGTAAATCTCTTTGTAGGCTCCGTGGTTGGCAAGATGGGAAAGTGTGGTATCAATGGCCTTTATCCGGCGTTCCGATTTTTTTATGTCGGTCTTGACGGAAAGTATCTCCCCGCTGACCTTATCCAGATAGGCGTCAAGGCTCTCCACGGTGGAAATCTCTTTCTGCCGCAGGAAGTCAAGGGCTTCCATGACCTTGTTGAAATCGCCAACGGTTCCCTTTAGCTTCCCCTTGGAAGTCCAGCCGGTGCGTTCCTCGCTCCGCATATCCAGATACCGGGAAAGCAGTTCGGGGATGGTCGGCTCCTTTGCCTGTTCCAGTGCTTTCAGCAGTACCGCCTTTTTCTCTTTCAGGCCGGACAGCCAGCCCTTTAAGCTGTGTACCATCTGCCGGATAGACTGCATGAGGGAATTGGCGGCTTTGATGTCCCGGTTCAGGTTGCCGATGTTGGTCTGTATGCCTTTCCGTTCCAGATAGCTGACCGCTGGCCCCATGTGGACGGTGGGGATTTTATCTATCCCCTGACGCTCATAGGATTTCAGGTTCAGCCGTTCCGGGCTGCCGATGGCTTCCAGATAGCGGTTCGCCGTGTCCTGCCACGCCTGCCGCCATATCTCGGCGTACTTCTGGTCGTTCCAGTCCACGGTGTCCTCTTTGTGGCTTTTCCAGTTCCCGGACGGGAGCCGGATACGCTCGCCGTTCTCGTCAAGGTCGTACACCTTCCGGCTCTTGGGGAGCCACCTGCCCTGTTCGTCCATCCCCCGCATGGTAAAGAGGATATGGGCGTGGGGATTGCCGTCCCCCTTGTCATGGATGGCAAAGTCGGCAATCATGCCTTTGGAAACAAAAAACTCCCGGCAGTAGTCCCGGATAAGGTCGGCTTGCTGCGCCGGGAGAATATCCCTCGGTATGGCAAGCACCAGTCTCCGGGCAAGCTGGGAGTTCCATTGTTTTTCTATGGCTTCGGCGGCGTTCCACAAGGTATTGCGGTCTGCGTACTCCGGCGGGGCGTGGGGTGGCAGCACGATTTCGGTGTGGACGATTTCGCTTTTATGGGAATAGTATTTCTGTTTCTGGTCGTATTCGGAAAACAGCCGTTCCCCGCTCTGGTAGGCGGCGGCAGCGACAGCAGACTGGCGCTTGCTGCGCTGGACGATTTTCAGGTCAAAGTGCGGGCATGGTGGCATGACGGATTGTGGCCTCCTTTCTCCCGGCGTCCGGGCAAAGAAAAAGCAGGAAACCGTTCCATGATTTCCTGCTCGGTGGTGCCGCCGGTGGGCGGCTGGTATTCAGTTTTGAAAGTTCGGGTCAGGGTGGCCCGATGATGGATAGCACGATAAATGGAAAGTTATCTCTTACTTAGAATATAGTATGAAAAACCATAGGAACAATGAGAATTAAAATTGCACCTACTACACATATAGTAATTACTTTTTGAAAACTTCGTTTTTCTTGTTCAGACATATCATTATACCATTTCATAGGCAAGCACCTCCTCAACTTTCAATTTTTCGCTGATTCTATTTTGCTACTTGCTGCGGGACTTCATTCTTCTTTATTTTGATTAGGGCGTTTCTTATTACAAAGCGAACCTACCAACATACCGATTGCAGAGATTATCGTTCCTGCTATAATCATTCCAAAGTCTGGGGCATTCAGTTTGTTAAAAGTAATGTTGTTTGCCATTTTGAATGTGCCATATTCGGCAAGCATATACATAATACCAAAGAAAAGGGTAAACGCCCATTTTCCTTTTCCCCAGAAATTGTTTTTACCAATAACAACGGACACAATAAATGTTGTTACAGGAAGAATAATCCAAAGGAACATCAAACTGTAACCCATAGCGTCGCTTCCGCTTGTAAAGAACCAGAACACAATCATTGCAAATGCCCAAATCAACAGATAAGCAAGAATTGTAATAATTTTGTTTCTGCTGGCGTTGCTTTTCACAACATTTGTACTTTCTTCGAGATAATCATAATAGGTTTTCATTTTCTGTTCTCCCTTCAATAAATAGTCAAGAGAGACATCGTAGCATTCGCTCATTTTTATGACACTGATGATATCCGGATAGGATTTTTCATTTTCCCAATTTGAAATGGTCTGGCGACTCACTCCTAATAATTCAGCAACTTGTTCTTGTGTTAGCTTTTTCTCGATTCGGGCTGCCTTGATTTTGCTTCCAATATCATGCTCCATGCCACTGCACCTCCCTTGCACTTTCATTGTAGGGAAAACACCCTATATCGTCTACCAAACGGCTTTTACATCACTTATAATGTGTGTCAAAATCCTTTGACAACAGCATAAAAACCTATCTGTCTTTAATTTTATTATACTATGACCAGCATCCTTTGGGAATAGATGAATTGTAAACTTGCTGGACGGGAACAGCTTGCAGCGCAAGGTGTTTCCGGGCGGCAAGTCCACAAAGGGGTAGCTGGCGGCAGCCAGCGCAGGGGAAGTGTAGCTTCCCCTGCGATGATTGGAACAGATTGAAAATCTGCGGAAATCATCTGCTCCCTGCAAGGGGCTTCCGGCAGGACGCAACGCACCGGCTTGACCGGTGTATAGTTGCGCCCTCTTTCAGAGGGGCAGTCCACGGGCTGCGGCTCTGAAAGCAATTATGACCGTTCCCGGTCTGGCTCTTTTCTCTTGGGATGTGGCTTTTCCGTCCTCGCCTGTGCCTTGGCTTCGGCAAGCCTGCGCCGGATGGAATTGTCCCGCTTCTGGATAAAACGCTGCTTCGTATCAGCGATAAAGCGGCGGCACTCCGGCTCCGGTATGGCGTCCAGCTTTCGGATGGTATTCTCCACAATCTCCCTCGTCTGCCGGTCACGGATAACCGGCACGATTTCTTTCAGCCCCGCAAGGGTTTCTTCCTTCGTACCGGCGGCGTACTGATAGACCATAGCCAACTCGTCTTTAGAAAAATTCATCTTCATTCTGCGCCCTCCTTCTCTGTGCCGTTTCCGGCGAATACTTTTTCCATAAGCTGACGGGTGCTGTCCTGACGGAACAGCAGCTTCAAAAATACGCTGACCTGTTCATCCGTGATGGCTTCCGGGTGGGGAAGGTAGCTTTCCAGCATGGCGGCTCTGGTGCAAAGCCGGTGCGTTCGTTCCTTCCGTGTCAACGTCTTTATCTGGTGTTCCAATATTTTTTCTTCATGCTGCGCCCTCCGTAGCTTCTTTTCCGTTTTCTCTATCTCCTGATTGAGTTTTTCCAGCTTTTCATTCATAAGCGGCTGTCCTCCTTCCCCGGAATGAGTACATATATTTTGTTGGGTTCCCCGAAGCCCTGACGCACTCGCAGTATCAGTCCAGCGTCCTCCAATTCATTCAGGGAACGCTTCACGGTCATGGTGCTGCGGGCAAGTGCCGCCGCCAGTTCCACGATGGGGAAATGGATAAATAAAATCCCGTTGGCGTCCTCTATGCCGGACAGGAAAACAATATCCAACATCCGGGCGTACATGACTTTGGCGGTGCTGCTGATCGGGAGCCGCAGCATGGCTCTCGGCAGCGGCATACAGGGCGGCAGGGTGGTGTCTGCGGTCATAAATTCAACTTCCATTCAATCGGTGTCCTCCTTTGCTTTTCGTTTTGAGCGTTTGGAAAGATAATGGGGGCAGTCCACAATGACCGCCCGGAAACTCTGTTTGCAAGTGCGCTGGCATTTCCGGCAAAGGTCGTTGTACGTTACCCGCCCCCGTTCATTGAGGAAGAAGGACAGTTCCAGCTTCCTCTTTTTCGGCATTCTCGGCATGGTGCCTCCTTAAACAAAAATCCGCCCATTTCAGCCGTAACAGCCGCAATAGACGGATAGCAGATTTTAGTGTCGTGTTTCGGGGCGATTTTCAAGGAAAAAGCGGCCATAGAGCCGCCCGGAAATCCCCCATAGTATTACGGATAGGGCAGACTATGCCCTATCGGATTGTTGTGTTTCAGTATCAATTCGGTGTTCATTTTCGCCGGTTCTCCCTGATGTCGTTCCTGCCCCTGGCTCTCACAACGGCGTTTCGCTCCCTTTGGTACGCTCGTTGCGGTCAGGGTTCCTCCATTTCCCTTCCGCAAGTCGTTGCGCTACATCGCCGGGGAGCATATCCCATACAGGCCGGTCATTCGATTGGAATAATCCATCGATGAACTAAGCCCATTATGGCACATTTTTGAGCCTTCTCCCGTATATCCACAAAGTAGGAAAACCGCCCCGAAATCGAAAATTTCCACGATTGCGGAACAGGTATGGTATAATGAGATGGATGGCGGCAGCCAGCCGCAGGAAGGAGCGATGTATCTATGAAAACCCGCATTTCCGTACAGGAGCGCCTGAAAGATTTACGGGTGGAACGGGGCTTAAATCTGGAAGAACTGGCGCAGGAAACCGGCATTTCAAAATCAGCCCTCGGCAGCTATGAAAACGACAACGATGAATACAAGGAAATCAATCACGGCAGCCTGTTGAAGCTGGCAGACTTCTATAAAGTGTCCGTTGACTATCTGCTCGGCCTTACCAACAACCGGAAATATGAAAACACGCCGATAGAAGAACTGCATTTGAGTGATGAAGTCGTGGAACTGCTGAAAAGTGAACGCTTCAACAACCGGCTGCTGTGTGAGATTATTTCCCATGAAAAATTCAAGGAACTGCTGGCAGACGCAGAAATCTATGTGGACGGAATGGCAACCATGCGTTTCCATGACATGAACATCTCGCTGGCTGCTGTGCGGGCTATGATACTGGAAGCACATCCCGAAGCGGTGGCAGACCGGGCAATCAAAGTATTGGAAGCCGGTCAGGTAGAGGAAGAAGATTTCTTCTGCCATGTGACGCACAAAACATGGGACGTCATTCTTCACGACATACGCAAGGCACACGAAAATGACAGCGAAAGTGCGCCAGATACCACGCCCGCCGATGAACTGATACGGGAAGTGCAAAAAGCCATGCAATCGCCGGGGGACAGGGTTCAGCAATTCACGGAGATATTCTGCAAGGCGTTCCGGCTCAAATATAAGCGGCTCTCACAAGAAGAACAGAGCCTTTTGAAGAAGCTGTTCAAGAAATCTCCGCTGATAAAACAGTCTGGTATGAACTTCCGGCGCAGGCCGTGGAAATGAAAAACTGCCGTTGTGGGAATGGGTGTTCCTGCAACGGCAGCTTTACAGTTAATTATTTTTATGTTTCTCCATCAATTATTATTGAGTATGTCAGCAATGACTTCTGGTGCATCTTTGTTAATCTCATGCCCTGCACCGGGGACTATTTGCAAAGTTGCTTGAGGAAGTAACTCATTTAACTTCTTTGACGCTTTTAGATTGGCGCTATCTTTTTCACCGCACACAATAGTGACAGGACAAGTAACCCTATTTAATTGCGGAGTGAAATCCAATGAACGCATTGAGTGAGATAGCTTAATCGTATCAATTTTTGATAGCCCCATGTTTTCAAAACTCTTGCCGGGCATACAGCGGAACAGGAGATTTTGAAAATCTATCAGTAATGTTGGTACTTTGTATTGTGCGCCAACTAAGACCAGTGAAGCTACTTTATCCCCATGACGAATAGTGAAATCGAGGGCGAGTAGCGCCCCTAACGATAGGCCACAAATATAAAGCGGATCTGTTGTATTAGAATACTGCTGTTCCAGTTCAGCTAAAATCCGGGAGTAGGATATTTCATTTCCTGTTGAAGAAAAAAGTTCCGGGCATTCAACACTGGAAGTTGAAAGCTGGCGCACTACCTCTTTCCAGTCTTGCGCTGTTTGTCCCAATCCGTGTAAAAGAACTGTTTTCATTTTTTGTCTGTTACATCCCCTTTCCTATGGTAAAGCAAATAATCTATCCCGAAGCATACAAGAGAGAGTGTAAGGGTAATTCCGCTGTTGAATATGTCAGACGTAAAATCAAACTGGACTTGTGGCAAAAAATAAGCTGAAATATGGGTAATTGCAATCGGCACTGGTATCAAAACCAGAAGGGTAAAACCAAATGCCCGCCACAAATTTTTCGCACACTTGCGGAAAATCCAGTATATTATCCAGATAGCAGCAATCGTAATCAGTGTTATGCAAATGCCCAAAGTGAATATAACTGACTTATTCAATGGCAAGGACAAGATTGCCAGTAATGGGATAGGGATGGCACTGACCGTAACTAAGGTTTTCAAAACGATTTTCGTTCTGGAAATCAGGCTTGGAAGTATCATAAGCCATGCGGCTATGATTGAAGCAGCGGCAATCAGTGACCATGATAAACTGTCCGAAGTAAAATAGTCGCAAATCAGGCATACGCAACCAGCAACAAGTGCTGCCGCAGAAACGATTACCAAAATAATACGCTTGCTTCTTTCGGATAAACGATAATTACGCTTCTTATATGGTAACTCATCTGGTTCGGTCATTTCATCTTTAATAAGATAGTCCGAGGATACATTGAAAATGTCGCTAAGCTGGGCTATAAAATCTAAATCAGGGAGCGATTGTCCCAATTCCCATTTTGAAATTGTTTGCCGTGTAACTGTTACCTTTTCAGCGAGTGCCTCTTGCGAAAGTCCTCGTTGCTTTCTTAATTTCTGTATTTTCTCTCCGAGTGTCATAATATCCCTCCTGCTACTTTGATTATGAAAAAATCATAGCAGACAAGCCGTTTTATATCTACCAACACACGCAGGAACAACCGCAACGAACCGTTGCAACGGGTAGCTATCACCAATTTTAGCCCGTCTGTCCCTCATTTTTCGGTTCTTTGTCTGGCTCCAACTCAATCACATCCAAAATACCACAATTCAGGGCTTCGCAGATACGAACCAGCGTTTCCATGCTGATATTTTTGCCTTTACCCATGTTGGCAATCATATTTGTGGTAAGACCGGCGGCAATCCGCAAATCCTCTTTCCTCATATTACGCTCAACCAGCGTGTGCCAGAGGGGTTTATAGCTTATGTGCATTTATCCTCCTGCCTTTCTCCCTGTTCCGGGGTTCCTGCTCCTATTATATCAAAGTTCTTGCTATTCCACAAACATTTCTTGATACAACCGCCGGTTCCGTCTGGATTGTGCTTTTCCTTTCTTCTCTTGATTACATCTACTTAGCCATGAGCTGCTTAATTCCCTGTGATTTAGCACCCGGATTATCATTTCCGTAACCTTCCATCAGGTTGATGACTCCCCAGACACCAAGACCTGCACCAATCGCTACGACTAATGTCTGTAAGATTGTAATTGCACTTCCGAAAAATCCCATATTCTTTTCTGAATAAACGCTGTTTCTATGGTCTGTCAGCGTTTCCTCTCTCCTTCCCCTATTATTCAGACCTCTTTTTTTACTGGTTTTATTTGCAAGGTGATCTTATTTTTATCTTCACTTTCCTCTCCTTTCTGCCTGATCATCAGGGCTTTTCTTAAAAAAACGCAAAAAAAGAGCACATAGACGGATATCTACATGCTCTAACGCTTTTTATTTAATTTTTAATACTACACTTCAATTTGACAAACTGAAATTTGACAATCCATGTGAATAATAGTTTCCACATTCAAGAAAAAATTGCCTTGAAAATAGCACTATAATTATGAGTTCCTATTTTTAAATTTGCTGATAATTGTAGTTATACCAACTGTAATAAAAGAAATCAAACCACTAAACACGCATAAAAATCCAATTGGGACAAGAAAGAAATTCTCATGCAGCACCCCTTGTGCATCAATATACTCTACCGACAGTCCCTTCACAAAAAGCAGTATAATTCCGATTAAAATCAAGAAACTGCCTATAATCGAGCACACCATATTATACTTGGCTCTTCTGGTTTCACTTCCATCTTTGATTACTTTTTCTGTCATGTTGTTCATTTCGTTTTCTCCTTTAATCAAATAATCCAGAGATATTTGAAACACATCAGACATCAAAATAAGCATTCCTATATCTGGAAGATTTTTGTTATTCTCCCAGTTTGAAACAGCTTGTCTACTCACATTCAGTTTCATAGCAAATTGTTCTTGTGTCAATTTTTCTTTTTGACGAATGTTTTTAATTTGTTCTCCAAAATCCATGTATTTCACCTCCGTGTTTCCAGTCTATAATTCAACCAAGTTTTTTTCAAGAAAGTGCCTCTTGCATATCAAAAAAACAGACGCAAGAACCTCTTGCATTCCTATATTGAGGCTAATATTCCCTTCTCCAACATTTAAATTTCCCGTTTTATCTATTTCCTTTTTTTTACTGATATATCTTCCAGCAAAACTATAAAAGCACAAAACATTATTAACCAAAAATTAGGGTACATTGCCATTTCACCTTCACAACTTGAAATTTAGTTCAATTCAAATTTGTTTTTATAAAAGAATATCACATTTCTAACCCAAAAGATACTCTTTTTAGTTTACTTCTTCCTCTATCACTTCTTTCACATCCTCTTCTGTTACATTTACTTCATACATCTCAAACTCTGTATTCTGAGAAAAGACCAGTTTATGCTCCAGATATTTTTCCACATCAAACGCATTCCTTTTATCCGCATCCGACAATTCCTTATATCTCTTATGCTTTGTGATATCATATTTGTTACTAAGAAATGGCCGTACGCCTCGAAGCTGTAAGATACATTTATTTCCATCCATTACAGCCAGTTCATCCCGGCTCATCAATTCTTTCCCTGTCTTCTGATAATTCAAACCATAGGACTGACTTGTTCCTCTGGTATCAGAGGTATTGTAAAGATCGATGGTCTCTTTTCCCAGCGTTTCCGAGATTTCCTTTAACGTGGAACTTTCTTTTCCTCCAAGAAATAATACGGTATCGCAATTCCCCGTGATGGTTTCAGCAGCATCCTTATAAATGGTTTTCAACTGACTCTGCGACTGTAAAATAATAGAGGCGGAGATCTCACGGCTTCGAATCGTTGCGATCAGTTTATCAAATTTCGGGATCTGACCAATATTACTGAACTCATCCAGCAGTAATCGCACATGGTACGGAAGTCTTCCACCATGCTCATCATCTGCTTTATCACAGAGCAGATTAAAAAGCTGTGTGTACATGATTGCCACCACAAAGTTGAAAGTATCATCAGTATCACTGATAATGACAAACATTGCTGTCTTCTGATCTCCGATCATATCCAACTCCATCTCATCATAGGACATGATTTCCCGAAGCTCCTGGATATCAAAAGGAGCTAATCTGGCTCCACAGGAAATAAGGATCGACTTCGCTGTTTTTCCGGCGGCCAGCTTATATTTTCGATATTGTCTGACTGCAAAGTGTTCCGGATTCTCTGCTTCCAATTCTTCAAACAGTTCATCTACCGCATTCTTAAATTCTTCATCATCTTCTCTCGTTTCACTGGCATTGATGAATTCCAAAAGAGTAGAAAAGTTCTGCTCTTCTTCCGGTGCTTCATACCAGATATAACCGATCAGGGCAGAATACAGAAGACGTTCCGCTTTTACCCAGAAATCCTCCGTAGATTTTTCTCCTTCCCCTTTCGTATTTGCTATGATGGTATTCACCAGTTTTAAGATATCCTTTTCACTACGGATGTAATGGAATGGATTATAGTGCATGGACTTTTTAAAATTGATCGTATTCAGCACCTTGATCCGATAGCCGCCATTTACCAGCATCTTGCCACATTCCACAATGATGGTTCCCTTTGGATCAGTACAGACATAACTGACATTTGGAGTCATCTGCATAAGCTGAGGTTTCAAATAGAACCTTGTTTTTCCAGAACCTGAACTTCCGATCACAATCACATTTTTATTCCTGGCATACTTCGGCTGTTTTGGTCTGCTATTCAGCGTAAGCCGTTCTGTTTCGGTCAGAATAATGTTATTTTCAAATATCGGATCTACAAACGGTTCAATATCCTTCCGGTTGCCCCATCTGGCCGATCCATACTCTTCTCCATGCCGGAACTTCTTCGCATTCTTCGCTTTATAATACAAGATCAACCGAAAGATAAGCGCGGTCACCAATCCTCCTAACAGATCTTGCATATGAAAGCTTGGAAGCCAGTTGGTAAATGCCAGTTGGAAATTCATCAGCATCACACCGATTTTTTCAATCATACTGTCACCAATGCAATGGCGGTATAGCCAAAAGCATTTATCTGCAAGATAGAAGATGATCAGATACGGAATGCTTAATATCACCACTCTCTTCATCTGGATATTCTGCATCTTTTCCCGGATCATCGTTCCTGCCCTCTGACTTTCTGCCTCGTCTTCACTCTCTGACGTTGTTTTGCTTTCCTCTCCTGTGTCTTCTGTAGTTTCTTTCGGACAGAAGGCTTTTTCTTTTTAGACTGATCCAGCTCTACGCCTGCATATTCTTTAAAAGCAGCCGTCATCACGTCCACATCTTTCGATTTAAAAAATACCAGATACAACGGCGGTTCCATATGGGAATCCTTTTTCAGACTATAATCGATCCCATATTTACGGGCTACCCGGTCAAATGACTTGATATTTTGATCCGTGATCTGAATATTTGTAAGCTGTGCTCCCTGTGCGATCAGTTGTTTTATCGTCTGCTTTCCATGAGGCTTTTTCATCTCCTGTCGTTTTCTTTCTTTTTCTCTGCCCTTTTCCTGTGCTTTTCCTGTTTTGACAGCCTGTTTTACCTGTACCCGTTTCTGTTTCTGTCTGCTCATTCCATCCAGAAATTTTCTCATAGATGCCTTTAGCACACCGGTACTCATCCGGGTTGTCTGGACACACAGAGCTATGATTTTTTCATTCACTTCATCCTGCAATTAACCACTCCCTTTCTTCCCTTGATCCTTTTGGGGAAGCAAATAATAGCACTGCTTCTCAATGCAGCCCTTTTTTCTACCTTCCCACCAGTAACAATATTTACAAGACCAGGGTTTTTCTTCACTGTATTTTCTCCCCGGCATTGTTGCATTTGGTTCCACGATCAGGTTCTTATCTCTTCTCCTGTCCATCCTCATGTTCCTCCTAACAAAAAAGCGTTCACAGATTCCCTCAGGTTTCCATGAACGCTTTTTCTTACCTTATTTCTTCTTTATTTTTCTTCCAAGGACTACCACTCCACTTAAGCTCATTCCAAGCACAATCAGCCATAACAGCAAGTTGGTGTTATCCCCAGTCTTCGGTGCATCTTTAGAAGGTTTTCCCCCTTCCGGAGTACTTTCTTTTGGTTTTTCCTCATCAATCATAACAACCTTCTGCACTTCGGCGGTATCTTTTACTTCAAATTCCACATCCTTTGCAACCAGATAACCTTCCGGTGCCGTTTCTTCCCTGAGCGTGTACTTTCCGATCGGAAGCCTCTCTATATAATGTGCCTCTTCTGTAGATGTCCAGCTTTCTACCACTTTTCCACCTTCATCTAAGATCGTAAGTTTTGCACCTGGCAACTCTTTTCCTGCGATATCCTGTTTCGAGATCAACACCTTTGTCACATCATCTTTCATCTCCTGTTTCTGGATTTCTGCAGTATTTTCTACTGTAAAGGTAATGCTCTCAGCAGTTACATATCCATCTGCCGGTTTTGTTTCTGTCATCGTATAGGATTTTCCAACGGTCAGCTCCTTGATCACATGGGCTTTCTCTGTAGATACCCACTCATCGATTACATTTCCGTCTTCATCTGTCACCTTCAGATGAGCTCCTGGAAGTTCTTTCCCTGTGGTAAGGTCTGTTTTCGTAAGTTCTACCGTTGTCGGCTCATTTTCAAAAACAAACTCATAGGAAACCTTAACTTCTTCTGGTTTTCCATACTCAAAAGTGAATTCCTTTTCTTCATTCGATGTCACAAAGCCATCCGGCGCATAGATTTCTTTTACGATATAGGTCCCATCCACTGGAAGATCTGCTTTGAAAAGGATCTGTCCATTTTCATCTGTTGTTTTCTGCTCGATCAACGTTCTGGCTTCCATCAGGACTTTTCCATCTCTGCCTTTGATATCTTCTTTTGTAAATAAGCCGAAGATCGCACCTTCCAGCATACGTTCTGTTTCCTTTTCTTTTTTAAGGACCGTTACTTTTATCTTCTGACGGTTGTTCTGCCATTCTTCATCAAAAGTAATCACCGGTGTATCCTGGTCACGATAGGTCAGATCCACAAATCTAGGCTCTCCATCCAGTACAAAACCATGTGCCGTTTTCACTTCCTTCACATAATATTTTCCTACCGGAAGGTCTTCCATTTTTGCAATCCCCTTCTCATCGGTTGTGATCGTGCCTACCAGCTCATCTTTCTTATAATGATCTGCACTTACGCCATCCGCAGCCTTGATATCTTCTGCAGCATAGACTTCAAAGGTAACTTCACTTAAGTTTCCTGTGATATATTCAAAGAAATGTTCTACCGTTCCTTTCACATTATCCAGAAGAGTGATCTTCTCTAAAAATTCTCCATTTTTGTTGATGATCAGAAGCCCTTTTGGAACCTCATCCTTCATTTCCACTTTCTGTACTTCAGCAGTATCTTTGACCGTAAATGTCACATCCGTTGCTTTCAGATAACCGTATGGAGCAAACTCTTCATGAAGGGTATAGGTTTCTCCGACAACCAGACGCTTGATCACATGTGGCTTCCCTTTTACGGAAGTCCATTCATCAATTACTGTTCCATCTTTATCAATCACTTTCAGACTCGCACCTTCCAACTCTACGCCTGTGGTCAGATCTGACTTTGCGAACTCTGCTGTAGTCGGTTCATTCTTCTTTACGGCCTGTAAGGAAACAATCTTTGTCTCCTGTCCCTGATACTCTGCAACAAATTCCAGCACCTCATCCGAAGAAACAAAACCTTCCGGCGCTTTTAATTCTTTTACATAGTATTCTCCAAATGGAAGATTCAGGGTGCATGTTGCCATACCGTTCTCATCGGATGTCATTTCCTGTAATAAGGTATCTGCTTTCACAAGAACTTTTCCATTTGCCTGGATATCTTTCTTATTATAGATGCCAAACACAGCCCCAGATAATACCCGTCCATTTTCTGCATCCTGTTTTTCTACGGAAATAGCGACTTTCTGTCTGTCATTTCCTACGATTGCTTCTGCTTCAACGATCGGTGTATCCTGATCCTGATAAGTTAATGCAACCTTTACCGGCTCTGGATTTAATACAAATCCTTCCGGTGCCTTTGTTTCCACTACATAGTATTTTCCAAGCGGCAGATCCTTTGCTACAGCTTTTCCACTCTCTCCCGTTGTGATCGTTGTCACAAGCGTATCCTTTGCATAAAGTACGATACGATTTCCATCTGCATCTTTCTGATGATCCGGAGTGCAGATATCCTCTGCCGCACGCACTTCAAATTCCGCCCCTGAAAGGTACTGTTCTTTATAGATAAAGTCGTTCTCAAAACCGGAAAGCATCTCACCTTTCTTATACACAATAAGATTTCCCTTTACCGGCTGATCTTCATAGGAAACTTCAATGATCACATCTCCACTTACTCCATCTACTTCATAGGCAGTATCCGAATCCACGGTGATCTCTACATAGTTTTTGTTCACAACATATCCATCCGGTGCTGTAACTTCTTCAATACGATAGTGACCGATCTCTAAGTTTTTCGGTAAGATCAGGTATCCCTGGCTGTCCGTAAAGAAAGATTTATGGACTGTGACCGTAGGATAGGTTGTTACCTGTTCCACATATTTCTTATGATCCAGATCATAAATTTTAAATTCTGTGCCGGCTACTAACACCGGTTTCTTTGTTTCATCATCTTTTTTGATGATCTTTAACTTTGCGGAAAATTCTTTGTCCAACAGTACCTTCCAAACCTGCGGTTTATCCGGATTGTTCTCACTTATGGTAATCTCAAAATCCTCTACTGGTTTATAGTTATGAGGCGTGGTTGTTTCTCGTACAATATACGTTCCATATGGAAGCGGAATACTGCACGCATACCCTTTCTCATCTGTGAGCATTTCCGTTTTACCATCTGCTGTAAGGATGACTGGCTCTGCATGGGAAAAATCATAACTTCCATCTTCTTTTTTCTCCAGGCTGCTCTTTAAGTAAGCGCTGAAACCTGCCCCTTTTAACAGATCTGCATCTGTTTGTCCATTGTTCGCAACTTTTATGATCTGGAACGGCTGTTTCATAACAAGTTCTGTTGATTTCACAGTACGTTCTATCGTTGGAACTGTGCCACCTTCATAAGAACATTCCACATCATGCTCTGTCTCGTCTAACAGATATCCTTCCGGCGCCTGGATCTCTTTTACAAAATATTTTCCAAGATACAGGTCTTTTACCACCGCATCTCCCTTCTGATCTACTTTCAAGGTAGATACAAGATCACCGGCTCTATGGACAATTCCTGTTGTTCCATCTGGATGTACAATGTTTTCTCTCGCATATAGGCCATACACCGCACCTTCTAAAGTCGCATCTCCTTGTGGATTTGCCCCTGTTTCTGCATCTTCTTTGATCAGATGGATCTTTGCATAAGTACGTTCATTCAGAACATTCTTTGTACTTGTTTTACCGATATTGACATCTACCGGATAAACAGTTGGATCTGCCTGATAATTTGCCGGTGGCTGGATCTCTTTTACATACACAACATCCTGTGTTTTTTCTATGGTTACTTTAGAAGCACCCTTTTTATCTGTCTCAGGCATCTGCGTGATCAGATCTGAGCTCTCCTTATCACGGTAAACACCATAGATGGCTCCTGCCAGATGGTTTCCGGTGTCTTTATCATTCTTTACAATGGAAATCTCCGCCTGCTTTGTCCATGTAACATTCAGGCTTACTTTATTTGTTGTTTCCACACCTTCCCCGAAAAGAAAGGCAAGATCCTGGGTACTGGAATTCGTTGTCAGCTTATACGCAGAATAATCTTTTTTCAGGCTGCCTGCCATAGTAGAAGCGAATACTTCTGCGGTATCTTCTGCCTGTGTCAGAGGCGCAGAAAGATAAAACTTTGTGCCTCCCTGGATCGTTACCTTTGCTCCCGGTGTACTTGTACTTCCTGTACTCACGTTGTGAAAACGCACTCCGGATGGAAGGCTGATCGTCACACTCTGCTGTCCTGCCGCATGGAATGTGATTTCCTTTGTACGCTGTGTATCTCCTTCTACATAAGCCTTTACATTGGCATCGGAAAATGACATGGACACATCCGGTATCTCAGGCTTCTTTACACAATAATTGTAAATATCCATTGCTAGTTCCTGTCCTGTTGCATTGGTTCCATAAAACGCATCACTACTGCCATAAGCATAAGCAGCCGCCATATGGACAAGGATAAATCTCTTTCCCGCTGAAAAATCACTGTGCTTGTTCGCAAAATAACTTTCTGCACCTGCCGCATCGGTACCGTAATAACATACCTTTGCAAGAGCCTGATTGTCTCCAATTTTCGTAATCGTATAAGTTCCGGAACCAGGGCCAGGTTTTGCCGGCTGCACACAATAAGCTGTTGCTTTTACCTTTCCATAAGAAATATAATAAGGTGCCGTAACATAACTTCCCAGTCCATAATCCTCATATCGGTAGGTAGGTCCCTTTTCAATGGTTACCTGCTGAGATCCTACACCTGCATCTCTTGCCGCTGTCGCTGAAAAAGTCGCAACTTCTCCGGTTTCCATAGCCTCAAAATCCACTCCCTGATTTGCAGCCTGTTCCATTACATCATGTAATGCTAATCCCGATCCTTCATCAAAAGTATCCTGCTCTGTCATCTGTTCTACCAAAGCATCAAAAGCAGCATTTCCTTCTGATACATCCGGTGTCTCTGCTGGGACTTCTAAAGGCTTCTCTGAATCTGTATCATCTTCTTCCGTCTCTTTTGTTTCGGATTGCTCTGCATCTGCTGAAGGACTTTCACTCTCTTTTTCTATTTCCTTTACAACCACATTTCTGCTGATCTGATAGTTCGGATGTTCCTGATTGACCGGTTCTACATGATAAACAGTTTTATAGGTATCTGCATGGGATGTTGTAAAATCCTCTCCCTGCTCATTCTTTGCTTCTTCAAAAGTAATCTTTACTTTTGTCGCATCCTTGATCTCTAATCCTGTAAAATCTGTTTTTACATCAAAACTTGTTCCCACTTCCACCTGATGATCCTTTGCCAGAACAATTTCATCTTCATCTAGCTGGCTTTGTACCTCTTCCAAAAGAGGCAGTTTCCTTTCTTTGGGAAGCTCCGCAGCATAACTGCTGATTGGTGATAACACCGTAGATAAAAGAGTGACCGCTGTCAGCAATCCGGATACAACCCGCTTTGCTTTTTGTTTCACTTTCATGTTCTTAAATCCTTCCTTTCTTCTGAATCTTATTTATCCGTTATACTTGTTCATCGCTTTCCATCATTCTTTCTTGAAAATAATCCCCTCCTTTCCTGGTTTTGTGCTATTTGGGACAGTCAGCACTTTTGCCGAGATAACAGCACAAATATATGGCGGTATCTGCCTTTTCAAACAAACACCGCCATATGATTTCTACTGTCATCCTCATTTTGATTCAGACAATTATTTTTTATTTAAGATTTAAGCGTTTTCCTGTTCTCTTCCCCGGATCCGTTCCTATTTTAGAGTCCATATCTCCAAAACGTTTTCTCTGTCAGGACACGCACAATGCACATTCAAGGCAGGTATCACTCCGGGCAGGCTATTCTCTTTTCAAGGTACATGAAGTGTTTCTTACAAACGTCTTCATATAACGAAAGGAAAACGGCCTGTTTTACAGGGTGCTTTTTAAATTTTTTTGATTTTTTTTAATTTTCTTCTGCATCTGCATGTTTTTTCATGACAGAAAGTGCTCTTTGTATCATTTCACAAACACTCTGCTGTCTGATTCCAAGATAGTCCGCAATCTTCTCTTGATTCATTTCTTCAAAGTAAAATAACTGGATGATCTCTTTCTGTCTGTCAGTCAGACAACCTAAGAAATCGCGGACCATCTCTTTTTCAATATACTGGTCGAGAAAATCTGAAGCTGGATCTAGCAGTAAGATCCTGTCATCCGCATAATCGCTATACGAAACGAGTCTATGGTTTGATGCCACCTTAGTTTGATTTATTTCCATACGATCCGTTGCTTCCATTAACAAACGAATATACCAATTTTCGTTGTCAAAAAATTCTTCGTTCATAATGCTTCGATCTTCCTTCACATCCATGTATTGATAATCTTTACAGGAATGGAGTGGAAAGATGGTTTTCTTTCCGTTTTCCCTGTATAACACATACCCATTTGCGTAAACGGTAATATCACATTCCCCACTCAGAATTTCCTTTACTACAATCTCTTCTTTTTCTAACGCCTTTTCAGAAGGGACTCTCTTTGTCATACCTGCCACTTTTACTACTTTCTTTAATTCTTTTAATGTCAACATATGGACCACCTTTCTGCCTTACGGCTACGGGTGATCCATGAACTCTATAAAAATCTCATCACAATTAGCCACGAACTCACCCGTTTTTTTTGAACGGGAGCCCGCAGCTCCTATGTAATTACCTCCTTCGGCTATATCATACAAAATTCCGTATCATCTCTGATTTTTGCACACGAAACTTTGCCCTCTATATATAGAAAGGAAAAAGCCCTGTTTTACAGGTTAAAAACTCAAATTTTTTTAAATTTTTGAGAAAACAAAAAAAGCCGGCAAAACAAATGCTTCCACAGACACAGAATGAAATATCATCCTGCATTGTATCTGCAAATGTTTTGCCGGGCTCTTCATGATTCCAGTCAGGTTCAGCTCCTTGACAAACTCTTGCTATCAGGTGCAGCCTTGATGGTTCCAGCCAAATCCGCCGCTTATCCTAATAGCTCATTTTATTTAGTTTCCTTTCGGGAATTCATCACTTTTTGAGAATATACCCGCATTCTTTCTTTCAGTTTTTCGTCTTTGATATGCAAAGGCCGTACTGAAACAATATCATCTTTTACTAAAATCTCCAAAGTACTTCTACATTTCTTGCACTCTACTTCTGAATCGCAATGTGCGCTTTTTTCAATAAATGCTCCGCATACAGAGCAATGTACATGCCATCTGATAGCATCTGATCCCATAGGCTTCCTCCTTTAAGCAATAATAAAAAATTCCATTTTATTACTCAACGGATCAAAGGGAAATCAAATCCGCCTTATGAGCATCATGTTGTCCATTCCGTAAGTGCCAAAGCTGCACGAACAGCATGATCATCAAATCCCAGACCTGCTTTGTTGATCTGGCGCATCCATCCTTATTCTCTCCGGATTCCCACTCACCCAGGATACTAAGAATTTCTGCCGATTGTATTTAACAAGGTAATTCCAATTCTTCAAATATATCACCGGATAATTCACAAAGATCCGGGATCAAAATGATCGTATCATCAATCCGTAAATGAATGGATGGATCAAAAAATTCAACGGTTCCGCAAATCGTATGATACTGACCTGCCGGTTTCATTTCCCGGCTTTCTTTAAAATAGGTTGCCTGTATCTTCATTCCAACAGAAACCATCTGTAGCTGCCTATCCAATCCACATTTTTGTTCTTCGGATAACATCTTCCTTTGTTCATAAAGTATTTCCTGTTTCCGTACGATCTCTTCAAATCCCCGAAGTGCTGCAAAAGGGGCAAATTGCTTCGCTCTGTGCTGCACATCCATAGGATATCTTTTGGAAACCGGTCTCGGAATATATAAATATTTCTGATAAGCCTTTGCCAGCATACTTCCACCTCCTACGCACGATGTCCCCCAACCTGATTATTTCTTTCCTGGTAGGTAGAACATTCCAACAGATTGGATCCCCGCATGATCGCATTTTTTCCATAACGCTTTTTCACCTGTAATACTGCTTCTTGCAGATGTCTTTCCTTTTCTGCTTTTATGGAATCCTGGAAAAGAGTATATTGCTGATAGCCTTCCGGCGTTATCTTATTTGCAATGATCTCTATCCGTCTGATCCCGGTATGTGGATCTGCAATCTTTCGATAAAGCGCTTCTACTGTATCGATTATTTCCCTGGAACGATTGGTACGATCCGGAAACCTTACGGTTCCTTTCGATGACTCCCTCTCAAAACGATGATCGTAAGCGATCCACAAGGTTACAGAATTCGTTACCAGTCCCTTTTCCACTAGATCCAGAACCAGTACATCTGTCATTTCTCTTACAACAACAGCAGCTTCTTCAAATGTGTAATTTCTCATCAATACCTGTCCATTGGAAAGACTATGCTCTTCTGTATGATAATTTTTGATATCACTCATTTTACAGGACTCACAGCCCCATGCATGATCGATCAATAGTTCTGCATCGATCCCAAACATTTTATACAGCCAGTCTTCCGACTGGATAGAGGCAAGTGCGATATCTCCCATCGTTTGGATTCCATATCCGGCTAATTTTCTCTCTGTTTTAGAACCAATGCGCCAGAAATCACTCAATGGTTTATGTCCCCATAACTGTTCCCGGTAAGAGATCTCATCCAGCATTCCGATATGATCCTCTATATGTTTTGCCACAATATCCATTGCGATCTTTGCAAGATACAGATTGGTTCCGATTCCTGCTGTTGCTGTAATTCCGGTTTCTTCCATGACCGCATCTATCAGTTTTTGTGCCATTTCTTTCGCTGTAAGGTGATACAGGGAAAGGTATCTTGTGACATCCATAAAGCACTCATCCACACTGTAAACATGGATATCTTCTTTTGCCACATAGTTTAAATAAATCCCATAGATTCTTGCCGAATACTCCATATAGAGCTGCATCCTCGGTTTTGCCACAATATATTCGATATGATCCGGTATCTCATGGATCCTGCAACGGTTACGGATCCCCAGCTTTTTCATAGCCGGCGTGATAGCAAGGCAAATGGTGGATACCGATCGGTCCGGATCTGCAACAACCAGATTGGTAGTAAACGGATCCAGTCCTCTTTCCACACACTCAACAGAAGCATAAAAAGATTTCAGATCAATACAGAGGAATGTTTCCTTCTGTTTCAAATCAATCACCTCCCATAAGTTGCCTATCTTTCTCTTTCCCATAAGCAATCAGATCTCATCCCAGCTCTTTTTCACACGATAGAGATCGTGTCAAAATAGGCAATTTTCAGTAAATCCATTGACAAGAAAGGAAATATCATTTATATTATAGGCAAGTAGTTGCCGTTCTGTTGTGATTCACATTATAGGCAATCATTCGCCTCTTGTCAAGAGGCAACTTGTTGATTATGGGAAATTTATTTCCTATCCCGTTTCAGCATCATACACAGGGATCCTGAAACGCCAATTAGAAAGTAGGTATTTTTATGACATTCGGTGAAAAAGTGAAAAATTTAAGAAAAAACAGAGGACTCAACCAAACCCAATTAGCCGATGCTGTCGGTGTCTCCCTTCGGACTGTTCGGGGATGGGAAATTGAAGGCCGTTATCCAAAGAAACATGACCTTTACCAGAAACTTGCAGACATTTTAAGCTGTGATATCTCCTATCTCATGACAGAAGAGGAGGCTTTTATTACAGAAGCATCTGAACAATTTGGAAACCGTGGAGCAAAACAAGCTCAGCAGATCTTAGAACAGGCCGCTGCAATGTTCGCCGGAGGGGAACTTTCTGATGAAGACAAAACAGCCTTTATGGATGAGATCCAGTCTTTATATCTGGATTCCAAGAGACGTGCAAAGAAATTTACACCAAAGAAATATTTAGATGCCAAATAGATGGGGTGATTATTGGACAGCCTATAGGATATAGTTTTATTGTCAGAAGTAACATTATCCGCTTCTGTTTGATTCATACACGAGGTGATATATTTGGGGAATTCATATATTTACAACAAAGTAGAAAAACTTGTAAAAAAGTTCAAGACCAGGGATCCTTTTGAAATATTGGAAGAAATGAATGTGATCGTTGGTGAAACAGACCGCTACGAAAAATTAAAAGGATACTGTTTCATGAGCTGCCAGACCATTTATGTTATGGTAAGCAGTTTTCTATCTGAGGAAGAGAAAAAGATTGTTGCCGCCCACGAACTCGGTCACATCATTCTGCATCGTTCCCAGCTCAAAATGGCGCCGATGAAAGACGATGTCTTATATAACATGAGGGATAATACGGAATACGAAGCGAACCTTTTCGCTGCAGATCTTATCCTGGATGATAAAGAAATCGCAAACCTGTCAAAGAACGAAGATTTGAATTATTTCGGGCTCTGTAGCTGCTTAAATTCCAGTCCGGAACTCATGAGCTTCAAGTTATACAGTCTGATCAAGCGCGGTCAGAACTACAATATGCCACTGGAAATACAGAGCAATTTCCTGGCTAAATAAAATTTGCCCGTTCCATACAACCGAACGGGCTTTTCTTGTATCCATATGTGAAGATTCTTTTATTTCAGTTCTCCATGCTTATTTTCAAATTCTATGATTGCCTGACGTATTAAATATAACACTTCTCCATTGATCGAACGCCCTTCAAATTCTGCCAGGCTTTTCAGTTTTTTATGCGTTTCAGCATCAATCCGTAATCCTAAATGCTTCTCTTTCTCCATGATTATTCTCTCCATCTCTATAAGTACATATTAAGTTCATATTTCAAGTTCATTTTAAGTACAAATAATGGTAGAATGTTTTAAACGGACTTATTTTAAGTACACTATATTTTTTCACGGAGGAATTCGATTATGCATGAAAAAAGAAAAAAATATTATCATATCAGGAAAGATTTATTCTGGTGCACCATCCTATTAGCTGTATCCTTTCTCATCGGTTATGCTATCCATCAATATCACGGTATTTTTCTAACACATTCTCTGAAAGCAGACGCCCCAAAAGAACGGATAGAAATAACCTTTGACGATCTGCAATCAAGCCTGAAAGATCTCTCTACATGCTATTTATGTGGAAGTTCTGATTATAGTATGATGGACTATTATCGAAAATTTGATACGGTTGGACTGATTTCCCTCAATGACTGGTACGTCTTAGATTTCCAACTAAAAGCATATGATGAAAACGGAAATGAAATACCAAATAAAACCGGTTCAAATATACTTTTTGGAAACACAGGCGAAATCACCTATTCCTCTCATGGAGATGTTTCCAGAGGAATGGCTGAGATAGATATCACGTTACCGGAAAACTATAAATTGAACAAAAGAAATCTAACGGATCATCTCTGCCAAAGTTGCCTTGATAAAGTTGCTGCTTCCTTAGAATATTGGAAATATAAAAATGAAAAGAAAGAACCAATCCCGCTATGTTTGGTCGATTTTAAAACTCTTGATATCTATTCCTTACAAGATTATTACCGATCAATTTTCATCCGGGATTATTATATAGAAATGGATTTTAAAGACAACTCTGTAGAAACAAAAGCCTTTTATCTGCCAGAAAGATAAAAATTATAATATACTGAAAAAACGACAAATTTGAATTGAGATTTCACCTGTTTTAAGAAATTTAATAACTGTTATATTTTGTTATTAAATTCTCCGCAAACCATTGAAAACACTCGATTTGCCGCAGGTGAGCTTTCCCTTATTGTTTCCCTTGTGTTATATCGTTCCACCAGTGTTTACGAACTCTGATAAGGGAAAATACAAGGGCAAAAAAATTATATAAAACAGTATAACACAAAATAAAAATGACATGGTGAACTGATTGAAATGCTTCTGATTTTTGTAGCAAATAATTGATTGAACGATAAGGAGATAAGATACGATGAGAACAATATTTGCAGAATATAATCCCGGACAAAACAGCATTGATGTTTATACCAGTGCAGACTATATGCTTCGCAATGACTGCTGGGAAGCAGAAAAGAATTTGAGAACCACACCCGGATCAGATTGTGCATTAAACACACTTGCCATTGATGAACCACTAGAATATGCGAGACTGTATCTTGATGGGAATTTACAGATGTGGGTAGATGCATAAGATTCCTTGACATTATAGTAATGTTCAAAAAAAGCTCTCTGTGCAATGCACAGGAGCTTTTTGTATGTAGACCTCTATTTATTTGTGCTGTCTGCATCAATTACAGACTGAATCTGCTTCATAAGGGCATCATAGTTGTCCTTGTTATCAATTCCGCCGAGCATTGGTTCGCCTACAATATTGCCATTTCTGTCAACAAGTATAGTTGTTGGAAAGGCCATGATTTCTGAGGCATATTTACCGGCAGCACTAGAGGAGTCAATTGACAGATTACGATATTTGACACCCTGGCTTTCAAGAACAGGGGTAGCCTCTTTGATAGCTGTTTTATTGCCATCGAAGGTCTCAGTGTTGATGCCAACAACTTCTCCGCCCATTGATTTGATAGCATCATTTAATTCGTTAAGCTTGGATAATTCAGCGACACATGGTTTGCAGCCGGTAAACCAGAAATTGACGACTGTTACTGCATTACCGGAAAACAGGCTGTCATCAACCTTATTGCCATCAAAATCCTCACCGGAAAAATCACTGAATATAGATGAGGCATTAGAGCTGTCCTTCTTGTTATCGTCTGATGATGTATTTTTGTTTTCAAGCTCTGCTATCTGTTCCTCGATTTTTCGTATGGTTTCAATATCCTCATTAAGTGTTTTAAGCTCATCGTCTGTGAATGAATTCTTGTTTGATTCTACGGTACCGGCAAGATAATCAGCATAATTTCCGTTTGGATCGGCGTCACTTTTGTTCATCATGCCAAATGCCTTGTTCCACACATCAGCGTGATCTGCAAAAAGCTGATTTTCCTGCTGATATAAATCATCAAGCCTGGAATCTGATTTGCCGGATTCTTCTGAGCCGGCTTCAGTCTGAGTGTTCTTAGAATCTGTTGTGGAAGCTTGCTTTACGCCACATGCTGTAAGTGATAATGCTATGCAGAGTGTAAAAATAGAAATAAATGATAATTTGTTTTTCATGAGTAATTTCTCCTTTAAAATAATAGTAAAATGTTTAATAGCTATCTGTTGTCATTTTTTTGACATGATTTTCCCATAAACCGGTAGCAGATGGCGTCCTTCGGACAGGCCTTTATGCAGGCACCGCAGCGTATGCACTCGGGGTGATCCGGTGTCTTACACACATCCACATCCATCTTACATGCCTTTGAGCATTGACCGCATCCGACACATTTGCTGCTATCAACGGTGATTTTGAGCAGGCTGACCTTATTAAATAATGAGTAGATTGCTCCAAGCGGACAAATCCATTTACAGAAGGGCCTGTAAAATAAGATACTTAGTACAATCACTGCAATTAAAATCATACACTTGAAAGAAAAAAGCTTTCCCAGCGCAGAACGGATAGCAGCATTTCCAATAGATAACGGTATAGCACCCTCTAAAACACCCTGAGGACAGATATATTTGCAGAAGAACGGGTCTCCCATTCCTATAGAGTTCGTTACAAGCATCGGAAGAAGTATAACGAAAACAATAAGAATGACATATTTTAGGTACCTAAGAGGCTTTAGTTTGGCTGTGGATAATTTCTTTCCGGGGATTTTATGAAGTAAATCCTGAAACCATCCAAATGGGCACAAAAAACCACATATAAATCTGCCGAGAGTTACACCGAGTAAAATAAAAAATCCGGTTATGTAGTATGAAAACTTAAATTTTGATGATCCGACAACTGCCTGAAATGCCCCTATTGGACAGGCTCCTGTCGCGGCAGGGCAGGAGTAGCAGTTTAATCCGGGTACGCATACTGTTTTTGCATTGCCCTGATATATTTTACCCTTAAATAAATTTGGAATATGAATATTGGTCAGCAGCGTTGCTGCGGCCTGTATCCAGCCACGTATTTTTGCCAGTTTTCTTGATAGTAATTTCTTTTCCTTATCCAATTCCGACACACTCCAAACATAGTTTTATTGCTTTACCAAGCACTGTAGCCGCCTCACCTCTGACTGCACCATAGCTTATCATGGATACACCAAGGATAAGCAGAATGATTTGACATGTTTTTTGGTATTTCAACATAATGTTGCTCCTTTTTGTTGTATTGTTGACCAGCTGACTTTGGTATTATACAATATAGGTTGTAAAATTATTGTTAAGAAGCAGGAGAACATTTTGAGATTATTAATTGTTGAGGATGAGAAACAAATATGTGATATGGTTGCAAAGAGTCTGTATGCTGCCGGTTATGAGGTGGATACCTGTTATGATGGGAAAGAGGCTCTTGAATGTATACTGTCGGAGAATTATGATCTGATAGTTTTGGATTTGAATCTGCCGGGGATGGATGGCATGGAGCTTCTTAAGGAGCTTAGAAAATACAATGATGAAACTAAGGTTTTGATATTATCTGCAAGAGGTCAGATTGCTGATAAGGTAGAGGGACTGGATGCAGGAGCAAATGATTACATGGAAAAACCATTCCATCTGCAGGAGCTTGAGGCACGTATCAGAAGCCTGACAAGAAGGAAATTTGTACAGAATGATATATGTCTTAAATGCGGAGAAATAAAGTTTGATACGATTAAACGCGAGGCATATGCAAAGGAAGAGCCGGTTCCACTGACAAGAAAAGAGAATGGTATTTTGGAATATTTACTTATCAATATAGGCAGACCGGTGAGTCAGGAGGAGCTGATAGAGCATGTGTGGGATGCCACGGCAGACAGCTTTAGCGGAGCAATCAGGGTACATATGTCTTCACTTAGAAAAAAGCTCAAGGCGAAGCTGGGATATGATCCCATTCAGAACAAGGTAGGTGAAGGCTATAAAATACGGGAGGAGTCTGACAGATGAAAAGAATGTCGCTACAGTGGAGACTTACGTGCATTACTACATTGTGTATTGCTATTATATGTGGCTGCCTGACTATGTTTGTCTATAAAAATGGTGTGCATTACATCGATTCTCTGCAGGATGCGGTAGAGTCACAGTGGGATGAAAAAGGAAACAAATCAGATGAAATATATATCAGCATACCGGACGATAAGTGGGATGAGTTTGCGGATGAATTTTCGTTTCAGGTGTACAATAATAAGGCCGACTATAAAAGAAACAGTCTGATAATCACGGTTTTGCTGGCGCTTTTGGGAGGTGTCGTCACTTATTTTATAAGCGGGCATGCACTCAGACCAATCAGGGAGTTTTCAGATAAAATTGAAGAGGTACAGGCTCAGAATCTGTCTGATTCAAGAATAGAGGAAAACAATGTTAAGGAACTGAACCAGCTGGGTATTTCTTATAATAAGATGCTTGAGCGTCTGTCGGAAGCATTTGAGATACAGAGACAGTTTACTGCAAATGCAGCACATGAGCTGCGTACTCCATTAGCGTTAATGCAGGTACAGCTTGATTTATATAATTCTGCCTCTCACCCGGGAAATGATGCAGACACTTTGCAGACCATAAAAATGGTTACGGAACAAAATGATAAATTAAACAGGATGGTAAAGACTCTTCTTGACATGAGTGAGCTTCAGACGGTGGGAAGGGATGATAAAATTATATTGGATGCTATTGTTGAAGAGGTTTTGGCAGACCTTGAGCCTCTTGCCGTGGAAAAGAATATAAAGCTGATTGGAAAATGTGAGGATGCCACTATGACAGGCAGTGATATCCTTATTTACAGGCTTGTATACAATCTGGTTGAGAATGCCATCAAATATAATCATCCGCTCGGACAGGTTACAGTAACCGCATATCAGAGAAACAAGCATGTTTATCTGTCTGTAGAAGATACGGGAAGCGGAATACCAAAGGAGCTTAGGGAGAGAGTGTTCGAGCCATTCTTCCGTGTGGATAAATCCAGAAGCCGGGAGCTGGGTGGCGTAGGGCTAGGTCTTGCTTTTGTCCGTGAAATCGTTAGAGTACATGATGGCAGTATTTGTATCAAATCAGGCAAGACTGGGGGAACGATTTTCGAGGTGACTTTTGCACAGCATTCAATGTAGCGTTCCATTTTACACATTTGTCAACGCTATTAAAACAGATTTGCTAAATGAGAAAAATAGAATAATTTGTTATTTGACTGAGAATAATTTCTTCTCAGCGTTTCCGACAACTATTTTCTTTCCTTTGACGAGAGTGTAATAGAAACTGTGTAAGTTCTGATGACCTGCACTCCAAATTTTGTCAAATACCAGAATTGTCAGTCAAGGCTGTAACCCTTACCTTGACTGACAATCCGGTATTTAAAACAGGGTAATCAAGCAGGTAATAGAAAAATTATCAGACAACTTACTTACACACTTTTTTAGACATTCCCCCTTTGACACCTTCTCACTTATTCTCTGATAGATTTCCTTTATCTCTGCATCATTTTCCCCATTTACAACTAATATTTTTCCATCTATGTTCACGACAACATATGAATGGCAGGAGGCATGAGTATAGCGGATATAATCTCCGAAGATATCGTTTTTGAAGTTACCCATAGCATGCTTCAGTTTTCCAAAACCATTAGTTCTGTAATCATTATCGTTCTGCAATACATTTTCTTCATAAGAAATGCTATCAATTTGCGAATACTCCCTGTATAATCATTCCATCCTTTTGCTTCAATGTTAAAATCACGATCATTACAACGAATCTGAATGCTTCCCCAAAACAAAGTCCATATAATAAACACAATAGCGGAAATTGCGATGATCAGATATATCACACTTTTTTGTATTATACTGAATTTTTAAGCCTTCTCCGGTTGCCAGCTTTTTCTTATAAAAAAAGTAGGAGTAGAGAATGCTAATGATTGCAGCTGCCATAATGCTTATAATATACACAACCAATGCAGCCATGCTTTTCCCAAAAAGTCCACAAAGCATACATAAAATACCTGATGCCATCCATAATTTGCCGCTAAATCTATGTGTTTCCCTAAAGTGGAGAGGCTCTATTTTCATCTGAAATCACTAAGACTCTTTCAACTATCATCATCTTTTTTAACCTAAAATCAATGCACATATTTTTTCTCTAAGCAAGTCGATTACAGTATCTATAAATTCTCCAGCAAATAAAACAGAAATCAGAACACCTCCCATACAAGCCAGAAAAGCTGCCTGGAGCCAGTCTTGGTAACAGATCACTGTTCCTATGAGCAACGCCATAATTCCGAATCCCAATATCTTTTTTGCGATTGCCACCATATGTACCAGTAACTTCACTCCGGCACCTATGATTGAAATGATGAACCACAATGGAACCAATAACACTCTTCCTGCCAATTTTAAAATAACCATATCCATCCTCCTATTTTACCAGCCACGGCATATCATGATTTACCTCTGCCCTGTAATATCCGTTTATCGTTGAAGGGGCATTGAACAATGCCGCAAGTAAATATTTCTTGATATTCTTGATTTTACTCGTATTTCCTTCCAGACAATGCAGCACATACTCTACATGGGAATAATCCAGTTTCATGAATTTTCCTCTTACCAAAGCTCCTGAATACCAATTGCTTGCAATCAATACTTTATCACTCTTACACATAACAGTCTCTACGATCAGATCCACGATTTCATCAATCTGATTTTTGTCATGAGGATGACTCACTAACAAAGAATCATAATCCAGATTGTCTTTGATCAGAGATTGATACGCATGTAATGTTTCCATCTCATCCTCTTCGGATCCTATCCCATCTGCAGATACGATATGATTAGATTTATTCTCACTAAGATTAGTATTGTTAATATTAGTATTATTAGAGTTTGAAATGTAAACTTCTTGAAGTTTATTTTCGGGACTTCTTGAAGTTTGTTTTTGGGACTTCTTGAAGTTTGAAATGTAAACTTCTTCTATCTCTTCTTCCTCTACAGAAGTTTGATTTGTAAACTTCACCATCTTTGATTTTTCTTTTTTCTCTTCCTCACACCCCTCCTGAATAAATGATTTTACATAGATGATCGTAACCTTTCCAAAGCCCTGCCTGCGCTTTTCGACCAAACCGATCCCTTTTTCATCATCCAGCTCCTGAAGAGATTTCACCGCTTTATTTCTGCCACAATTCAATAATTCCATGATATCTTCAATGGAAAAATAGATATATGCCCGATTTTCTTCATCAAACCACTGATTCTTAATGGATAAAGACATTCTGTCCAGCATCAAACCGTATAAAATCTTCGCATCACTGGAAAGATCCTTGAAGCACTCATTGGTAAATAGAGCTTTGGGTATTCTGTAAAAACTAAACTGATCTGCTTCTGTTCCATAAAAATATTTAAAATTCATTTTTTTGTCCATGTATCTTCCTCCCTTCCTTTCTCTCATAGAAGTCCTTTTTTTAAACTTCTGTATCTCTTCTTTCTTTGGGTTATCTTATTTTGACACCCCTTATTCATGTTCTCTTTTCCATTGTTCCAGTAATTCCTCAATCACCTTTTCCATATCCGCTTCCGAATAATCTTCCGGAAAATATTTTGTGAGTTTCTTTCCTGATAACACCACTTTTCGTTCCGGTGCTTTTACCGCAATGCAACTATTGAAAATCGAGATCATAAATCCCTGATTCACCGATCCTTCTTCCAACTGTTTTCTCAAAACTGTAATCTGCTTTGGTTTAATAAATCCTGTATCTCGGATATACTCGTAGATCCATTTCTGCATTTCCTTATCAATGTAGGAAATATCAACGGCAATGGTAAAATTCAATTTTTTTGCATCTACCATATCTAATAACTCCGGAATCAATTCTGTAAGGCGAATGTAACGCTGAACATTACGAGCACTCTCTCCTACCTGTTCAGCTATAACTACATCAGTACGATACTTCGTGCCATTTTGGCACAAAGTTAAATCGTTTCTTACCCCTTGTCTCTTCATTGCCTCCAATTTCATTCTATAAGCAAATGCTTTTTCGCTCGGAAGTAACTCTTCTCGTTGGATATTGGCATCTACCATAGCGATGACTGCATCATCATCGGATAATTCTCTCACAATTGCAGGAATTGTTGCCAATCCAGCTATAACAGCCGCGTGCATTCTTCGATGACCTGAGATCATCTCATATCCATTTTCACCATCGGACCGTAACAAAACTGGTGTCAATACCCCGTAGGTCTTTACACTCTCTACTAAATCTGCCATCTTTTCATCATCCAATACTTTGAAAGGATGATCTTTAAATGCATGTATTCTGTTGATTTCTATTTCCATTGCAGACTCTTCATTGACTACTCCTAGCAATTCATCAATGCTTGTCAATTTGATTTTTTCTCCACTTCTACTTTTCATTTTCCAAAACCTCCTGCGTCAGATTTTCATAAGCCATAGATACTTTTCCATTTGGACAATGACAATAAATACTTTTTCCTTCCGCACTTGCTTCAGCTACCTTAACTGATAGTGGAATGACATTTTCAAAGATAGAAATCTTAGATCCATAAGTTTCTCTCACTCTGGAAGCAATATCTTTGGCGTAATTAGTACGAAAATCCACCATTGTCAAAAGAATTCCCTGTATCGTCAGCTTCCGGTTCAATCTCTTCTTTACCATAGAAATAGTCCTGATCAACTGTTGAAGTCCTTTAACCGGCAGATATGCAGCTTGTACAGGTATCAGAACCGTATCAGAAGCTACTAAAGCATTGATAGTCATCATGCCTAAACTCGGCATACAATCAATCAAAATATAATCGTATCGTGATCGCATCGTATCAATATATTCCTTCATGATCAGTTCTCTGCTCATTACATTACTCATGGTTACTTCCAGAGCAGATAACTCAATATTGGCCGGTAGGAGATCCAATTGTTCCTCATGATGTAAAATGCCTTCTTCCTCAGCAATTTCCTCGTCATTGATAATATTCATCATAATAGTTGCAAGTGTAGTTCCAATATCGTCCGGTTCTACATATCCAAGACTAGCTGTCAAACTTCCCTGTGGATCCGCATCGATTAACAATACTTTCTTTCCATTTCTCGCTAATCCTACTCCAAGATTTAAGGTTGTTGTACTTTTTGCAACTCCGCCTTTCTGGTTTGCTACTGAAATTACCTTTCCCATTCTTCTTTCTCCCTTCTGATATTTTCTCGCAGATATTTTTCAAATGTACTTCGCTTAATTAGAACTTTTTTCCCAATCTTATAAACTGCTCCTGCCTTATGCGATAATCTTACGATTGGCTTATATCCAAGCTCGTAATAATCCATAGCTTGTTTATAACTTATAAATTCATGTTGCATAAATTCTATATCTTCATCATCAATAAGATTAGAAAACATCCATACCTTTCCATGCATCTCAACTAAATTCCTTTCTCCGATTTGTCATCTTATTTTTCATGAAATTGTTCAAGATATTCATCAAAGATTTCTCTGTTTATCAAAACGATTCCATCCATTCTGTAAATCGCACCCGCATCATTTGCAAGTTCCATCAACTTTTTATGTGACAGGCTATATACGATTTCTGCTTGTTGATAACGAAGAAATTTTCTTCTAAGTCGACGGGCTTCTTCTTTTACCTCTGAACGTTTCTGTTGGTTATAGTACATATTTTCTGTTTTCAAATCTGTTTCTCCTTTCAGCTTTTACTCAACCACAACGGACATTGTTAATGAATAAAAAAAGGGCACTCTCTGAAAGATTTTTCTTTCAAAAAGTGCCCTCAACAATCTATATTGTTAGAGTAGTATTACTGACAACTAATCACCATTCTTCATGATGATTCATGTTGGAATACAAATTTGTTGTCAAATTGTTGTCAAAGAAAATTTTTGTTGTCAAATTGCGAAGTATTTTTACTCACTTAGTACAGTTTTGCTCCTGCCGGAATCTTATCATCAAGAATCAAAACATTGAGTCCTTCTCTTCCTTCTACAAGATGTGTAGCGGAGATAATCATACCGCAAGAATCAATTCCCATCATCTTACGTGGTGGAAGGTTTGTAATTGCAAGTAATGTCTTTCCTACTAAGAATTCAGGCTCATAGTAATCGTGAATTCCGCTTAAAATCACACGATCTACGCCACTTCCGTCGTCTAATACGAACTTCAGAAGCTTCTTAGATTTTGGAACTGCTTCACATTCTTTTACCTTTACAGCACGGAAATCTGACTTGCTGAATGTGTCAAAATCAACCATATCTTTGAATAATGGTTCCACTTCTACATTAGAGAAATCATATGTTTCTTTCACTTCAGCGATTGCTTTTTCCACTGTTTTTTCAACCGGCGCAGACTGTGCAGCATTATTAGCTTCATTCTTTGCGGCTCCCATGCTCTTCATTGTCGGGAACAGCAGCACATCTCTGATTGCCTCTGCTCCTGTCAGCAACATACACATTCTGTCGATACCGAATCCGATACCACCTGTAGGTGGCATACCGATCTCCAGTGCATTCATGAAGTCTTCATCTGTTGTATTGGCTTCATCATCTCCCTGTGCAAGCAGTTCTTCCTGCGCTTTGAAACGCTCTCTCTGATCGATTGGGTCATTCAGCTCTGAGTAAGCATTCGCCATCTCCCATCCATTCATGAAGAACTCGAAACGCTCTACGTATTCCGGATTCTCCGGTTTCTTCTTTGTCAGTGGAGAGATCTCAACCGGGTGATCCATAACGAATGTCGGCTGAAGCAGGTGCTCCTCTACGAACTCCTCGAAGAAGAGGTTAAGGATATCACCTTTCTTATGTCTCTCTTCAAATTCTACATTATGCTCTTTTGCAAGTTCTCTTGCCTGCTCCAGAGTCTCAACTTCATTCCAGTCAACGCCTGCGTATTTCTTAACTGCGTCAACCATTGTGATACGCTCGAACGGTTTACCAAGATCCATCGGGATTCCTTTGTAAACGATCTGTGTTGTTCCAAGGACTTCCTGCGCAACAAAGCGGTACATGTTCTCTGTCAGATCCATCATGCCGTGGTAATCTGTATATGCTTGGTAAAGCTCCATCAGAGTGAACTCTGGGTTATGTCTTGTGTCAAGACCTTCATTACGGAATACACGTCCGATCTCGTATACTTTCTCAAGTCCTCCAACGATCAGTCTCTTCAGGTAAAGCTCAAGAGAGATACGAAGCTTCAGATCCTCGTTCAGGGCGTTGAAATGTGTCTCGAACGGTCTTGCAGCTGCTCCACCTGCATTTGCTACAAGCATTGGTGTCTCAACTTCCATGAATCCTTCTCCGCTTAAGTATTTACGGATCGCTGCAAGGATCTTGGAGCGTTTGATAAATGTATCTTTAGAGTCTGCATTCATGATCAGGTCTACGTATCTCTGACGATAACGTGTGTCTGTATCTGTCAGGCCGTGGAACTTCTCCGGAAGCATCTGTAAGCTCTTGGAGAGAAGTGTCATCTTCTCAGCGTGGATAGAGATTTCTCCTGTTCTTGTTCTGAAAGCGAATCCTTCAAGTCCGAAGATATCACCGATATCAGATTTCTTGAAATCAGCGTAAGCGTCTGTTCCGATTGCATCTCTTGCTACGTATACCTGGATATTTCCCTGTAAATCCTGGATGTTACAGAAAGAAGCTTTTCCCATAACTCTCTTGAACATCATACGTCCTGCGATTGCTACGTGGATCGGGCTTGCATCCATGATGCTTCTTCTCTCTTCGTAATCATTCTTAAGAGCCTCTTTTGCCTGCTCTTCATCCATACCTTCTACGTTCGGCTGCTGGTGATCTTTTAAAAGCTCTGCCTCATGTGCCTCATAGAGATCTTTCACTTCGAGTGAATGGTGTGTCTGGTTAAACTTTGTAATCTGGAAAGGGTCTCTTCCGTTCTGCTGCAGTTCTGCAAGTTTCTCACGGCGAACCTTTCTCAGCTGATTCATATCTGGTTCCTGTGTGTTCTTCTGATTCTGTCCCACTGTCTGTTCTCCTTCCGTTTCTATCTGCTCTTACATTGATTTTATATAAGTCAACTTTATACAAATCAACGTAAAACATTCTCTTTTTATATTGTCTTTTTAAGCGAATTCAGACCTCTTAATAGTAAGAGGTCTGTCCTAAGCTGATTATGAACGTTTGATATCAAGTACTTTGTACTGGATAACTCCTGCCTGTGTCTCAACATCAACGACATCATTGATTTTCTTTCCGATCAGTGCGTGACCTACCGGAGACTCATTGGAAATCTTTCCTTCCAGACTGTTCGCCTCTGTAGAACCAACAATCTTGAACTCCATCTCTTCATCAAATGTAATGTCGTAAACCTTTACTGCACATCCGACATTAATCTTATCAAGATCAACTTCATCCTCTACTACAACTTCTGCATTCTTCAGGATTGCCTCAAGCTCCTCGATACGGGCTTCGATATCTCTCTGCTCGTCTTTCGCTGCATCATACTCAGCGTTCTCGGAAAGGTCCCCCTGCTCTCTTGCCTCTTTGATCTTACCTGCAACTTCTTTTCTCTTTACTACTTTCAGATTCTCAAGTTCGTCCTCAATTGCCTTTAATCCGGCATAAGTAAGTAATCTTTTTTTTGCTTCTGCCATTGTTCCTGCTTCCTTTCTACTTCCTTACCGTCACTGTCTACGGCAGTAACGTTTCGTTTCCTATGATATTTACAGATTCTCTGCAAATTATTTTCTGTCTATACTTTTCATGCATTCAAAGTTCCTTCTCTATATTTTGTCTACAGATCTTATCGGTTTCAAAATGCACGACTGCTGTCTTTTTTCACCGACGCCAATGCCCTCATCAGCGTCCGTCCGCAATTTCAATATTATACTCAAACTAGCGCTTTCTGTCAAGTTGAAAGAGCAGTTCTTCCAGTTCCTGATAGGACTCTACGCGGTTGATTTCTTCGCGTAATTTTGCAGAGCCTTTCAGTCCTTTTGTATACCATGCCACATGTTTTCTCATCTCGCGGATACCAATGAATTCACCTTTGTATTTCAGCTGTAATCTGGCATGGCGGAGCATCATATCACGAATCTCTTCCAGACTCGGACGTTCCGGCAGCACGCCTGTCTCTTCATATGTGATCATCTCGGAGAAAATCCATGGATTTCCCTGTGCTCCTCTTGCGATCATGATTCCGTCACATCCTGTCTGTTTTACCAGCTCCTCTGCTTTCTGTGGGCTTGTCACATCTCCATTTCCAATTACCGGAATAGAGACAGCTTCTTTTACCTGACGGATGATATCCCAATCTGCCTGTCCGCTGTAATACTGTTCTCTTGTCCTTCCGTGCACGGCTACAGCTGCTGCCCCGGCCTCCTCGATGATCTTCGCGATCTCAACCGCATTAATGCAGCTGTCATCAAATCCTTTTCTTATCTTCACAGTGACCGGCTTATCAATCGCCTTCACCATTGCACTGACAATCTCATAAACCAGCTTCTGGTTCTTCATAAGTGCAGAGCCTTCCCCGTTACGCACAACCTTCGGCACCGGACATCCCATATTAATATCCATGATATCAAACGGACGCTCTTCCACACGTTTTGCCATCTCACTCATAATCTTCGGATCTGATCCAAAAAACTGAAGTGACACCGGCTGTTCATCCGGATGGATCTCCAAAAGTGACTCTGTATTCTTATTATTGTATAAAATCGCTTTTGCGCTGACCATCTCCATACACAAAAGACCTGCTCCCTGTTCTTTGCATAACACACGGAATGGAAGATCTGTCACTCCGGCCATCGGACCTAAGATATAACGGTTTGGCAGCGTCACATTTCCTATTTTCAACTGTTTCATCATATTCTATTCTTTCTAATCTATAACTATTCTTCTTATTTGACTTTAGTATCATAGTAAATAACTGCCGAAAAGTCAACGTACATGATCTGTTCTTTCGCATTCATACAAAAAAGTCCGAATAAATCCGGCAATCACAAAGCTTTTGCAACCCTCCGTTTATTCAGACTTTTTTATCTGTCTTTTAATATCTCTTGATTTTTCTTGAAGCTGTCTTCTCAAATTCTTTCTCGCGAATGATCAGACTATAAATCTTTTTATACGCCGGTGCACCCTGATTGTATTCATCAATCAGTTTTTGGAGTTCTACACGGACTTCCTCTTCTCTTTCAAGTCCCTGCTTTTTTGCGTACTCCTCATCCGGATATATTTCTGCCTCGATCACTCCTTTTGCTTCTCTTACTACTACTTCCTGTACCAGTCTTGAAGAACTTAATTTATTCTCCACTTCTTCCGGTGAGACATTTTCTCCATTCTTTGTAATGATCAGGTTCTTCTTTCGTCCTGTCAAATAGATAAACCTGTCTTCATCTACATATCCAAGATCTCCTGTGCAAAGCCATCCATCTTTCAGTGCGGTTTTTGTTTCTTCCGGCATCTTGTAATATCCTTGCATTACACTGCTTCCACGAACCCACAGTTCTCCATCTACGGTCTTTGCCTCGCAGTTTGGAAGAAGTTGTCCTACTGAATTCTTTTTTACATTCCATGCAACATTTGTACTGATGACCGGTGAACATTCTGTCATTCCATATCCCTGGAGAATCTGGATTCCAAAACGTTCGAACAGCTCAATATACTCCGGATTCAGGTATGCCCCTCCACTGCAGATCGTATGGAACTGAGATCCAAATACTGCTTCTTTTACCACTTTTTCCGGAAGGTCTTTTACGTCTTCTAATTTTTTCGCAAATGTTTCAATCATAAGCGGTACCATCAGGATCATATTCGGCTTAAATAATTTGATATTTTTTGCTACACGCATCAAAGAATCATTGATACAGATAATTGCACCGAGAGAAAGTCCTTTCAGGATATCCATACTCAGGCAGTATGCGTGGTGAATCGGTAAAACTGACAGGAGCACATTTCTCTCTGGGAGCTTCATATCCAGACATGTCGCGTTCTCAACGAGATTTCTATGTGTCAGCATCACACCTTTGCTCTTCCCTGTTGTCCCTGATGTGAACATGATCGTACAAAGTTGCTCCGGAGTAATATCTGTTTTTTCTACTCCTGTATCCTCATCTATCGTTTGTTCCATCATTGATTTTTTAAGAGAAAGTATATTGCCCTCATTCGCTTCTTTCTGCATAGAAAGGATGTACTTCAGTTTTGGACACTTTTCTTTCGCTGCTTCGATCACATCTTTACGGATCTCATCCAGAATCAGGATTGTTACATCTGCACGGTCGATAAGTTCACACAGTTCTTCTGCCGGAAGTGACACATCCAACGGTACTGCAACATTTCCGCCGTCCACAATTCCAAAATAGGAAGCAATCCATAGATAAGAAGTCGCACCGATCAATGCGATATGACTTTTTGGATCTCCCAGTTTTTTCAATAATGCTGTTATTCTCTCACTGTCTTCTTTCAACTGTGTGTATGTCTTTGCCGCAATTTCATTTTTTCCTGTTTTGTAACGGATTGCGTCTTCATTTCCAAAACATTTTTCTGCATTTGTAAGAATATCGCGAATTGTTCTATATTCCATTTTCTTTTCCCTCTACTTCAAAGACTCAAGATACGCTACAGCTTCTCCGACTGTTCGGATATCTGCTGCCTTGTCCTGTTCAATCTCCACATCCATCTCATCTTCTATTTCCCCAAGCATGCTCATAAAATCAAAGGATGTGAATCCAAGATCTTCCATAAAACGTGATTCCGGCTTGATGTTTTCCTGTTCAATTTCTACATAATTACAAATAATATCTACTAACTGCTCAAACATGATTTTTTCCTTTCCCTTCTATCCTGATCGTGATTCTCAACATGATCCGGATCATCTTTCTTTTATACAAGCTTTATAATTTCTCCAATTGTAAGTTCAGGATTTTCTGCTCCCTTGAACATAATTTTACATAAATAGTAATACAGATATTCCAGCTCTTCTCTTGAGATTGCCTTTTTCTGATGTTCAAAGTTGAAATCCAATCCATTATCCTCCGGTCGGTGCATGACTGTCAGATACATTGCCTGTGTTGTCATTCCATTCGGATACCATTTCGTCTTATATTGAATTCCTCCAAGATCTTCCAGTCCCTTCTCCTGCAATGTCATCGGCTGGTAAGTCAAAGACATCGGCTCATACGTCAGTCCTTTCTGTGGCTGTGGATATGTCCTGGAGCGATATGCGAAATATTCTGTCGGGTCATAATTTGCATGACGGAATAATTCATTCTGCTTATCACGGATTTCATATACTGCATCAATAAACTTCACATCTTCTGAAAATACGGTACGAAACGGGAACGAATGAATTCTTGTTCCACCGGATTTCTTTTCTTTTAATGTAGCCCTTCTGGCAATCGCATTATTGATCGATACATCCTCCTGTCCATTCATTTTCTGGAAGTAAGTACGTAATCCCATCAATAAAAGACATGCCAGGGATACCCGGTACTTTTCGCAGAAATCCATCAGACGTTTGGTCGGTTCTGCTTCCAAATGAAAGATATCCAATGCAGAACTCACATCATCTGTCGCATTAAATGCGGAACGAAGCTTTGGATTTTTAAACATTTCCCTCGCTGCATCCAGCTTATCTGTTCCATTAACACCGTTATAAACCGGCTCTGATGATTCAATCAGTTCCCTGAAAAACTCCCTGTCTCGCTGCTGTGCTTTACTTCCGGCTTCATATGCGAGATCTTTCTTTACCTGATCTATGTAAGAATACATATCCTTTGGATATGGGACACCTTCATATTTTGCATTACAGTACAGCTCAATAATATCTTTCAGAAATGTGATCAGTGACTGGGCATCTACCACCATATGATGTCCGAGGAAATACACTCCGTTGAATCCATCTGAAGTGCGGATCATTTTAATCTTCGTCATCGGTGAATCCTCGAGTGGGAATGGAACTGTTGTCCATTTCTGCATCGTATCAGCTGCCTCTTCCATAGTCACATTGGAAAAATCAACGAACTCTATCTCCCGTTCTTTTCTGTCCTGCTCTGCACTTACAACATACTGATATACATTCCCCTCTTTGTCCTTTGCAAAGCGTATCCGCATCCCTTCATTTCTCTCATATGCTTTGTAAATGGACTCTCGGAGTACATCCCAATCCAGATCTGTGCCAATTGTCAGGCTTGTACCAATATTCAGTACTGCCGCATTCGGACAAAATGGCAGATAATACAAATGAAATTTTTGCGCTACCGTCAGTGGGTATACAGGATATCCTTTTCTTGTTTTCATCATTCTATGATTCCTCCTATAAATGAATCCATTGCTCCTTCATAAGCTTCTCTGTCTTTATAATAACTTTCGCAGTGTCCTGCCCCGTGGATGATCAGCTTCTGTTTTGGAGATTTACAGTTTTTATAGATTTCTTCCGACATGCTGCACGGAACAAATGTATCTGCGTCTCCATGGATCAAAAGAACCGGAACCTTCGCTTTTCTGACTTCACGGGCAGAATTGCACTCATCCAGTCCGTATCCTGCCTGTCTTTTATTTACCGCATCCGCAATCTGTATTATTGGAAACGCCGGAAGATGATACATACTGTGAAGTACATGTGTAAACACTGCCTTGGGCGAAGTAAACGGACAATCTGCAATAATTCCTTTTACCTGCTGCGGCAGATCAAGCCCGCTTGCCATCAATACTGTAGCGCCTCCCATAGAATTACCATGCAGGAGAATCTGAACATTTTCTCCTTCCTGTCCAATCACCCATTCAATCCATCGATATGCATCATAACGGTCCTTACATCCGAATCCAATGTATTTCCCTTCACTTTGCCCATGCGATCTCTGATCGACAAGAAGAACGTTATAACCACGCTTCAAATAATAATTTGAAATACTTCCATAATCTGCAAGCCCCTGACTCGTGTAGCCATGAAAACAGATCACTGCTTTTTTGCATTTCTTTTCTTCGACATTTCCTGCTCCCTGGAAATACGTTCCATGAAGCTTCAAACTGTCTTCCGACCGGATCCAGACATCTTCATGAGGCTGCTCCATCATCCACTCCCTGCATTCCTTCATCTTTGAGAAATACTGATCCCAGTCTACCCCGGACATCTTCATCGTGCGTTCTGTCTTTGCGTTATAACGCATCATTGTTCTTCTGTAAAAGTATGCACTTCCACCTGCCTCTGCTGATACGATTCCCACCAGACCTGCAAGTGCAAGAAGTTTTCCGTAATGCATCATCTTTTTCACCTCTGCTTCCTTTTTACAGTTATTTCTGTTTCTGTGTTTTCTTTATTGCATTCTGTTCTGCTTTTCTGCTATCAATCAGTTTTTTCAGATACAAAGCTTTGTCAATGTTACCTTCTACTTTCAATTTTCCCAGTGTTACTGCCAGAACCGGATCCAGCTTTCCCTCGTTGATCTTAAATAATGTCTCTGCCGAACAAGTAAAAATCGCATCTCTGTCATAATACTCGTATGGTTCCACATACAGCTTTCCCTCTTTTACCTCTGCATAAAAGATTCCCTCTGCTTCTCCTGTTACATTGAACTGATATGCAAGATGTTCATTCACAGTACTTACGTCTGCTTCCATCATCATTCCTTTTACTTTTGAAAACATGTCTGCGTATGTCATTTTTCTCTCCCTTTCCTTTTCAGTCCTTCATTTTTCGACCGGTGGTCGATTTGCTATGTTTTTAATCTATCACTTTTTCGACTCACGGTCAATTATCTATTTCAGACAATCTTTTGTTTCAAAGTGTCCTTTTTTTGTCCTCTTTTTTATTTCTATTTTATTGGTTCTTCCGACTTTATTGTGCTATACTTAAAAGGATATCGGTCAATTCCCGTAATCTGGAACTGGCCAAATATACTTACGAATATACGAGGCGGACTTCTATGCCAAAACAATTAAAATACGATAAGATTCTAGATGCTCTTCAAAAGCTTCTGGAAACCAAAGAACTTTCTAATATCTCTGTCAGTGAGATTGCTCAGACTGCTGAAATTGGAAAAGGAAGTATTTATTATTATTTTTCTTCCAAAGATGCAATTCTTGAAGCACTGGTAGAACGCAATTATGAAGCTCCAATAACAACAGCAAGACATCTTGCAGAGCAAAGAGAGGTTTCACCTTTCACACGCATGGCTCTGATCTTTCAGGCTTGCCGAAATTCCTCTGCGGCTTTTTTAAAGACCCAGCCATCAACTACAAAGGCTGCACCGGAGCGGGCTTTTCTTCATCAAAAGTACATGAATCATCTCATCGTTTCACTCAAGCCGGTTCTTGCTTCCATTATTGAACAAGGGATTGCACAGGATTTAATCCGCTGTGCTGACCCTGTTTCTCTTGCTGAAATCGTACTGATTGTACTGACTGTTAAGATGGATAACACCTTAGTACCTTCAACAGCAGATGAGATTGAACAGACAATCTCTGCTCTTGTCTCTCTTTTGGAAAAAGGAACTGAGAATCCTGCGGGATCGCTAAACTTTCTGATGGCACAGCTGTAAGCAGTTTTCTGTTCGCGGCACCTGCATTACACAACATATCCCACCATTTTGAATCGCTGACGGTGATATGATAAATCATGAGACGAAAGGAGTGTTTTTATGATTATTCGTCCTGTTTTTAATATATTATTGCTCCCTGATATCACTTATTTTTTTAAACGTGATTTCTTTCCGGGGGCTGCTGCAGACCAGATTGAAGTCGGTACAGATATTCTGTTTCCATTTTTGAAAAATGAAGTGGATGAGACTACTGTTACTATAGATGATATTTACCCGGTCGGTATGTCTGCGAGAGTCGAATCCATCGGTGATGATGACAGCATCCAGATTCGTACATTAGAACGTGTCAGTCTTGACGATATTGAGCTGGATGAGAACGGACAGATTACAGCTACAGCTTCCATTCGCCCGGAAGTAGATGATCTTCCCTTAGAAGAAGAGAAGCAGACTTTCACAAACCTGCGGAACTCGCTTCTGAAATTTGTTCAGAATTATCAATGGGGGATCTGGGCAAGAAGCTACATTATCCAGAGAAAGAATATCTATGACCTTGGTTCTGCTCTTTCAGATTATCTGAACATTACTTCCGAAGAAAAATATGCAATTGTTGAGACAGATTCCCGCCGTGAGCGCTGTGAACTGATTGAGAATGCGATTAAGGAATTCATGGAAGTGGCCAAAGTTTCTTCTGAAGCACAGGAGGCACAGAAAGGTGACCAGGAGCAGCTTTACAGAGAGGCTGCAATTAAGAAGCAGATCGATTACCTTCAGAAAGAATTAGATGAGATGCACCCGGAAAACATTTCCGATGTCCGTGCTTTTGAAAAAAAGATCCAGGAATCCGGCATGAATGAAGATGCCCGTAAGGAAGCGGACAAAGTCTTGAATCGTATGAAGCAGGAAGGAAAAGACAGCCATGAATATGGGCTTCTCTATGACTATCTTGATTTTGTCACCAGCCTTTCCTGGAAGCATCCGGAATTTACACCGATTGATTTAAACCGGGCAGAAGAGATTCTTGATGAAGATCATTATGGACTTAAGAAAGTCAAAGAACGTATCATCCAGCAGATTGCTGTTATGGCACTGAACCGGAAACAGTATGGTTCCATCCTCCTTTTTGTCGGTGCGCCTGGTACCGGTAAGACAAGTATCGGACAGAGTATTGCCCGGGCGTTAAACCGCGAATATGTCCGCATCAGTCTCGGCGGTATCCGAGATGAAGCTGAGATCCGCGGTCACAGAAGAACTTATATCGGTGCTATGCCGGGACGGATCATGGAAGGGATTAAACGCAGCGGCGTTTCCAATCCTGTTGTAGTTCTTGATGAAGTAGATAAGCTTGCGAAAGATTATGGCGGAGATCCGGCAAGTGCATTGCTTGAGGTGCTTGACCCGGAACAGAACAGTACATTTACAGATCATTATATGAATGTTCCATATGACTTATCCAATGTTCTGTTCGTCTGCACAGCGAATTCTACAGATACGATTCCTGAACCGCTTCTAAACCGTATGGAAGTGATCGATTTTCCAGGATATACGGCTGTGGAAAAATTCCATATTGCCAGAAAGCACTTACTTCCAAAGGCAATGGACGCTATGGGAATCCAGAAGAAATTGTTGAAGATAACGGATGGTGCACTGCGCAAGGTCATTGAAGATTATACGATGGAATCCGGAGTCCGTGGACTTAAGAAACAGATCGATATGCTTTGTCGTTCTGCTGCTGTGCGTCTTGTGAAAGAAGAGGGGCAGACTCTGACAGTAAATAAATCGAATCTGAAAGACTATCTTGGCCGTAAGAAACTGCATCATGACCAGAAATTAACTTCCGCACAGCCTGGTGTTGTCACCGGACTTGCATGGACACAGGCCGGCGGTGAGATTCTGTTTATAGAGACAAAGCTGACAGAAGGGGAAGGAAAGGTGATCATCACCGGACAGCTTGGAGATGTCATGAAAGAATCTGTACAGATTGCACTGACACTTGTAAAATCTCTTTATCCTAAAGAAAGCAAGGTTTTTCAGGATCATGATCTGCACATTCATGTGCCGGAAGGAGCTGTTCCAAAAGACGGTCCATCTGCCGGCATTACATTAACCACAGCACTTGCTTCCCTTGTTACCGGAAAGGCTGTCAGCCCGGATTACGCCATGACCGGTGAAGTTTCCCTCCGCGGAGGTGTACTTCCGATCGGTGGGCTTCCTGAGAAACTGATGGCTGCCCAGAGGGCCGGTATTTCAAAAGTACTGATTCCTTTTGACAACGCAGATGATCTCGAAGATGTAGCTGCGGAAGTAAAGGATAAGCTGAAAATCACTCCGGTGAAAAAGGTAAGAGACGTTCTGAAGTTATTGCTCGGATAAAAAGTGATCTATCGTTAAACGGAAACTATGAGAAACAAAAGCCCATAGCAGGAATTCTGATAAGTTCAACAAACTTATCATTCAGATTCCGCCATGGGCTTTGTTCTAATTTAAAAATCCGACAGATAAACCATACTCTATTTATCTAACTATTTATTCCTCTATCTCTTCTTCCATCTCTTCTCCGAGATAGAATACTTTGTAAAACATTTCAAGAGACTTGAAAAGCTCTTCCTTTGTGTTCTGCAGCTCTTTGATCTTCAGTACACTCCCAATCTCATCGAATGAGAAATCACCCTCGTTGTGCTCTACTTTTAACTCAAGATTTCCATTCTCATCAAACACCAGCAAAAGAACTCCTCCAACATCTGCTGTATACAAAACACACATAATCTGCAGTTCCTGTTTCACTGCTTCCGGAAGAGATTCAAATTCCGGGTTCAGATAATATTTCTGCTCATAGGAGCTGGCCGCACACAATACCATTTCTTCATCCATAATTTTTATACCTTATATCACTGCCCACAGTTTCTGTAAACAGTACTTACCTTTCCATATTTTCCACATTCACTGCATAATCCCGATGACTTATTCACATTCCGTAGGTCTTATCCACCTGGTTATACATATCCATATACGCCGCGCACCGAAACTTCTCCGGCATACACCGCTTCTTCGGTCCCATCTTCTTTCCGAACGATCAATTCCCCTGTCTGATTGATTCCAAGTGCGTATGCATTGTACTGTTCTTTTGCACCGAGAATCCGGACTTCACGATCTTTATTTACTAGCAATTCGCTGTAACGTTCTTTCAGACCGGACAGATCTCCGTGTTCAAGGAAAACCATGTAATTCTGTTCAAAGCGTTTCATCACTGCTGCAATCAACGGTGCTCTCTTTACCACATGTCCACATTCCAGTCTGAGTGATGTCGCCGTCTCACGAATCTCCTCAGGGAACTCTGTCAGGTTCACATTGATCCCGACACCAATCGTCACATGATTAATGTAATCAATCTGAGTGCTCATCTCTGTCAGGATTCCCACAAGCTTCTTTCCATTAATGATAATATCATTCGGCCACTTGATCTTTACATCTGGATTTCCACAGGAATCTCCGCAATCCATGATTCCCTCTGCTACACTTAACGCCATCACAAGCGTCAGCATCGGCGCCTGATCCGGTTCAATCTCCGGGCGAAGCAGCAAGGACATATAAATGCTTGAACCTGACGGTGAATCCCAGGAACGGCCTCTTCTTCCTCTTCCTGCTGTCTGCTTATCTGCTACTGCAAGTGTACCTTCCGGTGCGCCTTCATCTCCCATCTGCTTGATTCTGAGATTTGTAGAGTCTACCGAATCGTAATAAACGATGTTTCTTCCGGCCCACTGCGTATCCATCAGGCTGTCGAGCTCTTCTTTCGTCATCACATCCGGACTATCTACGATATGATAACCTTTATTCCGCACAGCTTCAACCTGATATCCTTCTTCCTGCAGCTGACGGATTACCTTCCAGACTGCAGTTCTTGACACCCCGAACTTTTCACAAAGCTGCTGGCCTGACACATATCCGTCCGCTTCCCTCAACAATTTTAATATTTCAGCTTTCATTCTAATTCCACCTCTCATCAGACCTTTATACAAAAGAAAGGTGTCTGTCCCATCTCTGGAATAACAGACACCTTCTGCTCATTCTTATTTTCCACAGAAGCCGGTCTGATCTTCAACTCATTTATCATACCAAACTTCTGCTGATTTCTCAAGTTCATCAAAGAGATTGCATTCCTTAGAACTCACCAAGTGTTGCAACCATTACCGCCTTGATCGTATGCATTCTGTTCTCAGCCTCATCGAATACTTTAGACTGTGCAGACTCGAATACTTCGTCTGTCACTTCCATGTCTTCGATTCCGAAACGCTGTCCCATCTCTACTCCGATCTTTGTCTTCAGGTCATGGAATGCAGGCAGACAATGCAGGAAAATAGCTGTATCCTTTGCATTTGCCATTACTTCTTTTGTTACTTTGTATGGTGACAGTTCTTTGATTCTCTTCTCCCATACTTCGTCCGGCTCGCCCATGGATACCCATACATCTGTATAGATAACATCTGCGTCCTTTGTTCCTTCTTTTACATCTTCTGTCAGAGTAATTGTTGCTCCGGACTGTGCAGCATAACCTTTACAAGTTTCAACAAGCTCTTCATTCGGGAAATATTCTTTCGTTGTACATGCTACGAAATGCATTCCAAGCTTAGAGCATGCGATCATCAGGGAATTGCCCATGTTAAATCTTGCATCTCCCATGTATACAAGCTTGCGGCCTTTGAGTTCTCCGAAATTCTCACGGATTGTCAGCATATCCGCCAGCATCTGTGTCGGATGATATTCGTTTGTCAGACCGTTCCATACCGGTACTCCTGCATATTTTGCAAGATCTTCTACGATTTCCTGACCGAATCCACGATATTCGATTCCGTCATACATTCTTCCAAGTACACGGGCTGTATCTTCGATGCTCTCTTTCTTTCCAATCTGAGAACCTGATGGATCAAGATAAGTTGTTCCCATTCCCATATCATGCGCTGCCACTTCGAATGCACAACGTGTTCTTGTACTTGTCTTCTCAAAGATCAGTGCAATGTTTTTGCCATGATAATGATCCACCGGTACTCCGTTTTTCTTCTTCTCTTTGAGGTCTGCTGCCAGATCAAGCAGGTATGTAATCTCCTCTGGTGTAAAATCCTTCAGTGTCAGAAAATTTCTTCCTTTTAAGTCCATAGTTCTCGTCCTTTCTATTCTATGACTATATGAATCAGAACCCTCTCTGTCCTTCTCTTCTTCATATCTTTGAACCTACATTGTAACCGATGAATTTAGTATACTACATCCATGTATAAAAATGCAACTAAAACTTTATTTTACTCTGTTTTATACATATTTATTCAGCACTTATACATTCTTTTATGCATTTTTATTATTTCTTTCTTCTCTGTCTTCCTGCTTCGAACATCAGAACCGCCGCTGCCACTGCCGCATTTAAGGATTCTGCCTCGCCTTCCATTGGGATACGGATGAGACAATCCGCGCAGTCTGCAACTTCATCACGAAGTCCGTTTCCCTCATTTCCGATCAAAAATGCACAACCAGTTGTATAATCTTCCTCGTCGTATGCATTTTCTCCACGCAAATGTGCTGCGTAAGTTTTAATACTCTTCTTCTGCAGCTCTTTGATCTTCTCCGGAAGATCTTCCACATAGAGGAACGGCATACGGAATACAGCCCCCATCGTGGAACGGATCACCTTTGGATTGTAGACGTCCACGCAATCTTTACTCAATAAGATTCCGGTTACACCTGCTGCCTCAGCTGTTCTGAAAATAGTTCCAAGATTTCCCGGATCTTGCAGATTATCCAACACAACCAGGTGCGGTGCCTTCTGATTTTTCACCTGCATCAGGTCATTCATCGTATAACTGAGTCTCTTCACGATTGCCAAGATTCCCTGCGGTGTCTTTGTGTCTGACACATAAGCGAACACAGTATCTGTCAGAAGCTCAACCGGTGCCTGTAATCTCTCTAAAAATTCTTTATTCTTCTTTGCAAAACTTTCTGAAGCATATACCTTCTCAATTCGTTCTGTCGGAATCTCTTCTGTCATTCTTGGTCCCTCTACTAAAAAGATTCCCTTCTCATCTCTTAGGCGACTTTTCTTCTGCAGCTTCGCCAGTTCTTTGATCTGTGCATTCGATGTACTTGTTATCATAATCTATTTCTCCAATTTTCCAATTTTTTCGAGTACTTTATTCGCTCCCACCAGAATCAGAAGTCCACTTTCCGGAAGCGGCATCTGTGGATCAATCTCTACATTAACATTCCCGTTCTGCATGATTCCTACAACTGTAACTCCATATTTCGTACGGATTCCCAGTTCTGCCATACTATGATTGATCCACGGTTTTGGAACAGCGATCTCAACCATACTGTAATCATTTGACAGTTCGATCCAGTCTGTGAATTCTGTCGCCAAAAGGCTTTTGGCAACCCTGCTACCCATCTCAATCTCCGGATATACAACAGTATCCGCCCCAACCTTCTTCAATATAGTTCCTTGTAACTTATTCTTGGCTTTGGCAACAACCATTGGAATTCCTATTTCTTTGCAAAGCAGAGTCGCCATGATCCCTGCTTCAAGATTCTCCGCAACTCCAATAATTGCTCCGTCCAGATTCCTTGTTCCAAGTGCGCTCAATGCCTCTTTCTCTGTAATATCCGCTGTGATCGCATAGGTCACTCTGTCCGCGATCTCCTGGATCGTCTCCTGTGATTTATCTACAACGATCACATCGCATCCCATACTCTCAAGTGTCAGGGCCACACTCCGTCCAAAACTTCCAAGCCCAAGAACTGCAAACTGCTTTCTCATCGTTTTCTCCTTCTCATATACTGTTTATCGCGTATCTCTTATCTTCTCTTTTATCTTTTCTTATCCAACCATGATCTTTGCTTCCGGCAGAGTACGGAACTGGTTCTTCTTGTCCGCATGACCGGAAAATATAAGTGCCATCGTCATTGGTCCGATTCGTCCAATATACATCATGAGCATCAGTACAACATGACTGATATCACTAAGTACTGGCGTCAGGTCTGCCGTCAGACCTACTGTCGCCATTGCTGATGTTGCCTCATACATCAGATCAAGGACTTTCTGCTGCGGTTCAATCACTGTCATCACCGTAACTCCAAACAGCCAGAAGACAAATGTCACAAGTGTGATTGTCATCCCTACTCTTATAATTTCGAATGTAATTTTTCTCCCATAACATTCCGTATCTTTGTTTCCTCTCAAGACAGAAATTGCTGTAAGCAAGAGAACAGCAACTGTTGTTGTCTTAATACCACCTGCAGTTCCTGCCGGTGAACCTCCGATGATCATCAGCATGCAGGCCAGCAACTTCGAACCATTCGTAAGACCTGACTGGGATATGCTGGCAAATCCTGCCGTTCTCGTCGTCACAGACTGGAAAAAAGACGCTTGCAATTTTCCCGCAATACTTAGTGATCCCATAGTTGCCGGATTACGGTGTTCCAACAGATAGAATCCTACTGTTCCCAATGTAAGAAGGAACAGCGTCATTGTCAAGACGATCTTGCTCTGAAGACTCAGCCTTGTGATCGTTCTTCCGACCGGACGTTTTCCCTTGGACTGTATTGTCATCTTTATATTCTTCGCCAGATCGATCCAGACCGGATAACCAAGTCCACTGAGAATGACAAGCATTGTTGTCGTAATTGTGATCACCGGTGTATTGACATATCTCGTAAAGCTTGAATCTCCAAGAATATCTACACCCGCATTACAAAATGCAGAGATTGAGTGAAACACGGAATAGAAGATTCCCTTCGCAACACCATACTCCGGAATAAACTGTAATGAATATCCGATTGCGCCAATTCCTTCTACAAGAAATGTTCCCCACAATACTCTTTCAATAAACCGGATCATTCCTTGAAGTGTGGACAGACCATAGGCTTCCTGAATGACAACTCGTTCCTTCATGTTTATTCTCTTTCCAACCAAAATTAAAAATGCAGTTGTACATGCAATGATTCCAAGTCCGCCAATCTGAATCAAAATAAGCAGGATCACTTTTCCTGCCACTGTAAACTGTGCAGCCGGCACAACTGTCACCAATCCTGTCACACAGACGCAGGTTACAGCCGTAAACAGTGCGTCGATATAACGAATTGGCTGATGATTTGAAAACGGAAGCCATAAAAGCAGACTTCCAAGAAGAATCACACCAAAAAATCCGATTGATATGATCCTCACTGTATTCCACTTTGCTCTTCGTGCTTTTCTCCTGTCTTCATCTATATAAAATCCATACATGCCTGTCTTTCCTCACTCTCACATGACAATTATTAAACATCATGTTACCACTCCATCTTATCATCCGCAAGTAAAAGCTGACAAAACGATAAAAACGAAGGATACGCCGCTCTGATTCATCTTCAGAACAGCGTATCCTTCGTTTGGCGGTTTATTTAAAATTATTATATAGTTTGAATCATTTTTAGTGATCTGTAGACTCGATTTCTCCATCAAATCCAGCATCCTTTATCATTTTCATTGTATCATCAATTCCCTGGCCTCCGGCTGTCAGATAACCTGATGCAAAAATAGAATCAACAACTTTGAAAAGTTCCGGTTCCATTCCCTTAAAGTAAACTTCCCTTCCTGCTGCACAGCGGATATCAGACTTCGGAATCATCAATCTCGCCAGACAAAGAACCTTCATACAATATTCAGGTGTCAGTTCAGAGATATCACGGTCTGCCAGTTTTGTTCCCGGAATTGGAAGAAGGAAATTGATTGGAACAGACTCCGGATTGATCTCACGAAGATCCATCAGCATATCAACGATATCTTCCTTACTCTCTCCCATACCAACAATTCCACCACTGCAGATCTCGAATCCAAGTCCCTGAAGCATCTTGATGTTATTCACACGCTGATCATAAGTATGTGTTGTACAAATCTCCGGATAGAAAGAACGGCTGCTGTTCAGATTATGGTTGATACGGTCCAGTCCGGCATCTTTCAGGATTCTTGCCTGTTTCTCTGTCAGGAAACCGATGGAGCAGCAGATCTGTGTGTCTTTCTTCTTTATCTCGCGGATACGGTCTGCAAGATCTTCAATCTCCTCGTCTGAGAATCCGATTCCACTTAATCCAATACAATGTCTTGCAAGATGTTTCTCATCTACCAGATCATTATCACCATAAAGCTTTTCATCTGATACTCTCTTATACTTCTCGATCTCTGCCTGAGAATCCTTGGACTGTGCACAGTAAGCACAGTTCTGTGTACAGTTTCCGCTACGAACATTTGTCAGAAGCTGAACGCTTACTTTCTTCCCTTTGTATTTTGTACGAAGTGCATAAGCACACTCCATCAGACTGTCCATCTCCTCTTCAGGAAGACTCAGCACTTCAACTGCCTCTTCTCTTGTAAGCGGACATTCTTCATCCCAGTTTTTCAGTAATGTATGAATTGATCTGTTTGACATGGTATATTTCCCTTTCTTCTGATTCTATAAGTATAACAATATCTCCAACGCGTTACTGTTCACACGATGTGCGACCAGCAACGCATCTTCTGCATTATTATTCTGTTGATCTTATTTACAACATATGAAAATAGTATATCCATGTCTTTTTAGAATGTCAACCCATTCTTTTGTTTGAGTTGACATTCTTATTGTTTCCACAAAAAAGAACTCCACCATTCACTGGCAGAGTCCTCTCTTTCTTCTTATACTTTAAATCTGTATCCCACACCCCAGATTGTCTCAATATACTGTGGATGTGAAGTATCATACTCAATCTTCTCACGGATCTTCTTAATATGTACTGTAACAGTTGCAATGTCTCCGATTGACTCCATATCCCAGATCTCACGGAAAAGCTCTTCCTTGCTGTACACATGATTCGGATGTCCTGCAAGGAAAGTTAAAAGGTCAAATTCTTTCGTTGTGAAAGACTTCTCTTCTCCATTCACCCAGACACGACGTGCTGTCTTGTCAATCTTCAATCCACGGATCTCGATCACTTCATTCTGCTCTACATTACTTCCGATCAGTCTCTCATATCTTGCAAGATGTGCTTTCACACGGGCTACAAGCTCACTTGGACTGAACGGTTTTGTCATATAATCATCTGCGCCAAGTCCAAGCCCACGAATCTTATCAATATCATCTTTCTTCGCTGAAACCATAATGATCGGTGTATTCTTCTGGCTGCGGATCTGACGACAGATCTCAAATCCATCTACTCCCGGAAGCATCAGATCCAGAATGATCAGATCAAATTCTCCTTCAAGTCCTTTCTTAAGTCCTATCTCACCATCATTCGCAACCTCGACTTCAAAACCACTCAGCTCCAAATAGTCTTTCTCAAGATCTGCAATGCTTTCCTCGTCTTCTACGATTAAAATACGTTTACTCATCTTCTACGGGTACCTCCTGATATTTTCTTATTACAAAATACATCGTGGTTCCAACGCCCTCTTCGCTGGTTGCCCAGATCTTTCCTCCGTGCTCTTCCACAATCTTCTTCACGATAGAAAGACCGATGCCGCTTCCTCCCTTGGAAGAATTCCTTGAAGCATCTGTCCGGTAGAAACGGTCAAAGATATTCGGCAGATCCTTTGCCGCAATGCCCTTTCCGTTATCTCCCAGTTCTACCTGAATAAAGTCTCCCACGTCCTTTACATCCATCGTAATCTTCACCTTTGGCTTATCTGTATATTTGATAGAATTTGATACGATGTTATTGATGACTCTTCGAAGCTGCTCCGGATCTACGATCACCTTGCTGTCCTCTTCCATAAAGTTCCTGTAAGTAAATTCAGCTCCCTTTGATTCCAGTTCTACACTTAAATCCTCCGCACAATCTGCAAAATATCCCTTCGCAGAGATTGTTGTGAAATTATACGGAATTCGATTCGTATCGATCTTTGAATAAAGCGTCAGTTCATTGATCAGAAGATTCATCTCATTAGCTTTATTATAAATGGTTCTGATGTATCTGTCCATCTTTTCCGGCGTATCTGCTACCCCATCCATGATTCCTTCCACATAACCTTTGATCGCTGTGATCGGAGTCTTCAGGTCATGTGAAATGTTACTGATGAGTTCCTTATTCTCTCTGTCAAATGCGACCTTCTCTTCCGCCTGTGCTTTCAGTCTGAGACGCATTTCTTCAAAGTCCTGACAGAGTTGTCCAATCTCGTCATTTGATTCTGCCTTGATCTCAAAGTCAAGATTACCCTCTTTGATATTGCGTGCAGCTCTCTGAAGTTTCTCCAGCGGGACCGATACCGATCTGTAGATCCACAAGATTAGAAATGCTGTCGTAAGGACAACTGCGATCAGATACAGCTGCTGTATCTCTGCCCCTCTTCCCGGAACAAATGCATGCATTGCGATCAGTGCAAATGTTACAGGAAAGATCATAACGACTACAAAAGCAATAATCAGTTTGGTACGTAATTTCATAGAAGCATCTCCTTTCCGTATTGAAAAAGGTGCCTGACACTTTATGACGGGTGTCAGGCACCTTCCGGTGCTTGTATCAGATATTTCTATCTTACAGATATTTCTTTAAATCGTCAACCTTGTCCAGCTTCTCCCATGGAAGATCCAGGTCGTTGCGTCCAAAATGTCCGTAAGCTGCTGTCTGTTTGTAGATCGGTCTTCTCAGATCCAGCATCTTGATGATTCCTGCCGGACGGAAATCAAAGTTCTCACGAAGGATCTCAACCAGTTTTGTATCAGAAAGTTTTCCTGTTCCGAATGTATCAACTGCGATAGATGTCGGCTGTGCAACACCGATTGCATAAGAAAGCTGAATCTCACATTTCTTAGCAAGTCCTGCTGCTACAACATTCTTTGCTGCATAACGTGCTGCATAAGCTGCAGAACGGTCTACCTTTGTACAGTCCTTTCCGGAGAAAGCACCGCCACCGTGACGAGCCATTCCACCGTAAGTGTCAACGATGATCTTACGTCCTGTCAGTCCGCTGTCTCCGTGTGGTCCACCGATTACAAAACGTCCTGTCGGATTTATGAAGAACTTAGTCTCTTCGTCTACGAGTTCTGCCGGAATAATCTCATCGAATACATATTTCTTAATATCTTCATGAATCTGCTCCTGAGTTACATCCGGGTCATGCTGTGTAGAAAGAACAACTGCATCCAGACGCTTTACAGAACCGTCTTCGTTGTACTCTACTGTAACCTGTGTCTTTCCATCCGGACGAAGGTAAGTAAGCGTTCCGTCTTTACGAACCTTTGTCAGCTGAAGAGCAAGCTTATGAGCCATTGCAACCGGGTATGGCATATATTCTTCTGTCTCGTCAGAAGCATAACCGAACATCATACCCTGGTCTCCTGCTCCGATCGCTTCGATGTCTTCATCTGACATCTTGTTCTCTTTCGCCTCAAGTGCTTTGTCTACTCCGAGTGCGATATCTGCTGACTGCTCATCCAGTGTTGTGATCACGCCACATGTATCAGCGTCAAATCCATATTTTCCTCTTGTATATCCGATCTCGCGAACTGTGTCACGAACGATCTTCTGGATATCTACATAAGCCTGTGTTGTAATCTCTCCCATAACCATTACAAGACCTGTTGTACAGCATGTCTCACATGCTACACGGCTCATCGGGTCCTGTCTCATCAGTTCATCAAGAATTGCATCTGAGATCTGGTCACACATCTTATCCGGATGTCCCTCAGTTACTGATTCTGATGTAAATAAAATCTTTTCTCTTTCCATATCTGTTCTGCTCCTTTCCGATTGCTGTCCCCACAGCAATATCTCACTTTCTCTCGCTTGTGCTGTCTTCATTTGCTTACCTTGCCAATAATGAAAACAGCCCGCATCAAGCGGACTGTCAGTTTATCTTAACAATCCTCTTATTGTTCGAAATAACTCGCTCAGGTTGGCACCTTCCTATTACGAGGGGTTGCCGCAGCTTCTTAGATCCTTTGTATCTCCACTGCTCTGAATAAGAGAAAGTATCATTTATTTAATTTTGTTTCGTATCAGACTATACAACACCTTGTTGATTATGTCAATACCGTTTTCTGAAGTTGATAAAACTTTTATATTTCTATGATTCTGCATCAACATCTTTCAACTCCGTGATCACACCTGTATCATCAATCGTAATATTCGGTGAAATCTCCTGCAAGTGATCAAAAAGTGCTCTCTGGGACTCTGCATTATTCAGATACTGTGTCTGGCTGTCTTTCTGCTCACACGGTGTAAAGGACATCTGTTTCAGTCCTTCTGATGTAATCTCAAGATTCAGAAGTCCTGTATATTTTGTCTCATCATTAAACCAGAAATCTCCTAGACTGTATACAATAGGTCCATCCTCTGTGTACTCAATTCCCTGAAGTACGTGCGGATGACCTCCGATCACGATATCTGCTCCTGACTTCAGGAATTCTTTTCCATGCTCTGTCTGCGTCGAATTGTACATATCCTCATCTTCTGTTCCCCAATGAACATATGCGATCAGATAATCACATTCTTTTGATGCATCAGCGATCACCTGATTATACTCTGTTGTGTCGTAAGATGTAAGAATACCTGTCGTTGAATCTGTTGCTTCCGGTGTAAATTTATACTGTTCTCCCTCGGAAGCTGCCACAAATCCGATCTTGATTCCGTTAATGATATAATAAGTCGGCTGCTTTGCCTCATCCAGATTCGTTCCGCCTCCAACATGAGTGATCTTCGCCTGATCTAACAGATCGATCGTATCATCCATCGCATCTGCACCATAATCGTAAATGTGATTATTCGCAATTGAAACAATATCTGTTCCCATCTGTTCTAATAACTTCATACGTTCCGGTTTTGCACGGAAGACATAATACTTATCCTCCAGCGGGGTTCCACGGTCACTGATACAATATTCATGATTCAGGAAGAAAATATCTGCTGCATTTGTCTGATCCAGAATTGTCTTGGAAATGCATTTTGACAAGTCATTTACTGTATCATAATAATCGAGAACATATCCATCTTCCTCCAGACAGAGGTCTCCTGCTGCCGTAATCTGCACAGTTCCGTTCTCTGCTGCCTTCTTCTCATAGATATGATTCTTCGCAGCGGTAGCTTCATCCTTTAATTTTCCTTCGTATGTATCTGACAGAACATGCAAAGTTGCTCCAAAGGAATCATAAATATCCTGCGCTGTTATCTTTTTATTCTTCTGATAGACCAGAAATAAATCATCCATCTCTTCAGAATGGTTCTTTTCCAGCCATTTCGTAAATGCTGTAACATCCGACTTTTCCGCTGACATTCCATTATCCGTCAGGAAAGTGTTGTAGCAATCATTCAGCGATTCATTCATCTGTGCAATTTCCTGTTCCAGCTGTTTTTTCTGTTCTGCTGCCAATTTCTTTTTCTTAGCCACATTGACTGCAAAGGCTGCCAGCGCTATGATTATGCACAACAAAATACAGCCGGAAATCGTCATTCTTCGTCTGAGCTGTCTGATCCTCTTTTGTTTGATTTCTTCTCTCTGTCTTTTTCTCCGTTCTTCTGCCTGTTCAAATTCATTCATCGTTTGTTGCTCCTGCTGTTTTCTTATTGATATCCCGCTACTGTTTCATTCGGCCTGCCTGATCATCCATTACGCCATAGTTCCTGACACATAAACTGAAAACAGGTATCAGAACTTTCGTTCCGACACCTGCATACATTCTCACATCATATTTCTTCGGATTCTGTCTGTATCGGCTCGCTGCCGGCCGCAGCTTGTTGTAAACAGTAACCTCGGTTTAGCCAACTTTTAATTTGAATTTCTGAATCTCTTTTTCACTGGACACTTTCTCGATGATTCCACCTAGACTTCTGAGTTTCTCTTCAAAGCGTTCGTATCCTCTCTGGATATAAACAATATCATCTACGATCGTAATTCCTTCTGTTGCGAGTCCTGCGATGCAAAGCGCAGCTCCTGCACGAAGATCCGGCGCACTGACTCTTGCTGCCGTAAATTTCTCAACACCTTCGATTGTTGCTGAATTACCTTCAACTTTGATATTCGCACCCATACGTGCCAGCTCATCTAAATATTTAAAACGATTCTCAAAGATACTTTCTGTGATCGTACTTGTTCCCTTTGCAAGTGCAAGCACAACACCGATCTGTGGCTGCATATCTGTCGGATATCCCGGATATGGTAATGTCTTCACCTGTGTACTTGTCAGACGTCCCTTAGCCACTACGCGGACTGCATCATCAAATTCTTCTACTTCACATCCGATATCTACCAACTTGGAGATCGTTGCATCTAAATGCTTCGGAATCACATTGAGCACTGTCACATCTCCGCGTGTTGCCGCAGCGGCAAACATAAATGTTCCTGCTTCGATCTGATCCGGAATAATGGAGTACTCTGCCTTGTGCAGTGACTTCACTCCACGGATCTTGATCACGTCTGTTCCTGCACCACGGATATTTGCTCCCATGCTGTTCAGGAAGTTCGCTACATCTACAACATGTGGCTCTTTCGCTACGTTCTCCATGATCGTAAGACCGTCAGCCATAGCTGCTGCCATCATTACGTTGATCGTTGCACCTACAGTCACAACATCAAAATAAAGATGTGTTCCCTTCAGCTCTTCCGCCTCTGCAACAATCTTACCATACTCAATGTCTACATCTGCTCCAAGTGCACGGAATCCTTTCAGATGCTGATCGATCGGTCTGCTTCCGATATTGCATCCTCCCGGAAGTGCTACTTCTGCTCTCTTGTATTTTCCAAGAAGTGCACCTAACAAATAATAAGACGCTCTGATCTTCTTGATGTAGTCATAATCAATACTGAAATCTCCGATTGTATTTCCATTGATCTTTACTGTATGTCTGTCAATTCTCTGTACCATTGCACCGATTCCCTCGATTGCCTCCAGCATGACATTAATGTCATTCACATCCGGAAGATTCTCAATCAAAACCGGTTCATCTGCCATGATTGCAGCTGCAAGAATTCCAAGTGCCGCATTCTTAGCTCCGCCGATTTCAACTTCCCCAACCAGCGGATTACCACCCTTAATAATATATTGCTCCATTTTGCACCTCAATTGTCCGATTCTGTATTACTTCCCACAGATCCTGTGTTCAGTAACGATTTATTCTTGTGTCTTTGTCTATACGAAAAGAATTTTCTACCTTAATTACAATATAATCCATACATAACTATAACACAAAATCTTTCATTGTGGAATCCCCTTTTTCTATGACGGTAATATTCACGCTTTATTTTGAGAGTAATCCTCAATAACATTAAGTACATTTTCTATTGTTTCTTCAATCTGACAGCCTTCTTCACTGATTGTCACATCTGCATACTTCTCAAAAAGGACTTTTCGCTCGTCATACAGGTCTTTTAATGTCTGACCGTCCTTCAAAACAACTCCTCTTTTTTGAGGATTCCTGATCCTTCTCTTTATTGTCTGATAAGAAGCATGAAGATATACAACAATTCCGATTTCTTTGAAATGTTTCATTGCTTCCTCGCAATAGACAACACTTCCGCCCGGAGAAATAACCGCATTTTCTGCCTTTATATCACGATTTACCTGATTTTCGATTTTTAAAAACCCATCATCACCGACTTCTGCTATAATTTCACGCAGAAGCTTTCCTTCTTGTTCCTGAATCAGAAGATCTGAATCTATGAAACCTTTTCCAAGTCTTTTTGCTACTACAATACCAACTGTACTTTTTCCGACAGCCGGCATACCGATAAATATAAGATTACTTTTCATTTGTATCTGTTCCCTTCTTCTGAATCCGTTTCTTTCGTTGTAATCTGAATGATTATATCACAGATTTTCCTGGCAATGAACAATAACTGTAAATTTTTTGTTTCCTTTTTCTCTGTTCGCCCCTGCGTCGGTAGATTTCCTGATACAACAGGACTTCCGCCAGATTTCTTAACATCCGTTCTTCCCCGGCAAACATTTTCTCCTGTTTTTTTACATTTTCGCAAATTCTGTTGCACATGATGCGTAGCTGCAATTTATCCGGATAAACATCAAACATCACACTCCCCGTGTATTCCATCCTGTCACATTCCTCTTCGACATAAGGCAGTATTCTCTTTGGAAGATCCGGATATAGGCTTTTCATATACTCCAGGTCTGTCCTTTCCGCTTTCTCATCATATTCTGTCTGTATCGGATAGGCCATATAATAAGGCAATTTCTGGTACATGTTGCTCACTCCCACTGACAGTAACTATATAACTACTATATGATCTTCCTTACTCAACTGTTACTTTCACACAGATTCTTCATTTTACGATCAAAAAGAAAAAGAAGTCCTGACTTTTCCGCCGGACTTCCTTGCCTGTAATTTCATTATTCACTTTCTCTTAAGATTCTGAGAATCTCCAGTCTGGTCTCCCCAACGCCGATCACATCTTCTCTCTGAATCTCTGTCGGACGATCTACCAGAATTCCGTTCAGGTATGTTCCGTTCTTGGAACCATCATCCATCAGATACAAACAGTCACCTCTCTGTATGATCACACAATGCTGCTTGGATACTCTTCCATCCTCATGCAGTGGCAGATACTTCTCATAATTGTCATTCCGCTTTGCTCTTCCGATTCCTACTTCGTCATAGAATATGAAGCTATACTTCTGCCATGTATCCAGATCTTCCAGGATAATCTTCCACTGTCTTCTCTTTTTAGAAGAACGCTTCGCTGAATCCATAGAACCGTTCTGCCCTGAACTGCGTCTCTTCTTTCCCTGCGGCTGATCCTCTTCTGGATCATATCCCTGATCTGCCTTGTTACGCTTTCCTTTCTTGGACTGCTTTCTCCGCTCTGCGTCCTGTGCCTTATTCTTTTTTACACTTATAAATGTACTGCAAAGAAGTGCGATACTCCCTAAAATCAGCAGTACCATAATCGCCCAATACCACATATACATTATCACTCCTATCTGAATCTTAATCGTACTATATTTTTACGTTCTCGGCAAGCATAACATGTATCTTTTTGTCGAATTTTGTGATAAAATAAGTAGAAACCGAGAAAATAAGTGATTTTTAGAAGAGGTAATATCATGGAAAGAAATGAATTGTGCTGGTGCGGCAGCGGCAAAAAATATAAGAAATGCCATATGCCGATTGAAGAAAAGATAATGATGCATGCTGAACGTGGTGAGATTGTTCCGACACGTAAGATTTTAAAAACTCCATTCCAGATTGAAAAGATCAGAAAAAGTGCTGAGCTTAATACAGCGATCCTGGATGAAGTAGCAAGACAGATCCACGTTGGAATGAGTACACAGGAGATCGATGACATCGTATATCGATTCACAAAAGAACACGGTGGTATCCCGGCTCCGCTTAATTATCAGGGATTCCCAAAGAGCGTGTGTACTTCTATTAACAACGAGATCTGCCATGGTATCCCGGATGAGAATATCATTCTGGAAGAAGGCGATATTATCAATGTTGACGTATCCACTATTCTTGACGGATATTTTTCTGATGCATCCCGTATGTTCAAGATGGGAAAAGTATCTGAACGTGCAGAGCGCATCGTCCGTGTCACAGAAGAGTGTGTGAAGCTTGGACTTGAGGCTGCGAAGCCTTGGGGACATTTAGGTGATATCGCAGATGCGATCAATACACATGCCCGTGCAAATGGATACTCTGTCGTAGAAGATATCGGTGGACATGGAGTCGGACTGGAATTCCATGAGGATCCTTTTGTCAGCTATGTGACACCAAAGGGAAGTGAGATGCTTCTCGTTCCAGGTATGATGTTCACAATCGAACCTATGATCAACGAAGGTAGTCCTGACTTCTTCGTAGACGAGGACAATGACTGGACTGTTTATACAATGGATGATGGTCTTTCTGCTCAGATTGAGTACATGGTCCTCATCACTGAGAATGGTGCAGAAGTTCTTACAAAATAATAATAGTAACAACCAGGGGATGAACAGATGTTAAAACTGCTCATCCCCTGGTTTTACTATTCTCGTATAATGCTCTTTCTTTATCTGCAAGATACCGTTTCATTTCTTACGGCATCAGTCTCAATGCTTCTGCCGGCTTTAATACGATTGCTGAATGAGATCCCATATTCAGGACAATCTCTCCATCTTGTACGATATACTCGTCATATTCTGTCGTATAACCGTTTTCATAAGAGTAGATCAGTCGTTTCATCCGTCCTTCCCTCTCTACACCCGCATACCATACCGGTACGGTCACTGTACGAAGTTCATCACTGTTATTCACAACAACGACAATCTGTTCATCCGCTTCAAATCTTCCATAGGCCAGCAGATTTTCATCCGAAGCCAATAGCTTAATAGAACCCTTTTTCAATGGCTTCTCTTCCTTGTGGATACGGATCACTTCTTTGTGGAATGCCTGAAGTTCTTTGTCTTCGTTCCCCCATGGGAAAGTTCTCCGGTTATCCGGATCGGTGAATCCACAAAGTCCTGCCTCATCACCATAATAAATCGTCGGCGCACCAATCCAGGTCATCTGCATAATAACCGCTTCTCGTAAGATTGCCTTATTCACATCCTTTTCGGCTGCTTCTGTTCCAAGCTGTGCCACACGTCCTGCCTTGTGGTTCGTACGTGTCAGGAAACGAGAATGGTCATGGTTGGAAAGTTCATTCATTGCCACCTGAAGAGATGGTGTCAGCATACTTGCCATAAAATGACGCATCGCTCCGACAAAGTTATCAGCATTTCCACACAGATCCTGACGATATTCATCACTATGCTTCTCCATACCAGTCAAAAACCAGGTCAGCGGTTCCATAAATGCGTCATAATTCATAACGCTGTCCCACTCATCTCCCTGGAGCCAGTCCTGCGGATCTCCATAATGTTCTGCTAATATAATTGCATCCGGATTCGCATCCTTAACTTCCTTTCGGAATCGCTTCCAGAAGATATGGTTGTATTCATTACTGAATCCAAGGTCCGCCGCAACATCAAGACGCCATCCGTCTACGTTATACGGCGGTGATACCCATTTTCTTCCGATATCCATAATGTACTGCTCAAGCTGTGGTGAATCCTCATAATCGAGCTTTGGCAGTGTATCATGTCCCCACCAGCCATCATATGTTCCGTTATAAGGCCAGAGCTCATTTCTCGCATCATGGAACAGGAAAAAGCTGTTATATGGACTTTCTTTACTTACATATGCTCCCTTCGGATAGTCCGGCTGCGGCTCATAGATACGTTCTCTGTCCATCCATTTATTAAAAGAACCACAATGATTGAATACACCATCCAGAATTACACGCATTCCACGCTTATGCATCTCTTCTACCAGTTTGATAAACAGCTGATTACTTGCCTCAAGGTTACGGATATCTCCTGTGCGTTGCTGATACTTTGTCGCATGGATATTATCCTTTGCACCTACCGGAAGTACTTCTCCGTCATCCACAACAATCTTTCCATAATGCGGATCTATGTAATCATAATCCTGAATATCATACTTATGATTCGACGGAGAAACAAACAACGGATTGAAGTAAATAACTTCAACTCCAAGATCCTGCAGATAATCCAGCTTATCTAAAACACCCTGTAAATCCCCGCCGTAAAAATTACGGATATCCATTGCTTCCGGTGCCTGATTCCAGTCCTTCACCTTGCGGCTCGGTGCCCCAATATAAATATATTCATTATCCTCTACATCATTTGTCGGATCTCCATTACAAAAACGATCAACGAAGATCTGGTACATCACAGCACCTTTCGCCCACTCGGGTGTCTTAAATCCCGGCGAAATAATAAAATCGTAATAGTTTTCTTTTTTCCCTGTTATTCCATACCTACTATAAAAACAGATCTCTGCTCCCTGCTTGATTTCAAAACAATATCTTAAGATATCCTCACCAAGCTGATACTCGATCTCGTAAAAGTCAAATTCACCATCCGTACGTGTCTTCCACATAGGATACTCCTGTTCTCCGATGTGCAGTTTCACTTCATCAACATCATTGTGTGCCGTACGAAATCGCAACACTACTTTTTCATTTATCTCAGGCTCTGCCGGACAGACATAATCACCTGTACCGTCACAAAACAGTGCTTCTCTATTCACCTGTTTAGCCTCCTTTAACTCAATTCTTAAAACTATCTAAAATAAGAACACCCCCGGCCAACACGGGATTGCCCGCCGGCAGAGGGTATCTTATCCTAAATACATATAATGACTACTATCCTTCAACCTCACTGTCTGCAAACAGTGCTTCGAATTCACTTCTTGTTATCTTTTCCTTCTCAAGAAGCAGTTGTGCACACTTCTCGAGTACCGGATGATACTCCTGAATAAGTGTACGCGCTTTCAAATAACACTCATCAATAATACGTTTCACTTCTTCATCAATCGTTCCGGCCACTTTTTCGCCATACCCTCTTGATGTATGACCGAAATCACGTCCAATGAATACTTCATCGCTGTCATTATCATAATTGATCAGTCCCAGTCTTTCAGACATACCGAACTTCGTGATCATTGATTTTGCAATTGCTGTCGCCTGCTTGATATCCTGGGAAGCTCCCGTTGTGATATCATCAAAAATCTCTTCTTCTGCAACACGTCCGCCAAGGGAAACTGTAATTTCCTGAAGCATATGTCCCTTTGTATTGAACATATCATCCTTCTCCGGAAGCGGCATCGTATATCCGCCGGCTCCACCTGTCGGAATGATAGATACGCTGTAAACCGGTCCCACATCCGGAAGCAGATGGAACAAGATCGCGTGTCCGGCTTCATGATAAGCCGTGATCCTGCGTTCCTTCTCAGAAACGATACGGCTCTTCTTCTCCGGACCAATTCCGACCTTCACAAATGCATGACGGATATCAGACTGTTGAATGTACACCCGGTTCTCCTTCGCCGCCAGAATTGCAGCCTCATTGAGAAGATTCTCAAGATCTGCTCCTGAAAATCCTGCCGTTGTCTGGGCAATCTGCTTCAGATCCACATCATCTCCAAGCGGCTTATTTCTCGCATGAACTTTCAGAATCTCTTCTCTGCCGCCTACATCCGGACGTCCGACAATAACATCACGGTCAAATCTTCCCGGTCTTAAGATTGCAGGATCCAGAATATCCTTACGGTTTGTCGCTGCCATTACGATAATGCCTTCATTTACACCAAATCCATCCATCTCTACAAGGAGCTGGTTCAGGGTCTGCTCGCGCTCATCATGTCCACCTCCAAGACCGCTTCCACGGCGTCTTGCAACTGCATCGATCTCATCAATAAATATGATACATGGTGCGTTCTTTTTCGCATCCTGGAACAGATCACGGACACGGGAAGCACCCACGCCAACAAACATCTCAACAAAATCTGAACCCGAAATGCTGAAAAATGGTACTCCTGCCTCACCGGCCACAGCCTTTGCAAGAAGTGTCTTACCGGTTCCCGGAGGTCCTTCTAAAAGAACACCTTTCGGGATACGTGCTCCAACCTGGATGTATTTCTTCGGATCTTTCAGAAAATCTACGATTTCTTCCAGTTCTTCCTTCTCTTCTCTCAATCCTGCAACATCACGAAATGTAACCTTGATCTCATTCTTCGTGCTCATCTTTGCGCGGCTCTTTCCAAAGTTCATCGCCTTTGAATTCCCCCCGCCATTCTGACGGCTCATCAGGAAAAAGATCAGAAATACTCCACCAAGTGTGATCAGCATCGGAACTACAACTGTTGTCAACATGGAATCCTTCGGTACATCCGAAAGCCTGTACTCCACCTGATTCTCTGTCAGAAGCTTCTCTACCTGCTCAACATCTGACACATTCACTTTCCTTGTATTACCATCATCTTTCAATGTAACAGAGACAGTTCCTGTCGGAACTGCACTGTTCTGATTGATGTAGACATCAGAAACATTTTTTTCCTGTACTGCAGAGACAAAGGAGGTATATGTCATCTCCTGCTGATGCATCTGAAGCTGGTTCGCCATCCACAGAACCACAACAAGGATCACAACAAAACTGATGATCGTTGCCCCACTCAGACCTCTGCTTTTTCTGTCATTATTCAATTTATTATTGCTTCCTTTCTATTCTGCGACTTCTACTACTCCGATGTATGGAAGATTTCTATACTTCTGTGCATAATCCAGTCCGTATCCAACTACGAACTCATCCGGAATCTCAAATCCTGTCCAGTCTACGTGCACATCTTTCACGCGGCGGTCTGGTTTATCAAGTAAGGTGCAAAGACGGAGACTTGCCGGCTTTCTCTGACGAAGTACATCCATCAGATAATACAGTGTATTACCGGAATCAATGATATCCTCCACGATCAATACTTCCTTATTCTCAATAGACTCATCCAGATCTTTCGCAAGTCTTACAACACCACTGGATTTTGTTCCGTCTCCATAGCTTCCAACACACATAAAGTCCATAGATACCGGAACTGTGATTCTCTTTGCAAGTTCACACATAAAGAATACTCCACCTTTCAGAACACAGATCAGATGGATCTGCTTTCCTTCATACTCTTTACTGATCTTTTCTCCGAGTTCACGGATTCTTGCATCTACTTCTTCCTCTGTAATTAACACTTTAATCTTCTCAGCCATTGTTCTATTCCTCCATAATCTTTATCTTAAGAATCTTTTTCGTCTGGTCTCCCACCTGGTAGTACGAACTCATCCTTCTGCCCGGAATCCATACGATGTGGCTTCCCTCTGCGATCAGAAGCTGTCTGTCCCGTTCTTCTTGCGGAATCTTCTCATCAATAAAGTAATTCTTCAGCTTCTTTTTCTTTCCTTCCCCATCAATTGTAAAATAATCTCCGGGTCGTCTGTATCTCACACAGAGACTGCTTTTTATTATATCATAATCAAAGCATTTCGTGTAGCTTTTTTGTGGTATCTCTTTTGCTGAATTCTTCTCATTTTCACCGCTGATTGTACAGCAGATTTTCAAATTTGTTCCCGGGATCTGTGTTTCTCCCGGAATCTGAAGCTGTAGAACAAAATCACTCTCTTCTTTTCTTTTCTCTTTCTGATGTACAGATGTAACTTTTTTATCACCTTTTGCAAGCAGAACTCCCTCATACATTCTTTTGGCTGTAACACTATACGGAAGATCGATCTGCCGTCCTGTCTGCCGTTCAAACAGTTGCAGTACCGCCAGGATATGCCTGCTTTCAATATCTTTCTGTGCCCCTGCCACTTCACTTACTGATCTTTGGATCAGTAATTTCTTTATCACAGGATCAAGGTGTTCCATTTCCTCTGCCTTGAGAAATATTTCTTTCCTGCTTTGAAGTCCGTCTGTCTGTTTTGCACAGATATTCCATGCCTGATCTGTCTGTTTTTCCAGATATTCATAGATTTCTTCTGCCTGTTCACTGAGCTTCACAAAATGTTCTACCGTCCTTGTATTAACCTGTTCTTCTAATGTCGGAATTACATGATGACGAATCCGGTTCCTTGTGTATTCGTCTTCCTGATTCGTTTCGTCAACACAATATCTGATGTCACAATCTTTCAACCACTGTTCAATCTCTTCCCTGGACAATTCCAGAAGTGGGCGGATCCATTTTCCATACACTGGTCTTATCCCACACAATCCGCGAAGCCCGGTTCCTCTTGCCATATTAAGAAGCATTGTTTCTGCATTGTCATTACTATGATGCGCTGTTGCAATCTTTGTCCCGCCCTGTTCTCTACAGAGTTGTTCAAATGCCTGTCTTCGCACATATCTGCCTGCTTCCTCCAATGATTCTTTCCGCTTTTTTGCAATTAATTCCACATTTTCATGAAATGCAAAAAAAGGAACCTGCATTTTATGACAAAGCATTTCCACATATGCCTCATCCTGTGCAGCCTCCTCCCCGCGCAGTTCATGATTCACATGGCAGACAAGCACCTGAAATCCCAGCTTTTCCTGCAATGACCAAAGTGCCATCAGCAGACATACAGAGTCTGCGCCACCCGATACACCTATGACAATCCTGTCTCCTTTTTCTATCATATGATATTGTCTGATATAGTTTTCAATCTTTTCTAATCTTTTATCCATCATACCTCAACTATACGTTAACGGTTACTTCTATGTCAATGACTACTTTCTGCATTTCCACAAAGCTGCAACCAAAACTGACATATCATCCTCCGGTTCTTTTCCTGTCCAGTTAAGTACCTGCTGTAAAATGTGTCTGGCCAGTTCCTTTGGATTTCGTATTTCCGTTCCTTTTATGATTGTTTCAAGAAGGAAGTCCTGCTCTCCTACCGGAAGTGCATCCAGCACTCCGTCTGTCAGCATGATCACATACGTCCCATCCGTCAACTGCCGTTTCACTGAATCTATTTCAAGTGAATTCATCACTCCGATTGGCAGGCTTGTCGATGTCAGATGCTCAATCTGATCCTTTCTTCGAATAAAAGTTGAGGATGCGCCTGCCTTGATCAATTCGCATTCCCCTGTATACAGATCAAACACTGTAAGGTCGATCGTAGAGTAATGGATTTCTTCTCTTCCGCAGACCAGTGTTGTATTGATCATCTGGATCGCAGTCTTTTCCGGAAATCCCGCTTCCAGAAGTTCTTCGAGAAGTTCTATCACAAGTGTGCTTTCCCGACAGGCAGCCTGCCCACATCCCATGCCATCTGACAATGCAACTCCCCTTTTACCACCCGGAAGATCCATCATCGTGAAACTGTCCCCTGAAATATTACTGCAGCCTTTTCCGATTCTTGCTATTCCGGACATTGTGTAATAGGATGGTCCTTCTCGGAAGACCACTGTTGTATAATCCGCTCCGATCAACTGCGCCCCTTCTTTTCCCGGAATCAATCTTCTTCCTGTCAGATTACTCAGAATCCCTGCCAGACTTTTTACCGGAATCTTTTCCGCTTTCCAGGTGCGCATCGTCAGGTGCAATTCATATTTTCCCTCTCCATTCACAAGAAAATGCATGGAAAGTACACGTATTCCTTTTCTTTTTAATTGAGACAAGATCCTTTTCCCCAACCTTTCATCTGTAAATATGCTGTCTTCCAGATTTTTCGCCATATTTTGCAGCATATCTGCAAATAGATCAAGCTGGGCTGCACACCCTTCCCGGCTTCTTGCGATACGATTGATCCAGATCATATTTTGTCTTGCTTCGTGAAAACTGTCAAGCATCCCCCGATAAAACCGCGGAGCCATAATGCAGCGCTGCATCAGTTTTCTTTTTGTCTCTGCATCCAGTTCATTTCCATACTGATCCACTGCTGCAAGAATCTCGTATCCCATCTGATACATCTGAATATAGTTTTCACCCCAGCACCAACTGTTTTTCTCACATTTTTCACACACTTCTTCTCTTACGCAGGCAAACATTTCATCAATCTCTTCTTCTGAGAATGTCTGCTTTTTTTCTTCTAACTTCAAAAATGTTTTCGCTAACTGTTTTAATGAAACTGCAAACTTATCAATCTGTTCCACATACGGACTACTATGTAATACCTGTCCATTTTCCATTTCCATCCCCCCTCGTTACTCAAACTGTGAGAAACACGCTCCGCAAGTTTCTCAAGTTATCACGACAGTCTCCAAGGTCTCGTGCAGGCACGGACTTTGGCTCGTTGTTCGCGTAAAAAAAGAAAAACTCCAGGAGAACTTTCTCTCCCGGAGTTATCTTTCGTAAAATTCTGTATCCGTCTTTCACTGGCTTTGCAGATTCGGTTACTATTCACTTGATTGGTTTAAACACAATTTCATTCGGATCAACAAGATTCAGCTTATCTTCTGCGATCTCTTTCATGTAATCATCTGTCTGTACATACTGCTCGTATTCTTTGATCTCTTCTGCTCTTGCCTGCTCACTTTTAATCCGTGTCTTCAGTTCTGCTTCCTGCTGTTTATACGCTGTATTCTTTGCATGAAGCTTTACTGCATTCACTCCCAGCACACCGGAAAGAAGACACAATACTGACAAAATCATAAGAACGCTTCTTTTGTACGGACTCGGACGTCTCTGCTTTGTATGGCTGCGCCGTCCAGTCACTCTTTTTTTCTTTGCCATCTAAAATTCACCCTAAAATAATACACTCTTAACGTTACCGGGAAATCCATCCTGCCTTCACTGACGGAGTCTTCCCTATAAACTTCCCAATTATCAACATTCTATCTGTTTTTTCTAATAATTTCAAGGTTTTTCCTTGTTTTTTTGTGTATTTTTTCTCCAGACGCAATCAGTTTCTGAATAACGGCAACGCCAAATACAAGACCTAGTAGAAAATACCATCTGATACTACCATACATAGTTGCATATATCTGTGAGAAAATATATGCACTCATAAATATCCAGTAGAACAGATCCTCAATTCCTTTCACCAGATTATTATGTATTATCATTTTCCTTAAGAAAATCAGGATCTCGTACCCAGCCCGGACATTCACACCTGTGAGACAGGCACAGAAGAAAACAAGCAGTTCTTTTTTTATATTTAGCATCTTCTTTCTTCCTCACTTGAACATCTTTGTCCAAAAGCTTTCTTCCTGTTTCTTTGCCTGTGAAATATTAGAATATGAAACACTGTCTATTGTTCCCGACAAATCTACTTCTCCCTTTTCCACACTGAGGCGGTTCACATGCAAGTCTGTTCCTTTTACTAACAGCATTCCCTGCTCTGTTTCCAGAAGAATCTCATTCAGATCAAAAGACAATACATCCAGAACACCTGTCACCATACTTGTCTTCCGGTTATTAACCACCAGCTTATGAGCCTTTACAGTCTTTTGCTGTTCCTCCATCCGCTGCACCTCCCTCTTCTCTGGCATACTCCACAGTATATTACTGGAATCAGATAACAGTTCCCTGTACTTTTCTATATATATGTCAGAGCTTTTATACTTATTCCTGACAGATAAGGGTTTTATATATGTGCGTCCAAAGATGCTTTATCGTATAGCATACAGAAAGGCAGGGAATATCTCACTTTGTAAAATATTCCCTGCCTTTCTAAGATTACTGAAAACAATAACCATTGATCGACTTATACATTCCTGTTGTCTGACAGACTTTACAGGTATTTAAATAAGTCCTTTGCTTCTTCTTTTTTTGTTGTCTCCTGCAGTTCAAGAACCTCAACCTTAACGGTTCTCGTTCCAAACTGAATCTCGATCACATCTCCCGGCTTTACCTTCACAGATGCTTTCGCCGTCTTTCCATTCACCAGCACACGTCCTGCATCACAGGCTTCGTTTGCTACAGTTCTTCGCTTGATCAGACGGGAGACTTTTAAAAACTTATCCAGTCTCATATATTCTTCTACAAAATCCCCTGAACTAGTTGATAGCGTCCTTTAATGCTTTTCCAGCTTTGAATTTAGGAGCCTTGCAAGCTGCAATTGTCATAGTTTTTCCTGTCTGTGGGTTTCTTCCTTCTCTTGCTGCTCTCTCGCTGACTTCAAATGTACCAAATCCAACAAGCTGTACTTTATCTCCTGCTTTCAGCTGCTCTGTTACAACATCAACAAATGCCTTTAATGCTTTCTCGGAATCTTTCTTGGAAATCTCTGCCTTTTCAGCTACTGCTGCAATAAATTCTGTTTTGTTCATGGATTATGTCCTCCTTTATTGTACTCAAATACAATTCTATTCCTAGTTTTATTTATTCAGGTTACAAGTCTGCACGATAACTTGCCTCAAACCCTTATGTACTGTTATAACGGTTTCCCTGTTGTTTGTCAAGATAAATCCACATTTTCCGCGGTTTGCGGAGCTTTTTTTATTCGAAGACCTCTCTCAAAAATACTTCTTTCTCCTTCGTCTGCTCTACTGCTGTCTGCAGCTTCTCTACACTCTTTTCCGGAAGCCATGCTTTATTTGATCTGGAATAAGCACTTGCTGTCTTCCAGAACTTTTCCGGATAGGCCAGTCGAAGGCAAAGATACTCTCTTTCATCTGGTTTTAATTGCCGTACGCTTTCATATGCTTCTAATATATTTTGTCCTGTTTTTTGTTTCCAATGGTATTTTTCCATTACTTTTCTCAAAAGGTAATATAGATCATCTACTTGTATTCCGATTCTCATCCGCTCAAAGTTTGTTATCACCTCATTTTCCGGAAGGATCATGACATTATGATAATTATAATCTCCATGAAGCATTTTCCTTTCCCGTATACTTCTTTCATATAGATTCCGACAACCAGACCGTTCTATCTGCTCTGTCACCTTTTCTGCCTGCCATGCAATTTCTTCATAATGCTTCAGATAATAGGATTCGAATTCATTTTTTGCAACCCGTTTTCTGATAAATGACCGCACTTTTTTCATTTCCCTGTTACGACGTTTCATTTCTTCCAATGGATTTTTACTTAACAATGGTGACAACTTTGTCCAGTCAATTTTCTTTTCTTCACAAACTGACTGCGGTGTATTCTGTGGGATTTCCTGCACCTCTTCTTTCTGGAATTTCTGAAATATTTCTTTCTCCTGCAAGTCCGGCTCATACCACTGAAATCCCAGATGAAGCTCTCCCAGTTTTCTTGCTGCCCGGAAAATATCTTCCTCTCTCTTCAGATTGCACTCTTCCCCCGGATACCATTTTTTCATCAAATATCTTGTTCCATCTCTGGAATTCTGAACCAGATTCCCTTCTTTACTGAACACAGGTGTATCCACCAGATATCCCTGCTTTTCTAATCGGTTTAAAATAAGATACAATAAAGGGACGCGCCTCTCCGAGATCTTTGTCTCTTTCAGAAGCATCGTCCCTTCTTTTGTATCGCAATAAAATGCACCTCTGATCCGCCGGGTGCTATTCACTTCAAGTTCGTACTTTTCCAGTACTTCCATCTCATATTCTCTCATGGCTGCCCCCTGTCCCATTGACCTGGATTGTTATTCTTTTCCAGTTACCAGACTTTTTACTGTCGGTTTTAACAGCAACCGACAACGATTTCTTTCTAATGTATGAAAGGGACAACCTGAGTATTCTCTTTTTCTTCCGGCATTTCCTACTTTTCTTTTTCCATTTTTTCTTTCACGTACTTACAGAGATTCTCTTTCGTATTCCGTTCCGGATCATCCAGCACATATTCCAGCAGTTCACTGAGCATTGCACCGAGTTCGCGTCCCGGCTTCATCCCCAGTTCCATCAATTCTCTTCCGCTCACCGCAAGCTGTCGAAGAGTCACGCACTGATTCTCCATCAGGATCTGTTTGTAAAGATTTCGTATCTCTACGATATTTTCAATCTTTTCCCTTCTCATGTAAGTGCTCTGTGATTTTGCATCTGAAAGACGCACTGCGAGATAGTATGGGAATAATTCGACACCGATCCGATTCATTGCACGACGTACATTCGCCGGTGTTGCTTCCATCCGGTAATCATGATAGCAGACCAGCTTCGTTACAATGCGAATCGTCTCATTGTCAAATTTTAACCGCTTCAAAACTGTACGGGCAATTTTCTCGCTTTCTAGAGCATGTCCTTTGAAATGATCGTTTCCTTTCTCATCTGTTGTCTTCATTGCCGGTTTTCCCATATCATGGAACAACATTGTAAGACGAAGGTATTTATCTCTCTTCACATGCTTCAATGTATGAAGTGTATGCTCTGCCACATCGTACTTATGATGTATTGTATTCTGTTTTACTCCTACCATGGCATCCCATTCTGGAAGAACCACCTTTGTAATTCCAAGTTCACAGGCATCCTGAATGTGTTCCGGATGTGGAGACGTCAGAAGTTTCACAAGCTCTGTCTGAATACGTTCTGCACTGATATTCTTAAGGTTTGGTGCAAGCTCCTTCACTGCTTTGGCAGTATCAGGTTCAATCGGGAAATCCAGCTGTGCTGAGAAGCGTACCGCACGAAGGATACGAAGTGCATCTTCTGAAAATCTTTCCCTCGGATCTCCAACGCAACGGATCAGATGATGATTCAAATCCTGCATTCCACCAAACACATCTACCAGCCGGACATCATCATTATATGCCATCGCATTGATCGTAAAATCTCTTCTGCGAAGATCTTCTTCCAGACAATTGGTAAAGCGGACTTCCTTCGGATGACGGCTATCCTCATAAGCACCGTCAATTCTGTAAGTCGTCACCTCATAACTGTCTTTGCCAATCATTACTGTAACTGTTCCGTGTTCTATTCCTGTATCAACCGTCCGGCGAAATATTTCCTTGATTGCTTCTGGTTTTGCCGACGTTGTGATATCCCAGTCCTGCGGTTTTCTCGCCAAAATAGAATCTCTCACGCAGCCACCTACTGCAAATGCATCATATCCTGCAAGTTGCAGATTATTAATGATAAATAATACCTTCTTTGGTAATTCTATCTTCATTTACTACTTCCTTCCTATATTAGTAAAAGTTACCTTTTTCTCTCTATCAACAGATTAATATTATAACTGTTCTTTCTTGTTGTCTCAACTATTTTAGCACAGTTTTTCTTCTTTTATCAGCATAAAATCAAAAGGATTTCCATGAAATAGAAAACAGGCAAACTCTCTTCTATTGAAAGTTTGCCTGCTCATAATAAAGTTCTCTAATCCATCTCTCTTAAAAATGTGCTGAATCTCACTCCGTCCTCTGCCGCATCTGCCAGATTCACACAGCTGTTTCCGATTCTCTCCACGTTATGTAGAATCTCATTAAATGCAGCCGTAAGTCCTGCCTTACATTTTCCTTTGTGTACACGTTTGATATGTCCTTTTCGAATATTGCCATCCATCTTACGAATCTTTTCTTTCATCTTGACAAGATTTTCAGCCTCATTTGCCTCTTCATTATTAACCATTTTCATGACCATGTTATACATCTCACTGACAAGTTCCATGCTCTTTTGTATATCCTTCGCTGCCTCTTGTGAAAACTGCGCTCTTTCTTCCTTTGCAGTCTTCTTGTCCTTCTTCACAAGCTTTTCTGTCTGCATGGAAACAGTAACATTTTTTGTAAGTTCACTGATTCTGTCGATGTCGATCAACACATACTGAAGTTCTGCTGCTCTTGCTGCCTGCTGCTCTGTCATAACTCCAGCCGCTGCCATTTCTGCAAGATAATCTGTGATTTTTCCTGTAAGCTCAGTTGTCACTTCTCTGCTCTTTACAAATTCTTCAACAGAAGCACCATCTCCACTATCAATCTTTTCTGCTGCCTTTTTCAGCATCAACCCAACCTGTTCTCCACAATTCATCACCTCTCTTACAGCCATCTGTAATGCTACTGTCGGCTGACTGATCAGTTTGTTATCAAGAAATTTTGGCTGCACTGCATTGACTTCTTTCACTTCTCCGTCCGGGATCAGACGCATTACGATTTTCACCATAACTCCAACAAGCGGTACCCAGATCAGTGTCATCACAAGGTTGAAAAATGTATGTGTATTCGCAATCTGTCTTGAGATTACTTCAATCTCCGGTCCCTTAGGGGAAATATACTGGATAAATGCTGCCAGTGGTTTTACAAACCAGATAAACAGGAAGCAGCCTGAAATATTAAAGATGCAGTGTGCAAGTGCTGTTCTCTTCGCATCCTTTGGCTGACCGATACTTGCCAGAAGCGCTGTGATCGTTGTTCCAATATTGTCACCGAAAAGAATCGGAATTGCACCGGCCAGACCAATGATACTTGTCACGCCATCTGCACCCGGCTGAGCTGCAAAGTTCTGGAGTACTGCGATTGTTGCACTAGAGCTCTGCACCACAACAGTCATTAATGCACCAACAGCAACTCCAAGGATTGGAATGTCTGCCACTTTGCCGATCAGCTCAGTAAAAATTGGGCTTGAAGCCAATGGTTTCATAACAGATCCCATTGTCTCGATTCCAAGGAACAATAAACCAAATGCAAAAATAGTCATTCCGACATTTTTCACACGTTCTGATTTAGAAATAAAATATACGATAAATCCAATAAAAATGATTGCATAAATGTAGTCACTCAACTTAAATGCAATCAGCTGTGCTGTCATTGTTGTACCGATATTGGCACCAAAAATAATAGAAATTGCCTGTGGCAGTGTCATCAGTCCTGCACTTACAAAACCAATCGCCATAACCGTCGTTGCACTTGAACTTTGCAGTACAGCTGTAACAAGCATTCCCGCAAGTGCTCCCATTACAGGATTTCTCGTTAAAAGTGACAGGATTTTCTTCATTTTTTCTCCTGCCGCTTTCTGAAGACATTCACTCATCATATTCATTCCATAGATAAAAACCGCCAGACCGCCAAGCAGCCCGAAAACAATCTGTATGTTTTCCTTCATTTTTCTTCCTCCAGATCCTCTCTCATGTCTGTTTTCAATTACAAATCACTATCTTGCATCTGTTTTTCAAACACAGTGCTTTTTTCTTCTTTACATATCCGAGATTATCATGGCTTTATAAAAAACTCTGTGAAGTTATGTTAAATCTATGTTAAATAGCGAAAGTTTTGTTAAAGTTCCATTCATTTTAATGGATGAAATGTTAAATTTTCTATTTGGCATGAAAGGTTATTCACATAACAGGCAGAAAAAAAGAGTGTTATCCACACATTTTGCTTTCCATGTGTGAATAACACTCTGAAATTTCTTTACATTATTACAGTTCGCAGTTGTTTACTGTTCTTGGGAATGGAATGACGTCACGGATATTGGACATTCCTGTCAGATACATTACGCATCTCTCGAATCCAAGTCCGAATCCGGCATGTCTTGTAGAACCATATTTTCTCAGATCAAGGTAGAATCCATAATCCTCTTCCTTAAGTCCAAGTTCTTTCATTCTTCCGAGAAGTTTGTCATAATCATCCTCTCTCTGGCTTCCTCCGATAATCTCTCCGATTCCCGGTACAAGACAGTCTACTGCTGCTACTGTCTTACCATCTTCGTTCATCTTCATATAGAAAGCTTTGATCTCCTTCGGATAATCTGTAACGAATACAGGACGTTTGTATACCTGCTCTGTCAGATAGCGCTCATGCTCTGTCTGAAGGTCGCATCCCCAGGATACTTTATAATCAAACTTATCATTGTTTTTCTCAAGGATCTCTACTGCCTCTGTGTATGTTACACGTGCAAAGTCAGAGTTCACTACATTATGAAGTCTGTCAAGAAGTCCTTTATCAACGAAAGAGTTGAAGAAGTTCATCTCTTCCGGTGCATTCTCAAGTACATAGTTGATCACATACTTCAACATAGCCTCAGCCAGTTCCATATCATCTTCAAGATCTGCAAATGCGATCTCCGGCTCGATCATCCAAAACTCTGCCGCATGTCTTGTTGTATTAGAGTTCTCTGCTCGGAATGTCGGTCCAAATGTATAAATATTACGGAATGCCTGTGCATAAGTCTCGCCGTTAAGCTGACCGCTTACTGTAAGGCTTGTCTCTTTCCCAAAGAAATCCTGTGTATAATCTACAGATCCATCCTCATTCTTCGGAACATTGTCCATATCCAGTGTTGTAACACGGAACATCTCTCCTGCACCCTCACAGTCACTTCCTGTGATCAGCGGAGTGTGTACATATACAAATCCTCTATCCTGGAAGAACTGGTGAATCGCATATGCTGCCAGAGAACGAACTCTGAATACCGCCTGGAATGTGTTTGTTCTCGGACGAAGATGAGAAATTGTTCTAAGATACTCAAAGCTGTGACGCTTCTTCTGCAGTGGATAATCCGGTGCAGATGCTCCTTCGATTACAACCTCTTCTGCCTGAATCTCAAATGGCTGTTTAGCCTGTGGTGTTGCTACCAGTGTACCCTTAACAATGATTGCTGCTCCTACATTCAGTTTGGAAACCTCAGCGAAGTTCTCCATCTTATCATGATATACAATCTGTAATGTATCAAAATAAGATCCATCATTCAATACGATAAATCCGAATGTCTTAGAATCTCGAATGCTTCGGATCCATCCCCCAACTGTTACCTCTTTGTCCAGATATTCTTCTCTGTTCTTAAATAACTCACGAATTGTTGTCAGTTCCATACCATTTACTCCTTAAATAATTCTTCTATCTTTTTCTATTATCAGAATCTTCAAACAGATGCCTCCCGGCAGTCTTAACAGTTATTATAACACTCCAGGAGTGCAGAGTAAATAAGAAACAACCGATATCACTATGTATTTCATCTATTTTCTCAGTTTTTCCAGTTCTGCCCTCAACCGGATCAGTTCCTTTTCTGCCTCCTCAGCACGTTTTCTTTCAGCTTCCATCTCTGCTTTCAGCGATTCTTTCTCCGCTTTCGCCTCCTGCATCTCTGCCTCCAGCGATTCTTTCTCCGCTTTCGCCTCCTGCATCTCTGCCTCCAGCGATTCTTTCTCCGCTTTCGCCTCCTGCATCTCTGCTTTCAGTGTTTCCCTTTCCTGCTTTATTGCTTTTACTTTTTCCCTTTCCTCTCCAAGTGCCTCGTCCAACTCATCAATCATTAGTTTTACTGTATTACGATCCAATATTTCCAGTTCTTTTGAAAACATCCCCATCATCCTTTCGCTGTTCCGGCAGATGTTATAGATTTCTTCATAAATGTCTCTGAATTCAGAATTTTGTTCCAATAATTTTATAATCATATCGGGATCATCCTCTTTAAGAAATACGAGCCATTCTTCTAATCTACCGTCTATTTTTCTGCCTTCATTGTGAATGATGTTATCAAAAATGTCAAGGCAAATAAACGTGTACTCCTGCAAAAGATTCAGTTCTATTCCTGAATCACTTTGTTGCTGAAACCGATGAATATAAATGTCCTTTGAAAAACTTTTGAAAACACTATTACTTTTTTCAAATAGAACTATCGTATATACCTTTTTTATGTCTCGATAATGAAATTTTTTTCCTAATTCTCTTCTTACTCTTTTATATTGTCTTAATAACATATCAGCTGAATAACATGCGCTACGCTCCCCTGGAAAAAGATATCCGATTTTTTGCACTTCGACATTTGCAATACTTCCATCTTCAAATTGTACAACTATATCCATTACAAGCAATGAACTTTCAGCTGCAATTCTTGCCGATTCATTTGGCAATACTTTTAGAATTTTCACTGTCCTTCCGAGAACTGTTGAGAGAAAATCATTTAATCGTTCTGGTCGCGTATCCGGATTCATGACTGCCTTAAAGAATGTATCATAAAGTACCTTTACTCCCTTTACACCTGTACAAATATCAAGATATTCTTCTTGATTCTCTTCTTCCCAGCTTTCAAATTGACTCCATAATTCATCGTTATCACGCAATTCATTTAAAATTTCTTTTCTTGTTCTGATTATAGGAAAATAGCGTTGAAGTTTATTTTTCATATAGTGTTTCTCCTTCTGTTTTTTACTCCCGGCCAGAAGTAGATATAGAATAATTTGATGCACTTGAAATTTCAATGTGTTTTTTGTTCGTAACTCATCTTTTTTGTTGATAAAATGAGGATATCTTTTTTCTACACAAAACAATATTTTTCTAAAATTTTCCAGGTGAATAACTTTATAAACATATTTTGCATAATTACTATTGCTTACGGATGCTTATAAACCATACAAATAACTGTCCTAAAGCAATAAAAATCCCGAATTTTGTATCTATATATAAACATACCTTTCCACTCTTGAAATCCAATATTTTCTAGTATAAAATATTCTCGTTAAATTCTTGACGAATAGCAATATAACAACGGCAGTTCTCTTACTGTGTTACCATTCAAAGCAAGAGGACTGCCGAATTACAAAAGAATAAGGAGTTATATCATGGACAATCATTTTAACACTCCCGCAGAAGTCATTGATCTTAGTATCAAGGCCTGCGAGAACAAAACCCGTCTTCCCCTTGGAAAAATGATTCTGCTCGGCATCATGGCCGGCGCGTTTATCGCTTTCGGCGGTGCTACAAGCAGCACGGCAGCACACGCAGTAGAAAATGTTGGCGTAGCAAGAGCTCTTGCCGGATGTATCTTCCCTGTCGGACTGATGCTCATCGTATTTCTCGGCGGTGAACTTTTCACTGGAAACTGCCTGATCATCATGGATGTATTTGACAAGCGTGTCACATGGGGCGGATTATTCCGAGATCTTTTCATCGTATTTTTCAGTAACCTGATCGGTGCTCTTTGCGTGGATCTGCTCATTGTATACAGTGGAAACCTAAACTACTCAGGTGGGCTTCTTGGTGCTTATACAATCAAAGTTGCTGTTGGAAAGATCGCAATTTCACCACTGCAGGGAATCACTTCCGGAATCTTATGTAACATCCTGGTATGTCTTGCAGTACTGATGGCTACTTCCGCAAGAGATATTGCCGGTAAGGTATGGGCAATTTTCTTCCCGATCTGTGCCTTCGTAGTCGGCGGATTCGAACACTGCGTTGCCAATATGTTCTATATCCCGGCTGGTATCCTTGCTTCACTTAATCCGGCTTACGTTGCGAAAGCAGAAGAAGCTTACGGAATTACAGCTGAACAGATTGCGACTCTGACACCACTTCACAGCCTTGCAAACTTTATTCCGGTTACACTTGGAAATATGCTCGGTGGTATGATTTTTGTCGGACTTCCGCTGTATCTGATTTATAAGAAAAACTGGGAAACGAAAAAAAGAACCTGAAACAAATCAGTTTCAGGTTCTTCAGAGGCGCAGACCGGATTTGAACCGGTGAATCAGGGTGTTGCAGACCCACGCCTTACCGCTTGGCTACTGCGCCGTATTTATTTAACTATTAAAGTATAACAAAATACGCGCAGTACGTCAATGGTGTTTTCCTTTATTTATAGGTTTTTGGAATTTGATTGTTGCTGGTCGCACATCGTGTGAACAGTAACATTTGATTTACTCGGCCTCCACCGGAATGAATGAAAATGTTGTCACATCAAACAATCCCATATCCGTCAGCTTAATCTCCGGAATTACTGCAAGTGACATGAAGCACAGTGTCATTACCGGCTCCACATCTCCACAGATTCCAAGTTCTTCGTATGCTTTTTCGTGAATGTCTGTTAATTTCTGATCTACCCATTCTCCACTCTGATCACTCATCAGACCGGCAATCGGCATTGGCATGCTCTCAATCACTTTGCCTTCCTTTACAAGAACGATTCCACCTTCCTGCTCAACCAAACTGTTTACGGCAAATTCCATCTCGTCATCATTCACTCCAACAACAATAATGTTATGAGAGTCGTGTGCCACTGAAAGTGCTACAGCTCCTTCTTTGATTCCGTATCCTTTCAAGAATCCGCAAGCTACATTTCCTGTCCCCTGATGACGCTCAACAACAGCTACTTTCACAAGATCAACCTCTGGATTTCTCACAAACTCTCCATTCGCATCCAGTTCAATCTCTGCTATATCTTTCGCTGTTACAACTCCACCCGGGAGAATCTGAATCACATTCACTTTATTGGATTTCAGATGCATTTTAAATTTCTCTTTTGAAAAATCTTTTACGATCACACTGCCTTTAACAGATGCAATATCACATTTCTTAATCTCCGGCAGATACTTTCCTTCTTCTGCTACCAGCTCACCTTCTACAAACACGCGGTTTACATGGAAATCTTTCAGATCATCCAAAAGTACTACATCTCCGCGATAGCCCGGTGCTATTGCTCCTCTGTCCTTCAGGTCAAAGCATTCTGCTGCGTTAAGTGTTGCCATACGGATTGCTGTCACAGGATCAAGACCTTCCTCCACACAAATGCGCAGATGATTATCGAGATGTCCTTCATGAAGAATTGTCTTCGGCTGACGGTCATCAGAACAGAGCAGGCATCTTCTACTGTTCTCTGCTGTCATTCCCTTGATCAATGTGCGAAGATTGTGACATGCAGAACCCTGACGGAGAAGAATGTACATTCCTCTTTCCAGACGGTCATTCATCTCTTCTACTGTAGAACATTCATGATCTGCTGCGATTCTTGCAGCGGCATATGCATTCAATTCTTTCCCTGTGATTCCTGGTCCATGTCCATCAATAAATTTGCCTTCCTGTTTTGCTACAATGATCTTATCCAGATCACTGTCTGCCGCATTGATCACACCCGGGAAATTCATGAACTCACCAAGTCCGGCAATTCCTTCTCTTGTAATCGGCTCTTTCATAGCCTCTGCGTCGATCACCGCACCTGCGTGCTCGAACGGTGTAGCCGGTACGCAAGATGGAAGTTCATACTTCACATCAAGCACTGTATTCTCAGCTGCTCTCATCATATAGTCAAGGCCGGCGATTCCACATACATTTACAATCTCGTGCGGGTCTGCCATAATGGTTGTTCCTCCGTGTGGAACTAACATGCGTCCAATCTCTTCAGGACTTACATAAGAAGATTCAATATGGATGTGACTGTCGATAAATCCAGGTGCCGCATATCTTCCTTCTGCATCAATGACTTTCTTACCTTCATACGCGCCGATACCTGCAATCTGATTACCTGAAAATGCAATGTCACCTTCCTGGATTTTTCCAGAAAATACATTTACAATCTTACAGTTTTTGATCACCAGATCTGCCGGAACTCGTCCTGCTGCCGTGTCAATAAGTTTCTTTAGTTCTTCCTTCATTGTTGCTACATCTTTCATATCAAAAATCCCCCTCTTTATTTGTAACTGTTCAGAGCCAAGCAAAATTTCATAAAACAGGTGTAAAATGCTTGCATTTTTAAGACTGTTTTTGAGATTTTATTTGGCGGATACGCCACACCGACGAAATGCGTAGCATTTTGGAGGTTGACTCTGAACAGTTACCTTTATTTTTCATCTGAATCCTCTTTGCCTTTAAATGGAATCACTTCGCATTCATTTGAAGCTTCTTCGTCTTCGTCTGAATCTTCTTCGTCATCTTCTTCCTCAAGAAAGCTTTTGATTTTAGATAAACAAATTTTGATTTTCCTAAACGGAATTTCACTCTTTACGTCTGTTTCATCTTTCTCTGCATCCGGCACAAAATTCTCTGACGACTGTTCCTCTGTGTCCTCTGTGTCCTCTGTAATCACAGGCATCGCGATTGTCTCACCCAAAGTTTCGGACTCTTCTGAGCTATCTCTGTTTTCGGTCACTGACTCTGTTTCAGTCGCCGCACTTATTTCTGTAACTCCTTCTGTCTCAGCCGTTTCATTTATTTCAGATGTTACTTCTGTCTCAGCTTCTTCTGTAGTTGCATCTGTCTCAACTGCTCCTTCTGCTTCTGTAGTCAGATCTGCATCCGTCTCCTCTTCTGTTATGTCCGTTCCAGCAATTCCTTCTAACAGCGCATCAACCGTCTTCTCTTCCTCAGTCACTTCTTCCGCTTCAGGCTCCGGCTTCGGTTCACACGGCATCCCCACTGTAAAGCAGCTTCCGGATCCCAGAATACTTTCTGCATCTACCCAGCCATCGTGTACTTCAGCAATCCATTTTACAACAGAAAGTCCCAGTCCAAAATGACCTTCTCCGGCACCTAAAGGATCTCCTCTGAAAAACCGATCCCATACGTGTGGCAGATCCGTCTCCGAAATTCCAATTCCCGCATCTGCAATCTTACAGGTAAACTCACTGCCTTTGCTTTCAACAACAACTTTGATCAGTCCAATCTCTCGACTATAATCAATGGAATTCTCCAGCAGATTTAACAGCATCTTCCGATAACAATTCTCATCCACTTCTGCGTAAATCTCCGGTTCAATCTCATATTCTATCTGCACCGGTTCATCTGCTTCCTGAAGTCTGCTGATCTGACCTTCTATAATTCCTGTTGTCAGTTCACTGATATTCATGCGTTTTTTATAAGCTGGCTGACATCCCTGATCCGCCTTTGCAAAAAATGAGACTTCCTGAATAAAATCTGAAAGAATCTGTGCCTTCTTCTGCACTAATTCAATCTGCCAACGCTGACGCTGGGACAGTCGCCAGTCGCCAAGACACCATGCGCTTCTTGTAAGAATCACACTGACCGGCATCCACATCTCCTGTACAACATTTTCTGCAAAATGTCCCTCTTCGCGCACATCCTCAAGTAATTCATTCAATGTCAGCTGCAGTCTCTCAAATTCCGCATCAGATTCTTCCAGTTCCAACTGTCTGGAGAAATCTTTTGTTCTACAGATTTCCGCCGCTGACTCTGCCAGATCTGCAGTCCGTTTCAGAACCTCTCTTACCAGAAAGTATCCAATTGCAAGCGATGCGATGAAAACGATTGGAAGTATCACCTTCGCCATTGCTTTTGCTGTCTGCGCATCTGTTCCACTTATCATTGTAGCAAAAAACAACGCAATGCCTGTTGCCACAAATATGCATCCTGTATATTTTAGTGTTAATTTTATTTTCAAAGATATTTTTTTCATTCGTACTCCTCCAATGGAATCTCTGACATTCCAAATTAGATTATAGCACATTTTAAGACAGTATGTTGTGAAATTCTTCTTAAATAAAAAGTTTTTTATTATGCTTTTCCGCCTTGTATTTCTCTCTGATTTGCCCTATTCTAAAAAGTAAATATATCAGCAAAAAAAGATTTTTAAAACAATTTGAAAGAAGGAAATATCTATGAACAATTCAGTTTCTCAAGAACTATTAAAATTTCTTCAAAAGAGTCCCACAGCGTTTCATGCAGTTCAACAGATGAAATCAGAGCTTCTTGCAGTTGATTTTACTGAACTAAAGGAAAATCAGCGTTGGAATATAGAATGCGGCAAACACTATTTTGTTACACGAAATGACTCTTCCCTGATTGCGTTTACAATTCCGGAAAATGGTATTGACAAGATGCACATTCTGACAAGTCATAGTGATTCTCCGACCTTTAAGATCAAAGAGAATCCGGAGATCGAAGTAGAAAAACATTATGTGAAATTAAATGTAGAAAAATATGGTGGTATGCTCTGTGCACCCTGGTTTGACCGTCCGCTCTCTGTTGCCGGACGCGTTATAATAAAAGATAAGACAAACGGACAATTCACGAGCAAACTCGTCAATATTGACCGGGACCTTGTTATGATCCCGAATCTCGCGATTCACATGAACCGTGAGATCAATAGCGGTTACAACTACAACGCCCAGAAAGATCTTCTCCCACTTTATGGCTGTGGTTCTCCTAAAGGAACTTTTATGGAACAGATTGCTGAAGCTGCCGGGGTAGAAAAAGATGAAATTCTCGGTCATGATCTATTCCTTTATAACCGACAGGAAGGTTCCATCTGGGGGGCTTCTGAAGAATTCATTTCCAGCGGCAGACTTGATGACCTGCAGTGTGCCTTCTCATCACTTCAAGGCTTTCTTTCCGGTGAGAAAAAAGACTGTATGGCTGTACACTGTGTTCTGGATAATGAAGAAGTTGGAAGCGGTACGAAACAGGGCGCCGCATCCACATTCCTTTTTGACACACTGATCCGTGTTCACGAAGCACTTGGATATGATGGAGAAGATTATCGTGTTCATCTTGCAGACAGCTTTATGATCTCTGCGGATAATGCTCATGCGGTTCATCCAAACTATACAGAGAAAGCAGATCCGACAAACCGCCCTTACCTGAACGAAGGAATCGTGTTGAAATTCAATGCAAACCAGAAGTACTGTACGGACGCCGTATCTGCTGCCATGTTCCGCGACCTATGTAAGCGGGCAGATGTTCCGGTTCAGACATTCACAAACCGCTCTGATATGGCCGGTGGCTCTACCCTTGGAAATATTTCCAACACTCAGGTTGCGCTCAATACCGTTGACATCGGACTTCCGCAGTTGGCAATGCATTCCCCTTATGAGACTGCAGGTGTGAAAGATACTGAGTATCTGGTACGAGCTGCAAAAGAATTCTTCTGCTAGTAAAAGAAGAAGCAGGGATTTCATTATGACGAAATCCCTGCTCTTTATTTTTTACAAATGCCTTCTCAGCGCCTCTACATAATAAGATGCATAACGACTGAAAATAATATTTTTCTTTTTAATAATACCGATCCTCATCGTTTTGTCAACATCTAATGGCTTCGCTATAATACTGCTTCCATTTAATTTCTGGTCGATCACACCACTGCTTACTGTGAATCCGTTTAATCCGATCACCAGGTTAAATAAGGTCGCCCTGTCTCTCACCTGTATACTCTTCGGGAAATCAAGCATACTTATAAATTCCTCCGAAAAATAAAACGAATTATTATTTCCCTGTTCATAAACAAGATACGGATATGGTCGTAAATCTTCCATGGAAATCATTTCTTTCTCTGCCAGTGGATGATCTTTACAGATAAATACATGCGGTTCTGCAACAAACATTTCCTCAAATTTCAACTGATTATTCTTTATCAGCTTCAGAATCACATCTTCATTGTGTTCCGAAAGATAAAGAACCCCAATCTCACTTTTTCCGCTCGCCACATCTTCAATGATCTCGCCCGTCTGTGTCTCTCTTATAATAAAACTATACTGGTCTGCATCATATTCTTTGATCAGATCAACAAAAGCATTTACCGCAAACGAATAATGCTGGCAAGACACAGAAAACTTTGGTGTTCTTCTCTCTCCATTTCCAAAATGTTCTTTCATATTGTCAGCCTGCTCTAAGAGCATCCTTGCAAAGGACAATAGCTCTTCGCCTTCTCTTGTAACAGTAACGCCTTTGTTAGACCTTGTAAATGCAGTCACTCCCATCTCTTTTTCAAGATTATGAATTGCTGCACTAAGTGACGGCTGTGAAATAAAAAGCTTTTCTGCAGCCTCCGTAATATTCCCACAATCCGCAACCGTAACTAAATAGGTTAATTGCTGTAATGTCATGTTCGCTCACTCCTTATTGAAACTGATATCCGGGCTTATCATAAAAGTATTCCCCATAACCATGTTGAGACAAATGGCTGTAAAAAAAACATAATAACACCTACTGAACCACAGATCAAATAAAAATCATTAATTTTTGAATCTGATAAAGTTCGCTTTGTAAAGTTTTTTGTTACAAAACGTACAATAAAGTAGCCGATCAAAGTACCGATGCTATTTGTAATGATATCATCTATATCAGTTGCTCTGCCAGTAAAAAGTTGAGAAATCTCAATAAAAGACGTTGCAACAATTCCGGCCAGGGCAATACGTTTTATACTTCTGAACTCTTTCCATAACATTGGTAAAAAGAAACCAAACGGAACGAACAAGAGTACGTTCAAACACGCATTAACAAAATCTGACAACATATAAATAAACGGAATCAGATTCACTGTAAGCTCCATTTGCAGCATCGTAATATTCGGGAATCCCACTAATGCTAATACTACTGCCAGATAAAATCCAAATATCAGATAAACCATCGTTCGTTTCCAGCTCTGAAAGAAAATCTTCTCATATATACACCAAAGCGGAATTATAAAAACTGCTGCTGCAACAAGTTCAATTAAAGCGTTATATATCCTACTCATTTCCCCTCCATGAATTATATTTTACACAACTCATAGTCTATCATATCAGGCCTGGTTACAGTAGCTTTATAATCCTTAATTAAATTTAATTTTTCATTAAGATGAAGTTACTGTTCACACGATGTGCGACCAGCAACGCATCTTGCAAGTTTTCATTATCCTCTTGCGTCCTGGTGTCAGATATGTTATATTGAAAATGCAAAGAGGGAAACCGCAAGCGGCTACCCGTAATATTGTATCAAACTATATTTTTATAGTCGTCAACTACTGCGAATAGTTGGCGGCTATTTTCGTTTACCCTTGAAAATCTCATAACAAAGACCAACAAAGGCAACAATGAATATACAAAACTGAATCAGATCAGAATATGTAATCATCTTATCGCCCTCCTTTCTTTCGTTTGGAGGGTGTTTTTATCCCTCCGTAAAAGAAGGGTAGCCGCCTGGCTTTGGTTTCCCTGTCTGTATATTATCACGTTGATACCGGACAGGCAACCGCCTTTTTCTATTTATTCCGTTATGCGAACGTTCGGGGTTACTGTTCACTCCGTTCACGGCAACTTGGTCAAAATTCATTCCAAATCACCTTCGGTGATGGAATTTTGCCCCGTATGTCTCGGGATTTTGCCATATTCATGGCAAAACACCTCGCGGGATATTACCTGTGAACAGTAACCTCCTGTTTCCTTAGTTGGTACTTCCCTTGATTTTTTCCCCTTATCATGCTATACTATCACCCGTTACAAAACCCTAAAAAACAAGGTCTTATAAGGGGTTCGCCGATTTCCGGCGTAAGGTCATATACTTACTGTATATGACTTCCGCGGCATTCGTCAAATGTCCATGCAAGCATGGCCGCCTGACTCATTGCTGCGCGAAAATGAATCGTGTGTTCGTGACCTTCCACACGTAAAACAAAACTAAAGGAGAACTGAATAATGAAAAACTCAAGTAACAAAGTGCTTTACCTGGCACAGGCAGCTATGATCGCTGCCATCTATGTCGTACTGACTGTTGTCGGTGCATCACTGGCTTTTGGAGAGGTGCAGATCCGTTTTGCGGAAGCACTGACAATCCTCCCGGTATTTACTCCGGCTGCAATCCCTGGATTGTTTGTAGGATGCCTCATCGGAAACACACTTGGAGGTGCAATCCTGCCTGACATTATCTTCGGCAGCCTTGCAACACTGATCGGTGCCATCTTTACATGGTCTTTAAGAAACAAGAGCAAGTTCCTTGCCCCTGTTCCTCCGGTTGTTGCCAATATCATTGTGGTTCCATTTGTATTAAAATATGCTTATATGGTTCCACTTCCGATTCCTTTCATGATGCTGACAGTTGGTATCGGAGAAGTAATTTCCGCCGGTGTGCTTGGTCTGATTCTTTACGGAGCACTCAACAAATATAGAGGAATTATCTTTAAGAAAGCTTTATAAGATTTTTCTTATGCAACCTAAAAACGACAGGATCTTCATTTGAACTATTGAAGAACCTGTCGTTTTTATTTCACTTTCTATTTGATATAACCAATAAATGTATTTCCGCTTCCGGAAACCATTCCTTCC
>OODK01000063.1_pt1 | contig 133500 bp, 103 predicted proteins | sample 1671371 | NCBI WGS metagenome assembly OODK01 (sample SAMN06348150, study PRJEB24527) | human gut metagenome | biome: human gut; feature: ankylosing spondylitis patient; material: feces | host: Homo sapiens | place: China | collected 2015-10 | reverse complement strand
TTGCACGGTATGGATACTGCAAAGACCCAAATGCAAAAGGAAAACTCATCATCGACCCGGAAGCAGCCGAAGTGGTAAGGCGGATCTTTTCCATGGCTCTTAACGGGATCGGCGCACACAAGATCGCACGCATCCTGAATGACGAAAAAATTCCAAGCCCAACAGCCTATAAGCAGCTGCATGGCATCCATTACCGCAGTGCATTAAAGAATACAAATGCGGCTCTTTGGAGCAGTCCCACCGTATATCAAATATTGCATGATCAACTTTATATCGGAAATATGGTGCAGGGAAAGCATAAAAAGATAAGTTACAAGTCTGAAAAGACGATTTGGCTTCCAAAATCGCAGTGGATCGTTGTAGAAAATACGCATGAAGCTATTATTGAGCGAGAAATGTTTGAAACGGTCCAGAGGATGATGCAGGAGCGCACCCGGAGCGGCGAGAAGGGAACGATCCATCCGCTGGCAAAAAAAGTGGTTTGTGGATGCTGTGGCAGCTGCATGGAGCAAACTGGCCGTCAGTCGAGAGCGGATGGAACACAAAGACGCTATGTTCGCTGCCGGATGCACCAGCGCGCACCGGAAGTGTGCGGCAACAGGACCTGTACAGATATGGACGCGTTGGAGAATGCTGTACTGGAACGTATCCGGGCGTATGCGGCAGACTATTTTGACCCTGAAAAAGTTACCCTTCCAGAACAGGATGACCCCGTCCGGCAGCGAGAGCAGGCCAGGCGTGACGAGCTGAAACGGTTGAAGAGCGAAGCAGCCCGGCGGCGCAAGGCCATGCAGGAGTTGTATCTGGATAAGGTGTCAGGTTTAATTGATGCCGTTCAGTTTTCTGAAATGAACCAGACCTTTCTGGAAGAAGTGAAAAAGGCAGAGATCCGGATCGATACATTGGAAACGGAACTGGAACAACAGCAGGAAGAAACCGGTGGAGTCCAGACACAGATGCAGCGTGTCCGTGAACTGGCACAGGTTTCGTGCCTGACCCGCGAACTTGTTGTACTGTTGGTCCATCGTGTTATTGTCAGCCCAAAAGATACGCTTACCGGAGAACAAAAAATAACGATCGAATGGAATTTCTGAGTCGGCAGACAGTTCGACTGCCCCGCTGGGCTATTTTCGTCAGCCCAGGTCGGATATACCTCACTGGACGCCACGTTGGCGATATAGCTGCGGAACGAGACGGTGACGTTCCGGGCCGAGGCGGCGGGCCTGCCGAGATGGACGGTGATATTTTTCGGGATGATGACCCGGTCCAGCACCCGCGGCACACAGGCGAGGGACGGGGTCGGGCCGCTGCCGCCGTCGCCGGTGAAGAGGCTGTGGGGTGGGATGACGATGGGGGAGTTGGGCGTGTCCCGTATCTCCTCGGTGTCGGGTATCATCTCGGGCTGGGCCAGCGTCACCTGCCCGGGAAAGACCTGCACGCCCTGGATGCGGACGGTGCGGTAGCCGGTCTTGGAGGCCACGAGGTCACAGACCGCGTAGGGGGGCTGCGTGGTGTTGTTCTCGTCCAGCGAGAGAGCACAGGCGGGGGTGGTAAGGGTGACGTCGTCGGCGTTGCCTTCGGCGTCGGTCAGGCGGGTGGCGGTGAAGCCGTTGCCGCTGACGGTGACGGTCACACCCTCGACAGGGCTGGACTGACGGGCCGCAAAGGCCTGGATGCGGAGAGTTCCGGTGTTCTTCATGGAGATACGCTCCTTTGCTGGTAAAAGTATGCTTCTGCCCCAGCGTATTCCGTCCGGCGCCCGGGCGTGCATGACAATGCCCGGTGCAAACAAAAAAAGCCGCCCGTAGGCGGCAGGGAATTACAGAAATCAAATTTTCTCTAAAGGCTTCCCCCGGTTGGGGGGAAGCTGTCACCGCAGGTGACTGATGAGGGCGCAAACGAGCAGCAGCTTACGGGAAATTGCCCCTCATCCGGCTGCTCTGGGACGAACTCTAAAAGTTGATTTCCGTGGCAGGGGAGAATAGCTTATTTGGCGTTGTCCTTGGCAAGAGCAGCGTCAATATTTTTTTGCAGGGCGGCAAGGTTTTCTTCCTTGTCGATGCCGCCCAGCAGGGGCTGGCCCACAACGTTGCCGTCCCGGTCAAAAACGTAGGTGGTGGGGAAGGCCATGATGTTCAGCGCAAACTTGCCGGCGTCGCTGCCGGAGGCAAAGTAGATGTTGCGGTAGCTTGCGCCCGTTGCAGCCAGCAGTTTTTTGGCGGCATCAATGCCCTGCTGGTTGCCGTCTAGCGTCTCGGTGTTGATGCCGACAACCTCGCCGCCCTGTGCCTTGACCTTCTCGTTCAGGGCGTTCAGGTCGTCCAGTTCCTCCACGCAGGGCTTGCAGCCGTTGAACCAGAAGTTCACCACCGTAAAGGCGTTGCCCGCAAACAGACTGTTGTCCACCGGGTTGCCCTCTAAATCGCTGCCCTCAAACTGGGGGAAGGCAGTGCCCTGTGCGGCAGCGCCGGAAGCGTCCGCGTCCGCGAGGGCAAGGGTGGCAATCTGCTCCTCGATGGCACGGATTTTTTCTGCATCGGCGGTCAGGGTCTTGTACTCCTCATCCGAGAATTGGTCCTTTGTCTTTTCCACGGAGCTGCGCAGAAAATCGCCGTAGTTCGTGCTGAGGGTGGTCTCAGTCATGTTTTTGTCCATGGAAGCGAACACCTTCTCCCACAGGGCATCGTTTGCGGAAAGGATCTCGTTTTCCTCGGCCAGCAGCTGCTCCTCGGTCTTGGTTTCCGCTGCCGCAGAGGAAGCGGCAGAAGAAGAGGATGCAGAAGATGCAGAGGACGCGCCCTGCCCGCAGGCGGCAAGGCTGAAAGCCAGCGTAAGGCTGAGCAAAAGTGCGGTTACACGGTTGAATTTCATGGTTTTACTCCTTTATTGTTTCGGTGTTTGATTGGTCTCCCAGCCCGAACTTGTACTGGATGGCGTCCGTGGGGCAGGCTTTCATACACATCCCACAGCGGATACATTCGGCGTGGTTGGGGGTCTTGGTAATGTCTACGTCCATCTTACAGGCCCTTGCGCAGGCGCCGCAGGAGACGCATTTATGGGTGTCTACACGCATCTGGAACAGCGAGACCTTGTTCAGCAGCGCATAAAACGCGCCCAGCGGGCACAGCCACTTGCAGAAGGGGCGGTAGAACACCACGCTGCCCACAATGACTGCCAGCAGAATGCAGGCTTTCCATGTGAACAGCTTGCCCAGCGCGGCGCGGATGCCAGCATTGGTCAGGGAGAGGGGAAGGGCGCCTTCCAGCACGCCCTGTGGGCAGAGATATTTGCAGAAGAAGGGGTCGCCCATGCCCAGCTCGTTGACCGCCAGCAATGGCAGCAGCACCACCATGACCAGCAGCACCGCATACTTTAAATAGCGCAGCGGCTTTAGCTTTTTGGTGGAAAGCTTGGGAGAGGGAATCTTGTGCAAAAGCTCCTGAAACCACCCGAACGGGCAGAGGAAACCGCAGATGAACCGTCCCAGCAGCACCCCGAAAAGGATGAGAATGCCGGTGATGTAGTAGGAAAAGCGGAATTTGGAAGAGCCCACTACCGCCTGAAACGCCCCCACCGGGCAGGCACCGGCAGCGCCCGGGCAGGAATAGCAGTTCAGCCCCGGGACGCAGACGTATTTTCCATTGCCCTGATACAGCGTTCCTTTAGCAAAGTTGGGCAGGTGGATGTTGGTTAAAAGGGTCGCTCCGGCCTGTATAAAGCCCCGGAACCGGGCAAGGGGATTTAATTTTTTCTTATCCAATGCCCACACACTCCATACACAGCCGGATGGCTTTTGAAAATACGGTGTCTGCCTCGCCCCGCCATACGCCGAACAGCAGCATCAGTACCCCGGCAGCAAGCAAAAGCAGCTGCGCCTGTTTTTTTGTCATGAACATCATAGCCTCCTGTTGTTTGATGGCACCAGTATACACTATCCGGGATAAAATTTCTGCGAAGAAAATCTTAACACGAATCTTAACACCGTCTGCTATAATCTGTTATAATGAAGAAAAACGTAAGAAATGGATTTTTTACGGGAAGGGTGGAAAACAAAATGCGCCTTTTGGTGGTAGAGGACGAGCACTCCCTGCGGGAGGACATTGCCCGGAAGCTGCGGCTGTCCGGGTACGAGGTGGACGCCTGTGCAGACGGCGAAGCCGCATTGGAAGCGCTGACGGCAGAGCGGTACGACCTTGTACTGCTGGACCTCAATCTGCCCAAGGTGGACGGGATGCAGGTGTTGCGCAGCTTACGGCAGCACGACCTTGAGACCTGTGTGCTGATCTTATCAGCGCGCAGTGAAATTTCAGATAAGGTGGAGGGGCTGGATGCCGGGGCGAACGATTATCTTTCCAAGCCATTCCACCTTGCAGAATTGGAAGCCCGGGTGCGCAGCCTGACCCGGCGCAAGTTCATCCAGCAGGACGTCTGCCTGTGCTGCGGGCGGCTCAGCTTCAACACCCGCAGCCGCGTTGCCACGGTGGATGGTCAGACCCTTGCCCTGACGCGGAAGGAGAGCGGCGTACTGGAATATCTGCTGCTGCATCAGGGACGCCCGGTCAGTCAGGAAGAGCTGATTGAGCACGTCTGGGACGGAAGCGTGGACAGCTTCAGCAACTCCATCCGGGTACATATCTCTGCCCTGCGCAAAAAGCTGCGGGCGGTGCTGGGCTACGACCCCATCCGCAACCGCATCGGGGAAGGCTACGAGATCGGAGGAGAGGTACAATGAAACGGTTGTCCCTGCAATGGCGCATCACCCTGCTGACGGCGCTGCTCATCGCCTGTGCCTGCGTGTGCATGAACCTGCTTTTATACCGCACCGGTGCAACCGGCATGGATGCCCTCAACGGCTTTATGATGCAGTATCAGCCCGGCAGTGAGGATTCCTTGACCATCGAGATCCCGCAGGAGGAAATGTCCAGCCTGCTGGCGCATTTTTCACAGGAAGTCTACGATGCAAAGGTGGTTTTTGGCCGCAAGGGCTGGTGCATCACTGCTGTGGTCACCATCCTCAGCGCGGCCATCGCTTATTTTGTCAGCGGCAGAGCTCTGAAACCGTTGCAGCAGCTTGCGCAGCAGGCGCAGCGGGTCGATCAGGACAGCATTGCTACCGCCCGTCTGGACGAAGATACCGTGCAGGAATTCGGGCAGTTGAGCCGGTCGGTAAACCGGATGCTGGATGGCCTGGCACAGTCCTTTGAATTACAACGGCAGTTTGCGGGCAACGCAGCCCACGAGCTGCGCACCCCGCTGGCTATTTTGCAGACGAAGCTGGAACTGTTTGCAGAGGAGCACCCAGCCATGGATGCCGAGACTGCCGGGCTGGTCAGCTCTCTGCGGGAGCAACTGGATCGCCTGACCGCCCTTGTGCGCACTTTATTAGAGATGAGCAATCTGCAATCGATCTCCCGTACTGACCAGATCGCCCTTGCACCGCTGGTGGAGGAAATTTTGACCGACCTGACCCCCCTTGCCCAGAAAAACAATATCTCCTTGCAGCAGGACTGCGCGGAACTGGGCATGGTGGGCAGTGATGCGCTGATCTACCGACTGGTGTTCAATCTGGTGGAAAACGGTATCAAGTATAACCGCCTCGACGGTGCGGTGCGCGTCACTCTGCGGCGGGAAAAGCAAACTGCCGTGCTGCGCGTTGCGGATACCGGCCCGGGCATCCCCGCAGACTGCCAGGAGAGCATCTTCCAGCCCTTTTTCCGGGTGGATAAGTCCCGCAGCCGGGAGATGGGCGGCGTGGGGCTTGGCCTTGCCCTTGTGCGGGAGATCGCCGTACTGCACGGCGGCAGTGTGACTGTGGAGAGCAGCAGCGAAAACGGCACTACCTTTGTCGTCACCCTGCCGCTGGCACAGCCCTGTTGAAGCAAGCAGAGCATGGAAATCGTGCTTCCGAATAAAGGCTTCCCCCGGTCGGGGGAAATCTGTCCCCAAGGGGTGAAGGCTTTTGCCCAGTGACGATTTGTGCAAGCATGGGAAGGGGGCTTTATTTTTGGCACACGGGGGAGTATACTGGAAACAGCAGGCCCCGGAAAATAAGAAGGACAAAGGAGATACTGAAAATGCAGGCGACCATTCAAAACGAATTTCTGAGCCTTACGGTGGACACTCACGGTGCCGAGGCCGTCAGCCTGAAGAACGCGGCGGGGGAGGAGCTGCTCTGGCAGGCCGACCCGGCGGTCTGGAAGCGCCACGCGCCCATCCTCTTCCCGTGGACGGGCAAGCTTAAAGACGGCAGCTTCACCCATGGCGGCAAGACCTACAAGGGCGGCCAGCACGGTTTTGCCCGGGACGTGGAGCACACGCTGCTGAAAGCAGAGGGCGGCACCATCCAGCTCGAGCTGCGCCCGGATGAGGCCATGAAGGCGGAGAAGTTCCCCTTCGACTTCGTGCTCACCAGCACCTTCCGGTTGGACGGAAAAAACCTTCACCACACCCTCACCGTCTCGAACCCCGGTGCCGAAGAGCTGCGGTTCGGCATCGGCTACCACCCGGCCTTTCAGGTGCCGTTCGATGACAGCCACACCGTCGAGGACTACGAGTTCCGCTTCGACCAGCCCGAGAGCCCGGTCATCCTCGACGCCAGCGGGGGCGGCCTGCTGACGGGCAAATGCTACTACCAGTGGAAGAACCAGCAGGCCATCCAGCTGACCAACGACCTCTTCGACAACGACAGCTTCTGCATGGCGGGCCTGCGCACCAGGACGCTGGGCATCTACGAGAAGGACACGGGCCGCAGCATCGTCTGCGATGTGGCCGGCTTCCCCTACACCCTCATCTGGTCGGCCCTGTCCAAGCCGGTGCGCTTCGTCTGCATCGAGCCGTGGAACTCGCTGCCCGCCTCGGTGAACGATTCGCAGGAGTGGGAGCAGCGTGCCGCAGCGGCCTGCCTCGCCCCGGGCGGAGAGTGGAGCACGACCCTCAGCACGACCTTCAACCGCTAAACTGCAAGCAAAAAGGGAGGCGCCCCGGCGGGGTGCCTCCCTCTTTTTGTGCGATAAAATTTACAGAGCCTTGATGGCGGTCTTGATGCGCTCGGCAGCCACCCTGGTCTTTTCGGCGTCACCGAAAGCGGTCAGGCGGAAGTAGCCCTCGCCGCACTCGCCGAAGCCCACGCCCGGGGTGCCGACGACGCCGCAGTTCTCCAGCAGCCAGTCGAAGAACTCCCAGCTCTTCATGCTGCCGGGGCAGCGCAGCCAGATGTAGGGGCTGTTCTTGCCGCCGCAGTACCACACGCCGCACTCGTCCAGAGCGTCGGCGATGACCTTGGCGTTCTTGCGGTAGTAGTCGAGGTTGTGCTGGATCTCAGCCATGCCGCTCTCAGTAAAGACGGCGGCAGCGCCGCGCTGCACGACATAAGGCACACCGTTGAATTTGGTGGTCTGGCGGCGCAGCCAGAGCTTGTTGATGTTCATGCCGTCACGTTCCAGATCTTTCGGCACGACGGTGTAGCCGCAGCGGGTGCCGGTGAAGCCTGCGATCTTGGAGAAGGAGCAGATCTCGATGGCGCACTCGCGGGCGCCATCGATCTCGAAGATGCTGCGGGCCAGCTCGCCGTCGGAGATGAAGCACTCGTAAGCGGCGTCGTAGAGGATGATAGCGTTGTTCTTTCTGGCGTACTCCACCCATGCCTTGAGCTGGTCGCGGGTGTAGGCAGCGCCGGTGGGGTTGTTGGGGCTGCAGATGTAGATGATGTCAGCCTTCACGCTGTCGTCGGGCATCCCGAGGAAGCCGTTCTCCTGACTGGTGCGGCCATAGATGATCTTGCGGCCATCGGTGACGTTGTCGTCCACATAGGTGGGGTAGACGGGGTCCGGAACAAGGACGGTGTTGTCCACGTCGAACAGGCCCAGCACATTGGCAAGGTCGCTCTTTGCACCGTCGGAGATGAAGATCTCGTCCTCGTCCAGCTTGGTGCCGCGGCCTGCGTAGTAGCCCTGAATGGCCTGCTTGAGGAAGGGGTAGCCCTGCTCGGGGCCGTAGCCGTGGAAGCCTTCCTTGGTACCCATCTCGGTGACGGCGTCATGCATGGCGTCCACGACGCACTTGGCCAGCGGCTGGGTCACATCGCCGATGCCCAGACGGATGATCTCCTTTTCAGGGTGTGCCTCCTGATAGGCGGCGACCTTGTGGGCAATGTCCACGAAGAGGTAGCTGGCCTTCAGCTCATTGTAATGTTTGTTCATTTTCATGATACTTTCCCTCAATTCTTTCTTTATAAGTGGCTTGCCCTCTCAGGCCGCTCCGCGTCCGGCTCCCTCAGAGGGAAAGCCAAAAACATAACGGAGAGGGCAGGGATGCTTAAACTTCAGTGACGCCTTCGTATACGGTGACCGCGCTGCCGGTCATCAGCAGTTTTTTGCCCGACAGCACCCGGATGATGAGCTCACCGCCGCGCAGCTGGACGTGGACGTCCTCCCCGGCGGGGCAGACGCCCAGCTCGGTCAGCGCCGCCACGGTGGCACATGTGCCGGTACCGCAGGCCCAGGTCTCGCCGCTGCCCCGCTCCCACACCCGCATTTTCAGGTGGGTGGAGTCCACCACCTGCACGAACTCGGTGTTGACCCGCTCCGGGAAGTTCGGGTGCTTCTCGAACGCCGGGCCGATGTCCTCGAGCTTCAGGCTGTCCACATCGTCCACGACGGTGACGCAGTGGGGATTGCCCACGCTGATGCAGGTGACACGCCAGGTCCTGTCCTCCACGGTGAGGGGGCAGTCCACCAGCGGGCCTTCGCCCATATTCACAGCGGGCAGAGCCGCCGCCATGGCGGAGTATCCGCCCATCTCCACCTGCCAGAGCTGGCGGCCCTTGCGGGTGATGGTCTTTGTACCGCTGTTGGTGTCCACGACGAGCGTCTCTTTGGCGACGCCGTGGGTGTAGAGCCACTCGGCCACGCAGCGTACGCCGTTGCCGCACATCTGGGCCTCGCTGCCGTCGGCGTTGAAGATGCGCATCCGTCCGTCTGCGCCGGCCGTCACCGGGGCGCAGATGCAGATGATGCCGTCCGCGCCGATGGAAAAGTGGCGGCGGGAGAGGTCCTGCGAAAGGGCTGCGATGTTCTCCGGCACACCGCTTTCGCGGCAGTCGAGATAGATATAATCGTTGGCACAGCCCTGCATTTTGGTGAATGAAAGCTTCATGTTGAAAACTCCTTTGGGGCTGCTGGTCAGTCCCCATAAACTTGCCACTCTATAATGATAAGAAAATAGCCCCCGTCTGTCAAGCAGAAAAGGGCTGGCAGAGAGATTTTGAACGGAATTTTTGCCCGGAAAACCATACCGGATGCAAAACGGGGCTTGACAATAAGCATATCATGGGATATAAAGAAAGAGAGCGTTCTGCGCAGGGAGACAGTCTGCCCGCCAAAGGGGAGGAGGGAAAGGCTGCCATGGTCTGCGCAGCGTGAAGATGCGAAATTAAAGCAAAAGGAGACCGCTATCATGGATACGTTTGAGAAGATCCGCGCACTGCTGGCAGAACAGCTGGACATCGACCCCGCTAAGATCACGATGGACAGTGACATTATGGGCGATTTTGAGGCCGACAGCCTCGACATCGTGGATATGGTGATGACGCTGGAGGATGAGTTTGGCATCGAGGTGCCGGACGACGCCATCGAGAACCTGCGCACGGTGGGTGATGTGGTGAAGTTTGTGGACAGCCACAAGGGCTGAGCGACCAACAAGCAAAAAAGCCCCGCATCCGCGCCTCTGCACACGGCAGAGTAGGCGGCGGGGCTTTATATATGGGTTCGTGCGGAACGATGAGCGTTTGGCGCACGGCCTTGGGAGGATAAGATTAAAATGGCAAAAGACAACAAAAAGCTCGTACAGGCGATCACCAGTCAGGAGGAGAACTTCGCACAGTGGTATACCGACATCTGCGTCAAGGCAGAGCTGGTCGAGTATTCCAGCGTGAAGGGTTTCATCATCCTGCGCCCCTATGGTCAGGCGATCTGGGAGCTCATCCAGAAGGATATGGATGCCCGCTTCAAGGCTACCGGCCATGAGAACGTGGCAATGCCCGTGCTGATCCCTGAGAGCCTGCTGCAGAAAGAAGGCGAGCTGGTCAATGGCTTCGCGCCGGAGGTGGCGTGGGTCACGATGGGCGGCTCCGACAAGCTGGAAGAGCGTCTGGCTGTCCGCCCCACCAGCGAGACCATGTTCTGCGACCACTGGTCCCGCGTGCTGCACAGCTACCGCGAGCTGCCCATGAAGTACAACCAGTGGTGCAGCGTCGTGCGCTGGGAGAAAACCACCCGTCCCTTCCTGCGCAGCCGCGAGTTCTGGTGGCAGGAGGGTCACACCATCCACGAGACTGCCGCCGAGGCTGAGGCTGAGACCCAGCAGCAGCTGAACTGCTACGCAGACGTCTGCGAGCAGGACCTGGCTATCCCTGTTGTCAAGGGCCGCAAGACCGATAAGGAGAAGTTCGCCGGTGCTGAGGCTACCTATACCATCGAAGCCATGATGAAGGACGGCAAGGCCCTGCAGAGCGGCACCAGCCACTACTTCGGCGATAAGTTCAGCAAGGCTTACGACGTGACCTTTACCGGCCGCGACAACCAGCTGCATCATCCGTTCCAGACCAGCTGGGGCGTTTCCACCCGTCTGGTGGGCGCTATCATCATGACCCACGGCGACGACGACGGCCTCATCCTGCCCCCGGCTGTCGCCCCCATCCAGGTCGTGGTGGTGCCTATCGCTGCCCACAAGCCCGGCGTCTCCGAGAAGGCTGCTGAGCTGGCCGAGAAGATCTCCAAGTACGCCCGCGTCAAGCTGGACGACAGCGACAACGCTCCCGGCTGGAAGTTCTCTCAGTGGGAGATGAAGGGCGTGCCTCTGCGCCTCGAGATCGGCCCCAAGGACCTGGAGAAGAACCAGTGCGTCCTCGTCCGCCGCGACACCCGCGAGAAGGTGTTCGTCTCTCTGGACGAGCTGGAGACCGCGATCCCGGCCCAGCTGGAGGCTCTGCGCAAGGACCTGTACGAGCGCGCTCTTGCCAACCGTGAGAAGCGCACCTGGGCTGCCACCACCATGGACGAGGTCAAGGAGCTGGCCAAGGCCAACACCGGCTACATCAAGACCATGTGGTGCGGCGACCTGGCCTGCGAGATGAAGATGAAGGAAGAAGTCGGCCTGTCCAGCCGCTGCATGCCCTTCGAGCAGGAACACCTGAGCGATGTCTGCCCCTGCTGCGGCAAGCCCGCCAGCAAGATGGTCTACTGGGGCGTGGCCTACTAAGCCGCCCCACAGTCAGAGCCTGATCAGATGAAAAGCAGCTTTCCCGTCCAACGGGAGAGCTGCTTTTTTGTATCTGCCTATTGACAACCGTGTATCTACTGTATATACTGTAAATATACAGACACAACGGAGGCGGCGGACATGAATCTCTTCATCGATAACAAGAGCGGTGCACCCATCTACGAGCAGCTCTACACCCAGATCAAGAACCAGATTTTGAGCGGGGAACTGCAGCCGGAGGAAGCTATGCCATCCATCCGGGGGCTGGCGCGGGACCTGCGCATCAGTGTTATTACTACAAAGCGGGCCTACGATGAGCTGGAACAGGAGGGTTTTTTGTATGCGGTGCCCGCCAAGGGCTTTTTCGTGGCAGCGAAAAACACCGAGCTGCTCCGGGAAGAGAACCTGAAAAAAATCGAAGCACACCTGACGGAAGCCGTCCGGCTGGCGGCTCCCTGCGGGCTGACCAAACAGGAACTGACCGAAATGTTGGAATTGCTGTGGGAGGAATGAACCATGAACGCATTAGAACTGCACGGCCTTGAAAAGCACTACCCGGATTTTATGCTGGGGCCCATTGATCTGGAACTGCCCGGCGGCACAGTCTGCGGGCTGATCGGTGAGAACGGCGCGGGCAAGAGCACGACCATTAAGCTGATCCTGGACATGATCGACGGGGACGCTGGCACTGTGAAGCTGTTCGGGCAGGAGGAAATCACCCCGCTTGCCAAAGCCGATATCGGCGTGGTGCTGGGCGGCGAGGGCATCCCCACCTGCCTGACCGCGCCGCAGGTGGGGAAAGTGATGGCCGGCATCTACACGAACTGGGATGCCGCAGCTTACGCGGATTATTGTAAGCGCTTTGAACTGCCGGAGAAAAAGCGCTACGCCGATTACTCCACCGGCATGAAGATGAAACAGTGCCTTGCCGTGGCACTTTCTCATCACCCCAAGCTGCTGCTGCTGGACGAAGCCACCAGCGGTCTGGACCCGGTGGTGCGGGATGAGCTCATCGATCTGCTGCTGGACTTTGTGCGGGATGAGAACCATGCAATTTTGATCTCGTCCCACATCGTCAGCGATTTGGAAAAGCTCTGCGATACCATTGCCTTTCTGCACAAGGGGAAGCTTCTGCTCTGTGAGGACAAGGACACGCTGCGGGAGGAGTACGCTCTCTGGCACGGCACTGCCGGGCAATTGGAGGAGCTGGATAAAAACGCCATCGTCAGCCGTCGGGTGACAGCCTACGGGGCCGAGGCACTGGTGAAGAGGGAACTTGTCCCGGCGGGCAGCACCCTGACACCGGTGAGCATCGAAGAACTGTTCGTTTTGATGGTGAAAGGGGAGAATGTGCGATGAAAGGGCTGCTGCTGAAAGACTGGTATCAAGTCAAAACAAATATGTGGATGATGTACCTCACGGTGCTGGCTGTGCTGGCAATCTGGATCCTGAGCACTTCCGGGGATTCGAGCTTTGCGGTGAATTATTCAGCTGTTTTTCTGGGGATGATGCCCGCCTACCTGCTTTCCTACGACCACGCCAGCGGGTGGACGGAGTACAGCTTTGCCCTGCCGCTGAGCAAGGAGCTTCAGGTAGCAGAAAAATATCTTGTGGGTCTGCTTTGCACGGCGGTCTCTGCGGCGCTGAACGGAATTTTCTGCGGCATCCGGTTCTGGATGGGAAAACCGCTTCCTGCGATGCCGATCGGCCTTTTGCTGGGGGCGGGCGCAGCTTCCATCCTGCTGATAAACGGGATCATGCTGCCGCTGTACTACCGTTTTGGCGCAGAAAAGGCGCGGATGCTCTACATGCTGATGTTTGCCGGAATGGGCGCTGCCCTGGGCGGCGGGATGGTCCTGATGGATGCCGTGCCGGAACCGGGCGCGGCCATTGCCATCGTCGGTGTGCTGGCAGCGGTGCTGGTGCTGTATGCACTTTCCTGGAGGCTGTCAGTGCAGTGGTATGGAAAGTATAAGAAGTAAGCTCTTCTTTGTGCAATATAGCAATAATCCGGTAAAAAAACTGTAAAAGGGGTTGAAAAATCCGGCCCGGCGTAGTATGATAACGGGGCTGAAAGAAAAATCTTACACCAAGGAGGAGTTTGTTTCCATGTCCAGTGACCATACGGATCACCCCAAACAACGCTCCTCCTGCGATGCGGGCAGTATGGATTGAATCTGCCGCGTCCTGAATGCATCTGCCCATGATACACCGCAGGAGTCTGACCAAAAGACGACGCGGTGTATTTTTATGCCCCCAAAAGGGGAGGAGGAACCCAAGATGCAGCAGAAGAACTACCAGCAGGAAATACTCGCCCTCATCCACAGCGGCCTGCCGCAGGCAGAGCTGGCCGAAAAGCTCTCGGATTACCACGAGAACGACCTTGCCGACGCCCTCGCAGCCCTGACGCCCGACGAGCGCCAGAAGCTCTATGCCGTTCTGGGCGTGGATACCGTGGCCGAGATCTTCTCCTATCTGGACGACGCAGAACCTTACCTGAAAGAACTGCCCAGCGAGAAGGCCGCCAACGTCGTTTCCCACATGGACTCGGACGACGCCGTGGACGCTCTGGACGACCTCGAGGAAGAGGATAAAGCCAAGATCGTCGGCCAGCTGGACAAAGACTCCGCCGAAGATGTGAAGATGCTGCTCTCCTACGGCGAGGACGAGATCGGTAGCAGCATGACCACCAACTACATCTGCATCCGGAAGGACATGACCATCCGGCAGGCTATGAGTGAGCTGGTGAAGCAGGCGGGCGAGAACGACAACATCTCTACCCTCTACGTCGTGGACGAGAACGACAAGTTCTACGGCGCCATCGACCTGAAAGACCTCATCATCGCCCGTGCGGAGGACCGCCTCGAAAAGCTCATTGCCCGGTCCTACCCCTATGTGACCGACCACGAAAAGATCAGCGACTGCATCGACCGCATCGTAGACTACGCCGAGCGCTCTCTGCCTGTCCTGAACGATGCCGGCGAGCTGGTGGGCATCATCACCTCGGCGGATGTCGTCGAACTGGTCGATGACGAGATGGGCGACGATTACGCAAAGCTGGGCGGCTTGACCAGCGAAGAAGATTTGAACGAGGGCGTCTTCGAGAGTGTCAAGAAGCGCCTGCCCTGGCTGATCGCTCTGCTCTTCCTCGGGATGCTGGTGTCCTCGGTGGTGGGTGCCTTTGAGTCGGTGGTGGCTGTCCTGCCCATCGTCATCTGCTTCCAGTCTATGGTGCTGGATATGGCGGGCAATGTCGGCACTCAGTCGCTGGCCGTCACCATCCGCGTGCTGGTGGACGAGAACCTGACCACCTCCAAAAAGCTGCATCTGCTCTGGAAGGAGATGCGGGTGGGTCTGGTCAACGGTGCGCTTCTGGCCGTCATGGCGCTGGGCTTCCTCGGCTGCTATATCCACTTCTTCAAAGCCTATGCGTGGGGGCAGGCGTTCCTGCTCTCCGGCTGCGTCGGTGTTTCCCTCATCGTGGCGATGGTCATTTCCAGCCTGGTGGGTACGGTCATCCCCATGCTGTTCCATAAGATCCATATCGACCCCGCCGTGGCGTCCGGCCCGCTCATCACCACCATCAACGACCTCGTGGCCGTCGTGGTGTACTACGGTCTGGCCATGATCGTGCTCATTGATATGTTCCATCTGGGCTGATTTTTGAATAAGAGCAAAGGCTCCGGCACTGCCGGAGCCTTTGCTCTTATCGATTCTCTATCCAGTACCGCTGGGTCAGCATCCCATCCGAGGAGTCAAACATCTCATCTTCCAGTACGCCGCCGTTAGACTGAATCGTCTTTGCTGAGGCGATGTTATAGTGGTCACAGCAGATGCGCACCTTGGAGATGCCGCGCTCCTTGGCCTTTTCGAGGGTCATGCAGAGCATCTGGCTGGCGTAACCGTTCTTCCGCTCCGAGGGGCGGACGCTGTAACCGATATGACCGCCGTAGGCCAGCAGATAGTCGTTGAGGTGGTGGCGCAGGTTGGTCATGCCGACAAGATGTTCCTGCTCGTCCAGAGCCAGATACTGGGTGGCCGGTACGAACCCGGCAGGCGTGGTGGCGGGTTCTTTCAGCTTGCGGATGTTAGCCAGCCACTGGCCAAAGTCGTCGTATTTGTCCAGCGCCGAAGTGCCGTCGAGCCGGGAGCTGATGGCAAGAAACTCTTCCCGGTAGGCCATGACCTGCTCCCGGTCGCCCTCGTCCGGCTCCCGCAGATGGAGTTTCTGGGGCGGTGTATGACGAGCCGCTGTCCGGAAGTCCGGGGTCTTCATCAAGCCGTGGCGGTTGCAGTAGAAGTAGAGTACGCCCGCACCGGTGATTTTGAAACGGCAGCTGGCGTCTCCCTCAGGGTAAAGTTTGACCAGCTGCAATTTGTCGCCGGTGAGGCAGGCAATGAAGGAAATGTAGTGGTCTTTGGTCATGGGGTGGTGGATGGTGACGAAAAGCTCATCTTCCACCCGCTCGAGCGTCAGCTGATGGTGTTCGTCGGCGTCGTCCGCCTCAGAGATGTCCAGCGGCGGCAGGGTGATGCCGCAGCAGCTCACGACAGCCTGGCCGGTGGCGTGGAGCACATTGCCGCACAGGGGGCAGACGTAGAGCTTGGAGCGAAGCAAGTTGGCAGAACGGTTCCGGTTGACGACGGGTTCGCCCTGCATCAACTCGAGCACGCTGACGCCCAGAGCCGCCGCCAGCGGCTCCAGCAGGGAAATATCGGGCAGGCCGCGGGCTGTCTCCCACTTGGAGATGGCCTTTGCGCTGACGGCCAGCTTTTCGGCCAGCTCTGCCTGCGTCAGGTGTTTGGCTTCCCGCAGCCGCCGGATGGCAGTGCCGGTAACGTAAGAATCCATATAAACTCTCCTTTGCAGCCCTCTCAGTCACCTCCGGTGACAGCTCTCCCATAGGGAGAGCCATTGGCAAGCCGGGCAAGTCTGAGCGGGACGAAAAAGTAAATGTGTATACCAAAAAGCAGGGGCCTCGCTGTTATTGCCAAGTATACTATAAGAAAAAGCTCCACACAACCTACGCTGCGTGGAGCTTTGCTTTTTGAAATTACTCGGCTTCTTCGTCCTCGTCCAGCTCGATGCTGAACACGGCCTTTTTCAGCTTGCCGCAGCCCTGAGCTTTCAGGCCGGACTTGTAGGGTTCACCGGCCAGATAGAGGGCAAAGCGCCCCTCGCAGAGCATCCCGGCGATGCTGGTGCCGGCGGTGCCGACGGTCAGGTCGGCAGCCTCGTCGGTGGGCTTGGTGGGGGTCAGCTCGCCAAGTGAGACTTCGAACAGCTCGCTGCCCTCAAGGTCGGTCTCGAGGGTCAGGTGATCGTCCCGGCGCTGGAAGAGCGCTTTGTCCGAGGTCTGCGGCGTGACGGTACACACCGTGACCACGGCCTTGTCGCCGTCGATGCGGGTCTTTCCAGCGGGCAGATTGTTGATGTCCCGGGCCATGACGAACTCGATGACAGCGTCAAGGTTGTCGCTCATGCCGAGATAGTTAGGGAGATTGTTCAGGGTATCGTAAATCATAGGAGAAACCTCTTATTCTGCGTCTTTGGGGTCGGTCATCAGCTCTTTGATGCTGGGAACGACGCCGCCCAGATTCTGCAAATCGGAAGGGATGATGATCTTGGTGGCCTTGCCGTTGGCGACCTTGGCCAGCGCTTCCAGACTGCGCAGGGCAAGGACCTTATCGGTGGGCATGGCTTCGTTCAGCAGGCGGATGGCGTCGGCGTTGGCCTTCTGGACGGCGAGGATGGCCTGCGCCTCGCCCTCGGCCTCGAGGATGCGCTGCTGTTTGACGGCGTCGGCGCGGAGGATGGCGGATTCCTTTTCGCCCTCGGCGGCAGTAATGGCGGCCTGCTTTTCACCGTCTGCTTTCAGGATGACGGCGCGCTTCTCGCGCTCTGCCTTCATCTGCTTTTCCATGGCCTCCTGGATCTCGCGCGGCGGGATGATGTTCTTGACCTCAACACGGTTGACCTTGATGCCCCACTTGTCGGTGGCTTCATCAAGGATGGCCGTGATCTTGCTGTTGATGGTGTCGCGGCTGGTGAGGGTGTGGTCCAGCTCCATCTCGCCGATGATGTTGCGCAGGGTGGTGGCCGACAGGCTCTCGATGGCCGCGATGGGCTGGTTGACGCCGTAAGTGTAGAGCTTGGCATCCATCACCTGAAAGAACACCACGGTATCGATCTGCATGGTGACGTTATCGCGGGTGATGACCGGCTGAGGGGGAAAGTCGGCGACCTGCTCTTTCAGGCTGACTTTCTTCGCCACCCGCTCGAGGAACGGGATCTTGACGTGGAGGCCGGCGCTCCATGTCTCGGAGTAGCTGCCCAGACGCTCCACGACGTAGACCATGGACTGCGGCACGATGACGATGTTGGTGACGACCACCAGCAGGATGACAAAGATGAGGATGAGGATAAGGAACAGCATGATAGGCATAGGGACGCTCCTTTCATATCAGTGATCCGCCGGTGCGGCGGTCTCGGTGAGGACAGGCTCCACGATGAGCAGGGTGCTGTGGATCTCGGCCACCCGGCAGCTCTGGCCCGGGGCGATGGTGTCGCCGGGGGTGGCACAGCGGGCGTTCCAGTCTACACCGTCCAGCCGGACACGGCCGGTGGCCTCGGCGGAGACGGAGGTGAGCGCGATGGCCTCCCGGCCAAGGGCGCGGTCGCCGTTCGTTGCCGTGGGCGGCTTGCGCAGCCGGCTGCACAGGGGCTTGAGGGCCAGCAGGCAGAGGGTGCTGACGGCGATGAACACCACCGCCTGCACCCGGAAGGAGCCGGTGACCAGACAGCTCAGCAGGGCTGCGGCGCTGCCCACGGCAAACCAGATGGAGACGAGATTCAGGGTCATGGCCTCGAGAACGACGAAGCCGATGGCGGCCAGCAGCCAGAAAATGGGGTCAACAGACATGAGTTCTCCCTCCTTTTTCCCCATTATAGAGCAAAACGTCTGAAAAGTACAGAGACAGATTATGAATAACCCCCCTGCTCACGCCGGGCGGGATGCCGCAGGCAGGGGGGTGGGGGTCACTTATAGTCGTAGTAGCTGTGGTTGGGGTTGTGGCCGACCTCTTCCACCACGATGGTGAAGCCCATGGGGTTCACCTCGGTGTGCTTGCCGGAGGCCAGCGGCTCTACGATGATATGCTCGGTGCGGTTGACGATGATCTCTGCCGCCTCAAACTCGCCGATGCGCTGGTAGTGGAGGACGCCGCCCTCCGCCCGCAGGACACGAAGCTCTCCGGTGCGGAAGGCCTCGCAGGTGTGGCGGAGCTGTGCCAGCTGTGCCAGAACAGGCTTCAGCCGCTCTTCGTGGCTGTCCCAGCAGTAGAAGCCGCGGTTGAAGGGGTCGCGATAGCCCTGCATCCCGATCTCGTCGCCGTAGTAGAGGCAGGGGACGCCGGGCAGAGTGTAGATGATGGCGTAAGCCATCCGCAGCTTGAGCATTCCTTCCTCGTAGGCGTCGCCGGTGACGCAGCGGCCGCTCTGCCACTCGCGGCCCCGGCCATTGGCAGGCTCGTCGGCAATGACGGTCAGTGCGCGCTCGGTGTCGTGGGTGGAGAGGAAGTTCAGGGCCGTATTGAGGGCCGGGGCGGGGTAGTGCTCGCAGATGGAGAGGATGTCGGTCATGGTTTGGCCGGCGTCCCGTCCGCAGACGAAGCCCAGAACGGCGTTCTTGAAGGGGTAGTTCATCACGCTGTCGAGGCCCTTGCCCAGCAGGTAGGTGCGGCGCTTGTCGAAGCCGAACTTGGTGGTGGCGTCCTCCCACACCTCGCCCAGAAGGAACTTATCCGGGCCGACCCGCTTGACGGCGGTACGCACTTTTTCAATAAATTCGTCGGGCAGCTCGTCGGCCACGTCCAGACGGAAGCCTGCAGCGCCCCGGCGGAGCCAGGTGTCGATGACACCGCCCTCGCCGGTGATAAATTCGACGTAGGATGGCGTTTCTTCGTTGACTTCGGGCAGGGTCTCGAAGCCCCACCAGCTGCGGTAGCCGCCCTTATACTTGGAATCGAAATCGTACCAGCTGCGGTAGGGGGAGTTGGGGTCACGATAGGCACCGCCTTCGCCGTAGCGGCCCTCGCGGTTGAAATAGCGGCTGTCGGAGCCGGTGTGGCTGAACACGCCGTCCAGCACGATGCCGATGCCGTACTTCCTGGCCTCGGCGCAGAGGGTCTCGAAATCCTCGTTGGTACCCAGCAGGGGGTCTACGTTGAGGTAGTCGGCGGTGTTGTAGCGGTGGTTGGAGTGGGCCTCAAAGATGGGGTTCAGGTAAAGGTAATCCACGCCCATTTTGCGGAGGTAGGGCAGCTTCATCTGGATGCCCTTGAGGTCGCCGCCGAAATAGTCCTCGTTCAGGTGGCCGCCCACCTCATTGGGCTGCCAGAAGGGCTCGGCGTGCTTGTCGGCCTGATAGAGCCGGTCGGGGAAAGGCATGGGCTTGTTCTCCACGCCCTCGCAGAAGCGGTCGGGGAAGATCTGGTAGAACACCTTGCCCTTGATGGGGGCGGGCGTCTCAAAATCGGCCTCATACACGGTGATCTGCCAGCTCTCGCCCTCCTGCCAGCTCACAACGCCGCAGTTGTCCGGCCCGCGCACGATGCGGCGGAAGTCGGTGTAGAGGTCGAAATAGTAAAAGTAGAGGCCCACATCGTTGAGGGTGACGTCCACCGAGAAGTGGTTCTGATGGGGCGTCTGGCCGTCGAACTTCATCCGGTAGTGGACGGGGACATCGTACCTGCCCTCTTTCTGGAGGACGAGGTGGGGGTCTACATAGCCCAGCTCCTCCGGGATGCAGAGGGACAAATGCACACTCTGACCGGCGCGCACCGCGCCGAAGGGCTGCTTGAAGTAGGGGTCGAAACTATTGAACAGACAAGGCAAAAAGGATCGTCCTTTCTCAAAAAAAGCCCCGGGCAGCGATGCCACGGGGCGTTGCGTTATTTAGGAAAGATTACTTGACAGCAGAAGCGTGCCAGATGTCGCGTGCGTAGTCCAGAACAGCACGGTCAGCGCTGAAGATGCCGCTGTTGGCGATGTTCTTCAGGCTCATCTTAGCCCAATGCTCACGGTCAGCGTACAGGCGCTGCAGGTCGGCCTGAGCACGGCGGTAGTCCTTGAAGTCGGCCATGACCATATAGGGGTCGCTGCTGCGCAGGTTCTCGGTGACTTCGTGGAAGTTCTCGCCGTTCCAGCCGCGCTCCAGGAAGTTCAGAGCGGCGTTTGCAACGTCGTCGCCCGTGATGAAGGCGTTGGGATGGTAGCCCACCTGCTTGAGGTTGTTGACCTCGGGGGTCAGCATACCGAAGATGAGTTCATTCTCCTTGCCGGCGGCGTCGGCGATCTCGACGTTTGCGCCGTCCAGAGTACCCAGCGTGATGGCACCGTTCAGCATGAACTTCATGTTGCCGGTACCGGAAGCCTCGGTGCCTGCCAGAGAGATCTGCTCAGAGACCTCGGCTGCGGGCATCAGGTGCTCGCTCAGGGAGACACAGTACTCTTCCAGATAGACCACGCGCAGCTTCTCGCGGACAGCGGGGTCGTTGTTGATGAGGTCGCCCAGCTTGCAGATCATGCGGATCATCTGCTTGGCCATATAGTAGCCGGGAGCAGCCTTTGCACCGAAGATATAGGTCTTGGGGATGAAGTCAGCGTTGGGGTTTTCCTTCAGGTAGAGATACTGAGCAGCGATGTTCAGCGCATTCAGATGCTGGCGCTTGTACTCGTGCATACGCTTGACCTGGCAGTCGAAGATGGAGTTGGGGTCGATGACCTGACCGGTGCTCTTCTCGAGGTAAGCGGCAAAGTTCTTCTTGTTGTCCAGCTTGATCTCATTCAGGCGCTTCAGGACGGTCTTGTCCTCAGCGAACTTGTTCAGCTTGGACAGGTCGGCGGCGTCGTGCTTGTAGCCGGTGCCGATGGTCTCGTCCAGCAGCTTGCACAGCTCGGGGTTGGAGGCCAGCAGCCAGCGGCGGTAAGCGATGCCGTTGGTCACGTTCTTGAAAGCCTGAGGCTTGAACAGGTAGTAGTCGTGGAAGACGCTCTGCTTGATGATCTCACTGTGGAGCTTGGAGACGCCGTTGATGCTGTTGGCGGTGTAGGCGCAGATGTTGGCCATGCGCACCTGATTGTCGCCGATCAGTGCCATGTAGTCAATCTTGCCCTGGTCGCCGGGGAAAGCCTTGGCCAGCTCTTCGCGGGCGCGGCGGTCCATCTCGACCACGATCTGGTAGATGCGGGGCAGGGTCATCTTGAAGATGTCCACGTTCCACTTCTCCAGAGCCTCGGCCATGACGGTGTGGTTGGTGTAGGAGAAGACCTTCTGGCAGATGTCGAAGCTCTTGTCCCAGCCGAAGCCGCACTCATCCAGCAGGATGCGCATCATCTCGGGGATGGCGAGGGTCGGATGGGTATCGTTCAGCTGGATAGCCACCTTGTCGGGCAGGTTCTCGAGGGTGCCGTAGGTGGACAGGTGGTTCTGGACGATGTCGCCGATGGAGGCAGCAGACAGGAAGTACTGCTGGCGCAGGCGGAGGATCTTGCCCTCAACGTGGTTGTCGTTGGGGTACAGCACCTTGGAGATGAGCTCAGCACTGGCGTTCTTGCTCATTGCGGTGTTGTAGTTGCCCAGAGAGAAGCTGGACATATCGAAGTCGGGAGCCTTGGCCTGCCACAGACGCAGCTTTGCAACGCCCTTGCCGTCGTAACCCTGAACGTACATATCAGAGGGGATGGCCATGACGCTGTTGTAGTTGGTGTGCTGGATATAGTGGAAGCCATGGTCCCAGTTCTCGTGGATCTCGCCGTCGAAGCGGACTTCCACAGCCTGATCGGGGTGGCTCTTGAGCCAGACCTGACCGCCGGGCAGCCAGTTGTCGGCGCGCTCCTGCTGCCAGCCGTCCACGATCTTCTGCTTGAAGATGCCGTACTCGTACAGGATGGAGTAGCCGGTGCCGCAGATGCTGGTGGTGGCCATGCCGTCCAGGTAGCAGGCGGCCAGACGGCCCAGGCCGCCGTTGCCCAGACCTGCATCCGGCTCTTCCTCGTAGATGCTGTCCAGGCTGATGTCAGCCTCGGCCAGAGCCTTCTGGGCAGCGTCATTCAGGCCCAGATTGAACAGGCTCATCTTGAGGCTGCGGCCCATCAGGAACTCCATGCACAGGTAGTACACCTGCTTGGAGCCGGTGCCGATGGCCCTGGACTGGAACTTCTTATGGTTCTCGCTCATCATCTGGCGGCAGATGAGGGCCAGAGCGCGATAGATCTGCTGATGAGATGCAACGCTCAGGTCAACACCATATTCGCTGGTGAGCTTGTCCTGAAGAATTTTTGCAAATTCTTTTGTAGTCATAAATGAACTCCTATCCGCACGAATGCTTAAATTTTTTGAATTAGTACGGTGACAGGGCATTTCTCCTCTAATTCCCTCGCCCCTCGCATAACACATAACAATAGTATTATAATCACTCCGGATGGGGATTGCAAGAAAAAGGAACCATTTTTGCCGTATCTGACATTTTTATAGCAATGTTTCTGACAAATATGCCAAAAATTCAAAAATAGCACTTTTTCTCGCGCACTATTTATATTATAATAAAGGGAGACAAGGGCCGTGTTTGCCCCGAAATGCATCGGTTCGGGCGGGTAATTCGGGGACAAACTCGGCTGAACATGAAAAAGCCGCAGCTAAACGCTCCTGTCAGGACTGAAATGGCTTCAGAAAATCCCGGAAATGATGGAAAACAACCGGAAATGACCGGCCCGGCAGGGCGTGCGCTGCGCAAAGTGAGGACGATATGGTAAATAAAGTGAGAGTGACCATTGCAGGCGCACCCTACGCCATTGCAACGACCGATACCGAGAACTACATCACCACACTGGCCAAGAAGCTGGACGATGACATCACGAAGCTGCTGGACAACAACGGCAACCTCTCTGTGACCAAGGCGGCGGTGTTCTGCGCGATGGACTATCTGGACGAGTACCGCAAGAGCGCGGGCAGCGCCGAGAATATGCGCAGCCAGATACAGGACTACATTTCTGATGCAGCCAAGGCGAAGCTGGCAGCGGATAAGGTCAAGGCGGAGAACGAGACCCTCAAGAGGGAAAATGCCGCTCTGCGGGAACAGCTGGCCAAGCTGCAGCAGAAGTGATCTACATTATATAAATGTCAAAAGGAGAGCTATGTCAAAAATTGAGATCCTTGCCCCTGTGGGCAGTGAAGAAATGCTCCGCGCAGCAGTATTCAGCGGCGCGGACGCAGTATATCTGGGTTTTTCCGGCTTCAACGCCCGCACCGGTGCGGGCAATTTTGATGCCGACAGCCTGAAAGAAGCCGTCCGGTTCTGCCATGCCCGGGGCGTGGCCGTTCATGTGGCGCTGAATACCACCGTCTACGGCGGCGAGCTGGCGGGTCTGGCCGACGCCGTGCGGGCCGTCGCCGCCAGCGGGGCCGACGCCGTCATCTGTCAGGACCTCGCGGTGGCGAAGCTCATCGGGGACATCGCGCCCCAGCTGCCCCGCCACGGTTCCACCCAGATGAGCGTCCACACCCTGCAGGGCGCACTGGAACTGAAAGAGCTGGGCTTTGCCCGGGTCGTGCTGGCCCGTGAGCTGAGCCTGCCCGAGGTGGAGCACATCACCAAGCACTGCGGCATCGAGACGGAGTGCTTCGTCCACGGCGCACTCTGCATGTGCGTCAGCGGCCAGTGCTATATGTCGGCTTTCCTGGGCGGACGGAGCGGCAACCGCGGCTCCTGCGCCGGCCCCTGCCGCCTGCCCTTCGAGGCCAACGCTCTGCCCGAGGGCAAGCCGGGCCGTCTGCACCACCTGTCCCTCAAGGACAACTCCGTCATCGACAAGCTGGACAAGCTGCAGGCTATCGGCGTGGCATCGGCGAAAATCGAAGGCCGTCTGCGGACGCCGGAGTATGTAGCTGCTGCCGTCAGCGCCTGTCTGGCAGGCCGCGAGGGCCGCGCCTATGACCGCGACCTGCTGAAGAATGCGTTCAGCCGCTCCGGCTTCACCTCCGGTTATCTGGACGGAAAGATCGACGGCACGATGTTCGGCGTCCGCAGCGAGGCCGACGCCGAGCTGACCAAGAAGACCCTGCCTGCCCTGCGGGAGCTGTACCGCCGGGAGCGTTCCCGCGTGCCGGTGGAGATGAAAATTGAAATTGAAGAGGGCGGCGAGAAGCTGACCGTCACTGACGGCACCAACAAAGCCTTCGCCTACGGCGACGCCGAACCTCAGCCCGCCCGCACCGACCCCACCGAGAGCCTGAGCCGCAGCCTGAGCAAGACCGGCGGCACGCCTTTCTCTGCCGAAAAAATCGACGTGGAGATGGATGGCGGCCCCTGGTTCGTGCCGGGCAGTGCCATCAACGAGCTGCGCCGCGAGGCACTGGACGCCCTGCTGAAAAAGCGGGAGACCCTGCGCCCGTGGCCGGTGAATGAGGTGGAGCTTCCGCCTCTGCCGCTGCGCACTCTGCCGCCCCACCGCACCCTCCGCGCCCGGTTCGAGCGCTGGGAGCAGGTGCCGGAGCAGGCGCTGAGCGGGGTGGAATACCTCATCCTGCCCATCGCGCAGGCCGACCGCGTCCCCCGCGAGTGGCGGGAGAAGACTCTTCTCGAACTGCCCCGCGTCATGTTCGGCGCACTGGAAGAGGACACCGCCCGCCGCATCGCGGCCACCCAGGACGCGGGCTTTGCGGGCTATGAGGTGAGCAACATCGCCCACCTGCGGCTCTGCCGCGGCCTGCCCATGGCCGGCGGCTTCGGCCTCAACGTCACCAATAATCTTGCGGCCCAGTATTATGCTGACCTTGGCCTCCGCTCAGTGCTCATCCTGCCCGAGGTGAAGGACAGCGACATCAGCACCATCGCGCCGACTCGTGACGGCAAGCCTGTGCCGACCGGCGTCATCACCTACGGCCATATGCCGCTGATGGTCACCCGTGCCTGCCCGCTGCAGAACATCCACGACTGCGCCCACTGCGACAAGACCGGCCTGCTCACCGACCGCAAGGCGAAGAAGTTCCCGGTGCGGTGCGGGCTGGGTGTCCGTACTATTTATAATCCCGTCCCCATCTATATGGGCGACAAGCCCGGCGCACTGACCGTGGACTACGGCGTGGCTTACTTCACGCTGGAAAGCAGGGAAGAGGCCGCCGCCATCCTCGACAGCATCCGCCAGCACGCACCGTTTGAGGGAGAGTTCACGAGAGGATTGTACTTTAAGGGAACGAACTGAACCTCTCAGTCTGCTTCGCAGACAGCTCCCCTAATAGGGGAGCCTCTGGCGAAACTGTTCACTTTGCAAGGACTGCCAAAGCCTCCCCTACTAGGGGAGGTGGCACGCCGCAGGCGTGACGGAGAGGTTGTACCAAGACGCACCTGCCCTTGAACAGCAAATAAATTTATGAGGTATACTATGGAACCCATCACTGTAAAATACAAAGTGTTAGACCCCCGCGCCAAGACGCCCGCCTACGCCACCCCCGGCTCTGCCGCCGCCGACCTGTGCGCCGTGCTGGATGAGCCGCTGACCGTCCAGCCCATGCAGCGGGTGCTGGTGCCTACCGGCCTTGCCATCGAGCTGCCCGGCGCACACGCTGTAGCGCTGGTCTACGCCCGCAGCGGTCTGTCCATCAAGCACGGCCTCTGCATGGCAAACGGCGTCGGCGTCGTGGACAGCGACTACCGCGGTGAGCTGAAAGTCCCGATGGTCAATCTGGGCGCGGAGGCTTATACCATCCAGCCCGGCGAGCGGGTGGCCCAGCTCTGCATCGCGCCGGTGTACACGGCGGCATTCGTGCAGGCCGACGCACTGGATGAGACCGCCCGCGGCGAGGGCGGCTTCGGCTCGACGGGGAAATAAACCTCTCAGTCTGCTTCGCAGCCAGCTCCCCTAATAGGGGAGCCCTTGGCATGTCGGGCAGGCCCACGCAGGACGAAAAAGCCTGCGATGTCGTAAAATGCCGGGCCCTGCGGCCAAGGACAGAATGAAAAAGAGGAAAACAGCATGAACCTGATATTAGCCTCCGGCAGTCCGCGCCGGAAGGAGCTTCTGAGCTTATACACGACGGATTTCACCATCTGCGTCAGCGATTTCGACGAGAGCGGAGTCACTGCACCCACTCCGGCCCAGCTGGTGGAAAAGCTGGCCCGGGGCAAGTGCCTCGCCGTGGCAAAAGACCATCCCGGCGCGGTGGTGCTGGGGTGTGACACCGTCGTGGATGTGGGCGGCGAAGTCTTCGGCAAGCCCCACAGCGTGGAGGACGCAAAGCGGATGCTCCACGCCCTGTCCGGCGCGACCCACGAGGTGCATACCGGCGTCTGCGTGTCGGACGGCGTACGCACCGAGAGCTTCGTGGACAGCTGCAAGGTGACCTTTTTCCCGATTTCGGAAGGGGAGATAGACGCCTACACAGCTACCAAAGAGCCCTACGACAAGGCCGGTGCCTACGCCATCCAGGGCCGCGCAGCCCTCTGGCTCGACCAGCTGGAAGGAGACTACTACACCATCATGGGCCTGCCCGTCAGCCGGACGGCCCGTCTGCTGAGAGGATTCTGATGCGGGACACAGAAAAGCGGCCCCGGCGGCCAAAAATGAAAAAACTCGAAAAAGTTTACGGAAATGCTTGAGAAAAGCGCGCCTTGCGGCTATAATAAAAACGTGTTATTCTGCGATGAGCTGTCCGTTGGTCTGAGCGGGCGGCTCTGCGTTTTGGAATAGACCCTGGAAAATCGTAAGGAGAGAAGACTATATGAGTTTGTTTTCAAAGGATGTTGGTATCGATCTCGGTACTGCCAATACCCTCGTTTACATGAAGGGCAAGGGCATCATCATGCGTGAACCCTCTGTCGTGGCCGTGGACACCAAGAACGACGAAGTGCGCTGCGTGGGCGCTGAGGCTAAGGCCGTCATCGGCCGCACCCCCGGCAGCATCGTGGCTGTCCGCCCCCTGAAGGACGGCGTCATCGCCGACTTTGACATCACCGCCAATATGCTGGAGAACTTCCTCAAGAAGGCCTGCGGCAACAGCATGTTCTCCCGCCCCCGCGTGGTCATCTGCATCCCCTCGGGCGTTACCGAGGTGGAGCGCCGGGCTGTCCGTGAGGCCACCCTCAAGGCCGGTGCCCGTCAGGTGTCGGTCATCGAGGAGCCCATGGCCGCTGCCATCGGTGCGGGCCTGCCCATCAGCGAGCCCACCGGCAGCATGATCGTGGACATCGGCGGCGGCACGGCCGAGATCGCCGTCATCTCTCTGGGCGGCATCGTGGCTTCCCGCAGCGTCCGCATGGCCGGCGATATGTTCGACCAGGCCATCATCGCCTTCATCAAGCGCAAGTATAACCTTCTCATCGGTGAGCGCACCGCCGAGCAGATCAAGATCGAGATCGGCTCTGCCTACCCGATGGACCCTGAGATGACCCTCGAGATCAAGGGCCGCAACCTCGTGGACGGCCTGCCCAAGAACGTCGTCGTCCACTCGGAGGATGTCCGTGAGGCTCTGCTGGAGTGCCTGGTCAAGATCACCAGCGCCATCAAGGAGACTCTGGAGCGCACCCCGCCCGAGCTGAGCGCCGACATCATCGACCACGGCATCACCCTGACCGGCGGCGGCGCACTGCTGCGCGGCCTCGACAAGCTCATTGAGAGCGAGACCGGCATCGATGTCCATGTGGCTGAGGACCCGCTGGACTGCGTGGCCAAGGGTGCCGGTGCTGTGCTGGACCATGTGGATGTCCTGCACGACGTTCTGGATACCGACGGCGGTCATATGTAAGCCTCGGCTGTGCCATTTGCGGCGGTACGCTGAGGGAGGACCTTTGCGCTGCTGCGCCGCAGAAGATGAGTTTTGAGCGCGGATGGCACGGCTGTCCGCGCTTTTTTGCAGATTCGGGAGGAACCCGCCTTGAAGGATTTTTTTGACACATGGAAATTTAAGATACTCATTGCCATCGCGGTCTTCCTCGTGGGCATCATGGCTTATGCAGGCGCGAACGGACGCCTGACCGCTGCCCCGCAGGAGCTGCTGAGCGTGGCCGCAGCCCCGTTCCAGCGGGCAGCAGCAGCGGTGAGCAGCGGCGTGGCCTCCCTGTGGGAGAACTACGCCAACATCGACGCCATTCTGGAAGAAAACCAGCAGCTCAGCGAGGAAAATGCCTCTCTGCGCTCCCAGATGGTGGACTACGACAAGCTCAAGGCCGAGAACGAGGCCTACAAGGCGCTGGCCAACATTCAGGAGCAGCACCCTGAGATGAGCTACACGTCCTCTTTCGTCATTGGCCGCGACCCGCTGGACTCTTTCTGGGGTTTCACGCTGGACAGAGGCACACTGGACGGTGTGGCCGTCAACGACGCTGTCATCAGCGACGAGGGCTATCTGCTGGGCGTGGTGCGGGAAGCCGACCTCACCAGCTGCAAGGTCATGACCATCCTGCATCCCAGCTTCAATGCGGCGGGCGTCGTGTCCCGTACCCGGGACAACGGCATCATCACCGGCAGCGCCGACTACGCCGCCGACGGCCTGTGCATCCTCTCGAACCTCGCCCGCAGCACCCTGAGCAAAGAGGGAGACCAGGTCATCACCACGGGTCTGGGCGGGGTGTTCCCGCCGGACGTGCTGGTGGGAGTCATCAAGGAGCTGACCCCCGAGGCCAGCGGCAAATCGACGCTGGCCGTCATCCAGCCGGGCGCAGACCCCCGCACGGTGCGCCATGTGTTCATCATCACCAACTACTGAGGAGGGCCGGAGATGGAATCTCGCCGCAAGCGCAGCCGCAGCCAGAGGCTGAAATGGGGCTGCTATATCCTTCTGCTGGTGGTGTGTACGGTGTTGCAGACCATGCCGGGGCTGTTCCAGTTCGGGGCCGCGAAGCCGCTCTGGCTGCTGCCGCTCTGTCTGGCGGTGTCTGCCGCAGAGGGCGAGTTCGCCGGGGCCATCTTTGGCGCGGTGTGCGGCCTGATGTGGGACTACACCGCCGGCCGCACCGTGGGGATGCTGGCGCTGGAGCTGATGATCCTCTGCTTCGGCGTGTCGGTGGTCGTGCAGCTTTATCTGAAGGACACCCCCTCCAACTTCGTGCTGCTGGCCGTGGTCTGTGCCCTGCTGGTGCTGTCGGCGGACTGGCTGTTTTTCTACTATATGCCGGGCTATGCGGGCGCAGGGGAGCGTTTTTTCTGGGTCGTGCTGCCGTCGGCCCTGATGACTGCCCCGGGGAGCTGGCTGCTCCACTGTGCAGTGCGGCGCATCAGCACGGAATTCAAGATAGACAACGGCGTGGTGTGATGCCAGACCCTGCCGGGAGGAAAACGGATGAATCAAGACGAACACAAGATCGTGGTGCGCCGGATGGCTGGACTCATCGCTGCCGCTTCGGTGCTCATCGCCGTGTATGTGCTGCGGCTGATATTTTTGCAGCTCGTCAACAGCGACAGCTTCAAGGCGCAGGCGACCAACACCACCGATTATAACTTTACCGTCACCGCTGCCCGCGGCGACATCGTGGACAGCGCCGGACGCCGCATCGCGGCCAGCACCACCAGCTACAATGTGGTGCTCAGCAAGCTGCTGATGGGGGACGAAGACCTTGACGCCATGCTGCAGCGCATCGTGGAGCTGCTGGAAGCCCACGGCGAAAAATGGAACGACTCGCTGCTCATCGGCGAGCCGGACGCGGCGGGCCACTACAGCTTTACTGCGCAGGCCGACAGCACCAGCGACCAGAAGGCTCTCGCGGCCATGAAGGACTCGCTGGGCTTGCAGCAGTACGCCACCGCCGATGACGTGATGGAAAAGCTGGTGGAGGACTACAAGCTGGAAAGCTATCCCCTCCACTGGCAGAGGGTGCTGGGCGGCATCCACTACGAGATGCAGCAGCAGGCGTTCTCCAACGTCAACAACTTCGTCATGGCCGAGAATGTCAGCGAAGTGACCGTGGCGACCATCAAGGAGAACAGCCTGACCATGCCCGGTGTGGAGATCGTAGAGACCAGCACCCGCAGCTACGATGAGGGCGACATCATCCCTCATGTGCTGGGCCGTGTGGGCAAGATCACCGCCGAAAAGTGGAAGGTGACCGACGAGAACGGCCAGACCACTTACCCTCTGAGGGAAAAGGGCTATAACATGAACGACATGATCGGCGTGTCGGGCCTCGAAGCCGTCTACGAAGACGAGCTGCGGGGCAAGGACGGCGTTGAGACCATCACCCGCAGCTCGGACGGCGTCATCGTGGGGACTGCGATGACCACCGTGCCGGAGCCGGGCCATACCGTCCAGCTCACCATCGACAGCGCCTTCCAGCAGGCGGTGGACAAGGCGCTGGCCAAGAACATCGAGATGATAAACAGCACCTACAACAGCGGCAGTTCTGCCAAGGCTGCCGCCGGTGCGGTGGTGGTCATCAGCACGAAGGACGGCAGTGTGCTGGCCGCCTCCAACTACCCCAGCTACGACCAGAACCTCTTCGCCACCCAGTACAGCCAGTACAGCTCGGACCCGGGCCTGCCCCTGCTCAACCGTGCTTTGCAGGGCCTGTACACCCCCGGCTCCACCTTCAAGCCTGCGGTGGCGGTGGCGGCGCTGGATTCCGGCATCATCAACCGCTTTTCCACCGTCTACTGCAACGGTGTCTATACCTATTATGACGACTACCGCCCCAAGTGTACCCGCCACGGCCACAGCGGCAACATCGACGTCATCACGGCCATCAAGTGGAGCTGCAACATCTTCTTCTACGATGTGGGCCGCCGCACCACCAGTGACGTCTACGATGCCTACGCCTACAAGATGGGCCTTGGTACCCGCACCGGCGTGGAGGTCAATGAGGCTACCGGCCGCCTGACCACAAAGAACGACTCCAACTACACCGCCTCTCTGGACATCCAGGCCGCTATCGGTCAGGGCAATACCGTCGTCACCCCCGTCCAGCTGGCGACTTACGCCGGCACGCTGGCCAACCGGGGCGTGCGCTACCGCACCCACTTCGTCAAGGCCATCCTCGACACCAACACCGGCAAAGTCCTGCAGGAGACCCAGCCCGAGGTGATGGACGTCATCGAGGACCGGGGCGACACCTTCGACCTCGTGCGGCAGGGTATGATCGGCGTGTCGGAGACGGTGTCGGGCCTGAAGAACTACCCCGTCACCATCGCCTGCAAGACCGGCACCCCTCAGCGCAGCGAGACGTACTACGTCGGCAGCACCCGCAAGCATTACACCAACACCATGATGGTGGCCTACGGCCCGGCCGAGGACGCTGAGATCGCCCTCGGCATCGTCATTGAGTACGGCGGAGGCGGCGCCCGCGCCGGCAACCTCGTGGCCGACATCTTCGACGCCTACTACGCCATGAAGGACGGCAGCCTGACGCTGGACGAGACAGGAGCAGGCGAGACGGCTGACACAACAGCTGACGGGCAGGATGCTGTGCCGGAGACTGCGGAAAACAACGACGCCCTTGCAGACGACACCGCTCCCGCAGAGCAGCCCGCCGCCTGAGCGATGGTGCGTGGATTTGGCAGAAATCTATGAAAAATTAGAACTTTTGCCCGAAAAACAGTTGTAAAAAGACGGAAACTGTGATACTATGATATGTGCAAGATGATTGCCCCGGACAGGGGCGTGGGAAAAGGAGAGGTTGACCGATGACGATTGCACTGATTGCGCATGACTCCAAAAAAGAGCTGATGGTACAGTTCTGTACGGCGTACTGCCGGATTTTGAGCCAGCATAAATTGGTGGCAACCGGTACGACCGGCAAGATGATCGCCGAAGCCACCGGTCTGCAGGTGCAGCGCTTTCTGGCGGGCGTACAGGGCGGCGACCAACAGATCGCGTCCCGCATCGCCTGCAACGAAGTAGATCTGCTGCTGTTCTTCCGCGACCCCATCAACGCAAAGCCCAGCGAGCCGAATGAGATGACTCTGCTGCGCCTGTGCGATGTCCACAACATCCCGATGGCCACCAACATCGCCACCGCTGAGGTCCTTATCCACGGCCTCGAGCGCGGCGACCTCGACTGGCGCGACATCGTGCATCCCCAGAACTGATCCATAAAACGAATCCCCCGTGCAGCTGAACTGCACGGGGGATTTTTTGCTTCAACGGGCTTGCCCTCTCAGGCGCTGACCGGAAGCGAAAAATCTTACAGCTTAAAATCCTCCGCCATCTCTGCCACATCCTCCGGGGCGAAATCGCCCAGCGGCAGGATGAGGCGGCTCAGGACCTCGGGCGGGAGGGCGGCAAGCGCTCCGCTCTCGTCCGGTGCGCCGCTCTCGGGGGCGAACAGGTGGCTCATGCCCTGTGCGTCTGTCTCGATGCGGGCGTAGCGGCCGGAGGCAATATACTGGATGCCCAGTTTGTCAGCGGCAGTGAGCAGGGCCGCGAAGCGGGCGGCTTCGGCATCCTGTCCGGCCAGAGCCTCGGCGTTGAGGGTGACGCACTCCACGTCCAGCTTCTTTGCCAGAGCCCTGGCTGCGTCCACGGCGGCGTGTTCTTCGGGGGTGTCAGCCAGCCGGACGACCGCTGCCGCCACGGCAAAGCCCTGCTGCTGCAGGATGCGGACAGCCACGCCGCTGCGCACACTGCCGCTCAGACCCATCAGGACCCGGTCCTGTTCTTCGTAGGTGTCAAACCCGTTCCCGGGCAGAAAAGCATCGTTCATCGTCCCTGTCTCCCGCCATGTGCCTGGCTCTGGGCGACCGCAAGCTGGTCGCAGCGTTCGTTCTCCGGGTGGCCTGCGTGGCCTTTGACCCAGACGTAGGTGAGCTTGTGACGGGCTTCCTGCTCCAGCGCCTGCTCCCAGAGGTCGGGGTTCAGGGCAGGGGAGCCGTCGGACTTTTTCCAGCCCCGGCGCTTCCAGCCCCTGGCCCAGCCTTTTTCCAGCCCGTTGATGACGTACTGGCTGTCGGAGCACAGCCGCACCTCGCAGGGCTCCTTGAGCTGGCGCAGCGCCTCGATGAAGGCCGTCAGCTCCATCCGGTTGTTGGTGGTGGAGGCGTCGCCGCCGCTGAGCTCCTTTTCGTAGACCTTGCCGTTAAAGCGGTAGCGCAGCACCGCGCCCCAGCCGCCGGGACCGGGGTTGCCGCTGCACGCGCCGTCGGTGTAAACTTCGACTTGTTTCATGCGTCTCTCCTGCATCATGTTTGTAGTACCTATTATTTAGAGCCATTTTGGCCCGTCTGTCAAGGGGCAGGGCATAATTTGCCACCACCCGGCCCAAGCTTGGAATTGACAAAAGAGGCGAGAAATACTATACTTGTTGCAACGAAATGCGTATAGGGGCGCGCCGTGGGCGCGCTCACAGCGTTCCTGCCGAAGCGCCGCGGTCGCATCGAACAGATGGACTGGACGGGCAAAAGGCTTCCTGCGGAACCAGCAGCGTGGTATAAAAACAACGCTGATAAAATGATTTCTATACGATGCATCCGACGGAAGCAGATGCGTTTTTATGCTTCCCTTAATGCAGGGCAGGCTGTCTTCCGGGGCAGACCTGTGCTTTGCTGATTGAATTTTTGGAGGTTTTCGATGGCACAGACAAAAGAACAGAACCAGGCTCCCGCTGCGGCCAATGCGTCCGGCGAAAAGCGCCCCCGCACTTCCCGCCGCCCCCACTACACCCGCCGGCCCCGCCGCCCCCAGCAGCCCAAAGAGGCTGCAACGCCCATCCATATCTATCCGCTGGGCGGCCTCGGCGAAGTGGGCAAGAATATGACGGTCTATGAGTGCTGCGGCGATATGATCATCGTGGACTGCGGCCTCGTTTTCCCGGATAACGATATGTTCGGCGTCGATATGGTTATCCCTGACTTCACCTTTGTGGTGCAGAATAAGGATAAGATCAAGGGCCTGCTCATCACCCACGGCCATGAGGACCACATCGGCAGCATCCCCTACCTGCTGCAGAAGTTCGATCTGCCCATCTACGGCACCCGCCTGACCTGCGGCCTCATCCGCAATAAGCTGGAAGAGTTCGGCCTTGCAGGCAAGACCAAGTTCGTGGAGATCACCCCCCGCCAGAAGCTCAAGCTGGGCTGCTTCACCGTGGAGCCCATCCATGTGAACCACTCCATCCCGGACGCGGTGGCTTTCGCCATCGACAGCCCGGCCGGCACCATCATCCAGACCGGCGACTTCAAGATCGACTACACCCCGCTGGCCTGCGGCCCCACCGACCTTGCTACTCTGTCTGAGTACGGCCAGAAGGGCGTGCTGGCTCTGCTGAGCGACTCCACCAACGCGGAGCGTCCCGGCTTCACCGCCACCGAGCAGAAGGTGGCCGCCGGTGTCCGCAGCCTGTTTGCCCGGGCGCAGAACAAGCGCATCATCATTGCGACCTTCGCGTCCAACATCTACCGCGTCCAGCAGATCATCGACCTCGCCGTGGAGGATGGCCGCAAGGTGGCCTTCAGCGGCCGCAGCATGGTCAACAATACCGCCATGGCCCAGGAGCTGGGCTATATGCACATCCCGGAAGGCACCCTCATCAGCATCGATGAGATAAACCAGTATCCGCCGGAACAGGTGGTGCTGGTGACCACCGGCAGTCAGGGCGAGCCTCTGAGCGCCCTGAGCCGCATGGCTTCCTGCAGCCACCGTCAGGTGCGCGTCGGCCCCGGCGACTTCATCATCATCTCGGCCAAGCCCATCCCCGGCAACGAGAAGAGCGTGACCAAGATCGTCAACGGTCTGCTCCTGCTGGGCGCAGAGGTCATCTATGAGGGCATGTACGACGTCCACGTCTCCGGCCACGCCTGTCAGGAAGAGCAGAAGCTGATGCTCACCCTGACCAGACCCAAGTATTTCCTGCCCGTCCACGGCGAATATAAGCAGCTGAAAAAGCACGCCATCACGGCGGCAAGCCTCGGCATCCCCACCAGCAACATCCTCATTGCCGAGAACGGCTCCAACATCATCCTCAGCCAGGACGAGATGAAGCTGGGCGAGCCGGTAACGGCGGGCGCTGTCATGGTGGACGGCCTCGGCGTGGGCGATGTGGGCAACGTCGTCCTGCGCGACCGCAAGCATCTGTCTGAGGACGGCCTCGTCATCATCGTGGCCACCGTGGACAGCAAGACCGGCAAAGTTCTGGCCGGCCCCGACCTCGTGAGCCGCGGCTTCGTCTATGTGCGGGAGAACGAGAGCCTGATGGACGGCGCCCAGAGCATCGTGGAGACGGCTCTTGACCGCTGCGTGGACGAGCACGTCCGCGACTGGAACAGCGTCAAGACCCGGGTGCGCGAGGCCCTGAGCAGCTATATCTACCGCCGCACCAAGCGCAGCCCCATGATCCTCCCCATCCTGATGGAGGTCTGAGTCTGCCCGCAGGAGGCATAACACTTCATGAAACAAAAACCAAGATGGACTCTTGAAATGCTGACCGCTGCGCTGGCGGTGCTCTGCGCCCTGCTGGTGCTGGTGCTTCTGGTGCAGCGCCCGGCCATCTGGCCTGTGCTGGTGGTGCTGGCGGTGTTGTGGTTCGCTCTGTTTGGAGTGTTCCGCTACCGGGTGCGCAGCTGGGTGGCCCGCTGGGTCTGCGGCGGCAGCTTCGAAAAATCGAAGACGCAGTTCAGCCTCGAGCCGCTGAGCCAGCCCGCCGCCCTCCTTTCGGGGGAGACGGTGCTGTGGTACAACACCGAGTTCCGCACCCGTCTGATGAAAGGCGAAGCCCTTCTGGTCCCCCGGGTGCAGAAAGTGCTGCCCGGCCTCGACCTGCAGGAGGCACGCAAGGTCAGCGGCCAGCTGCTCAATCTGGCCGACGGCGTGTGGAGCGCTCACAGCTCCACCGTCCCCGGCGAGGCCGAGAGCATGACCCTTCTTGTCCTGAATGAGGAAACGGCCCTCCGCAAAGTGGAGGCCGAATATAAGGCCAGCCGCCCAGGCTATCTGGTCTTCCTCGTGGACGGCTACGACGACGTGTTCAGCGATATGCTGGACAGCGAGCGCGCCCGCCTGCTGGAAGGCATCAACCGGGTGCTGGAAGATATGATAGGCCGCGGCACGGGCTTTCTGCGCCGCGTGGCCAGTGGCCGCTACATCGCTGTGGTGGAAGAGCGCCAGCTGGAGCAGTTCGCCAAGCGCGGCTACGACGTGCTGGACAAGATCCGCGCCCTCGACCCCAGCGTGAACCTCTCCATCTCCATCGGCGTCGGACGCGGGGCCAAGACCCTGCGGGAGGCTCAGGACATGGCCGTTCAGGCGCTGGATATGGCGCAGGGACGCGGCGGCGACCAGGCCGCCGAGATGACCCCGGACGGCTTTACCTTCTACGGCGGCGTCAGCCACGGCGTGGAAAAGCGCAGCAAGGTGCGCAGCCGCATCGTGGCCGACCAGCTGGTCAAGCTCATCAAAGAGGCGGACCATGTGGTCATCATGGGCCACCGGATGAGCGACCTGGACGCCATCGGCTCTGCCGAGGGCGTGCTGCGCATCTGCAAGATCTGCGATGTGCCGGCAGTCATCGCCGTGCGCCGTGATGCCACTTTGGCGGGCAGCCTCATCAACGCCCTCATCGCGGCAGGGCAGGAGGACGACTTCATCGACCCCAAAGGCGCTCTGCCCATCATTTCCCAGAGAACGCTCTGTATCGTCGTGGATACATACCAGCTGGGTCTGGTGGAGAGCCGCGAGATACTGGAAAAATGCGGCAAGGTGGCCGTCATCGACCACCACCGCAAGGGCGTCGGCTTCATCGAAAAAGCCGACCTCGTCTGCCACGAGCCCTATGCATCCTCGGCCAGTGAGCTGGTCACGGAGTTCTTGCAGTATGTGGGCGACCGGGACGACAAGCCCAACCGCATCGAGGCCGAGGGACTGCTCTCCGGCATCATGCTGGACACCCGTGACTTTACCCTCCACACCGGCGTGCGCACCTTCGAGGCCGCTGCGGCCCTCCGCCGCTACGGCGCGGAGACGGAGCATGTGCGTCAGCTCTTTGACGTGAGCATGGTGGAGTACACCACCAAGGCCAGGCTGGTATCGGAAGCCCAGATGTACCGGGGCTGCGCCATCACCGTCAGCGGCGAGGTGGCCCCCGAGGCCCGGGTGGCCATCGCTCAGGCGGCCAACGACCTGCTGACCATCCAGAACGTGGAGGCCAGCTTCGTGGCCGTGCAGGTGGGCGGCGGAGTCAACATCTCGGCCCGCAGCCTCGGCGCGGTGAATGTGCAGGTCATCATGGAGTCTCTGGGCGGCGGCGGTCATCAGACCATGGCAGCGGCCCAGCTCAAGCATATCACCCCGGAGGCGGCCCACAGCCGCATCCAGACGGCCATCGACCAGTACCGGGAGGCCCAGAAAAAGAGCGGCCTCGAGTCGGAATCCGAACAGAAGAAAAAGGATAAACAGTAATGAAACAGTACGATTATCTTATCGTTGGCGCTGGCCTGTACGGCGCGGTATTTGCCCATGAGGCCAAGAAAGCCGGCAAGCGCTGCCTCGTCATCGACAAGCGCGCTCATATCGCAGGCAACATCTACACCGAAGAGGTGGAGGGCATCAACGTCCACCGCTACGGCGCCCACATCTTCCACACCAACAACAAGGCTGTGTGGCAGTACGTCAACCAGTTCGCGGAGTTCAACCGCTACACCAACAGCCCTGTCGCCAACTATCACGGCGAGATCTACAACCTGCCCTTCAATATGAACACCTTCAACAGGATGTGGGGCGTCGTGACCCCCGCCGAGGCGAAGGCGAAGATCGAGCAGCAGCGCGCCGAGGCCGGCATCACGGAGCCGAAGAACCTCGAGGAGCAGGCCATCAGTCTGGTCGGCACCGACATCTACGAAAAGCTCATCAAGGGCTACACCGGCAAGCAGTGGGGCCGCCCCTGCACCGAGCTGCCCGCTTTCATCATCAAGCGCCTGCCCGTCCGTTTTACCTACGACGACAACTACTTCAACGCCCTGTATCAGGGCATCCCCAACGGCGGCTATACCGCCATGGTGGAGAAGATGCTGGACGGCGTGGAAGTGCGCCTGGGCGTGGACTATCTGGCCGAGAAGGCAGAGCTGGACAAGCTGGCCGACAGGGTCGTCTACACCGGCCCGGTGGACGCCTACTTCGGCTACAAGCTGGGCGCATTGCAGTACCGCAGCGTCCGCTTTGAGACGGAGACGCTGGATACCGACAACTATCAGGGCAACGCCGTCGTCAACTACACCGACGCCGAGACGCCCTACACCCGCATCATCGAGCACAAGCACTTTGAGTTCGGCACCCAGCCCAAGACCGTCATCAGCCGCGAGTACAGCGCCGAGTGGAAGCCCGGCGATGAACCCTACTACCCGGTGAACGACGAGAAGAACGGCGCGCTCTACGCCGAGTACAAGAAGCTGGCCGACGCCGAGCCGGGGGTAATCTTCGGCGGACGTCTGGGCGAGTACAAGTACTACGATATGGATAAGGTCATCGAGGTGGCGCTGGACGTCGTGGGCAGGGAGCTGGCGTAAGCGTTGACGTAACAGCCCGATTGCTGTATACTAACCATAGAAATCCACCGGTTTCCCGGTGAGAAGTGAGGGATACTATCATGAAAGTGATTCTGAAGCAGGACGTCAAGGGCATCGGCAAGAAGGACGAGATCCACGAGGTCTCCGACGGCTACGCCCGCAACTTTCTGTTCCCGCGCAAGCTGGCCGCTGTGGCCGACGCCAGCGCGGTGAATATCGCACGGGGCAAGGAGGCCGCTGCCGACTTCCACGAGGCTGAGAACGTGGCCGCCGCTCAGGCTGTGGCCGCGAAGCTCGAGGGCAAGACCGTGGTCATCAAGGCCAAGGGCGGTGCCTCCGGCCGTCTGCACGGCAAGGTCACCGGCAAGGAAGTCGCTGAGGCTCTGGCCCAGCTGGCCGGTTCTCCCATCGACAAGAAGAAGATCGAGCTGGAGACCAAGGACATCAAGGACGCGGGCGTCTTTAACGGCAAAGTCCGCCTCCATGTCGGTGTTGTGGCTTCCTTCAAGGTCCAGGTAGAAGTGGAGCAGGCCTGATTTGACCGCTATCTGCGCCCCCTCTCGGCAGGGGGCGCTTTTTGGCTTTACGGCATTTATATAAATAAAGCAGAAGGATAACGACCATGCCGAACGAACGACATTATAACGAACTCAACCTCGAGAGCGTGGGCATCAACCTGCCCTACAATATGCAGGCAGAGCAGAGCGTGCTGGGCGCGGTGCTGCTGAAACCCGAGACCCTGACCGACCTCGTCGAGATCATCCGGCCCGAGATGTTCTACACCCGGCAGAACGCTCAGATCTACTCCGAGATGCTCCGCCTCTTTACCAGCGACCAGACCATCGACTTCGTCACCCTGCTGGACGCCGTCATCTCGGACGGCGTGTTCCCCAGCGCCGACGAGGCGAAAGTCTACCTGACCGGCCTCGCCGAGACGGTCCCCAGCATCTCCAATGTCAAGGCGTATGCGCAGATCGTGCAGGAAAAGTATCTGGTGCGCCAGCTGATGGGTGTCGCAAAGGATATTTTGCAGGACGCGGGCGACGAGCCCGACGCCGACCTGCTGCTGGAAAACGCCGAGCAGCGCATCTATGAGATCCGCTCCGGCCGCGATTCCAGCGCCCTGACGCCCCTTTCTTCCAGCATGGTGGAGACGCTGACAAATCTGCAAAAGATCAGCGGCCCCGACGCCGACAAGTATAAGGGCATCCCCACCGGCTTCCGGCTGCTGGACACCGTCCTCACCGGCCTTGGCCGCGGCGACCTCATCATCCTCGCTGCCCGCCCCGGTATGGGCAAGACCAGTTTCGCGCTGAACATCGCTACCCGCGTGGCCATGCAGCAGAAGGTGCCGGTGGCCATCTTCAGCCTCGAAATGACGAAGGAGCAGCTGACCAACCGCATCCTCTCCGCTGAAGCGGGCATCGACAGTCAGGCGTTCCGCACCGGTGCGCTCCGGGCCGAGGACTGGGAGTATCTGGCCCTCGCCACCGAAAAACTGCACGACGCACCGATTTATATGGACGACACCTCGGGCATCACCATCACCGAGATGAAGGCGAAGATCCGCCGGGTCAATCAGGACCCCGCCCGCCCCAACGTGGGCCTCATCGTTATCGACTATCTGCAGCTGATGACCAGCGGCCAGCGCAGCGAGAACCGCGTGCAGGAGATCAGCTCCATCACCCGAAACCTCAAAATCATGGCCAAAGAGATGAACGTGCCCATCATCGCTCTGAGCCAGCTGTCCCGTGCGGTGGAAAAGCAGGGCAACAACTCCAGCCACCGCCCCCAGCTGTCTGACCTGCGTGACTCCGGCTCCATCGAGCAGGACGCCGACTGCGTCCTCTTCCTGTACCGCGACTCCTACTACGCCAGCCAGAACCCCGACGGCGCGGAGGTGGACGCCGACACCGCCGAGTGCATCGTGGCAAAGAACCGTCACGGCGAGACCAGCACGGTGCCGCTGGGCTGGGACGGCGCCCACACCCGCTTTATGGATGTGGACTTCAAACGCTGATGAACTACGAAGAGATCTTACAGACGGTGCGCGGCTTCTGCGTCCGGGAAAAGCTGCTGGACGGCAAAAAGCATCTCGCGCTGGCTGTTTCGGGCGGGGCCGACAGCATGGCCCTGCTCTGCCTCATGCGCCCGCTGGCCGAGGAAAAGGGCATCGCCCTCACGGTCTGCCACGTCAACCACGGCCTGCGGGGGGAGACGGCGGACCGGGACGAAGCCTTCGTCCGGGAGGTCTGCGCCCGGCTGGGCCTGCCGCTGCGGGTGTTCCATGCCGCTGAGCTGGAAGCCGAGGCAGGAAAGCCCCGGGCGGGGGAGGACTGGGCGCGCCGCCTGCGGTATGCCTGCTTTGAGCGGGTGCTGGCCGACGGGATAGATGCCGTCGCAACTGCCCATACTGGGAGTGACCAGGCCGAGACGCTGCTGTTCCGGCTGGCCAGAGGCACCGGCCTCCACGGCGCGGCGGGCATCCGGCCCAGCCGCCCGGGCTATCTGCGGCCTCTGCTCTGCCTGACGAGGGCCGACACCGAGGCCGTCTGCCGCGCCTGCGGCGAACGCTGGGTCACCGACGAGACCAACGACGCCGACGACTACGCCCGCAACCGTCTGCGCCACGGCGCACTGCCCGCCCTCTGCGGGGTCAACAGCGCCGCCGAGCACAATCTGGCCCGCTTCTGTGAGAAAGCCGCCAAGGCGGACGAATACTTCGCCCGGCAGGCAGATGCGCTGCTGGCTTCGGCCCGGGCAACGGACGCAAAAAGCCTGCCCGGCGGGGCGGGATACGCCCTGCGCAGCGGCCAGCCCGTGTGGATGTCAGAGCCTTTGCGGCAGACTGACCCGCTCATCCTCGACATGGCCCTCCACAGCCTTGTGGAGCCGGTGCGGGACGCGGAGGAAAAATATATCCGCCTGCTGGCCGACCTTGTGGAAAAGGGCAGCGGCGCGGTGCAGCTCACCGACGCCGTCCGCTTCTGCGCCCGGGACGGCGTGCTCTGGCGGGAGGAAACCGATAAAAACACCCGTCGGCAGGGCGAAAAAGCGGACTGTCCGAAATTTGAAGTATCCCTGCCGGAGGGCGGCGATTATCCGCTGCCCGGCGGCAGAAAGCTGCATATCCGGGTGGTTTCGGCCTGTTTTGAAGAAAAAACACAGGGTGTTCATAAAAAAGACTTAAAAAATCAGGCAGATTATGCTAAAATAAACTCGATATGTCCTGTTCTGCGGCTGCGCTGCCGTCAGCCCGGCGACCGCTTCCGTCCGGCCGGGCGGGGGGTAGACCGGGAGCTGCGCAAATGGATGAACGAGGCGGGCATCCCGCCCCGGGAACGGGACACGCTGCCGCTGCTGGCGGCAGGCAGACAGGTGCTGTGGGTCTGCGGAGAGGGCTTTGCCGATGGGCTGGCTCCCGGGCCGGACACCGGGCAGCTGCTGCAGGTGGAACTAGAAAATTTTGGAGGAATCGAATCATGAGCATGAATGACGATATTTTGAAGGTCCTCGTTTCGGAAGAGGAGCTGAAAGCGAAAGTGGCTGAGCTGGGCGCTCAGATCAGCAAAGACTATGAGGGCAGAAACCTCGTCCTCGTCTCCATCCTCAAGGGCTCGGTGGTCTTTATGGCCGACCTGATGCGCGCTGTGAGCATCCCGTGCAGCATCGACTTCATGGTGGTGTCCAGCTACGGCGGCGGCAACACCACCAGCACCGGCCTCGTCAAGATCATCAAGGACCTGGACGGCGACCTCTCCGGCAAGGACGTGCTCATCGTGGAGGACATCCTCGACACCGGCATCACCCTGTCGAACCTCGTGCCGATGCTCAAGATGCGCAACCCGAACTCGGTGAAGATCTGCACCATCCTCGACAAGCCCAGCCGCCGCAAGGCCGACATCGCCCCGGACTACGAGGGCTTCGCGGTGCCGGACGAGTTCGTGGTGGGCTACGGCCTCGACTACGACGAGAAGTACCGCAACCTGCCCTACATCGGCGTACTCAAACCCAGCGTCTACGAAAAGTAAGAAATAAAACCAGAACTGGAGTTGATCCTTTTGCAACCTAAGAGACCTCGTATCAATCCGCTCATCCTCGCACTGGCGCTGGCCGCCGTGCTGATGGTCTGGTCGGTGATGGGCAGCGGGTCGGGCAGCACCAGCGGCTCGACCATGAGCTACTCCACCGTCGTCCATTACTTTGAGCACAATCAGGTCACGGCCTTCACGCTGGACCGCAACACCAGCGTCATCACCCTGAACCTGAAAGAAGGCGACCTGCCCCTGCCGGACGTCTCCTCCACCCAGAGCACGGTGCAGTCTGCCGGCGGTCTGCTGAGCGGGATGTTCTCCTCCTCGTCGGAGTCCACCGGCGCAGTGCAGGAGGACGACGGCACCGTCACCGTCCGCTACAAGCTGCCCTACGCCTACGTTTTCATCGAGAACGTGGACAAGTATATCGAGTCCTACGACGCGGCGAATCCCGACGCGCCCATGACCTACGACTACACCTCCCTCAAGGAGACCATCCCCTGGATGGAGATCATCTTCTATCTGGGGATGCTGGGCTGCACCGGCTTTTTGCTGTTCTCGATGATGCGGGGCGGCGTCGGCGGTGGCGGCGGCATCATGAATGTCGGCAAAGCCAAGGTCAAGGACGAGCACGAGAACAAGAAGACCGCCACCTTTGCCGATGTGGCCGGTGAAGACGAAGAAAAGGAGGAGCTGAAAGAGGTCGTGGAGTTCCTCAAGAGCCCCGACAAGTTCAACTCTCTGGGCGCACGCATCCCTCACGGCGTGCTGCTCGTCGGCCCTCCGGGTACCGGCAAGACCCTGCTGGCCCGCGCCTGCGCCGGTGAGGCCGGTGTGCCGTTCTACTCCATCTCCGGCTCTGACTTCGTCGAGATGTACGTCGGCGTCGGCGCATCCCGTGTGCGCGACCTCTTCGACAAGGCAAAAAAGACCATGCCCTGCATCATCTTCATTGATGAGATCGATGCTGTGGGCCGTCAGCGCGGTGCCGGTCTCGGCGGCGGTCACGACGAGCGCGAGCAGACTCTGAACCAGCTGCTGGTCGAGATGGACGGCTTCGAGGCCAACGATGGCGTCATCGTCATGGCGGCCACCAACCGTGCCGACATCCTCGATAAGGCCCTGCTCCGCCCGGGCCGCTTCGACCGTCAGGTCTACGTCGGCCTGCCCGACGTCAAGGGCCGCGAGGAGATCCTGAAAGTCCACACCAAGAACAAGCCCCTCGCCCCGGATGTCTCCCTCAAGGTCATCGCACAGCGCACCGCAGGCTTTGCGGGCGCTGACCTCGAGAACCTCGTCAACGAGGCCGCTCTGCTGGCTGCACGCCGCAGCCGCAAGGCCATCACCATGGAGGACATCGAAGAGGCTTCCATGAAGGTCATGGCCGGCCCCGAGAAGAAGAGCCGGGTCGTCACCCCCGAAGAGAAAAAGCTCACCGCCTACCACGAGGCAGGCCACGCTGTGGCGGGCTTCTACTGCAAGCACCACCCCCGTGTGCATGAGATCACCATCATCCCCCGCGGTCAGGCCGGCGGCTACACCATGTATCTGCCCGAGAAAGACCGCAGCTACGTTACCAAGGGCGAGATGTTCGAGGACATCGTGTCCAGTCTGGGCGGCCGCGTAGCCGAGCAGCTTATCCTGGACGACATCTCCACCGGTGCGTCCAACGACCTGCAGCAGGCGACGAACATCGCCCGCCAGATGATCACCAAGTACGGCTTCTCCGAGCGCCTTGGCCCTGTGGTCTACGGTACCTCTCAGGAGGAGACCTTTCTGGGCCGCGACCTCGGTCAGGGCAAGGGCTACAGCGAGACCACCGCTGCTGAGATCGACAGCGAGATGCGGGACATCATCGATGAGGCCTACGAGACCTGCCGCCGCACCCTGACGGAGCATATCGACCAGCTCCATGCGCTGGCACAGGCCCTGATGGAGCGCGAGAAGCTGAACGAGAAGGAGTTCAACGCCGTGATGGCAGGCGAGACCCTGACCCCGCGTGAGGACCCCGACGCAAAGCCCGCCGAGGATCAGCCCGCTGTCCAGCCTGTGGAACAGGCCGAGACCGCAGAGGCTGCGGAGCCTGCCGAACCTGCTGAGGCAGTGGATGCCGCCCCGCAGGAAGCCCCGGCCCCCGAAACGCCGGATGAAGGCGAAGCCAACCAGTAAACCAAGAGAAAGGGGAGAGTGTTGTGGAGGAAAATTTTGAACCGGTCGCGCGGACACGGGCCAACTATTACACCCCGGGCAGCCCGGTGCAGTTCGTCTGCGTGGAGCTGCTCAAGGGCGAAGTCAGCGGCGAACACGCGGTCTGTCTGACCTTTAAGAACATTTCCCGCGTGACCCTGACGGCACTGGAGATCCACTTCAAGTGCAAGGGCGTGGACGGCGTCATCCTCTGTGAGGACGAGTTCGAGTACCGTGACCTTACCGCAAAGCCCGGCGAGAGCTTCGGCATGGACGATGCCGTCTTTGTCACCCAGAAGGCCATCACCAGCGTAGACGTTACCCTGCGCAATGTCTACAGCGGCAGGAAGGTCGTCCACCTCGAGAGCATCAAGCGGGTGCGCCTGCCGGCCCCCCGCCGCCTGAGCGTCGAGATGCAGAAGGCCCTCGAAGCCCGGATGAACCGCACCGGCATGAAGTTCATGCCCCAGGTCTTCGAGAACGGCTGGTACTGCGCCTGCGGTGCCTTCCACCCGAAGGAAGAGGACACCGTCTACTGCTCCGAGTGCGGCAGTGACCGCATCCTTTTGCAGAACGCGCTGAACACCCTGCTGCAGCCGGAAGCCCCGGTGCGCCAGCCCGAGCCGCAGCCTGCGGCCCAGCCGGTACACCCGGCTGCGCCTGCTGAGGAGCCTACCCGCATCGTGGGTGCAGCGCAGGAGGAAGCCACCCGTATCATCCCGCCCCGGACGGCGGAGCCTGCGCCCGACTATGCGCCTGCCGCTGAGATGGACGCGACCCGCGTGGTGTCCCGCGCCCCGGAGCAGGAGGCGACCCGCGTCCTGCCCCGTCAGCCGGAGCCGGTGCGCCCGGCCAAGTCCTTTGCGCCGGACGAAGAGGTGGAGAAGTACGGCACCCGTGTGGTACCCTCGACTCCCGCCGCTGCGCCGTCCCGCCTGCAGGCAAAGCCGCTGGACGAGGAGGACGACTGCGAAGAGGAAGACCCCCGTGACAGCATCGCTGAGACGCTCATCCGCTGGGTGCCGCCCATCACCGCCATCGTGTGTGCGGGCATCGCCCTGTGCGGCTTCGTGTATTCTCAGTTCATGATGTAAAATAGGATGTACGGCGGAGGAGGCAGAGGCTTCCTCCGCTTTTAATTTAAGGAATAACCTCTCAGTCTGCTTCGCAGACATGGCCGGGCAGTGGCACGCCGTAGGCGTGACGGAGAGGTTTAACAAGGAGAGATGATTATGCCTGACGAAGCTTTGCAGGCCGCGTTCGAGATAAAAGCGGCCTGCGACGACATCAGCCGGAAGCTGCTGCGCTGGCACTGGGAGGAAAAGCCCGGCGCTCACAGCGTGGACGCCCTGATGAAGCATCTGGCCCAGCGCCAGAAGGAGAGCCCCGACTACTACGAGCGCCTGCCGGAGCTGAATGGCCGCACCGGCTGGCAGCAGCTGGATACCACCCTCTGTATGCGCATCTTGCTGGACCCGGAAAAGGACGCCGCCCGGCCTCTGGACCTGCTGGGCAATACGCCCCACCCGGCAGCGGCCCGCCGCGCCTGCAACGCGGTGCGGATAGCCCGCAACGAGGCCGCCCACGCCTCCGACAGGACCGCAGCCGCACAGGCGGCGATCCGGTTCAACGAGGCCGTGGAGGAGCTGGAAGCGGGCTATGAGGGAACGGCCCTGACCACCGGCGACCTCGAGAAGTATTACCGGATGGCGGAGGACTTTCTGTCCCGCTGCGGCGCGTCGGAGACCATCGAGCCTCAGAAGAAGGCTGAGGACGAAGCGCCCCGCCGTCAGAAGTCCCAGAAAAGCGGCAGCACATCCCGCAAGCGCCAGAGCGGCGGGAATCGTGCCGCTTCGGGCCGGGGGACATCCAGCCGCAGCCGGAATACCTCTGGCCGGAACAGCCGCAGCCGCCAGAATATGCAGACCACGGCCCGCAAGCGCAAGAAGCGTCAGCGCACCCAGAGCCGTGCTCTCACCGTGGTGCTGCTGGCCGTCGTCCTGCTGGGCCTGCTGGTCCGAGCATGGACGATGGGGCTGATGAAGTGATACGCTCTACTGAGGTAGATTATGTGAGAAAGTGACCAAAAAATAACGTACTATAATTATAAAACGTCACTTACGCAACTTGCGTAAGTGAGGGTATCTGCGTAAGTGACTCACTTACGCAGCAGGGGTCACTTCATCACCTTGCGTAAGTGGCTTTTTGAACGATGCTGCGCGTGAAAAACGTCACTTCCTCAGATAACGCGCGGGTCTCAGAGCAAGTTCTCCGTAGTCCGACCTCTCCGTCAGCGCTAACGCGCTGCCGCAACCCGGCCTTGTCTGCGAAGCAGACTGAGAGGTTGTACAGAGAAGAAGCCTTCCCGTCATACCGCCCGTCCACCCCTCATACATTGTTGGACAAGGGGGTGTGCGGATGGAGCAGGGGATGGAGATGCTCTTTGCGCTGTTCGGCGGGCTGGCGATGTTCCTCTACGGGATGGACAGGATGAGCCGCGCCTTGCAGCGGGCGGCGGGCGACGCCATGAAGCGGCTGCTGGCCCGGCTGACGGCCACGCCGCTGCTGGGCGTCCTCACCGGGCTGGCCGTGACGGCAGTGCTCCAAAGCAGCTCGGCAGCCACAGTAATGGTCATCGGCTTCGTCAGCGCCGGGCTGCTGGAACTGCCCCGGGCGGTGGCCGTCATCTACGGCATCAACATCGGCACCACCATGACGGCTCAGCTCATCGCCTTCGATGTCCAGACGCTGGTGTACCCGGTGCTGTTTCTGGGTTTCCTCCTCGACTTCGCGGCCCGCAGGCCCCGCTGGCAGGCCGTGGGAGAGGCGGTGTTCTCCTTTGGGCTGCTCTTCGAGGGCATCGACATCCTGGGCCGGGCTTTGCAGCCGCTGGCCGGGCAGGCGGTCTTTCTCGACTGGATGACCCGGGTGAAGGAGTCGCCGCTTCTGGGCATCCTGCTAGGCCTCTCCATGACCATGGTGGTGCAGAGCAGTTCGGCCACCATCGCGCTGCTGCAAAACGTGGCCCGTCAGGCCGGGCCGGACGGCATCCACAGCGTGCTGGGCCTTGCCGGGGCGGTGCCGGTCCTTCTGGGCGACAACATCGGCACGACGGTCACGGCCCTGCTGGCCTGCATCGGGCAGGGAAAGGACGCCGCCCGCGCCGCACTGGCCCACAGCTGCTTCAACCTCAGCGGGAGTCTGCTGGCGGCGATGCTGCTGCCCTGGTTCGTCCGGCTGGTGGAGCTTATCTCCCCCAAAGGCCCGGAGCTGGAAGTCATTTCCCGGCAAATCGCCAACGCCCACACCGCCTTCAACGTCTGCTGCGCCCTGCTCTGGCTGCCTTTTTTGCCGTGGATGGTGCGGTTGGTGTGTGCGCTGGTGCCGGAAGATAGATAACAGAGAAAGCCCGATGCGATGCATCGGGCTTTCTCTTACTTCTTAATTACGCTCTTCCGATACACCGCAAAGGCGATGACAGCCGACAGCACTTCCGTGACCCAGAAGGCGTGCCAAACGCCGGTGGGGCCGAGCTGGCGGCAGAGCAGCCACGCCAGCGGCATGATGAAGATGACGTACCGGCAGAGGGAGATGACCAGCGAGGCCGCACCCTTGCCCAGACCTTCCAGCGCGCCGGAAGAGGTGGTGGACACCGCCGACACCACAAAGCCGAGGCAGATGATGCGCAGGGCGGTCTGGCCGATGGCGATGGTCTCGGGGTTGGAGGAGAACAGGCCGATGAGGGGCGCGGAAGCGGCCATACAGATGACGGTGCCTGCCGCCATGATGACGGCGCTCATGCCGAGGGTGAGCTGGTAGAGCTTTGCCACGCGGGCGTGTTCTTTTGCACCGTAGTTGTAGCCGACGAGGGGGCGCATTCCCTGCACGATGCCGCTGGCGGGCAGATAGAGGAAAGTCTGGAGCTTATAGTAGATGCCCAGCACCACCACATAGCTTTCGGAGAAGGCCGCCAGCAGGCCGTTGAGGAAGGTGACCAGCATGGAGGGCAGGGCCAGATTCAGGATGGCAGGCACACCGATGGCGTAGAGACGGCCTTCGAGAGAGAGGTCAGGCCGCAGGGCCTTCCGGCGCAGATGGACGGGCGACTCGGTGGTGTTGTAGACCACGAGGTAGATGACGAGAGTGGCGGCCTGTCCGATGCCGGTAGCCAGCGCCGCGCCTGCAATGCCCATGGCAGGCACCGGGCCGAGGCCGAAGATGAGGACGGGGTCCAGCAGGATGTTGCAGACACAGCCCGAGATGAGGGCGATCATGGTGAGCTTCATCCGGCCCACGGCCTGGAAGAGCTTCTCAAAGGCGAGGCTGGCCATGTTCACGGTAGCGAACAGGAAAACGATGGTGGAGTAGGTCACGCCCATAGAGACGATGGTGCCGTCGGCGGTGAACCGGGCCAGGAAGCCGGGCATGATGGTGGTAGCTGCCAGCGTGCAGAGGATGCCGTGGAGCACCGAGAGGGCCATGCCGTGGGTGGCGGCGGCGTCCGCCCTGTCGTGGTCGCCTGCGCCCCGGTAAAGGGCCACGAGGGCGTTGATGCCTACGCCGAAGCCGATGGCAACGGCGTTCACGAAGTTCTGGATGGGGAACACGAGGGAGAGGGCCGTCATGGCCTGCTCGTTGATCTGGGCCACAAAGAGGCTGTCCACGATGTTGTACAGCGAGTTCACCAGCATGGAGATGACGTTGGGCAGAGCCATCGACACCAGCAGCGGGAACACCGGCTTCGTCTTCATAAAAGTATCGTTCATGGGGGCAAAAGCTTCCTTTCCTGAAATTTCCGCACAAAAAAAGCCACACAACGGCGGCTTGAAGCGGGCCATTGTGTGGCGAAAAGTAGCAAACATCTATGCTGTAAAAATCCACACGGGTTTTATTGAAGTGCTGAGAAATACGGTGCATCGCAAAAGCGGCGTTACGGGACGTCGCCGGACAGCACCGGGATGCGGGCCGGAAAGGGCAGTACGGGAAGAGCCTTTCTGACCGGCCTGCGATAGGATACCACGAAACGGGTGGATTGTCAAGGAAAAAGTATGACTTTTCACAAAAACCAGCATAGAGAGGAAGCTCAGCTGGATAGAGGACTCACAGGACTGAGTGTGCCGGACATCTCGCTGTTGGTGCCGCTGGCCGAGCAGCTGAACGTGACGGTGGCCGAGCTTCTGCAGGGACGCCGGGTAGAGGAGGAACAGCGCTTCACCCGCGAGGAGACCGAAGACCTCATCCGCAAGGCGCTGACCTTTTCGGCAGAGCCGCCGGAGCGCCGTCAGGCGCGGACGAAGAAGTATCTGCCGGTGTATGTCATCTGCTGCGTGCTGGGCGTCGCAGAAGCGCTGGCCGTCTGGGCGGCGGGACTGGCCAACATCGAGGGAGCGCTGGCTCTGCTCATCATCGGTGTGGTTTTCGGCGTCGTCTACGGGGCATATGCCATGTTCTGGATGGCCGAGACCCTGCCCCGCTACTACGACGAGAACCGCATCTGCAACTTTGCACAGGGTGCGTTCCACATCCACATCCCGGGCATCTATTACAACAACCGAAACTGGAAGCACGTCCTGCGGGCGTTCCGGGTCTGGTCGATGGTGTCGCTGGTGCTGGTGCCGCCCTGCACGGCGGGGGCAGTTTTTGTTGAGCGTGTCACCGGCTGGCAGGTGTGGGTCGCGGTGCTGGTGGTGTATATCGCCTCGCTGTTCGGGGCGATCGTGATACCGGCGAAGAGGTTTGAGTGAGGGAGAGGCTTTCCTTCCCCTCTCTGAGACCCGCATATTATCTGGCCAAGTGACAAATTATCGGCGATGCATCGGCAAGAAAGTCACTTGGCCAAGGTGGCCAAATGGGCGATGCTGACCAAGTGACTCACTTGGCCAATGGGGGGTCACTTGGCCAAACTGGCCAACTGGCAAAATATAACGTAACTATATTATTAAATGGTCACTTGGCCACATAATTTACTACAGTATACAGGAGAAACTTACATGCTCAAGGATTCACAGCTCGACCTCTGCGGACGGGTGGATTTTGCCCGCACGACACCGCTGCTGGCGCGGGACGAGGCGTTCTCGTTTGCCTGCGCAGGCTGCGGCGGCTGCTGCCGGGGGCGGGAGGACATCGTGCTGTCGGGCTTCGACCTCTGGCGAATCGCGGCCCGGCTGCGCCTGCCGCCCCAGACCGTGGCCCGGGCCTTCTGCCGCGCGTCTATCGGGCAGGTGAGCCATCTGCCGGTGCTGCGGCTGGCCCCCGTGAAGGAGGAGCGGAACAACTGCCCTTTCCTCACCGAGAACCACTGCGCCATCCACGACGCCGAACCGCTGGTCTGCGCCCTCTACCCGCTGGCGCAGGAGATCAGCAGGGAAGGGGAGGTGAGCTATTTTTTGCAGCCCACCGGCTGCGGAGGGCGTGTCATCGAAGCCAAAATGGAGGACTATCTGGCCCGCTACGACGTCCCTGCCCGGGAAAAGACCGACGTCCGCTGGGCGCAGACCTGCATGGACCTGGAAGACGTGGTGGAGCCGCTGGACGCCGCCCTCGAGCCGCCCCTGCGCCGCCGGATGCAGGCGAAGCTCTGGCAGGCACTCTATTTTAAGTTCGACTATGAGAAAGAGTACCTCCCTCAGCTGGAAGAAAACCTCGTCTGGCTGGGCGCAGAGCTGCAAAAACTGACGGACTATCAGCAGAGAAGAAACATCTATCGAAAAAAGTGATAGATATATTCATTTTAATAGATAATTAGAACCGAAACGGCGTTGCCATCGGACGGAAATCGTGATATACTTCACGAGTGTAAAGCAGAGGCTCTCTGCTGGACATTCAAATGCTTTTCGGCGCGGCGTCCTGTTGCCGCGTATATGGAAAAATGAGGGAGTAATCATTATGCGTAAAATCACTCGTCGTTCGTTTCTGGCTGCTGCCGCTGTCTGCGGCGCTGCTGCTGCCCTGACCGCCTGCGGCGGCTCTTCTGCATCCTCCACGGCTGCTTCTTCTGTGGCATCTTCTGCCGCAGCCAGCTCCGCTGCTGCTTCCGGCGACACCTACACCATCGGCATCTGCCAGCTGGTGCAGCACGCCGCTCTGGACGCTGCAACGCAGGGCTTTGAGGACGCTCTGACCGCAGAGTTCGGCGACAACGTGAAGTTCGACTTCCAGAACGCACAGGGTGACTCCGCTACCTGCGCCACCATCGCCAACGGCTTCGTTTCCTCCGGCGTTGACCTCATCATGGCAAACGCCACCCCCGCTCTGCAGGCTGCACAGTCTGCCACCAACGAGATCCCCGTTCTGGGTACTTCCGTCACCGAGTACGGCGTGGCTCTGGGCCTGACCGACTTCTCCGGCACCGTCGGCGGCAACATCTCCGGCACCTCTGACCTGGCTCCGCTGGACCAGCAGGCCGATATGATCGTGGAGTGGATGCCCGACGCCAAGAAGGTCGGCCTGCTGTACTGCTCCGCTGAGGCCAACAGCCAGTATCAGGTGGACGAGGTCCAGAAGTATCTGGAGGCCAAGGGCGTCACCGCGACCCAGTACGCTTTCTCCGACTCCAACGACCTGTCTTCCGTCTGCCAGAAGGCCGCTGACGAGAATGACGCTCTGTATGTCCCCACCGACAACACCGTCGCTGCCAACACCGGCATCGTGGACGGCATCTGCCGCCCGGCCAAGAAGCCCGTCTTCGCCGGTGAGGAGGGCATCTGCGCCGGCTGCGGCGTGGCCACCCTGTCCATCAGCTACTACGACCTGGGCTACACCACCGGCGAGATGGCTGTCAAGATCCTGAAGGGCGAGTCCAACGTCTCCGATATGCCCATCGAGTACACCGATGTGACCAAGAAGTACAACAAGACCATCTGTGACGACCTGGGCCTGACCGTTCCCGAAGGCTACGAGGCCATCGAGGGCTGATAAGGGATAACCTCTCAGTCTGCCTTCGGCAGACAGCTCCCCTACCGAGGGGAGCCTCTGGCGAAGAGGAAAAGCTTTACGGAATGCCAAGGCCTCCCCTCGATAGGGGAGGTGGCACGGCGGAGCCGTGACGGAGAGGTTGAACATCTAAAATATAGCGGAGAAGAGCGGTTTTCTCGCTCTTCTCCGCTTTCCCGTATCAAACGGGTCTATAAAAAAGTGTAATTTAGGAGGAATCATTTTGGAAATGCTTGCAAGACTGGCGAACCTGCCCGGTGCTCTGCCGGGTGCGTGCGCACAGGGCCTCATCTGGGGCATCATGGCTATCGGCGTTTATCTCACCTACCGCATCCTTGATGTGGCAGATCTGACCGTGGACGGCTCCTTCGGCACCGGCGGCGCAGTCTGCGTCATGTGCCTGCTCTCGGGCCAGAACGTCTGGGTGTCCCTGCTGGTTGCCGTGCTGGCGGGCCTCGCAACCGGCTTCGTCACCGGCCTGCTCCACACCTTTATGGGCATCCCGGCCATCCTGTCCGGCATCCTGACTCAGCTGGCCCTCTACTCCATCAACCTGAAGATCATGGGCAAGGCCAACCAGTCCATCAACGTGGACAAGTATGACCTGCTCATCTCCCTGCGCTGGGTCAAGGAGTTCGCGCTCCACAACCCCATCATCATGGTCATTCTGGTGTCGGCTGTGGTCATCGCCGTGCTGTACTGGTTCTTCGGCACCGAGCTGGGCTGCGCCATCCGCGCCACCGGCTCCAACCCCGCCATGTCCCGCGCACAGGGCATCAACACCAACTTCAACATCGTGCTGGGTCTGGCCGTCTCCAACGCTCTGGTGGCGCTGTCCGGCGCTCTGCTGAGCCAGTATCAGGGCTTTGCGGATGTCGGCATGGGCCGCGGCGCGATCGTCATCGGTCTGGCAGCTGTCATCATCGGTGAGGCTGTGTTTGGACGCATCTTCCACAACTTCGCCCTCAAGATGCTCTCCGTCTCTCTGGGTGCCATCATCTACTACATCGTCATCCAGCTGGTGCTGACCCTCGGCTTTGACGCAAACCTGTTAAAGCTGCTGAGCGCATCTGTCGTGGCTGTCTTCCTCGCCGTGCCGTACTGGAAGGGCAGATACTTCGCAAAGCCTGCGGCCAAAAAGGCAAACAAGGAGGGCGCAAACAATGCTTGAGATACAAAATGTTTCCAAGACCTTCAACGCAGGCACCGTCAACGAGAAGACGGCCCTGAACGGCCTGAACCTGAAGCTGAATGAGGGCGACTTCGTCACTGTCATCGGCGGCAACGGTGCAGGCAAGTCTACCATGCTGAACGCCGTCGCCGGCGTCTGGCCCGTGGACTGCGGCAAGATCATCATCGACGGCGTGGACGTCACCCGTCTGAGCGAGCATCAGCGCGCCGCCTACATTGGCCGCGTTTTTCAGGACCCCATGACCGGCACTGCCGCCACCATGCAGATCGAAGAGAACCTCGCCCTTGCCGCCCGCCGCGGCAAGCCTCGTACGCTCCGCATCGGCATCACCAGGGCGGAGCGGGAGCAGTACCGTGAACTGCTCAAGAGCCTTGATCTGGGCCTCGAGAACCGTCTGACCGCCCGTGTGGGCCTGCTGTCCGGCGGCCAGCGTCAGGCGCTGACTCTCCTGATGGCCACCATGAACAAGCCCAAGCTCCTGCTGCTGGACGAGCACACCGCCGCCCTCGACCCCAAGACCGCCCTCAAAGTGCTGACCCTCTCGGCGAAGATCGTCGAGGAGAACCACCTGACCACCATGATGATCACCCACAACATGAAGGACGCCATCAAGTACGGCAACCGCCTCATCATGATGCACGAGGGTCACATCATCTACGACGTCTCCGGCGATGAGAAGAAGAACCTGCAGGTCTCCGACCTGCTGGCAAAGTTCCAGATCGCCAGCGGCGGTGAGTTTGCGAATGACAGAATGATCCTGTCCTGATAAACCGCACTTCAAGCTCCTCCGAAAGGGGGAGCTTTTTGCTGCGACAAGAAGCTTTCCCTCTTCGCCAGAGGCTCCCCTACTAGGGGCAACAGCGACGACCGCCGCCAGTGGCGGAAACAGGGAGGAGCTGTTGGGGCAGCGGCCAGCAAGACGCAAGCGGAGCGCAGCGGATGCTGGATGCCGCAACCTGGCCTTGTCTGCGAAGCAGACTGAGAGGTTGAACGAAGAACAGCCTTACCGTGAGCCGCTGCTGGACTAAACCTCTCCGTCACGCCTACGGCGTGCCACCTCCCCTACCGAGGGGAGGCTTTGGCATTCCGCAGGGTTTCGCTTTCAATCGGAAACGCACCGTTGCTTTTTTCTCCTGAACTTCACTTTCCTGATTTACAAAACAGGCCGAATCGTCTATAATAAAGGGCGGCGGCCTGTTTTTGTGCAAAAACGGCCAAATCTAAGCACTGGGAGGAAATGCTGTGCTCATTCAACTCATCGAGGGGGTCTACCGCCTGTTGTGGGGCGACCTGCTCACCCTGCATCTGGGAAACGTGACCCTCAGTCTTTCGTTTATGGTTATCCTGCTGCTGACGGCGGGGGTGTTCTTCACCCTGCGCACGAGGCTTCTGCCGGTGCGGCTGTTCCGGGATATGCTGGCGGCGGTCTGCGAGAAGAACGACAAGGGCAGCGGCCTCTCGTCCTTCCAGACGCTGGTGGTGTCCACGGCCACCCGGGTGGGCATGGGCAATCTGGTGGGCGTCGTGGCGGCGGTGTCTGTGGGCGGTGCAGGCGCGGTGTTCTGGATGTGGGTGACGGCTCTGCTGGGCGCATCCACCTCCTTTGTGGAGTCCACGCTGGCCCAGAAATACAAGCAGCCCGACCACCTTTACGGCGGCTGGCGGGGCGGCCCGGCCTATTATCTCCACACCCTCGCGGAGCGCAAACGGGGCAGGAAGCTCCGCTGCTCGGTGGCGGCCTGCCTGTTTGCCGTGTCGGGCCTCATCTGCTGGTGCGGCATCAGTCAGGTGGTCAGCAACTCGGTGAGCGAGGCGTTCCAGAATGCGTTCTCCATCCCGCCGCTGGTCACGACGCTGGTGCTGACGGCGCTTGCGGCGGTCATCGTCCTGCGGAAGGAGGCCACCGTCAAGAGCCTCGACGTCATGGTCCCTATCATGGCGGGCTGCTACTTCGTCATGACCCTCTGGATCATCCTCACCCATCTGCCCCAGCTGCCCGGTGTCTTCGTCCGCATTTTCTCGGAGGCGCTGGGCCTGCGTCAGGCCGTGGGCGGCGGCTTTGGCGCTGTGGTGATGAACGGCATCAAGCGGGGCCTTTTCTCCAACGAGGCCGGTTCCGGTTCGGCCCCCTGCGCCGCTGCTGCTGCCGAGTGCGACGACCCCGTGAAGATGGGCCTCGTGCAGGCGCTGGGCGTCCTCATCGACACCATCGTCATCTGCAGCTGCACGGCCTTCGTGATGCTGCTGGCTCCCGAGAGCGTGACGAGCGGCCTGCAGGGCATGAACCTTTTGCAGGCGGCGATGCAGTACCATCTGGGCAGTTTCGGCGTCGTCTTCATCGCAGTGACGCTGGCACTGTTCAGCTTCTCTACTTTTATCGGCATCCTCTACTACGCCCGCTGCAACGTGGCCTATCTCTTCGGCGACAGCTGGTTCTGGCAGACGGCCTACAAGGTGCTGGCGCTGGTGATGCTGGTCGTCGGCGGTATGCAGGCCTACACCGTGGTGTGGGACCTCGGCGACGTGGGCATCGGCCTGATGACCATATTCAATATGCTGGCCCTCTACCCGCTGTCGGGCGAGGCACTGACCGCCCTGCGGGAGTACGAAGCCAAAAAGAAACTCAAGTAAACAAAAAGCCATCGGCCCAGACAGCCGATGGCTTTCGTTTTATGCGCGGTGACCCAGCCGCATCTTGAAGTCGTTGTAGCCGAAGCGGACCAGCTCCCGGCAGGTGCCGTCCTCAGCCAGCGCCCAGATGGGCGGCAGGGGCATCCCGTTGAAGGTGTTGTTCTTGCAGGTGGTGTAGATGGCCATGTCGCCGAAGATGAGCCGGTCGCCCTCGGCAAGCGGGGCGTCGAAGCTGTAGTCTCCCACGACATCGCCCGCGAGGCAGGTCGGCCCGCCGAGGCGGATGGTGCAGGGCTTTTCGCCCGGCTCGCCCGCGTCCAGCAGGGGAGGGCGGTAGGGCATCTCAATGACGTCCGGGGTGTGGCAGGCCGCAGACATATCGAGGATGGCGAGGCTGGTGTCACCATTCTGCAGGGTGTCCAGCACTGTGGTGACGAGATAGCCCGCGTTCAGCGCCCACGCCTCGCCCGGCTCCAGATAGACCTGTACGCCGTACTTCTCCTGCATCCGGGCGATGCAGGCTTCCAGCGTGGCAAGGTCATAGCCCGGGCGGGTGATGTGGTGTCCGCCGCCGAAATTGAGCCATTTCAGCCCCGGCAGCAGGTCGCCGAATTTCTCTTCCACAGCGTCCAGCGTCACGGCCAGCGCGTCGGCGTCCTGCTCACAGAGGGTGTGGAAGTGCAGGCCGTCCAGCAGGGCGGCGAGGCCCGGCTGTTTTGCCAGAGCCGCGTCCCACTGGGCGCGGGTGGTGCCGAGACGGCTGCCCGGGGCGCAGGGGTCATAGATGGCATGGCCTTCCTGCGTAGAACGCTCCGGGTTGATGCGCAGACCGACGCTCTTGCCCGCTGCCTTGGCCGCAGGGCCGAACTTTGCCAGTTGGGCCGGGGAGTTGAACACGATGTGGTCGGCGTAATCCAGAAGCTCGTTGAACTCGTCCACCCGGTAGGCGGCGCAGAAGACGTGGTTCTCCTTCTCGGGCAGCTCTTCCTTGCCCAGACGGCTCTCGTAGAGGCCGCTGGCCTCGGTGCCTGCGAGGTAGGGCGCGAGAAGCGGGTAGAGGTCGAAGTTGGAGAAAGCTTTCTGCGCTAATAAAATCTTGCAGCCTGTCCGCTGCTGGACCCCCAGCAGAATTTCGCCGTTGCGGCGCAGCTGGGCTTCGTCCAGCAGATAGCAGGGGGTGGGCAGGGAAGCGAGTGCGCCCTCCGAGAGGTTTGCCAGCCCCGCGAAGGGCGGGCGCGTATCGACCAGCCGCATCAGTCCACCAGAGCCGGGCTGTGGCTCTCAGAGCGGGGCAGGCCGTACTTGTCCAGTGCGTCCAGATACGGGTCCGGGTCGAACTCTTCCACGGTGTGGACGCCCTTGGTGGTCCACTTGCCGGTCAGCAGCATCAGTGCGCCGCACATGGCCGGAACGCCGGTGGTGTAGCTGATGGCCTGAGAGCCGACTTCCTTGTAGCACTCCTGGTGGTCGCAGACATTGTAAATGTAGTAGGTCTTTTCCTTGCCGTCCTTTTTGCCCGTGAAGATGCAGCCGATGTTGGTCTTGCCCTTGGTGCGGGGGCCGAGGCTGGCGGGATCAGGCAGGAGAGCTTTCAGGAACTGGATGGGGACGATCTCCTGACCGTTGAAGTTGATGGGGGTGGTGGAGAGCATCCCCACGTCCTCGAGGCAGCGCATGTGGTCGAGATAGCTCTGGCCGAAGGTCATGAAGAAGCGGATGCGCTTTGCCTCCGGGATGTTCTTTGCCAGAGACTCGATCTCCTCGTGGTGGAGCAGGTACATATCCTTCTGGCCCACCTTGTCGAAATCGTACTCCCGCTTGATGCTCATGGCCGGGATCTCGACCCAATGGCCGTTCTCCCAGTAGCTGCCGGGGGCGGAGACTTCGCGGAGGTTGATCTCGGGGTTGAAGTTGGTGGCGAAAGCATAGCCGTGGTCGCCGCCGTTGCAGTCAAGGATGTCGATGGTGTCGATGGTGTCGAACTCGTGCTTCTTGGCGTAGGCGCAGTAAGCCTGGGTCACGCCCGGGTCGAAACCGCTGCCCAGCAGGGCGGTGAGGCCGGCTTCCTCAAACTTTTTGGCGTAGGCCCACTGCCAGCTGTAGTCGAAGTAGGCGGAGAAGCCTGCCTCCTTGCAGCGCTTCTCATAGATGGCACGCCACGCGGGGTCGTCGGTGTTCTCCGGCTCGTAGTTGGCGGTGTCCATGTAGTTGACGCCGCAGGCGAGGCAGGCGTCCATGATGGTCAGGTCCTGATAGGGCAGGGCGATGTTCATCACGAGGTCGGGCTGATAGCTCTTGATGAGGGCGATGACCTCGTCCACATGGTCGGCATCCACCTGTGCGGTGGTGATGTTGGTGGTGGTCTTGGGGGCAAGCTCTGCGGCCAGCTTGTCACACTTGGACTTGGTGCGGCTGGCGATGCAGATGTCGGTGAACACTTCGGGGACCTGGCAGCACTTGTGGATGGCGACGGAGGCCACGCCGCCGCAGCCGATGATCAGAACTTTGCTCATGATGGTTTCTCCTTTATATCAAATTATTTTTTGTTAGACCTGAAACCCGGGCCAGCCCTTGTCGAGGGCGATCAGCAGCTCCCGCAGCACCTTGCAGGCCGTGGCCGTAGAGACGCCGGAGATGTCCAGCATGGGGGCCAGCTCATTGAGGTCAGCGCCCACGATGTTGGCTTTGGACACGGTGCGGATGGCGTCCAGCAGCTGCAAAAAGCTCACGCCGCCGGCCTCGGGGGTACCGGTGCCGGGGAAGCAGGAGGGGTCGAGGCAGTCGAGGTCGATGGTGAGGTAGACCGGCTCTTTGGTGGCGCAGAGCTGTTCGGTGAGCTCGGCAAGGCCGGTGAAGTCGAACTTGTGCATCTCGGTATGCTGGGCCGCAAACTCGAACTCGGCCCGCTCGCCGCTGCGGATGCAGAACTGGTGGATGTGGCCGTCGCCCACGATCTCGTGGCAGCGGCGCAGCACACAGGCGTGGCTCAGCTTCGCACCGAGGTAGTCGTCCCGCAGGTCGGCGTGGGCGTCGAAGTGGATGATGTGGAGGCCGGGGTATTTCTCCGCCACGGCCCGCACCGCACCCAGCGTCACCAGATGCTCACCGCCCAGCAGGAGCGGAAGCTTGCCGTCGTGCAGGATCTCTGCCGCCCGGGCCTCGATGTCGGCAAGGGCGGCTTCGCTGGAGCCGAAGCAGAGCTCGAGGTCGCCGCTGTCGAAGATGTCGAAGTCGGTCAAATCGGCGTTCTGGTAGGGGCTGTAAGTCTCGAGGCCAAAGCTCTCGTGCCGGATGGCCGACGGGCCGAACCGTGCGCCGGGGCGGTAGCTGGTGGTGGAGTCGAAAGGTGCGCCGTAGAGCACGATGTCGGCGGCGCGGTAGCTGCTGTCGCAGCCGATAAAGGTTTCAACATTGGGTGAGATCATTTGGGTTCCTCCACTTCGCGCAGCATCTCCTCGAGGAATGCCGGTAGATAGAAAGCTCCGACGTGGAGCCGGGTGGTATAGTAGCGGGTGCGCAGATTGAGCGCCTTCCATGCGTCGGCGTCCAGATCGTCGATGGGGTGGTACTTCTTGCTGGCAAAGCCGAAGAGCCAGTAGCCGGCGGCGAAGGTCGGGATGTGTGCCTGATAGACCCGGCTGACGGGGAAGGTGGACGCGATGCGCTTGTGGCTGCGCTGCATGGCGCTGGCGTCCTCGGTGTAGAAGGGGCTGCCCTGCTGGTTGACCATGATGCCGTCCTCTTTCAGGGCGTTGAAGCAGCTGCCGTAGAACTCCCGGGTGAACAGGCCCTCGGAGGGGCCGAAGGGGTCGGAGGAGTCCACGATGATGAGGTCATATTCCTCCTCGCAGCGGCGGATATATTTCAGAGCGTTCTCGAAGTAGATGTGGACCCGGCGGTCGTCCATCCGGCAGGCGTTGCCGGGCAGATAGGCGCGGCAGGCCTCCACGACCTGGGGGTCCATCTCCACGAGGTCGATGCGCTCGACCCGGTCGTAGCGGGTCAGCTCCCGCACCACGCCGCCGTCGCCTGCACCGATGACGAGGATGTCTTTTGCCTCCTTGTGGACGGCCATGGGAACATGGACGATCATCTCGTCGTAGATGAACTCGTCCCGCTCGGTGAGCATCACATTGCCGTCCAGCGTCAGCACCCGGCCAAACTCAGGCGTCTCAAAAATGTCGATGCGCTGATAGTCGCTCTGCTTGGAGTAGAGCTGCTTGTTCACCCGGATGCTGTGCTTGACGTCCGGGGTGTGAAATTCCGAAAACCAAAATTCCATCTGCTTCTCCTTATGCCAGAACATTCAGGTGCAGGATGTCCGGGTCTTCCGGGCCAGTCATGCTGCAGCCTTTGGCCTTGGCGTACTCGATATAGTTCAGTATCTCTTTGGTGATGCGCTCGCCGGGGGCGAGGATGGGGATGCCCGGCGGGTAGCACATGACGAACTCGCTGCACACCATGCCCTCGGTCTCCCGGAGGGGCAGGCTCTTTTTGGGGGCGTAGAACGCCTCCTGCGGGCTGGCGGCAACGACGGGGTCGATGTATTCCTGGCTCAGCAGGCCGGTGCCGTCGGTGTGGTAGCGGCGCTTTATCTCGGCCAGTGCGCTCACCAGACGCTCGATCTCCTGCGGGCGGTCACCGATGGAGAGGTAGGCAAGGATGTTGCCGATGTCGCCGAACTCGATCTGGATGTCATACTCATCCCGCAGGATGTCGTAGACCTCGATGCCGGCGAGGCCGATGTCCAGCGTGTGGACGCTGAGCTTTGTGGTGTCGAAGTCGAAGACCGAGTTGCCGTTGCACAGCTCCTTGCCGAAGGCGTAGTAGCCGCCCACGGCGTTGATCTCTTCGCGGGCGTACTCGGCCATGTCAGCCACCTGATGGAACACCTGCCGGCCCCGCAGCGCGAGGTTCCGCCGGGAGATGTCGAGGCTGGACATGAGCAGATAGCTGCCGGAGGTCGTCTGGGTCAGGTTGATGATCTGGCGCACATAGCCGGGGTGGACGTTGGGGCCGATGAGCAGCAGACTCGACTGCGTTAAGCTGCCGCCGCTCTTATGCATGGAGACGGACGCCATGTCCGCGCCTGCCGCCATGGCGGAGACGGGCAGACTGCCGCCGCCGAAGTAGAAGTGGGTGCCGTGGGCCTCGTCGGCGAGGCAGAGCATCCCGGCGTCGTGGGCCATCTTGACGATGGCACGCAAATCAGAGCAGATGCCGTAGTAGGTGGGGTTGTTCACCAGCACGGCCACGGCGTTGGGGTGCTCCTTGATGGCTTTTGCCACCTGCTCCCGCTTCATGCCCAGCGAGATGCCGAGGCGCTTGTCCACTTCGGGATTGACATAGACCGGCACTGCGCCGCAGAGCACCAGTGCGTTCAGCACGCTGCGGTGGACATTGCGGGGGAGAATGATCTCGTCGCCCCGCTTGCAGACCGTCAGCACCATGCTCTGCACCGAGCTGGTGGTGCCGCCCACCATCAGAAAAGCGTGTGCTGCGCCGAAAGCGTCGGCGGCCAGCTCCTCGGCCTCCCGGATGACCGATACCGGGTGGCAGAGATTGTCCAGCGGTTTCATGCTGTTGACGTCCACGCCCACGCACTGCTGGCCCAGAAAGGCCGTCAACTCCGGGTTGCCCCGGCCGCGCTTGTGGCCCGGCACATCGAAGGGGACCACCCGCATCTGTCGGAACTGCTCCAGAGCCTCGTAGATCGGTGCGCGGCGCTGGTCCAGCCGGAACCGTGTACGGTTCTCACTCATGTTTTTTCCTCCGTCCCTGACTCCTGCTGCAAACCATGCGGGCAAACAAAAAAGCACAAGCCCTGCACAGAAATGCAGGCTTGCGCTTTGAAAAAACCGTTTGAATGCGCGGACAAAGCCTCCGGGGCAAAGACGCCAGAGCCATATCGCAGCATGATTCATCAGGATTCAAAAGGACGGGATGACGAGAGTCTATATAGCAACTACACTTTTACTACTCTTATTGACCGTTTCACAAGTCTGCGCACGCTCCGCGCAATTTCATGGTTGTAAAGGAACCAACTTATAAAATTTGAACTATGACGTTCAATCAATAATGGCAGCTTGCGCCGCCGGTCGGCAGTGGACCCGGCTGTCCGTATGGCCTTAGGGTGCATCTGAAAAGTCGAAAACTTAGCCCGTTTCTACAGGCGCGGTCGGATTTTGCGTTAAAGCTTCTTGGAATCCACAAAGGATTCCTGCGAATCTTTGCCTTAAATCCGTCTCGCGCCTGCGAAACTGTCGTCGTTTTCTTGGTTTTCAGATGCACCTAGCCCCGATGGGCGGTCCAAGGTAAATTGCTTTGAAAAGACTTCGACACGCTTCGTCTCTCAAAATCGTGTGTGATTTTATCATGCAATAAGCGGTTTGTCAATGATCTGACAGGAAAAAACTCAAAAAATCTTTTAAGAGTCATACTTATAATCATCCGGCAGGAAGTGCCGGCGCGGCATAACATAAAAAGAACGGCCTCGGTACACAGTCTGGACGTACCGAAGCCGTTTTGGTTTGCTTTAGCGCTTGATGTCGTAGTTCATGTTCATCAGGTTGCGGATGGAGCTGACATCGTCGGTGATGTTGGCATCGCCGTGGATGGTGTGCTTGATGGCGCTGCTTGCCACCGCAAAGTTTATCATGTCCATGGCCTTGTAGTTGTGGAGCATGGCGTAGATGAGGCCGCTGGCGAAGGCGTCGCCGCCGCCCACGCGGTCGAGGATGTTGAAGGTGAACAGCTTGCTCTCGAAGGTGTGGCCGTCATACCACATAAAGGCTTTCAGGCTGTTCTCGCTGCCGCTGTGGGCATAGCGGACGTGGCGGGCGATGCACTTCAGGCTGGGGTAGCGCTCGATGAAGTGCTGGAAAATTTCGTCCTGCTGCTCATAGCTGGGCTGCAGAGGCACGCCGTCCTTCCAGTCGCCCTTGGAGTGGTCGTTCTCGTCCTTCCACAGGTGGTAGGGCTCGATGCCCAGCAGCACGTCCACATAAGGCAGGCACTCGGTGCAGAAGTCACGGGCCTCGTTCCAGGTCCAGAGGGTGGAGCGGAAGTTGCCGTCGAAGCTGACGGTCAGGCCCTTTTTCTTGGCCTCCTTGAGCATATCAATGATGAGGCCGCGGCAGTTGGGGGCCAGAGCCGGGGTAATGCCGCTCAGGTGCAGCCAGTCGAAGCCCTCCAGCAGCTCGTCCAGATCGACCTGAGAGAAATCGTACTCGGTGATGGCGCTGTGCTTGCGGTCATAGATGACCTTGGAGGGGCGGATGCCGTAGCCGGTCTCGAGGTAGTATGTACCCAGACGGTTGGAGGGCGTCTCATCCGGCTCGGTGAGGATCATGGGGGTGCAGTGGACGTCGTTGGAGCGCAGCCAGCGCACGGCGCTTTTGCCGAGGCTGTTGTTCGGCACGACGCTGAAGAAGGTGCTGTCCACGCCGAGGTTTGCCAGTGCGAGGGCGATGTTGGCCTCGCTGCCGCCGTAGCTGGCCTCAAAGTTGGTGGCCATGCGGAGTTTTTCGTAGTTCGGCGGGGTCAGGCGCAGCATGATCTCGCCGCAGGTGATGAATTTCGGTCCGGTCGTCTCGTAGCCCAGAATGGGGTTGAAATGTTCCATAACGGTCCTCCTGTTGCTCTTCTCGGGCATTTGAGCCGCCGCCTCTCATATACCATTCTTGAGACGGGGCGTTTGGTGCTCAGCAGGGCAGCCAGACCCCACATGACGCACATCGTTGTATCCATTATAGTGCTTTCGGAGAGGATTTGCAAGGAAAAGAAAAACACTGCGAGAGAAAATTTGGTGGGATTTTTGTGGATTGTGACGGAAAGCGTATCGGCAGGCCATCCGGTAGTTTCCCCGCAAATGGGACCCGAAACCCACGGTTTCGCCCCAACGCTTCGCGCCGGGGCCCCACTTCTCTGGACATTTGCTTGGGAAACTCCCCTCCACCTGCCTCTGATAGGTTTACCGGCTGGTTAAATGCCCGTCAAATCAAAGCTGGGTGTATACTCCTCCCGGGCGCTGCTCTTCTGCTGCATATAGCCGGCGGTCAGCCCCAGATCCATGGCATAATTGACCACCCGGCGGTACTCGTAGGTGGTGATGCGCCGCCCGATGCCGTGCTCTGCGGCCTTGTAAAAGGGGGTGTACTGGCTCATGACACTGGGAATGAAGCAGCCGGGGTCGGCCTCGTTCCATGCGGCCATCCGGTCGAGGACGGCAAAACTGTCGTCGATGTGGCCGGGCAGGGCCAGATGCCGCAGGATGACGCCCTTCTGTAAGATGCCCTCGCTGTCGAACACCGGATGGCCCGCCTGCGCCATCATGGCCTCGATGGCGGGCCTGGCCTGGGCGAAGTAGTCCGGCGCAGAGGAAAGCTCGGCGGAGAGGGAAGAGGAGACGTACTTCAAATCGGCCAGCCAGATGTCGATATAGCCGCGCCACGCCTCCACGCTCTCCACCGTCTCGTAGCCGCCGGTGTTGCAGACGATGGGCAGACGCAGCCCCTCGGCCCGGGCAATGTCCAGCGCCGCGATGATCCAGGGCCGCCACTGGCCGGGGGTGACGAGGTTGATGTTGTGGGCGCCCTGCTTCTGCAGATCGAGGAAAATTTCGGCCAGATGCTCTATCGTGATCTCTTTGCCCAGTCCCTCGGCGCTGATGGGGTAATTCTGGCAGAAACAACACTTGAGGGTGCAGCCCGAGAAAAACACGGTGCCGCTGCCCCGGGTGCCGCTGATGCAGGGCTCTTCCCAGAAGTGCAGGGCCGCGCGGGCGGCTTTCAGGGTGACGCCCGCCCCGCAGAAGCCTGTCTGCCCGGCGGCGCGGTTTGCGCCGCAGCGGCGGGGGCAGAGGGTACAGGAGACAGGCGGCGTTGTGGAAATGTTTTTAGACATATTGTCCAACTCCTATGAGAAAGAATCATATTAAATTATCCGAGGCTATTATATCATTTTTGCCCCCGTAAGTGGTATACTAAGATTGAATATTGCATGTCATGCAAGAATACTACATGATTTGGAGGACACCATGCGTACAGAGACCGAAGAGATCCGGGACAACCTGAAATATCTGAGCCTTCTGGCCCGGGACTACCCCTCGCAGGCAGCGGCCGCCAGCGAGATCATCAGCACACAGGCACTGCTCAAGCTGCCCAAAGGCACCGAGCACTTCATGAGCGACCTGCACGGTGAGAACGAGGCGTTCGTACATATCCTGAACTCCGCTTCCGGCGTCATCCGCGAAAAGGTGGACATTGTGCTGGGGGATACCGTGCCGGAGGGGACGCGGGCCGAGCTGGCGACTCTGATCTATTATCCGAGCGAGAAGCTGCCCCAGCTCAAGGAGCGCTGCGCCGATGAGGAAGCACTGGAACAGTGGTACAGTGAGACGCTGCTGCGGCTTATCGACATCTGCCGCCTCGTCTCTTCCAAGCACACCCGGGAGCATGTCCGGGCCTGCCTGCCGTCCAGCTGCGGTTACATTCTGGATGAGCTGCTCCACGCCCACTTCGAGGACCACGACAAAGACCTCTACTACGGCCAGATCGTCGGCAGCATCATCGAGAATGGCCGCGCCGATAAGTTCATCGTCCGTCTCTGCGAGCTCATCAAGCGGCTGGCCGTGGACAAGCTCCACATCGTGGGCGACCTGTTCGACCGCGGCCCCCGCCCCGACGTCATCCTTGACCTGCTGATGCGCCACCACGATGTGGACATCCAGTGGGGTAACCACGACGTGGTCTGGATGGGCGCGGCGGCCGGCAGTCCCATCTGCATCTGCACTGTGCTGAAGACCACCCTCTCTTACCACAACCACGGCATGGTGGAGGACTGCTACGGCATCAACCTCCGCCACCTGCAGCGGATGGCCGAGCAGTTCTATGGCGACGACGACTTGACCATCTGGATGCCTCACACCGACACTGCCCGCGGCCCCTACACCCCCGGTATGCTCCATCGCTGCGCCGTCATGCACAAGGCCATCACCATCCTGATGCTCAAGCTCGAGTGTCAGGTCATCGACCGCAACCCGGATTTCAAGATGCAGGACCGCGACTTCCTGCGCCGCATCAACTGGGAGAAGGGGACCGTCATGGTGGGCGGCAGGGAGTACCCCATGCGGGATACGTCTTTCCCGACGGTAGACCCCGCCGACCCCACCGCGCTGAACAGCGACGAGAAGGTGGTGCTGCAAAAGCTGGTGCAGTCCTTCCGCCAGAGTGAGAAATTACAGCAGCACGTCGAGTTCCTGTACGCCAAGGGCAGTGTCTACCACATCGAGAACGGCAACCTGCTCTACCACGGCGCTGTGCCGATGACGAAGAAAGGCACCTTCGCTGTGGAGCGGTTCGAGGGCCACGCCTACTCGGGCCGCGCCCTCATGGACTATTGCGACGAGCGCGCCCGCCGGGGCTACTTCGCCCCCGAGGGCAGCGCCGCCCGCCAGAGCGGACAGGATTTCCTGTGGTATCTGTGGTGCGGCAAGCTGTCGCCCCTGTATGGCCGCAGCGCCATGACCACCTTCGAGCGGCTGTATGTCGAAGACGCTTCCACTCACACCGAGGTGAAGGACCCCTATTATACATGGTATAATGAGGAAGCCGTCTGCCGCCGCATCCTCGCCGAGTTCGGCCTGCCCGGCACCAGCCACATCGTCAACGGCCATGTCCCCGTGCAGGAGAAGAAGGGCGAGAGCCCCATCAAGGGCGGCGGACGCCTCGTGGTCATCGACGGCGGTTTCTGCCGCGCCTACCACGAAAAGACCGGCATCGCGGGCTACACGCTGGTCTATTCCAGCCGCACCATGTCCCTGCGCACCCACCAGCCCTTCGAGAGCGCCGAAAAGGCTGTGAACGAGAATCTGGACATCCTCTCCCAGAAGAATATCCTCGAGACGGAGAACCACCGCATCCTCGTGGAGGAGACCGACGAGGGCGAGATCCTGCGGGAGAAGGTCCACGACCTCAAACAGCTGGTCCGCGCCTATCAGCTGGGCTGGATCAAGGAGACCCGCTGCGACGACAGTGTGTGGTAAGCAGTGGCAAATGTAAAATTTTCCTGAAAATAAGAGACAAAATCCAAGGATAATAGAAAAGAAACTGGGCAAAACAGAAAATAATCGACGAGCGTGCATTGGGGCTTTGCTTTTTGCTGGAAGTTGTGTATAATAAAGTAGCTGTAATTATGCCAACTGGTTGTGAGCTTTGTACAGCGAGAAGGAATAACGTACCTTGAACTGACCTTTTGGGCCTGCGGGGAGCGGGACTGTGACAAGGAGATCATAAAATTGGAAAAGTTTGTTATTACGGGCGGTAAGCCCCTGCACGGCGAAGTCATCATCTCCGGCGCGAAGAATGCGGCTGTGGGCATCCTGCCCGCTACCATTCTGGCAGCGGACGTCTGCGTCATCGAGAACCTGCCGGACATCAGCGATGTGGCGGTGAGCCTCAAGATCCTCAGCGTGCTGGGCGCTAAGGTCCGGATGCTGAACAAGAACACCTACGAGATCGACACCACCCATCTGACCGGCACCAACGTCCCCGACGACCTGTCCCGCCAGATGCGCGCCAGCTACTATTTCCTCGGCGCACTGCTGTCCCGCTTCGGCAAGGCCGAGGTGGCCATGCCCGGCGGCTGCAACCTCGGCCCCCGCCCCATCGACCAGCACCTGAAGGTGTTCAGCGCTCTGGGCGCAGAGGACAGTGTGGACTACGGCATGATCACCGTCCATGCCGATGAGCTGAACGGCGCTCATATCTTCTTTGATAAGGTGAGCGTGGGCGCTACCATGAACGGTATGCTTTCCGCTGTCATGGCCAAGGGTCAGACCATTCTGGAAAACTGTGCCAAGGAGCCCCATGTGGTCGATTTGGCCAACTTCCTGAATATGTGCGGCGCTGATGTGCGCGGCGCAGGCACCGATGTCATCAAGGTGCGCGGCGTCGAGCAGATGCACGGCTGCACTTACAGCATCATCCCCGACCAGATCGAGGCCGGCAGCTACATGGTGGCTGCAGCGGCCACCGGCGGCGATGTGCTGGTGAAGAACGTCACCCCCAAGCACCTCGAGCCTATCACCGCAAAGCTCCGCCGTGCGGGCATTGAGGTGGAGGAGTTTGACGATGCTGTGCGGGTTCGCCGCACCGGCGACATCCTGCCCCTCAAGATCAACACCATGCCCCACCCGGGCTTCCCCACCGATATGCAGCCCCTGATGGGCGTTCTGCTCAGCGTGGCAAAGGGGACTTCCACCGTCACCGAGAGCGTGTGGGATAACCGCTTCCGCTATGTGGATGAGCTGCGCAAGATGGGCGCGAATGTCCAGGTGGACGGTCAGGTGGCCGTGTTCGAGGGCGTGGAGAAGCTTTCTCCCGCTCCGCTCCGCGCTTCCGACCTGCGCGCCGGTGCAGCGATGGTCGTTGCAGCCCTGATGGCCGACGGCACAAGCGAGATCGAGGAGATCGGCCATATCGAGCGCGGCTACGAGAACATCGTGGAGAAGCTGCGCGGCCTCGGTGCTGACATCAGGAAGGTGGAGCGGATGCCCGCTGCACTGGAACAGGCCCTGTAATTAGAAAAACCTCTCCGTCACGCCTGCGGCGTGCCGCCTCCCCTGTCGAGGGGAGACATTGGCAGTCCGTCAGGTCCCTGCGTTTTTATGACTGCGCAGCAGACGGAGGGGTTTTATTTGTTGAGGTTTATCATGTCTGAATTTATCTCTCTTTATTCCGGTTCCTCCGGTAACAGCAGCGTCGTGCGCTGTGGGGAGCGGTATCTCATCGTGGATATGGGCAAAGGCGTCCGCACCACCGGCGCAGCCCTCAAGGAGCTGGAGCTGAACATCTCCGACTGCGACGGCATTCTTGTCACCCATGAGCACAGCGACCATGTGAAGGGCCTTTCCACCTTCCTGAAAAAATATCCGCTGCCAGTGTACGGCGCAGAGGAAACACTGGAATTTCTGGACGCAAACGGCGTTGTCCCGGCCACTTGCGACCTGACAGCCCTGACGCCGGGCAGGGAAGAGGACATCGGTGTCTTCGGGGTCAAAGCTTTCCCCACCAGCCACGACGTCCCCTGTGTGGGCTACCGCATCCACACCCCCGACGAGAAGACCATGACCATCGCCACCGACCTCGGTGTGCTGACTCCTGCTGTACATGAAGCCCTCTCCGGCTGCGACCTTGTGGCCCTCGAGAGCAACTACGACCTGCATATGCTCCGCAGCGGGCCGTACCCCTACTATCTGCGCGCCCGCATCGAGTCGGTCCGGGGCCACCTCTCTAACGACGAGTGCGCGGCAAAGCTGCTGGAACTCATCCAGGAGGGCTGCAAGAAGTTTGCCCTCTGTCACCTCTCGCAGGAGAACAACACCCCTATGCTGGCGCTGCAGACTGTCTTTTCCACCCTCGGTACGGCGGGCGTCGTGCCGGACAAGGATTGTATCGTCCAGACCCAGCGGCGGAATGAAGTGAGCCCCGCGCTGGCGTTCTGACACTATAAAACCAGAGCAGGAAAAGGAGAAGAGCCTATGTCGTACATTATGGCGCTGGACGCCGGAACCACCTCGAACCGCTGCATCCTGTTCAACAAAGCGGGTGAGATCTGCAGCGTCGCACAGAAGGAATTTGCCCAGTATTACCCGAGACCCGGCTGGGTGGAGCACGACGCCAATGAGATCTGGGCCACCCAGCTGGGCGTGGCCCTCTCGGCCATGAACAAGGTCGGCGCCCGAGCCGAGGACATCGCCGCCATCGGCATCACCAACCAGCGGGAGACCACCATCGTCTGGGACAAGGAGACCGGGGAGCCCATCTGCCATGCCATCGTCTGGCAGTGCCGCCGCACCAGCGAATACTGCGACGAGCTGAAAGCCCGGGGCCTGACGGAGAAATTCCGGCAGAAGACCGGCCTCATCATCGACGCCTATTTTTCGGCCACCAAGCTCAAGTGGATACTGGATCATATCCCCGGCGCCCGCGAAAGGGCCGAGCGGGGAGAACTGCTCTTCGGCACCGTGGAGACCTGGCTCATCTGGAAGCTGACCTGCGGAAAACTGCACGTCACCGACTATACCAATGCCAGCCGCACTATGATGTTCAACATCCACACGCTGGAATGGGACGACGAGATCCTGCAGGAGCTGAACATCCCGAAATGTATGCTCCCGAAGCCGGTGCCGTCCAGCGGCTTTTATGAGTACGCTGACCCGATGCACTTCGGCGGCGAGATAAAAATTGCCGGTGCGGCAGGCGACCAGCAGGCGGCCCTCTTCGGCCAGACCTGCTTTGCCTCGGGCGAGGCGAAAAACACCTTTGGCACCGGCGGCTTTTTGCTCATGAACACCGGTGAGACGCCGGTCACATCCCGGAACGGTCTTGTCACCACCATCGCCTGCGGGTCCGACGGCAAGGTGAATTATGCGCTGGAAGGCTCTATTTTCGTGGCCGGTGCGGCCATCCAGTGGCTCCGCGATGAGCTGCGCCTGCTGGAAGAGGCCCGCGACTCCGAGTATATGGCCCAGAAGGTCAAGGACACCAACGGCTGTTACGTCGTGCCGGCCTTTACCGGCCTCGGCGCGCCCCACTGGGACCAGTACGCCCGCGGCACCATCGTGGGCCTCACCCGGGGCTGCAACAAGTACCACATCATCCGCGCCACGCTGGACAGCATCTGCTATCAGGTCAACGACGTCCTCCGCGCCATGGCAGCGGACTCCGGCATCGTCATGAAGTCTCTCCGGGTGGACGGCGGCGCGTCGGCCAACAACTACCTCATGCAGACCATGGCCGACATCAGCGACCTCGAAGTCAAGCGCCCCCGCTGTGTGGAAACGACGGCGCTGGGCGCGGCCTATCTGGCCGGCCTCGCCGTAGGCTACTGGCAGTCCGCCGAGGACATCACCCGCAACTGGTCGGTGGACCGCGTGTTCTGCCCGGCCATCTCGGAAGAGGAACGCACCAAGCGCATCAAAGGCTGGAATAAGGCTGTCCGCTGCGCCTATCACTGGGCCAGGGACGAAGAGGAATAAAAAGAGAAAAAACGGTCGGAATTGCCTGACGAGTAACTCCGACCGTTTTTTGTTATTGAGCAGCTTGAGCGAGGGAAAAACACCGGCTCGCAGAGAACATAATGCTCCAACGAGCTGTGCTTTGGGGTTAAATCATCTTAAAGTATTTCAGTGCATCCCTTTCAGGAGTCGATCTCGTCCTTGGAAAGCGCAATGACACATTCGCAATGGCTTGAGGGTTGCGTTTGTTACATCGTTTTGGTATAACAACTCACAACCTCACAATGCCGTGTTCGGGGGAAAAGGTCCACCGGCTGCACGTTCTCCGCATGATACCCATGCTCTTCGAGCCATGCGGCATCTCTTGCGGCGGTGGAGGGGTTGCAGCTGACATAGACCACCCGGCGGGGGGACATCTGGACGACGGCGGAAAGAGTCGTCTCGTCGCAGCCCTTGCGGGGAGGGTCGAGCATGATGACATCAGGCCGCAGGCCCTCAGCGGCGAGGCGGGCCGCAGCCTGACCGGCGTCGGCGCAGAAGAAGCGGCTCTTGGCGGCGACGGCGTCGCCCATCCGGGCGGCGTTGGCCTTGGCGCTGTCAATAGCCTCAGGCACGATCTCCACGCCGATGAGCTCCCGGCAGCGGTCGGCCATGGAGAGACCGATGGTACCCATGCCGCAGTAGAGGTCGAGCAGAACGTCCGAGGGTTCCAGCTGGGCATACTCGGCAGCGATGCCGTAGAGCCGCTCAGCGGCCAGTGTGTTGACCTGATAGAAGGAGAGGGGGCCGAGTCGGACCGGCACACCGCAAAGAGTATCCTCGATGTAGCCCGGGCCGTAGAGCGAGACGGTCTCTTCACCCAAGATGACATTGGTCTTCTTGGCGTTGACGTTGATGAGGACGGACGCAATATCGCTGAACTGCTCCCGCAGCGCGGCCACGAGCTCCTCGCTGTGGGAAAACTTCGGGCGGGTGCAGACGAGGCAGACCATGATCTGGCCGCTGTGTGTACCCCGGCGCAGGAAGATATGCCGAACAAGGCCCTTGCCGCTCTCCTCGTCGTAGGGCTGGATGCCGTGGGCGGCGAAGAAGCTGCAGAGCGCGTTGCCGATGTCGTTCAGGACGCCGGGCTGTAATTTGCAATCGGGGCAGGGGACGATGCGGTGGGTGCGGCCGGCGTAAAAGCCGATGCAGGGCGCACCGTTTTTGTCGCGGCCCACCGGGAACTGTACCTTGTTGCGGTAGCGGTCCACCTCAGGGGAGGGAAGGGCATCCAGCACCGGCACATCCAGTCCGCCGATGCGGCGGAAGGCGTCGGCGACGCTCTCCTGCTTGGACCGCAGCTCGGCGGCGTAGTCCATGTGCCGCAGGCTGCACCCGCCGCAGGGGCCGGCGACAGCACAGTCCACCGGGATGCGGTCAGGCGAAGGGGTGAGCAGTTTGTCCAGGATGCCGAAGGCATACCGGCCGCAGTCCTTGACGATACGCACCTGAGCCTCATCGCCGGGGGCAGTACCCGGGACGAAGACGGCCTCGCCCTCCGGCGAGTGGGCAACGCCGCTGCCGTCGCTGGAAAGACGCTCGATGCGGAGGGTGAGAAGCTGGTTTTTCTGTAAGGGCATGGAATGATCTCTCCTTATGTCTCGTCAGGGGCGGGCTGGACGTCTGCGTCAGCCTGCGAAGTCATATACTTGCTGGGCGGCACACCTTTGGCGCGCTTGAACACCCGCGAAAAATAGAACTGGTCGAGGAAGCCCACCGATGCCGCCACCTCGGCGATGGACAGTGTGCCGCTGCGCAGCAGCTTGCAGGCTTCGTTGACCCGGTATTCGGTCAGATAGTCGATGGGGCTCTTGCCCACATTGAGCATGAACACCCGGTACAGATGGCTCCGGGAGACGCCGACGCTCTTGGCGACATCGTCGATGGAGATGTCGTGGGAGTAGTTGAACTGGATGTACTTGATGGCGTTCAGGACATACTGGCTGGAAGAAGAGGTGCTGTGGGGGCGGCTCTCGCTGGTCTCCCGCATCAGGGCGGCGATGAACAGGTAGAGATAGCCCACCATCGCGGCCTCGTCCTGGGGCTGCAGGCCGCGGGAAGAGTAGATGCTGCTCAGGGCCGCCCGCATCCCCTCCAGGTCCTGGGTGTGATGGACGGGAGCAGCGTCGGTGAAAGGCAGCTGCGCCGCAAGCTTGTGGGCGCAGGCACCGTTGAAGCCGACCCAGCTGTACTCCCACGGCTGGGCCTCGTCGGCAGTATAGCGGATGAGCTGGCTGGGGCGGGCAAAGAACAGATCGCCCGGCACTACCTCGTAGGTGCGCCCGCCGACCTCGAACACGCCCTTGCCCGAGACGACCAGATGGATGAGGTAGTGGTCCCGGATGCCGGGACCCCAGGTCTGCCCCGGAGCACAGCGCTCCAGACCGCAGTTGAAGATGGACAGCTCGATGTTGTTGGTGTAGTTCTGCTTGAACGACTGCTTGTAGACGTCTGCCATTGCGGTTCCCTCCTGCCTGTTGGCTCTATAGCCTGAGTATACCACATCTGCCCCCGCAAATTCAACAAAAGTACATCTTATTCTTTGGGCTGGACACCGAAAATTACTTTTTTTGCGGGTTGAAATTGCAAAATGGTAGCGGATGCATTACAATAGCGGTAACAAACCGAACATTGCAGAGAGTGCAGGGAGGGGTTCTGGATGGCAACCAGCAGGCAGCTCAGAGAACAGATCGCAGCAGGGAGGTGGGACGCCACGCTGGCCGCGCTCTACGGCGGCAGCGAGGAGGTCCTGGCCCGCCAGCGCAGCCGTTATGGTGCGGCCCTCGAGCAGTTTGAGCTTTACTATGGGCCGGAGCGGCAGGTGCAGGTCTATTCGGCCCCGGGCCGCACAGAGCTTGGCGGCAATCACACCGACCACCAGCACGGTTACGGTCTTGCGGGTGCGGTCACGCTGGACCTTGTGGCGGTGGCGTCCCGGAACGAGGATGGCTTCATCCGGGTCAAGTCCCGTGGCTTCAACAAGCTGGACGTCATTGATTTGACCGAAGCGGAGCCGCAGCAGGGGGAGAGCACCCACTCGGCCAGCCTCATCCGGGGCATCGCGGAGGGCTTCCGGGCAAAGGGCTGCGATGTGGGCGGCTTCGATGCCTACACGGCCAGCGATGTGCTGCGGGGCTCGGGACTGTCCAGCTCAGCAGCCTTTGAGATGGGCGTGGCCATTATCCTCAACACGGAATACGGTTGCGGCATGGACGCCCCTGCGCTGGCCCGCATCTGCCAGTTTGCGGAGAATACCTACTTCGGCAAGCCCAGCGGCCTGCTGGACCAGCTGACCAGCGCCGTGGGCGGGGTGCTCTTTGCGGATTTCGCCGACCCGACGGCACCGAAAATTGAGAAGATACATGCGGACGGCGTCCTGCCCGAGGGCATGACCCTCTGCGTCACCGATACCCGCGCCAGCCACAGCGAGCTGACCGGCGAGTTCGCGGCCATCCGGAACGAGATGGAAGCCGTGGCAGCCTGTCTGGACGGCAAGGTGCTGGGCGAGGTGGAGGAGAAACGCTTCTGGCAGGAGCTGCCCCGCCTGCGGGAACAATGCGGCGACCGCGCCGTGCTGCGTGCCATCCACTATTTTGAGGAAAATGCCCGTACCCTTGCCCAGAGAGATGCTCTTGTGGCAGGAGACTTTGCCGCCTTTGCCCGGCTGGTGGAGAAGAGCGGCCACTCGTCCTTTGAGTGCTGCCAGAATGTCTACTGCGCTTCTTCGCCGAAGCATCAGGGGTTGTCGGCGGCGCTGGCTATCAGCCAGAGCATCCTTGCAGGCACCGGCGGTGCATGGCGGATGCAGGGCGGCGGCTTTGCCGGAACGATCCAGGCTTTTGTACCGGATGCGCTGATAAAGCGCTACTGCGCCGCGATGGAGGCGCTGTTCGGCCCGGGTTGCTGCTATCTGCTCTCGCTGCGGGAACAGGGAGCCGTGCGGGTCATGTAAAACACAAAAAGAATGCCCTGCGGCATGGTGAGGATCCACCGCCGCAGGGCATTTTTGATTTCAGGAAAAATCAGCCGCGCTGAGACTTTGCGTCTGCACGCAGAGCGCTCATATCGTTCTTGTAGGTCTGAAGGTCTTCTGCAGCCTTGCTCGGTCCGCCGAAGAAGAAGGTGTGGACGCCTTCCACGGCATTGAAGCCGGCCTTGACCACATTGAACAGCAGCTTCGGAATGAACGAGATGGAGAGAGAGAGCAGTCCACCTCTAAAGAAGAAATCAGTGAAACGGAGATGGTCCGTAAATGAGGTCCATGCGTCACGAAATGCGCCGCCGCCGCCAAGAAGGGCTTTTTCTCCGTCCGGTACAACAGCATAGGAAGAAGGCATCTGGATGCGTTTCATAAACGACTCCTTTCTATCACTCCGTCAAATCAAACAGACTCAGGCAGCTGCAGCCACGATGGGGTCGGTGATGCCGGCATCCTGCTGCTGGGACGCGGCAATATTTGCCTTGGTCTGCGCGTAAGCATTCTTGAGCTCGATGAAGATGGACTTGACCGTGTTATAGATCTGGATAGCCTGCATTGCGCCGTACCAGCCAGCGAGAGCGCCGACCGCCACAGTGGCAGCTTTGCCAGCCTTGTTCTGGCCATCCCAGTAATAGGAGACCGACTGGGACAGAGTCAGACCATCCTTGTGCATCAGGATGAGGCCGCCAACGGCTGTGCCGAGGGCGGCTTTGCCCATCAGCTGGCCAAAGTTGATCGTGAAGTTGACCACAGACTGAAGCAGGGCCTCGGGATGGAATTCGATGAGATAAGAGCCTATCTGGATGGCACCGCCATCAATATAGGTCATTTCATCGGCAGAGAGGGCAGTGTAGGAAGCCGGCATCAGCGGGCTCTGATATGTAAGTTCCATAGTGGGAATGCTCCTTTCGCACATGCGCTCCGTCCACAGACGGGGACTAAGTTACCTGAATTATAGCATAATTGCCCAAAAACAACAAGAGAGCGAAAAAACATAATCGGAACGGGATTTGGGACTCCGAAACGGAAAATCCAGGAGAAACAAACGAAAAAACGATAAAATATAAAGAGCAAAGCAGGCCGGAGACTCCGAAAAAATGTTGTGTGAAATTTGAAGAAAAACGCAAAAACAGCAGCGCCCCGGCTGCTGTCCGGTGAGGGGACGGCAGGCAGGGCGCTGCTGCTATCAGGATGAATCGGAGAAAAAATGGGGAAAGCTTAAAGTTCTTCGTCCGGCACACGGTGGTACAGCGCGGTCAGCTCAGCGATGTGAGCGCTGAGGGCCGGGGTGAGCGGCTGGGTGAGCCGCCACTGCCAGTTGGCACCCTGGGTGCTGGGGGTGTTGATGCGGGCCTCAGCGTCCAGATGGAGCCAGTCGGCCAGCGGGATGACAGCCATGTCCGACACGCAGGAAAGGCAGGCACAGATCATGGCCTCGGTGAGGTCTTCGGGTGCGCAGCGCAGGTAGCGGCAGGCGTAGGCCACATCCTCGGCGCTGGCGCTCTGACGCCAGCCCTCGGCGGTCACGTTGTCGTGGGTGCCGGTGTAGACCACACTGTTGCGGGGGTATGTGTAGGGCAGATAGTTGCCCGGCTCGCGGCTGTCGAAGGCGAACTGCATGATCTTCATGCCCGGGTAGCCGCTTGCGGCCAGCATGGCCTTGACCTCGGGGGTCAGATAGCCCAGATCCTCGGCGATGATGCCGCCCTCGCCCAGTGCCTTGTGCATGGCGTCGATGAAAGCGCGGTCAGGGCCTTTTTCCCAGTGACCGCCCGCAGCGGTCTTGTTCCCGGCGGGGATGGAGTAGTAGCTCTCGAAGCCCCGGAAATGGTCGATGCGGACGACGTCGTAGATGGAAGTGGCGTGCTTGATGCGCTGCTTCCACCAGCGGAAGTCTTCGGCCTCGTGGCGGGGCCAGTCGTAGAGCGGGTTGCCCCAGAGCTGACCGTCGGCGGCAAAGGCGTCGGGCGGACATCCGGCAACGCTGGTCAGGTGGACGGCGCCGTCGGTCTGGAACAGCTCCGGGTGGGTCCAGAGGTCGCTGGAATCGGGGCTGACGTAGATGGGAATGTCGCCCACCAGCTGGATGCCGTGGCTGTTGGCGTAGGTTTTGAGGGCGTTCCACTGGGTGTAGAAGAAGAACTGCACGGCCTTGTAGTAGTCCACCTCATCGGCCAGCCGCTCCTTGGCGGCGGCGAGGGCCGCAGGCTCCCGGGTGCGCAGATTGTCGGGCCAGTCGGAGAGACCGGCCTGCTCCTGCTCGGCCTTAACGGCCATGAAGAGGGCATAGTCCTCGAGCCAGCCGCTCTGGGCCTCACAGAAAGCCTCATAGGCCGGGGTGGGGGAAGTCAGCAGGCGGTCAGCCGCTTTATGGAGCACCACGGGCCGCTGCTGGTAGAGCGCACCGTAATCGACGGGACCCACCGGCTGGGGCGCGGGCAGCTCAGCCTCGGTGAGGAGGCCGTCCGCTGCCAGCAGACGAAAATCGATAAAGTAAGGGTTGCCGGCAAAGGCAGAAAAGCTCTGGTAGGGACTGTCCCCGTAGCCCGTAGGGCCGATGGGGAGGATCTGCCAGTAGGTCTGCTTTGCAGCCGCAAGGAAATCGACGAAGGCAAAGGCTTCATTTCCCAGCGTGCCGATGCCGTAAGGACCCGGCAGGCTGAAGACGGGCATCAGAATGCCGCTTGCACGCATGGCTGGAACCTCCTTGTTTTAACCCTTGACAGCGCCTGCCACGACACCCTCGATGATGTACTTCTGGCAGGTCATGTAAAGGATGATGATGGGGATGATGGCGATGATGATGCAGGCCATCATGGGGGCCAGCTCGACGCGGCCATAGCCGCCGCGGAAATACTGAATGGCCATGGGAATGGTGCGGTACTTCTTGATGTCCAGCACCAGCGTGGGCAGCAGGTAGTCGTTCCAGACCCACATCGTTTCAAGGATGGCGGTGGAGATCATGGTGGGCTTGAGGATGGGGAAGACGACCTTGAAGAAGATCTGGATGGGGCTGCAGCCGTCGATCATGGCAGCCTCTTCGATCTCGATGGGGACGCTCTTCATGAAGCCGGTGAACATGAACACGGCCAGACCGGCACCGAAGCCCAGATAGATGATGCAGATGTTCCAGGGGGTGTTCAGATTGAGGGTGTCGGCGGTCTTGGACAGGGTGAACATGACCATCTGGAAGGGGACGACCATGGAGAAGACGATGAGCAGATTCATGAACTTGCTCAGCTTGTTGTTCACGCGGGTAAGGTACCAGCCGGTCATGGAGCAGCACAGCAGGATGAGGGCCACGCTGGACACGGTGATGACGAGGCTGTAGCCAAGGCTGGACAGAAAGCCCATCTTGGTGACGCCGTAGATGTAGTTGCTAAGGCCCGCGAAGGTCTCAGCCGTAGGCAGCTTGAAGACGGTGGAAGTGGTGAAGGTGCCTTCTATTTTCAGGCTGTTCAGCAAGATCAGGACGATGGGGTAGATCCAGAGCAGGCACAGCAGGCTCATGATGACAGTGAGGATGTTGTCCCACATTTTTTTATCTTTCGGCATTACTGCTGCACCTCCTTGGAGCGGGTAAACTTGAGCTGGATGAGCGAGATGATCACGACGATGAGGAAGAACACTGCGGCCTTTGCCTGACCGATGCCCTTCCACTGAGCACCAGAGCGGCCATAGAAGGTGTTGTAGATATTCAGGGCCAGCATCTCACTGGCGTTGGCAGGCTCACCGGCGGTCAGGGCCACGTTCTGGTCGAACAGCTTGAAGCTGTTGGTCAGAGTGAGGAAGGTGCAGATGGTGACGCTGGGCATGACCATCGGGATCTTGATCTTGAACAGGATCTCACGGTCGTTTGCGCCGTCGATCTTCGCAGCCTCGATGAGGTCGCCGGGGACGCTCTGCAGGCCCGCGACGTAGATGATCATCATGTAGCCGATCTGCTGCCAGCACATCAGGATGACCAGACCGACGAAACCGGCCTTGGCGTCCAGCGCCAGCAGAGGCCTCTGCAGGTTGGCCAGCACACCGTTGAGCAGGATCTGCCAGATGTAGCCCAGCAGGATGCCGCCGATGAGGTTCGGCATGAAGTAGACGGTGCGGAAGAGGTTGGTGCCGCGGATGCCGCGGGTGAGCACCAGCGCGATGGCGAAGGCGCAGACATTGATGAGAACGGTGGACACCACGGTGAACGCCGCCGTAAAGCTGAAAGCGTGGAGGAAGGTCTCGTCCGAAAAGACGTTGATGTAGTTCTGCAGGCCCACGAAGGTGGTCTTGCTCACGGTGGTGAAACGCTGGAAGGAAAGATAGATGCCCCAGATGAAGGGCCAGATGAAGCCGATGATGAACGCCAGCAGAGTGGGCAGTACGAACACCGGCCAATATTTACTGATGGCCTTTTGCATGATATACCTCCTGAAAAAGAAGGGGAGGCGGGCGAACACATCGCCCGCCTCCCCGTTATCCAGCTACTGCGGAAGAAGGAGAACGTTTAGCCGTTGGCCAGCTTGTACTCCTTGGCCCAGCCGTCCACAAAGGCGGTGACCACATCGTCCCAGCTGCCAGTGCCTGCTGCATAAGCAGTCAGTGCAGAGCCGACGCCGTTCTTCCACTCCTCGGAAGGCATGGTGGAGAAGCACCAGTCAACGCTGGTCTTGCCCTCAGCAACGTAATCGTTGGCGATGCCGATGAGGGGGTTGGTGGAGTCCTTAGCCTTCTTGAAGGGGATGACGAAGCCCATCTTGTCAGCCATCGCGCTGGTGCCGGCCTCAGAGGTGACACACCAGTACAGGAAGTCCAGAGTAGCCTGAATGTCCTCATCGGAGGAGGTGTTGTTGACGCACCAGAAGTTCTCGGAGCCGGTGCACAGGCCCTGGTTCTCCTCGCCCTCAGCGCCGATGTAGATGGGCAGCATACCCAGGTTGTCGTCGCCCAGATCCTTCACGTCATTGTAAGCCCAGGTGCCGTTCTGGTAGAAGACGGCCTTCTTGCCCACGAACTCAGCCACGGCGTCGTTGCCGGTCTTGGAAGCCAGCAGCTTGGGGTCGCAGGTAGAGTCGGTGATGTACAGGTCCCAGATCTTCTTGTAGTTGTCGAGGTAGGTGCCCTTGATGGCGTCGGTGGAGCCGATGCCGTCAGCCTTGTACTCGTAGTAGATGGGCAGGTTTGCCAGATGGGTCTTGAAGCGCCAGTCGGAAGAACCGTCCATGCCGGCGGAGGTGAAAGCACCATCAACGCCCAGCTCAGCCTTGCGGGCCTGAATGTCGTCGGCGACCTTCTTCAGGTCATCGAAGCCCTTGATGTCGTCCTGGGTGTAGCCGGCGGCGGTCAGCAGCTCCTTGTTGTAGATGATGCCGTAGGTCTCGATGACGTAAGCGATGCTGGTAACGGCGTCGCCGTCCTTCAGTGCAAAGGAGTCGCTTGTCAGCTCACCGTACAGCTTGCTGTCGGACAGGTCCAGGCAGTAGTCCTTCCAGTTTGCCAGACCCACAGGGCCGTTGACCTGGAACAGGGTAGGAGCTTCGCTCTTCTCCATCTCGCTCATCAGGGTGGTCTCGTACTGGCCGGAAGCAGCGGTGACAACGGTCACAGGCACGCCGGTCTCCTTGGTGTACTCAGCGGCCAGATCCTGCCAATCCTGATCCTGCTCGGGCTTGAAGTTCAGGTAGTAGACCTTGCCGGCAGCTGCGGGAGCGGCAGAAGCTGCGGTAGAACTGGCGGTGGAAGCAGCGGTGCTGCTGGAGGAACCACCGCAGGCAGCCAGACCGAGGGCGGCAGCAGAAGCGCCAGCGACTTTCAGGAAATTACGACGAGAGATCATTTTTTTCATAATTGTTCTCCTTCTTCATCATGTGATATACACATTCCGCCTGGCAGCGGAAATGAGACGAAATAAATCAGACAGCCCTTACGCTCTCACCGACCTGCAGCTCAGGCTGGAGGGTGATCTTCTGGGCCGGGGCGCCATGCTCGATCTGCCGCACCAGCAGCTCGATGCTCTGGAGCGCGATCTGCTCGCCGGGCTGAACGATGGTGGTCATCACCGGCACGCAGTAGCGGGACATCGAGATGCCGTCGAAGCCGATGACCGATACATCCTCCGGCACCCGGAACCCGGCGCTCACCAGCGCCCGGATGGCACCGAAAGCGATGACATCGCTCATGGCGAACAGAGCGGTGAACTCGGCCCGGCGGGCCAGCAGGCTGTTCATGGCGTGGTAGGCAGACTCGAAATCGTAGTTGGACAGGCCGTAGAGCCGGTCGTCAAAGGTGAGCCCGGCATCCTCCATGGCATCCTGTGCGCCGAGGCGGCGCATCCGACTGGGGTAGCTGGTGGTCGGACCGCCGAGAACTGCTATCTTCCGGTGGCCCTGCGCGATGAGGTGGGAGACGGCGGTGCGGGCCGCAGCCCGGTCATCCACGCCTACCATCGAGAGGTTCGGGAAATCCAGCTCGTCGGAGACCAGCGTCGTCAGCACCGAGGGGACGGTGATGTTCGCAAAGCCCTGCTGGAAGTTGGCCACGCTGCCGCCGAGAAATATCATGCCTTTGGGCTTTATCTCCCGCAGGATCTTTTGGGCGGCGTCTATCTCGTTGGCATTCTCGTCCAGGTAGGAGACGATGCCGCTGTACCCGTAGAGGGTCGCGGCCCGCTGCAGCTGAACGAGGAAGTCCGAGAAGAAGAGGTTCCGGGTACCCTTGACCACAAAGACGAGGCTGCGGGACTGCTGGATCTTCAGCTGCCGGGCGTTGGTGTTTGGCACGAAGCCCGACTCCCGCATCATCTGAAGCACCTTTTCTTTCGTTTCGGGACGCACATCCGGCCGGTCATTGATGACGCGGGAGATGGTGCTGACGGAACAGCCGCTCAGACGGGCAATATCTTTGATGGTCATGTTCGGCATTCCGGGAAGCACCTCTCTTTCGGTCGAAGTTCTGGTTTTTACTGAAATCGTGCGGGAACGATGTCGGGAACGGTTTCAGTGACTATAGTATGGCATAATTTGTGGAATAAATCAATAACCCTGAAACACTTTTGGCAGAATTGCATAACAAATCGACCCTCCTTTGTGCAGGTTGATTTGCTCACAGAGCAAAAAACAAATTGATTTCCGGAAATTCCCGGTACACGTCAAAAACTCCCGGGATGACCGTACTCTTTTGTAACTTTTAGAGCAAAAAAGGGCGTTCTCATGCAGGATGGATACAAGCTGAACCGACGGGCCGGAGCAAAAATAAGCCGAAAAAATCCCGGTATCCCTGCCGCCGGAGCGGAAAGGATACCGGGAATGAGATTTTTGGGGTTTACTCGGCGCGCAGGGCTTTGACGGGGTTGCACTTGGCTGCGCCGCGGGCCGGGATGATGCCGGCCAGAATGGTGAGCAGGGTAGCCAGTGCCACGAGGAAGAGGGCTGCGTCTACGGGCAGGGAAGCAACGAGGGTCGAAGTGCCGGAGACTTTCTGGATGATGATGTTTCCGGGGATGAGCAATATCTCGCTGAGGACGATGCCCATGATGCCCGAGCAGAGACCGATGATGAAGGTCTCTGCGTTGAACACCTCGGAGACGTTCCGCTTGGAAGCGCCGATGGCGCGCAGGATGCCGATCTCCTTCCGGCGCTCGAGGACGCTGATATAGGTGATGACGCCGATCATGATGGAGGAGACTGCCAGCGAGATGGAGACGAAGGCCACCATCATGCTGCTTATCATGTTCACGATCTCGGTCACGCTGGTCATCAGGGTACCCACGAGGTCGGTGTACTGCACCATTTTTTCGTCTTCACCCTTTGCAGACATCCCGGCGTTGTAGGCATCCAGCTTTTCCAGGATGGTGGCCTTGCTGGCGAAGTCCTTCGGATAGATCTTGATCTGGCTGGGGGCGGCCTCGTCCGCGTAGCCGAAGGCCGTCAGGTTGGCCTCATAGGTGGCGGAAGAGGAGCGGAGGGTGGAGCGCATCAGCTCAGTCAGCTCGGAGGTGGTCATGTTGAGATGGATGGCCTTCTGGAAAGCCGACGCGTCGATCTTGATGGCGCTCTCCATCTGGCTGCTCAGCTTGCCGATGTTCTGCTGGATGGCCGTCTTGAGCTGGGACTGTATCTGGTCCTGGAAGGTGACGATGCCCTTCTGGATGGCAGCGTCCAGCTGACTTTTCAGCACCTCTGTGATTTGGTCGGAGTAGGTCTCCATCACGGTCTGGATGGTGGTCTGCAGAGCGCTCGAGAGCTGGCCCTGCAGCTTGTCCGGGTCAACGAGGTCTTTCATGGACTCGGCCATCAGCTTCTGGAACTGCTCTGACTTGAGGTAGGCAGAAAAGCTCCACTTCTTGAAGTTGAGGATGCCGTTGCCGATGATATATTTCTTATAGTCCTTGAACACCTTCTGCACGAGGTCCTGCAGAGCCTCCGGCGAGACGGAGAGGTCCAGCTCTGCAAAGGCATCGCTGAGGTCGATGTCGGGCAGCTCGTCGATATCGAGGGAAAAATCCGAGAAGTCGATGAGGCTGCTCGAATCGAAACTGCCGCTGCTGAGGTCGAAGGCGCCGTTCAAATCGAAGTCGAGGGCGTTGGCATCAAAAGAGAAGGCATTCTTGAGGGCGTTGGTGTCGATGGAGAAGAGGCTGGTCAAATCGAAGTCGCGGAGGCTCTCGGCCTTGCCGAAGCTCTCGCCGGTGAGGACGTTGGTGGCGGGGTCGGCCATCTGCTGCTTCACGATGTCGCTGTCGGCAGCGTCCTCCATGACCTTCTCGGTCAGGGAGGCGGGGTAGGCGATGCCGGAGGTGAGCATGGAAGCGGAGGCGGTGTAGTCCGGCTGGACGATGCCCACGATGGTGATGTCCTCGCCGTTCTCCACCAGCTGCTGCATATAGTCCTTGTCGTCGGCCTTGCTCTTCCAGATGCCGTAGGTGTCGTCGTAGACGTAGGTGTCGGCGCTGTTCACCAGCTTGAACTTCAGGCCCATCAGCTCGTCGTAGCTGTAGGCGCGGAAATCGCTGGGGACATCGACGTTCTGGTTCTGGGCGAACTGCTGTATCATCTTGTCCAGCTCGGCGGAGTCCCGCAGACCCATGGAGTAGAGGGCGTAGTCGGTCACGGTGCCGTATTTGCTCAGCACGACGACACATTCGGTGGGCTTTTCGGGCCAGCGGCCAGCCTTGACTTCGTACTGGGACTTATAAAGGTCGCTGTTGGCGGGCAGCTGATAGAAAACGCTGGTGTTGCTGCCCACGCTGTTCATCAGGCTGCTAGTGACGGAGGTGGAGCCGGAACCCGAGCTTCCCAGACCCAGCATCGAGAGGGTGGAGTCCGGGTTGACCTGATGCACACTGCCGTCGGCGTCCTGCCGGTAGATCTGGGGCGAGACGCTGTAGGAATACTCGATGGAGGTGGCGTCATCCGCAATGGTGGACTCGCTGCTGTCGAGATATTTCTTTAAGGAAGTGAGGTCGTTGGACGTCAGGCCCGACACCATCTTGGTGATGAGCTGGCGGACCGAGACCATTCCCTCCACGCCGCCGGAGGTGTCCTTTTTGCCGTCCTCGTCGGTGGGCAGGCCGGTGGCTGTGGTGCCGCCGCTGCTGCCCGAGGACAAAAAGCTCGTGATGTCCACGCCGCTGCTCAGGATCTGCAGCGGGTATTCGCTCAGGGTGGAGCGCTCCATGTCGGCAATGTAGGCATTGACGCCGGTGGACAGCGAGATGATAAGGGCGATGCCAATGATGCCGATGCTGCCCGCGAAGGCCGTGAGCAGGGTGCGGGCCTTTTTGGTGCGCAGGTTGTTGAAGCTCAGGGCCAGCGAGGTGAGCCACGACATGGACGAACGGCCCATGTTCTTGTGGATGGGAGGGGCAAGCTTTGTGTCGTCCGGCTCGAAGGGGCGGGTATCGTCGGTGATGGCGCCGTCCCGCAGGCGGACGATGCGGTTGGCATACTGCTCCGCCAGTTCGGGGTTGTGAGTGACCATGACCACGAGGCGGTCTTTTGCCACATCCTTCAGCAGCTCCATGACCTGGATGCTCGTCTCGCTGTCCAGTGCGCCGGTGGGCTCGTCAGCCAGCAGGATGTCGGGGTTGTTGACGAGGGCGCGGGCGATGGCCACGCGCTGCATCTGGCCGCCCGACATCTCGGTGGGGCGCTTGTGGAGCTGGTCCCCGAGGCCCACCTGCCGCAGCGCCTCGGCGGCACGGCGGCGGCGCTCAGCGCCCGACACGCCCGAGATGGTCAGGGCCAGTTCGACGTTGGCGAGGACGGTCTGGTGGGGGATGAGGTTATAGCTCTGGAACACGAAGCCGACGGTGTGGTTGCGGTAGGAGTCCCAGTCCCGGTCGGTGTAGCGGCGGGTGGAGATGCCGTTGATGATGAGCTCGCCGTTGTCGTAGCGGTCGAGGCCGCCGATGATGTTGAGCAGCGTGGTCTTGCCCGAGCCGCTGGGGCCGAGGACGGCGACGAATTCGCTGTCGCGCAGGTTGAGGCTGACCCCGTTGAGCGCTGCCTGTGTCAGATCGCCGGTGGTGTATTTCTTTTCGATATTGATAAGCTGAAGCATTGGCCTGCCTTTCCGGCAGCAGAACGGGGGAGTGTCTGCTGGCCTGTTCCGCCCGACATTTGTGGACGGAGAGGGAAACATAGTATCTGTTTGATTTTATCAGAAGAATATGAACAATTTATGTCGTAACAGGTGCCAAGTTCTGTGTTTTCTGCCGAAGGATGGAAAAGCGTTGCATCCTGCGCGGAAAAGCGTCCCAAACCAGGAGGATGCGGCAGATGTGTCTTGATTTTTGGAGCGGTTGATGGTATTCTTGAGACAATATCCATGTTAATATTTTCAGTGTTCCAAAATTCGACGAAAACTGACGCAAATTTGTCGTTGCAACTCCTTTCGACGCTCCATACAATTTTATACAGTATAGTATGAAGTAGTTTGTCCGGCATAAGTGGATGGGCCGGGCAGATGGGGTGAGGAGGATGCAGAATGAAACAGAATGTCCCATTGGTGAGGAGTTTTTCGGCGCTGGAACCGTATCAGGAGGCATATACCCTTGCCTGTTCTCTGGAGACGGAGGGACAGGGCTGCTGGCTGACCGTGAGCCGGACAAAAGCTCCGGACGACCCGGCAGACACGGCCCGTACATGGGTCCCGGCCCCGGAAGAGGAATGCGGACGGCTGCTGCAGTTTTTGTATGAGAACTCGGTCCAGCCGGAGCTGTGGCAGGATGCTATTTCCTGCTGGTATCCGCAGGCGGAGCAGGCAGAAGACCTGCGGGAAGGGGGCGCGTCGTGTGAGTTATGAGGAACAGGACGTCATATGGCGCGTAGCTCTGGCCAGCTATGACCCCAGAGAGATGCGGGTATGGACACGCTATCTTGAGGAGCGCAACCCGGCCATCCGCTGTACGGGCTACCGCAGCAGCCGGACGCTGCTGGAACGGCTCGAGCAGGGCGATGTGGACGTTCTGGTGCTGGGCGGCAGACTGGAGGACATGGACAGCATCCAGTTCCTGCCCAAGATACGCGGCCTTGCCCGCAAGCCTCTGGTGCTTCTGCGGGACGACGGACGCAATGAGAAATCGGCTGTGGAGAGCCTGAGTCAGGAGGACGCATGCTACCTCATCCGTCAGGCCACACTGGAAGATATGCTGCAGGAGCTGCGCGTTCCGGCCCACCGCCCGGCGGAGAGTCTGGAAAAGCGCTGCGAGCGCATCTACCGCAGCTGGGGTCTGAGCACCTACGATGCCAACAAGCGCTACCTGACCGGTGCGCTTCGGATGATGATGGGCTCTGACCACCGTCTGGCCATCCGCAAGGAGATATTAGGGCCTGTGGCGGAGGAATACAATCTCACCGTGGCGGCTGTGGACAGCGCCCTCCGGCGGCTACTGGAGACGTTGGACGAGACCGGTACCCAGACATGGCGGGATTTTCGAAAAGAGTATGGCTTAGAGCGCAGGAAGGTGACCATCGGCCGCCTGCTTTATGCGCTGGAAAGTAAACTGAGTCAGCAGTGAGGTGCTGACCACACGACGCGGAGGTAGAGCAGAATGCGCAGGCGAAACGATGGGGCAGGAGGCTCCCTTCGGGAGGAGTTTGGGGATGTGTGCTTCCATGCCCTTGGCATCATCGACCAGAACCGGGAATATCTGCAGATGCATCTGCTGGCGTCGGCCGACCTGCCCACCCGGCAGGCACTTTCGGACATCCAGATAGAGTCTGCCCGGCTGGACCGCACGGTACGCAATGCCATAACGCTTTATCAGCTGGAAAATGAAGAGCTGAGCGAGCTGCAGCCTCTGGAACTGTGCAGTCTGTTGGAAAAAGCGGGCCGTCTGGCCCCGGACATCCAGCGGTCACTGGAAATAGCGCTCACGACGGAGAGCGGGGGCATCGAGCACTGCACCGTCATGGGCGTTCCTGATGAGGCTGAACAGCTGCTGCTCCACCTCATCTCCAACGCGCTGCGGGCCTGCGATGCAGGCGGCAGGGTGTGGGTGAGCCTGAAACAGAAAAAGACCGGCGTCGTGCTCCGGGTGGAAGACAACGGCTGCGGCCTGATGGAGGAAGACCCCATCGAGAACAACCGCCGCTTCCTCAGCGGCGCAAAGCTGGGTCTCCGCATCTGTAAGCTCATCTGCCGCCGTGCAGGCTGGAAGCTGACGCTGACGGCCCGGCCGGGCGGCGGCACCCGGGCGCAGGTGGTGTTCCCGCTGGCCTCCTGCGAGGACATCCCGCCGGAAATGGAACTCCACTCCAGCGAGGAGAACGACATCCGCGCAGCGCGGTTCGCAAGCCGGGCGGCACAGGAGCTCCTTCTGCTGAGGAGATATTGAACGAGACAAAAAGGCATCTGCAATGCTGCCCGGGACGGTGCAGCGCAGATGCCTTTGCTTTATGTGCGGGACAGGGAAGAGAGCAGGAAAAATGACAGGCGGTAAAGAATCTTAGTAGAAACAGCCCGAAATCCACAGAAAAGTTTGCGAAATTAACAAAATGTTTAACTTTGCAAGATGATTTTACTGTTTTTAAGGTGTAAAATAATCCCGAATGATTGATTGTCAGCCGGATTTGGTTTATAATACCCGTGTATGCGAGTCTGAAATTTGATTCGTTAGCAAACAACTTCTGCCCGGGCCGGAGAGTCCTGTGTGCAGAGGGAGAGTGCATTGTCCTTCAGGAGGAAAAACAACTGTGAGAGTAGGTCTTGACATCGGCAGCACTACCATCAAATGCGTGGTGCTGGATGAAAACGATACCCTTTTATATTCGACGTATGAGCGCCACTACAGCCACATTCTGGAAAAGGCGCAGGAGCTGCTGCGCCGCATCGACGCAGAGCAGCTGCATGGCCGGAAAGCACTGCTCAGCATCTCCGGCTCCGCCGGCATGGGCCTGGCCGACAGCTGCGGCGTGCCTTTCGTGCAGGAGGTGTTCTCCACCCGCGTGGCGGTCAAAAAGTTCGTCCCTGCGACGGACTGCGTCATCGAGCTGGGCGGTGAGGATGCAAAGATCCTGTTCCTGACCAACGGCACCGAAGTCCGCATGAACGGCAGCTGCGCCGGCGGCACGGGCGCTTTCATCGACCAGATGGCGACGCTGCTCAAGATGAGTGCCGATGAGATGAACAAGGCGGCCGAACAGGCCACCCGTACATACACCATTGCATCCCGCTGCGGCGTTTTCGCCAAGAGCGACGTGCAGCCCCTCATCAATCAGGGCGCAAAGACCGAGGACATCGCGGCCAGCATCTACAAGGCCGTGGTCAACCAGACCATCGCCGGTCTGGCACAGGGACGCCCCATTCAGGGCAATATCCTCTATCTGGGCGGTCCGCTGACCTTCAGCACCGTGCTGCGCAAGAGCTTCGACGAAGCACTGGGCGTCACCGGTACCTGCCCCGAGAACAGCCTGCTCTACGTCGCGCTGGGCGCTGCCCTCTACGCCGACAAGGAGTTCGTCCTCTCGGACGTGGCCGCTGCGCTGGATGAGTACGCCGCCACGGCGACCTACGCCAGCGAGCCGCCCCTCTTCGCCAGCAAGGAAGAGTACGAGGCATTCCATGCCCGCCATGTGTCCCACAGCGTGCCGCGGGTGGCGTTCAGCGCCCAGTGCGGCCCGGTGCATATCGGCATCGACTCCGGCTCCACCACCGTCAAGCTGGTGGTCGTGGACGAGCAGAGCCAGATCCTCTATACCAACTATCAGCCGAACCTCGGCAACCCGCTGCCCCTTATCCGGCAGCAGCTGCTGAAAATCTATAAAGAGCACCCCGGCCTCAAGGTGGCCAGCGTGACCACCACCGGCTACGGCGAAGAGCTGGTCAAGAACGCCTTCCGCTGCGACTTCGGGCTCGTGGAGACCGTGGCCCACTTCACGGCAGCAAAATACTTCATGCCGGACGTGGACTTCATCATCGACATCGGCGGTCAGGATATGAAGTGCTTCAAGATCGAAGATGGTGCCATCAGCAACATCTTCCTGAACGAAGCCTGCTCTTCCGGCTGCGGCAGCTTTTTGCAGACCTTCGCGCAGGCACTGGGCTACGACGTCAAGGAGTTCGCGGCCCTCGGCCTCTTCGCCGACCGCCCCGTGGATCTGGGCAGCCGCTGCACCGTCTTTATGAACAGCTCGGTCAAGCAGGCCCAGAAGGACGGCGCGTCCATCGAGAATATCTCGGCGGGCCTGTCCATCAGCGTCGTCAAGAACGCACTGTACAAGGTCATCCGTGCGTCCAGCCCCGAAGAGCTGGGCCGGAAGATCGTCGTGCAGGGCGGTACGTTCTACAATGAGGCCGTCCTCCGCGCCTTCGAGAAGGAGATGGGCGTCGAGGTCATCCGCCCCGACATCGCCGGTCTGATGGGCGCTTACGGTGCGGCCCTCTTCGGTCTGCGCCAGTGCCGCAAGAACGGCCAGACCACCTCCGCCATGATGAGCGAGGAAGAGCTGGAGAACTTCGACCAGAAAGTCGTCAGCGTCAAGTGCGGCGGCTGCGGCAACCACTGCCAGCTCACCGTCAACACCTTCGCCGATGGCCGCAAGTTCATTTCCGGCAACCGCTGCGACAAGCCCGTCACCGGCAAGAGCGAGAACAACAGCCTCAACCTCTACGCTTACAAGCAGCAGCTTCTGGCCAGCTATAAGCCCGTGGCCGGAAAGCGCGGCTCCATCGGCATCCCGCTCTGCCTGAATATGTACGAGCTGCTGCCGTTCTGGCACGCCTTCTGGACAAAGCTCGGCTTTGCCGTCCACACCAGCCCGGTGTCCAGCCGCGGCCTCTATCTGGCTGGTCAGGCTACCATCCCCAGCGACACCGCCTGCTTCCCGGCCAAGCTCAGCCATGGCCACATCAAGGCCCTGACCCAGATGCATCTGGACGCCATCTTCTACCCCTGCCTGACCTACAACATCGACGAGGGTTTGGGCGACAACCACTACAACTGCCCCGTCGTGGCCTACTATCCCGAAGTCCTCGCCGGCAACTGCCCCGAGCTGAAAGGCCAGAAGTTTATCTACGACTACGTCGGCATCCACCGTCCGAAGGATTTCGTCCACAAGATGGCGAAGGACGTGCTGCCCAAGTATTTCGGCGGCATCTCCGAGAAGGAAGTGCAGGAGGCTGCCAACGCTGCCTACGCTGAGTATGAAGCCCACATGGCACAGATCCGGGTCAAGGGCAGCGAGATCATTGATGAGGCCCGCCGTCAGGGCAGGCGCATCATCGTGCTGGCCGGACGCCCCTACCATGTGGACCCGGAGATCAACCACGGCATCGACCACCTCATCACCCGCCACGGCGCGGCGGTGGTCACCGAGGACAGCATCTCCAACCGCGTGGAAAAGTTCCCCACCAGCGTGCTGAACCAGTGGACTTACCACAGCCGCCTGTATGCCGCCGCCAAGTACTGCACCACCCAGAACGATATGGACCTGGTGCAGCTGGTGTCCTTCGGCTGCGGCGTGGATGCCATCACCACTGATGAGACCCGCGAGATCCTGCAGGAGGGCGGCAAGCTCTACACCCAGCTGAAAATTGACGAAATTACAAACCTGGGTGCTGTCAATATCCGCCTGCGCAGCCTGTTCGCCGCACTGGATGAGCGAGACGAAGATAAGAAGTAACATAGGAGGAACCTATGGAATACAATTACCCCAAATTCACCCCGGAGATGAAGAAAACTCACACCATCCTCATCCCCAACATGGCCATCACCCAGTTCCGCCTGCTGGAATACGCCCTGCGTTACGACGGCTACAAGTGCGAGATCCTTGGCAACTGCGGCAGCGCTGTGGCGCAGCTGGGCCTGAAATATGTCCACAACGACACCTGCTATCCGGCACTGCTGGTCATTGGCCAGTTCCTCGACGCGCTGAACAGCGGCAAGTACGACCTCGAGCACACGGCCCTGCTCATCACCCAGACGGGCGGTGGCTGCCGTGCCTCCAACTACATCCATCTGCTCCGCAAGGCGCTGGTCAAGGCAGGCTATCCGAATATCCCGGTGGCCAGCCTGAACTTCTCGGGCCTCGAGAAGGACAGCGGCTTCCAGATGACTCTGCCTCTGGCCCGCCGGGCCATCGCCAGCGTGTTCTACGGCGATATGCTCTGCGCCCTGCGCAATCAGGTCGCTCCGTATGAGAACGAGAAGGGCGCTGCCGATAAAATGGTAGACCTCTGGGTCGAGCGCCTGGGCCGTGTACTGCTGGCGGGCAAGGGTTTCACCTCCCGTGAGATGAAGCACACCTTCCCCCTCATCGCAAAGGACTTTAAGTCCATTCCCGTCACCCGTGTGCCGAAGGTCAAAGTCGGCGTCGTGGGCGAGATCTACGTCAAGTACAGCCCGCTGGGCAACAACGACCTGCAGAAGTTCCTCGAGAGCCAGGACTGCGAGGTCAACTTCCCGGGTCTGATGGGCTTCGTGCAGTACTGCATCTTCAACATGGGCGAGGACCATGTCCTCTACGGCGGCAAGCTGGCCATGAAGATGGGTACCGACCAGCTGCTCAACTGGCTGGACAGCGTGGAGCGCTCCATGCTCAAGGCCGAGGCCGACGCCGGTTTCTACGCCCCCGGCCCCTTCAAGGAGCTGGTGGAAAAGCCTGAGGGCATCATCTCGCTGGGTGCCAAGATGGGCGAGGGCTGGCTGCTGACGGCTGAGATGATCGAGCTGGTACAGGGCGGTTACGGCAACATCGTCTGCGCACAGCCTTTTGGCTGCCTGCCGAACCACATCGTGGGCAAGGGCATGGTAAACAAGATCCGCGCGATGTACCCCAGCGCCAACATCACCCCCATCGACTATGACCCCAGCGCCACCAGGGTCAATCAGGAGAACCGCATCAAACTGATGCTGGCCGTAGCAAAGGAGCGTCTGAACGCCCCTGCCGAGGCGAAGCCCCTGACCGCCGAAGAGATCGCGGGCGGTGCGCCCAGCCTCTCTCACGTCTGAGAAACTACAGAAGAAACAAAAAAGCCGCACGGTACAGTTTTTCGCTGTACTGTGCGGCTTTTCTTATGCGCCGGAGCGCTTATTTCTTGTGATACTTGCGGTCTTCCTGCTCATAGGCGGGCTCGCAGGTGAGGTACATCCCCAGACGCTTGATGGTGTCCGTATCCACGCTGGACAGGATGACCGTGGAGTGCATGTCGCAGCCCTTGAGCTTGGAGAGCTGCTGCAGAGCGACAGCAGCCGTCTCATTCTCGGCGGCAGAGCTGGACAGCGCGATCAGGATCTCATCGGTGTGCAGGCGGGGATTCCGGCTGCCGAGGTAGTTGGTCTTGAGGGTCTGGATGGGCTCGATGGCGCGGGCGGAGACCAGGTCGATCTCATGGTCGATGCCGGCCAGCTTCTTGAGGGCATTGAGCAGGGCAGAAGAGGCTGCGCCCAGCAGGGGACCATTCTTGCCGGTGACGACGGTGCCGTCCGGCAGCTCAATGGCGGCAGCGGGTGCGCCGCCGGTGCGCTCGGCCACGGCGTGAGCCTGCTTTTCCACGGCACGGTCGCCGACAGCCAGACCGGCCTGATTCAGCAGCAGCTCCAGCTTGAAGATCTCACTGTCCACGTTCTTGCCGATCTTGTGGTCGCAGAGGGCCTTGAAATAGCGGCGGATGATCTCGTTGCGGGAGGCCTCGCGGCAGGCTTCGTCGTCCACGATGCAGTTGCCGGCCATGTTCACACCCATGTCCGTGGGGGACTTGTAGGGGCTCTTGCCTGCGATGAGCTCGAACATCGCGTTGACCACCGGGAAGATCTCGATGTCGCGGTTGTAGTTGACGGTGGTGACGCCGTAGGCCTCCAGATGGAAGGGGTCGATCATGTTCACGTCGTTCAGGTCGGCGGTAGCGGCCTCGTAGGCGAGGTTGACCGGGTGCTTGAGGGGCAGGTTCCAGATGGGGAAGGTCTCAAACTTGGCATAACCGGCCTTGACGCCCCGCTTGTGCTCGTGGTAGAGCTGGGACAGGCAGGTGGCCATCTTGCCGCTGCCGGGGCCGGGGGCCGTGATGACGACGAGGGGACGCTGGGTCTCGATGTAGTCGTTCTTGCCGTAGCCCTCGTCGCTGACGATGCGGGCTACGTCGTTGGGGTAGCCGGGGATCTTATAGTGGCGGAAGGTGCGCACGCCCACGCTGTTCAGCTTGTGCTCAAAGGCTTCGACCTCGGGGGCGGCGGTGTACATGGTCACGCAGACGCTGCCCACGAACAGGCCCATGCCCTGGAAGGCGTCGATGAGGCGGAGAACGTCGAGGTCGTAGGTGATGCCGTAGTCGCCGCGCACCTTGCTGCTGATGATGTCCTGCGCGCTGATGACGATGACGATCTCGGCCTGCTCCTTGAGCTGCAGCAGCATCTGCAGCTTGGAGTCCGGCTCAAAGCCCGGCAGCACGCGGGAGGCGTGGTAGTCGTCGAACAGCTTGCCGCCAAACTCGAGGTAGAGCTTGTTGTCGAACTGTGCGATGCGCTCCCGGATGTGCTGGGACTGCATCTGAAGATATTTCGCGTTGTCAAAGCCTTTTTTCATGGAATGCTCCTCTTCCTGATTCTACAACTTCATCTCCGGCACGTCGGTGGTGCGGCGGGCCGGAGGGTCACACAAACACTCTATAGTATAGCATACGACAGGCTTCGGCGCAATTATTTTTTGAAGGCTTCCTCGTGCTCCAGGTGCTCAAATTCTTCCAGCTCCTCAATGTCCTCTTTCAGGAACATCAGGCAGAAGCTGATGAAGAGCAGCAGGCAGGAAAGCCAGATGGCCCGGCTGCCCATGGGGGCCAGTGCAAGGCTGCCGAGGCCGGCACCCAGCGCGAACAGGAAGATGATGGCGAAGTAGTGCATCGCCTTGCCGAAGGCTTTGGTGTTGCCGCCCACCAGCCATGCGCAGAGGGAATCCATGCCGCTGCGCAGATTGCCGATGCACATGGTGCTGGCGAAGGCATAGCCGTTCACCTTGCGGAAGGATTGTACCTGCATGGCGCAGGAGAAGGAGACGAGGGAGTTGGCCAGCAGATTCAGCTCCTGCGGCAAAAAGCCCACGACGAAGAGCATCAGGATCTCGAACAGCACCACCAGCTGACGCCAGTGGAGCCACTGCATCCGCTTGAGCTTGAGGCGGATGAACTCGGCCACAAAAATGCCCAGCGCAAAGGCGCAAAGGGGAATCAGGTAGCGCAGTGCCTCGCCCCACTTGCCCGCAAACAGCTTGACGGCCATCAGCACGATGTTGCCGGTCTGGGCGTTGGCGAAGACCTTGCCGCGGTATAAATAAGTATAAACATCCTGTAAGCCGCCTGAGACGGAGAGAAACAGAGCGGTAATAAAAGCTTCGGACATCTGTCCGTGAGGTTTGAGAGATGGCATAAAAGCTCCTCCTTGTATCCAGAAAATAATTCCATGCCATACTATAGCGCAAAACCGGCGTTTTGTCAAAAACTGTGCCATATTTTTTATAGATAATGACGATTCCGGGCGGGTATCGCAGGATGCGCTTTGTTTTGCAATGCGGCGCAGACTGTGGTAGAATATCGCTAACGCGATATTCTAGTTTTATGCGCAACGCCTCGCCGCTTGCTCCTGCGGAGCTGCGTGGCAACCGGCTTTGGATGCGCAATTATACCATTTCACTGCGTTCATGGTATAATACACAAAAAACAGCTTTTCAGGAGAAGGAGGGGCTTTCTGTATGCCCAATATCATCGAGATCACGGATTTCCACGCGCCGGAGCTGGACCCTTATGCCCGGCTGACCCAGAACCAGCTGCGCAATCGCCTCGAGCCGGAGAAAGGCATCTTCATCGCCGAGAGCCCCAAGGTCATCGACCGGGCGCTGGACGCAGGCTACAAGCCCGTGTCCCTGCTGATGGAGCGCAAGCAGATCACCGGCCCGGCAGCGGGCATCCTGAGCCGCTGCGGCGACGCGCCGGTGTACACGGCAGATCGGGAGATGCTGGCAGAGCTCACCGGCTTTGAGCTGACCCGGGGCGTCCTCTGTGCCTTCCACCGCCCGGCACCCCGCCCGGTGGAAGAACTCTGCAAAAACGCCCGCCGGGTGGCCGTGCTGGAGGGCATCGTGGACTCCACCAATGTGGGCGCCATCTTCCGCTCGGCGGCGGCACTGAACATGGACGCTGTCCTCATCAACCCTTCCTGCTGCGACCCACTCTGCCGCCGCGCCGTCCGCGTCAGCATGGGTACGGTGTTCCAGGTACCCTGGGGGCAGTTGGGCGAGACCCCGGCAGACTGGCCGGAGAAGGGGATGGACATCCTCCACTCCCTCGGCTTCAAGACCGCCGCGATGGCCCTCAGCGACCGCTCGGTGAGCATCGACGACGAGCAGCTTGCAAAAGAGCCGAAGCTTGCCATCGTGCTTGGCACCGAGGGCGACGGCCTCGCCGCCGGCACCATCGCTTCCTGCGACTACACGGTCAAGATCCCCATGTCCCACGGCGTGGATTCGCTGAATGTCGCTGCCGCCAGCGCCGTAGCCTTCTGGCAGCTGGGCAAACAATAAACGAAAAAGGAATGCCTCCCCGCCGGGGAGGCATTCCTCTTTATGCTCAGATACTTGCTAAGAATCGCTCAAAGCCTGCGCGGCCTGCCGTGTCCATCTTGTAGACGCCGGCGTCTACGAGGACTTCGGCAAAGACATGGCCGATCTCGTCCTGCACGATGGTGTGGACATTTTCGGCGTTCAGCTCCGGATGGCGGGCGAGGATGTCCATCGCCCACTCGGCGTGCTTCTGGATGTTCTCGCCGTACTCAGCGGCGGGGGTGTGGGCCACGAGGGCGGCTTCCACATCGGTCATCTCGGCTTTCAGGCGGCTGGGCAGAACGGCCAGACCCATGACCTCGATGAGGCCAATGTTCTCCTTTTTGATGTGGTGGAGCTTTGCGTGGGGGTGATAGACGCCCAGCGGATGCTCCGGCGTGGTGATGTTGTTGCGCAGCACCAAATCCAGCTGGAACTTGCCGTCCCGCATCCGGGCGATGGGGGTGATGGTGTTGTGGGGTTCGCCGTCGGTCTCGGCGTAGACAAAGCAGCTCTCGTCGGTGTAGCCCCGCCATGCGGTCAAAATCTTATCGGCCAGTTCCACAAGGCGCTCGTCGTCGGCACAGGTGAGGCGGATGCAGCTCATGGGCCAGTGGACGATGCCGGCGTCCACGTCCTCAAAGCCGGGGAAGACCCACTTCTTCTCGATGGGCGCTTTGGCCATGGCGAACTCGTAGTGGCCGCCCTGGAAGTGGTCGTGGCTCAGGATGCTGCCGCCCACGATGGGCAGGTCGGCGTTGCTGCCCACGAAGTAGTGGGGGAAGAGGGACACGAAGTCCAGCAGTTTGCGGAAGGTGGCACGCTCGATCTTCATGGGGGTGTGCTGGTTGTTAAAGACGATGCAGTGCTCATTGTAGTAGACATAGGGGCTGTACTGGAAATTCCACGCACTGTCGTTGATGGTCAGCGGGATGATGCGGTGATTTTCCCGGGCGGGATGGTTCAGCCGACCGGCATAGCCCTCGTTCTCCACGCAGAGCTGGCACTTGGGGTAGGCGCTCTGAGGAGCCAGCTTTGCGGCTGCGATGGCTTTGGGGTCTTTTTCGGGCTTCGACAGGTTGATGGTGATGTCGAGGTCGCCATAAGGAGTCCGGGTCACCCACTTGACGTCCCGCTTGATGCGGTAGCGGCGGATGTAATCGGTGTCCTGGCTGAACTTGTAGAACCAGTCGGTGGCGGCCTGGGGGCCGTCGGTCTCGTACCGCTCTTCGAAGTTGGCTCGGACGATGCTGGGGCGGGGCGTCAGCACACCCATGAGCCGGGTGTCGAAGAGGTCGCGGGCCGTGGGGCTGTCGTCGCAGACGCCCCGGGCTGCGGCGTCATCCACCAGCGTTTTCAGGATGCTTTCGAGGTCGGCGTAGCAGACGTCGCCCTCCGGCTCCGTGAAGCTGTCGAGCTGCATGGTCATGAGCAGCTGGTTGCGGATGTAGATCTCGTCGTCAGGCAGGATGAGGCCGGTGTCCAGACCGTAGTTGACGAGCTGCTGGATGGCAGTGGAGATCACAGGACAGCGCCTCCCTCCGGGCGGATGGACAGGACGTGGCAGCGGCCCTCGCCGAGGATGGCTTCCATACCGGCCTTGAACTCATCCAGCATCTCCACAGGCACGAAAGCCTGCACCGTGCCGGCGAAACCGCCGCCGTGGACGCGGACAGCGCCCTTATCGCCCAGCAGATGCTTGGCGGCAGCGATGGTCACGCCCACTTCCTGATGCTCCTTGTAGCCTGCGGGGATGACATTCTGCAGATACTCCCAACTGCTGCAGCCGGACTCGTTCACGAGGGAGAGGAAGGTGCCGAAGTCGCCATCGTGGAGTGCGGCCACCTGCTTTGCCACACGGTCATTGTCGGCGTAGACGTGGAAGGCGCGGAGGACGGCGCGGTCGCCGCACTGCCTGCGGCACTCGGGCAGCTTTGCAAGGAAGGTCTCGAACGGCACATCCCGCAGCACCTCGCCGCCGCAGACAGCGGCTACGGCGCGGCACTCAGCCGGGATGGCGGCGTACTCGTCGGTCAGATCGGCGTGGTCTGCGCCGGAGTCGAGGATGCAGAGGGCCAGACCAGCCTTGGAGAAGTCCACAGCCACCGGCTCCACCACGGGCTTTGCGGGGCTGGCGAAGTCGATGGTGATGATGTTGCCCACGCTGGAAGCCATCTGGTCCATCAGGCCGCAGGGCTTGCCGAAGTAGACGTTCTCAGCCCACTGGCCGATCTGCGCGATGGCGATGGGGGAGACCTTCTCGGTCATGAAGCAGTCGTTCAGGATGACGCCGATGAGCACTTCAAAGGCGGCAGAAGAAGAGACGCCGCTGCCCTTCGGCACGTTGGAAGAGATGTAAACGTCCAGACCGGCCAGCTTTGCGCCCCGCTGGGTGAAGGCGGCGCACTCGCCGCGCAGCAGAGAGGCGGTGGTGTTCTCCTCTTCCTTGCGGGCCTCGAGGTCATTCAAATCAATGACGCACAGATCATAGCCCTCGCTCTGGACGCGGAGCTGGTTCTTGTCGTTGGGGGCTGCAGCGGCGATCATATCGATGTTCACGCTGCCGGCCAGCACCCGGCCATGCTGGTGGTCGGTGTGGTTGCCGCCGATCTCGGTGCGGCCCGGTGCGCTGTAAAGGCCGGCCTCAGCGTGGGAGCCGAAGGTCTTTTCCAGCCCGTCCAGCACGGCGGCGTAACGGGCGGCTTCAGAGGCCGTCTCGGCGGGAGCACAGCAATACAGGGAGGCGAGGCGTGCGGCGTGGACGCCGTCGGACAGCTCCTGCTTCCATACGGGAATGGACTTCATCATGGAATCTTCCTCCTGACAGACAGATACTTTTTTGTTTCGTGTGGGCGATACAGCCCGCTTCTAATCCTATAGTAAAGGATTTGTCCGGAAAAAACCATGTGTTATTGTTGCATCTCAATGAAAAGTTGCAAAAAATCCCCGCCGGGGCTGTCCGGCGGGGATGCAAAATAAAAATCTCGGATAAATTACAACTGAGACAAAAGTTTTTTCAAAACCGGAAAAGCATTGTATAACTGCGCCAAAACTTCCCGTTGCCGCGTCCCGGCGGGGGAGCGAGCCACGATATGGAGAAACCTTACTGCGGCGGGCAGCGCAAAAGAAAAGGCCGCGATCCACTTTTCCAGTGGAGCGCGGCCTTCTTGTTAAGGGAAGAAAATTATGATGTCAGGCGGAAGGCGAGGGAGCAGCGCCCTCCGGCCCGGGAACACAGGGAAAAATTACTGCATCAGGCTGCAGACGGCCTCGGCGTAAGCGGCGGGGTCATCCACGGGCAGGCCCTCGATGAGCTGTGCCTGTGCGTAGAGCAGAGCGCTGTACTTCTTGAGCTTCTCGGTATCGCCAGCCTCCTGTGCGGCTTTCAGCACAGCGAAGACGGGGTGGTTGACGTTCAGTTCCAGCACCTTGTCGCTCTTGACGCCCTCACTGCCGGGCTGCTTGGACAGCACCTTCTCCATCTCGATGGACAGCGGGCCGTCGGCGGACAGGCAGACGGGGTGGTCCTTCAGGCGGGTGGAGACTTTGACCTCTTTGACCTTGCCGTCCAGAGCGTCCTTCATGGCGTCAAACAGAGCCTTGTTGGCGGTGGTAGCCTCTTCGGCGGCCTTCTTCTCGTCCTCGGTCTCAAGGCCCAGATCACCGCTGTTGACGTTCTTGAACTCGACGGTGCCGTCCTTGCCCTCGGCATCCTTGCGGGGATAGGTGCGCATGATCTGCAGGCAGAACTCATCCACATCCTCGGTCAGGAGCAGGACGTCGTAGCCCTTGTCCATGACCAGCTCAGCGGCAGGCAGCTTTGCCAGACGGTCGGTGGAGTCGCCGGCGGCGAAGTAGATGTACTTCTGCTCGGAGGGCATCTTGTCCACGTACTCCTGCAGAGTGACCATCTTCTGCTCCTTGGCAGACCAGAACAGCAGCAGGTCGCGCAGCAGCTCGGCGTGCATCCCGTAGTCGGAGTAAGCGCCGAACTTCAGCTGACGGCCAAACTCCTTCCAGAAGCTTTCGTACTTCTCACGGTCGTTGGCCAGCATGGCGTGGAGCTCGTTCTTGATCTTCTTTTCCAGAGCGTTGTGGATGAGCTTGAGCTGATTGTCCTTCTGCAGCATCTCACGGCTGATGTTCAGGCTCAGGTCCTGACTGTCCACGATGCCTTTGACAAAGCTGAAGTAGTCGGGCAGCAGGTCGGCGCACTTCTCCATGATGAGGACGCCGGATGCGTACAGAGCCAGACCCTTTTCGTAGTCCTTGGTGTAGAAGTCATAGGGGCGGTGGCTGGGCACGAAGAGCAGGGCGTTATAGTTTGCAGTACCCTCGGTGCGGCTCACGATGACGCGGGCGGGGTCGGCGTAGTCGCTGAACTTATCCTTGTAGAAGTTTGCATACTCCTCGTCGGTGACTTCGCTCTTCTGCTTCTTCCAGATAGGCACCATGCTGTTCAGAGTTTCCAGCTCGGTGTAGGTCTCCCACTCGGGCTTGTAGTCGTCGGGCTTGGGGTCGGGTTCGGGCTTCTGACGGCTCTTCTCCCGTTCCATCTGGATGGGGTAGCGCACATAGTCGCTGTACTTCTTGACGATGGCCACGATGCCGTACTCGTCGAGGAAGTTGTCGTAGTTGTCGGTCTCCGTGTCGGGCTTGATGTGGAGGATGATGTCGGTACCGGCAGTCTCCTTCTCAGCAGGCTCAAGCTCATAGCCGTCAGCACCGCTGGACTCCCACTGCCAGGCCTCGTCGGAGCCGTAAGCCTTGGAGATGACCGTCACTTTGTCGGCCACCATGAAGGCAGAGTAGAAGCCGACACCGAACTGACCGATGATGTCGATGTTCTCATCCTTGTTGTCCTTCTTGAAGTCGAGGGAGCCGGAGTGGGCGATGGTGCCGAGGTTCTGCTCCAGCTCTTCTCTGGTCATGCCGATGCCGTTATCGGAGATGGTCAGGGTGCGGCTGTCCTTGTCGTGGGTGAGCAGGATGCGGAAATCGCCTTTGTTCATGCCGACGGAAGTGTCGGTCAGGCTCTTATAATACAGCTTGTCGATGGCGTCCGAAGCGTTGGAGATCAGCTCGCGCAGGAAAATTTCCTTGTTGGTGTAGATGGAGTTGATCATCATGTCCATCAGCTTTTTGCTCTCGGCCTGAAATTCTTTTTTCGCCATAATACAAAACCTCTTTTTATCAGATTTTAGCGTCCCGGCGGAAGGAACTGCCCGGGCGCGTGTCGCATCAGGATCTGCCTGTGGAGAGTGCCGGCACACGGAGCAGAAAACTACTCACGTAAGTTTAGCACTCATAACTTCCGAGTGCTAATATACACCGCTGAGAGACAAAAATCAAGGGGTTTCATAAAAAGTTCAAAAAACTTTCCATTCGGGGCCAAAGCCGCCTTTACTTTCCCGCGCCAAAGCCGTATAATGGGCCGGAATGACAGACTTGTTTATAAGGAGGATGAAGGATGCAGCAGATAGAGCTGGAACTTGCAGGCGGCGGTGTGCTGACGGTTTCCCTGCGGGCGTCGCTGGATGCCATGCCCGCCGTGAAGGAGCGGCCTTTGGTGCTGGTGGTGCCGGGCGGCGGCTACGACCATGTCAGCCCCCGGGAGGGCGACCCGGTGGCCCTGCAGTTTGCGGCGGCGGGTTATCACACCGCCGTGCTGACCTACAGCGTGGGGGAGGGGGCGCAGAACTACCAGCCTCTCCGACAGCTGAACGAAGCACTGGCTCTGCTGCGGCAGAATGCGGGAGAGTGGCACATCCTGCCGGATAAGATCGCCGTCTGCGGCTTCTCAGCGGGCGGACATCTGGCTCTGTCCGCCGCGGTGCTGGACATTCCGGGCGAGACGGCTCAGCAGAGGCCCAATGCAGTGATCCTGGGCTACCCGGTCGTCACGGCAGGGGAGTTTGCCCACCGGGGCAGCTTCGTCCAGCTGGCGGGCAGCGAGGATGCTGCCGCACAGCAGGCGTTCACCTTGGAGGATAAGGTGACCTCCGACACACCGCCGGTCTTCGTCTGGCATACCATGGAGGATAAGACCGTTCCGGTGGAGAACACGCTTCTCCTGCTGGCCGCCCTGCGGAGGGCGGGCGTGCCGTGCGAGGCACATCTGTTCGAGAAGGGCGCTCACGGCACCAGCATCAGTACCGCCGAAGTGGATGCCGCCGACCCTCACCGCGCCCATTGGGTGGCTCTCTGCCTCGAGTGGCTGGGGGAGACGTTTGGGTTCAAATTGAGTTGAATTTGGACATTCCTACAAAAAATTCATAAATTTATGGTTGACCTGTCCAAGATTTGAGCGTATACTGGTCAGCGGAAACAAACGAGGAAGAAGGAAACATACATGGAAAAGAAGATCTCGGTCAAAGACCTGCTGATGCAGGCATTCCTGACGGGCTGGGAGCTCTCCGACAGGAGCATCGCTCAGGACGAATATCTGCAGAGCGCCATTCAGGTCATCGAAGTGCTGCAGGTGGAGCCGGAAAACGTCTACGCAGAAGAGGGCCTCGGCCTGACCGACGGCGACGAGGTAGACCATCTGGACGACCTGCTCCGGGCCGACGGCCAGTGGCTGTATTACGGCGTGGAGGCGGAGAATTTCTTCCTCATCCAGTGGTACCCGGACGAAGCATCCGCCAAGGCAAAACTGGCACAGCTCGAGGAGCTGGGCGACGGCAAGCAGTACCTCGTGGACCTGAGCCTCAAGCGCACGAACCCCACCGAGGCCGAGAATTTCGGCAATTCCAACCCGGTGCAGCTGAGGTCTTGATTGGTTCAACCTCTCCGTCATTGCTTCGCAATGCCACCTCCCCTATCGAGGGGAGGCTTTGGCATAGCGCAAAGTTTCGCCTCTTCGCCAGAGGCTCCCCTCGGTAGGGGAGCTGTCGAGCGATAGCGAGACTGAGAGGTTTATTTGTTTATGAAAGGGAACTTTTCAATGCAGCTTTCTGATACGGAGCGTCAGTGCCTCACCACCATTCTGGCCCAATATGACCAGCACCCCGAAGTGCAGCGGATGCGGGAATTTATCCAGCACGGCGATGTGACCACCTACCAGCACTGCAAGAATGTGGTGCTGGTGAGCTTCTGGCTCAACCGCCGCTTCCATCTGGGCGCGGATGAGACGTCGCTGGCTGTGGGGGCCTTTCTCCATGACTTCTATCTCTACGACTGGCACAAGCGCAGCTCTTTCCGGGGTCTGCGCCGCCTGTTCGAGATGCACGGCTTTGCCCATCCCGGCTCTGCCTGCGTCAATGCCGAGCGGTGCTTTGCCATCACCAGAAAAGAGCAGAACATCATCTCGAGCCATATGTGGCCCCTGACCTTCCGTCATGTCCCCACCTGCCGGGAGGCGGTCATCGTCTGCCTGGCCGACAAATACTGCGCCGTGCTGGAAAGCATGTTCCAGCGCACCCGGGTGGCCGATACCGATGCCGGGGAGAACGAGTGGTAAAGGCCTTGCCTGATACGAAAATGAGCTGCTGTACGTTACGTGCAGCAGCTCATTTTTTATAATTTCTTGTACCCCGCAGGCTCGTCGGCTTTGGCGCGGCGCTCCATCAGGTAGGTGTCCAGCCAGCGGCCATGACAGTCCCGGGCGATGCGCTCCCGCCGCCCCACCACCCGGAAGCCGCACTTCGTGTGGAGGCCGAGGCTGGCGGTGTTGTCCTGCAGAACGGTGGAGTGTAAGGTCCAGTAGCCCTCTTTTTCCGACTCTTCGCAGAGGACCGTCAACAGGCGGGAGCCGAGGCCCCGGCCCCGGAACTTCTCGCCGACGTAGATGCTCACCTCGGCCACGCCCCGGTAGCACCAGCGGGGGTCTACCCGCCGCAGTGCGGCCCAACCGGCCAGCTCGCCGCCGTCCAGAATGACGAGGCGGCATTCTTTGATGTGAAAGGCGTCCCACGCCGTGTAGGGCGGGCAGGTGGTCTGGAAGGTGGCGTGCTCCGTGGCGATGCCCTCTGAATAGATCTCGGACACAACGTCCCAGTCTTCCGGCTCCATGGGCCGGATGGTGATATTGCTCATGATATTCTTCCCCGGCAGAGCGCCCCAATGCGCCCTGCATCATTCCTCTTGTCTCAGTATAGCAGATGCAGCCCGTCCGCACAATGGCCGCTTATTCCAGCCCCGGCAGGGTGTCCAGCACCGGGATGCCCAAGCTGTGCAGGAAGGCCTTCTTTTCCTCGATGGCGGGGACGACGTCCAACTCCGAGGGGGCGTGGGCGTCGCAGCCCACGATGGCCTTGACGGGGTACTCCGCCGCGATGCGCCAGAACTCGTCCCGGGTGTAGCCCAGAGAGCCGTCGGGACGGCCCTGCAGGGTCAGTCCGGCCATGTTGTACTCGAGGGGGATGTCCAGCCGCGCCGCTGCGGCACAGATGTCCCGGCAGGCTTTCTCGGCGTCGGCGTCGAAGGCCGTCACCCGGTTCAAAAAGAGGTCGGGGTGGGCCAGATACCGGTAAAGTCCCGTTTCCAGCGCTTCCACCACCTGCTCGGCATACCGTCTGCCGTGGGCGGTGGAGGGGCTGCCGCCGAAGCGGCTGGCCCTGGCGTCCTGCTCGTCGGTGGTGTCGTAGTGGCAGCCGAGGATGAGATATTCGATGTCCAGCCGCTCCGTCTCTTCTCTGAGCCAGCCCAGATAGGCCGGGAAATACTCTGCCTCGAGGCCGATGCGGATGTGGAGTTTGTCGGCATATTTCTCCCGCAGCCTGCGCAGGGTCAGGACGTAATCGTCCAGCTGGAAGGGCAGCATCCGGATGTGGCTGACGAAGCCCGGCGTCGCGTAGGCCCAGGGGGTGTGGTCAGAAAACCCCAGCACCTTGAAGCCGCAGCGCAGGGCCGTGAGGATGTATTCCTCCTCGGTGCCTTCGGCGTGGCCGCAGCGGGTGGTGTGGGTGTGGTAATTGGTCAGCATGACAAAGCTCCCTCCCGGGCAGAAATTTTTTGACAATCAGCACCGTTGTGATACAATAGAGTAAATACCCGTTCAGGGCAGGGACTATTATAGACCTCTTTGCCGAAAAATGCAATGAAGGCTGCTCTGAAAAAGGAGAAATGAAGATGGATTGGAAACGAATCGCTGCCTCTGTGCTGATGCTCGGTGTCCTCGCCGTCCCGGCCTCAGCAGCCAGCATCACCCCCCAGACCACCATGAAGGAGATACGCGACGACCCCGACATCAAGGCCAGCGGTCTCTATACATACACCTATGTGTGGGAGCGGGACTGCGAAAAGCTCTCCACCAGCCGCGACGACGAGACGCTGACCGAGGTGGTCGGCAAGACCTCCGCCGAAGCCTGCGCGGCGGGCCTCAACTATCTGGCTCAGGTCTATCACGACGGCACCCGGGTGACCTATCCGCTCTATTCGGAAGAGGAGATCGCCGCCGTGCCTGCCCGCGCTCATGTGGAGCTGTATTACTGCCCGGCCCAGCAGCCGGGGGCCAGGTTTGCCATCGTGCTGTCGGGCAACTCGCTCTACTACAGCGGCGAGCTGCGGGGCGGCGTGTCCACGGCGTGGGAGCTGCACGAGCAGGGCTATGCCGTCTTCTCGCTGCGCTACCGCATCGGATGGGAGGCCGGGGACGACGCTCCGCTGGAAGACCTGGCCCGGGCCATCCGCTTCGTGATGGACAATGCCGACACCTTCGGCGTCTCTACGGAAGACTACGCCCTGCTGGGCTACTCCTCCGGCGGACAGCTCGCAGGCGTCTTCGGCAATGAGGAAAAGGGCTGGGGCCGCTACGGTGTGCCGAAGCCCGGCGTATTGCTGCTGGCCTACCCCATCAACAACTTTCTGGAGGCAAAGCCTGCCTACCATCTCCTGATGGATACCGACCGGCTGGAAAGACGCTACTATTCCTACACCGTCTCGAAGCTCGTGACGCCGGACTATCCGCCCACCTTCCTGTGGTACGGCAGGAATGACCTCATGCTGAAAGCCTTCGTCTACCCCCTGCAGGGGCCGACCCTTGCCAAGGCCCTGCGGGACAACGGCGTCCCCAACCGGGTGCAGGTCTACGACAACGCCAAACATGGCATCGGCATCGGCGCGGGGACGGATGCCGAAGGCTGGGTGGCCGACGCCGCCGCATTCTGGAAGAGTGTTTCGGAAGAATAAAGAAAAGAGGGAAAGCATATGTACGATTTGAATGAATGCATCCGCAGCCTGAATGTGGGCCTGCCCGACGACATTGCCCGGCTGAAAGCGGCCGGATATTATCAGGAGGCCATCGCCCGCATCGACCGGCTGCTGGCCGAGGACTGGACAAAGACCCAGAACGGCCCGGCGTCCAACGGCATCGCCCCGCCGGAGGGGTACGTCCCGCCCGAGAACCCCACGCCCCACGGTGTGGACGCCCTGCGGGAGGCCCTGACCGTCCAGAAGGAGATCATGCGCCGACTGCCCGGGGAATACTGCTGGACGGAAGCCGAGGCCATCGCCCGGATGCAGGAGCGGGTCAAGGACTTCACGGCAGAAGAATTTAAGAAGCTCGACTGGGAGGGCCGGATGGACTGGCGGTTCGTGGAAGGGGAGAAGCGGTATCAGGCCCGGTTCGCCGAGACGCTGCTGGCCACCCACGCCGACCTCGCCGCCCGGAAGCTGACGCCGGACGCCCCCAACAACAAGAACCAAGAGCGTCACCGCCTCCACGAGAAGATGGAGCGGGAGGGGAGCGCCAGCGCCGACATCACCCTCCGCACCAGCATCCGGATGTCCGACGAAGCCTTTGCCGCCGCGCTGGAAAAGGCGAAAGCCGAGGGCAGAGACGCCGTCCACGTCCGGGCATGGCTGGCTCTGCCTGCCGCCTGCCCGTCCCAGAGCCATATCACGCTGGACCGCTTCACCGAGACGCCCGGCCATATCGCCGCCGAGGACGCGCCCCAGCGCACCGCCTGCTGGGAGGCCGACTTGACCGAGAACCGTACCTTCGGGGCCGAGTACAGCTACCGGGAGACGGCGGTCTATGCCGACCCGCTTTCCTTCACGCCCGACGCGGAGCAGCCCGATCTCTACACCGGCGAGGAAGCGCCCCACATCGTCTTTACGCCCTACCTGCGGGCGCTGGCGGCTCAGCTCACCGGGGGCATCACCAGCCCGGCGGAGAAGGCGAAGCGCATCTACGATTATGTCACCCTGAATGTCCGCTATCACTTCCAGCCGTCCTATTTCGTCCATGAGTCCATCGCCGAGAACTGCGCCCGCAGCCGCCGGGGAGACTGCGGCATCATGGCGCTGACCTTCATCACCCTCTGCCGCATCGCGGGCATCCCGGCCCGGTGGGAGAGCGGCTTTGCAGTGGCCCCGGGGGACGCGGGCTGTCACGACTGGGCGCGGTTCTACGTCGCCCCCAGGGGCTGGATGTATGCCGACTGCTCCTACGGTGCCTCCATGGCCCGCCGGGGCGATGAAGTGCTCCGCCGCCACTATTTCGGCAGTCTGGATACGGGCCGCATGGTGGCAAACAGCGCCTTTGAAGCGCCCTTCGACCCGCCGATGCTGGGCTTCCGCAGCGACCCCTACGACAACCAGAGCGGCGAGATGGAGGCCGACGGCGTGGGTCTGTACGGTGACGATACCGTGACCACCAAAGAAGTTTTGAAGTTTGAGGAAGTAGAATAAATGGAATTTCTCGCAATGCTGTATACCGTCCTGCTGGTGGCCATCTGCCTGATGATGGCGCTGCTGCTCTTCCGCAGCGGACGCCCCACCGGCGGGCTGGACGAAGCCGACTGCGAAGAGCTGAAAGACTGGCTCGAAGAGCAGCTGGCCGCTCAGGCCAGAGAGTTCAACGCCCGTCAGGACGCCATCGCCCAGCAGAACTACGCCGCCATCCGCAGCGTCAGCGAGACGCTGCAGACGGCTGTGCAGAGCATGAGCACCACCCTCGGTCAGGGGCAGGACAGCCAGCAGCGCATCCTGGAGCGGCGTCTGCAGAGCCTCGAGCAGGCCAACAACCAGCAGATGGAGCAGCTGCGCCGCGCCATGGTCGAGAGCATGACGGCATTGCAGGCTGAGAACACCCGCAAGCTGGACGAGATACGCCACACGGTGGACGAGCAGCTTCAGGACGCTTTGCAGAAGCGGGTGACGGAAAGCTTCAAGGCCGTCAACCAGCAGCTCGAGCAGGTGTACAAGGGCCTTGGCGAGATGCAGTCCCTCGCCGCCGACGTGGGCGGCCTGAAGCAGGTGCTCTCGGGCGTCAAGACCCGCGGCATCCTCGGCGAGATCCAGCTGGGCGCGATCTTGGAAGAGATCCTCGCCCCGGAGCAGTATGACACCAACGTGGCCACCATCCCGGGCAGCACCCAGCGGGTGGAATACGCCATCCGGATGCCGGGTGCCGACGGCGGCAGCGTCTGGCTCCCCATCGACTCCAAGTTCCCCGGCGACACCTACGCCCACTTACAGGACGCCTACGCTTCCGGCGACGCGCAGGCCGTGGAGGATGCCCGCCACGCCCTCGAGCTGGTGCTCCGCAGCGAGGCCAGAGACATCCGGGAAAAGTACGTCGAGCCGCCCTATACCACGGCTTTCGGCATCCTGTTCCTGCCCTTCGAGGGCCTGTATGCCGAGGTGGTGAACGCGGGGCTGCTGGAGGTGCTGCAGCGGGATTATCAGGTCAACGTGGCAGGCCCCAGCACCATGGCGGCCCTGCTGAACAGCCTGCAGATGGGCTTTAAGACCCTCGCCATCCAGAAGCGCTCCGGCGAGGTCTGGCAGCTGCTGGGCGCGGTGAAGACGGAGTTCGACAAGTTCGGGCAGGGCCTCGCCAAGATGCAGCAGCGTCTGCGCCAGACCGACGAAGAGCTGGACCAGCTCATCGGCGTCCGCAGCCGGGCCATCAGCCGGAAGCTGCGCAGCGTCCAGAGCCTCGACGAGGCCAGCGCCAGCGCCCTTTTGGAGATAGACGACATGAATGAGCTGCCGAAAGCACTCTCTGAGACCAGCGAGACATCTGGCAAAGTGGGAGAATATTGACGTAGTGACGGTCAAAAATGCACTTTGCCAGGGTGGCAAACTGGCCTGAGCTGGCAAACTGACCACTTTGCCAGATATGAGCACTTTGCCAAGTTGGCAAAGTGAGGAAATATAACGTATCTATATTATTATTTTGTCACTTTGCCACATAATCTACCGCAGTAGAACGTCATTCGGCCATCCGGCCTGATAAATAGTTGACGAAGGTGGCAGACTGTGCTATACTGAAAAAGATTCTTAAAATAATTGCCAGCCATGGCAGACCATACACACCAGATAACAGAGAGGAAATGTGCTTATGAGCGTAAAGAACATCAGCAGCGCCATTCTGGGCGTGGGCGTGGACGATACCACCATCGATCTGTTTGAGAGCCAGTACCCGGTCCCCACCGGCGTCAGCTACAACTCCTACGTCATCCGGGACGAGAAGACCGCCATCCTCGACACCGTGGACGCGCGTGCCACCGACGAGTGGATGGCGAACGTCACCGAGGCGCTGGCAGGGGAGAAGCCCGCCTACCTCGTCGTCCACCACATGGAGCCTGACCACGGCGCGAATGTGGCCCGCCTCGCCGCCCTCTACCCCGAGATGCAGGTGGTGGGCAACGCCAAGACGTTCCAGTATATGGAGCAGTTCTTCGGCCCGGAGGCCATCGCCAAGGAGCGCCGCGTCGTCGTGAAGGACGGCGAGAGCCTTTCGCTGGGCGCTCACACCCTGACTTTCGTGTTCGCACCCATGGTCCACTGGCCCGAGGTCATGGTGAGCTATGAGTCCACCGAAAAAGTCCTCTTCTCTGCCGACGGCTTTGGCCGCTTCGGCGCTGTGGCAAAGTTCGACGAGAAGGCCGACTGGGCCAGCGAGGCCCGCCGCTACTACCTGAACATCGTGGGCAAGTATGGCCCGCAGGTGCAGGCTCTGCTGAAAAAGGCCGCTGCGCTGGACATCAAGACCATCTGCCCGCTCCACGGCCCCGTCCTCACCGGCGACCTTGGCAAGTACCTGAACTACTACGATCTGTGGTCCAGCTACAAGGCCGAAGAGCCGGAGAAGGTGCTGGTCGCCAGTGCCTCCATCCACGGCCACACCCGCGCCGCCGCCCACATTCTGGCCGAAAAGCTCCGCGCCAAGGGTGCCAGGGTGGTGGAGATGGATTTGACCCGCACCGACGTCTCCTACGCCGTCACCGAAGCCTTCCGCTGCGGCAAGACCGTTCTGGCCTGCGCCACCTATGACGGCTTCCTCTTCCCGCCGATGGAGAATCTGCTGGCCCACCTCAAGACCAAGGCATTCCAGAGCCGCACCATCGCCCTGATGGAGAACGGCACCTGGGCGCCTATGGCTGCAAAGCTCATGCGCGCCGAGCTGGACGGCATGAAGAACATCACCGTCTGCGACACCGTCGTGACCCTCCGCTCTGCTTCCAACGCCGCCGCTGAGGCGCAGATGGACGCGATGGTGGATGAGCTGCTGAGTAAGTAAAAACGAGTAGAAACAGGAAATCCCCCACTTTCGTGGGGGATTTTCTTGTTTTCTGTCAGTGTTTATGATACACTGATACTGCCGCCGCAAGGCGGTAAGGCACTGTACATACGGCAGGCGGTTTGGTCTCTCACTTCCGAAAGGGGGTGAGAAGATGCCGATTACTTTGACGTTTCACTTGTTTGGACTCACGTTCACACTGCGAATCAAAAAGTAAAACCGCCACCTCTGCCAAGGTGACGGTTTCGGAAAAAGAAATCTAAACCATTGAAGAGGCCAAACCGCTTGTCACAGTGCCTTTTCTATCGTTATTATAGCGCATTGCCGGGCAGCTGTCAAGAAACCCGGCAGTGCGTTTTTTGCTCAGGAGGCGCGCGTCTTTCGGCCAAGCGCCGCCGTGCCGGTCAGCGCCACGAGAACGCCCAGCACGGCAAGGCCCGCACCGGCCTGCCCGAAGGTGTCGCCCACCGCGCCCACGAGGGGGCTGGCGGGTATCATGAGCAGGCTGTAGACCATGCTGTCCACGCTGATGAGGGTGGCACGCTGGTCGCTGGGAATGACATCGTTGAACTTCTGGTCCTCATGCAGGAGGTAGGTGTCGATGACGCCCTGCACCAGCATACAGCCGAAGATGCAGCCCAGTACCGGGGCGGCACCCACCAGTGCGCAGCCCCCGCCGCAGAGCAGGGCGCAGACGGCGTAAAACCGCCGCAGGCTCTCCGGATGGAGCCGTCGGGCCGCTTCAACGCCCAGCATGGAGGCAAGCCCGCTCAGTAGCATCGGTACGAACAGCAGAGCTGTGGGCCAGCCCAGCTCGATGAGCCGCTGCTGGACGAACATCTTGGTCAGGTAGCTGGGGATGCAGAGGACAGCGGCAGAGACGATGAGCTTTGCCGCCAGCGGGGTGGCGCGAAGAGCGGTGATGCTGTCCCGCACCAGCCGCGCGAGCTGGCCGGGCAGGTCGCGGAAGGTCTGCTTCTCCCGGCGGGCCTGCGTCTCGGTGACGATGGGCTCGGTCATCAGGGCGGTGGCGGCAGCGGCAGTGCCTTCAAAGGCGGCGCTCAGCAGGTAGAAACCGGAAAAGCGGAGAAACCGTTCCAGCGTGCTGGCGAGGGACCCCACAGCCGTGGCCAGCATGGAGAGCTGGGAGCAGTTGGCGGAGACCCGGAGGTAGTCGTCTGTCCGTCCGCACTGCTTGAGGCTGTCGTAAGTCAGGGCCGAGGCGGTGCCGGAGAACATGGCGTTGGCCAGTGCGCTCAGCGCCATCGCCAGGCAGATGAAAAACAGGTCCGGCGCAAAGGCCATCAGGAGGTTGGAGAGCACCATGCAGACCCCGCCGGCCACGAGTGTCTTCCTGCGGCCCAGCAGGTCCGCCGCCATGCCGCTCGGCACCTCGAAGGTGAGGCTGACCATGTGGAACACGCTCTCGGCAACGCCGATCTCCCACAGCGAGAAGCCCCGCGCGGCCAGCAGCGCCACCCACACCGCGTCGGTGATGCGCAGGCCGGAGAAGAAGTTGTTGGTATAGATGCAGGCAAGCTGCTTTTTCAGGTTCATGGGGAACACCCTTTCTATTATTATGGATAGAAATGTGTATCCTTTTTATATATTTCTGCGCAAAACAAAAGCGCCCCATAGCAAAGCTGCGGGGCGCATAGATCATGCTCCACGCTCTGCTGAAAGGTATAAAAGGGTACACTTCGAGCCGGAAAAGCTTAGGGGTTTCCTTTTTTGAAGAAAACGCAGCCGTTCCAACCCATCGCAGATGTACCCTCCTTTCAGTAAAGCGTTGAGCTCAGCATACCATGATAACGACTGAAAAGCAAGAAAAATGCGGATATTCCTTAAAATCTGCCCGCTGTGCTTGCAAACCGCCCCAAAATGTGATAAGATGATTCTCGGTTATCAAAATGACCACGACCTGAATACTCCAAACGCAGCGACGGAAAGAGTAGGCAGGCGCACCGCAGCAAAGAGAGAAGCTTCACCGGCTGAGAGGGCTTCCGCGCGGACGCAGGCTGAAGTTCGCTCCCGAGCGGTCGGCCTGAACGACAGTAGGGCCGGACGGTGCGCCCCGTTACGGCGTTTTGAGCGCCGCGCGGCTTGCGAAAGAGCCGGGCGGAAACCGGGTGGTACCGCGGAGCTGTGAATTTTATGAGCTTCGTCCCTTTTGCCGGGCCTTTCAGGAGGCCGGGGCAGGGGACGGAGCTTTTTTGCTGTCCGCTGAACAACACGAATGAGAAGGAGAGAACATCCATGCAAGCAATGATCGACGAGCTGGCAAAGCAGGCCGAAGAGAGCCTGGGCCAGGTCTCTTCCAAAGAAACGCTGGCAACTTTCTGGCAGGAATATCTGAGCAAGAACGGCAAGATCCCTGCCCTGATGAAGAATCTGCGCTCTGTCGCCCCCGAGGAGCGGCCGGCCATGGGCAAGATCATCAACGAACTGAAGGCCAAGGTCCAGGCCGAGTATGACGCCGCTGCCGACAAGGTGAAGCAGGCTGAGCTTGCTGCCCGCAACGCCGCCGAGACGGTGGACATCACCCTGCCCGCCAAGACCCGCGCCGTGGGCGGTCTGCACCCCCTGACCCTCGTCACCAACCAGATCATCGACGTCTTCTCGGGCATGGGCTTTGCTGTGGCAGACGCCCCCGAGATCGAGGACGACGACCACAACTTCACCCGCTTGAACGTCCCGAAGGACCATCCCGCCCGCGATATGCAGGACACCTTCTACCTGTCCGATGAGTTCCTGCTCCGCACCCAGACTTCCGGCGGCCAGATCCGCACCATGGACAGCCAGAAGCCTCCCATCAAGGTGCTCATCCCGGGCCGCGTCTTCCGCTCTGACTCCGACGCTACCCACAGCCCCATGTTCCACCAGATGGAAGGTCTGGTCGTGGATAAGGGCATCACGCTGGGCGACCTGCAGGGCGCTCTGAACACCTTCGTGCAGAAGCTGTTCGGTGCCGACACCCGCACCCGCCTGCGTCCCTCTTACTTCCCCTTCACGGAGCCCAGCGTCGAGGTGGACGTGAGCTGCTTCGAGTGCCACGGCAAGGGCTGCCCCCTGTGCAAGCACACCGGCTGGATCGAGGTGCTGGGCGGCGGCGTCGTCAACCGCAAAGTCCTCGAGAACTGCAACATCGACCCGGACGAATACTCCGGCTTCGCTTTCGGCATCGGCATCGAGCGCATCGCCATGCTGAAGTACGGCATCAACAACATCGGCCTGATGTTTGAGAACAACCTGCAGTTCCTCAAGCAGTTCCACGAATAAGAGGGGAGAGAGCAAACAATGAAAGTACCTTTCAGTTGGTTAAAAGAACTCGTCGATATTGACGTTACCGCACAGGAGCTTGAAGAAAAGCTTTTCTCCTGCGGCTTTGAAGTCGAGGAACTCATCCCGCTGGACGCCGGCATCAGCAAGGTCGTCGTGGGCAAGATCGTGGAGATGGAGCCTCAGGAAGGCACCCATCTGACCAAGTGTGTCGTGGACTGCGGCGAGTATGGCCACGACATCCGCATCAGCACCGGTGCGGCGAACATGAAGCTGGGCGACTGCGTGCCTGCCGCTCTGGACGGCTCCACCCTGCCCGGCGGCATCAAGATCAAGGCCCGCAAGATGCAGGGCGTCGAGTCCAACGGTATGCTCTGCTCCGGCGAGGAGCTGGGCCTGAACGATGACCTGTTCCCGGGCTCTGAGGTCTACGGCCTGCTCATCCTGCCCGAGGACTCCGTCCCCGGCACCGACATCGCCCCCGTGGTGGGTCTGGATGACTACATCTTCGACATCTCCATCACCGCAAACCGTCCCGACTGCCAGTCTGTGCTGGGCATCGCCCGCGAGGTGTCCGCCATCCTCGGCAAGCCTCTGCACATGCCCGCCATGGACTACAACACCGTCTGCGACGCCGACGAGCCGATCAGCGTGAAGGTGGAGGCTCCGGACCTCTGCCCCCGCTACATGGCACACTACGTCCGCAATATCCGGATGAGCGAGTCTCCCCGCTGGATGAAGCGCCATCTGGCCCTGTGCGGCCTGCGCTCCATCAGCAATGTGGTCGATATTACCAACCACACCCTGCTGGAGATGGGCCAGCCCATGCACGCCTTCGACTTGAACAAGGTCGCCGGTCGCAGCATCACCGTCCGCCGCGCCGTGGAAGGCGAGAAGATCACCACCCTCGATGAGAAGGAGTTCACCCTGAACCCCAACAATCTGGTCATCTGCGACGCTGAGAAGCCGGTCGCTCTGGCCGGTATCATGGGCGGTGCAAACTCCGGCATGGACGACAACACCACCAGCCTGCTCTTCGAGTGCGCTACCTTCGCCCGCGACTCCGTCCGTAAGACCAGCCGCGCTCTGGGCCAGAACAGCGACTCTTCTGCCCGCTACGAGAAGGGCGTTGACCGCCACTCTCCCGAGCTGGGCCTTGCCCGCGCCCTGCACCTCATCCAGGAGCTGGACTGCGGCGACATCACCACGCTGGAATACGATTTGACCGATGGCCGTCCTCTCGAGCGCAAGCACATCGTCACCACCCCGGCCAAGATCTGCGGCGTGCTGGGCATCACCGTGCCGGACCAGACCATGATCGACATCCTCAAGCGCCTTGAGTTCACCGTGGACGTGCAGGCCGACGGCAGCTGGGACGTCTCCGCACCCCTCTACCGTGAGGATGTGGAGAGCTTCCCCGACCTGGCCGAGGAAGTCATCCGTGAGTACGGCTATGACCACATCGTACCCACCTTCCTGAACACTGCCGCTGTCACCAACGGCGGTCTGAACTACGAGCAGAAGCAGCAGCTCAAGACCAAGCGTCTGCTGGCCGCACAGGGCTTCTATGAGGCTTCCACGCTGGCGTTCTATTCCAATGCCGAGTTCGATATGCTCCACATCCCGGCGGAGGATGAGGCCCGCAAGGCCATCCGCATCCTGAACCCCATCAGCGAGAATCTGTCCGTCATGCGCACCCTGCTGGCTCCGTCCATGCTGAACGTCATCGTGGACAACCTCAAGAAGGGCAACGCTGAGGGCCGTCTGTTCGAGATGGCTCCCGTCTACCTTGCCAAGGAGCTGCCCATCAACGAGCATCCCCACGAGCGCCAGACCCTCTGCATCGGTGCCTTCGGCCCCGAGGAGGACTTCTTCACCGTCAAGGGCGCTCTGGAAGCACTGGCTGAGGGCTTTGACCTGACCTTTACCTATCAGCGTGAGACCACCAGCTGGCTCCACCCCGGCATCAGCGCCGCCGTCTACTGCAACGGCAAGCGTCTGGGCGTCTTCGGCAAGCTGGCCAACGAGATCAACGCGGAGCTGGAGATCGCCAAGGAGCAGAAGGACAGCCAGAACATCTATCTGGGCGAGCTGGACTATGAGGCTCTGATGTCCTGCGTCGCGGGTGAGCTGCGCTATAAGCCCCTCAGTCCCTACGCCGCTGTCAAGCGTGACCTGGCTCTGGTCTGTGACGAGGCTGTGGCCTGCGGCGACATCGAAGAGACCATCAGGAAGGCAAGCCCCCTCATCACGGAGGTCAAGCTGTTCGATATTTATCGCGGCGCAAACCTTGGCGAGGGCAAGAAGAGCATGGCCTTCTCCCTGACCCTCTCTGACCCTGCTGCCGAAGTCTCCAACGAGCAGGTGGAGCGCACCGTCAAGAAGGTGCTGGGCAACCTGAAGTTCAAGCTGGGCATCGAGATCCGCTAAACGGAAAGAATAAGAAATGAGTCCGTCTGTGCTGCTGGCACGGGCGGGCTTTTTCTTTGCGCCGATTTATGCTATACTTATCTTATATAGAAACACAGCAGGAGGATTCAGCGTGGAGGATTACCGCACCATCCGGGGAACAGCCATCGGAGAATACGAAGAGAAGAAGAGCCGCTTCATTGCACAGCTCTCCTTTGCAGACAGCGAGGAGAAGGCCGTGGCCTTCCTCGAGCAGGTGCGCGCGGCCAACCGCACCGCCCGCCACAATGTCTATGCCTACCGCCTGCGGGAGGGGAGCCGGGAGCGCTATTCCGACGACGGCGAACCGGCCAAAACAGCGGGTACGCCTGCCCTGGAGGTCTTGCAGCACAGCGGACTGACCGACCTCATCGTGGTCATCACACGATACTTCGGCGGCGTGCTGCTGGGGACCGGCGGCCTCGTCCGGGCCTATACGACAGCCACGTCCCGCGCACTGGAAGCCGCCGAGGTGGTGACGGTGCGCAGCGTGGTGGCGCTGGATGTGACGGTGGACTACGGCATCTATGAGCGGGCAGACCTGCTCATCAAGGCGGCGGGCGGCAAGCTGGCCGAACCGGAGTTCACCGATAAAGTCACCCTCCGCTGGCAGATGCCGGAGCATACCGAAGGGCCGCTGCTGACGCAGTTGCAGGAGCTGACAAGAGGCACGGCCAATGTCACCGTGAGCGAGCCGTTCTATGCGGCGTTTTAAGAGCGCTTTACCGGTAGAACCTCTCAGTCTGCTTCGCAGACAGCTCCCCTAGTAGGGGAGCCATTGGCAAGCCGGGCCACTTCCTACTGGACGCCCGAGGTCCGATATGGCGCAAAAGGGCGGGCCTTGCTACAGAGGGCAGCAGCTTCTGGACAACGCACCTTGTCAAGCTGCCGCTGCCCTGGACTGCGGAGCACTACAGCCCACGAAACGAATAAACTTTGCTCGTTCAGTGGGAACTTGACCGACATGCCAAAGCCTCCCCTCGATAGGGGAGGTGGCTGCGCCAGAGGCGCAGACGGAGAGGTTTCGCCCACGGCAGCGTCGAAACCAGACAGAAGAATAACAAATACCAAAAATTACCATATGACAAGTCGAAACATTTTCTAACGAAGAGACATGGATTTTCCCCCTTCGACAGGGCAAATCGGTTACAATAGCCGCAGACGCGGCATTGGGATCGGCCGCGCGCGGAGAGGAGGGAAAACGAGAGAAAAAGGAGGGACACAGGATGGATGTGCGCACACGCACCGAAGAGATCGAGCGGCTGACGCTGGCCCCGTGGGCGACGTTCAGCGATGAGAGCCGGGGCAGGCAGAGGCCGGAGGAACAGGACCCCATCCGCCCTGTGTTCCAGCGGGACCGTGACCGGGTGCTCCACTGCAAGGCGTTCCGGCGGCTCAAGCAGAAAACGCAGGTCTTCCTCTCGCCGGAGGGCGACCTCTACCGCACCCGCCTGACCCACACGCTGGAAGTCTCCCAGATCGCCCGCACCATCGCCCGGGCGCTGCGGCTCAACGAGGACCTGACCGAGGCCATCAGCCTCGCCCACGACCTTGGCCACACCCCCTTCGGCCACGCCGGAGAGCGGGCGCTGGATAAGCTCACGCCCGGCGGCTTCAAGCACTATATGCAGAGCCTGCGGGTGGTGGACAAGCTTGAGAAGGACGGGCAGGGCCTCAACCTGACCTGGGAGGTGCGCAACGGCATCGTCACTCACACAAAAGGCATTTGGGCTGCGACGCCCGAGGGCCGCATCGTGCGGATGGCCGACCAGATCGCCTACGTCAACCACGACATCGAGGACGCCGTCCGGGCCGGTGTGCTGGACCCGGCCACCCTGCCGAAGGACTGCACCGCCGTGCTGGGCCAGACGAAGTCCGCCCGCATCACCACCATGATAAACAGCATCCTCGCCCACAGCGACGGGGATGTGGGGGTCGGCGCGGAGGAGAACGAAGCCTTCCTCGCCCTGCGGGACTTCATGTATGCCACCGTGTATGTGGACAAGACCGCCAAGGCCGAGGAGCAGAAGGTGGACAAGGTCATCGGGGAGCTGTACGAGTATTATCTGGCCCATGTGGACCAGATGTCCAACTTCTACGTCCAGCTGGCCTATCAGGACAACCCCGAGCGGGCCGTCACCGACTATATCAGCGGCATGAGCGACGAATTTGCCATCCGGACCTTTGAGGACGTCTTTGTGCCTCGCAAGTGGCATGTTTTGTAAAAAGGAGCGCCGAACATCTTTATGATCCCACACGAATATATTGAAGAGCTGACCCGCCGCACCGACATCGTGGAGCTGGTGGGCAGCTATGTCCAGCTCAAGCGGAAGGGCCGGCTCTACGGCGGTCTGTGTCCCTTCCACAGCGAGAAGACCCCCTCGTTCTACGTCTATCCGGACACCCAGAGCTTCTATTGCTTTGGCTGCGGTGCAGGCGGCGATGCAGTGACCTTTACCAAAAAGATAAACAGCATCGACTACGTGGAGGCCGTCAAGCTGCTGGCCCAGCGGGCCGGTATGCCCGAGCCCACCGAGGACGACAAGACGGGCCGTCTGCGCAGCCGCATCCTCACCATGAACAAGGACGCGGCCCGCTTCTTCCACGCCTGCCTCAACTCCACCGTGGAGGAGGCCCGGCAGGCCCGTGCCTACTGGCGTCGGCGAGGCCTCGACGACAAGACCATCAACCGCTTCGGGCTGGGCTACGCCCCCGACGACGGGCAGGCGCTCTACCAGCATCTCCGGGACAAGGGCTACAACCAGCAGGAGCTGGACGCCAGCGGCCTGTTCAAGCGCAGCCAGTCGGGCCGCATCTACTGCCTGTTCTGGCGGCGGGTCATGACCCCCATCTTCGATCTGCGGGGCAACATCATCGCCTTCGGTGGCCGTGTGCTGGACGACTCCAAGCCCAAGTACGTCAACAGCCCCGAAACGCTGGTCTACCACAAGTCGGACACGGTGTTCGCGCTCCAAATCGCAAAGCGGAGCGCTTCCCATCGGTACGTCCTCTGCGAGGGCTACATGGATGTCATCTCCATGCATCAGGCGGGCATCGACACCGCTGTCTGCGCCTGCGGCACGGCCCTGACGCCCGACCAGGTCAAGCTCATCAGCCAGTATGCCGATGAGGTCATCCTCAGCTACGACTCCGACGAGGCGGGCCAGAAGGCCACCCTCCGCTCGCTGGAACTGTTCCGTAACAGCCCGGTGCGGGTGGGCGTGCTGCAGATCCCGGGCGCGAAAGACCCGGACGAGTACATCAAGAAATACGGTGCCGACCGCTTCAAAGCCCTGCTGGACGGCGTGGGCAATGCGCTGGACTTCCGGCTGGGCCGTCTGCGCAGTCAGTACGACCTCAAACAGGATGCTCAGCGTCTCGAGTACGTCAAGGAAGCGGTGGAGATGCTGGCGCAGCGCTCCAACCCCACCGAGCAGGAGGTCTACGCCGGGCGTCTGGCCGAGGAGACGAACATCTCCAAGACTGCCATCATGGCCCAGCTGGCCGACGCCGTGAAGAAAGCGGGCAGCAGGCGCCGCCGGGAGCAGAACCGCGCCCGCCTGAAAGAGGGCGAAATGGACCGGATCAAAGTCCCCTACGGCGCAGGCCGGGGCGCACTGGGCATGGCCAGCGCAGAGCAGCGGCTTCTTGCCGCCATGCTGCGGGAGCCGGGCTATATCGATAAGGTGAGCGCCCAGCTCAGGCCGGAACAGTTTTTGCAGCCCCAGCAGAAGGAGCTGTACGAAGCCATGCTCCGCTGCAAGGAGCAGGGGGTGGAGGTGAGCCTCGCCACCCTGCGGGCCTTTGTCAGCGAGGAAGCTCTGAATGAATTGAGCCGTCTTGCGGCACAATACAGCGATGTGAACTGTACGCCGGAGGACATCAAGCTCTATCTGGAACGCATTGCCCGGGGGACTCCCGTGGCCAGCCGCGCCGCCAGTATGTCAACCAACGATATTGAACAGTATCTCCAGTCGATGCGGGAACAAAAGCAGGGAACTGCTGACGCAGAAGATTCGGTCTGATCTCTCCACCGGCTGGGGCCGGAAGGAGAAGCACAGATGCAGAAAATGTCACAGACGGAAGAAATGGCGAAGATGCTGGCGGGACGCGCCCGCCGCCATGTCCTGACGCCCGAGCAGGTGAGTCGTGCCATGGAAGAGCAGGACTTCGACCCGGCGGGGCTGGACGAACTGTATGCCGCACTGGAGATGCGGGGCGTGCAGGTGGCCGAGGAAGAGACAGAGCTGCCGCTTCTGGACGAAGAGCAGATCGGAAAGCTCGAGCATGAGCTGTCTGCCGAAGGCGTGGCGCTGGACGACCCGGTGAAGACCTATCTGAAAGAGATCGGCCGGGTGCCGCTGCTCTCGGCGGAAGAGGAAGCCGCCCTTGCCCGTGCCGCGCAGGCAGGGGACGAGGACGCCCGCCGCCGTCTCAGCGAAGCGAACCTCCGCCTCGTCGTCTCGGTGGCAAAGCGGTATGCCGGGCGGGGCCTGCCCTTCCTCGATTTGATCCAGGAAGGCAACCTCGGCCTGATGAAGGCAGCGGAGAAGTTCGAGCCGGACCGGGGATTCAAGTTCTCGACCTACGCCACGTGGTGGATACGCCAGTCCATCACCCGGGCCATCGCCGACCAGGGCCGCACCATCCGTATCCCGGTGCATCTGGTGGAGAGCATCAACCGGGTGAAGAAGACGGCAGGAGAGCTGCTGCGCCGCACAGGCCGGGAACCCACCGCCGAGGAAATTGCCGCCCAGCTGGACATGGAGCCCGCCCGGGTGCGGGAGCTGATACAGCTGGCTCAGGACCCCATCAGCCTCGAGACGCCGGTGGGGGAGGAAGAGGACGCCCACCTCGAGGACTTCATCCAGGACGATGAGGCAGGCGTCCCCGCCGACGAGGCCGGGCGGCAGCTGCTCCGCCGGGAGCTGATGAATGTGCTCAAGAGCCTGACGCCCCGGGAAGAGCGGGTCATCGCCCTCCGCTTCGGTTTGGAGGATGGCCGCGCCCGGACGCTGGAAGAGCTGGGCCGGGAGTTCAACGTCACCCGGGAGCGGGTGCGCCAGATAGAGGCCAAAGCCCTGCGCAAGCTCCGCCACCCCAGCCGGGCCAAGCGCCTGCGGGATTATCTGGATGAATAAACTGCATTGCAAGAGTAAATGGTGACAAAATGCACAAGGGTGTTTTTGTCTGGAACGTAAAAAACAAAAAAATCAACCCCAAAATCACGCAAAACATACACGTTCCCGGGTGTCCGATAAAAGAGGGCGTCCGGGAATTTTTTTGCCTCAAAACGGAAAAATGGCTTGACAACAGGGGTTTTAGGGTGTATACTGCATTAGTATCACATAATGGCCTAGTGCGCCAAAAAGGGAGTTTGCGCAGCATGAGCGGAACGGGTTCCACCGAAAAGTTTGTGCAAAACGCCGGACTTCTGCGCGCGGTGCAGGCCGAATTATGTGTGTCTGCTCAAATTCGACCTGCATTTTGCAACATCCGTAGAGTATAAAAGTAAGGAGTGGTTGATTTTATGATGAAAGTCAAGCCCGTCAAGCTCGGCAAAACCGAGCGCATGAGCTTCTCCCACATCGACGAAGTCATCAGTATGCCGAACCTGATCGAGGTCCAGAAGAACTCGTATCAGTGGTTCCTGGACGAAGGCCTGAAGGAGGTCTTCCACGACATCGGCACCATTGAGGACTACACCGGCAATCTGGCACTGAGCTTCGTGGACTTCCGTCTCGATAAAGAGCCCAAGTACAGCATCAAAGAGTGCAAAGAGCGCGACGTGACCTATGCAGCACCCCTGCGCGTCACCGCCCGTCTGCTGAACAAGGAGACCGGCGAGGTGAAGGATCAGGAGATCTTCATGGGCGACTTCCCCCTGATGACCGACGCCGGCACCTTTGTCATCAACGGTGCAGAGCGCGCCATCGTCAGCCAGCTGGTCCGTTCTCCCGGCGTATTCTACGGCCATGATCACGATAAGGTGGGCAATGACCTGTACAGCGCCACCATGAACCCCAACCGCGGCGCCTGGCTGGAGTACGAGACCGACGCTTCCAACGTGTTCTATGTCCGTATCGATAAGAACCGCAAGCTGCCCGTCACCGTGCTCTGCCGCGCACTGGGCCTGTCTTCCAACGAGGACATCCTGAACTACTTCGGCGAGGATGAGCGCATCCTTGCTACTCTGGAAAAGGACACCACCAAGAACACCGAGGAAGGCCTGCTGGAAGTTTACCGCAAGCTGCGCCCCGGTGAGCCTCCCACGGTGGAGTCCGCTACCAGCCAGCTCAATATGCTCTTCTTCGACCCCCGCCGCTACGACCTGTCCCGGTTCGGTCGTTATAAGATGAACAAGAAGCTGTCTCTGGCACGCCGCATCACCGGCTACATCGCCGCTGAGAACGTCGTCGCGCCTCTGACCGGCGAACTGCTCATCGAGAAGGATGCCAAGATCACCCGTCAGCTGGCTGAGGCCGCTGACAACGCCGGCGTCAACATCGTCGTGCTGAACGTCGAGGGCAAGAAGGTCAAGGTCATCACCAATGGCTGTGTTGACGCTCAGGGCTTCTTCTCCTTCGATGTCAAGGAGTGCGGCATCAACGAGCGCTGCTCCTTTGAGGAGATCAAGAAGATCCTCGACACCACTTCGGACGTGGAAGAGCAGAAGGAGCTGCTGCGCCGCAACCACGACCAGCTCATCGGCCGCACCGTTACCGTGACCGACATCCTGTCTTCCATCAACTATCTGAACGGCCTGGGCCACGGCATCGGCACCACCGATGACATCGACCATCTGGGCAACCGCCGCATCCGCAGCGTCGGTGAGCTGCTGCAGAACCAGTTCCGCATCGGCTTCTCCCGCATGGAGCGCGTCATTCGTGAGCGCATGACCCTGCAGAGCCAGGACCAGAGCGTCATCACTCCGCAGGCCCTCATCAATATCCGTCCTGTGGTCGCCGCCATCAAGGAGTTCTTCGGTTCTTCTCCGCTGTCCCAGTTCATGGACCAGAACAATCCTCTGGCTGAGCTGACCCACAAGCGCCGTCTGTCTGCTCTGGGCCCCGGCGGTCTGAGCCGTGACCGCGCAGGCTTCGAAGTCCGCGACGTCCACTACAGCCACTATGGCCGTATGTGCCCCATCGAGACTCCTGAAGGCCCCAACATCGGTCTGATCTCCTATCTGGCATCCTACGCCAAGATCAATGAGTACGGCTTCGTTGAGGCTCCTTACCGCAAGGTCAAGAAGACCTACGACGAGAAGGGCCGCCTCATCGACCAGGTCGTCACCGACGAGGTCGAGTATATGACCGCTGACGTCGAGGACGAGTACGTCGTTGCTCAGGCCAACGAGCCTCTGGACGAGACCAAGCACTTCAAGCGCGCCCGCGTTTCTGCCCGCCGCCGCGACGACATTCTGGAGATCGACGCCGAGAAGGTCGATTATATGGACGTCTCGCCCCGAATGATGGTCTCTGTCGCTACCGCCTGCATCCCCTTCCTGGAGAACGATGACTGTAACCGTGCTCTGATGGGCTCCAACATGCAGCGTCAGGCAGTGCCTCTGATGGTCACCCAGCAGCCCATCGTTGCTACCGGTATGGAGTACAAGGCTGCTACCGACTCCGGCACCGCAGTTCTGGCAAAGAACGACGGTATCGTTGAGAAGGTGGACGCTGACCATGTCGAGGTGCGCAACGCTCAGGGCGCCGTGGACAACTATTCTCTGGTCAAGTTTGCCCGCTCCAACGCAGGCACCTGCATCAACCAGCGCCCCATCGTCGAGGTGGGCGAGAACGTCAAGGCCGGTCAGGTGCTGGCCGACGGCCCCGCAATGCGCAACGGCGAGATCTCTCTGGGCAAGAACGCCCTCATCGGCTTCATGACCTGGGAGGGCTACAACTACGAGGACGCCGTCCTGCTGAACGAGAAGATCGTCCGTGAGGACGTTTACACCTCTATCCACATTGAGGAATATGAGACCGAGTCCCGCGACACCAAGCTGGGACCCGAAGAGATCACCCGCGACATCCCCAACGTCTCTGAGGATGCTCTGAAGGACCTGGACGAGCGCGGCATCATCCGCATCGGCGCCGAGGTCAAGAGCGGTGATATTCTGGTCGGTAAAGTCACCCCGAAGGGCGAGACCGAGCTGACCGCTGAGGAGCGCCTGCTCCGTGCCATCTTCGGCGAGAAGGCCCGCGAGGTGCGTGACACCTCTCTGCGTGTGCCTCACGGCGAGTACGGCATCATCGTGGACGTCAAGGTCTTCACCCCGGAGAACAGCGACGAGCTGCAGCCCGGTGTGCGCGAGGTCGTCCGCTGCTACATCGCTCAGAAGCGTAAGATCAGCGTCGGCGATAAGATGGCAGGCCGTCACGGCAACAAGGGTGTCGTTTCCCGCATCCTGCCGCAGGAGGACATGCCCTACCTGCCCGACGGCACCCCGCTGGACATCGTGCTGAACCCCCTGGGCGTTCCTTCCCGTATGAACATCGGTCAGGTGCTGGAAGTCAACCTGGGCTACGCTGCCAAGGCCTGCGGCATCAAGGTCATGACCCCCGTCTTCGACTCCGCCCGCGAGGCTGACATCGGCGATACCTTCGATACCGCCCGCGAGATGTGGCACGGCGAGAATGCTCCTGCATATCCCACCAAGCTCCCCAAGCTGATGGGCGAGAAGGGCCACATCATCGACTTCTCCAAGATCGAGCTGGACCGCGACGGCAAGACCACCGTTTACGATGGCCGTACCGGTGAGAAGTTCGATAACCGCGTTACCGTCGGTTATATGTACTACCTCAAGCTGCATCACCTCGTTGATGATAAGATCCATGCCCGTTCCACCGGCCCCTACTCTCTGGTCACCCAGCAGCCTCTGGGCGGCAAGGCCCAGTTCGGCGGCCAGCGCTTCGGCGAGATGGAGGTCTGGGCTCTGGAAGCTTACGGTGCTGCTTACACCCTGCAGGAGATCCTGACCGTCAAGTCCGATGACGTCGAGGGCCGTGTCAAGACCTACGAGGCCATCGTCAAGGGCGAGCCCATCCCGCAGCCGGGCATCCCTGAGTCCTTCCGCGTCATGCTCAAGGAACTGCAGTCTCTGGGTCTGGACGTCGTGGTCCAGGACAAGGAAGGCAACGAGATCGACATGCGCCAGAACTTCGACGACGAAGAGACCGGCTTCGATATGCGTGATGTTGCCGGCACCGAGACTGTCGCCAACGAGAACGAGCTGCTGAACGATTACACCATCAAGGACGCCGATGCTGGTTTCGATGATCCCTCCGTGCTGGAGGATGACAACTCTGCCGCTGCAGAGTCCGCTTCTGACGAAGTGAACATCGACGAATAATAAGGCCCCTTTGAGAAAGCTGTGTTTCCCTGCGCGGTGCGTGTGCTGCCGCCGCAGGGCAGGGAAGGGCAGCGGGTCTTCCAACGTCAACTGTTATCATCGAGACTATAAAGATTAAGAAAGGGTTCGTTTCATGGAAAACAACGTCTTCGATTCGATCAAAATCGGCCTTGCCTCTCCTGACCAGATCCGCAACTGGAGCTATGGCGAGGTGAAGAAGCCTGAGACCATCAACTACCGCACCCTGAAGCCGGAGCGCGACGGTCTGTACTGCGAGCGCATTTTTGGACCTACCAAGGACTGGGAGTGCCACTGCGGCAAGTACAAGCGCATCCGCTACAAGGGCAAGATCTGCGACCGCTGCGGCGTTGAGGTCACCAAGGCCAAGGTCCGCCGTGAGCGTATGGGCCACATCGAGCTGGCCGCTCCTGTGAGCCACATCTGGTACTTCAAGGGCATCCCCAGCCGCATCGGCCTGATGCTGGACATCAGCCCCCGCCTGCTGGAGAAGGTCCTCTACTTTGCAAGCTATATCGTCACTGACCCCGGTCTGACCCCGCTGGAAAAGAAGCAGCTGCTGACCGAGAAAGAGTACCGCGAGATGCGCGAGCGCTACGGCGACGAGTTCGAGGCTGCTATGGGTGCTGAGGCCGTTCAGGACCTGCTGAAGGAGATCGACCTCGACCAGCTCAGCGCTGAGCTGACTGCCGAGGTGGAGAAGTCCTCCGGCCAGAAGAAGGTGCGTATCCTGAAGCGTCTGGAAGTTGTCGAGGCTTTCCGCGTTTCTGGCAACCGCCCCGAGTGGATGGTCATGGACGTGCTGCCCGTGCTGCCGCCTGACCTGCGCCCCATGGTCCAGCTGGACGGCGGTCGCTTCGCCACCTCCGACCTGAATGACCTGTACCGCCGCGTCATCAACCGCAACAACCGTCTGCGCCGCCTGCTGGAGCTGGGCGCTCCTGACATCATCGTGCGCAACGAGAAGCGTATGCTGCAGGAAGCAGTTGACAGCCTCATCGATAATGGCCGCCGTGGCCGTCCCGTCACCGGCCCCAACAACCGCGCACTGAAGAGCCTTTCCGATCTGCTGAAGGGCAAGCAGGGCCGCTTCCGTCAGAACCTGCTGGGCAAGCGTGTTGACTACTCCGGCCGTTCCGTTATCGTCGTCGGCCCTGAGCTGAAGATGGACCAGTGCGGTCTGCCCAAGGAGATGGCTCTGGAGCTGTTCAAGCCCTTCGTCATGAAGGATCTGGTCGAGAAGGGTGTTGCCAACAACATCAAGTCTGCCCGCAAGATGGTCGAGCGCGCAAAGCCCGAGGTCTGGGACAGCCTTGAGACTGTCATCAAGGGCCACCCCGTCCTGCTGAACCGCGCACCTACCCTGCACCGTCTGGGCATCCAGGCATTCAACCCCGTGCTGGTCGAGGGCCGTGCCATCAAGCTGCACCCTCTGGCCTGTACCGCATTCAACGCCGACTTCGACGGCGACCAGATGGCAGTCCATCTGCCCCTGGGCGAGGATGCCTGCCGCGAGGCCAAGATGCTGATGCTGGCTTCCGGCAACCTGCTGAAGCCCTCTGACGGCGCACCTGTCACCGTTCCTACGCAGGATATGATCCTGGGCAGCTACTACCTGACCACCGTTCGTGAGAACGAAGAGGGCGCAGGCAAGGTGTTCCGCGATGAGAACGAGGCTCTGATGGCTTACGCTGAGCACATCGTCACCCTGCACGCACCCATCAAGGTGCGCCGCACCATGGTCATCGACGGCGTGGAGCGCACCGGTCTGGTGGACGCCACCGTCGGCCGCATCATCTTCAACAACCCCGTGCCTCAGAATCTGGGCTATATCGACCGCACCGACCCTGAGCACTGGCTGGAGTACGAGGTCAGCTTCCGCGTGACCAAGAAGACCCTGCCCGACATCATCTCCCGCTGCATGACCCGCAACGGCAGCCGCAAGTGTGCAAAGATGCTGGACGCCATCAAGGCACAGGGCTACAAGTACTCTACGCTGTCCGCTATCTCCGTCGCTGTCTGTGACGCTGTCATCCCGCCCCAGAAGGACGAGTTGATCGCCGACGCCGACAAGCAGGTCTCTCAGGTCAGCAAGCTGTTCAACCGCGGCCTGATCTCCGAGAACGAGCGCTACTCCCAGACCATCAACATCTGGCAGGCTACCACCGACAAGGTCTCCAAGGCTCTGGCTGCAAACCTGCCCGAGGACAACGAGATCTTCATGATGGCAGACTCCGGTGCTCGTGGTTCTATGAACCAGATCAAGCAGCTGGCCGGTATGCGCGGCCTGCTGGCAAACACTGCCGGTAAGACCATCGAGATGCCCATTCGTGCGAACTACCGCGAAGGTCTGAATATCCTGGAATACTTCGTTTCCGCTCGTGGCGCTCGTAAGGGTCTGGCCGATACCGCTCTGCGTACCGCTGACTCCGGCTACCTGACCCGTCGAATGGTCGATGTCTCTCAGGAAGTCATCGTCCGCGAGATCGACTGCGGCACCACCGACGGCCTGTGGGTCTCCGAGATCCACGAGGGCAAGGAGAAGATCGAGAGCTTCCGTGAGCGTATCATCGGCCGTTATGCCGTGGGCGATGTCCTCGACCCCGTCACCGGCAAGGTCATCGTTCCCGAAGGCAAGATGATCGACCTCTACGATGCAAACGACATCGAGGCCGCAGGCATCACCAAGCTGAAGATCCGCAGCCTGCTGACCTGCCGCGCCAAGATCGGCGTCTGCGCACACTGCTACGGCAGCGATATGGCAAACGGTGAGCCCGTCCAGCTGGGCGAGTCCATCGGCGTCATCGCTGCAGAGTCCATCGGCGAGCCCGGTACTCAGCTGACCATGCGTACCTTCCATACCGGCGGTATCGCATCTGCCGAGGATATTACACAGGGTCTGCCCCGTGTTGAGGAGCTGTTCGAGAGCCGCCGTCCCAAGAGCATGGCCATCATGAGCGAGATCTCCGGTGTCGTCTCTCACGACGATACCAAGAAGAACGTCGTCATCAAGGTCACTGGCAAGGACGAGAACGGCGCTGAGGTCGTCAAGAGCTACTCCATCCCGTTCACCCAGCACGCACGTGTGATGCCGGGCGACCGCGTGGAGAAGGGCGACATCATCACCCGTGAAGGCGTCCTGTATCCTCAGGACATCCTGGCCATCAAGGGTCTGAGCGATGTTCAGAACTACCTCATCAGCGAGGTCCAGAAGGTCTACCGTCTGCAGGGCGTTGAGATCAACGATAAGCATATCGAGGTCATCGTCCGTCAGATGTGCCGCAAGGTCCGTGTGACCGACTCCGGTTCTTCCGACCTCATCGGCGGTGCTCTGGCAAACCGTCTGGAAGTCGAGAACATCAACGCCGAGCTGCAGAAGCGCATCGACGCCGGTGAGCAGGGCATCAAGCTGGTCGAGTATCAGCAGGTGCTGCTGGGCATCACCAAGGCTGCTCTGGCAAACGAGTCCTTCCTGTCTGCCGCCTCCTTCCAGGAGACCACCCGCGTGCTGACCGAGGCCGCCATCAAGGGCAAGGTCGATCCGCTGGCCGGTCTGAAGGAGAACGTCATCATCGGTAAGCTCATCCCCGCAGGTACCGGTCTCCCGGAGGTGCGTGAGGACCTGAAGCGCCGTGAGGAAGAGCGCGACGCCGAGGTCGCCGCTGAGCTGGCAGCTGCCGCACGGCAGTAAGCTTCCCGTCACAGTTCTCTTAGAGTAAATATGAGAGCCGCTTTTGTGGAGAGTATCCGCGAAGGCGGCTCTTTTTGGTTAGAATGCTGTTCCGTTAAAACCTCTCAGTCAAAGCCTGCCGGCTTTGCCAGCTCCCCTGATAGGGGAGCTGTCGCGTCAGCGACTGAGAGGTTCTGCCAGTAAATCGCTCTAAAAACCTTTCGGCGAATAAAACAAAAAAATATTGGAAAAACTGTTGACATTCCTGATGAAAACGGGTATTATATAACTGTTGCGCATCCCACACAGGGATAGTGCGGCAAAAAAGTCGGAAAACATCCGATGTTCATCATTAAGAAAGGAGAAAACCAATGCCTACTTTTAACCAGCTTGTACGCAAAGGCCGTCAGGTCCTGGCTACGAAGAGCACTGCTCCCGCACTGCTGAAGACTTACAACTCTCAGAAGAAACAGTATTCTGATCTGAACAGCCCCCAGAAGCGCGGCGTCTGCACTGCAGTTCGTACCATGACCCCCAAGAAGCCTAACTCTGCTCTGCGTAAGGTCGCCCGTGTCCGCCTCACGAATGGTATCGAGGTCACCTCTTACATTCCCGGTATCGGCCATAACCTGCAGGAGCACTCCGTCGTGCTGATCCGTGGCGGTCGTGTTAAGGACCTGCCCGGTGTGCGTTACCACATCATCCGTGGTACCCTGGATACTCAGGGTGTGGCAGGCCGTAACCAGGCCCGCTCCAAGTACGGCGCAAAGCGTCCTAAGGCCGGTGCTGCAAAGAAGTAATTGAGGAACGAACCGCCATAAACGGCTTTCCATTATATAAATAACAAGTCCGCAGAAACGTGCGGAGGGCAACAGTTTATGTAAGGTCAGCTCTTTGTGACACAACGGGAGTTTTATTACTTTCGAGTACCGATGATATCATTCTGTGAAGGAGGGAAGAAAGATGCCTAGAAGAGGTAACATTGCTAAGCGCGATGTCTTAGCTGATCCTATTTACAATTCCAAGATGGTCACCCGTCTGGTCAACAGCGTCATGCTGGACGGCAAGAAGGGCGTCGCTCAGAAGATCGTTTACGAGGCTTTCTCCATGATTCAGGAGAAGACTGGCAACGATCCTCTCGAGACTTTCGAGAAGGCGATGGAGAACATCATGCCCAGCCTCGAGTGCAAGACCCGCCGTGTTGGCGGCGCTAACTACCAGGTCCCCCTGGAGGTCAGCCCCGCTCGCCGCGAGACTCTGGGCCTGCGCTGGCTGACTGCTTACAGCCGCAGCCGTGGTGAGAAGACCATGGCCCAGCGCCTGGCTGCTGAGATCATGGATGCTGCCAACAACACCGGCAACGCCGTGAAGAAGCGCGAGGATACCCACAAGATGGCCGAGGCCAACAAGGCTTTCGCTCATTTCCGTTATTGATCTGTTCTGTAGGAGGTTAATTTCATGGCTACACCCAGAGAAGTTTCTCTTCAGATGACGAGAAATATCGGCATTATGGCCCACATTGATGCTGGTAAGACCACCACTACCGAGCGTATTCTGTACTACACCGGCATCAACCACAAGATCGGCGAGGTTCACGACGGCGGCGCTACCATGGACTGGATGGTTCAGGAGCAGGAGCGTGGTATCACTATCACCTCCGCAGCTACCACTTGCTACTGGAGCCACTCTGAGACTCAGAAGGACCCTGTTGCATTCAAGAAGAATCGTCACCGCATCAATATCATCGACACCCCGGGCCACGTTGACTTCACTGTTGAGGTCCAGCGTTCTCTGCGCGTCCTGGACGGTTCTGTGACCGTTCTGGCTGCTAAGGGCGGTGTCGAGCCTCAGTCTGAGACCGTCTGGCGTCAGGCTGATGAGTACAAAGTCCCCCGTATGGTGTACGTCAACAAGATGGACACCATGGGTGCTGACTTCTTCCGCTGCATCAAGATGCTGCATGATCGTCTGCACGCCAACGGCGTGGCCATCCAGCTGCCCATCGGTCAGGAAGATACCTTCCGTGGTATCGTTGACCTGGTCGATATGAACGCTGAGGTCTACTACGACGATATGGGCAACGATATGCGCACCGAGCCTATCCCCGAGGATATGCGTGAGCAGGCTGAGGAGTATCGCAACATCCTCGTTGAGGCTGTTGCCGAGAACGACGAAGAGCTCATGGAGAAGTACCTCGAGGGTGAGGAGATCACCCGTGAGGAACTGAAGGCTGCTATCCGCAAAGAGACCATTGCGAACACTCTGGTCCCCGTTGTCTGTGGTTCTTCCTACAAGAACCGCGGCGTGCAGAAGCTGCTGGACGCTATCGTTGACTATATGCCCGCACCTACCGATGTCGAGGACATCAAGGGTGTGAATCCTGAGACCGAAGAGCAGGAGACCCGTCCGTCTTCCGACGACGCTCCCTTCGCAGCTTTGGCTTTCAAGATCGCTACCGACCCGTTCGTTGGTAAGCTGGCATACTTCCGTGTGTACTCCGGTAAGGTTGAGGCAGGTACTACTGTTTACAACTCCGTGAAGGACAGCAAGGAGCGTATGGGCCGCATCCTGCAGATGCACTCCAACCACCGCAAGGATATCGACTGCTGCTACGCAGGTGATATTGCTGCTGTCGTTGGTCTGAAGAACACCACCACCGGTGATACTCTGTGTGATGAGAACCATCCCATCATTCTGGAGTCCATGAAGTTCCCCGAGCCCGTTATCCGCGTCGCCATCGAGCCTAAGACCAAGGCCGGCAACGAGAAGATGGGCATCGCGCTGGCAAAGCTGGCCGAAGAGGATCCTACCTTCAAGACCTACACCGACGAAGAGACTGGTCAGACCATCATCGCCGGCATGGGCGAGCTCCATCTGGAGATCATCGTCGACCGTCTGCTCCGTGAGTTCAAGGTCGAGGCGAACGTCGGCGCACCTCAGGTCGCTTACCGTGAGACCATCCGCAAGGAGGCCAACCAGGAGACCAAGTACGCTCGTCAGTCTGGTGGTAAGGGTCAGTACGGTCACGTCAAGATCAAGATCGAGCCCAACGAGCCCGGTAAGGGTTATGAGTTCGTCAACGCCATCGTTGGCGGCGCTATCCCGAAGGAATACATCCCGGCTATCGACAACGGTATCCAGGGTGCTATGAAGTCCGGCGTTCTGGCAGGCTATCCTGTCGTTGACGTCAAGGTCACCCTGTGGGATGGTTCTTATCATGAGGTCGACTCCTCTGAGATGGCCTTCTCCATTGCAGGTTCTATGGCCTTCAAGGATGCTATGCGCAAGGCTGATCCTATCATCACCGAGCCTATCATGAAGGTCGCTGTCATCGTTCCCGATGAGTATCTGGGCGATGTCATCGGCGATCTGAATGCTCGCCGTGGTCAGATCCAGGGCATGGAGGCAATGGCTGGCACCCAGCGTGTCAACGCATTCGTTCCTCTGGCTCAGATGTTCGGCTACGCTACCGACCTGCGTTCCAAGACCCAGGGCC
>OODK01000055.1_pt1 | contig 141106 bp, 122 predicted proteins | sample 1671371 | NCBI WGS metagenome assembly OODK01 (sample SAMN06348150, study PRJEB24527) | human gut metagenome | biome: human gut; feature: ankylosing spondylitis patient; material: feces | host: Homo sapiens | place: China | collected 2015-10 | reverse complement strand
TTGTGTGAAACATTTCAAATAGCAATACCAGATGAATATAAGGAAAAGTAAAATTCGTAAATTATATACTAAGTGCATAAGGAACAGATAAAAAGTTCCCTATGCACTTATTTTTTTTAGCAAAAGCCCCATGGTTGAGAGGAAAGGAGGTATTTGGGTTATGGGAAAATTCAAATATTTAACATATGACGATAGAAAAATTATAGAAAAAATGTACAAATCTGGAATGAGCACACCGAAGATTGCGAATGCTCTTGGGAAAAACTATAGTACAGTCTATCGAGAGTTACATAGATGCCCTAAGGATTACACTGCTGACAAAGCCCAGGCAGATGTAGATAGTAAGAAAAAGGATAAGTACGATATCACAATAACTCCAAAAGGGAAACATTTCACTTATAGTGATAGAGTTGAACTGGAACAAATGATCAAAGCAGGAAAATCTATTCCGGAAATGGCAGCATATTTTGAAAAATGTACCCGTTCTATTACAAGAGAAATGGAGAGATGCATAGGAGACTATTCTGCGGACGAAGCACAGAAAGATATACAAAAAGCGAAGGAGAGACAAAAAATGGCAGCCAGAACTGCAGTGGCAACCCGGATAGAAAAAAACGAGAAAGAATATAAAAAAATTATTCGGGCTTGTTTGAAATTAGATCCCAAGGCTGACATCATTGATATAAAAATAGCAACGGGATTTCCGATTGAACGAGTTGAAAAATATTATGACGAGATATATCAAGAGGTTGTAAAAAAGAAATAAAAAAAGAACACCCCGACCAAAGCGTGTTCTTTAAGGAATTGTTCCTAGCTTTTGAAAAATTCCTTGTACATTTTTATTATATCGATTTTGTAATATTTGTCAAGTGGTGAAAAATAAATCAATGTGCCGAAATTCGGCACATTGTAGAAGGGAGGGTTCAGATGTCAGGAGAAGGCAGATATCTTAAAATGGATAGTAAAAAAATTAAAGATGTACTTCGGCATCATAGTGAACTAACCCAGCAGATACACAAACAAGTGCTTGAGATTCGGGAAAAATTAGATGAAGTACAACAGCAAACGATAGAAATTGCATCTTATCCAAAGATAGATTTGTCCCAGGAAGGTGGAGGAAGAGGAACACATAAAGATCTTGCAGATGTATACCTTAGATACCAAAAGCTTGTAAATGAACAGGAAGAACAATTAGCTGCTGAAATGCATGTTCTTACTATACATGCTGAAGGAATTCACAGATTATATCTATGCTTTCAAACATTGATCGGGGAGGAACATGATATTATAGATCGACTGTATGTGAAAGGTGAATTGTATAAATCAGTAGAGCAAGATATGGGATTAAACCATCGAATATTCGAGGGTAAACGTAAGCAGGCTATTAGAGATATACAAAAGTTGTATGAGAGTGATCTGAGTAATGCGCAAATTATTTGCATTCAGAAAGAGAATGCTTGTGGGAAAAAAGAGAAAAGAAAAGTCGAACAAGAATATCAATATGAGCAGATGTCATTAAATGATCTTTTTAAAGCATAGAGAAATAGGCGCGATGAAAGAGAGGAAAAAATATGAGTTGGCAGGAAGAACAGCAGGAAGAAATTGAAACAATCAGAGAGAGAAAAATCACAGTGAAATTGTCGGACGCAGATTGTGACCGACTGGTGAAAAAGTGTGGGGAGTATGGTCTGACAATCGGAGAGCTGATAGAGAATTTTGTCGGAGATTTGGTAGACGGTACTTACTCCAACGGAAGTGATGAGAGAATGTATGCACAACAGTGGTTTGAGCGTTGTTGGTTTGGAATGTTCCCAGAGCCTACACTTCTCAATCATCTACTTTCCGAAGGATATGAACCACAGCATTTTCTTGATGCATTAAACAACATTGAAACTGCAAAAAGAGATATAAAGAGATCCCAAAAGGACATCGCAGAGCCTACAGACGAATGGAAGAATATTTGTCATATACAACGATACAAAGATTATACCAGTTATGAAATTGTTCATACATATAGTAGCCTGGAAGAATTCATTGAACACGAGAAAGAATGTCTAGAATCGTACAAAGATGACCTGAGAGAGTGGACAGAAGAAAGAGATATGATGTTAGAAAATTGGAATTCGTCAAATGCTGATTTAGAAGAAACACTGGAAGAGCAGAAAAATATGGATGAAGAAATCGAACGTATTAAGAAATGGGTAACAGACAGAAATCTTATTTTTAATCATAAATAAAAGAAGACAAAAAATAATAATAAAATAAAATCATGAAGTAATTCATAAAACCAATCAACACAACACATAACATGTACCGAATTTCGGTACGGAAAAGGAGCTTAAAATGAAAACAATAGCAATTGCAAATCTTAAAGGCGGAGTAGGAAAAACAACGACATCAATTAATTTGGCATACAGCTTGATGTCATTGGGAAAAAAAGTACTGTTAATTGACTTAGATCCACAGTGTAATAGCACAAAATTCTTTGCGAAAGTGAATTATACTGGACAAACAGTACGGGATGTGCTCATGAATCCCGAAGTAATTAATCATAGTATTTACCGCACAAAATATAAAGAAATTGATATTATGCGTGGTTCAGCAGAAGAAAATTGTCAAGGAGAATATCAGTTACAGACTGCATTCGGAAAATTAAAGAAAGAATATGATTATTGTGTAATAGATACACGACCAGTCTTTGACAGTCTGACAAGAAATGCTTTTCACGTTGCCGATATTATGCTGACGCCAATTAAGTTTGATAATTACTGTAGAGATAATTTGGCATTGGTTGAACGTTTCGTAAACGAATATGCGGATGAAAATATGGAATGGAAGATCTTTGCTAATATGGTTGCGAATGGAAAAGCGCAAAGGGAGACAATGGCTGATCTAATTGGAAAACATGACTATCCGATTATGGAAACCTGTGTGAGTCGTTCAGCAGTTGTAGATAATGCATTGAATCTCTACAAACCTGTGTTAAAACATCGAAAAAATAGTTCTGTGGCACAAGATTACCTGGAACTGGCAAAAGAATTGATAGAAGCATAGGGGGAAAGAATCATGGCTAAGATATCAAATGTGTTTTCAAAAGAAGAAGTAAAAAAGTCGGTACATCATAAAAGGATTACGAAATGGATTCATTACACAAAGCTTGTTAGAAATGAGAAACAATATTGTGATGCAAAAGATAAAGAAGAGATTGAGGGGTTGGCAGATATTATTGAAGCAGACGGAATGGTTCTGCAGGATTTACTGGTAAAAAAATTAGATGCGGATGAGTACAAGATTATTGCAGGACATAAAAGACATGCTGCATGTAAATTACTGGTTGAAGAACGAGGAAAAAAGGAGTTTGAATTCTTGCCTTGTTTTGAGCAGAATATTAGTGATATTCAGGCAGAATTCCAGATCTATAGCAGTAATTGTCATCATGAGGAAACACCTTATGAGATTATGCACAAATTGGAACGAATGCAGTATTTAATTAATAATTATCCGGAGGAATTTCCGGAAATTCAAGGTGGTCGAATGGTAGATCGTCTTGCAAAAAAATACAATCTCAGTAAATCTACGGTAGGTGAATATTTGACAATCTCCAAAAATTTGGGGGATATAGCAATGGATGAATTTCAAAAAGGAGACATTGATAAGTCAGCAGCGGTAACATTGGCAAGTATGCCGGAGGAAAACCAGAATCAGGCATTATCCCAGGGGCGAAAAACAGATAAAGAACTAAAAGCATATAAAAAAGAAGTTCTTGAGCCGACTTCAAACGAAATCCTTACAGCTTATGACGAACTTGATATACGGGAAATAGATTGCCCGGATCGGAAAGAAACATGTAAGAAATTAATCGAACGATATGGAAAATCACACTTGGGACAAACTTCGGATACAATAAACATTTCTTGTACTCCAAAAACAATTACGATTAATGGAAAAGAGATTACATGGAATCGTTTTGTAAAACTGATTGAAAAAGTAATACCAGCTTATCAAGTAGAAGTTCAGGCAAAAAAAGAAAAGAAAAAACTGTATTTTGAAAAAAGAGAATTGCAAGTCTCATATGAGACATATGACAGGCTCCTTTCCGGACAACAGAGATGTATTCTTGTAAAAGACGATACCTATCAAGAAGCAGAGCTGGTAGATATTTATTCGATTGGTTCTGATGGATCTGAAACAGAACCAATCGAGTTCACGATTACTTATATTAATAAGCAGGATTCCGGAATTGAGAAAGGGTATTCGATTCTAAACTTGGAAATGATACCAATATTTTGTTAGGAAGTAAAATATGAACAGAAGAGTGAAACAACTAATAAAAAAGTTTGCGTTATTTATTGTATTGTTTATCCTTAGTCATCTGGCAGATTATCTGCCGGATGCACTTTGGAGTTTGGTGATTCAGATTGGATTAGATGGAGCTGCATTAATTGTTGGAATTAGATTGTTAATGGCGGTAAACCAAAACATGAATAATCATGGTAATAATGAAGATTAAACCAATATACCACCTTGCGGAATTGCTGCATGAATCGGTGATGTCCGTGGTCTCAAAGACACAAGGTGGACTGCATATATACGATGCAATTGCCGTATATATGCTTGTGTTGATGGTGATGGCAGAAATTTGATTGATTTCTGCCATCAAATGAACAGTGTCACAAATTGTACATGTGTACCGAATTTCGGTACGGGAAGGAGTCAGTATGAATAAAGTAGTTTTAGTAGGACGGTTAACAAGAGACCCAGAAGTGAGATATTCACAGGGAGACAGTGCTACAGCGGTTGCAAGATATACACTTGCTGTAGATCGCAGATTCAGAAGAGACGACGAGCCGACAGCGGATTTCATTTCGTGTGTTGTATTTGGACGTTCTGCTGAATTTGCTGAGAAGTATTTCCGTCAGGGAATGCGTGTCTCTATCTCAGGACATATCCAGACAGGAAGCTACATGAACAAAGATGGAGTGAAAGTATACACGACAACAGTAGTTGTAGAGGAACAGGAGTTTGCAGAAAGCCGGGCAGAAAATGCAACGAACAGAGGTGTGTATCATCAGTCTGCTCCTAACCAGGATGTTTCAACAGCAACGAATGACACAGGAGACGGTTTTATGAGTATTCCGGATGGAATTGACGAAGAACTACCGTTTCACTAAATAGTTTGTACCGAATTTCGGTACATGGTATGAGGAGACAGGTATGTGCAATATAGAAATAATATTTTTTGTATTTGTCATAATCTTTGTTTACATAGCGTTTGTATTATTTTGCTTATGCAAAAAGTCTATAAATTGGCGTTTGGGACAACATGATTATGAGTTTCAAGAAATTGTAAAAAGACAACAAAAGAAAAATTTATAGGCAATAAATTACAAATAAGATTGTTAATGTACCGAAATTCGGTACAAATAAGTACGGAAGGAGAAAAACAATGCAGCTTGCTTACGAAACATTATTAAAACTCAATAATCTCAGTAAGACAGAAATGAATATTTTTCTCCAATGCGTACGCTATCAGGATGCACAGGGAAAGATTATTGGGGCATACTACAAATATTTCATGAAGTTATTAGGATTTAAGAGTAAGCAGACATTTTATAATGTTCTGCGCTCTTTACGTGAAAAAAAATTACTGACCTATACGAAAAATGTAAAAGGTGATTATGATATTAAAATCGAAAATCAAACGTATTCACAGCAGGAGAAGCCAGATTATATTGATTTGAATAAGAAGATTTTTCAAAGTACTGAATTTATGAAAATGAAAGCTCATGAAAAATATATGTTGCTTGATTTAATGCGTTCTACAGCACTTAACAGGGGAATCCGAGTAATTAATGTACACGAATTCTATAATAAATACTGTAAAGCGTTACATGTGTCTAAAAGAGTAATTCAAACATATTTACATACTTTGCGAAAATATTTCTCAATCCAGATAAAATGTGGAAAGTATTATATCAAATTTTTAGGTGGTAAATTATTTGAAAAGCCGAAAAAATCAATCAAAGGGAAAAGAACGATCTATGTAGTTGATAATACAGCCGCTGATCAGCAGAGAGAGTATGTAGGAAGTGTATTGCTGCGTCGAGAACAGCTTGCAAAAAAACGAGAGCAGGATGCGTCAGATCTTGGGAAATTGATACATCAGTATAGTACGATCATTAAGGAAAGAGGAGAGGACACGATATCGATCATATCTGCAGTATTACATCGTTATGCAGAGGAAAGTATTATATTTGATGTCAAACATTTCCATAAGATGCTTAGAAAAGCCCTAGAACTGGAAAATTCACTGTGAACATTTTGCTCATGGTTTCTTTATGGTGCAAAAAATAGGGAATAGTCCATAAAGAAAAAGGGATAAATGAAATTTATGGAGAAAACAAAGGGTGATCAGAAGAAAACCAGTAGCATTATAATAATGTTTTGGTGATTCTGATAGAAGCCTTATTTTTTTGCTGTTTTGTGTGGTCTAAAAAATATGTAGAAAAATATAGAGCAGTCTAATATGAACGTGTTTTTTGAAAAAATAGATGGTGGTAAGTCTAAAAAACAAGTAGAAGTTTGTGTTTGAAAGTCCATTTTTGTGCATATCGGAAAAAGATGATAATCCATTAATAGAGCTGTTTATGGAGCATATTCGGTTGAAGTATATTAATTCTGTATACATTCTTATTTTTATGTACCATATATTCAATCTGTTACGAAATAATTTCATACATTGTATAAATAAAAGATTAATAAAACATAAAAAGTCTTTAGATTTTAAAATAGATATGTTATAAGAAAGATGTATAGATATACAACAGAAACTAGTACAAAAGATAAAATATTTCCAGATTATTTGACTGGCTAGATAATAAGAATTACAAGGGAGTGATAAATTATGAATTTTGAAAATTTAGTACTGGGAAAAGTGTTTTATTCGTATATTTTAGATATAGTGTTTGGAATATATATAGTTGTACTTATATTATATATTATTTGCCGATATGCAAAAAAGGAATTAGTAGATGCATTTCATCTTAATATAATATTTATAAAATTCGTACCGAGAATATTAATAAATGTAATAATTATATTTTTTGTTTTCGGATGGAATTATAAAAGTAGGACAATGGATTTTTCAATAAAAGATGATATGTTAGTTACAACCTTTTTGGTAGGAATACTGGCAATTATGGATTTGATATCAACACTTGCAAATTTATATCATGAATTCAAAGAATCAAATGAAAATAAAATAAGAAAAGAATTAGATGAACTAAAAAAAAGAATAGAAGAGTTGGAAAATAATAATAGGTGATTAGAAAAGAAAATCAAAAAAGTGTACCTAAAGTAACCTAGATAAGTAAAAAAGCCTTTGCTATAATATAATTAGCGAAATGGAAATAAAAGAAAATGTTGCACAGAAAAATGTTAAGTGTTCTGGGAAATATATCTATTACAAAAAAGATTTGATCAGAAATTTGGATTGAATCTTTTTTTATTGAAAAAAAGAGATATGCCGGAAGATGATTCTGATTTCTTTGATAACGTCATTGAGTGGAAAAAGGTGCACAATGTGCGTAAAAAGGATTGAAAAAACACACACTGTGTGTTATATTAAAACTAGAAACACGTACAAAGTGTATAAAAGTTGGTGGTAATGATGAATGAAAAAAAGAAATATATTGACATAGATAGTGTCGTTGGAAATCTGGATGAAGTAACGGTAAAAGACTTACGAAAACAAGCGGGGATGAGCCGTAAGGATTTCTGCAATAGTTTTGAAATTCCGTATCGCACCTTACAGTCCTGGGAACTTGGAGAGAGAGAAATGTCAGATTTTTCAAAACGATTACTGGCATATGTCATAAAAACAAGTGAACTGGTGGAGAATTATAAACGAAATTTAGAGAAGCAAGTGGAAGGAGAGCAGGATGGAGAAAAAAAAGAATAATACAGAATTAGATTTGGACGAGGATGGAATTCCAAAATTGGAATATATTCAAGTGGGCGAATTCCTACTGCCGAATCTGTCACTGGAAAAGGTGGATGGATATATAGGAAGATGGGGAATCATGAGAAAAGAGTACCTACAAAAACACAAACCAGCTGTCTATTCTTCGATGCTTTTGATGGATGAATTAAATCAACATCTGATTGATATTCAGAAGACAGCAGATGAAAGAATGGATGTGTTGGAAAAACAATTGCTGGAACGTGATCCGGCACCGGATAAAGCCAAAGATGGTATGGCATGGACAAGACATATGAATCAGATCAGACATCAGGCAGAGGAATATGTAAAAAGTGAGATCATTTTCAATTAAAAAAGGGAAATCTATTTTTCAATGATTGTCCCCTTAAGAAATGAAATTAAAGTAGCTGCCGCCCTACCATATCCGGTCGCATATGCTCCGGGTGAGACGTGCTAGGTACTTCCTACATAAAGTAAACAATTAAAGTGTATAAAACTTACGTTTTTTTGGAAAATAGTAAAAATATTTGAGGGTTAATGTTGGATTCAAAGGAGGGGAAGAAGTACAATGTATGGAAGACCAAATTATAGTCGAAATTATGTGGCTTATGAATGGGTTTTATCAAAGGATGAACTCATTACAGAATTAAAGAAACGCATTGATTTTTTGGAAGATGATCAAGTGAAAAGAGCGACAGAGCATATAAATTTAATGGGAGAAAATATAAATCTGCGGCAGAATCTTTTAAAAGCGAAAAAAACGATTGAAGTATTGAAAGAACAGCAGAGTGATTTTGATATAAGAATTTACCAAGAGAGATTAAAGAAACTTGAAGCAGAAAGAGATCATTTCCGCTTGTTATTACAATGGACGGAGTACGAACTGAAAGAAGAAAAGCAAAGACAAATGAGTGAAAGTTTTGATTTCTTTAAAAATTGTAATTCTCCTGGAGAATTGGCAAAAAGAAAAAAAGCATTGATTAGTATTTTCCATCCGGACAGTGAATGTGGAGATACTGAAATTACATGTATGATACTAGAGCAATATGGTCAGAAAATAGAAAATTACGAATAAAAATTGACTGTTTCTATCAAAAATCACGGAGAAATAGATGTACCGAAATTCGGTACGAAAGCAGCATGAGAAGGAGAAAAGGTATGAGAAGAAAAATAGTAGCAATTCTGTTAGCAGTAATGACAGTTTCTACAGCAGTAATTGGTTGTGGAGATAATAAAACAACTGAGACAGAAAGCAAAAAAGTACAAACATCAACAGAAACATCAGACCATGATGAAATCAAGAAATATATTAAAAATGCAGATGAAATTGTAATTGTAAAAGATGCTAAGAACCTGGATCTTGAAAAAGCAGTGAACAGTCTGGTATCCGAGGAACAGAAAGCAAAGGTAGAATCTGTTACTGTAGACGATAGCAAGGTTGACTCTACAAAGGCAGGAACCTATCCTCTTACAATTACAGTGAAATTGAAAGCTGAAACTACAGAACAGAATATAGCATCCTCAACAACAGAAAGCAGCACAGAAAGTCAGGACGCATCAACAACGGAGAAAGAGCCGGATACAGTGAAAGATACCGTAGATGTAATTGTAGCTGAAAAGAAGGATGCAGAGGATCTTCTGAATAAAGGATCAGCTGTCATTGGTGATGACAGTAAAGTAGAAGTAAAAGAAGATAAGAAGAATGCTTCCAATGATGGAAAGGAAGAGGAAAAGAAAACAGAAGATTCTTCTAAGCAGGAAGTGTCTAATAAGACCGATTCCAAGAAAGAAGAGTCAAAGAAGGAAGATACGAAGAAGAATGATACAAAGAAAGAACCTTCTAAGCAGGAGAAACATGCAAAGAATGATTCTAAGAAGAATGAGGCATCAAATACATCTACTTCTAATAAAAAACAGGAAACAACAAAGCCTACCCCATCAACGTCTACTACTACAAAACCGGCAACAAATAGTGGAAGTAACAAAGATAATTCCAATAAGACAGAAACAAAACCAGTTCACCAGCATAACTATGTAGCACAGACGCATGTAGTTCATCATGAAGCAACCGGACACAATGAGCCGTATGTGGTGCAGGATGCATGGGATGAGCAGGTAACAACATATGAGGATTATCCATGGGATTGCTGTAACGTATGTGGTGCGGATTGTACAGCAGACCCAGGTGGTCATGCATATCAACATGCAATTAAAGGTGAAGGCGGCGGACATCATACCGAATATGATTCACGACCAGTTACAAAAACAGTACATCATGATGCGGTCTATGGAACACGCTGGGTGCAGGATACAGCAGCATATGATGAAACAGTAGTAGATGGATATGTTTGTTCCTGTGGAGCAAGAAAATAAAAATGTACCGAAATTCGGTACAAAGAAGAGAATCACAAAAAGTGGTTCTCTTTTTTGTGCTCAAATTTAAAGGAAAGGAAGAAAAATGTAAATGAAAAGATGTTCCAGAGCACCGCCCGGTGGAAAATATCTCCATTAAAGATGAATGGCAGGAAGGAAAAAATAATAGTTTGACATAACTATAAGAAGGGAAGAGAAAATGAAAAGAAAAAAGAAAAAGGCTAGTCGGATATTTTCATTTATCTTAGCCATGATGTTTTTGACTACAGCATTTTTTTCTAATTTGGTAGATGCCAAGGAACGCAACCTTTCAGATAATTCAAGTGTTGATAAACAAGAAAGAATACAATTAGCTCAGACATTAGGTCTGGAAAAGTGGATTGATTCGGATGGATATCTTTCAGAAGATTATTATAAGGATAAGACAGATCTGGAACTTTCTGAAATGGGTGTTGCTCCCTTGATACATACAATCGACCTTAATAGCGAAGTCATGACATTATCTGTAACGAAATACCAGAAAGTTTCATATGGAAATACAGTTGTTGGATATTTTGAAGTTGATGGTTATCCGTCACTATGTTGCGAACATGATCGACGTACACCAGAAGCCGGTGCCTCAACCGGATCTTGGGAAGAAATTACAGACGCGAATTTACGAACAGTTATGTACTATGGCTACACCGGTCCAGGCAATATTTTCAGTGACTATAATAAAGGCTGCGTAGGTACATCTTTAGCACTTAGCTATTATGTCCGTGGTCTGTCCTCAACTGGTATGGGAGGTCCGCATTCAGCTGGAGCAGAAAGAGTTGGAATGTCGCAGCTGATCTATAAGGCTGAACAAAAAGCATCTGTTCCAAGTGGATTCAAAGTGTATCGTGTTACAACAAATGGTGGATCAACACAAAGATTAATGTTCTCAATTTATAATCCTAAAACTTATACAAGTTTGACAGTACAAAAGACATGGAATGATCAGAACAATAAATATAATCTTCGTCCATCTAGTGTGAAAATTAATTTGTATCGGTGGAGTAATAAAGATTCAACAAGAGTTCTTATTGGTAGTGCAAATATTACTCCAAGTAATAATGAATGGAACTGGAAAGTGACATGGAATAATCTGATTCGTACAGATGGGGATACGATCTATGATTACACGGCGCAAGAGGAAGCAGTTCCAGGTTATACAGGAAAAATGTCATGGGAAGGTTCGTATGAAAAAGGTTGGGTAGGAAAACTTACAAATACGCTTCAGACAGGATCAGTCAATTTACAGAAGACATCTTCTGTGCCGGATGTAACAAATGGAAATGACTGTTATTCTTTGAAAGGTGCTGAATATGGTGTATATAGTGATTCATCACTATCGGGTGCGTCCAAAGTAGGTGTCTTAACTACAGATGAAAATGGGGAGTCCAACACACTCACCTTAAATGCTGGGACGTATTATGTAAGGGAAACAACAGCTCCAAAAGGTTATGCATTGGATAAGACAACCTATACAGTAACGATAAAGCCAAATGAAACTTATAAATTAAAAGTATCTGACAAGCCAACATTAGACCCGGTCGGTGTCCTACTTGGAAAAGTAGATAAGGAAACGAATCAGAATAAACCGGAGGGTTCATTGTCGTTGGAAGGTGCATTGTTTACAGCTAAATTCTATGCGGGAGTTCAGTCGGATTCAGACCCGGCGGTAGAGGGAAAGACTGCTAACAGAACCTGGATATTTAGAACAAACGAAGATGGATTTTGCTATTATGAGGAGAAATATTTAGAGTCTGGTGATGAATTATATTTATCACCCACCAAAAATCCGAGTTTGCCAATTGGTACACTTACTATTCAGGAAACCAAAGCTCCAGAAGGCTATCTGATCAATCCGGAAGTTTATACGGTTAAGATCACAAGCAATAACAACGGTTCGGAGTTTGTTTATACTTATAATCAACCGACAATTCCAGAGCAGTCCTTAGATCTAAACATTGTCAAAAAGGAAAAAGGTAAGGAGTATGCGATTGAGGGAGCTGTGTTTGAGCATACAAAACCGGACGGAACAACAGAGACCGTGACTACAGATGCAAACGGAGTATGTAAGTTCAAGACATTAGGCTATGGACAGCATAAGGTACGAGAGGTATCTGCACCGGAGGAATATACCGTAAATAGCGGAGTTGTAACCTTTACCGTTGCTAAGGACAATAAAATTACCTTAGATTCTAATACAGCAAAGGATAATTCCATGCAGTTTGAGGTTGAAAAAGAAGGAACCGCACGATTATGTGTAGAAGATACTTTAGCTCCATATCAGCTGAAAATAACAAAAGTCAACGAGAAAGGAAAAACACTGGAAGGTGCAGAGTTTACGCTCTACGAAGATGCGGAAGGTACGAAAGTGGTTTCTAAGATCGTTACAGATAATACCGGTGTTGTGACAACAGATCCGTTAGAAGTTGAGAAAAAGTATTACCTGAAGGAAACAAAAGCACCGCAGGGATATCGAATCCCAAAAGATATCAATGGAAACGATTATGTGTATGAAATCTATACCAAGATCAATGATAAGAGACAGTATGAATACTATGTAAATGGTGAAGTTCATACAAAGGATTCCGGAGATTATGCGATCGAGGGAACTCCGCATGAGCGAATTGTGAATCTGAAGGTAGAAAACCACACCGGATTACAGATGCCGGAGACAGGAAATCATGCAACACTAATCATTGTTTTACTTGGTGCAGGCTGTATGCTTGCAGCGATCATTCGTCAAATGAAGAAAGGAAGAGGGAAAGAGGATGAACATGAAAAAATCTAATAAGAAAAAAGTCGCAATGATATTAACTGGAACACTCGCTTTAGCAGGTGCAATTAGTTCTACTCCAATGCCATTGTTCCAGAATGGAATGGCTGCGGTTGTTTATGCGGCAGATGGGACAGAATATAGTACGGTCAAGGGTATTGCTACAATGGGAACTGGACAGGCACACATTGATATTGCAGGAAATGAGGGACAGACACTGGTTGGAAAGAAGTTTAATGTATATAAGCTGTTCGAGGCAGAAAATGCAAAAGGTGGGGAATCCATCAATTATACATTCAATCCAACTTATGAGCAGGCTTTAAAGAATGTCGTAGCAAAAGCATTGACGAAAGCAGGTACAACAATTGCAGCTGCAGATGTAACAGAATATCAGGTGATCGACTACATCCAGTCTTTAAATAATTACCCAGTTGAAGGAGCTACTACAGAGCAGAAACTGGAAAGCCGTTACAGTGCATTTCGTTATTTCATTGAAGAGTTGAGAGATGAGATGACAAAATTAAATGAAGTACCAGAAGTAGTCAACGTAAAAAATGTTCGTTCTGATAATTCTATTCGCCTGGATGGACTTGAATATGGTTACTATGTCATTGATGAAGTGTCCAACGTAGAAGGAACACATTCCGCAAGCTCTCTTTGTATGGTAAATACTGCAAATCCTGCAGCACAGGTTATGATCAAGTCAGATTATCCAAGTATCACAAAGAAGATCCAGGAAGATGATTCAGATGCAAATATCAAAGATGCAGACAGATGGAATGATATTGGAGATTATGAGATCGGACAGACAGTACCATACAAATATACATCAAATGTTCCGGATATTAATGGATATGATACTTATTACTATGCATGGCATGATGTAATGGATGATGCGCTGACATTCAATGCAAAGAGTGTAAAAATTGAAATTTCCGGAACAGTAGACGGAAAAGCCAAAACTTATACGTTGAATAATGATGAGTTTACTGTGACAGAGAAGCCGGACAATGGCGATACTTTTATGATCGCAGTCGCTGACCTCAAGGCAATTGTGGATCGTGAATTTGATGAAGTCGACAACCGGAAAGAGAATACCTACGGACAGACTGTAACACTTACATATAATGCAACACTGAATGATAAAGCTGCAGAAAAAACAGGACGTCCAGGATTTGAAAATGATGTCCGCCTTGAGTTCTCCAATGACGCTGATTCAACAGGAGAAGGAAAGACTGGATATACACCATGGGATACTGTTGTATGCTTCACCTACAGATTAAATCCAATCAAAACGAACGATCATGACAAGGTGCTGGATGGAGCAAAATTCCGTCTGTACTCAGATGCGGATTGCAAGAATGAAGTATATGTAAAAGAAGGACAGGATGGATATATTGTCATCAACCGTGATTCCATTGGCGGTACAGACCACACAGGTGGCACAAAGCCAGATACAGCGGTAGAAATGGTATCTAATGCAAATGGAACATTTAATATCTATGGACTTGACAGTGGAACATACTACCTCAAAGAGACAGATGCTCCGGATGGATACCGTTTATTAAAAGACCCGATCAAGCTGGAACTCAAAGCAACATTTTCAACAGAGCGTGACAGCTATGTGAAAGGTGATGGTGCAACAGATAAGACGCTTACCGCATTTGATGCAAATGCAAACATCAAGACATTCTATAACGGACTTAGTAAATCAGAAGACAAAAAACTGGAAACAAGTGTAGAAGATGGTTCTGCAAATATCACGATTGTGAACCAGGTTGGAAAGAAACTTCCGATCACAGGTACATCTTCTGTAGTGATCATGCTTGGAGCAGGTGTTGTTCTTATGAGCGTTGCCATTGCAAAAGGACGTAAGAAAGACGAAGAGATCTAAGCAAAAAGGAAGGAGATTGCATGAGAAAAAAATGGAGTACGGGAGTCATATTCATCATTGGATTTGCACTCTGCTGTCTACCAATTATCTGGAATGTGATCGAGCAGCGGCATCAATCAGATGCCGTTGCTACTTACCAAAACGCAGTAAGCAAAAAAGATGATACAAAGCTTAAGGAGATCATGGACAATGCAGCTGCATACAATGACATGCTTTACCAGACAGGCGGTGCAGTTGTAGATAATTCTGATACTGATATCTTAAGTGACGAAAGCTATGAAAAGCAGCTGAACATATCCGGGAATGGAACAATGGGAAGTCTGGATATCCCAAAGATTAATGTGGAACTGCCGATCTATCATGGAACGGATGATACCGCACTGTCAAACGGAATCGGACACCTGCAGGGAACGAGCCTTCCTGTGGGCGGAGCAAATACCCATTGTGTTCTGACCGGACACAGAGGACTTCCAAGCTCCAAACTCTTGATCCGCTTGGATGAGATGGTGGAAGGAGATCTGTTCTTCTTAAGGATTGGAAATGAAACACTTGCATATAAGGTGAATAAGATACAGATCGTAGAGCCGGAAGATGTCTCCGGTCTGCAGATCGAAGCAGGAGAGGATCTGGTGACACTGATTACGTGTACACCATATGGAATCAACACCCATCGGTTACTGGTGACCGGAAAGCGTGTGGAATATAAGAAGGCACAGCATGATGCGATCAAACAGGAACTTCCATCTGCGAGAGAACTTATCTTTTTCCTCTTGCCATTTTTGTTTGCTGCGATAGCAATCGGATTGTATTTATGGAACAGAAGGGAGACATATGAAGATGGTAAGATATAAGCAGATACTGGCCGCAGCGTGTGTATTTGCAGCTCTTGGTGCATCAAATGTAGCTGCGGCAGAGACAACATTAAATGAGAATGATCTTGTGATCGATAAAACGGTCACGGTCATTGGAGATCAGGTGTTGCCGGACAGTGAGGAGCTTGCAAAGGTCGAAGAGGTAAGAACCGGAAGTATTGAGGTGGTGCTGACCGACGGAAAAGCAGGAACAGAAAAAAGTAACGTAAAGATTAGCTGTCAGAAAGTTGCAGATATTATGGATGGAGAATATGTACTGACAGATACTTATAAAAAGAGTGAAGTAGATTTAAATGCGATCGAGAATGCAAATGATCTAAAAACTGCGGCAGAAAAATTGCTTACAACTGCGGGAGAAAGTACAAGTGCAGTACCGACAGATGCAGATGGATTTGTAACATTTAAAAACTTAGAGGTAGGCGTATATCTGATTTATGCACAGGATACAGAAACCTATGACACAGTAGAACCATCCTTGATCGCAGTACCGACCTGGAATGATTCAGAAGGTGAGATGCAGTATGATGTTATGATCGCACCAAAACATACGGAAAAGCAGGAAAAAGAAGACAATGTTGCACCGCAGACAAGTCTTCAGGAGAATACTTGGAAGTATGTTACAGCGGCAGGCATCTGTGTGTTTGGAGCATTGCTTTGTACGATTTTGTATAAGAGGAAACATTAAATGAGAGACAGAGTATACAGATTTCTGAGCGTGCTATTCCTTGGAATGGCAGTAGTATTTTGCTTTCTTGCCTATCACGAACATAAACCATTTCTGGATGCAAAGATCAGTCATGAAGCAATCAAAAAAACGGCTGTAGTCCCGGAAAGTAATGAGGATGCATCAGATCCTATGAAGAGGAGGATTGATTTTGAATTACTTAAGGAAGTCAATCCAGATATCATTGGATGGCTTTATATCCCACAGATCGGAGTGGATGAGCCTATCTTACATGGCAGAACAGATACAGAATACTTAAACAAAGGATTTGATGGAAAACGAAGTGTACTAGGTTCAGTATTTACCTATGCTCATGTAAATGAAAACTTGTCAGATCCGCATATCTGTCTTTTCGGACATAACATGATGTCCGGACAGATCTTTGGAAAATTAGATGAACTTACAGTGGATGAAGACAAAGTACAAAGCATTTATATCTATACGCCAGAGCGAACCAAGGGACTTACAATCGTGTCTGTATATTCCTGTCACAAAAAAGATGCGGTATTCCAGGATGATTGGAAACCAGATCAAGAGGATGTACAGACCTTTACTTTAGCAACTTGTACCGGCTATTCAAGGACTCCGTATCGTTTGGCTGTCAATTGCAAAGTGACAAAAGAAAAACTCATCCTTTAAGGAAGGAAAACAGTGGGATGAAAAGAGTAATCATTACCATCCTGATCTTTTTATTTGGCATCGGCTGCGGCTTCGGTGCATTTTTTATGCTCAAAACGGGTGGAAATATGAAAAAAGAAGAACTAAAAAGTGTACAGCGGCTAGAAGTTCCTAAGACAGAAACAAAAGCAAGTAAAGAACAAAAGAAAAAGGAAGAGCCAAAGAATAGCGAACAAGTGAAAGAAAAGGATGATGTACCGAATTTCGGTACACAAGAGGAGAAAACAAAAGCAGTAGAAGAAATCTTAAGTGGTCCTGCACCAAAAACTGGAGAAGAAAGCAGAATTTTAGTGTTTTCTGTATTGCTTGGGATGTCTGTAACTGTGATGGGTGGAACTATTTATAGAATTAAAATGAAGAAGGGAGCGAATGGAACATTATGATAAATGAAGCAAACCAAGATCCGTTGTACCGAGATTTGAATGAAATCTACCAAGAACGGGAGAAACTGTTTCAGCAAAGAGAACGGGATTATCTGGAACAGAAAAAAACATTAAATAACTTACTCGAATCGATCAAGCAGGAAAAAGAGACGTTGAACCAAAAAGGACAGGAACTCAAAAAACAACAAGAGGAACTGCATAAAGAGGAACAAAATCAGCAAACTTGGTATCAGCAGCTCTGTGAAGAAAAAAAACAGCTTGAACGAGACAAAGAAGAACTGAACAAAAAAGAAAAGGAGTTTGAGACAGCAAAGGATTCCATGGAAGTACGCTATCAGGTGCAGATTGAAAAAGCAAAAAACATGGAAATCCAGGCAAAACAGTCAAAGGAAACTTTTGAACATAAGTTAGATATGCTAGGACTTGTTTTGGATGCAGATGGCAAGCCAGGAGGAGAAGCAACCAAGTTTTTTGAATCCTTACTTGGTGGAATGAATAAGTGGAATGAAGAAGAACTGCAGAGTCTTGAAGAAGAGAATAAAGCTTACGAAAACGAGAGCAGAAATTTAAAAGAGGAACTCGAAGAGCTGAATAAAAAAAGTAAACAGCTTGAAGAAGAAAATAATCAGCTACAAAGTGAAAAGGAGAGCCTTTCTGAGAAAATTAAGAGAATTGAAGCAGAAAAGAACCGTTTGTTAACACTGGTATCAAGTATCTCTCAAAGCAAAAAAGAGGAAGCTGTACCGAATTTCGGTACAAATGAGGAAGAAGAGGAAGACGCAGCGAATTCCGATACAAAAGAAAAACCTTATGTTCCAACCTTCGGAAGAAAACAGGAGTCCAATGAGTCAGAGCGAGAGAGTGCAGTATTTGAAGAGCTGACAGCATCCGTTTTAAACAGATATTTGGTAAAAAATGAACCAAAATATATTTCTGCTGAAATCAAACACTCCGAAGAGGGGGAACAGCTGCATGTTAATATCAATAACTTAGATTATGTGTTCCTGTTTTCAAGTCCGGCAGCGTTTGACATTTCAGCTCCAAAGAAGAAAAGCAGAGCATTAGATAAACTGCTTGTTCGTTTAAATACACAGCATCCGGGAGTGAAGTTTTATTATGACGAACAGGAGCATCGGGTTTATGCATCCGGATATTTCAGCAATACCATGGCTCCGGAACGGTTAATGGAGAAAGTGCATGAAGTAAGTGACTGTTTCCGTCAGAAGTAGAGAGGTGGGTACCAATGACAGCTTTACAGTATATGGGAACAGGCATCGTTTTTGCGTTAGTTGCCGGAATTTGTTTTGTGGGTGCGATCGTTTATTTCCTTCTTACAAAGCAGAAACACTATCTGTATGCAGAACGATTGGGAAGAATGAAATTCCCGGAGCAGTTCTACAAAGATATGAAAGAACAATATGAAAAGACGGAAAACATTTCACAGACGCTAGATCTTCTGTTGGAGCAATATCCGAAAGGAAAAGTAGCAAAACGTTTACGTGCATCTAAGGATTATTTAAAGAACAGTCATTATAAGGATTATGAAACCGCATTGTATCGTTATCTGTCAGATAGTGATACAGCAAATGTGATCACAGAGCTTCTGTTAAAGGATTTACAAAAAATATGCAGGATTCCATGTAAGCAGGAGAAAAATACTGGAGAGGAGAATAAAAATGAGAAGAAGTAATTGGAAAACAAAAGTAATAGTAGTAATCGCATTTATTTTAAGTATTGTATTAGGAGTTGTAGCAGCGATGTTTGCACCAGATGTATGGAAAGGTTTAGTAGGGTTTGGAACCTTTGCGGTTGTGCTGCTTGTATTAGTATTTATTTTAGTAAAAGTTTTACATATTGGGAGAGAGTAAGGATATGAGAAAGAAATTGATAAAACTGGATAGAAAAAAATTGGTAACACTGATGACACTTTCTTTAATGATGTCTGCAGTATTTGTTTTGCAGTTAGGATTTCCGGTTCTTGCTGCAGAAACTGATGGAAATACAGTAATCAAGACTGGTTTTAATACAATCTATGGGCTGATTGCAGCAATCGTATCCTCCATCGGAAGTCTGTATCTGCTATGGGGTGTTTTTGAGTGGGCACAATCCATGAACTCTCAGGACGGTGGTGCACAGTCTATGGCATTTAAACGAATTGCAGGCGGTCTTGTTGCAGTTATCACACCACAGTTGATTCCAGTGATCACTTCAAGTGTAGGAGCATAAAAAGGAGGAGAAGAAAGATGCCAGACTGGTTGCCGGATTTTCTAAATGGCAGTTTATTATACGGACCATTCTATCAGATTGCCAGTGCGATATGGAATACTGCCATGTCAGCATGTATGGGAATCATGACAAAGACACCGGAAGGATTTTCATCTGCTACATGGACTTATGTAAATAATGAATTGTATCCGTGGGCTTTGTCCATCGGAATTATGAGTCTGAACTTTTTTGTGATGATGGGATTTTTTAAAGCAGTTGGGAACTTCAAAGAAAATATGACAATTGAACTTATGATCGAAGCAATGATCAAGGTGGTTGTCTTAAACGTACTGTTGGTAAAAGGATTGGACGTGATCAAAAAGATTTTTGAAATGGCATCGGCAATGGCAGGAACGGCGGTCATGATTGAACCGCCGGCCTTCTTTACTGGTGATGTGGATGTCGGTTCTGTTATGTTTTTCTGGATCTATGGGTTGTTCTACTTCCTTGTAGCAATGGTCTGTGCATTTCTGATTCTGATCACGCTGTACAGCCGCTATATTAAGTTGTATCTTCTGGTTGTAACATTCCCACTTGCAATGCCTTCGATCACAGGAGGACGTGGAATCGAAGGAACAGCCTATGCATGGATGAAAAGCTTTCTATCCAATACGTTTGAAATTGTCGTTATAGCACTTGCCATTGCAATCGCAGGAAGAATCACTTCCGGTATCTCCATTTTTACATCTGATAGTGCCATTTTTAATGCGTTTGATGGATTTGCCCAGGCTCTTAATTCCATGATCTATATGATCCTGATGGCAGTTTCCGTAAAAGGAGCACCAACGTTTTTAAATAAAACATTCAATCTGTAATGAGGTGAACGTGCATGAAAATAAATTTAAATAAAGATTTTGAGGAACAATATAAAAATGAGTTATGGAAAGGTTTTACCGCAAGGGAATTAGGGTATGGTGTGGTTGCTCTGCTTGTTGCCGGAGGAGTCGCATTTTCTGTGTGGAAGGCAACAGGCCTTGCAATCAATCTTTCTATTTATGCCGGAATCCCATTCATGGTTCCGATTATTTATCTAGCAATGGTGAAGCACCAGGGACATACCTGGATTGAATCATTAAAAAATATGTGGTTTTATATGCAAACCAAAGAACTGCCTTGTGAAATGGAAGAAAGGAATGTTTCACAGCACAGAATCTTTTCTATGGATACAAAATGTATCAATGAGCCAAAGAAAAAAAGAACTACAAGGAGGAAGAAATAAATGTCAATCTTTAACGGAAACAGTCTGTTTCTGTCAAAAAAAAGCAAAACAATGCCGGTAGTAAAAGTACCAAAGAATGTAAAACAATCTCTGCAGATTGACAGAGCCTTTGAGAATGGGATATTTAAGATCGAGCCAAAAGAAAAAATGGCGGTTTATGACAGATGCTATATCTTTGAAGATATTAATTACATCAACAAGAATATCGGAGAACAGAACGATTTTCTTATGAATCTGATGTTTTGGTTAAATTCGATGGATGTAGAATTTAAAATCACATTAGCCAATGAATATCAGAGCATGGAAGAGTTTTTGGAGTCTATTCGTGCAGAAAAGAATAAAGCAGAGTATCCGGATATTGCAAATGGAATCAGACAGTGGCAGGATGAAAGAATCAAGGAAACCAATCCGAATGTAACTACGCTGCGTTATCTGACCGTGACTACAAGAGCAGATAATGAAGCGAATGCAAGAGTGTATTTGAATGCGATTGAGACAACCATTATGGAAGCATTTGCCGGATGGGGAAGTCGTATTGAAAAGCTAAGCACCTTGGAACGTTTGGAATCACTGCAGAAACTGATCTGTCCGAATCATCCGGAGCAACAGGACTATATCAATCTCCCATCCGATAAAAAGAAACATCAGAAAGACTGGAAGAATGATATCCTGCCACGAGGCATCAAACAGTATCCAAACTACATGGTCATGGGAGATACCTATGTTACTGTTTTATTCGGACACAGATATCGTCAGGCAATTGATACCGACAAGTTTATCCATTCCATGTCGAATGTTTCTTATCCATCTTTTCTTACACTGGATTATGCTCCGGTTGAGACAGACCTGGTAAACGATAAGCTGATCAATGCACAGGTCAATAATGAAAGAGCAATCACCGAAGAGATTGAACAGAAGCGAAATGCAGGTATTCCGGCCATTAACGCTTCTTATCCAAGAGAGAAGAAAAAGAATGAGATCGAGTCCTATATCGATCAGTTGGATGAAAATGATGAAAAGGGATTCTTTCTAAATTTGTTGGTTGTAATCACTGCTCATGATGAGGAAGAACTTGCAGAACGTATGAAAGAAATGCAGGCAATCGGAAAAAGAGAAGGTGTTGTGCTAGAAACCTGTGATTATACACAGTTAAAAGCATGGAATACAGCACTCCCGATCGGTGGAAGACAAGTTGATTATATGCGTTTCTTCTTAACTTCTTCCCTTGTTGCATTTCAGCCTTTCTTTGCACAGGATGTCATTGAGCCGGGAGGACAGATGATGGGACTCAACCATACTACAAAGCATTTCATTGTGGGGAATCGAAAGAAACTGCCGAATCCGCATGGAATTATCGTAGGGCTTTCCGGTTCCGGTAAATCTATGCTGATCAAGTTGACTGAGCTGTCACAGACATTGCTTGCAACAGATGACGATATTATGATAATCGACCCACAAAACGAATTCCGGGATATTGTGGAGAAAGACAAAGGAAGTTATTTTGATCTGACACCAAAAAGCGGAATCTTCCTAAATGGATTTGAGGTATCAGAAGAAGTGTTTGCATCTTCCGTAGCAGTGCAGAAAGAATTTATTGCGCAACAGACGGAATATGCCAAGACCTTGTGTGCAGCTGTAATGAAAAACATCAATGTTACACAGGAGCATGATTCGATCATCAGCCGATGTACGGAACGCATGTTTAAGGATGTATTTGAACAGAAAAAACTAAAGAAACAGCCGACACTTTTGTGGCTGCGGGAGGAAATCCATAAGGAATTACAACGAGTCGATAATGAGCATGATGAAGCCTTGATCCGAGAGATCTACAACAGTTTGGAAGAATATACCATTGGTAGCTGTGATATGCTGGCTCATCCATCCAATGTAAGTCTGAATCGTCGTATGATCGGCTTTGGAATGTCCAATGTGCCGGAGAATAATTGGGAGGCAGTTATGGTCACGATCCTGCATTATCTGTCCGTTCGTATGGATTACAATAAGAGGTTCCAGAAAGCAACGCATCTTGTGATCGATGAGACACAGGTAGTATCTAAGAAATCAGGGAGTGCAAGTCAGCTTAATAATGCGGTTATTACGTTCCGTAAGTTTGGTGGGATTGTAACAATGGCTATGCAGAATGTAACAGCAGCCTTATCTAATCAGACACTGATTGAATTGTTTCAGAACTGTTCCTACAAGGCTTTTCTCGATCAGGGTGGTGTAGATGCACAGAGTCTTGCTGCTATCCAGGAATTTAGTGCAAAGGAATTTAAAGCACTGTCTTCCGGAAATATCGGTGAGGGTGTTATGGTGTGGAATAAAAAGGTTGTGATGTTTGATGCACTAATCAGCAAGGAGAACGTATTGTATAAAAATTACAGTACTAACTTCCATGAAAAAGCGAAGGAGCAAAAACGGTTATCTTTTGAAGAAGAGGTTGTACCGAATTTCGGTACAAAAGAAAAAATAGAGCCACGTTCTGTGTTGAGTGAAAAAGAAGAAGAACTGATTCTTAAGGTTTCCTGTATTATGGATATCACAGTAACAGATGTGGAACGTTTGTTTAATAAAGATACAAAAACTTGTCTTGGATATCTGAAATTATTAGAGGAGAAAGGAAAACTCAGAGAAGTAGAGGGTAGATACAGAAGGGTTGGATAGGATGCGGATTAATGCAAAAGACGAAAAAACATTTAAAGCAACAGCACTTGCCTTAAATGCTGCAAAGCAGTCAGTAAAAACTTCCAAGCAGCATATGACAGCCTTGAGTATGGGAAATGAACCAGACCGCCAGGGAGAACAATCAGCTTATGTAGATCCAACAAGGTTTTTAGATGGAAAAGAGATTCATAAATGGAATCAGTTACCGCAATCATTAAAGAAAAGATATATAGCTGAAGGAATAAAAGAAGCTAAAGCAAGTTCAAAAGCAAGAAGCGGAATTCTAAAAGACAATTATGATTTCACAGAAGAGATTGAAAAAAAAGTAGCAAATGTTTATACAGCAGATCTTTATCGTATGGAGGAAACATCAGGGGTAAATACATATCAAAGATTTGAGTACAATCCGTTGAAAAGATTCCAAAATCGTTGGAATCACAGAGAGAAAAATAAAAAGCTATCATCAGAAAATGAAATACAAGGAGTTACGGACAAGAAAAGTTCAGCTGCAGGACAAGAATCCATCCGAAAAGGAGAAAGATATCTTTCCAAAGAGCAGGAGCAGATAAAACTACAAATAAAAGCAGGAATCAATAAGGAGAGTGTTGCGGGAAAAGCGGTAGCTGATTCGGCAACAGCAACAAGTACAGCAGCTTCCGGTGCAGCTACAGCAGGAGGAAGTCTGGTTGTCACGGCAGGGAAAAAAGCAGCTGATAAGTTCAAAGATTATATGCAGGAACGCTCCATGGCAAGTGAGCAGGCAATTAGAAATGTAGAATCCAAAATGACAGAGATCAAGAATGCAAACCATGAAATGGATTCCTTGCCATCCTCTTTGAAATATATTGGTGCGGCAGTTGGTGCGGTATTACTATCCGTACTTGCCGTTGTGGTTCAGGCAGTATTTTCATTCCTTGCAGTTATAATTGGAGTGATCATTGCAATCTTAGTTCCAATCATTGTAGTGGTAACAATCATTTCAACGCTCATAGGGATTATAGCTTCCCTAATGTCTTCGACTCCTGTGATAGCAGGAGGTGGAGAAAGAATCGTACAGATCGCTTTGCAGGAAGAAAATAATCCAAGTGGAGCAAAGTACTGGCGATATGTTATGGGAAGCCAATTTGTTAATGGTGATGTGACTCCTTGGTGTGCGTGCTTCGTGTCCTGGTGTGCAAACGAAGCAGGACTGATTGATTCCGGTATTGTTCCAAAAGCTGCAGCTGTTCGAGCGTATCACAGGTACTATGCCGAAAGAGGACGTTTCCATTACGCATCCGAAGGCTATACGCCGCAGCCTGGAGACTTTATCGTGTTTGGTGCGGATACACACATTGGAATTGTTCAGTATGTGGAGAATGGAAGAGTAGTTACAATTGAAGGGAACACTTCGGATGCAGTACATTCAAGAAGCTATGCATTGAATAGTTCGTATGTTACGGGCTATTGTAATCCGGAATATCCGGCAGGAACTACGATTGAAATCCCGGAAGGAATGGGAACAACTCACACTTATATGGGATGGAGAACAATTACAAGTCGGACAAGTTTACAGTATCAGTTAAGGGAACAAAGTGGAGAACATTATGACAGTGAAGGATTTGGAATCATCGATGGAAGATATGTGATCGCTTGTACAACCTTATATGGACAGGTTGGAGATTATGTAGATTTTTATCGGGAAAATGGAGATGTCTTGCATTGTGTGATTGGAGATATCAAGAATCAGAATGATCCGGGATGTAACCAGTATGGACATCAGAATGGGGAGCGTGTGGTTGAGTTTGTTGTTCAATATAGTACGTGGTATCCATCTCATGCGAATCCTGGAACGCCAAGCTGTAAACCAGAATGGAACTCAAGAGTTGTTAAAGCAGTGAACTTGGGATATAACTATTTTCATTAAAGAAATGGTGAGAAAAAGATGAAGAAAAGAATTTTAATCAGTGTTCTTTTACTAGCTTTGCTGTTTGGAATTTTGTTTGGTGGTATTTTTCTGCTTAGAAAAAATGCGAATGAAAAAGAAAAAATAAAATCCGAAGAACAGACAGTTGAGCTTGAGAAGAAGACAGAAGAAAAAGAAGAACAGCGGAAGATGGACTTTGTAAATGTCAATTTATTGGAGTCTTTTTTTTCTGCTGAAGAAATCAAAAGCATGGAACAGCAAGCAGAAAAGTTGTTAAAGCAGGATGAATTATTTGCTTCTGTTACTACGCTTACTTGTACCGATGCAATTTATGAAACACAAAATCAGATCCGCTTCTATTTTACATTGGATGATGGAAGCACTTTGTTTGCGTCCTATAAAAAAGAAGACAATAGCTTTTTCTTCTGGACAGAAAAGAAGGAAGATTCTGAACAGGCGATCGCAGAATGGTTGAAACAAAAAGAAGCAGATACAAAGGCTGTCGATACAAGTTCCTGGGAGGAATCGCAGGAACTTCCAATCAAATGGAATGAAAAAGGACAGGAAAATATCCCGGTAGTTTTATCCGGAAAAGAAAATCTGCAGGGGAAAATTCCAGAAGAAGACTTGAATTATTTGGAAACAAAGTTGCAAAAATTTCTGGAAGAGAATAATGAGTTGAGAAGAGAACTTTCAATTTTGGCAGACAAAATCATCCAAACAGATCAGGAGGTAACATTTGAAGCAGACTTTATAACACCACGAATTGACAAAAAACAGTTGCAGGTAACGTATCATATCAAAGAAAAAAGCTTTGGGTTTATGATACAATAAAAGTTATTGGCAGTAGGAAGTATTGAAATACACTAGAAAATTTTGTACACTGATAATAAGAAAATTTAATTATAATTGTCGGAGAGGGTGATGGTATGGAAAAGTGGCAGGATAAAGCGTTATTAGAGATCAAAAAAAAGATGAGAATTGTAGATGGAAGAAATATTTCAGCAGAAGATTATCCTGAAAAAAGAGATTGCTATCCAAAATTATATAAATATATAACAGAACACAATCCAGATTACAATGGAAAAATCTGTGCATTATATGGACTGAGGCGTACCGGGAAAACCGTTATGATGAACCAGTGTATTTCTGAGTTGCCACCAGAAGAGAAAGAAAAGAGCGTTTATATTTTATGTAAAGAAACCTGTGATATGCTGGAAATGGAGCAGGTGCTTGATGAGTTATATGAAAAAGGAAAGCGTCTTTTCTTTATAGATGAAGTGACACTAATTGAAGATTTACAGGTGTATGGAAATGTATTTTCAGATTATTATCGTACAATGGGAGCAAAGATTGTTATTGCAGGAACAGATTCTTTTGGAATCTATATGGCGAAAACAGATATTCTTTATGATCGCACAATTCTAATCCATACTTCACAGATTCCATATGCGGAGTTTAAAAGAATTTGTAAAAAAGATTTGGATACTTACATTGAGTATGGTGGAACACTTACTAATACCACTTATAAAAATAACCAAAATGCAGATGAGTATCTTAATACAGCTATCGTAGAAAATATCCTGCATGGATTGGAGGGAAGAGAAGAAAAAAGAAAACATGCTACAGTTTTGACAGAACTTTATGATCGAAATGAACTTGTTTCTGTAATCCAGAAAATGATTAATAGATTCAGTTATGAAATTACTATGAAAGCAATTAATCGATCCTATAAAAGTGCACCTCTGTATGCAACATACCAAACTGATAAATCAAAATACCAAGGAAAACTTAAGATTATGTTTATTAATGATGCAACAAAGTCAGCATTAGGAATAAAAAATAATGATGAGATGCAGACAGTAGTAACACAAGAAGATTTGGAAATGATAAAAAAATATTTGAGATTTTTGGATCTGTATATCACAATACCAACATTTCAATCTCTGAAACGGGGAGGTGGGCGAGACTTAGAAATCTTGCAACAGCCAGGAATGATTTATGCACATGCGACGGAATTACTACATCAATTGGAGCAGGATAATGTATGGAATAATACGTGTGAGATTGAAGACAAAACAATATTTATGCAGAGGGCAGATCAATTTGTGAAGGGAATTCTTCTTGAAAATATTATTCTTTCCGAAACATATAAATGTTATCAAGAGATTGATCGCAAACGGTTTTATGTATCACAATTATCAGTTGGTCCAGTAGATGACTTGCCGGATGCGGAGGCTGATCTAATCATTGTAGACATGGAGAAAAAAGAAAGTTATCTATTTGAAATCAAACATTCAGATCAAGTTGTAGACAAACAGACTCGGCATTTGCGAAATGAAGACTTTATAAATTATATCAATGAAAATTTTGCTCCGGTGAAAAAATGTTGTGTAATATACAATGGACAACCGACAAGAAACGGAGCAATAGATTATCTGAATGCTGAGAAGTTTCTGATGTGTATTCATGAAATGGATTTGTCAAAGAGAGAAAATCTGGATAAATTATTTCAAACAGACGAAATCGAAAAAGAAATAAATCCAGAGACAAAATCGAAGAAAAAAAAAGGCGAAGAAAAATAATATTTGCTTGTCAAGGTGAGAAGGACAATAATAAAAAGTATGAACAGTGGAAACAAATTCTGCTGTTCTTTTTTTACATATTTTTGTTAGAGGTGAGAAGAAAAAATGAAATTATCTGTTTATTTAAAAATCGGAACCAAGATGAAAAATTTGAGAAAAGAAAAAGGAATTTCTCAAAAAAAGATGGCAGAAAGATTGAATCTAATCCCTTCTGCATATTCTAATTATGAAAATCTAATCTGTGAGATTCCTGTTGAAGTCATGCAAAAATTTTGTGAAGAAGTTGAATGTAGCATGGAAGAATTGATTGAATTTGATATAGGAAATTTGGATGAAGTCCATCCGGTTTCTTCACTTTCAGATTTGATTCTGTCGATCATGGAGCTGAATAAAAAAGATCTTCCTGTTTCGGTGGCATTTCACATGGAGAAGAAAAAAATGAATGTGGATTTTCGAGCAACAGAGACGAAGTTTGAAAAAATCTTGGATGAACTGGAGGGTGAACTTGGAAAATACCAGGAGAAAAAAATTGATAAAAATCAATTCAGACAGAATGTGCGATCGCTTCTGGATGGAGAAACTAACTACAAAAATAACTACCTAAATAACGAAAAAAAGGGTCTTAGGGAAGTTCCCTAACAAGAAGGTGAAATGTCTGACATTTTGCGTATCTTGCAAATCACCTTCGGTGATTCAGAGAAAGCCATACAGAAAGCTGTACAAAAGCCATACACTCAGCCATACGAAAAACAAAGGTTGCCATACGCAAAGCTGTACAAGATGGCTCAATTGCCATACGATGCCATACAGAAAGCTGTACAGTACAGCAGGAAAGCCATACAGTGCCATACAAGGAGCTGTACAAGACGGCTCGAAAGCCATACAGTACGGCTCAATTGCCATACGATGCCATATACAAAGCCATACAGTACAGCAGAAAAGCCATACAGTGTACATACAGAAAGCCATACACGAAAAAAGATAATAAAAAGAAGGAGACAACTAAGATGGAAAAATTAAAAAGAACATTCAGATTATCCGAACAGGCAGTGGAAGCGATTGAAAACAGAAATCGGAAATTATATCCGACTGCGACTGATTTTTTAGAAGCAAAAATATTGGCACCAGCAGATAACAGTACAGAAATGTTACACAAAATTTCTGCGCAGTTAAGAGAAATGGAAAGTCTTCTTGTTCAACAGTATCATAAAAAAATAGAAGAAGAGCAGCCATTCCATTGAAAATGTGTACCTAAAGTAACCTAGATAAAGGTGATTGGATTTGATAAAATAAAATTAGAAAACCAGAGGTAAGGGATGCAATTCAGCATCTCTTTTTTAAAACAGGAAACGGAGTAGAGTGAAAAATGGATTTAAAAGAACAATTAAAAAAAGTAACGGAAGATTTGGAAAAGCTGGAAAGAAAAAAAGAAAAATTTTTGGCGGATTATGATGAAAAACGGAAAAAAATTCTGACAAAGAAAAAGGAACTTGAAAATAAAATTCAGAGAGAACAGGAAGAAAAAATATTACGTGCCGTTCAAGACAGCTTCGGAAAAATTAATGAAAAAAATATTGATACTTTCTTGGATATTCTGAAAAAAAACAGTGAGGAATTTTCGATGGAGATGGAAATTGCATTAGAAAACTTTGAAGAAAATAATGAAGTAGTTTCCGATGATCTACCGAATTCCGGTACACAGCAAAGTGTAGAAGAGCAAGGATATTCATATGAAAGCAATGAGCCATGAGCCGACGAGACATTCGATATACGATTCGATTTTCAGAAAAGGAATGGGAAATATTAGAAGAAAAAATTAAGAAAGAGGATGCGTGGAAATTTAAATATGGAATAAAAGAAGGAAGCGTAAATGTATCTGCATTTATCCGGGAAAAATTATTTCGAGAAGAAATAAAAGAACTGGCATATTACCGGGAATTAAAAAACTTAACTTATCAAATACGAAAAATCGGAGTTAATATCAATCAGGTGGCTGCAAAGATCAACAGTGGTCATGGGAATATCGACTCTGTTTTTTATTTGCAAAAAAATCTTCTACAGGTTGAAGAAGAGGTAAAAAATCTGATTGAAAAACTGGAGGAAGATCGTGGCAATCACAAAATTGATGAACATTAAACAAGGTAGGAGAGGTGGCAGCAAACATTTAAATAATTCGATTCGTTATATTATGAATCCTAAAAAAACAAATGATGGGGAATTGATTGGTGGAAACTCAGGATTCACACCGCAAGAAGTTTATCAGGTTATGATGGATACCAAACTTGACTGGGATAAGCTGGAAGGAAGACAGGGATATCATTTTGTTATCAGTTTTCAACCTGGAGAGGTAAATGAAGAAATGGCATATCAAGTCATAAAAGAATTTTGCGAAGAATATCTTGGTGACGATTTCGATTATGTTTTTTCAATTCATAATGATCAGAAGCACATGCATGGACACATTGTTTTCAATTCAGTGAATCGAATGAGTGGATATAAGTACCGATACGAAAATGGAGACTGGGAGAAGTATATTCAGCCGATCACAAATAAAATTTGTGAGAAGTATGGACTGCCGCCACTGGAATTCGATGCAGAAACAAGAAAAGGAAAATCTTATGCACAATGGCAGGCAGACAAAAAAGGTGCGCCAACCTGGAAAAAAATTATTCGTGCTGATATTGATTATATTATTTCTATCTCTGGCAATGAAGAAGAATTTATTTCTAATATGGAAAAAATCGGTTATCAGATTCGTAAGGGAGATTCTCAAAAGCATGGCGCGTATTTTTCATTTCGTGCAATGGAACAAAAAAGAGGTTGGAGAAGTTACAACCTTGGATCTGGGTATCATTATGAGGAGATCCTTTCAAGAATTCGAAGAGAAAAATTTGTATATAAAAATCCAAGGAGTCCTCGAATAAGATTCTATAAAATGAAAAGGATAAATACGCATCAGGCGGTAACACAATTTCAGAAAAAAAGAATCCGGAAAATATATTTTGTATCTGTCCAATATCATAATATAAAAAATCCATATGCCGTAGATTATCGGGAAGTACGAAAAAGTCTGCTACACATTGACCAATTGTGGGAAAACATTAATTATTTGAAACAATTTCAAATTAGTTCCTATGCGGAGCTTTTAGATAGAGAAGCGAAAATAAAAGAACAGGAAAAAGCATTAAAGAATCAAATATACAATAAGGATTTTCTACAGGACAATGAAGCGTATATAAGATATAAGAAGTTAAAAGAAATGTTAAGTGAAGTGCCAGAATCCGATGATAGTTTTGAAAAAATATTGGATGAATTGGAAGAATTGGAACAGGATTTTCCAGATGCAATATTGGATGGAAGTGAGAAGGTTGAACAAATGGAAAAGAAGTTACAGTCCATTCGGGATGAAAAAAGAATTATCAGGCAGATAAAAGAAGAGGAAGAGGAAGACAAATTATTCTATACCGCAGCATGGGGACAGCCAACGGAACATACTTATCAAAACAGTAAAAAGAAAGAGGTGCAGACGCAGTGGGCGAAAACAAAATAAATACGATTAATTTAAATGATATTTTTCAAGATGTAAAGACAGATCTGATCGGAAATCTTTTAAATGAGACAAAAGATAGTAAGAAATGTATGTGGTATCTCATATGCGCATTAGATGGAATGGGAGATCAGGAAATACTGGAACTTTCAGGATATACAATTCCTCAAATCCAAGATGCCAGAACAAAATTTCTGAAACAAAAATATCAGGCAAAGACTTCCTTATCCAATGAAATTCAGATGTTAAAAAAACAGGTTATGGATGTAGTGAAGGAAAACAGAGATGTACGATCTTCTGTTGAAGCTGGACTAGATAAAGCAATTCAAGAGCAGATTGAAAAATCGAATAAACTGATCGAAGCAAAAGATGAAATGATTACAATGATAAATATGCAAAAAGTGGACTTGCAACGACAAAATGAAGAATTAAAAGCAAAGGTAAATGAATTGGAAAAGCAGTCAACATCGGTAGTGGCAGCAACGAGTAATCCTGCAGACAGGAAGGATGCAGAAACACAAATAGAAAAACAACTAAGTGAAGAGGAAAATATTGAAAATAAGATAGAAGTCAGACGGGAAGAAATTCAACCAGAAGAGAGAAAAAAGAGTATAGGAAAACGTATTCGTAAGTATCTTTTTTCGTCAACAGATACAAAGAAATTTATCGGGAAATATTTGGAGAATGATAAGATGACGAAGGAACAAAAGGATTATCTGTTGGAGTGCCTGGAAAGTGGAGTTGGTGTAAAAGAAATGTCAGAATTTGCATTTGAAAATCTGACGGTTGAACAAATGGAACGTTTAAGAAAGATAAATGAAAAAAGGAAGGAATAAAGGATGGATATTCATGTAGAGATGCACTTATCTTATGAGACGGATGTGTGGGCATATGGAATGGTCACTTTAGAAAATATCATCCGATTTCCGGTTCAGCTTCGTAAATTTAAAAATAAAGATACGGGAGAAGAGACTTCGTTTCTTAGTTATCCCAGAAGAGAACGTTGTGGAAAATGGGAAAATATACTTGTACCCGAAAAAAAATTAAGGGAAGAAATTGAAAAGGCTGTAGGAGAAAAAATCAAAGAGGAAATGAGAAAAGATTTGTATCTTCCAGAGATAGAAATACTTTCCATCAGCCCAATTGTTCCACGGTATCCACCGAATGCGAAAGCATATATATGTGGTGTTGCATCTGTTCAATTGCTAGGACTTACAATTAATGGAATCACTATTAAAAAAGGACAAAGAGGCTATTTTATTAATATGCCACAATATAAAAGTTCGGATGGGTATCATGATGTGATCTATGCCATAGGGAAAGCAATGCAGAAGAAAATTTCGGAGTGTGTTCTTCAGGAATATCAGAAAATAATGGGCGTACCGAATTTCGGTACAGAGGGAGGACTGACAAAATGAAAAAGGAAGAATTCATACAATTTGTAGCTAAGAATATTAAATATCATCTTCCATCTGAATTCAAAGATTTCAAAATTGAGGTTGGAAAACACATGGGGTTAGTGATATCAGAAAAAAAATCTCCTAACACAATAAGAATATATTTGGATGAAGCATATGAAAAATTTATGGAGAACAAAAATATATTTCCAGTCATGGAAACTGTTGCAAATAACATTACGCAGGGGTGGCATACTGTTGGGAAAATTAGAGACGAAAAAAGACAGGCGATAGAATTCGTGAATAATTACACAGAGGTAAAGAAACATCTGCAGTTCGTGTTGCGAGATCCGGATTTTACTGAAATTCCGATGAATCAGATAAAAACGGAGCTGGGAAGTTATGTTGCGTTGTATGAGATCAATATGGACAAAAATGATGCGGAACATATATCTATACCAATAACCGATAAGTTAACCAAACGTTGGGGGATTACGGCAGATCAACTATATCAAGACACGATAAAGGTTCAGGCAGCATGGAATCAACCTTTACTGGCAGATCTATTGGAAATGGGAACTTATTTGAATGGGGGGACAAGACCTGATAATCTGCTATCAGCAGACAAAATTGATGATACCGGGCTGTACGTGCTAACAAATTATAAGCTGTATAATGGCGCAGCGATGATTGCACATGATGAAATGGCACAAAAAATAGGTAATCTGTTACAAATGGATTATTATATACTTCCGTCTACTGTACATGAATTGCTGGTGTATCCCGATAATGGAGTTATATCAATAACACAATTGCAAGAAATGGTAAAAAGTGTCAATGCTACAGACGTGTTGCCGAAGGATAGGTTGTCCGATAAGGTTTTATTTTACAATCAGCAGGAACGCAGATTAGAGCTTGCTACGGAAAGAGAGGAGTATTTTGAAGACAAAACAGAGGACACTCAAGAGAAAAAGGAATTAGCTGAAGGCAAAGATAAATCAGAATCAGAGAAAAAAGAAGATAAAAGTTTGAAATTTTCAATCCGATTGTAGAAAAATGTTTTTCTAGAAAGTTAATTCCTATATTTAGCACAAGAGTCGGAAAGCGAGGAAAAAATGATGTATGAAGCATTAGTACAGAAATTGAAGTTCCTTTTAATGTAATTATTCCAAACAGTTATAATTACGTACATAAGGAATCATAGATTTCATAATAAAAAATTAAAGAGGTAACGCATGAAATTTAAAGGTATTGAATTAAAAGATAACACAGAAGCAGAGTTATTAATAGAAATTGAAATCGTTGATATTAATGACGAAGATGAGCTTGAAGAATATGGTGAAGAATTGGAAGGAAAATTAGAAGATATTTTAGACTATGATAATTGCTCTCCATATGTAGATTTTATAGATGATAATTTATTAAATATACGTTGTGACGAAATTACATTTGACGAAAAAGGTGTAGATCTTTTAACTGTCATCTATAAAAATATTCTAAATGCAAATTTACAGAATGTAAAAGTTATGATTAATGTTCATGTTGATGGTAAAGAGTGGTTTAAAAAAGAAGATGGATCGGAATATAATGAGGATTCTGTTACTTTAGAAGAATTTTTATTAAATATTGAATATTAAAGTCTGGGGTGAAAGTATGGCTTACATAGAGAATGTAGTAATAGGAACTCCAATAGTAGATCCAAAAGATATGTTTGCTTCGGACGAAGATGATTGGACAAGGATGGAAGAGGAAGAAATTATGGAAAGTGTTTCGGAGAAAGAAAGGGATGAAACTGAGCAGGAAGATCGAACAAATGAAAACAGTTTTTTTGAACGTACAGATGATTCTTATGCAATCTATCAATATGATAACACAGATGGAAATTGGGGATACAAATTCATGGGACTGAGCATCATAAGTAATATGGGATTATCTGTGGATGGGAAAGATTACCGTATGATGTTCATGGAGCAATTGCATGAACATGATTCCCTGGATGAATTATATCATAGGTTCAATGCTGAACGACCAGAAGGGTTTGATGGACATTCATTGTCTGTTTCCGACGTTGTTATAATGAAACGTAATGGAGAAATGAAAGCGTATTACGTGGATGATGTTGGATTTTCTGAGCTTCCGGAATTCACGAAGCAAAGAGAGCAGATTATAGATAGGTCAAATGATTCTCCAGTTTATGCAGGAACACTGGAACAGGCGGTAAGACAGAAGGATGCGGATGCATATTTGGATTCAAGAAAATTAAATATTGATTGTAAAAAAGCGATAGAAGAAGTAATTCAAGAAAACTATGATGGAATACGTTTGAAGGATGATGTAGCGAAAGATGTTGTGAGACGTTTTGGAGAAGAACGTATGAATTTTGTGATGGCAAATACAATCCGGGAAAGCTTTTTAGAGGGACGATTTTCTAAGCAGAATAAAGAGTGGGCAGAACATATTAATATTCCGGAAAATATCAGTCATGGAAGGAACTTAAATCTTGATTATATAATTGAAAGTCATCCGGTTGTATTAGATGACTTTATTTCAATGGCAAGATTTGAAATTCGGATGCTGAAAATTGAACGGGCAATTGAAGATGCAGAGGTATCGATTACTACAGATACAAATGATTATGTAGCAGATGGACATGAGGGAGCCTGGCATACGATTGAGGAAAGGAAATATGCCGGAAAGAAGTTCTTTCTTATGGAACATAATGAGTTCGGCTCAAATGTAGCAGAAATTATTGTGACAGAAAATGGACAACTTGTGGCAGAGGATTTGTGGAATGGGTTTGATAAGGGGGCATTGGACGCTATATCAGAATATCTGCAGGACAAGGGGATATCAGTAGAGGAAATATACAAAGAACCGGATGAATTGGCATATAAAATTCATGATGGATATTTTTCTATTCACCGCACAAACGGAGGTTATGACTACACTTTCTATACGAAAGATTATGAAGATATAGATGGCGGTATCTATGATAATCCAGACAGTCCTATAAAGCAGGTGGTAGAGGATATTCTGGAAGATGCAGGAATTTCGTTAGATGATGCAGAATGGATGGATTATGAAGAGTTGGATGCCGAAGTTGAGCATGCAGAAGAAATTAAACAACTCGCTGTGGATTTAGACAAATTCAGTTATGAATATGATACATACGAGTATAAAGATAGCATTGAAGACAGAGAAGAGCAGATTGATAAACTTACAGAGGATATTTTGACGAGGAAAACAGGTGATATAAAAAAATGGCTGACAGAGGTGTCTGAAAATTCAGAGATAGATAATGATGTCAGAACTGCACACTCATTGTTTTCTCGTCTGGAAGAAGCGGAGAGAGTATTTATATCTGACGAAACTAATGTCAGTTTCTATGCGGCTGAATGTATGGAATTTCCAGATTTTGGAGAACTTCATGAAAATCTTACTTTGGATGAAGCGATAAAAAAATATGAAAGTATTCCAGAAGAACGGATGCATGGGGTGAAAGGAATTGGATTTGAACTAGAAGATGGAAGTGATTACGAGGGCAAATATGGGTTGATGTATCATGGTCGGGTAGATCAAGAAAATGTTGAGATGATTCAATATTATAAAGATAATCCAGTGATTCAGAAAGCATTAGATGCATTGGAACAGTATTGCGAGACTTCTGCAGATAAGTCAGTAGAAAGACAACAAGAAACAAATAGAAAGAAAAAACAAAAGAGCATTTATCAAGGACTTCATAGATAGAAGTCTTTTTTGTTGTACCGAAATTCAGTACAGAGAGGATTTACTATGGCAACAACGTTATTGAAATTAAAAGAATTATCCCAACAAACAATTGAAGCGATTGTAAAAAGTCCGGATGCCTGGAAAAAATATTTAAATGCAGCACCAAATATTTTTCGATATTCTTTTGAGGATCAGCTTCTGATCTATGCGCAAGCACCAAAAGCAACAGCAGTTGCAACGTACGATGTCTGGAACAAAATTATGCACAGGGCAGTAAAGAAGGGAAGCTGTGGAATTGGTCTGATTCATACGAAAAGGCGGTATGAAAAGATTGATTATGTGTTTGACGTAACTCAGACAACAGAAAAATATGATTCTCGATCCTTGAATATATGGAAAGTTACCGAAAAGAATGAAACTCTTGTTAGAACATATCTGCAGAATACGATTGATATTGAAGAAGGGATGGAATCTATCCCAGAGTTGGTACATGAACTAATCAAAGAAAGTGTCGATGATGTGATCGATGATCTGCAAGATGCGCTTAAAGAAGATGTTGAAGGCACATATCTGGAAGACCTGGAAGAAGATCAATTAAAACATGATTTTCAAGAACTGCTGGAAAATAGTATATTTTATGTCTGTTTGTCAAAATGTGGATATGATCCGGAAATGTATCTTTCCTCAGATTCTTTTCAGTTTATTACAAACTTCAATGATATTTCAGTGCTTCGACATTTAGGCTATGCTACGACTGAAACGTGTAATTCAATTTTGCATGGTATTACCGTATTTTTGATCAGAAATCAGAAAAATATAGATCAGAAAATAACACAACCGGAGACAACACCAGAAGTTCTAACAAAAATATCTGCAGAAAAGCGTGTACCGAATTTCGGTACGCAGAAAGAAGAACATGCAGAAGAGGAAGAACCAGATAATCATGTTTTGCGAACAGTACCAAAAGCTCCAGTTCGAGTAGATGAAGTGATCGAAGCAGATGATGACTATACACAATTAGAGTTCATTCCATCAGAAGCGGAACAAAGCGAACAAATCCAACTTGAAATTGCTTCACGTAAGACAGAGAATGATGCAGAGTATATCTTGGATTCAGAAATAGATGCGATATTGCGGCTTGGAGGAGGAGAGGAAAATTCACAGCATTCAATTGCTGCCCGTTTGATTAATGGTTTGGATAAGGAAGAATTTGCGGAATTCCTAAGCAGAGAATATGGTACTGGTGGTAAAGGGGTATACCTAAATAACCGAAAGATATCAGTATGGTATGAACAATCAGGACTACGGTTTGCAAGAGGTGAATCGGCACAGGATAGATATGATCAATTAATCCCCTGGCAAGAAGCGGCAGATAGAATTAAAAAATTATATGAAGATGGGAAATATCTGCCCAATTCGATTGTAGTAAATGCCTTGCAAGTGACAGAAAAAAAGTATGCTCAGAGGGTAGAATTATTATTTCGAGATGCGGGTGTGCTGCCGGAGGGGCTAAAGTATAAGGAAGAATGGGGCGATGTTATCCAACAAGAATTGTCCGAAAAAAATGGACAGGAAAAAATAAAAACAGTGTTTGACACAATAGATAAAATGATTCAAACTGATTCTTCTATGCCAAGTTGGATAAAAATAAATAATGCCAAATATCAAAAAATATTTGAAGAATTAATATCGGAAGAAAAACATTATATTCTGCAATCTTCCGATATTTTTATGCCGGAAAAGCAATTTATTACAGAAGACGAAATCAATGCTATATTAGGGCGTGGTTCTGGGGTAGAGGGTGGAAAAAAACGCATCTATAACTTCCTGACAAAGGAACATAGTATAAAAGAAAAAATAGAGTTCCTAAAAAATGAATATGGGATAGGAGGACCTACGCCGGGAGTCATCGGAAGCTGGTTTTCATCTGAAAACCATGATGCAAAAGGGATTGTCATTGAAAAGGAATTTTGTGGAAAGGTCATATTAAAATGGAACATGGTTTTACGCCGTATCAAAACCATGATACAGAAGAACCAATATTTAACAGAAAAATCGGAATCTGAAACGGTGGTTACAGAACAAGAACAGAGTTCGCTAAAACCGGATATTGCAGATCAACAGGATAGTGTACCGAATTTCGGTACAGAACAAGTGGCATCTTCAGAAAATGAGCGCATACGAGTAGCAATCGAAAGCAGTGAGGATGTAGAAGAACGGGACATTGGATTTTTTACATATCATTATCCAGATGGAAGAGATGGAATACGTTTCCGTCTGGTACGCATTGGTGAGGATGGGAAGTTAGAGGTATATCCTTCAGCAAATCGATTCTTTATTAACCAGGCTGCGGTTGATGAGTATATAACAGAACATGCGGAGATTCTTGAGGTGATAGAATATGATGCCATTGTACATGAAGCAATGGCAAGTGTGCTGGAAAACAGACCAACTACACCAGAGGAACAGAAGCAGATCCAGGAAGTATTACAGAAAGAAAGCAAAAACAATACGCAAACAATTCGTCCTGGTAATTTCTATATTACAGATAATCAGTTGGGAAATGGAACTGCAAAGGAAAAATATCAAAGAAATGTCGATGCAATTCGATTGTTAAAGCAATTGGAGCAGGAGCATCGGCAGGCTGATCGGTATGAACAGGAAGTTCTCTCGCAGTATGTTGGATGGGGAGGTCTTGCCTATGTATTTGACGAAGGAAAATCTAATTGGGCGGATGAATATAAAGAACTAAAAGAGTTGCTTACAGAGTCCGAATATAAATCTGCACGAGAATCTGTATTGAATGCACATTATACGCAACCTGTGATTATTAAAAGTATGTATAAGGCGTTGGAACAAATGGGATTTAAAAACGGAAATGTGCTAGAGCCTGCAATGGGAGTAGGAAATTTTTTTGGAGCAATGCCGGAATCCTTGCGTGATTCAAAGCTATATGGTGTGGAGTTAGACAGTATCAGTGGTAGAATTGCAAAACAACTGTATCCGGATGCAGACATCCGGATTACTGGTTATGAAACTTCCGGATATCCGGATGATTTTTTTGATGTTGCGATTGGAAATGTTCCGTTTGGTAATTATCAGGTGTATGACAGGCGATATGAACAACATCATTTTCTGATCCATGATTATTTCTTGGCGAAAACTTTAGATCAGTTAAGAAGTGGTGGAGTAGCAGCGTTTATCACATCTAAGGGAACAATGGATAAAAAAAATAATCTGGTTCGTTCCTACTTGTCACAGCGAGCAGAATTATTAGGAGCAATTCGCTTACCAAACACTGCATTTAAGGGCAATGCAGGAACAGAAGTAACATCGGATATTTTGTTTTTCCAGAAAAGAGAAGGAATTTCTTATGATTCTCCGGAGTGGCTGGACATTGGAGTAAATGAAGATGGTATTGAGTTAAATCAATATTTCTTAAACCATCCGGAAATGGTACTCGGACACATGGAAGAGGTAAGTGGACCATATGGAAAAGAAACCGCATGTATACCGCTTAAAGGGGCAGATCTGAAAGAACAACTAGATGTTGCAATCACGAAGGTTCAAGGACAGATTTTTGTGGAAAATCCGGAAGTTGTAATCGAGGAAGATCAAAGAGACATTCCTGCAAATCCAGATGTAAAAAATTACTCTTATACATTAGTTGATGAACAATTATATTTCCGGGAAAATTCCAGAATGTATCCAGTGAATCTTTCAAAGGCTACAGAGGAACGTGTGCGTGGAATGATTGAAATCCGAGAATCAGTAAGGAGATTGATTTCTCTACAGATGGATGAAAATGGAACAGATGAAGCGATTAAAACGGAACAAGAAAAGCTGAATAGAGTCTATGATGAATTCTATAAAAAGTATGGTGTTATAAGTAGTACTGGAAATAAGAGGGCTTTTTCATCAGATGCATCCTATTGCTTATTGTGTTCATTGGAAATACTGGATGAAAATGGAAATCTGGAACGGAAAGCGGACATGTTTTCAAAGCGCACGATCAGTAAAGCGGTGCCGGTTACCAAGGTGGATACGGCGATTGAGTCACTGACGGTTTCAATGAGTGAATATGCAAGAGTAAATCTGCTATTTATGGCGCAACTGACGGGTAGAAGTGAAGAAACTGTAATAGAAGAACTGAAGGGGATAATCTTCTTTAATCCGGAAACCAATCGTTGGGAAAATAATGATGAATATTTATCCGGGAATGTCAGAGAAAAATTACAAGTTGCAAAAGAACATCTACAGACAGATTCTAGATATCAGGAAAATGTAGATGCCTTAGAAAAGATACAGCCCAAAGATCTTGATGCGTCTGAAATTGAAGTCAGGATCGGTGCCACCTGGATTGAACCGGAAATGTATGAACAGTTTATGGAAGAGGTCTTCCATACACCAAAATATCATCTGAATAACCGGAGAATTGCAATCGAATATTCCAAAACAACCGGAGAATGGCGGATTAAAGGGAAAAACCTGGATAGTATTGGAAATACAATCGCTTATAACACCTATGGAACGCAGAGAATTAACGCATATGAAATTCTTGAAGCAACATTAAATCTACGGGATGCCAGAGTGTATGATAGGGTAGAAACCGATGGAACCGTCAGATATGTCGTAAATAAGACAGAAACAATGTATGCAGCTCAGAAGCAGGACGCTATAAAAGAAGCTTTCCAGGAATGGATTTATGCCGATCTACAGAGAAGAGAAACGATCTGTAAAACATATAATGAAAGGTTTAACTCGATCCGTCCACGGGAATATGATGGAAGTTACTTGGTATTTCCAGGAATGAATACCGAAATTACATTAAAACCACATCAGAAAAATGCGGTTGCACATCAGTTGTATGGGAAAAATACTTTATTGGCTCATTGTGTTGGCGCTGGAAAAACATATGAAATGATTGCTGCAGCAATGGAGTCGAAAAGACTTGGGCTGTCGCAAAAATCACTGTTTGTTGTGCCAAATCATCTGACGGAGCAGTGGGGATCGGAATTTTTACAGCTATATCCTGGGGCAAATATCTTGGTTGCAACGAAAAAGGACTTTCAGCCAATGAACCGGAAAAAGTTCTGTGCCAGAATTGCACTTGGAAATTATGATGCAGTGATTATAGGTCATAGTCAATTTGAAAAGATTCCACTGAGCGATGAACGTCTGAAGAAAATGCTGAATGGTCAGATTGATGATATTATTGCAGCAATTGAGCTGGCAAAAGAAAGCAATACAGAAAACTTTACCATCAAGCAGATGGAGAAAACCAAAAAACAATTAGCGGTAAGATTAGAAAAGCTAAATAAGAAAGAAAAAAAGGATAATACAATCACGTTTGAGGAGTTGGGCGTAGACAGGCTTTTTGTAGATGAGAGTCATTACTATAAGAATCTTTTTTTGTATACAAAGATGAGAAATGTTGCAGGAGTATCACAGACGGAAGCACAGAAATCAACGGACATGTTTAATAAGTGTCAATATATGAATGAAATTACAGAAGGAAGTGGTATTACATTTGCAACTGGAACGCCGATCAGCAATAGTATGACAGAATTGTTTACGATACAGCGTTACCTTCAGATGGAGGAACTGCAAAAGACTGGTCTCACACAATTTGATGCCTGGGCAGCCACGTTTGGCGAGACGGTTACAGCAATTGAATTAGCACCGGAAGGAACGGGCTATCGAACAAAAACGAGATTTTCACGTTTCTTCAATGTTCCGGAACTTATGAGCATGTTTAAGGAAGTTGCAGATATCAAAACATCTGATCAATTAAATCTTCCTGTTCCGGAAGTGGAATATAAAACGATTGTTATCAAGCCAACAGAAGAACAAAAAGAATATGTGGCAGAATTAGGTGAGCGTGCAGAGCAAGTAAGAAATGGAGGAGTTGATTCTTCCATTGATAACATGCTGAAAATAACCAATGATGGTCGAAAACTTGCATTAGATCAGAGATTAATAAGTGATGCGTTTCCTGATTCAGTGGATGGAAAGGTATCTGAATGTGCAAGACAGTGTTACGATATATGGGAAAATACCAAAGACACGAAATCAGCACAATTGGTGTTCTGTGATTTGTCGACACCGAAAAATGATGGAACATTTAATGTGTATGATGATTTGAAACAAAAATTAATGGATATGGGTGTTCCGGAAGAAGAAATTGCTTATATTCATCATGCAAATACAGATACAAGGAAAGCGGAGCTGTTCTCGAAAGTAAGAAGTGGACAGGTTCGCTTTTTGTTTGGCTCGACCGCCAAAATGGGAGCCGGCACGAATGTGCAGGACAGACTGATTGCTCTTCATCATTTGGATGTGCCTTGGAAACCTTCGGATATTGAACAACAGGAAGGACGTATCTTACGTCAGGGAAACCAGAATGAGAAAGTACAGATTTTCCGTTATGTTACAGAAGGAACGTTTGACAGTTATATGTGGCAGCTTTTGGAGAATAAGCAGAAGTTTGTTGGTCAAATCATGACAAGCAAATCACCAGTCAGAAGTTGTGAGGATGTGGATGAAGCAGTATTATCATTCGCTGAAATAAAAGCATTGGCTACCGGAAATCCATACATTAAGGAGAAGATGGAACTGGATATTGATGTTGCAAAACTGAAGGTGTTAAAAGCAAACCATAATGCCAATAGATACAGATTGGAAAATCAGATTGTACATGATTATCCTTTGAAAATCTCTAATGAAAAAGTAAGAATTCAGCAGCTGCAAGAAGATTTAAAATGCTACCAATCCTATCAGATAAAAAATCAAGATCGGTTTGAAATGATAATTGAAGACGTAACTTTTGATGATAAAGAGTTGGCAGGAAAGGCAATCCGGACAGCAGCCAAAAAAGAAAACAGGTTAGGTGAATCTGTTGAGATAGGAACTTACCAGGGATTTACTATGTTTGTCAGTTATAACCATATAAGCAATTCATATAATTTGAAATTACAGAATCAACGAAGTTATCTTATTGAGTTAGGTGAAAATGGTCTGGGAAATATTATACGAATTAATAATGCATTGGATAATATTCCAAAGCATATTGCAAGGGCAAAACAGAATCTGCAGACCTATGAATCACAGCTAGAGGATGCAAAAATCGAGGTAATGAAAGAGTTCCCAAAAGAAGCTGATTTAAAAGAAAAAACAGATCGTCTGTCGGAACTTAATGCACTTCTTAATATGGATCAATCCAATCATGAGATTGTTGCTGAAGAACAGATTGAAGAACAAGAAACAGCAGAAGTAACCAATAAAACGCAAAAAAATGAAGTTGTACCGAAATTCGGTACACGATAAAGGAGAAAAATTATGATTGAATCAAACAAAGAATTAGAACAGATTAAATCAGAGATGGAAGAAATCCGGAAGATGCTAGGAGAAATCAAAGAAAATACAGCATACTTTAAGGGTTTTATGGAAAAATATAATATTCCAATGCAGGAAGAAGAAAAGAAGGATATATCTGTATTACCAGAGGTGAAAACAGAATCAAAGCAGAGAAAACAGGTAAAAGCAGTTTCACCGAAATTATGATTGTACCGAATTTCGGTACAATCCATCAAATATGAGTAAAAATCATGAAGAAAAATAATTGACAGGAGCGGAGAAATGAACGAAGAATACAGAGATGTGGAAGAAGTCTTAATGGTGATCAAAAAGGCAACCATGTTTGCAGATCCAATTATGAAAATATCAACGAAAGGACTTGCAAAAATTGTGCAGTTTCTTGCCAGAATGGTGAAGGAGAAAATCATTGACAAAAGGGAATTTAAAGACTTCCAAAATTTTGCCAAACGAACAGAAGGAAACTTTGATGTATTTAATATTCCGATAGATCAAACAGGAGATGATATTAAATTAGAGGATATCGAGGAATTTGCGGACCTAAAGAAAAAAGGAGTACGCTTCTATGAAATGCCGGATCTAAATAAGGCTGATAACTATATACAGATTGCAGTATGCAGAGATGATGAAAATATTTTTGATCTATGGTATAAGAGGTATTTAAACAAAAAAATGGTTGGAGGAGAAAGAACGGAAGAAAGTTTGAATGCATTTACAGAAGGAAAAACAAGTATATTTAGTGTGCCATTTGAAGGGAAAGAGGAGGTGTATAAAGAAGATTTTGACAAATTAAAAATAAATTATAGTGTATTACCAGATTTAAAGATCGGGGATGGAAATATACAGATTATTGTAGCAAACAGTGATATCCCGAAAGTACAACACTGGTATCAATTGTATCAGAAAGATATGCTTCAACGAGGAGAAAAAGTTCCAGATCTAAATATGATTGATATGTCTACCTATCAGAATACGGGAAAAATGTCTACAGAGGAATACATCAATACCGGGGATGAAAAAGTGAAGGAAGCAAATCAAAAATATGAAAAAGAAAAGTCGTCTGCTCCTAAAATAGCTTTAGATGAAGGAAATATGACATATGAGGATTACGAAGAAAATCAAATGTATCAAAAATTTACAATTGATCCGGATACATTAGTAAACCAATTAGACAAGGAAGCAATTAAATCTTTCAGAGAAGAAAAGTATTTTGTTAGCAGAATACCGGGAACTTTTGGAGAAAATGTACAATATTTGGTGATTCCAGGAGATCAAGTATTCCATTCTGTTGATTCAAAATACTATACGGCATTTTTGGAGAAAGATAAAAAGCCATTGATGTATGATAAAGGCTTGAAGCTTCCTATTAAACTCGAACGACGTCCATTTGCGAGTGAATTATATGAGAAGCATTATAATCTGTCGGAAAGAGAGCAGAAAGCAACAGATCGATCACAGAATAAAGCAGGAAAAACAGTTGAAAATACAGCTCGTAAGAAACCTGTAAAATCTCCGAAACCGCCTTTGAAAGCAAGATAATCCGGAGGGAGAATAGATGATTGAAAAAAGAAAAACTCCATGGGGAATCTTCCTTATTATTCTTGTAATATTGATCATTGGAGCGTATTTTGGCTGTGGATTGATGAAATTAGATGGTGTCACCATGTCAAATTACCAGGAAAAATTATTGTATATTGTAATGCATCCGTTACGAAACTGGTGGACAGATAAAACGCCTGCGTTTATGGGCTGTGCATTTATAGCATGGATCATGTTTATCGCATATTATTTAGATCAGAATCGAAACTACCATTTTGGAGTGGAAAATGGCTCGGAACAGTGGGCAGATGTAAATAAATTGAGTAAAACATTAAGGGATAAAAATAAGCAGAATAATACCTATCTAAGTGAACGCATTGCAGTTTCTAATCATTCAGTGTCAAATATGAATATGTTGGTAATTGGAGGATCTGGTTCATATAAAACAACCTCTGTGGTTACTCCAAATCTGTTATTAGCTGGTATGACAAATGTAATATTGGATATTAAAGGAGATTTGTTACGAAAACATGGAAAATATTTAAAAGCTCATGGAATAACTGTGAAGTCTTTCAATCTGATTAATCCGGAAGAGTCCGACAGATATAATCCAATGGCGTACCTTGAAAAAGAGACAGATGTAATCCGATTAATTACGAATATGCAGGCATCCGTAAAGCCACCAGACGCAATGAAGGGAGAGCAATTCTGGGATGATGGAGTTGCACTTTATCTGCAGGCAGTGTTCTTTCATGAATGGCTGACAGCAAAGGAAGAGGGACGAAAACCAACTTTAAACAATATCTTGAAACTCGTAAATATGGAATCGAAACATGTGGGAAATGAGGATGATGATATGACAGAATTACAGCTTGAGATGAACAGACTCGAAGATATCCACGGAGATGATTACCCACCAGTGCGAGACTACCGGAAATTGAAAAAAGGTGCGGCAGAAACAGTCCGTTCTATTATTATAATGGTGAATGCAATGTTGCGATTATGCGAAACATCTTCATTAAAACGTCTTTTTGAAGACGATGATATTGATATTCCATCTTTAGGGTTGGGAGTAGACGGAAATCCAAATAAAAAGACTGCATTATTTCTGGTTATGCCAGATAATGATCAGTCTTTTAATTTTTTGATTTCCATGTTTTACACACAGCTATTTGATGTTTTGATCAGAATCGCAGATCATAAGTGCAACGGAAGTCTTCCTATACATGTAAGACTATGGGCAGATGAATTCTATGCCGGTCCGAAACCGAATAATACAGAGGTATTAATGGGAACAATACGAAGCAGAAATATGTCGATGGTTCCAGTTTTGGAGTCCATCGCCCAGATTAAGGCAATCTTTCCACAGGAAAAATGGGAAGTGTTCCTAGATAACTGTGCAGTGATGATCTATCTTGGCTCTGGCCCAGCAGCACTTTCTACGCATGAATACATATCGAAACTATTAGGTGATATGACCATTGATACGAGAAATGATGGAGTGACCACTGGTGTACATGGAAATTCAAGTTTGAATAATCAAAGAGCAGGAAGAGGATTAATGACTCCGGGAGAAGTAAAAAGAATGAGTCGTAAGGATTGCCTTATTTTCATGGAGGGACAGTATCCAATTAGAGATCGAAAAAACTTCCCATTTAACACACCTATATGGAAAGAATCTAAAAAACTTGCAGGGAAGAATGGCTATAAGCATCCGGTCCGTGTTGTATATAATCCAAGAACAATGACTTACCGAACAATTCGTAGTAAGCAGGATTTTCAGGTGATTGATAAAAAAGATGTGGCATTTTATAAGGAAGTAGAAAAGACGGATAAGAGTATCAAAGTATGTGAGATAAATGAGGAAGATTTCTTGTATCTAAATTTTGATGCCGATCCGAAGCCAACAGAAGAAGAACTTATTCAACTGTTCGAGAAAAGTAAGAAAGATACAGGATTGCAAGAAAGAGCAATAGAAATGGAAGAACAGTTAATGCAAGAGAATCGTTCCAATGTACCGAATTTCGGTACAGAAGAGGAAACGACGGAGGTGGATGAGGAAGTGCAGAAAGAAAAGAAAGAAGAAAAATGGGATTTGTCCGGAACAATCAACCAGTGCATTCAGCGGTATGCAGAGAGACTTACGGAAGATCAATTAAATGAAATCTTGCTTGGATTGGAAAATGGACTTACTGAAGAAGAAGTAAAATCCTACTTTACATTTCCAGTAGAAAAAATGAACCAATATCGCAGAACATATCAGTTTATGCAATGATTGTGGGAGAGTAATAGGATTTCACCAATTATAGCCCCTGTTATCTTATGGGGCTACCGCAACAACTCCGCCCACTGGCTCTCCGTCAAAGCACCAGGAGAATGATTCTTTGTCACTCCAACTGATTGTAGGTATCACATCAATCCCATTCATCTGCATGTACGCACCAATCCAGTGCTTTCTAAAATGGTTGTACACCTGTAATGCTTTAGGAAAATCTGTATACGTGCTAAAGTCCGGACTCATTACACACTTGAAGTCCTGTAGCATGCTTACGTAAGATTCCATGATCTGCTCTATCCTTACAGCTTTTCGCATAGTTGAATGATAGGAATTCGCATGGGTTGTATGATGTAGGCTCTATCTGTGGGATTCCATATTCGCCAACACCATCAAACAGCATTTTCTGTTGATTCTCGTAGTTCTGTGTACTTCTATACATAGAAAAATCCTCACATTCTACATAGTCTTTATAATTATTGTAACTTGTGAGGATTTTTTCATTGTACCCATCTTTGATTATTTCTCTACATTTTCTCAGAATTAATTCTTTGTGGCTTTCGTAATTACTACTTTGTTTTCTTCGATTGTTAGCATCACTGCTCTATCTTCTGGTTTCACTCCAAGTGCCTTGATTGCATCCACCGGGAGTGAGATTCTGCAGGTGTATGCATTCTTACTTGCATTACCGCCAGCCTTTGCAAACATCACGTTTCTTTCGATTTCTTTCATTATGCTTCCTCCGCTTTTATTTTTGCTCTATATTTATTTCTTTCTTCTATCAGTTTTTCGATATTTGCGTTAATTCCACGCTTCATTTCTGCTCTGTACTCAATTATTTTCGTATTTTTCTTTCGGCAATAATCAGAACATGTGTTTGCCGCTGTATTAGAAGAAAAAACACGTCCGCAATATACGCAGATTTTCTTTTTCTCTTTCCGCCGTTCTACTTTTTTAATGTCTTGTCCGGATGCCTTATTATATCCCTTTTTGTGTTCTCGTTGCCATGCAAGTACCGCTTCTCTTTGGCACTCGTCCGAACAATATTTTTGCCTTCCGGAATTAACAACATATTCAGCTCCACACAATTTGCACTTGTCGATACTTCCGATTGGTCTAGTTGCACCTCCTCTTTTTCTTGCTCTTTCGTTTGCTTCTCTTTGCCTTATTCTGCGACAGTTCGGACAATAGGATGCACGTGGACCCCCCAAAAATTCAGCTCCGCACGATTTACACGTTCTTGTACGCATAACATTGCTTTTTATTGCTTTTGCACACTCATCACAATATGATTTGTCCGTTCCACCGTAAAATGGCTTTCCGCATTTTATACAAGCTCTTTTTGTCCTTTTCATTTTTTCTCCTTTATTGCAATACTGCAATCACTTCTGCGTTTCTAACAATGATTTCGTCTACATCATTTCCGTATTCCATTGAATTCCCACCGATTAAGTAGATTTTTTCTCCATAATTTTTCACAGCTTCAAGCATCTTTTCGATGTTGTTCTCAGATACCGAAAGCGCACATGTTCCGTTAAGTTCGCCGGCATCGTAGAATCCAGCATAAGGTCCTTCGTAAATATAAGGGTATAGCAATTCTGTATAATCATCATTGTACTGAGGATCCTGGAAAAGCTGATGTGAGTTATCCATTACGTCACCTATTTGATAATCTCTGCTGTCTGCCCTGATTCCGATGTAGCCATATTCTGCTTTACTGATTAAATTTCTGATTTCTTCGATTGTCATTTTGCTTCCTCCTTTTATTTGTTAATTGCAATGTCTTATTTTACAAACTCATAAATTTTATCGTTGTATTTGCTTTCTTTGTGCACGCTGTATTTCATCCTGATTTCATATTTTCCAGATTTGTTCCAGCGAGTAACAGTTGGCTCTGTAGTTATCCAATATCTGTCACCGTCTTCGTTCTGCGCAAGTATGTCGCCTTGACAGTCAACGCTTAATTTCATGCGGATAATGCGCTTGTGAAGTTCTTCGATCTCTTCTCCAACAAATAACGGACATGACTTTTTGAATCCTTCAACTATTTCTTGATTCGTGATATCAACATATTTCATTTTTCTTTCCTCCTTGAATTTGCTTGTCTTCTTTAACTGTCTTTATTATAGCATATTGGACACCAATAGTCAATGCTTTTTATTTTTTTCAACAAAAACTCCGCAGTACGTCAATACTGCGGAGCAATCAATCGTTTTTCCCATCTCTTCTCCTTTCGCTTTTCGCAACATATGGAATAGACAAGACCTTCAGCCACACACCACAGTCCTAAGATATACCGCTTGAAGAACACACCTACATACATGCTCCGGTATAATTGAAAGATGTGTTGGTCGGATTGTTAATAGTTTTGATCATATGTTGTTGTTTCGCCACTCCAAGTAATCTTACATGGTCGGTCTGGTTGAGCTGTATTGATCATGTATATTCGTGTAGCCCAACTAGAAAGTTCTGCAGAAATAATTGCTGCTATGATTATTTTTTTTATTGTTCTTTTTCTCATTTTTTTACCTCTTTTATAAGCCAATCTTTTTCGTTTTCTGTGCAAATTCCAAAACGTTCGTCTGTTCTAGTGAAATGATAATTAATATGGAAAATCTGTCTAAACATGATCTGATATACTTCCCATTGAGCCTGGCACCAATCTGCAAGAGGTTTTGTTTTAACTCCACCTCTTAAAGCCCAGTCCCATGATTCTATACATTCCAGCAAATTGCTGCCAAGTTCAGAATTTAAGAAATCTTCTTTGTTTAATTTCATAGGGTTACCTCCATAGCATGAATCAAATTAATACTTGTTTGCTTCTCTCTATAACTATATTATCACTAAAATTAGTGAATGTCAATGAAAAAAATCACTATTTTTAAAGAAAGAGAATTGACTAATTTTTCTTTTGATAGTAAACTATATCTAGAGTTATATAGGAGAGGTGAAAATATGTTAGAGTATAAGATCGATGTTATAAAGGAACTTGATAGAATAGGTGTAAATACGACAATAGCAAAAAAAACAGGGATTTTTGGGCAAACAACAATGAAAAAATTCCGTGAAAAAGATACATCTATAACATTGGATAACTTGAATAGATTATGCGCAATATTGGAAATGCAACCAAGAGATATAATAAAATATGTAGAGACAGAAGATGACAGAGAGAAAATAATCTCTAAAATTAAAGAATAACGCATTGGAAATATTTTAGATAATACTTGGAAGATCAATAACTTACAAGTTATCAGTGGTGAACTGGAGAAAGGAAGAAAACGGATGTTAGATAAATATCAACTTACGCTGGAAGAAAATATTTTTCTTGCAAAGAGAAATATTGTTGACAGTATATATAAGGAATCTAAACTGGAAGGAATTGCAATTACATTTCCGGAAACTAATGAAATCTATGAAGGAAGAGCAGTGGCAGGTATGTCAGTTGATGATATTGTCAAAGTCAACAATTTAAAACATGCATGGGAGTTTGTACTTGAGACAGTGGAATATCCGATTGATCTGCGCTATATTCGCCAATTAAGCCAAATTATAGGAGATAAGATTGTTCCACTTGCAGGCGAACTAAGAAGTTCGGATGTAAATATTGGAGGAACTACGTGGAAACCAGAAATTCCTGATATGATCAGAATATCGGATGAAGTGCATAATATTATGAATCAAGATACTTCTATAACAGAAAAAGCAATTACATTAATGCTCTTTTTAATGAGAAGTCAAATTTTCTATGATGGAAATAAACGTGTTGCGCAACTTGCAGCAAATCAGGTGATGATTCAGAATGGAAAAGGAATCATTAGTATTCCAGTAGAACATCAAGAACAGTTTTTTGTGATGCTTGTAAAATATTATGAAACAAATCAAATGGATGAAATAAAACAATTTGTATATGAAAGTTCTGTTAGTGGAATAAATTTTCAAAAAAAGATGGATGCAAAACCTGTTTCAAAAGAAGAATTTTATCGGAAGAAAGTGAAACCGATAAGTCCCAAATTATAAAGAGAATTTCCAAAAGCAATTTCCAAAAGTAAATGGATGTACTTTTGGAAATCTTTTTTTATGAAAAATCACCAAAAAATAGTATTGGAATATGTGAAAAGCCAACTATTGAAAATGAAAGTATTACATAGTATTTTGTATACATGTATTCTTGTAGAAAAATGATTTTCATATAAAGGTTGGTTTGATATCACATGAAAAAATATAAACATATAACAAATTATGACCGTATACAGATTGAGGCTCTGATGAGAGCAGGACATAGCATTCGAGAAATAGCAGAGCAATTAGATAAGAACTATTCAACAATTTGGAGGGAATTACAAAAGGGGAAGTATGTACATAGAGATACCAATTGGATAGAAGAAGAACGTTACAGTTCTGATCTTGCACAAGAGATATGCGATAAAAATAAACTTGCCCATGGTAAGGGGTTGAAACTTGGAAAAGATTATAAATTTGTTGAATATATTGAACAGAAAATCTTGGAAGAAAAGAAATCTCTGCAGGTGGCTTTATATGATATCCGTCGTGAAAACTTGACTTTTGATACAGATGTGTGTCTGAGTACGCTGTATAATTATGTTCGATCGGGCATGTTCTACAATATAACAATGGCTGATATGCCAATGCCAAGAAGAAAGAAAAGAAAAAATCATAAGATAAAAAAGCAAAAACGGGCAAGTGTTGGAACGAGTATAGATCAACGTCCAGAAGAGATAAATAATAGGGAGACAATCGGACACTGGGAAATGGATAGTGTTGTAGGTCCTCAAGGAAAATCAAAAAAGACTTTCCTGGTTCTTACTGAAAGGAAAAGTCTGAAGGAAATTGTTGAGCCGTTAAAAGATCATACTTCAAATGAGGTGGTTCGTGCGTTGGATCGGTTGGAACGTGAGATGGGAGAGAAAAAGTTCAGAGAAACATTTAAGTCAATAACTGTGGATAATGGGGTGGAATTTAGTGATTTTGATGGGATAGAACGCTCAAGAAGAAATAAAAAGAAAAGAACTACAGTATATTATTGTCATGCATATCGTTCCTGTGAACGTGCCAGAAACGAAAATCAGAATCGTTTTATAAGACGCTTCTACCCGAAAGGAGTCAACTTTGACCATATAACCAGAAAAGAAGTGAAAGAAATCGAAACATGGATGAATGACTATGCCAGAAAAATGTTTGATGGAAAGACTGCAGGAGAAGTCTATAAAGCCTTTCGAGAAGAAGAAATGGAGGTTAGAATGGCATAAGATGAGAAACTGAATATTAGAAAGAGCCTTTAAACGAGCTGAAGTTTAAAGGCTTAGTTGACGTTGCAACAACTATGTAATTCAATACATTTTGAGATTTGGCACAGTAGAAAATCTGCATGATTTTAAAGGAAAATTGGATAAAATTAAAGAATTGAAAATTTTTTAAAAAATATATGCAGTAACACTTGACAAATGCGAGGAAAAGTAAAATTTCAGTTTTGTGTTGAATCTCTAAGCAAAATAGCTTATAATTTGACATGCTACATATAGTTATTATCCACAGTTATCGAGTAGGTGTTATCAATGCCGATAACAAAATGATAACATTAGCTCGTATAGGCAGGATAATATGGATATATCAAATAATCAAAAGAACGAGAAACATTACAGAGAATAATTCCTAAACAAAAAGCGTTAGTCTTTGTAGAGTTTGAATAATATTCGCAGCATCTATATAACAAGAAAGAGAAGCATCATATGAGACATACATTTACATTAGCTAATGGAGTGGAAATCCCAGCAGTGGGGTTTGGCACCTATAAAGCCGCAGACAACACCGATGAAGCGATTATAAGTGAAGCAATCAGCCAGGGGTATCGCCATCTTGATACGGCAGCCTTTTATTTCAATGAAGAAGCAGTAGGAAAAGCTGTACGCGAGAGTGGAATTCCACGAGAAGAAATTTTCCTGACATCAAAGGTATGGAAAGATCATCTTGGATATGATTCAACTTTGCAGGAGTTCGAAAGCACTTGTAAAAGATTAGGTACAGATTACTTGGATCTCTATCTGATTCATTGGCCAAGACCTTCTGATCTGAATGCAGAGTGGAGAGATTTGGATGTGGAGACATGGAAGGCATTGGAGGATCTCTATAAGTCGAAAAAGATACGGGCAATCGGTGTCAGTAATTTTCTGCCACATCATTTGAACAATCTGTTAGAACGGACAAGCATTACTCCTATGGTGAATCAGTTAGAATTCCATCCGGGATATATACAGAAGGCTGCAGTTGATTTCTGTAAGCAGATGGGTATTCAGGTAGAGGCATGGAGTCCGATCGGTCGAGCCAGAGTTCTCAAGGAGCCACTTCTTATGGAACTCGCAGAAAAATATCAGGTATCTGTCGCACAAATCTGCATCAGATTTGCTCTGCAGTGCGGCGTGTTGCCGTTGCCAAAATCCTCTTCTGGTGAACGAATGCATCAGAATCTGGATTTTTTCGGATTTGACATAGAGGAAAATGATATGTATCAGTTGATGACTTTACCGCAGATCGGATGGTCGGGAGAACATCCGGATCGAGAGCGGGTAAGATTTTAATAAAAAAATAAAGCCATTGAAAATGACACCCCTAAAATGAGGTGTCATTTTCTTATAAGAGCTTTTTATAGAAGAGAAGTAGTCTCCGTTAGCGAAGAAGGGACATTGCCATTCTTCGGTATGTATGGCGTTTTCCACGAATTGCCACGCTATAGGCTGTGATATTCTCAGGTAATGCCATGCCCATATATCCGCTGTCTCCAATATGATGAATATCCGCACCGGCCATTTTACACATAAGAGCAATCTGACGAATGGTATCTTCATCTGCACCTTCCTGAGATGTTCCAATCGTTGTCATTGCCAGAGCACCTTTCTCATGCGCCTTTTTAATTAATTTACCGGCATATTCCATTGTGATCCCAGGAACTGTTCCAGGTGCCGGAAGTAATATCACGTCGGCGCCAGCATCGATAAAATCTACAATATCTTTTTCAGTAAGAATTTTTTCGCCTGCTTCTGAAATGATTCCAGATGCATGCATTTTCCCGGCTGTAAGGATTACTCGGTCACCAACAGCATCTTTTAGCTTTGAAAGTGCCTGCATGATTGCTTCATTGTCTACCCCTACTCCAGGATTGCCTGTCAGAACAATCATGTCTACTCCCATATCGGCAGCTTTTCTTGCATTATCAACGGTTGCCTGGCGACCTGTTGTCAGATTCCAGACAGACTCCTCGTCATTGTTTTTAATTGTAGCCGGTTCAAGATTTATCGCAACCATTCTTCCGGTAAGACGTTTTACTTCACGAATAGTATCTTCTGGTGATACATGTGGCAATCCCTGGATTACAGGCTGATCGACATCGAAAATATTTAGCATGATCAAGTCTGCGCCAAGGGAAGTCACAAATTCTGCATTTGTAATGTTCACTAACATTGGTGTTACGGTTCCAATTGTTTCTGCAGCAAGTGTTCTTCCTTCACTATCTGCAATAGAAGTTAATAAATCTGATTTGCTATAAGAAGATAATTCAGTTGCTGTTGTGTCTATAAGTCGCTTTGTCATGAGAGTAGTTCCTTTCTAATAATATATATTTTTCTAAAAAATTTCCTGATTAAAGTAATTTTGATTGGCTGACATCCTTCTCATGTTAGTTTTTTTTATGATTAACAATATAAATCCCTGCGCAAACTAAAACTAACGCCACCAGACTCCCTACATTAAATGCCTGTTTTACCTCTCCGAGTATCAGTGCCGATAAGATTACGCTGCAAAGTGGATTTACGAATCCGAAAATCGCAACCTTGGAAACATCATTCCATGCAAGCAGTATAGACCAGAGCGTATATGCCACTGCTGAAACCAGCGCAAGGTAAAATATAATTGCCAGACCACCGGCAGTTACATTTCCCAGGCGTCCGCCCATTCCAAGTCCAATTAAAGTCAGAACAATTCCGCCCATCGTGAACTGGGTTCCGCTTAATACGACCGGTGATACTTTTTTAGAAAAAAGATTAATCAGCACAGTGGATATTCCATAAGACAATTGTGCAATCAGGATAAACCCTTCTCCAATCAACTGAAAACCCATATCCAGAGAATTTCCCATCAGATTGATTACTACAACGCCTGCAAATCCAAGAATACATCCTGCAATTTTTCTGCTTGTCATTCGTTCATTTCGAAAGACCAGACAAGACAACAGAATTGCGATAAAATTTCCAAGTCCGGTAATGATTCCACCCTTCACTCCTGAAGTGTGAGCAACGCCTATATAAAAGAAGAAATATTGTCCTACTGTCTGAGCGAGACATACGGGATCCGCATATTTAAAAAGTTCCCGATCAGGAAGCATTAATTTCTTTTCCTTAATTGATGCAAAAATTAAAACCAGAATTCCAGCTAGTGTAAATCGGATTCCGGCAAAGACAATCTGACTTGCAGTGTCTGAAGAATCTACCTGCAGAAGGTGATACCCTGTCTTAATCACCGGGATTGCACTTCCCCACAGGATACAGCATACACAAGCAAGAAGTGCTACAATACCAGTTTGAGTCAATTTGTTTTGTTTTTGTGCCATTTTCTTATTTCTCTTTTCGTATAAATTTCGTTATTTCGATTTTTTCAGGTTTTATTTTCAATATCTGATAGTTATTCGTTGTATAACGTTCATAAATAACATTATCACAAGAATGATACAATGCCAAGCTGAATTGATAAAGCGTCTTGACATCAATATTATTTTAACATATGATGAAAAATATCTTGTTGCATAAAAGTATAGCTGTCTGATTTTAAGAAATTAGGAGAAGGATAATGGATTTAAATAAGTTATCTATGAAAAAAATTCGAGAACTGATTATTTTTACAGTGCTGCTTGTAGTCGCATTGTGGAAGTTTGAAGTAGTGATCGATGTACTGAAAACGATAGGGGGAATTCTATTTCCCTTCGTACTTGGCGGGGCAATCGCTTTCGTGATCAATGTGCCAATGAGTTTTTTGGAAAAGAAGATTTTTGGCAAGGCAAAAGAAGAGAATAAGGCAGGAAAAAAGCTCGCCAGGCCGGTAAGTTTGCTTCTTACAATCATTTTAGCTGTCGGTGTAGTTGTATTAGTAATGTTTGGTGTGATTCCACAGCTTACCCGGACAATAGCAAGTCTGATGATAAGTATTGCTAATTTTATTCCACAGATGCAAGACTGGATTCGAGAGTTTTCACATAATAATCAAGATATTATGAAATTAGTAAATCAAGTACAGTTTAATCCGGATCAGGCAATTAAATGGGGAATCAGTATCCTTGGCAGCGGAGCAGGAAATATGATGAATACGACAATGTCGGCAGTGGGCTCTATTGTCAGTGGATTTGCGACATTTTTCATTGCGTTTTCTTTTGCATGCTACATCCTTTTTCAGAAAGAAAAACTGTATGTACAGATAAGAAAAGTATTTTTCGCATTTATTCCGAAACAAAAAGCTGAGGCATTCCTGAAAATTTGTTCTCTGACCTATCGGACATTTGCAAATTTCCTTACAGGGCAGTGTGTAGAAGCTGTGATTCTCGGAAGTATGTTTGTCGTTACACTCAGTATTTTAAAAATGCCATATGCACTTTTGATCGGAACTTTAATTGCTTTTACTGCATTGATTCCGATCTTTGGAGCTTTTATCGGATGTGCAGTGGGCTGCTTTTTGATTTTTATGGTAAGTCCTAAGCAAGCAATTTTATTTATTATTGTATTTTTGATTCTTCAGCAGATTGAAGGCAATCTGATTTATCCGCATGTGGTTGGTGGATCGGTTGGACTTCCGTCAATCTGGGTACTTGCTGCTGTTACGATCGGTGGTAATCTTATGGGAATCGTAGGAATGCTTATTTTCATTCCATTAGTTTCGGTTCTGTATACTATTTTCAGGGAATTTGTATATCTTCGTCTGAAGGAAAAACATATAAAACAAGTGACAAAGACAGAGGTGGAAGAATATACGGCAGAGGAAATTGCTGATATAGACGGAAAATGTAAAAAAGAATAGCGCAGAAAAAGAAAGCGGAAATTCTCTCAATCTAACAGAGGTTTCCGCTTTCTTTGGTGTATCATTTATAAGAAGTTCATTTGGTTCAGAGAGATGTTATTTGAAGTTATCTTCCAAATTATTTTCGTCTACCTTTTTTGTTTTTTTGAATTTAATTCTTTTGATTACTTTTTTAACTACAATTACGATAACAGCTATGACTGCTGCACATACAATAAGAATCGGCAAGGCACCAAGAATTCCAATGATCAGATTCCTGAAACCGTGACCTACTTTATACAGGTTGTCTCCGAATCGATCTTTAATCTCTTCGAAGAAGCCCTTATCACCCGCATCTGTCATACGTTCGACTTCAAATATCTCTACATGTACTGTGCTATAATCAATCTGATTGTCCAGAAGTCTAAGTTGACTTTCGTAGCTTTCTATCTCATATCGGATGTCGGATAATTTACTTTCAATGGCTAAGAGGTCTTCCATATTTTCTGCAGTAGAAAGTAACTCCATCAAACGTGCCTGTTCCGTTTCTAAAGCTTTTTTATGACTTTCCACATCTACATACTGAAGTGTCACATCTTCCACGGACTCATTTTCTTGTGTTACATTTCCAAGTTCACCGACGATATCCACGAATTCATTTAACTTGTCTGCCGGAATTCGTATGGTGTAGCTTGCATACCGGGTTGTCGTGTAAGAATAACTGTTGCCGCTGATAGAAGAATTCTCGACATAGCCACCTAGTTCATTTGTTTTTGTTTTCAAATTATTGAGTACAGAATCAAATTCTTTTGTCTGCAAAGAAAGAGAAACAGTTCGAATCAGTTTGCGTCCGCTTTCTACCTGAGCTTCCAATCCATTTCCTGAAGTGATTCCTGCATCGGCTGTTTCCGCAGGTTCTCCGCAGTATTTGTTTTCTGAATAATCTGTACCGTAGACAGATTCCATGGTTGCGCTGTCCTCAGATGTCGACATTGATTTGCTTCCGCATCCGACAGTCAGCAGAGCCAACATTAGTGCTAAGAAAAATGCAATTCTCTTTTTGAATTTCATACAAACACCTCCATTCTGTTGATAGGCTTTGAGTGAACATATAAAGGAACATTGATTCACATTGGACAGCTTCTTTTTTCTCCTTTGTCCATGTCTCCGCGTAAATAGTGCCCATTAAATTCCATATTAATGTCACGGATCTCTTTTTTACCTTCGATATACTCATCGTACATTTCTGAAAGTCTTGCCATGCAACCATCGCAGCTTGCAGAAATGTTGCCTAAAGATTCTTTTACGATCTGTTTTCTTTCCTCTACGGTTGTATCTTTTATTAAAATGCTTTTGAATTCCATGATAGTTACCTCTGCTTTCTTAAAAATCAAGTGATATTTCTAATAAAAGTATAACATAAAACATGATCAACTGTATAGTTCTGGGAGAATATAATCCACCCCCTGTCAATCGACAGAGGGCGGATTATCTTAAAAAGATATGAAAAGATTTATTCATATTTATCTGCAAAGCAGATGCGTTTTAATCCTAACAGTGGCGCAGCTCCGGAAGCAGTTGTTCCGAAGAACAGCACCTCCTTATCAAGATCTAAATAATCGATGATTGATCCGTTACAGAGAGTACTTCCGGTGCACAGAATCAATTCTGCATAGGAGTCGCGGATTTCTTCTTTCATGGCAGTTCCGTCTTCAACACGGATTCCAAACTTCAAACTTCCATTGATAATTGCAATAGTTACAGATAAAAGAAACATAACTCCTATTACCCCAAGGAAATAGGCTGTTGCTCTTTTCATCAGAGTTTCTGTGATATATCTTAAGATACTAAGATTTATGACATTAAATATACTTGTAAGAACCGAAATCACAACCATCAACAAAATATATTTCGCATCTATTTTCCAAATATACTTAATGCAATATAATGTATTATTAAATGTTTTATTTTTTTCAGATAGTCATCTCTCCTAGTATGCAAATTTTAATCTATTTGTTCACCTGATGTTTTTTAAAAATCCAATAACTAAATGTTGAAAATATAATCGCTCCAAATCCATTTACTATCATTGCCATATCCGGCCATTTTATTACTACTTTGCCTATGCTATAGGTTATATATGATTGGAATGAAAAATCCGCAATCTTAGATGGTAATAATGACAACATTCGGCTCCAAGTATATCCACCTGTATCCGGTGATAAAAAGGTCGGTATTATAATTAAAAGAAAGGCAATGATAATAACACCATATGCGTTTTTTAGTACTGCAGACATCAAAAGCGTTATTCCTGCAATTCCCAAGGTAAAGAAATATGCTAAAATCAAGGCATAAATCGTTCCCTCTGCCATTGATAAGTGGTATCCAACTGATACCGCAGGGTATTTTAATTGAATTGGTAAATCTGCACCATCTGTCCCAAGGAGGCCAAGATATACCGCAGAATAAATCAACGTAATTCCCCAATATACACAAGTAGTGAATAGCCACACCACAATAATTTTTGCGGAAACCAACCTGCTTTTCCCATATTTCATACACAATATTAGCGAATCACATTTAGATTGATATTCGCCTGAAAAAATCGGTGCAATTCCAATGCAGATAATCATCATAATCAGTACCGGCCATGTCAATGCATCCAAAATCATGTCCCAACCTTTATGGTAACCATACTGATATTCGGATATTTTTTTTACTTCACCATCCCAATAATCTGCTTCTATAGAAGTAAGTTTCCCATTCTCTTCTAGTAATTGAATATATTTTTGATCTCGGTCAAGGCGTGCCTGTGTAAAATCCTTTCCTGCATTATTTTCAAGAACATCTTTTATATCACTTCCACTTCCAGGCTCTTCATATACATTTGTTATCAAACTTAACAGCTCTTTGTTTGGCAGATAAAATGTACTATATTTTTCTTGGGACAGATAATGGTATGCTTCATTGTTTGAGCTTATATTTGGGTTATTGATATATTCCAAATATTGATCTACAATTTCATTCACTCTATCCTGTGTTAGTTCTTGCCGCTGCTGAGTATTTTGCAACACCTCAACGGCAGTCATTCCACTAACGGTCTGGCCATTTTCATCTGTTGCTGTAATTTGAAAAAAACTTGAACACACACAGAAAACTAAAAACAAACTACATCCTATAACTGATATTTGTGTCAACCTGCTCGTCCAGATCTTCTTCCATTCATATTTGATCATTCCACTCATTAACTCTTCTCCCCTGCTTCCATTCCATCTGAAAAATATTTCAAATATAAATCTTCCAATGTCGGTTCAACATTAATGGCGCCATCAATTGGAGCTTCTGTAGATACGATTCTGGCCTCTACATAATTTGCTAATGCATGTGAATTGGCTATACAATACTGTGTCTCAAATTTTGTCCATTCTTTATTTGGAATTTTGCAGGACCATACTTCCCCATTAACTTTATCAAGCAGTTCTTCCGGCGTACCCTGCAAAATAAAACAACCTTTTTTCATCACCAGTACCTGGTCTGAAATATATTCTATGTCTGATACGATATGTGTTGATATAATAATAATTTTATCTTTTGACATTTCAGATATAATATTTCGGAAATATGCACGTTCTTTAGGATCTAATCCTGCTGTTGGCTCATCTAAGATAAGAATTTTAGGATCATTTAACAAAGCCTGTGCAATTCCTAATCTTCGTTTCATTCCGCCTGAAAAAGTCCTTATTTTTCTGTTAGCCTCGTTTTCAAGATTGACCAGTCTTAAAAGTTGTCTTGTTTTTTGCTTAGCATATTGTGGCTGCAAACCTTTAATTGAAGCAATATACAGCATGAAATCTTGTGCTGTGAAACCTGGAGTATAACCAAACTCTTGCGGAAGATACCCCAAAATGTCCCGAAATCTTTCACCCATCTGTATATTATTTTCACCATCTATTTTTACTTCTCCAGACGTAGGTTCAATTATTCCACAAATCATTTGTAAAAGCGTTGTCTTTCCTGCACCATTTGCACCCAAAAAACCATATACACCTTCCGTCAATATAGTATCTATTTGTTTCACTGCTATTTTATTTTTAAATTGTTTAGAAAGGTGTTCCATAGCTAATTTCATTTAGATTTCCTCCTGCTCTTTTAAGAAGTTTACGCATTTCTATCATCATACCAAGTAAAGCAATCAACCCTATCCCTATCCATATGCCCAAATATGAGGTTTGAAATATTTTTACATCAGATATTTTAAGTATTGTAATTATGCAACTTAAGCATGCTCCCCATGCCCCCGAATATAACGGTATATTTTCTTCTCTGCTTCTATTTAAAATTAACATACATCCAAAGCACATTATTATATAAGGAACTATTCCATATAAAATAACTTGCCAAATTACAGTTTGTTTTAACATAGACATGCCAAGTGCCATAGTCATAAAAAACAATAGATCAAACAATCCAAATATAGTTAAGCGAACCATTAAAACTTTGCTGAAAGAATTCTTTGCTGTTATCTGTATTTCCAACATCCCCGGTTGGAAGACATTACATAACTCCTTCGCATTAATGAGGCATAAAATGGGGCCAGAAATTGCGATTAAGGTCCAAAACCAACTACTTATGTTAATTTGCTCTGTAATCAGCAGATATAATACTAAAGCAGAAACAATAATTTTTAAAATCCATGTTTCTGTTTTTATAAATCTCAACTGATTGCAAAAAAATTCAGTGCTACTCATTCTTAAATTTTCTGGATGCAACTTTATCTTTTTCGCTTTTGCAATTGTTTCTTTGTATTTATGTGTATCATAGGCAGGTACCTCAATTTTATTTAGTTCCTTTTTTAAGCGTTTCTGAAACATTTTTATATCTCCAATCTTCTCTTTAAACTTTTTTCCGCATTCTTTAGTTTATATCTTGCCGTGGAGGCTGGAATACCCATAACCTGGGAAATATCCTTGATTCTGAAATCTTGATAATATCTTAAAATTATAATTTCTTTTTCTATCTCTTCGAGTGAATTTATCGCTTCCCAAATATTTAATTGTTCTAATTTCCTATCAATCCCTCCAGAATCAAATCCTTCTATAACTGTTTCTAAATTTATTTGTGTTGCTTTTCGCAAATAATCACGGATACAATTCTTGGCAATTACATATAAATAGTTTCTCAGTTTACCATACTCTTTGTACCTATCTATATGCTTAAGAAACTTCAAAAAAACTTCCTGAGTTATATCTTGAGCCGCATTACTATTACCTACATGATAATAACAATACTTATATATACTCATATAATTTTTCTGAATTACTTGATCTATTTCATCATTGCTATTTGTAAGTTTGATCAGTCGTTTATTTTCGAACATAAAATTATCTCCCGGTTTTTCTGCTCTAATTCTCTCATAAATTATTATCCTTCTATAATGTATAACGATTAAACCTCAAAAAAAAGCAAATTTTCTTTTAAATATTTTTGTAACTCTGCCTTTTTATCCATAACTTCAATGTCCCGTTTGATAACAACCAGGCAGAACGTGATCTTCGGATGATAAAGGTCAAGACCAAAGTATCTGGATGCTTCCGAACTGAGGAAGGTGTCAGAGATTATCTAAAAATCATGTCCTACGTAGGCACGGCACATAAACAGGGATACAATGCTTACGAAGCAATCAAAAATGCGATCACAGGTCACCCTGATTTCATCTTTGAGTATAGCTGGTTCTGAATAGTTACAGAGATCCTATAAAATAAGGACGTCAAAACTATGACCAGACATTAGACAATTCGTTGTCGAATGTCTGGTTTTTGTATATCCGGGTGTGGTTTGTCCATTGTTGGAAGATAGAAATTGAGCTAAACTATCATAATCTGCAAGACAATGCTTATTGTAGGAGCAGCACTATTAGCAGAGGGTGGAATGAGACACTACATGGTGCATTGCACAGTAAGGACAGAACCGTAAATGTTGGAAACGTGTTAGCAAAACAAAACAGGAGAAAACTACAATGAATGCAACAAATACTTTAAAGAAACTGGGAATCGAGAAAACATTTGAATATATTTATAAAGATCCGGATAAAAATATGCCGAAGATCATGGATTGGGCGGATAAATTTGCAGATGGAGAGTTCCCGACACAAAGAGAGATGATCCGTGAAGCGATTACGAATCCAGAGCATCCATATTATAATTTTATCCGTCATCTGCCTGCAACCTTCACTGCACAGGATGCTGGGCAGCAGAATACGGTCACAAACTGAATCTTACTTATGACGAGATTGATGACATTATCTGTCAGGGTAAAAAGCTTGGTGTTTACTTATACATTTACACAGGTGGAGAACCGCTGGTTCGTAAGAAAGATCTGATCTGTCTTTGTGAGAAGCATTCCGATTGTGTATTCCTTTGTTTTACAAATGCAACACTGATCGATGAAGAGTTTGCGGACGAGATGCTTCGCCCATGTCCGATGTTGGAGAACCCGGAAAAACTTCGTGAGATGGTCGCAAAGGCAGGAGCACATTCTACAGACCTTCAGTCTCCGGAAACGGTAGAGCATCTCTGCGCAAAATGCGATCAGTACGCAAAGGACTGGCAGCCGGCAGCAGACAAGCTTTGGACGCGTTGAATGGAAATATAATAGATGTAGATGATGATGTGAGATGACAGATTGTAGTTTTATCGACTTCAAGAAATGAAAAGAATATGCTATACTTATAAGAAAAGAAGAAAGAACGTTACTGTTCACTCCCGTGTCAATCACTCCGCTGATTGACACGGAGGATGCGTGTTTTGACTTGAATGCATCTCGCCCCATCGCCAAAGGCGATTTAAAATGGCGAGATGCGTTGCTGGTCGCACATCGTGTGAACAGTAACGAACGAACGGACGGAGAGGCGTAGGTATGGCGAAAGTACATGGGGAATCGAAGTTGACTTTTTTAGAGTCGACGAGTATTATCATAGGACACGGCGTGGGATCGGGAATTCTTTCGGTCCCATTCCTTGCATCCAGAAATAACTGGCATGATATCATCTGGATTGCGGCACTGGCATATTGTATGAATCTGCTATTGCATTTTATGATTGCGGAACTGTCTTTGAATAACAATGGCGCGCAGTTCATCAAATGCTTTGAAAATGAGCTGTTTGTGGGAAAACTGAAGATGGTATGTACATGGCTGGCGTTTGGGCTGCTTGGCTTTTCGGTTGTAGTGAATGTGAGTGGATTTATTACCGGTGCGGCAGCTGTATTTTCTGCATGGTTTCACCTTCCGTCAGTGGTCGGGATGCTGCTCTTTTATGTATTGGCAGCAAGTGTGGTCTATATCGGAATGAAATTGGTTGGAATTTGTGAGAAAATTGCAGTGATTTCCATGTTTGGAGTCATAGGGATCCTTTTTGTAGCAACGATGCTTTCAGGGACAACAGAACTTTCGACAAAGTTCTATTCGAATAACAATATGCTGGCACTTTATAGCATGATCGCATTTTCCTTATCTGCGGTTATGTCTGTGCCACAGGTTGTAAAAGGTTTAGAAGGAGACGAAAAAGGTATTCGTAAAGCGATTGCAGCCGGCACGGGATTGAATATGGGACTGATTCTTTTAATCACATTTATGACGCTTCTGGGATGTTCTAATGTGACAGAGAATGGAGCACTGGTGGATCTTTCCGGTCATCTTGGCGGATGGGTCAGCGTTATCGGATATGTATTTTCCTTGCTGGCTCTTGCAACATCTTTCTGGGCGAATACATTGAATCTTAGAGATATCGTGAATGAACAGACGAAATGGGGCGAAAAGATCAGCTGGCTTGCAGCTACATTACCTTGTCTTGTGATCGCACTTGTGGGTGTGCAGAGCTTTGTTGGTTTCACAAGAATGGCAAGTGTGGTTCAGGTTCTGACCGGAGTAGGAGTGATTGTTGCATACAATCGTTCCAGAAAACGTGCGGGAACTAGCCTGATTTGCGGACGACTTGGTAGTTTGCCGTTCCAGATATTAGCAGTAGCAGCTTCGTTGGTAGCATCTGTAGGAGCAGTGCTTACGGTGACAGTGTGAAATTACAAATATGTTATTACAAAAGTTGATGAAGAAGGAGATTAGAAAATGCAAGGACAGATTGAAGTGAACAGTAGTATTTTAGAAAGATTTGAATTCAGGGATATTAGACAGGAAGAGGCAGATCAGGCAGTCTTGATTGAGAAAATTTGTTTTCCGCCAAATGAAGCATGTTCTGAGAAACACATGAAGGAGCGAATCGGTGTGACTCCGGAATTGTTTTTAGTTGCGGTAGATAAAACAACTGGAAAGTTAGCGGGATTTTTGAATGGAATTGCAACGGACGAGGAAAAATTCCGAGATGAATTTTTTACAGATGCATCTTTGAATAATCCAAAAGGAAAGAAAGTTATGATCCTTGGCTTAGATGTATTACCGGAGTATCGAGGACAAGGTCTGGCACGAGAGATTGTAAGATGTTATCTGCAAAGAGAAGAAGAAAAGGGAAGAAAAGAAATTGTTCTTACCTGCCTGGATGGAAAAGTAGAGATGTATAAAAGATTTGGGTTTGTAGATCTGGGAATGTCAGATTCTGTCTGGGGTGGAGAAGAATGGCATGAAATGACATATTATCTGAGATAGAAGCAAATAACGAATGATAGTGAAAGCTGTAAAGTCTAATGGAAAATATTTGCCAAAGACTTTACAGCTTTTTTCTAAAAATGTATGATAAGAAAGGAAAATGAAAAACGTGAGATAGATAAGACGAGGAGAAAATATCATGGAGTATTGGGATATTTATGATGCAGAGAAACGGCTGACCGGAAGAACGATGAAGCGAAATGACTGGTGCTTAAAGGATGGGGAATACCATCTGACAGTGCTTGGAGTTGTGGCAAGACCGGATGGAACATATCTGATCACGAAACGTGTAATGACAAAAGCGTGGGCACCGGGTTGGTGGGAAGTATCCGGCGGTGCAGCGCAGGCAGGAGAGTCTTCTGAGGAAGCGGTATGCCGTGAAGTGAGAGAAGAGACAGGATTAGATATTTCTAATGCAGAAGGCGGATATGTATTTACTTATAAGCGAGAAAATCCGGGCGAGGGTGATAATTATTTTGTTGATGTATATCGCTTTGTGCTTGATATTGATGAGAATGATCTGAAACTTCAGACAGAAGAAACAGATGGATATATGTTCGCAACTAAGGAGGAGATTGAAAACTTTGCCAAGGAGGGAATCTTCCTTCATTATGACAGCATTAAGAGAGTGTTTGAACAGTTACAATAATTTATAGAATGAGGAAAAGTTATGCATTCAGAAAAGAAGAAAAACAGATTTGAAATTGATATGTGCAATGGCTCGATCATGAATAAGCTGATTTCTTTTTCAATTCCGCTGATGTTATCTGGAATTCTGCAGCTTGCATTTAACGCAGTAGATATTGTTGTGGTAGGAAGATTCAGTGGAAGTGAGTCACTGGCAGCAGTCGGATCAACCACAGCACTGATTAATGTATTTACGAACCTATTTATAGGAATATCTCTTGGAGCAAATGTGCTTGCAGCCAGGTTCTATGCGGCAGGGCGCGAGAAAGAGATGTCGGAGACGGTGCACACAGCGATTACATTTGCGATTATAAGCGGAGTTGTGATGGCATTAGTTGGATTGTTCTTTTCCAGAGGAGCGCTTGAGTTGATGGGAACACCGGATAATGTGATCAATCTTTCGACACTATATATGAAGATCTATTTCCTGGGAATGCCGTTTTTTATGTTATATAATTACGGTGCGGCAATCTTAAGAGCGGTTGGAGATACGAAGCGGCCACTTTTGTTTTTGATTGTAGCAGGTGTGATCAATGCGTGTTTAAACCTTTTACTTGTAATTGTTTTTCATCTGGGAGTGGCGGGTGTTGCAATTGCAACTGTGACAGCACAGTGTGTATCATGTATTTTGGTACTGCGGTGTTTATATAAATCAGAAAGCAGTTATCAGCTTCGCTTTTCGAAGTTAATGATAAAAAAAGTATATTTAGGACAGATCTTTCAGGTGGGAATTCCGGCAGGGATCCAGAGTACCGTGATCAATTTCTCAAATGTACTTCTGCAGTCATCGGTCAACTCTTTCGGATCTGTGGCGATGGCAGGATATACGGCAGCGAATAACATTTTCGGATTTTTATATGCATCGATCAATGCAGTGACACAGGCATGTATGAGTTTTACAAGCCAGAATTACGGAGTCGGAAAATGGAAACGAATGGACAGAGTCTTAGTTGACTGCCTGATTCTTTCCACAACGATTGCATTAATTCTTGGTGGAGGTGCGTATCTCTTTGGACCGGAACTTTTGAAGATTTATACTGATGATCCTCAGGTTATCAGCTGTGGTATGGAGATCCTTCTGTATACAACAGTTACTTATTTTCTGTGCGGATGGATGGATCTGTTCCCGGGATCTCTTCGTGGAATGGGAAAATCAATTGTGCCGATGCTACTTTCCGTAATCGGAACAGTCGGAACGAGAATCGTCTGGATCTTTGGAATATTTCCAAAATTCAGATCATTGAAGATTTTGTTTATTTCCTATCCAGCATCCTGGATCATTACGATCATCCTGCAGGTGATTTGCTTTATTTTTGTCAGAAGAATCGTTTATGCGCCACTGAAAAAACGAGAGGCTGCTATATAATGAAAAAAGAAATGCTTTATTTCCCAAAATATAAGAGGGAATAAAGCATTTCTTTTTTTATTACAGTATTTTGTAAATGATAATTATTGACAAATTCAATATCCTGGAATAAGCTAGTTTTGTAAAACTAATTGATAAAAAATCGCAATAAACTAAAGAGGATGATAAAAAAATGACATTAAAAGAATTAGCGATTGGAAAGAGTGCTGTAATTCGAACGGTTGGAGCTTCCGGTGCGTTACGACAGCATTTTTTGGATATGGGTATGATTCCGGGTGCGGAAGTTACGGTGGTAAAGTTTGCACCGATGGGAGACCCGATGGAATTGCAGGTACATGGATATGAACTGACACTTCGTCTTGCAGAGGCAGAACAGATTGAAGTTGAGGAAATCAGCGAGAGAACAAACAGCCATTCCCGTGGAGAACGTTTGAAACCGGTAGATCATCCGGGACTTGGAGAAGAAGGAAAGTATCATTCCGAAGAAGATGCTAATCCGTTACCGGATGGAACAGTGCTTACTTATGCCCTGGTAGGAAATCAGAACTGTGGAAAGACAACGTTGTTTAATCAGCTCACAGGAGCAAATCAGCATGTAGGAAACTTCCCGGGAGTAACAGTAGACCGTAAGGATGGAACAATCAAAGGTTATCCGAATACGAATGTGACAGACCTTCCGGGAATTTATTCAATGTCTCCATACAGCAGTGAGGAGATTGTTTCAAGAAATTTTGTGTTGGATGAACATCCGAAAGCAATCATCAATATTGTGGATGCAACGAATATTGAGCGAAATCTCTATCTGACAATGCAGCTTCTTGAAATGGATATCCCGATGGTAGTAGCTTTGAATATGATGGACGAGGTGATTGGAAATCATGGATCTATCGATGTGAATACAATGGAAGCACTGCTTGGAGTTCCGGTTATTCCGATTTCGGCAGCGAAGAACGAAGGTGTGGATGAAGTAATACGTCATGCACTTCATGTGGCAAAATACCAGGAGCGTCCGTTGCGTCAGGATTTCTGTGATAAAAGTGATCATGACGGTGCGGTCCACAGATGTATCCATGCAGTGATTCATCTGATTGAAGACCATGCAGAAGAAGCAAAGCTTCCGGTACGTTTTGCCGCAACGAAGGCAATCGAGGGGGATCCACTGATTTTAGAACAGTTAAAGCTTGATCAGAATGAGTTGGATATGCTTGAGCATATTGTACAGCAGATGGAGACGGAACGTGAGGTTGACCGAAGTGCGGCAATCGCGGATATGCGTTTTGACTTTATTGAGCGTCTCTGTGAGCAGACGGTTGTGAAACCGAAAGAGAGTAAAGAGCGTGTCAGAAGTGAGAAGATAGACAAAATCTTGACAGGAAAATACACAGCGATCCCATGCTTTATCGGAATCATGGTGCTTGTATTTTATTTGACATTTAATGTAATCGGTGCATTTCTGCAAGGAATTCTGGAAATGGGAATTGATCAGTTGTCAAGAATGGCTGAGGCGGGACTGATCGCACTCAATGTAAATGATGTAATCCGAAGTCTTGTAATCGACGGAATCTTTACAGGAGTAGGAAGCGTGCTTAGTTTTCTTCCGATTATTGTTACTTTGTTCTTCTTCCTCTCTATGATGGAAGACAGTGGATATATCGCGCGAGTGGCATTTGTAATGGATAAACTGCTTCGTAAGATCGGTCTTTCCGGTCGAAGCATTGTGCCGATGTTGATCGGATTCGGATGTACAGTTCCGGCAGTTATGGCAACAAGAACATTGACCAGTGAAAGAGACCGTAGGATGACGATCCTTCTGACACCGTTTATGAGCTGTACAGCAAAACTTCCGATTTATGCATTCTTTGTAAGTACATTTTTCCCGGGTAAGGGCGGACTGATCATGTCGGGTCTGTACGTGCTTGGAATTGTAGTTGGAATTTTAATCGCATTCCTTTATCGAGGAACTCTGTTTAAAGGAGAACCGGTACCATTTGTTATGGAACTTCCGAATTATCGTCTGCCGGGTGCGAAGAATGTGGCACAGCTTCTTTGGGAGAAAGCGAAAGATTTCTTACAGAAAGCATTTACAGTTATTCTGATGGCAACGATTGTTGTATGGTTCTTGCAGAGTTTTGACTTGCATCTGAACCTTGTGGAGAATTCAGCAGATAGTATTCTTGCTATGATTGCAGGTGCACTTGTTCCAATCCTTCGTCCGCTTGGACTGGGAGACTGGAGAATCTGTACAGCACTGATCAGTGGATTTATGGCGAAAGAAAGTGTAGTATCAACACTTGAGGTATTGTTTGGTGGAGGAATTGCTTCTGTACTGACTCCTCTGTCAGCCGGTGTCCTGCTTGTATTCAGTCTGCTCTACACACCATGTGTTGCAGCAGTTGCATCCGTAAAGCGCGAGCTTGGTGCAAAATGGGCTGTCGGAATGGTGTTTTGGCAGTGCTTGATCGCATGGATCGCTGCGATCATCACAAGAGGAATCGGAATGTTGTTTTTCTAATGGGGAAAGCTGTTACTGTGACAGTAACACAGCAACGAAATGTCTTGGAATAAATCATCTGGGAATAAATGATAAAATTTATTGACAAAACAGAATTCATTCGTTATAGTAAGAAACGATGTATCAATAAGGTGGTTGTTCATGAGACGAACCGAGCCGAAAGATGAATTGAATATATTCCGTGAGGGAGTAGTTCGCATGAAAATGTGATTTGTCAACATACCGGTGAGAATGAGTTTTAAAAGATCACCTGGCAAATCTTAAAGAATGAGACTCATGTATGTTTTAAATAAGAGGACGAGTTTGTTATGTCAAGCAGGCAGTTCTCTTATCATAGAACATACGTGGGTCTCTTTGTTTTTATATATTAGGAAAGTCCTTTCCTAATATATAAAAAACGCTCCGCTCAGGATGCGCACTGCAATTGTAGCGGAACAGATACAGAAGAAAAAAGAAAAGAGGAGAAACATGGCACTATTTATCGAGCTTTTGTTGATGGGGGTAGGGCTTGCGATGGATGCATTCGCAGTGTCCGTCTGTAAGGGCCTTGGAATGAAGAAGCTGAATAAGAAACAGGCGGTAGTGATCGGATTGTATTTTGGAGGGTTCCAGGCATTAATGCCGCTTGTGGGATGGATTCTTGGAATTCAGTTCCAAAAGTATATTACAAGTATTGATCACTGGATCGCATTTATTCTGCTTGGCTTTATCGGTGGGAAAATGATTCTTGAGGCAGTAAAAGAATGGAACGAAGAAGATATTGTTGAAGTAAAAGATCAGCCGTTGGATCATAGAAATATGTTTGTACTTGCCGTTGCGACGAGTATCGATGCGCTGGCAGTCGGAATCACATTTGCATTTCTGGACACACCGATTCTTGAGGCAATTACGATCATTGGAATTACGACAATGATTATTTCTATTGCTGGTGTAGTGATTGGAAATTATTTCGGTGGGAAATATAAACATAAGGCAGAACTGGTTGGTGGAATCATCCTGGTGCTTTTAGGGATAAGAATATTGATTCAGCATCTGTCTGGATTAGCATAAAATTAATCAGATATGAATAACAGAAAGGAAATAAAAAATGAGTGATTTGTTTCAAAGTGTGCCATTTGCAGTGGTACTTTTAATTATTGGATTTGTGTTTCTTGTAAAAGGTGCAGATGCATTTGTTGAGGGGTGTAGCAGTATCGCAAGACGGTATCATGTTCCGTCACTGATCATCGGAATGACGATTGTGGCGATGGGGACGAGCCTTCCGGAGACTGCGGTCAGTGTGACGGCAGCAGTTACGGGAAACAATGCACTTGCAGTCAGTAATGCGGTAGGATCTAATATTTTCAATCTCATGGTTGTAGTCGGAGCCTGTACGCTTTTTACTTCCGTGGCAGTTCAGATTAATACGTTAAAGATTGATTTCCCGATCTCTATTCTGTGTGCGATATTGCTTCTGATTCTTGGTGCAGACGGGATGTCACTGGGACATATAGATGGAGTTGTATTTATTATCTTATTCCTGGCGTTTATTCTCTACATGATCCGCTCAGCACAGGCATCTCGTGAGAAAAATGTGGAGCCTGGAGTGGAAGAGGAAGAGTATCTTCTGGAAGCAGAGGAGATTCAGGAAATGTCTATGGGAAAGAGTGTGATTTATATTCTTCTCGGTGCAGTAGCGATTGCGGTCGGAAGTGACTGGGTAGTAGACGGTGCCTGTACAGTTGCGGCGGCAATTGGAATCAGTCAGACTCTGATCGGTCTTACTGTAGTTGCATTTGGAACAAGCCTTCCGGAGCTGGTTACATCGATTGTAGCAGCAAGAAAAGGCGAGGTGGATATGGCACTTGGAAATGTGATCGGTTCCAATATCTTTAATATTCTCATGGTGCTTGGTATCGCAGCAGCAATTTCACCGGTCGCATTTTTGACAGAAAATATCATTGATATTGCAGTGCTGATCGTGTTCAGTGTTCTCGGATGGATCATGGTGTGGACGAAAAAGGAACTTAATAGAAAAGAAGGTATTATCATGTTGCTCCTTTATGCAGTGTATGTTGTGTACATTTGTATGAGATAGTCGGAAATATTTTCAAAACAAAAAGACGGATGATGTAAAAGACAAGAAAGCCTTGCCTTGCTACACCATCCGTTTTCTATTCTATTTTCCGATGATTAATGCAAAATAGCCCCAGTCCCAGAGGAGTGATTCAAAGCTATTTTCCAGATATTCATAAATATCAGCTGTTTCATATCCAGTCATTCGAGTGATGATCACGAGATATTGTCTTAAAGTTTCATAAGAAATCTTGGACAACTCTGTATCTGCACCGTCCAGTAACCATCTTAAGAAAATGCTGTGGCGGAACGCTGCGTATTCAAGAGCGATCCACTGCATCTGCACGAGCATATTTTCGAGGTCATTTCCAGGAAGCAGGAGATCGGAGAAAATCTCGTTGCGCAGGAAATTGCGAAGCAGTGGTTCGTAAGGGCTCAAGTATTGTGTGAATTGTTCCCATTGTTCCAGTAAAGTGGATTCGTAAGCTTTAGTATCATCAGGATTTCCAGTACTGTCCGAAAGGGCTTCCGATATTTCTTCCGCCAAAGCAAGAATTGGATTCAGAGTATCCTGATAGAGCCCTTCTTTTTGATAGTTTACGGAAAGATCTTGTAACAGTTCGTTACATTCGTTGATCAGATCCAGAGGTGGAAGTTCAACCTCTGCAATTGCATTTCCAAGCTCTTTCACTGTGCCGGCAGAAAAATAATCTTCCAACAGTTCTTTTGTCAGCGGCTGATGCTGGTATAATTCCTGAAGAATATAGAAGCTTTCCAAAAGTTCCTCTTCAATTGTTCTGGAAGAATCATCTAAAAGATTGAGTAGTTTTTCACGCAAGAGGAAAAGGACAGAAGTACCTGTAGCGTCAGTATCGGACAAAGTGTCTGATACATTTGGGAAATGCAGGGACTTCTGTTTGTTCCACAGGTCGATCACGGCCGGGCAGCAAGGCATCAGCATTTTCTCAGTATGTGTCGGAAATCGATGCTCCTCTCGTGGAAATGTAGTGCATGTTTCTGATAGGACTTTGTCGCCGTAAGTAACAACAAGGCGGCAGAGCTTCTCAGAGTTAAGGAATGGACAGCGATGATCACTGTCCAAGCCTATCACACGCTGTCCATCTTTTTTAATCGTATAAGCGCTTAAATTTTTCTTTTGTTCAGGTACGGTTTCCGGAGCCTGGAGTTTCTTCCATTTACGGTTCGTATCTGCATCGACGCCAATCTTCCATTCCTGGCAGCAGGTGATCGGACAGCGGTCGGCGATGCAGGTGAACTTAGAATAATAATCGGGTATTAAATAATTAATTTCTGTCATCACGGTCATGGAATTCTGTATGCTGCCCAACATATTTGTATGCCGGACGGATGATCTTACCGGCATTTAACAGTTCTTCCAGACGATGTGCACTCCATCCTGTGATACGTGCAATCGCGAAGATCGGCGTGAAAAGCTCTTCCGGAATATTCAGCATTGTATAAACAAATCCGCTGTAGAAGTCAACATTTGCACAAACCGGTTTCAGCATCTTTCTGTGTGTCATGATCTCTTCTCCGGCGATTCGTTCTACACGGTCATAAAGAGCAAATTCTTCATCAAGACCCTTTTCGGAAGCAAGCTTTTGCGCATAACTCTTCAGGATTTTTTCTCTTGGATCGGAAATCGTATAGACGGCATGTCCCATTCCATAGATCAGTCCGGTCTTATCAAAGGCTTTTTTATCAAGGATCAGGCGGAGATACTCACGAATCTCATCTTCATTAGTCCAGTCTTTGACAGACTTCTTAATATTATCGAACATCCCCTGTGCTTTCAAGTTCGCACCACCATGGCGTGGTCCTTTTAGAGAACCGATGGAAGCAGCGATTGCAGAATAAGTATCTGTTCCTGAAGAAGTAACAACGTGAGTAGTGAAAGTAGAGTTGTTACCACCACCATGCTCTGCGTGAAGAATCAGTGCAACATCAAGTACCTTAGCCTCGAGTTCTGTATATTGTCCGTCTGGACGAAGCATATACAGAATATTCTCTGCAAGAGAACGGCCTTTCTCTGGATTACGGATCAGAAGAGTCTCATCTTTACGGAAATGTCTGTATGCATGATAAGAATATACTGCGATCAGAGGAAGCTTTGCAATCAGTTCAAGAGACTGGCGCAGTGCATTCTCTACGGAAATGTCTTCCGGGTTCTCATCATATGTATATAAAGTAAGAACACAGCGCTGAAGTGAGTTCATGATGTTAGGGCTTGAGGCTTTCATGACAACGTCACGAACAAAACGTCCGGTTAAATCTTCAAGTTCAAATAAAACGTTCAGGAAATGTTCCAGTTCATCTTCTTTTGGAAGACGTCCAAAGAGTAGAAGGAAAGTTGTCTCCTCAAATCCAAATCGTTTGCCCTGTAAACCGTTTACAAGATCTTTTACGTTGATTCCCTGATAGTAAAGTCCACCTTCGGCAGGAATCTTACGTCCATTTATAACATCGAAACCACAGACATCGGATACTTCAGTCAGTCCAGTAAGAACTCCTCGGCCGGTTGAATCACGAAGTCCGCGCTTTACATCATATTCTTCATAAAGATTCGGATCAATGCGGTGTCCTTTCAAAAGTGTTTTCTCTAAATAGTCCATATCACTGCGCAGATCGTCAGTGTTTGCAATTAATATATCATTTGAATTCATAGCTTTCATCCTCACAATACATATATGTTTTCTAGTGTCTTGATAATGCATTTTAATGTAATTATAAACAGTTGAGGTGAAATTTGCAAGAAATATATATGTATTCTTGCAAAAACATGAAAAAAATCAAGAAAAGCACGCATAAAACAGAATAAAATGAATATTGAATTGTTAGATAACTCAAAAATAAGAATGCTTAAATGAATTTTCTGAATCGTCAGAAAGAAAATGATGTGGCTGTGGTCATACCAGATGCCAAAGCGCAAATCTATTGTAAAAATACAAAAATATGGAGAGATATTTTATTATAAAGTGCTGAAAAATAGGAGAAACAGGTGCATTTATTGACGCATAATAATAAGAAGAGTATAATGTTAAAAAGATAACAATAGGTTGGTATAACCAATTAAAAGAAGGAGGGGGATAATTATGTTATTCCAAATTTATGGCGATGGTGCCGGCTGGCAGCTGTTAGGGTGGGTACTGGTGTTTGCCGGACTTGTTCTTGCAAATGAATTCGCAAGACGTACAAAAATCGGTGGACTGATCTGTTTTGGAGCTATTCCGGCTATACTTACAGTGTATTTCATCGCAATCTATATCTGTGCAGCAAATGGTGCAGAATGGGCACTGAATAACGATACTTATGTACATATGACAAGCTGGTTCCATTATGCAAAATTGTATGCTGCAACAGCAGGGTGTATTGGTTTTATGATGCTGAAATACAAATGGGGAATTGGTAAGACAGAATGGTTCAAAGTATTCCCGTTTGCAATCGTTGCAATCAATATTCTGATTGCAGTAGTAAGTGATTTTGAATCAGGTATCCGTGGATTCATGGCTATGAAAGAATTCGGTGACCGCTGGTGGCTGTCTTCAGAAAATGTATGGCTCTACGGAGGATGGTGGAACTGGGTGAACGGAATTGCCGGAATCCTGAATATCTTCTGTATGACAGGATGGTGGGGAATCTACACATCCAAGAAACATGATGATATGCTTTGGCCGGATATGACATGGTGCTTTATCATTGCATATGATCTGTGGAACTTCGAGTACACATATAACAACCTGACAACACATGCATTCTACTGTGGTGTTGCATTACTTCTTGCTCCGACATTTGCAAATATGTTCTGGAACAAGGGTGGCTGGATCCAGAACCGCGCGAATACACTGGCACTGTGGTGTATGTTTGCTCAGGTATTCCCATTATTCCAGGATGCAAGCCGTTTCTCAGTAATTCCGGCTCTGTATTCTGACGGATTCATGGATGCAGCAGTAAGACCGACAAGTGCTAATCCAACCATGCAGGGTGTGATCGCGGTAATTGCACTTGCAGCGAATGTGATCTGTCTGGCTGCAATTATCAAGAGAGCAAAACAGCAGAAGAAGAATCCTTATAAGAATGAGATCTTTACAGATCAGAAGGATTATAAGGAAGCAATGGCGAGAGCAGAAGTTTAAATTTGTATTTGTCTGTCTGATTCTCCATATTGAAGCAAAGGATTTGGTGGTGAATAAGGCCGCAAGGATGATGCTATATTGCATCGGACACCGGCCCGCTCTACCTCATCCCCTTGAAAGTATGTAACGTAAGAGCCAGAACAGTTACCGTGAGTGGTGCCTGTCTGGCTCTTACTAACATACTGAACAAGGTGTATTCGGAACGCTCCTGCCTTACATGTGTCCTCAACAATATAGCACCATCCTTGCTTCGTTATTCCAAACAGATTTGTTTGCTCAACGGGACGAATCTGAAAGACTTCATACAAGTTTTGATTTGATGCACGTAAACGAGAAGATAGACTCAGGTTCAGTCCACATCACGCCCTTATCCAACAAAAGTTTTTGCTTCATTACTCAGAATTCAAACGTCTAAATACAAATTTACAATTCATAGTATATCTGATGTTCTCCGTTGATGCAGTCCTGCATGGAGGTTCGGATCCAGGTGACGGCGCCTTGGGTGTCTCGGTCGCGGATATAGGTCCAGGTCTTATAATTGCTTCGATATAATTCTTCTATCCCATAGAGTTCACAATAATGTTCCCACATATTAAAAATCGGTGCTCGGAAAGACTGGAAAATAAGTGGAATCAATGTATTTCCGGAAATCAGGGCAAACTCGTGTTGGAATTCATAAGCAGCTTCAATGGCAGTGGTGACATCCTGTGCATCACGGATCTGATTGACGGATTCGAGAAGACGCTGGATGTTTTTGTCGCTGATCGTGTCGATGGCGAGCTGTGCAGCAAGTGTATCAAGCGCAATGCGGACTTCGAAGATGGAACGGATCTCCTGATCACGCATGCGTCCGCCGTTGTAATTCATGATCGCGATCAATGTATCCAAAGTTCCTTTTCTTCGGAAATCTGCTACATAAGTTCCACTGCGGGGTTTTACGGTAAGAAATCCTTTCTTTTCCAGCTCACTGATCCCGCTGTTGACAACCGCACGGCTGACCTGCATCATTTCAGCAAGCTGGCGTTCCGGCGGAAGTTTCTCCCCGACCTGTAGTTTGCCGGAAAGAATCAGATGTTCTAATTGTTCAATAAACAGATCCCTCAGGGAAGGGGAACTAATCTTCTGAAATTCCATAATAAATTCTCCGTTTCGTAAGCGTTATCTTCACAAAGTGTGTTTTGATGAGATGAAAATGTTGAAAATCTCGTAAAAAATAACGTTTATTGTTGATAAGTTTATTATAGGGAAAACAGGCGGTGGATTCAATACTCTATATTTACATCAGACGTGGGAGAGAGTAGGAAATTTGCGGAAAAACTCGTTATATTGAATTGAACTTGAAGGAGAAATCTGTTTGACATATCTAATGTATGATGCTAATATGATTATATGAAAGGTGCTACCGATAGACGGTTAGTCCACATTATGATTAATTAAAAAATAACCGTTCAGTTTGCGAGGCTGGGGCGGTTATTTTTTTGTGTGATTGCATCCTATTGCGTAACCAAGTCCAAAGGCTGTTAAGCATAAGCTGATAACAGCAATCAGACCTTCGAGAGTCAACATTAGCATCCCCTCCTTTAGCAAGATTTCCACAGATAGTCTGGGGATTTCTATGTAAACAGAGGGTCACAGTCCCTCTGGAGAAGGACTAACCGCCTACCGTGAATGGTAGCACCATGGGGAAATTATAGCAGAAGTGTTTAAAATATACAATGCTTTGTGTATCCTAAAGCCCCTTTGTGTTAAAAATAAAATAATTGTATCAATTTTTATAAAACATGTAATTTTTCATAAATTTAATGTGTCTAAAAAGTAGAAAGGAGATAAAAAAATGCCGGCAGAACAAGTTTTGGAAAGACTTATGTGAGAGTACGGAGATTCTGTTTTTCGCATGTGCTATTTGTATTTGAAAGATTATTATTTAGCAGAAGATGCAACACAAGAAACTATAGCGGATGATCATTCTATCGAAGAGGTAGTAAAAAAAGACAGTAGTAGCAACCTTAGCTATTTTAATGCTTGGGGGAACAACAGTAGCAGCTAGTTATTCTTTTACAAATAAAATCAGTGTAAATGATGAAGTATTAACTGAATTAGATGAAATTAAATGAGGGAGTTGTGTCAGAAAAAATTGCAGTATTTGTTTCAGACGGAATAAGATATACGTTAAAAGGGCGCGTATCAGTTGATACAATGAAAACCATAGTTGATATAATGAAATAAATTTATTAAATATTCTAAAATGTGAAGAGGGTATATCTGCTGAATGGATATATCTTCTTTTTGGGTAATTAAGTTGAGGCTAAAGGATGGACTGAATCTGAAAAGTACAGTAAAATCTACATTAAAAATGTTATCGGGAAATATTCGTGGAGGGGAACGCCCTTCTTCGGAAAAACAGGAAGCTGAGGTCGTGCGTTTGCAACAGACTTTCAATAAAATGAAAAAGCAGAATTAAAGAAAGTTCAACAGGCACAGAAAGAATGGAGATGACTAATTTAGACAAAGTCATCAGTCTTTTATTAATTACAAGTAAATATTGATATGGTATACTAAAATAAAGTTTGTATACAAATAAATTGTGCGAGAGGAAAAATCATGGTAAAGATAGATTTGATTACAGGTTTTCTGGGAGCGGGAAAGACAACATTTATAAAAGAGTATGCATCTTACCTGCTTCGTCAGGGTCTGAATATTGGAATTCTGGAAAATGATTTCGGTGCGGTGAATGTGGATATGATGCTTCTTCAGGAGTTGCAGGGAGAGAAATGTGAACTGGAAATGATTTCCGGAGGGTGTGATAAAGAGACACACCGCAGACGATTCAAGACAAAGCTGATCTCTATGGCAATGTGTGGATATGACAGAGTAATCGTGGAGCCGTCGGGAATCTATGACGTGGATGAATTTTTTGATGGATTAAGAGAAGAACCTCTGGATCGGTGGTACGAAATCGGAAGTGTGATCACAATCGTAGATGCGGGACTGGAAGAAAATCTGTCAGATCAGGCGGAATATTTGCTGGGATCTGAGGCGGCGGATGCGGGTGTGATCGTGCTGAGCAGGCTGGATAAGGACAATGCTTGTGAAGAACAGGAAAACAGAATTATTTCACATGTCAATCGTTCTCTTGAACGCATTGGATGTACCAGAAGAATTGAAAAAGAAGTGATCGCAAAAGACTGGGATATGCTGACAGAGGAAGATTTTGCACAGATTCAGAACAGCAGCTATCAGATTGAGTCGTTTCGCAGACCGGAAGGTACAGAAAAGGATGGATTCCAGACATTATATTTTATGAATCTGAATCGGACAGAAGAAGAACTGGTCCCGGCTGTGAAAAAGCTGTTTGGTAAACGTGGATGCACAGATGATTCTGAAAAAGAAAACAATAAAAATCTTAATGATATCGGAAGAGTGTTCCGTGTAAAAGGATTTATGAAGAATCAATCCGGTGACTGGATGGAGCTGAATGCGACAACACAGAAGATGACAGTTAATCCAATCAAAGAAGGACAGGAGATTCTGATCGTGATCGGTGAGGATTTGAAAGAAGACAAGGTTCGTGAGTGCTTGGAAGACAAATGTACTGAGGGAGCGGAAAATGAGTGAAATTCAATTGCCGGAAGCATTTCTGAAACTAGGAGAAGTGCTGGAACAAGGACAGTTTGAACTGCTTTTTACAGAAGAAAAACTGCGGCTGGTTTATTTGATGAACGATGCGGTAGAGAGCTTTCTTGTCTTTGAAAATGCAAGGATGACAGGTCAGTATAGAGAGGATTATGAAGGTGAACTAGAAGCGGAGTTAAGTGTAACAGAAGAACCGGAGGAGTCCTATGTCCTTGTAGTTCATCAGGGTGAGACCGTGGTTACGATTTTTTTTGAGGATTTAAGTGAAGAAGTACACTTATATGACTATGGAGAAATCGGACATTTCTGGGTGAAAGGTGCGGAATATCTGCGTCAGATAGAATATAAGATTGCAATCGTACGGGATAAACTGGATTATCTGGGAGCAAAATACTGTAATCGGACGGAGCGGAAACTAGCTGTGCTGGCGGACTTTCCGCCGCTGAATCATTGCTGTTATCCGGCAGTTTCAGAGCAATATGTAGTTCCAAGGGAAAATCCGTGGGTACCGTCAGCAGAAGCACATCAAGTGATGCAGGAGCTTGCGGCAACAGTAGAAGATAAAAAGTTATTAAGATGTCTCAAGTTTTATCAAAAACATCCATGGAAGCTGAGTGCAAAAAAGATTGCCGGGATGCTGCAGGAAAAGCGTCATGCAGAAGTCACAGATCTTTTGATGGAAGAACTGAAGATGGCAGCAGCAAATTATCCGAGAAGAAAATTCACAGATGAGGAAGAAAGTCAGAATCGTAAGATTGAGAAGAGAGCATCAGAGCGGAAACGAGAGTTAGAAGAACAGGGATTTCGGATAAATATATTTCGTGAGGAACCATTTATTGCATCAAGAGATTCACTCCAATACAAAATCAGTCTGATGATTTGGGAAAAGAAAGGAAAAAAACGAAAAGTTCAGATAGAAGAATTTTCTGCTGACCGGAGAGGATAAGTATGGAACCATTTTATTATAGTAAGATGAATAAGATGCAGCAGGCGGCGTATCATGCAATCTGTCAGGGCATCTTGCAGATGGAGAAGGAGATTCAGGTACCGCGTATGAGCGGAGAAGAACTGTATAATGTATTCTTCCAGATGCGCCTGGATCATCCGGAGATTTTCTGGGCAACGGGATTTAAGTATCGTTATTATCAGGAATCGCCGAACATTCAGTTTCTGCCGGAATATTTGTTTGACCGGGCGAAGGTGAAAGAACATCAGAAGGCAATGAAATCCAGAGTAGAGAAACTTGCACGACCGGCGCAGAAATTATCAGAATCAGAGAAAGAAAAATACATTCATGATTTCATTTGTGAAAATGTAAAATATGATAAATTGAAGAAACCTTATTCACATGAGATTATTGGTCCGTTAGGACAGGGTGTCGGAGTTTGTGAGGGGATTGCAAAAGCGGTGAAAGTGCTGTGCGATGAGCTTGGAGTCTGGTGTATGATCGCTATTTGCGGGAATAATCCGGATAAGGGAATCAAATACCGTCATACATGGAATATCGTGCGGATTAATGGGAAATATTATCATTTAGATGCGACATTTGATAATACACTTACAAGAAACTGTACGATCGGAGAAGAAATCCGTTATGATTATTTCAATCTGGAAGATAAATCGATTTTCCGGGATCATGAGCCTTTGATCGCTCCGGCTATGAAGTGTACGGACGGAGATCATTTCTATTATAAAGAAAAGAAACTGTCTTTTACAAAACCGGAAGAAGTTTATAAAAGAGCACTTCAGATGGCAAAGAAAGGAAGAATTCTGACGTTTCACTGGCGTGGAGGTTATCTGACAAAAACAGTTCTGGAAGAATTGCTTGATCTGATTGAAAAAGCAGGTGCGGAGAAAGGGAAGAAACCAAGAATCAGCCTTAACTGGCCACAGGCAGTAATTCGTTTTGGGTATGTTGATGCAGAGATAGCAGGAAGTAGCGCAGCAGAAGAAGTGCAAATGGAAGAAGCGAATGAAGGTGAGATGCTTCAGACCGCGATGGGTATCAGAGATGGGTATCAGAGTGACAGTTGAGAATTTACAAGAAAAAGTTAGTGTGATAGAATAGGATTGAACCGTGAAAGTTGTCGATATCTGTAGGATATAAGCGGGAGAAGAAACAACTTTCAAAAACCAAAGCTGGTGACAAAAGAGAGGTTAAACAGATGATAATTGTAAAAACATACAGAGGACATATTCGTAACTGGGAAGAACTTTGTGAGAGACTTGGAATTGATCTTACACTTTCCAGAGAAGAAAGAGAACATGAGATTTTGATTAAGGCATATCAGACATGGGGATGCGAGATGGCAGATCATATGCACGGAATGTTTGCATTTGCTCTGTGGGATGAGGAAGAGCAGAAGCTTTTCTGTCTGAGAGATCAGTTTGGAACAAAACCATTCTATTACTATGAGACAGAAGATGGAGAGCTTCTTTATGGAACGATGATCCGTGATATTATCGATCAGCCGGGATTTAAGAAAGAATTGAATGAAGAGATGCTTCAGCTGTATTTAAGTCTGACCTATGTTGCCGGAGAGAATACATTTTTCCGTGGACTGAAAAAACTGTTGCCGGGACGCTATCTGATCTGGCAGGATGGAAAGCTTGAGATTCACAGATACTGGAAACCGGAATTTCATCCGGATGAGAGCAAGACTCTGGAAGATTGGGCTGATGAGATTCATAATACTCTGAAAGAAATCATGCCAGAGGTAAAAACAGCGGATGAAAAAGTAGAATCCTTCCTGTCTGGTGGAGTTGATTCTTCCTATGTGCTTGCAATGTCTGACGCAGAGCAGGCAGATTCCTGTGGTTATGAAGAGGAAAGATTTGATGAATCTGTACTTGCAGAGAAGACAGCACAGCTTCTTGGAAGAAAATTCTCCAGAAGTATCATTACTCCGGAGCAGTTCTTTGATATTGTACCTTATGTTATGTACAATATGGAGCAGCCGCTTGGAGATGCATCTGCGATTGTATTTACACTTGGATGTAATGCGACAGCAGAACATGCGAAGATCTGTTATTCCGGAGAGGGTTCTGACGAATTCTTCGGTGGTTATAATATGTACAGAAACGCAGAACGTTATGGTGAGAATCTGAAGAATTTTTATGTCGGAAATACCAATATCATGAAAGAAGACGAGAAGCAGAAGATTCTTAAGAAATACGATCCGGACGTACTGCCAATTGAACTTGCACGAGGAATCTACGAGGAGACAGAAGGTCTTGATCCATTGACAAAGATGTCTGATGTAGATATTCAGATCTGGCTGGAAGGTGATATTTACCTGAATGTTGATAAGATGAGTACAGCTGCCGGACTTGAGATCCGTATGCCACTGACAGATAGAAGAATTTTTAATATCGCATCTCGTATGCCATCTCGCTTTAAAGTAAATGAAGAGCAGAATAAGGTGGCATTCCGTACAGCAGCTGCGAAGGTACTTCCGGAAGAAATTGCGTTCCGTAAGAAGTTAGGATTCATTGTACCAATCCGTATCTGGATGGCTGATGAGAGATACAATCAGGACGTTCAGCGCCTCTTCCACAGTGATATTGCAGAAAAATTCTTTGATGTAGATGCAATCAATGCGATTTTTGATGAGTATGTTGGAGGAAATTCTGATAACTGGAGAAAAGTATGGACAATCTATACGTTCCTTGTATGGTATGAAGAGTACTTTGTGAAGAGATAATGAGACTTTAAACATTTTTAAGCGATGGGGTGGAAGCATAAAAAGCTTTGCCCCTTTTTGTTTCCTCCATCTGATTATCCGGGATATCCACGAAAAAGAGACAAAAGAAAATCCACCGTATGCACCTACGCTATACAGTGGATCTTCACTTAATTATTCCATCCATTGGAATATTCCTCCTTATTTACTTGATATCTATCTGAAACTATTATCTCAAATAGTGATTTTATATTTTATTTCATTTAATTATCCCATTGGAATATCCTTCTTTCGATTTTTTGTTTATCTATTTTTGGATTTTAACTTATCTTCCCATTGGAATTTACCTCTTTCAATTTATTTGTTTGATGATTTAATGAACTATCCCATTGGATTCTACCTCTCTTTCTTTAAATATCGTTTCCGTTTTTTAAATTACTCTTTCTGGTGGTCTGTACCTCTTTCTTTAGATTTTTAAGGATTTAATCTACCTTCCCATTGGACTATACCTCTGTTTCTTTAAAATTAATTTTAATGAAAGGATTAAGTGTCTGGTGGTTTGTCCTCCTTTTTTGTTTTTTATTTCGTTTCCTTTTGTTGATTCTATATTAACTCACAGATGTGTATTTGTCAATAGGAAATCAGAAAAATATTGAAAATAATTGAAATATACAGAAAATAATAAATAAAATACGAAAAATACAGGCTATTAAATGCGAAAATAAAGTGAAATGTAAATTGCTTTAGACAGAAAAGTGGACGCAATCTATGAAAACATGGTATGATACTAAGAAAAGAATTGCCAGCTGCACATAGAACGAACAGCAACACAATGCAATGCTACAGGCCCCTGCAATGGGCGAGAAATGGAGAGAGGAAATTGGGGAAAGAGTTAAGAACCAGCTGTGAAACATGCACGTATTATATTTATGACGAGGAATATGAGTGTTATCTCTGTGATAAGAATATGGATGAGGATGATTACATCCGTCTGATGACAAATCAGCACTATCAATGTCCATATTATCGGAATGGAGATGATTATCTTGTTGTTAGAAAACAGCTGTAGAATCATAGAAAAAGCAAGGAAGTACAAAACCAAAAGAAAGAATAAGAAGAAAAGCGGGAGAATCGTTGGATTAGATTCTCCCGCTTTTTAAGAAAGACCTTTTGATCTTGGTATCATTAAATTGTTTTCAATACTTTTAAGAGCCGGTCATTATCTTCTGGTTTCATAATGCAGAAGCGGATGAATTCGCCATCCAGACATTGGAAAGAAGAGCAGTCGCGGATCATAAGTCCTTCTTTTATACAAGCTTCGAATACATCGAAAGAAGTTACTTCTGGCTTTAAAATCTTCACAAGGATAAAGTTCCCATATGGAAAATAAACCTTGAAAGAAGACATCTTTTTTAATTCAAGAAACATTCGGTCACGTTCCGTCAGGATTAATGAGCGTGTCTGACGGATGTAGGAAGTGTCTTTGAACATCTGCTCGCCGGCATATGCTCCAAGGCTGTTTAAGGACCATGGAATCTGCTTTTCTTTCATCTGAGATAAGAATTCTTTATTTCCGGTAATGCCGTATCCAAAACGCATTCCCGGAGCTGCATAGAATTTTGATACACCGCGCAGTACCATGAGATTGGAGAATTCTTTCGTGTATGGAACAGCGGTTACTTCCTGAACGGAAGGTGCAAATTCTACATACGTTTCATCTATCATGACAAAGATATCGCGGTTTGCGCAGAAGGAAAGCAATGCACGCATTTCATCTTTTAAGATGGCAGAAGAAGTTGGATTGTTCGGATTGCAGAGAATCAGAAAATCATATCCGTTTAACAAAGTCCGGCAAAGATCTTCTACATCTAATTCAAAATCTTCCGCTTCCTGAAGATGATAATAGTCCTGTGTACTTCCGGAGAAAGAAAGTTCTCTGGAGTATTCAGAATAGGTTGGACCAAGAATCAGAGTGTGTTTCGGTGCCCTTGTTTCAATCAAAAGTGAAATCAGTTCGCTTGAACCGTTGCCCGGCAGGATGAAATCAGCAGGAACATCGCAGTACTCAGCGATTGTGTTGCGAAGCGATTTATAATCCCGGTCAGGATAAGAAGAAAAGAGGTCCACATGAGCCGCAACAGCTTCCTTAACAGAAGGGGAAAGTCCAAGTGGATTTACATTTCCGGCAAAGTTTGTAATACTGTTTTGGTCGATATGATAATACTCACTGATTTTCTCAATATCACTTCCATGAAAAACTGGTTTTGTATTCGTCATAGGCGTCTCCTCCTTAGTAGGTTTCAAATAAAATTCCAAGCGTATTTGGTCCACAATGGCTGGAAATCGTACAGCTTGCTTTCGTTATATGGATTTCATCAAAATGCATGGTTTTTTCAAGCGTATTCTTAACAAGTTCAATGTATTCAGGGGCGATTCCTGAGTGCGTGATAAAGATCAGAGATGGATCGATATCCGGATAAGCAGCAAGTTTGTCTTTTACATATTTCACAAGAACTTTATCAAGCGTTCCACGATATTTCTTTCCTACATTCATACTGCCATCTGCTGTGCTGACTTCGATACACGGCTTTAATTTCAAAACATTTGCTCCGAGAGCAGCGACCGTCGAACAGCGCCCACCGGCATGTAGAAATGTCAGCGTATCCAAAATAAAGCTGGCATGACAATGCTTTGTGCGTTCACGAAGGGCTTTGGCAATATCTGTCGCTTTCATTCCCTGCTCGATCATCCGACCGGCATCTGTTACAAGAAGTCCGGTTCCGGTGGAGAGAGAACAACTGTCAATCACATGAACATGCCCGAGCTCTTCAGCAGCAATACAGCAGTTTTGATGAGCACTGGAAAGTGAGCTGCCAAGATTGATATGGATCACTTCATAGCCTTCATCGACCCATGGTTTAAAATGTTCAATATATTCCGCAACATTGACGGCGGCTGTTTTTGGAAGGATTTTTTCATCGTAATATTTCTGATAAATTTCTTCTGGTGTAATGTCAATGCCGTCCTTATAATCTTTTCCGTCCAGAATGATGTGGAGTGGAAAATAGTGTACATGATAACGTTCTTTTAGTTCCTGATCCAGGTCACAGGTACTGTCGGCACTTAAAATGATCTTATTTGTAACAGAATCAGTCATAATTCTCCTCCTAAATTAGTTCGAAAAACTTAAATTGTATGGCTAGTATGTATTTATACTGCATAATGTGTACACAAATTATAACATATTTTTCACATAGAGTATAGTTTTTGTATCCAAAAAACAAAAAATGCAAAGAATTTTGGAAGCTTTTATTGACATATATAGATAATCGATATATAATCAAGCCAAGATATATAGATAACCGATATATCAGCTGGGAGTCAATCCCCCAGCTGATATAGCCTCCGGCAGGATTGCAGAGGCATTCTTGAACTACTGCAAGATGAGCTTCATTTTGCAGTGAGAATGTTAAGAAGTGTACGGTTAACGTAAAATCAGAAGATTAGGAGGAATTGTTATGGCAGTTGACAGAAGTCTGGTATCAGGAAGCACAACGATGTTGTTATTAAAGCTTTTATCTGAAAAGGATATGTATGGTTACGAGATGATCGAGACCTTAAGAGAAAAGTCCCAGAATGTGTTTGAATTAAAAGCAGGCACATTATATCCATTGCTTCATGGAATGGAAGATAAGAAATATCTGACAGTTTATGAGAAAGAGGTCGGTGGTAAGGTTCGTAAGTATTACAGTATTACGAGAACCGGGAGGAAAGTTTTAGAAGAGAAGAAAGAAGAGTGGAAAATTTATTCATCGGCTGTAGTGAATGTGATGAATGCAGCAGTTTGTTAGAAAGGGTGATGTTTGATGAGACGAGAGGAGTATTTGTATACATTAACAGAACAGATTCGCTGTAAGATGGCAAGAGGGACGATAGAACAGGAGATCAATGATCATATTGAGGATCAGAAAGCGGAATTCCTAAGTGAAGGAATGAGTCAGACAGAAGCAGAAGAAGCTGCGGTTCGAGAAATGGGTGATCCGGTAGAAGTCGGGCTTGAGATGGATAGAATCCACCGGCCGACAATGGCGTGGGGAATGATCGCATTAATTGTTGGATTAAGTCTTGCAGGCTATCTTTTACGAAGTGTTATGTATCAGACCGTTTTAGGTATTGAGCAGAGTGCGGGAAAAACAGAAGACTTGTTCTGGGTAGGAACGTCATTGAGCTGGCATACACCGCTGGAACTGCCGGCACTTTTGCTTGGACTTGTGCTGATGATTGGTATTTGCTATATGGATTATACGAGGATTGCGGTTTATGCAAAACCAATCTTGATCGCATACCAAGTTTTACTTTTAGTTGGACTGCAGGTCGCCGGTGCGCAAGTGAATGGATCAAAAAGATATATCATAATCGGAAATATTGGATTGAATCTGATTGACTTACTCTGGCTGACAATTCCGTTGTTTGCAGCGGTATTATATAGTTACAGAGGTCAGGGATACCGAGGAATTTTAAAGGCAATCCTCTGGATGATCATTCCATCTTATTTTCTGTTCATAAGAAGCCAGAGCCTGATTGCGGCAATGATACTGGAATTGGTTTATTGTGTGGTTCTGGCGGCGGCTGTTTACAAAGGCTGGTTTCAGGTTTGTAAAAAAGCAGTACTTACGGGAATCGGAGCAGTAGTCGTTCTGATACCGGTTCTGCTTGCGGGAGGCCTCTGGTGTTTTGGCAAGGCTTACCAGAAAGAGCGTGTAGTGGCTATTTTATCGATCGGTGATTATGCAGCAAATTTCCCAGGAGTCAATGTGATTCGGGAAATGCTTTCCGGAAGCTCAGCATTTCATGGCAATCCGCAGTTTAAAGAACTTCTGACATCTGTAGACGGAAGTGTCCATCTGCTTGCCAGTGTGGTAGCTGCTTATGGAATACTGGCAGGCGTGTTGTTGGTTCTCTGTCTGGTAGTGCTCGTTCTTCGGTTTGCTAAGATTTCTTTAAACCAGAAGAACCAGCTTGGTATGGTGATGGGAATAGGATGCACAGCATTGTTCCTGATTCAGATCGTAGTTTTTATATTAGAAAATCTGGGAGGAGTCTGTAATATGGGAATCTACTGTCCGTTCTTTGGAACAGGAAGATCAGGTATGCTGACATCTTATATCCTGCTCGGATTACTGCTCAGTATCTGCAGATATCAGAAGACAGCGCCGGAACCGGTAATCAGGTCCTGGCGCTGGAGACAACGTTCTCAATCATGAAAAATAAATTATTTTGTTGTATTACGGCGAATTAATACAGGGGCAATTTGTTTATGAACAGGTTCACCTAATGGTTTGGGAACACGCTTTTTCTGCTCTTCCATCTGTTGGACAAGAAGATCCATGGCAGTCTTTGCAATCACATCAATCTGCTGGCCGATGGTTGTGATTGGAAGGATTGCCTCGCTGGCAATCGGAGAGTTGTCAAATCCAACGATCTCATAAGTAGAAGGAAATGTTCCATATTTTTGGAAAATTAAATTAAGAAACATATTTGCATAGGTATCATTCGCGAGAAAGATACCTTTTTTTTGATTGGGATATTTTGCTTCTATTTTATTGAAAATCTCTCGGATTACGTTTAAAATCTCATGATAAGAATCACCTTCTACACTAAGATCTATATCATATGGAATATGATATTCTTCGCAAGTAGCCTGAAAGGCTCGGATTCGGTCATAAGCCGGGATGGATTTATTCACATTGACATTTATATGAATTAATATGTCACATTTATCCCGAATCAACAGGGAAGTAGCTTGAAGTGCACCCATATAGTTATCAGTATTGACACTGCTGATATATTCTGCTTCGCGTTCAATTGCGATGACAGGAATCTGATAGGAAGCAAGTTTCTCAGATGGAAGAGTGTGACTTAAAACAATCAGTCCTTCAATCTGATAAGACAGAAGTTCTTCGATGTACTGTTGTTCTTCTTCAGCGCCATGTTCACTGGCGAAAACAAGAAATTTATAGTGATAATCACTGTAACTGGAAAGGAATTGTGTCAGCATCTCAGAATAATAGTGCAGGTAAAGGTTTGGAACAATGATTCCGATAAATTCACTTTTTCCATTTGCCAGAACCTTTGCCAGCTTATTCTTTTTATATCCAAGTGTATCAAGAGCCTGTGAAATCTTTTCCTGGTTTTCAACCGTCAGTGAATCCGGGTGATTGAAATATCTTGATATTGTAGTTTTTGAAAAATTGGTGTATTCCGCAATATCTGCAAAAGTTACCTGTTTTTTACTCATAAAAGTTGAATCTCCTTCAATATGATGGCTGATGGTTCATAATATTTTTTAGTATAGCAATTTTCATGGAAAAACGCAACACTTAAATAACCAGTTACGTAACCGGTTATTTTATCGCGCAAAAGTGTTGACAGAAAGAGAAGAATATAGTAATATCAAACCATAAAGTAACCGGTTACGTAACCGGTTTTCCATAGAGTTAAAGGAATGGAGGAAGAAGTGCATGAAAAGAATGCAAAATCAAGCAAAGTCCGTAAGCAAACGAACGTGGAGAGAAAAGATGACTTATATGAAGAAAAACTGGCAGTTATATCTTTTCTTCCTAATGCCAGGGCTTTTACTGACAATTATTTTTAAGTATCTCCCAATGGGTGGTCTCCTGATAGCTTTTGAAGACTACAATGTAATAAAAGGAGTTCTTGGTAGTCCCTGGGTAGGACTTGAGTATTTTAGGCGATTTTTATCTTCACCAGATTTTATGAATTATCTGATGAATACATTAAAATTGAGTATCTATGGACTGTTGTGGGGATTCCCGGTTCCGATTATTCTTGCATTGCTTCTAAATCGCATCCGTAAGACAGGGATTAAAAAGAAAGTTCAGCTTTTGATCTATATGCCGAATTTTATTTCAGTCATCGTACTTTGCGGTATGGTTCGTATGCTTTTATCACCTGTAGGACCGCTGAACAAAGTGCTCGGAATTAGCACAAACTGGATGACAATGCCTTCTGCATTCCGAACAATTTATATTGCAAGCGGAATCTGGCAAGCAGCAGGATGGTCCTCTATCATGTATACAGCAGCATTGGCAAATGCAAGCAAGGAGCTGGAAGAAGCAGCGACCATGGATGGAGCAAATCTTCTGCAGCAGATCTGGTATGTAGAGTTGCCGGCAATTAAAAATATTATTGTAATTCAGTTTATTTTACAGGCCGGAAATATTATGAGTATAGGTTTTGAAAAAGCATATGCTTTACAGACAGACATGAACTTGCCGGCATCAGAAATCCTGTCTACATATGTATATCGTATTGGACTTCTGAACGGAGATTATGGATATTCGACAGCGGTAGGTCTCTTCAACTCGGTTGTAAATGTTATCTTGTTGATCTTTGTAAACTGTGTTGTTAAGAAACTGAATGACGGAGAAGGATTATAGAAAAGAGGGAGAAGAGATGGAGAAAAAAAAGAAGAAAAAATATTCAAGGACAGACAAAGTAATCCTTGGAATCGGATTTACCATTCTTGGTTTATTCGTCCTTTCTATAGCAATACCGATTATCTATGTAGTACTTGCGTCCTTTATGGATCCGACTGTTTTGAATAACCAGGGATTGAGTTTTAATATTAAGGACTGGACATTAGATGCATATCGAAGAGTATTAGAGAATGAAATGATCTGGCGTGGCTTTTTAAATTCCTTCCTGTATTCACTTGCATTTACAGTTATTTCTGTTTTTGTGACATTGTTGGCAGCGTATCCACTGTCCAAAAAAGAATTTGTAGGAAGAAAGGTTTTTAATATTATCTTCTTAATTACTATGTTTTTTGGCGGTGGAATGATTCCTACATTCATTTTGATCAACCAACTGCATATGGTTAATACAGTGTGGGCAATCCTGATTCCAGGAGCATTTAATGTATGGAATATGATTCTTGCAAGAACTTATTATCAGTCAATTCCAACAGAATTAAGAGAAGCATCTGCGATTGATGGAGCGAATGAAATCCAACATTTCTTTAAAATTATGATTCCGGTATGTAAGCCAATCATTGCAGTACTGGCGCTTTGGTCTTTCGTTGGAATGTGGAACAGTTATTTCGACGCAATGATTTATTTGAATGATGCGAATTTGCAGCCATTACAGTTAGTACTCCGTTCTATCTTAGTACAGAATACACCACAGCCGGGCATGATTGCCGATATTCAGAGCACAGCGGAAATGGCAAAAATAGCAGAACAGCTCAAATATGCAACCATTGTAGTATCAAGTTTACCACTGTTAGTAATGTACCCATTCTTCCAGAAGTACTTTGACAAAGGAATTATGGTTGGATCGGTAAAAGGCTAATAAGAAAGGAATGATACAGATATGAAGAAAAGAAAAGTAAATGCATTACTTGCGATTGTACTATCTCTGACGATGCTGGTGGGAGTTACAGGTTGTGGAAAAGAGCAGCAGCTTGAAGCTGAAATCAACCCGGATACACCTGCAACGGAAGTGCAGTTTCCATTGAAGGAAACTGCAGAACTTTCCTTTATTACAAGTGCACCGGCTACATCAACACAGGAGCCAAATGAACGAGTAATCTTTCAGAGAATGGAAGAGCAGACGAATGTTCATATTGATTGGACTTGTTTTGTATCGGATCAGTTTTCAGATAAGAAAAATCTGGCACTTGCTCAATTCGGAAATCTACCGGACGGATTATTCAATGCAGGAATGAGTGATTATGATCTATTGCGTTATGCAAAGCAGGGTATCATTATTCCATTAGAAAATCTGATAGATAAATATATGCCGAATTTACAGGCAGTATTTGAAAAATATCCAGAATATAGGACAATGTGTACAGCACCAGATGGACATATTTATTCATTCCCTTGGATTGAACAGCTTGGAGCCGGGAAAGAAGCCATTCAGGCAATCGGAGATATTCCATATATTAACAAAAAATGGCTGGATTATCTAGGACTTGAGATTCCGACAACAACAGATGAATTGGAACAGGTATTGATTCAATTCCGTGATCATGCAGATGAACTTGAAAAAGAATTTTCAATCGAAGGTGATGTGATTCCAATGTCATTTATTATCAATAACGGAGACCAAGATCCGGCAATTTTAATCAATGGATTTGGAAAAGGTTATGGAGATACGGGAGATCATTTCGCTGTAACGGATGAAGGAAAAGTTATTTACACAACTGTTCAGGAAGGTTATAAAGAAGGAATTGAATGGTTACATAAACTTGTGACAGAGGATTTAGTTGACCCAGAAGCATTTACACAAGAGTGGTCCACCTATGTAGCAAAAGGTAAGAACCATCGATACGGTCTCTGTTTCACATGGGACATTGCAAATATTGATAACAATGAAGATTATGTGATGCTACCGGCGCTGACGGGACCGAATGGCATGAGAAATATCACGAGACAGAACAACAGTGAAACAAGTGGATTTGACCGTGGAAGATGTGTTCTTACGTCAAGTTGTCGGAATACAGCACTTGCTGCTGCATGGATTGATCAGATGTATGCACCACTTCAATCACCACAGAATAACTGGGGAACTTATGGAGAAAAGGACTCCTTTAACATTTTTGAACTGTCCACAAACAAAGATGGTGGAGAAATGCTAAAGCATATGGATCTTGGAACACAGTCTCCGGTAGAAGTGCGTGAGGCACAATCGGTAAATGGCCCTCTTGCAGTTTTAAATGAATATTATGATGTATATGTAACACAGCCAGAAGATGCAAAATGGCGTTTGGATAATATGCATGAAACTTATTTACAGGATATGAACAGTAAATATGTTTATCCAAATGTCTTCATGAGCATTGATGATACGAATAAAGTATCTCAGTACGATACAGATATAAAAAAATATGCAGAACAGAAGAAAGCAGACTGGATCCTGAATGGAGGAATTGAAAAAGAGTGGGATTCCTATCTAAAGAAAATGGAACAGTATGGGCTTTCAGATTATCTTTCAATTAAACAGAAGTACTTTGATGAGTATCAGAAGTCATTGAGTGAAGAAAAATAACGATACGAACAACAGGAGAATTTGCATGAGTGAGATGTTAGAAAAGGCTAGAAAATATGAAAATGAACAGGGAAAGCAGATAAAAGCAGAAGACAGACCGGCTTTTCATGTGAGTCCGTATGTAGGCTGGATGAATGATCCGAATGGATTTTCATACTATCAGGGAGAATATCATTTATTTTATCAGTATAATCCATACGATACACATTGGGACAGTATGCATTGGGGGCATGTGGTAAGTAAAGACTTATTGCATTGGGAATATCTCCCGGCAGCTCTTGCACCAGATGAAGACTACGATAAGATTGGCTGTTTCTCAGGAAGCGCAATAGAGCTGGATGATGGCAGACAATTGCTTATGTATACAGCCGTGGATCATGAAACATTAGAAGATGGAAGTAAAAGAGATATACAGACACAGGCGGTAGCTGTCGGAGACGGAAGAGATTATGTGAAGTATGAGAAGAATCCGGTCTTGACAGAAAAGGATCTTCCGGAAGGTGCAAGTAAAGTGGATTTCCGTGATCCAAAGATCTGGAAAGGAAAAGATGGAAACTTCTATTGTGTGATTGGAAGCAGACCGGCAGACGGAAGTGGACAGATTCTTCTTTACAGAAGTGCAAATGGATTTGACTGGGAATTTGTCAGCATCCTTGCAGAAAATAAGAAACGTTTTGGAAAGATGTGGGAGTGTCCGGATTTCTTTGAACTGGATGGAAAACACGTTCTCCTGACAAGTCCGCAGGATATGTTACCGGAAGGCTTGGAATATCATACCGGAAACGGCACTTTATGTATCATAGGAGAAATGGACAAGGATACATATACCTTAAAAGAGCAGTTCAATCAGTCTGTGGATTATGGAATTGATTTTTATGCAATGCAGACAGTGGAAGCACCGGATGGTCGCAGAATTATGATCGGCTGGATGCAGAACTGGGATACGCTTGCTCATCGTTGTAACGACTCAAAATGGTTTGCGCAAATGAGTCTGCCGAGAGAATTGTCTGTGAAGAACGGAAGACTTTATCAAACTCCAATCAAAGAACTCGATGCACTGCGCAAAAACAGAGTTGAGTACAACGATGTAGTAATAGATAATGATACGATCACATTAGATCGCGTCGAAGGACGAACCATCGACATGGAACTCGTGATACGTCCGGAAGATAAAGAAAATGTATATAAGAAATTCGCATTACGTTTTGCACAGAATGAGAAATTCCATACAGAATTGAGCTTCCGCCCGTATGAGTCTGTATTGAAAATTGACAGAAAATTTTCAGGAACCGAACGAGCACTGGTTCATCAGAGAAGATGTCAGGTGAACGGAGATGCCAATGAGTTAAAGCTTCGTGTGATTCTGGACAGATTCAGCGCAGAAGTATTTATTAACGATGGCGAGCAGGTTATGTCTGCTGTTATGTTTACAGAACAGGAAGCAAACGGAATTTCATTCTTTGCTGATGGTGCAGCTAAAATCGATGTAGTGAAATATGATCTGGTATAGAAGTTACATGATAAATATACATTGAGATTGAAAATGCATGGATAATGATAGGGGGGATTCCTGATTAAGGAATCCCCTTATGTAGTATAGGAGTATAGTATTGATGATAGAAGTAAGAAGAAAAAGACATGAAAACGAACTGCACGAAAAATATATGCAGTTGTATCATAATGAACAATGTTATGAAGAATTAATGCAGTCATTGGAAGAGGCTTATCAGAACAGACCTGCTGAACTTAGACGGTTAGATAATAAAAGAGAAAAAGAACCGAATTGGTATCGAAACAGAAATATGCTTGGGATAACGATGTATCCGAAGCTATTTGCAGGGGGATTAAACGGTGTGATAGAGCATTTGGATTATTTGTCTGAGCAGAAGATCACCTATCTTCATCTGATGCCGCTTCTGAAAATGCCGCATCCATATAATGACGGTGGCTATGCGGTAGAGGATTTTAAACAGGTAGATCCTGAAATTGGAACAAACGAAGAGTTGGAAAAGTTGACAAAAGAGCTGAGAAAACGCGGAATCAGTCTGTGTCTGGATGTTGTTATGAATCATACAGCAGATACGCATGAGTGGGCAATGCGAGCCAAGAGAGGCGAACAGGAATATATGGATCGCTATCAGTGCTATGAGACACGCGAGATTCCGGATCAGTTTGAGAAGACGATGCCGCAGGTGTTCCCGGAAACTGCGCCTGGCAACTTTACATGGTGTGAAGAGATGCACAGACATGTGCTCACAACATTTTATCCTTATCAGTGGGATCTGAATTATCACAATCCGAAAGTATTTAATGAAATGATAGGAAATATCCTGTATCTGGCTAATATGGGAGTGGAAGTATTTCGTATTGATGCAGTTCCGTATATTTGGAAGGAGTTGGGAACCAACTGCAGAAATCTTCCGCAGGTTCATAGTATCGTCCGTATGCTGCGTATGATCCTTGAAATGGTTTGTCCGGGTGTAATCTTAAAAGGCGAGGTTGTTATGGAGCCAAAGGAACTTCCGGTTTATTTTGGAACAGAGCAAGAGCCGGAATGCCATATGTTATACGGTGTTTCCAGTATGGTGAATCTGTGGGCAGCACTGGCTACAAGAGACACAAGAATGTTGAAGCATCAGATGGATGTGATTCACAGTCTTCCGAAGAACTGCTATTTTGTCAATTACCTTCGCTGTCATGATGATATCGGCTGGGGCCTGGATGAAGAGCAGGAGAAGAAGCTGGAGATAGATCCGATTCAGCACAAGGAATATTTATATCATTTCTTTGAGGGGACATATCCGTACAGCTTTGCTCGTGGAGAGCTTTATAATTACGATCCGGTGACCAAAGATGCCAGAAGCTGTGGAACAACGGCAAGTCTGTGTGGAATTGAAAAAGGTGGATTTGAAGGAGATCTTGAGCAGGTGAAACAGGGAATCCAGAGAGTGCTGATGATGCATGCGGCATGTATGAGCATGGAAGGTTTTGTGATGCTTTCATCTGGAGATGAGATCGGTCAGGTCAATGATTACAATTATAAGAAAAACCCGGATACTGCTGCGGACAGTCGATATCTGCATCGAAGTCCGTTCCAGTGGGAGAATGCAGAGAAGAGAAAAAAACCAGGTACTGTACAGTATGCGATCTGGAATGGTTTGAAACAGATGGAAGAATTCAGACGTGAGGAAAATTGCTTTGGAGAGACTGCCGGTATCTCTACATGGGATACAGGAAATTCTTCAGTCTTCGCAATCAGAAGGACAGCAGGAAGAGAAGAACTGATCTGTCTGGCTAATTTCTCGGAGTATGGGCAGAATGCATGGCTGAATTGTCTGGAAGGTGAATATGAAGATTTATTTACAGGAGAAAAACTGGAAATGAACTCGGTATGGATGAATCCTTATCAGTACAGATGGTGTGTGAAAAAATAGAAATCTGTTGAGAATAGAAAAAATGTTGTCGCTTTGGCAGCAGAATGGAGAAGAAAATGAAAAAATATGATGTAGTAGCACTTGGAGAATTATTGATTGATTTTACAGAAAACGGAAAGAGCAATCAGGGAAATCCTCTTTTTGAGGCAAACCCAGGAGGAGCACCGTGTAATGTGCTTGCGATGCTGACAAAGTTAGGACATAAGACAGCATTTATCGGAAAAGTAGGTGAAGACTTTTTCGGAGAGCAGTTAAGAGATGCAATTATAGAAGTTGGGATCGATGCATCCGGATTATGCACAGATAAAGAAATCCATACAACACTTGCTATGGTACATACTTATCCGGACGGAGATAGAGATTTTTCATTTTATCGTAATCCGGGAGCAGATATGATGCTGAACAAAGAAGAGATTTGTGAAGAACTTATCAAAGAAACAAAGATCTTCCATTTCGGAACATTGTCTATGACACATGAAGGAGTGCGCGAAGCAACAAAAGAAGCCATTCGTATTGCGGAAGAGTCCGGTGCGATTATTTCTTTTGACCCGAACTTACGTCCTCCACTTTGGAATTCACTGGATGAGGCAAAAGAGCAGGTGTTATACGGTCTCGGACATTGCCAGATTCTTAAAATCTCTGACAATGAGATTCAGTGGCTGACAGGTGAAGAGGATTATACTGCAGGTGTAAACTGGATCAGAGAAAGATATCAGATTCCGCTGATTCTTGTATCTATGGGAAAAGAAGGAAGCCGTGCATACTATAACGGAAGCATTGTAGAGGTAAAACCGTTCCTTCAGAAAAATACAATTGAGACAACAGGAGCCGGAGATACATTCTGCGGTTGTGTATTACATTATATCTGTGAACATGGAATGGAAGGCTTACAGGAAGAAAACCTGAAAGGTATGCTGACATTTGCAAATGCGGCCGCTTCTGTGATCACAACAAGAAAAGGTGCACTGCGCGTAATGCCTACAAGAGAGGAAATCCAGAATCTGCTGATCGAGCGAGCTGCAGAGTAATGTGTGCTGAAAAATAGTTGAGAAGAATAATACTCTGAAAAACGAAACAGAGAGGATACGAAAGTTACAAACGTATTCTCTCTGTTTTGTTCTCTCTTATATCTAGTAACTGTTCAGAGCCAACCTCCAAAATGCTACGCATTTCGTCGGTGTGGCGTATCCGCCAAATAAAATTTCAAAAACAGTCTTAAAAATGCAAGCATTTTACACCTGTTTTATGAAATTTTGCTTGGCTCTGAACAGTTACATTTCCTATAAGCAAATTTCGGCAGTCCGCCTTCTTCCGGTACTTTTACAGAACCCTGGATGAGAGGCAGTGCATAGTCAATGAACTGCTGTCCGATATCGGAACCATTTCCTGTGATCCAGTCTAAAGGAACTGTTTTCTCCTGATTACAGATGAGATTTACATCTTCCGGAGCGTAAGTAATGTGGTAATCTGCATCGTCTGTACGGTGGAAGGCGATCATCATTCCTGTTGTTCCCTTCAGTGCAGTCTGCACACCGAAAGAACCGGAAGCAATCGCTTCTTTCTCGTCTGTCGCAGAGAGCATAGCGGAAGAACAACGCTGGTTGACATTGAGCTCGATGGAGCGAACTTTTACGCCAAGGCGGTCTTTCACGAGGTTTTCCAGATATTTTCCGGAGCCTGTCAGCATTTTATGTCCGAATGTGTCTACGCCTACATCACTTGCAAGCTCGCAGACAAACTTACCGTTTCCGTCATTAATTCCTTCGGAAATGCAGACAACCAGGTTGGAAGTATGCTCGAAAGCTTTCTGAACATCTGCAAGGAACTGTTCCTGATCAAATGCAACTTCCGGAAGATAGATGAGAACCGGATTGTCGCCTTCGAATTTACGGGCAAGGACACTGGCAGCGGCCAGCCATCCGGCATGACGTCCCATGATCTCAACGATTGTAACGGATTTTTTATTATCATAAACAGAAGCGTCGATCGCAATCTCACGAACAGTGGATGCTACATATTTGGCAGCACTTCCGAATCCCGGTGTATGGTCTGTCAGGACAAGGTCATTGTCGATCGTCTTAGGGATTCCGATGAAACGGATCTCGCTGTTTACAGTCTCAGCATAGCGGGAAAGCTTGCTTACTGTATCCATGGAATCATTTCCACCGATGTAGAAGAAGTAGCCGATATTGTACTTCTCAAATTTCTCAAAGAGCTGCGGATAGACAGCGTCTGTCAGGTCTTCCGGAAGTTTGTAACGGCAGGAACCAAGATAAGATCCCGGTGTTGTCTTGATTAGTTCAAGCTCACCGTTCACTTCTAAAGGTTTCATATCCATCATATTCTCATTCAGGAAACCTTCGATTCCGTTGATCATTCCATAAATTGTTCCAATGACATCCTCACGATTCAGTGCTTCGTAAACAACCCCATAAAGGCTGGCATTAATAACTGCGGTTGGTCCGCCGGACTGTCCGACGATTGCATTCTTCTTCATAAAGTTTCTCCTTTAGTTTAAGTTGAGATAGTCGATTTCTGTTGTCAATATATTCTAAGAACTCAATAATATATTAATGATTCGTTATTACTATAGCTGAAAAAAAGAAAATTTACAACAATAAGTCGAAAAGATGATATAATGAGCGTAAAAGAAAAGGAAGCGACGCCAAAGGCGGCATTTACTTTTCTTACGCCATTATCGAATGAACAGCCTGTGTAACAGGCGGTAGAGCGCGGTTAGCGCGGGTTCATGAGATAGTCAAACGTAAAAAAAAAGGAAGCGACGCCGTAGGCGGGCATTTACTTTTCTTACGCCATTATCGAATGAACAGCCTGTGTAACAGGCGGTAGAGCGCGGTTAGCGCGGGTTCATGAGATAGTCAAACGTAAAAAAAAAGGAAGCGACGCCGTAGGCGGGCATTTACTTTTCTTACGCCATTATCGAATGAACAGCCTGTGTAACAGGCGGTAGAGCGCGGTTAGCGCGGGTTCATGAGATAGTCAAACGTAAAAGAAAAGGAAGCGACGCCGTAGGCGGCATTTTAAAATGGAGGAAAAACCATGAAATATATTTCATTTGCAATTCCATGTTACAATTCAGAAGCATATATGGAAAAGGCAATCAATTCCATTCTTGTTGGGGGCGAGGATGTTGAGATCATTGTAGTGAATGACGGTTCAAAAGACGGAACTCAGGAAATCGCAGAGCGATATCAGGAAAAATATCCGACGATCGTAAAAGCAGTTGCGAAACCGAACGGTGGACATGGAGATGCAGTGAACTGTGGACTGGAGCATGCGACAGGAAAGTATTTTAAGGTTGTAGATAGTGATGACTGGGTAGACGAGGAAGCACTGTTAAAGGTTCTTGACACAGTCAAAGGATTTGTAAAAGATGAGTCTGAAGTAGATATGGTCATTGCGAACTATGTATATGAGAAGGTTGGCATGACGCATAAGAAAGTCATTCGTTACGATAACGTTCTTCCGGAGAATCAGATTTTTAAATGGGAGGATATCGGACATTTCCGTCTGGATCAGTATATCTTGATGCATTCTGTAATTTACCGTACAGAGATGCTTAAGCTTTGTCAGCTGGAATTACCGAAGCATACATTTTATGTAGATAATATTTATGTATATTATCCGTTGCCACATGTACGTACACTTTATTACATGAATGTAGATCTTTACAGATATTTCATCGGACGTGAGGATCAGTCAGTGAATGAGAAGGTGATGATCAGCAGAATCGACCAGCAGCTTTTCGTAACGAAGAAAATGATTTCCATGTATGAGCTGCGTCTGATCGGAAGCAAGAAGCTGAGAAAATATATGGTGAATTATCTGGCAATCATGATGACAGTTTCTTCTATTTTATGCATTCGCTCTAAGAAGAAAGAGAATCTCGAGAAGAAGAAAGAACTGTGGGCTTATCTGAAGAAAAAAGACTATAGGACTTATATGAAGATCCGTTACGGAATTCTTGGACAGACGATGAATCTTCCGGGAAGATCAGGAAGAAGAGTGTCTTCACTTGCGTATACGGTTGCAAGAAGATTGATCGGGTTTAATTAAATAAAAAAATTCCTATGAATATTTAGGACGGGTGAATGAAAAAAACAGTCATGACATATACTGATTTGGATGAATTTAGCTTTTAGAAAAGAGTAGAAGATCTGAAGAAAGGAAGTATATGACATGGCTGGTTTATTTTCAGAAAGCAAGACAAAACAAAATCTGATGCGTGCGTTCGCAGGAGAGGGACAGGCGCGAAACCGTTATACATTTGCGGCGGAGCAGGCACGGAAAGAAGGAAAACCTGCAATTGCAGACATTTTCTTATACACAGCAGATCAGGAGCGGGCACATGCGGGAAGATACTATGAATTGTTAAAAGAAGCATCAGGAACGAATATCTTTATTGATGGAAGTTATCCGGTAGATGAGACGAAGACGCTGGTTCAGCTGTTGCGTGCGGCAGAACATAATGAGCAGGAAGAGGCGAAGGATGTGTATCCGGCATTTGCAGATGTAGCGAAACAGGAAGGATTCTTTGAGGCAGCAGCAACATTTCAGCAGATTGCAGAGATAGAAGCAGCACATAGCCAAAGATTCCGTAAGATTGCAGACAGCCTGGAGAATAATACGTTTTATATGTGTGAAAATGCGGATGGAACAAAAAAATGGATCTGTACAAATTGCGGTCACATCTACGAAGGGAAAGAAGCACCCGCATTATGTCCGGTATGTAAGCACCCACAGGGATATTTTCTTCCTGGTTTTCTTGATTTGCACATTGGATTTTAGGCAATGAGGCATTTCAGAAGTTTTTGAAAAAACGGGCAGATTTATAAATGAAGAGGAACAGCAGGTGGCATGTGTATTGCCAATGGGCTTGTTCCTCTTTTATTATCTACATACTTTATGAAAGTTCCCTGTCCTTCCCAATAAAGAAAAGTGCAATCGTATCCGGTCCGACATGGCTTCCGGTACAGAAATCATAAGAAGTATTTATAAAATCACGCACTTTGATTTTCTGTTGGATCTTGTCCATGATGTAAAGCGAATCTTCATATGCATCTGCATGTGCGATTCCGAGAATCTGCTTTTCTGGCTCTACAATGTTGTCACAGACCAGATTGACCAGTTCGTTCAGTGCGGATTTACGTCCGCGACAGTTCTTGTAAGAAACGATATAACCATCTTTGTTTCCACGTAAGATTGGTTTGATCTTAAGAACATTTCCGATGGTGGCAACGCTTCCTTTGATTCTTCCGGTGCGGGAAAGATATTTTAAATCCCCGACAGTGAAGACTCCGTTCATTTTTCCAACATAATATTCCAGAGTATCAGCGACCTCATCCACAGACATTCCTTTGGTACGCATCTCGCTTGCATAGACGGCAAGGATTCCCTGGGCAAGTGAGGCATTGAGAGAGTCGACCAGACGAATCTTGTGTTTCTCTCCGAATTCATCTAACAGCTCTTCCGAAGCTAATCTTGCGGAATTGTAAGTACCACTGATATTTTTACTCAGTGAGAAATATAATACATCCTGGTCTGCTTCGAGTGCGCTTCGAAATGCTTCCTCAAAGGCAGCAGTGCTGATCAGTCCGGTTTTGATTTCGCAGCCCCTGCTCATGGCCTGATAGTATTCGGTTCCTTTCTGACGTTCTTCCTCTGGTGAAAGATCCGGGTCAAAACAGGTAATCTCTTTGCCGTCAACAAGATTGACGAAAGAAATCACGTTAATATCGTATTGTTTTGCAGTTACAGCCGGCAGATTGGCTGCCGAGTCAACAAAAATCTGAAACATAGTATCTTTATCCTTTTATCCCTGTTTATTTTTGCAGTAAAAAATCTTAGAGCAATAATATAAATTCTAACACTGAATGCAAAGGAATGCAATTAAGAGAAAATAAAATCGATTTGCCTTAGTCTAGTAATAAAATTATAAAATTTTAGAAAAATAATAGAATCTATAAAAGTTAATAGAATGCAAAAAACAATAAAACTCATATAGTTTTTACATTGCGATGCAAAAACTATTGAATATTATTGCTTTTTACATTATCATAGGTGAGACGATGTGGAAAATCAATACTATTGGAGATTTATCAAGATTATCTAAAACAGCATGGCGTGGACGAAGAGCAGAATATTGCAATTAATTTTGAAGATCTTGATTATGAGGAACTGACAGAATATAAGTAACTACAGCGACTATATGTAGTCGCTGAAATAAATACCGTAGTTTCGGGGCTTTCAGCCCAGTGACCACGAGTTTTGAGAGGAGAAAAGAACTTATGAAAAGAGGAAAAAAGATTCTGGCGCTCTTTCTGATCATTACAATGCTCCTTCCATTTGTAATGAATATTCCGGCAGAAGCGGCAGAAAAAAGCAAACAGTTAGATGTTTTGTTTACGCATGACACACACTCTCATTTAAACAGCTTTTCAACAATTGTAGATGGAGAACAGAAAGAAGTCGGCGGATTTGCGAAGCTAAAGACTCTGATTGACGAGAAGAAGAAAGAGAATCCAGATACACTGATACTGGACGGCGGTGATTTTTCAATGGGGACGCTGATCCAGACAGTTTATGATACCGAAGCAGCGGAACTTAGGATGCTGGGATATCTCGGATGCGATGTGTCAACTTTTGGAAATCATGAATTTGATTATCGTTCCAAGGGACTGGCAGACATGCTGACAGCGGCGAAGAATTCCGGCGAGATGGTACCGAGTCTTGTCGTGTGTAATGTTGATTGGGACAGCATGGAAAAGAACGGATTAAGTGAAGGGCAAAAACAGATCCAGTCAGCATTTGAAAACTATGGCGTAAAGGATTATGTGGTTGTTCAGAAAGGTGATGTAAAAATCGCCGTAGTGGGCGTGTTTGGAGTAGATGCCCTGAAGTGTGCACCAACCTGTGAATTATTATTTAAAGATCCGGTTGAGTCAGTTAAGAAAACGGTAGAAGAGATTAAGAAGAATGAAAAGGTAGATATGATTGCCTGTGTGTCTCACAGCGGAACCTGGGAGGACGAGAAAAAATCAGAAGATGAGATCCTTGCAAAGGAAGTACCGGATCTTGATCTGATCATCAGCGGACATACACATACCGAGTTAAAAGAGCCTATTCAGCACGGAAATACTTACATTGTATCCTGTGGAGAATACGCAAGAAATCTTGGATCACTTTCCATGACACAGAAACAGGATGGTCGTTGGGAGATGACTTCCTATGAGTTGATTCCGGTATCTGAAGATATTGAGCCGGATCAGGCGACACAAGAGCGGATCGATGCGCTGATGGATACAGTAGATACTAATTATCTGACGAATTTCGGATATACAAGAGATGAAGTTCTTGCCGAGAATGATGTCGAATTCAACAGTCTCGGAGAAATGGAGACGAAGCATGAAGAACTGAATCTTGGAGATATTATGTCTGATTCGTATATCTATTCTGTAGAGCATTCAGAAGACTATAATGGAACGCCGGTGGATGTAGCTGTTGTTCCAAGCGGCTGTGTGCGCGACACATATACGAAAGGAAATATCACTGTAGAAGATGTATATAATTCATTTTCACTTGGAATAGGAAAAGACGGACTGGCAGGATATCCGCTGATTGATGTTTATCTGACTGGTAAAGAATTGAAACTGGCAGCAGAAGTAGACGCTTCGGTTTCCGATTTTATGACAACTGCAAGATTATATTGCAGCGGGCTGAATTTCACATTCAATCCGCATCGAATGATCTTGAATAAAGTAACAGACTGTTATCTGACAAGAGAAGATGGAGAGCGAATCGAGATCCAGGATGACCAGTTATACCGAGTTGTGACGGATCTTTATACCGGACAGATGCTTGGCTCTGTAATGGAAATGTCTTATGGTCTGTTGAAGATCGAGCCGAAGGATAAGGATGGTAATCCAATCGAGAATCTGGAAGATCAGGCAATCATGGAAGGCGATAAGGAGCTGAAAGCATGGGATGCGATCGCAAGATATATGAAGTCTTTTGATGATACAGATGGCAACGGCATTTCAAATGTGCCGGAGTATTATGAGACGACACATGGACGTAAAGTTGTAGATGAAAGCAGAAATGTGATCGATCTCGTGAAGAATCCGAATAAGTTTTCAGTGATGATCGTTGGGATCGTTCTGGTTCTTATTCTGATCATTATTCTGTTGGTAGTATTGATTCGAAAGTTAATCAAGAAGAGACGAAGAAAGAAAAAATAGAAGATTGAATTTATAGGAGCAGCGGCTGAAAATGGAAGTTTCGGCCGCTGCTTTTCTTAAAGCAAAACATTAATTCAGTCTTTTGATAAAAGATAATGGTGTCATGTGATATTTGGCTTTAAAGGCTCTGTGAAAATAAGAAAGATTATGAAAGCCAACGGAGAGTGAGACTTCCAGGATGGAAGTTTCTCCATGTTCAAATAATTCCACTGCTTTTTCAATCCGGACATTATTAATATATTGGATGCAGGTCATGTTCATATGCTTTTTGAAAAAACGCATAAAATGATATTCACTGAAATAGCAAAGCTCTGCAAGTTCAGAAATTGTGAGAGGCTCAGCATAGTGGAGATCGATATAATCGAGTACATTTTTCAGCTTATCTGAAGAAGCAGAAATAGTTGCAGACTCCGTGGTGCTATATTGAAGTAGGAGAAACAGTGCCTGCAACAGGACTGATTTCAGGGCAATTTCATATCCAAATGTTTGTTCCGTATAGAGTGAAGCCATTTTTATAAAGCATTCATGAAGAGAATGATGTGCAGGGTGTGTGGATGAAATATGATAAGGCAAGGTCAATTCATGATTTATCATAGGTGTAAGATAACGGGTGGAGCATATATCTGTTGCATTTCCCCCTAAAAAGTTAACATGAAACACATAGGTTTCTGAGCAGAAATCATCAGTTTCATTCAGGCGGATTGAATGTAAAAGCAGTGGTGGAATGAATAACAGATCACCTTCATTTACTTCATAGTCAACTAAATCAATTTGATAAATACAGGAACCTTTTGTTATCAAAGTGAGTTCCGCTTCTTCGTGCCAGTGAGTCATAATGACCGGGGAATTTAAGTTAAGTTTTGTAATATATTTTTGGATCGGAAAGAATACTTCTCCATGTTTTGTATTTTCTTTTTGCTCTAATATGAGTGAATGTGGAACGTTCATATGAGCCACCTCCTAAAATAGCAGTATTGTGTTATACAATGAAAAAATAATGCAAGAATTCATACGAATACAATTATATAATAGCAGTATAATACAGAAGATGGGAACTGGCAATACGGTTACATCAGTGAGTGGCAAATAAAATGATATGAAAGAGGATGATAATATGGAAAAAAAGTGGTGGCATGACAAGGTAGCATATCAGATATATCCGAAGAGTTTTCTTGATACAAATGGAGATGGAATCGGAGATTTGAGAGGTATCATATCGAAACTGGATTATTTAAAAAAGCTTGGAATTGATATTATATGGTTATCACCGATCTATAAATCACCATTTGTAGATCAGGGCTATGACATTGCAGATTATTATGCAATTGCCGAAGAATTTGGAACGATGGAAGAATTTGATGAATTGCTGGCGGAAGCAAAAAAGCGAGACATGCATATTATCATGGATCTGGTAATCAATCATTGTTCTGATAAACATGAATGGTTTCAGAAAGCATTAGCGGATCCGGAAGGAGAATATGCGGATTATTTCTATTTCCGAGAAGGAAAGAATGGAAATCCGCCGAGTAATTATCGTTCTTATTTTGGCGGAAGCTGTTGGGAACCGGTGCCGGGAACGGATAAATATTATTTTCATATGTTCGCAAAGGAACAGCCGGATCTGAACTGGGAGAATCCGAAATTAAGACAGAAACTCTATGATATGATCAACTGGTGGCTGGAAAAGGGACTTTCCGGTTTTCGAATCGATGCGATCATTAATATCAAGAAAGATCTGAAATTTCCTGATTTTGAACCGGACGGGGCAGATGGCATGGCCGGCTGCTGGAAAATGGTTGAAAGTGTAGATGGTGTTGGAGAACTTCTGGAAGACTTAAAGAAAAATACATTCCAAAAATACGATGCATTTACAGTAGGAGAGGTCTTCAATATGAAAGCGGATGAATTACCGGAATTTATTGGAGAAAACGGACATTTCTCAACAATATTTGACTTTAGTGCACATTGCCTCAGCGATGGAGAACATGGATGGTATGATGCTCCGAAGATGGAATTTTCTAAATGGAGAAAAGCAATCTTTCAGTCTCAGATAGAAACACAGAAGTATGGATTTAAAGCAAATATTATAGAGAATCATGACGAACCGAGAGGTGTGTCAAGATTTCTTCCGGCTTATGCCCAGACTCCGGAGGGAACGAAGATGCTTGCTACGGTCAATCTTCTTCTCAGAGGAATTCCTTTCATTTATCAGGGACAGGAAATAGGCATGAAAAATGCGAAGTGGAACAGCATTGACGAATTCGATGATATCAGTACAAAAGACCAGTATCAGATTGCCCGTGAAGCCGGATTATCCGACCGGGAAGCAATGGAAGTTTGTAATCGGATGAGCCGTGACAATGCGAGAACACCGATGCAATGGACAAGTGAGGAAAATGCCGGGTTTACAAAAGGAACTGCATGGTTAAAGATAAATCCTGATTACAAAGAGATCAATGTCGAAGATCAGGAAAACAATCCGGATTCTGTTCTGAATTATTATCGAAAGTTAGTAGCACTGCGCAAATCAGATGACTTTAAAGCCGTATTTACATATGGAGAATTCATTCCGGAATATGAAGAAATGGATGACATCCTAGCATTTTATCGAAAAGACGCAGCGAAATGGATTCTTGTTGCAGCTAATTTCGGAACAGATGCAGCAGGCATTGAGTTAAAAGGTGATGTGAAAAAGGTATTGTTGTCGAACCAGAAGGACGAGACAGTAAATTATACAAAGAAGAGGCTGAATCTGAAAAGCTGTGAGGTGGTTGTCTTAGAGATGGAAATGGAATAATCTGCTAAATTACTTCATAAAACATAGAAATAAGAGATGAAGTAAGGTTGTAGCCTTCATGAGCCAGAAAATAGAAAATCAATTGAATCTTGCATTAGATATCACAGAAGAAGAACGTCAGAAAAGCGAGAGTCTGGATATCGGGTATGATCTGGAAGAAAAAGAATGGGAATTGATCGTGAAGTATTCCGGGACATTAGAGCGAGTAAGAACACGAGCTGTTTATGTGACGGAACTGACAGGTGGATATGCCATTATCCAAATAAAAGAAAGTCAGATAAAAGAACTGGCAGCATTTCCTGAAGTAGAATTTATAGAAAAACCAAAAAGTTTATATTTTCAAGTAGAGAATGGAAGGCGTGTGTCCTGTATTGATGAAGTACAGGCTGCGCCTTTTTTTCCTTCGACTGGGCAAGCGGGTTTAGAGGATGAGCAGCAGAAAAAACAGTCATTTCCACTGCTGGGAAAGGGCGTATTGATCGGAATTGTAGACAGTGGGATTGATTATGAAAATCCCGATTTTAGAAATGCAGATGGAACGACAAGAATTTTTGCTTTATGGGATCAGACGATACAAAACGGTAAACCGCCGGAAGGATATCATATCGGAAGAGAGTTCACTTCAGAACAGATAAATGAAGCACTACGCATGGAAGTCAGGGAAGAAAGGTATCGCATAGTACCAAGCCGTGATACCAGTGGACATGGAACAGCAGTAGCCGGGATTGCGGCTGGAAATGGAAGAGGTAGTAAGAATGGAAAATATCGAGGAGCTGCACCCGAAGCAGGGCTGCTGATTGTAAAGATGGGGGGAGCGGGGAAAACAGGATTCCCAAGAACTACCCAGCTGATGCGAGGTGTGGATTATATCGTAAGAAAAGCGGAAGAGTTAAAAAAGCCAGTGGCGATCAATATCAGTTTTGGGAATACATATGGTTCCCATGATGGAACAAGTCTTTTGGAAAGATATTTGAATACAGTATCTGAACGTTGGAAGAATGTGATTTGTGTAGGAAGCGGAAATGAAGGAACGACAGCGGGACATGCGGCAGGTGAATATAGAAAAGGAATGATGACAGAAGTTCAACTTGCAGTACAGCAGAGGGAGAAGTCATTCAGTCTGCAAATTTGGAAATCCTATGTCGATGAAGTTGCAATTACAATTGTTGATCCATCCGGAAATCATTCCGGCAGACTGGAAGAAAAAGAAGGAACACAAAGAATACAGATTGGTGAAACAGAACTCCTGGTTTACTATGGAGAGCCAAAACCATATAGTGTTCGCCAGGAAATTTATATTAGTTTTCTACCACAAAATGAATTTGTCACAGCCGGAGTGTGGAAAATACAGATGATGCCAGACCGGGTTGTGGATAAGTTGTGGCAAATGTGGCTTCCGGTGCAGAATGCACTTAATATCGGTACGGCATTTCTAAAACCGGACAGTTCCACAACACTCACGATACCTTCTACTGCATCGCTTGTTATTACTGTGGCAGCGTATAATGCATTGACCTTTTCCTATGCAGACTTCTCCGGACGAGGGCCGACACAGATATATGAGGGGGAAAATGTAATCAAACCTGATCTGGCTGCTCCGGGGGTGAGGGTAATGGCTCCTGCAGCAGGCGGAGGATATGCAGAGTTCACCGGAACTTCATTTGCAACGCCCTTTGCTACAGGAAGCGCGGCACTTTTGATGGAGTGGGGGATTGTGAAAGGGAATGATCCGTATCTGTATGGAGAGAAAGTGAAAGCATATTTGCGGAGAGGGGCGAGACAGATTCCGGGGTATGAGAGGTGGCCGAATGGGGAGTTGGGGTATGGGAGATTATGCCTTTCAGAGAGCATACCAAAATGAAGATGATAGATGTTGTAATAAATGAAAAAATATGTTACGATACATACACAATGTGTAAATAAAAGGGGAGAGAAAATGGAAATAAAAGATAAAATAAAAGAATTACGAGAAAGTACCGGAATGAACAGAAAGGAATTTTGTAAATATTTTGAAATCCCGTACAGAACGGTGACAGAGTGGGAACGAGGAACCAGAAAGATGCCGGATTATGTATTACGTTTGCTGGCGTATAAAGTAAAGATGGATGATCTTATTGTAAAGGACGATGTGAATGAAGAATAAAGTAATTAAAGTACAAAATGTGCAGATTTCAATTTCGAAACAGGAGTTAGATGATTATATTTGTATTACAGATATTGCTAAGGCGAAGTCAGGAGATTCACGTTGTGCGGATATTGTGAAAAACTGGTTAAGAAACAGAAATACATTGGAGTTTTTGGGAACTTGGGAGAAAATTTATAATCCCGATTTTAAAGTGGTCGAATTCGACCACTTTAAAGCAGAGGCAGGGTTACATACATTTGTATTAAGTGCAGCGGAATGGATCAATAAAACAAATGCCATTGGATTATACGTAAAACGTGGAAAATACGGTGGTACATATGCACACAAAGATATTGCGTTTGAATTTGCATCTGCAATCAGTCCAGTATTTAAGCTATATTTGATAAAAGAATTTCAGCGTTTGAAGGAAGAAGAAAACAATTCTGAGCAGAAGGAATGGGATGCAAAACGTTTCTTGAGTAAAAATAATTATCTGATTCAGACGGATGCTGTAAAAAAATATTTGCTTCCTCAAATGAATTACAGAGAAAACCTTCAATGGCTGGCATATGCGGAAGAGGCAGATATATTAAATGTGGCATTATTTGGATTTACGGCGAAAGCATGGAGAGAGGCAAATCCTGAACTTGCGAAGAAAAACAATGTCAGAGATTTTGCAACAATTAATGAATTAACAGTTCTATCCAATCTGGAATCACATAATGCACAGATGCTGCGTGAAGGAAAAGAAAAAGGAGAAAGATTCAAAATATTACAAGAGATTGCTGAATATCAGCTGAATGTCTTGAATGCAGCTGAAGAGATCAAAATGATAGAGAGTGATGGAGCACTGTCAGAGGTATGAACCACCGGGTGAGTATTTTGTAAAATGTTTTGCTTATGTAGCTTATTTTATAAAGGTTGAATTGTCATTGCCATTACCATTGCCAATGGCGATGATAACGGCAATGAAAGTGGCGATAATATGACAATGACGTTACATCCTCCCCACTGATTTTGTGACAACAATATAACGTCCTCTGTTCCAAAACAACGATTTTATATAAAAAACAAACTGTTTTTTTATCCCCTTTTTTCTTTGCGGTTCAGTTCTCGTGCATAAGCCAGGATCCGGTCTTTTATGTCGTGATTTTGCTGAAGAGTTTCTACCAGAGAATATAACTCCGGAGATTCGGAACGTGAAATAACGATATAATCACAATTCATGACATCTGAAGTTCCATATAAAAAGTCAATATTGCAATGAAAAATCTGAGCAATATAAGATACTGACGGATAAGAGGGTTCGCGTTCTCCTTTTTCATAGCGGCCGTAGGTCATGGCGGAAATATTAAGTTGGCGGGCGGCCTCGGCCTTGCTGATATTCATAGATGTTCTTAATTGAATTAAACGGTCAGGACGAAATTTCACTGTGATCACCTCTTGATCATAACCATTGGTTATGATATTGTAAAGTATAAGTGTAACCTATGGTTATTATAAGAATTATGTGCAAATAAAGCAAGAAAAATAAAGAGTATAACAGTTAATCAGGGGAATTGTTTATAGTGATGATTATACAGAAATAAGGAGTGGAAAACAATGAAGAAAATCTTATTTGTTGCAACCGGTGGTACGATTGCATCGAAAAAAACAGAAAATGGTCTGACTCCGCAGATCACACCGGAAGAATTGATATCTTATATCCCGGAGGTGGAGAAGATTTGTGAGATTACAGCCGTGCAGCCCTTTAATCTGGACAGCTCCAATGTAGTGCCGGAAAACTGGAGCATGCTGGTAAAGGTTATACGGGAACATTATGATGCATTTGATGGATTTATCATAGCGCATGGCACCGATACGATGGCCTATACGGCGGCTGCACTTTCCTATATGATTCAGAATTCGCCGAAGCCCATTGTCATCACCGGTGCACAGCGTCCGATCAATCTGGATATTACCGATGCCAAAACAAATCTTTCGGACAGCTTTTACTATGCCTGTGACGATGCTTCCCAGGGGGTACAGATCGTGTTTGACGGAAAGGTGATCGCGGGAACACGAGCAAAAAAAGTGCGGACCAAGAGCTATAACGCGTTTTCCAGTATTGATTTTCCGTATCTGGCTGTGATACAGGATCGCCGGATTCTGCGGTATCTGCCGATGCTGCCATATGAAAAACCGGTGCGGTTTTATGAGAAGTTAAGTGATAGTGTTTTCTTATTAAAATTAATCCCTGGTATTCAGCCGGTGCTTCTTCCGGTAATTTTCGAACATTACGATGCGATTATCGTGGAGAGTTTTGGCGTCGGTGGGATTCCGTCCAGTATCAAGGATATGTTTTATGAACTTTGTCAGAAATATCCGGAAAAAATGATCGTCCTGTGCACGCAGGTTGCCCATGAGGGAAGTGATATGACGGTTTATGAAGTTGGACATGAAATGAAAAAACTGTGCAATGTACTGGAGTCTTACGATATGACACCGGAGGCGGTTGCAGCGAAGACCATGTGGCTGCTGGGAAATCGGCCGATGGACCATGAAAGCAGAGAAAAAGCATTTTATAAGCCGGTGAATTATGATACGGTGTGGTCATGATCTGTGAACCGGTAGATACCGCAGATACATCAGCAGAAGATGCAAACTTACCAACAATAAGCAAATCTACTGCACCGTACATAGCCTGTAGAAAGAGTGCCAGCAATACAGGAACTGCAAACAGAAGTAACGGCTGCATGATTTTTCCTTCGGTAAATGATGTGTTTTTTTCCATGTACTGAAATTCCTCCTTGTATAATTGATTTTGTTGAAAATTCAGTCGAATCAGGCAGATAACAAAAAAGCTGAATAAGAAAGCGGACATTTCAGTCTGCCATCTTATCCAGCTATTGTTTCTGATCGAACAAATCACCCTCCGATGAACAAAACGATTATATACTACATATTTTTGAATGTCAATTATGATTTTTATATGATCATCTGAAATAACATAACCAGTGTTACTGTTCACTCCCGTGTCAATCACTCCGCTGATTGACACGGAGGATGCATGTTTTGGCTTGAATGCATCTCGTCCATCGTGTGAACAGTAACGTATACTGATGTTCATAGGTAACTCTGAGTACATTTGGGATTGATTCTTCTGAAAAATGTGCTAGAATAAAGAAAAGACGAATATTAGATACCAGAGATTTGAGCAAGGTAGATGAAACGACAGGTAGTCGTTTTATTTGCCTTGCTCTTTTGTGTGATAAAGGAGAGGAATGGATATGTTTGATGTTGTTATTATTGGCGCAGGAGTGACAGGCAGTGCGATTGCCAGAGAGGTTTCCAGATATAAGTTGAATACGTGTGTGATTGAACAGGAAGAAGATGTCTGTAATGAGACATCCAAGGCAAACAGTGCGATCATCCATGCGGGATTTGATGCGGTTCCGGGAACGATGAAGGCAAAGTTAAATGTGATGGGAAATGCGATGATGGACAGAATCGCAGAAGAACTTGACATTCCATTTAAGAGAAACGGCTCTTTGGTCGTATGTACGAAAGAGCAGGATCCGGAAGGACTTCAGGTTTTAATGGAGAGAGGTAAGAAAAATGGAGTTCCTGGACTTCAGATTTTAGACAGAGAGGCTCTGATCAAGAAAGAGCCGAACCTGGCAGATGATGTGACATGTGCACTGTGGGCTCCAACCGGAGGAATTGTCTGTCCATTCCATATGACAATGGGATATGCGGAAAATGCATACGAGAACGGTGTTCGGTTTTTCCTGAATACAAAAGTTGAAAAATTGGAAAAGACAGGAAAAGGATTTAGAGTTCAGGTTCATCACGCAGATACCGGTGTTGATGAGACAATCGAGACAAAACTTATTATTAATGCAGCAGGAGTTTATGCTGATGAGATCAATAATCAGCTTTCAGACAGAAAGCTTCATATCACAGCCCGTAAAGGGGAATACATGCTTTTGGATAAGACAGTTGGAGATTATGTGAAGAGTACGATCTTCCAGCTTCCGTCGAAAATGGGAAAGGGAGTACTGGTCACACCGACAGTTCACGGCAATCTGCTTGTAGGACCTACAGCAGTAAATGTAGAAGATAAAGGTGCTGTAAACACGACAATGGATGGATTGGATCAGATCGAAGGAGTTTCCTCTCATAGCGTTAAGAATGTTCCACTTCGTCAGGTGATTACTTCGTTTGCCGGTCTTCGTGCACACGAGGATGGAGATGATTTTGTGATTGGGGAATCAGCGGATGTGAAAGGACTGATCAATGCAGTGGGCATTGAATCTCCTGGGCTTTCTTCAGCACCGGCAATCGGTGTTACGGTTGCAGAACTTGTAAGAGATCTTTTGAATGCAGAAGAAAAGTCTGATTTTAATCCTGTGAGACATGGAATATTAGATCCGGATACGCTTTCTCTGGAAGAGAGAAATCAGCTGATCAAAGAAAACCCGGCTTATGGAAATATTATCTGCCGCTGTGAGATGATCACAGAAGGAGAAATCCTGGATGCCATCCACCGTCCACTCGGCGCACGATCTCTAGATGGAGTAAAACGCCGGACAAGAGCAGGCATGGGACGTTGCCAATCAGGATTCTGTTCCCCGAAGGTTATGGAGATTTTGGAAAGAGAAGTCCCAATGCCGGTTGATCAGATTGGCAAAAACGGCGTTGGATCAGAATTTATCGTAGGTGAAAATAAAGAACTGGAGGATGAATAAAATGAAAACATATGATTTAATCATAATTGGTGGAGGTCCTGCAGGACTTGCGGCAGCAGTCGCAGCGAAGGATAACGGGATAGATAATATATTGATTTTAGAAAGAGACAAAAGTCTCGGCGGCATTTTGCAGCAGTGTATTCATAATGGATTCGGTCTGCATACATTTAAGGAAGAACTGACAGGACCGGAGTATGCAGCACGTTTTATTGAGCAGGTAGAAGAACGCGGTATCGAATATAAATTAAATACAATGGTCATGGATATTTCTCCGGAAAAGGTAGTAACAGCTACAAACCGTGAGGATGGAATTTTGCTTCTTCAGGCAAAGGCAATTATCCTGGCGATGGGATGCAGAGAGCGTTCTAGAGGAGCTTTAAATATTCCGGGATATCGTCCGGCCGGAATTTATTCTGCCGGAACTGCACAGCATCTGGTAAATATGGAAGGGCTTATGCCGGGAAAAGAAGTTGTGATCCTTGGATCCGGAGATATCGGTCTGATCATGGCGAGACGTATGACACTTGAAGGGGCGAAGGTTAAAGTGGTTGCAGAGCTGATGCCTTATTCCGGTGGATTGAAGAGAAATATTGTACAGTGTCTGGATGACTTTGAGATTCCGCTGAAGCTGAGTCATACAGTGATCGATATAGAAGGAAAGCATCGTGTAGAAGCTGTTACGATCGCAGAAGTCGGACCGGACCGCAAGCCGATTCCGGGAACAGAGGAAAGATATACTTGTGATACATTACTCTTATCCTGTGGACTTCTTCCGGAAAATGAACTTTCAAAAAGCGCAGGAGTAGAACTTTCACAGGTTACTTCAGGTCCGGTCGTAAACGATTCACTGGAAACAAGTGTAGACGGTATCTTTGCATGTGGAAATGTACTGCATGTGCATGATCTTGTGGATTTTGTATCTCAGGAGGCAGCGGCAGCCGGAAAGAACGCAGCCACTTATATAAAGGCAGGAGAAAAGGACGTGCAGGCAGAAATGCTTCCGATTTCTCCGGAAGGCGGAGTGCGCTACACCGTGCCATCCTTTGTAAGACCTTCCGAAATGGAAGAAAATCTGACTGTTCGTTTCCGTGTCGGAGATGTATATAAGAATAAAGCGATTGCAGTGTATTTTGACGATCGGCTGATTGGTAAGAAGAAACGTCAGGTAATGGCGCCGGGTGAGATGGAGCAGGTAATCCTGAAGAAAAAGAAACTGGAAGAATACCCGGAGACAAAGAAGATTACGATTCGGATTGAGGAGGCATAAGAAAATGAGTGAGAGAGAATTAATCTGTATCGGATGCCCGATGGGATGTCCGATCGTTGTAAAAATGGAAGATGGAAAAGTTACATCGGTTACGGGAAATACGTGTCCACGTGGAGAGGCGTATGCAAGAAAGGAAGTAACTGATCCAACGCGTATTGTAACGACTACAGTTCGTGTCGCAGACGGAAAAGTACCAATGATCAATGTGAAGACAGAGCATGACATTCCCAAAGATAAGATTTTTGACTGTATCGCAGCACTTCGCGGCGTAACAATCAAAGCTCCGGTTCACATTGGAGATATTGTGTTGGAAAATGTGGCAGGTACAGGTGTAAATATCGTAGCTGCCGGAAATGTGGATGCAGTACACTAGACGATAGTGAAGGAGATATAGTATAATTTATGAAACAGATGCCAGATACAAGTACTGTTGTTCACAGTTTCTGTGTCTGGCATTCATTTGATCTTAGCTGAACAAAGGAGAATTGAAATGAATTATAAATTTCTGGATGCGTTGGAGGTATCCCCTGTGATTGCAGCGGTAAAAGATGATGAAGGAGTAGATGCCTGTCTGAAAAGTGAAAGCCAGGTTGTATTTATTTTATATGGAGACATCTGTACAATTCCGGAGATTGTTTCTAAAGTAAAAGCAGCAGGAAAACTGGCGGTAGTACATCTAGACTTGATCCATGGGCTGGCATCGAAGAACATTGCTGCAGATTTTATCAAAAAATATACAGAAGCGGATGGTGTAATTTCCACAAAACCGACGATCATTCATCGAGCGAAGGAACTTGGAATGCTCACTGTATTGCGCGTATTTTTGATTGATTCTATGGCTTATGAAAATGTGAAAACACAGGTGACGGCAGCAAAGCCGGATGTGGTAGAGGTTCTTCCGGGAATGATGCCGAAGGTGATCGGAAATATCTGTAAAGATCTTTCGGTACCTGTGATCGCCGGAGGAATGATCCGGGAGAAGGAAGATGTAATGGCACTTCTTAAGGCAGGAGTAACCAGTGTATCGTCTACGAATCCGGAAATCTGGTTTGAATAAGCTTTTATTTTTTCATCTTCTTTAATTTCAGCCACCCGGCATGAAGCATGTATACAACTGCAGGAATTAAGGAGAGCAGTTGTGTGTATGTATAATCTGTCGCCAGAGATATAGGTGAAAGCACCACATGGAACGCAAGGAAGAGGAAAGCTCCGGCGGTGATCAGATTACAGAGGAGATACTTCCAGCCGAATATTCCCAGAGCAGAGGCTGTCAGGAGTGCCACCAGCGATATCGTATCAAGTGAAACTGGCAAATGAATAAAATCATACTTTGCAGAAAAAAGTGTCAGAATCGCGTAAAGGAAAAGAAGCAGGTTCAATAATCCCATGATTTTGAACAATAAACTGTAAAAAGGTGTGACCGGGCAATCCGGCCATAATTCCACATCCAGTTTTTCAGCAAGTTCGATCGCAGCGCGTGTGAATGTTGTGTTGGTCATTACGATGACCTTATCACAGTCATAAAAATTCGCACCGGCGTAAGCTTCCTGAACTGCTTTGTTACCAACAGGATACGTGTAATACTTACACTGTATCCCGTATTTTTTTCTGTGTTTAAAGGCAATGATGTCAACGCCTTGATCTCCGGAACTTTTAGTAACTTCTATTTTGGAAAAATGTTTTCGTTTTAGTATGATCGCACACTGTTCTTCGAACTGATATCCATCCATGTGTTGCTGTTTCTCCTATATGCTGTCTGAAATCATTTAAGTAAGAAGAATGCCGGGAGGCATTCTTCTTACGTGATCAGGTAGAAATAGAATAGCATATTTCAGAGAAAAGAACAAGTGTTCTTTTTTTACATTCCGTCCTTCAGTACATTGTGATCACGCAGTACCTTTTCAATCACATTTCCTTTTACGAGCTTCAGAAGAGGTTTCTTCAGTGCGTTCAGAGGTCCAGGCAGCTGGATCTCAAGCGGAGATTTTCCGTCCATAAGTTTTACAGAGCTGGCGAGAAGCTCGCGGATATCATAAACACTTCCCCATACTTCAGGCACACCACGGTCTACTTTGAGAAGTCCATAAACAGCTTCCATAGCAGTACGTACAGAATACTCTGTTGTGAAAACAGTATCTCTTGGAGTTTCAGCAAACTGTCCGAGGAAAGCGAAGTTGACACATCCATCCGGGATAACATCCGGGCGGTCACCTTTTGTACGTGGCATGAAGAATGCTGTGATGTAAGGCATCATTGTCGGTACACAGATTGCACTGTTTTCTGCCAGATCCATGATCTGATCTTCCGGAACACCAAGGTGATAGAGCCATTCTGCTGTGATTTCTTTTCCGGTACAGTCTTTCATAGGCTTCTTGATATAGTCACCAGGCACATCAGTAAATAATCCATAAACCCAGACACATACCTTATCTTTATCCTGGTCTTTGAACTGTCCCTGACGATTGATCGTCCAGCTTAACAGCCAGCTGGAATCCTGGCAGCTGACGATACCGCCGGTTACAACATTTCCGGTGCGAGGGTCACGTTTGCAAATGTCTGTGATATAAGGAATGATCTTGTCATCCAGAGTTGTAACTGTTGCAGATTCCCAGTTTGTCTTGGCAATGTCGGAACAGAATTTTTCCGGATGTCCGAAGGATGGATCCTGACGGGCAATGTTTTTCCAAAGGTTCCATACACCGCTTGTACGGACTTCGGCATCCCCGTTTGGTGCATGGTTCTGATCTCCGTAAATGGTTCCCTCTGTACAGCTTCCGTTTGTGACAAATACGAGGTCGTTTTCTGTCAGGACGATACCTCTTTCCTGTCCGTTTACTTTACATTCAATTGCAGATGCAATCTTTTTGTCTCCTTCGAATTTGAATACAACATTTGTGACTTCTGTATTGAACTGGAAGTCTACACCGGCATCTTCGAGGTATCTCTGCATCGGAAGAATGAGGGATTCATACTGATTATATTTGGTAAATTTCAATGCACTGAAATCAGGCAGTCCGGCAATATGGTGGATAAATCTTTGGAAATATAATTTCATTTCCAAAGCACTGTGCCAGTTTTCAAATGCAAACATTGTTCTCCAATAGAGCCAGAAAGTAGAATCAAATACTTCTTCGTCAAAAACATCTTCGATGGTTTTATCGTAGAGATCTTCGTCTTTTGTCATGAAGAGTTTCATGATTTCCATACAGCCCTTCTGACTGAGGTTGAATTTTCCGTCTGTATGTGCGTCTTTGCCACGATTTACAGTTGCACGGCAAAGGGAATAGTTCGGGTCATGCTTATTGAGCCAGTAATATTCATCAAGTACAGAAACACCAGGTGTCTCGATGGATGGAATGCTGCGGAAGAGATCCCATAGACATTCGAAATGATTTTCCATCTCACGTCCACCGCGCATTACATAACCTCGGGAAGTATCATAGATTCCATCACATGCACCACCGGCAATATCCATTGCTTCTAAAATGTGGATCTGGCATCCAGGCATCTGTGCATCACGGACAAGGAAACATGCCGCTGCCAGAGAGGCAAGTCCGCTTCCTACGATGTAAGCATTTTTCTGATCTACCCCTTCCGGTTTCTCCGGATGTGCAAATGCTTCGTAGTTTCCGTTGGAATAATAGATGCCTTTGCTGTTGCGGTCATATTTTCCGCGTTCAGTGTTACGATAGTTATCTGGAACGGAAGAATCGGCAACAGTACTCTTCTTAAAAATAGAATTACCGGATTCTGAATTACCAGATTCTTTTTTTGCCTTCTGTGCGAGATAAATTGCAGTTCCTGTGCCTGCTGCTACTGCAGAGATTACACCAAGTTTAGATTTCTTATTTGACATAATAAAACCACCTTTCTGAGAAAACGGATTCATGTCTCGTTTTGAGATATGAAGTATAGTTGTTATAGCTATAGTATGGACATTTTTGAAGATTTTCAATTTACAAAAAGAGGCAAGTGATAAAAAACTTATCATTTGCCCATTTTTGTAAAGTGTTATAGTTGGGGCTTTTGTCCTCAACATTTATTCATGTGATAATTATAGGAAATATCATAGATGGAGATTATGAATTCTCTTTTTCTGAAAGTGATGAGAAATTTTCAATAGAATGCGTAAGGCTTCCGTGGATGGTTATCTTATCGAGCTGCTTTTGAAGCATTAATTTTTTAAGAGATTCTTCCAATATTTGTTTTGTCTGGTTTATCATAGAGGGATCCTCCGTTTGTTACGAAAATTAAGTGTGACTATAATTTATAGTATCACATTTTCCAGAGCAGATAGCAGGTATTACTGGTTTGTAACTGTTCAGAGCCAAATCTTCTGGTGATGTATTTTGTTATAGGAAAACAAGCGGGATTCTGTTATAATCTTTAAATAAAGTGCTATATGATGTAAGTGCCCAAATTTACTTTTAACACTTACATCATTATATAAAAAAATGTAAGGTTATAGATATGAAAGAAAAAGAGAAGAAACTTACACGGATTCTGCGTATTTTCATGATGCTTCTTACCTGTATCCTGATTGCATTATTCTTTGGAATTATGATATTGGTCAGCGATATGCAGGGGACGGCTCGTGTAGTGAATTATGCCGGACTTGTGCGTGGAAAGACGCAGCAGATCATCAAACTGGAAAATGCACAGAAACCACAGGATGAAATGATCAGGGAAGTGGATGCGTATATTGATGGGTTACGTCATGGCAGCGATGAACTGAACCTTGTCCGTCTGGATGATAAAGCATTTCAGGATAAGATGGAAGTGCTGGAACAATTTTTTGGACAACTAAAGGAAGAAATCTATAAGGCTCGTGAAGAAGGATATGAGAATACACAGATTATAAATAAAAGTGAAACATTTTTTACAATCTGTGATGAGACAACAGGGCTTGCGGAAAGTTATTCGCAGAAGCTGGCATCTTCCTTAAACCGTCTAGAGAAAATCGTTGTCGTGGATATTATTGGAATTGTGTGTCTGTTGGGATATGAGCTTTTCAAGGCATTACGGTACGCGGCGCAAAACCGTGTGCTTCGTCAGAAGGTTTATCTGGATGAGGCAACAGGACTTCCGAATAAGAATAAGTGCGAGGAGATTCTGGCATCTGAAGAGCCGCTTACGGACAGGGAATCAATAGCGGTAATGGTGTTTGATTTAAATAATCTGAGAATCATTAATGACCGGCAGGGACATGAAAGAGGCGATCAATATATCAGATCATTTGCAGAACAATTGCGGGCAGCACTTCCGGAGAAATATTTTGTCGGAAGAGACGGTGGAGACGAGTTTATTGCAGTGTTAAAGCAGGTGGATCATGAGCAGGTGAAAGACTGTCTGCAGATGATACGGGAACAGACGGAGCGTTATTCAAAGAATCATCCGGATATGCCACTTAGCTATGCAGTGGGATATGCATTGTCTACAGATTTTCCGGGAAGTAATATGAAAGACCTGTTCCGATATGCGGATAAGAACATGTATGTAGACAAGAATCGGGCGAAGATGAAAGAAGCAGCTGACAAGCGGAGACTTAGGAGTCGGCTGTTACAATCTGTAAAAGAAAAAGGATTTCATTTTACAGATTGTCTGTACTGTGATGCGATTGTGGATCAGTATGTTGTTCTTCGTGCAAGCTCAGAATTTTTCCTTGCAGATGATGGTAGTTATTCTGGTGCAGTAGAGCAGATTATACAGGAGCTGGCGGAGGAAGAGAAACGCAGGAAACTTTGGGAGAAACTTCAGCTGTCGGAAATCCGGGAAACACTGACAGCGGAACATCAGGTAGAGGAATATTTTTATTGTCACAAAGATGGTGACAGAGTTTTGCGTGGCCGGATTACACTTTTACTGCCTGACTTTGCTGAAAATGGAAATCTGCATCATTTTCTTGTTGGGTTTGATGTTTATCAGGACAGGGACAGATTGATCGTAAATGAGAAAAAGCAACTGACACAGTTCTATGAACAGCTGACGCAGTCCATTTTGGAAAACGGAAACTATATAGAAGCATTGATGGATACAGCAGAAATAATCCAAAGTGTTAATCTGACACAGAATTTATTAGAAAAGATATTTTGGCAAAACAGGGAAAACAGGCAGATTCCAGACATAAAACTTCCATGTCCTTATGATACGTATTGTAAGACCTATCAACGGTTCGTGACAAAAGAGACGAGAGAAAATTATCGTATCACAGAAAATCCGGCACAGCTGATCGAACGTTTTAAAGCAGGCGAAAAGCAGGTGACTGTGGAATATCAGGTAGAGAAAAGTGATGGAAGCAGATGCTGGTGGCAGGAGACAGTCCTGATGTCACAGGAGATGGTTTATGAAAGTAAGACGAAGCAGACAAGTACTGTGATCGGTGCAATTATTTTGTTCAAGGATATTTCAGAGTTCCATGAGCAGGAAGACAGAGAAAGAGAACGTCTGCAGGTTGCATACGAAAAAGCGGATCTCGAGAGCCGTGCGAAGACAGAATTCATGAATCGGATGAGTCATGATATCCGTACACCGATCAATGGTATTCTCGGAATGATCCAGATGATCCGTAAGAACTATAAGGATCAGGAAAAGATAGAAGAGTGTGTTGATAAAATTGATCTGTCTGTCCAACATCTGAGTGAACTGGTCAATGATGTACTTGATATGAGTAAAATAGAGTCAGGATATTTAGAGTTGCAGAATGATACGTTTGATCTGAATACGTTGATAGATCAGGTAGAAGTTGTGGTCAGTGCACAGGTAGAGGCAATGGAAATCAGCTATGAGAGCCATCGGGAAAAGGTGAATCATACGATGCTGAGCGGAGATACGCTGCAGATCAGAAGAATTATGCTGAATCTGTTCAGTAATGCAATCAAATATAATAAGCGTGGAGGAAGGATAGACACTTATGTAAAAGAACTTTCTTTTGATGGAATGTGTGCGGCATTCGAATTTCGTATTACGGATACAGGTGTCGGGATGAGCAAAGAATATATAAAAGAAGAATTGTTTAAGCCTTTTACACAGGAAATAAATGATGCAAGAACGCAGTATAAAGGAACGGGGCTGGGAATGTCAATTGTAAAAGGACTGGTCGAAAAGATGGGTGGAACAATTCGGGTGAGCAGTACGCCCGGCGTTGGAACGGAGTTCCGTTTTTATTTGAGTTTTCCAGTAGTTCAGCCGGAAAAGGAAAGCCAGAATGAAGAATGTGTGCAGAGAACAAAACAGGAGCTGAAAGAGGATAAGCCGCTCAGAGGATATCATATTCTTCTTGCTGAAGATAATGAGATCAATATGGAGATTGCAGAGTTTTATCTGGAAGAAGCTGGTGCACAGGTGACAAAGGCATGGAATGGACTGGAAGCTGCGGAACTATTTAAACAGTCGGGGTTAAGAGAATATGATGCTGTTCTTATGGATATCATGATGCCGGAGTTGGATGGAAAAGAGGCATCACGAAAGATCCGCTCTATGGCAGACCAAAGGGAAGATGCAGCCGAGATTCCGATTTTGGCAATGACAGCACAGGCGTCTACCGAAAGTATACATCAGTGTAAGTCAGCCGGAATGAATGAGTGTATCTTTAAACCTGTGAACGCAAAAGAACTGATCAGATTACTTCAGGATATAGTTGCAAAAATATAAATTGAGAGGGAAGGAAAATGCACGAATTAGGTGTTGTCTTTTATGTTGTAAAAGATGTAAAGAAGGTTGCGGAGGAAAATCATGTGGAGAAGGTTTCTTCCGTGACACTGGAGATTGGGGAAGTGTCAGGAATACTACATGATTATCTGACGGATTGCTGGAATTGGGCGAAGAAGAAAGAACCGCTTATGGAAGAAGCCGAACTGAAAATCGAGCAGATAGAAGCAGTAACATTTTGTGAAGAATGCCAGAAAGAATATCCAACGGTAGAACATGGGAAAATCTGTCCGTACTGTGGAAGTGAAAATACCTATCTGCTTCGTGGAAATGAATTTTTAATAAAAGAGATAGAAGTATCGGACTGAAAAATCAGCGTCTTACCTATTGTCAACCGCTTTGATAGATGATACAATACGAGAGACTTAAAAGAATCACAGGTGTTGCTGATCACAGCAGCCCGTAAACATTTCTTACAGTTTCTAGTAATACACGAGTTAAGCGAGGAAAAGAATTATGCGTCAGATTATCTATGATAAAGTGAAATACATTGCAGACAAATACAAAGGATACATTGATACGGAAGATTTGATGAAGGAAGGACTTACAAATCGTCAGATCGGTCTGTTGACAGCAGAAGGAAAGCTTGAGAAGGTAGCACATGGACATTATTGGATCATTAGTCCAGAGTTTTCCAAACCGGAAGATTATAAGGCAGTGGAAGTGGCACGAGTAAATAGAAAAGCGGTGATCTGCGCAGACAGTGCATGCTATTACATGGGCCTGATCGATAAAGAGCCGGAGATTCTTTCAATTGCAACAAGAAGAAGTGACCGTCACAAGATGAAGATGAATTTTGAAGTCAGCAGACATTACTTCTCAGAGCAGGCTTTTGAGGATGAGAAGCATGTGTTTGATACAAAGTACGGTTCTTACAATGTATATGGAATTGACAGAAGCGTGTGCGACTGCATCCGTTTCCGTGAAGACATTGATAAAGATATCTTTGAACTTGTTATTGAGAACTACAGAAAGTACGATAAGAAGAATGAAGAACGTCTCATGGCATATGCAAAAGCAATGCGTATCGGAAGACAGGTAGAGAGAATCGGATTGGATAGATAGTCTATAATAATGATATAAGAGAGTCTGTCATTTTGACAGGCTCTTTTTGTGCGTAGCAATCAGTGAGAAATTCCAAAATAATTCATCATGTGAATAAGAAAAGATGTTCCGATTTTTGAAAGATAACCGTCAGGATGATGGAGAATACAGATATCAGAGGTGATGACCGGATCGGTGATCACTTTTTTAATGATATTTTTGGATGTGAGTGATTCAGCAGCTGACGCAGGGAGAATTGCAATTCCCATTCCGGCTTTCGCCCATGCAGTTCCTGTACGGGAATCATGGTTGATACATAAATAGTTTGGCTGCAGTTTAAGTGTTTCAAAATGTTGGTCTAAAACAGGAAGCCAGCGATGGTAGACAATCAGGGGATGTTCTGCTAACTCTTTAAGAGAGATTGTTACATTTGGGGCGGGTTCAGCGGTAGCTATTTTTCTATCCGTGGAAAGCGCATGTTTTGTATTATAAGAAGTATCGGAAGAAAAATATTTTTTATTTCCGACAGCAAGCAAGTGCTCTTTAACCAAAGTGTAACAGGTTAAATTATCTGATTGGAAAGGGGTACGTACAATTGCAAGATCCAGAACTTTGGATTGTAGTTGTTCGATGACACGATAAGTATCATTTTCATATAATTCAAAACGAATTTCAGGAAATTGCTCATGAAATGGACGAAAAGCGCGCTGTGCCATCAGATCATGAGCAGAGGAAACAATACCAATTCGAAGTACGCCGGATTTTCCTTCACGATAGTCAGAAAGTTCCTGTAAAGTACGCGAAGAAAGATCTAAAATATCCTTGGAACGCTCATAAAGAATACGCCCGGCTTCTGTTAATTCAATCTGACGAGGTCCGCGGAAAAAGAGTTGAGAACCGATTTCCTGTTCAAGAGATTTCATTTGTGCACTTAATGGCGGCTGGGAGAGATTTAATTTTCGCGCGGCTGAGGAAATAGTTCCTTCATTTATTACTGTGACAAAATATTCCAATTGTTTTAAATCCATGTGAAACCTCCAATTATATATTTGATATCATGTAGGAATATAGGGTGCAATGCACGAAATAATATATATTGATTCGTGAGAATAAAAAAAGTATATGAAAAATATATGCTTTCTATATAAAAATAAGATTTTTCGTATGCTTTATTCTATGATAATATAAGAGATAGATTATTATCAAGAGTTAAAAAAATAACAATTGGAAAAACAGTTAAAAAATAATAATCGAGTAAGATTAAAACAAATCAATTAGAACAACAGGAAGGAAAGAGAGGGTATTATGAAGACATTGCTTGCATATCTGAAGGGATATAAGAAAGAATCAATACTTGCTCCGCTGTTCAAAATGCTGGAAGCATCTTTTGAGCTGTTTGTTCCGTTGGTAATGGCAGCAATTATTGATGTGGGAATTGCAAATCAGGATAAGCCATATATTGTGAAAATGTGTTTTGTACTGATCGCGCTGGGAATCATCGGACTTGTCTGTTCCATTACAGCACAGTATTTTGCAGCGAAGGCAGCAACAGGAGTCGGAACGGGAATAAGACATGGATTATTTGAACATATCCAGAAATTTACATTTACGGAAATGGACCAATTAGGAACATCTACATTGATCACACGAATGACAAGTGATATCAATCAGATCCAGTCAGGTGTGAATCTTGTTTTACGATTGTTTCTTCGTTCGCCGTTCATTGTATTTGGTGCAATGATCATGGCATTTACAGTAGATGTGAAAGCAGCACTTGTATTTGTTGTGACGATTCCGCTTCTTTCACTTATTGTGTTTGGAATCATGCTTGTGACGATGCCGATGTATAAGAAAGTGCAGGCAGATCTTGATCAGGTACTTCTTACAACGAGGGAAAATCTGACAGGAGCAAGAGTTATCCGTGCATTCAATAAGGAAGAGGATGAGACGAAGCGGTTTGAAAATGCGAATCAAATTCTTACAGATGCGCAGAAATATGTGGGACGCATTTCCGGAATGATGAATCCGCTGACATATATTATTGTAAATGGAGCAATCATAGCATTGATCTATGTCGGTGCAGTCCGTGTTGATATTGGAGATCTGACCCAGGGACAGGTTGTGGCACTTATTAATTATATGTCACAGATTCTTGTTGAACTTGTGAAGTTAGCGAACTTGATCATTTCCGTGACGAAGGCAGCAGCATGTCTGAACCGTGTGGAGAGTGTGCTTGCTGTGAAACCAGATATGAATGAGGGAGATGTAAGATGGAAGAGCAATTCTTCCGAAACAGATTGGGATTTGAAAAATAAAATTCCGATCGTAGAATTCTCTCACGTATCTTTGACCTATAAAGGAACTTCAGATACATCCTTATCTGATATAAATTTCTGTGCCAAGAAAGGACAGACGATAGGAATCATCGGGGGAACAGGTTCAGGAAAATCGTCTCTTGTGAATCTGATTCCGAGATTTTATGATGCAACAGACGGTACAGTGAAAATCAATGGACGTGATATCAAAGAATATCAGACAGAGAACCTAAGAGAACATATCGGTGTCGTTCTTCAGAAAGCAGTGCTTTTCAAAGGGAGTATTGCGGACAATCTCCGCTGGGGAAAGGAAGATGCAACAGAGCAGGAAATGTATGAAGCATTGGACATTTCTCAGGCAAGAGAATTTGTTGATACGAAACAAGGTGGATTAGAATTTCAGATTGAACAGGGGGGAAGAAACCTTTCCGGAGGACAGAAACAGAGAATGACGATTGCGCGCGCATTGGTTCGGAAACCGGAGATCCTGATTCTTGATGACAGTGCATCAGCGTTGGATTTTGCTACAGATGCGGCACTTCGCAAGTCGATCAAAGAGATGAAAAACCAGCCGACCGTATTTATCGTATCTCAGAGAGCAGCATCTATTCAGCATGCAGACCAGATCATTGTGTTGGATGATGGAGCAATGGCAGGAATCGGAACACATGAAGAACTGCTGAAGGATTGTCCAATCTATCAGGAAATCTATTATTCACAATTTCCAAAGGAGGCGGTAATCAATGGCTGATAAAAGAAAGAAAAATAGTGAGAAAAAACAGAAAAGTCAGGCGGTAACATTGAAAGAAGTAATCTGCCGACTTGGAAGATACAGAATTTTTCTCGTATTTTCAATTCTGCTTGCGACTGTGTCCGTTGCGCTTACATTATATATTCCAAAGCTGACAGGACATGCAGTTGATTATGTGATCGGAAAAGGCAAAGTGAATTTTTCGGGAGTAATTCAGGTGATGATTCAGATTGGTGTGTGCACACTGATTACGGCATTGGCACAGTGGCTGATGAATGTGTGTAATAACAAAATGACCTATCAGATGGTTCAGGATATCAGAAATGAAGCGTTCCATAAAATAGAGCAGTTGCCGCTAAAATATATTGACGGCCATCCATACGGAGATGTTGTAAGCCGTGTAATCGCGGATGTCGATCAGTTTTCTGATGGACTTCTGATGGGATTTACACAGCTCTTCACCGGGATTGCCACGATTGTCGGAACATTTTGTTTTATGTTATCCGTAAATGTATCGATTACATTTGTTGTGGTTCTTATCACACCGGTATCATTCTTTGTAGCAAATTTTATTGCAAAGAGAACATTTCGTATGTTCCGCCTGCAATCTGAAATACGTGGAGAGCAGACAGGATTGATTGATGAAATGATCGGAAACCAGAAAGTGGTTCAGGCATTTGGGCGCGGAGAAGATGTAACAGAGCGTTTCGACGAAGTGAATAAAAGATTGCAGGAGGCATCCTTGCGGGCAACATTTTTCTCATCCATCACGAACCCGGCGACAAGATTTGTCAACAGTCTGGTTTACACAGGAGTTGGAATTACCGGAGCATTTGCAGTTGTACGCGGTGCAATGAGTGTAGGACAATTGTCCAGTTTCTTGAGCTATGCAAATCAGTACACAAAGCCATTTAATGAGATTTCCGGAGTCGTGACAGAATTTCAGAATGCGATTGCATGTGCGCAGAGAGTATTTACATTGATTGATGAAGAACCGCAGATACCGGAACCGGAACATGCAGTTCATCTGACGGATATTGATGGAAATGTGAAAGTAGAGGATGTTTCATTCTCTTATCTGCCAGGTCAGCATCTGATTGAAGATTTTAATCTGGAAGTAAAGCCAGGACAGCGTATTGCGATTGTCGGACCGACCGGATGTGGAAAGACAACCTTGATCAATCTGCTGATGCGTTTCTATGATGTGAATGCAGGAAGTATTAAAGTAGAAGATATAGATATTCGCGAAATGACAAGAAAAAGTCTGCGTGCAGGGTACGGAATGGTGCTTCAGGAGACCTGGTTAAAAACGGGTACAATCCGTGAAAATATTGCTATGGGAAGACCGGATGCAACGGAAGAAGAGATTGTCGAGGCAGCGAAAGCTTCTCATATCCATAATTATATCCGTCGTCTGCCAAAAGGATATGATACATGGATCACAGAAGATGGTGGCGGGCTTTCACAGGGACAGAAGCAGCTGCTTTGTATTGCAAGAGTTATGTTATGCAGACCACCGATGTTGATTCTGGATGAAGCAACATCATCCATCGATACAAGAACGGAGATCAAGATTCAGCAGGCATTTGCAAAACTGATGGAAGGAAGAACAACTTTCATTGTTGCACACCGTCTGTCAACCATCCGTGAGGCTGATGTGATTCTCGTAATGAAAGATGGAAAAATCATTGAACAGGGAAATCATGAAGTACTGATGAAGAAGGAAGGTTTCTATCATCACCTGTATGAGAGCCAGTTTTCAATGTAGGATAAGGTATGATGCGAGATAGTGAGATACGTTGCAGGTCGCATGAAATGTAAATAGTAACGAAATGAAAAAGGAAGGCTATTAACTACGATAACAGTATAAATCGTAGTTGATAGCCTTCTTCTTTTTGTTTCAATAAATTATATTTACGGTAGAAGGAATGTATACATTACCACAAAGTGACAGATGCTTCCGCCCATTACGAACAGATGAAAGATTTCATGGCTTCCGAAATTCTTATGCTTGCTGTTGAAAATCGGGAGCTTCAGTGCGTAGATGACACCGCCAACTGTATAGATGATACCACCGGCTAAAAGCCATCCGAAAGCAGCAGCTGACAGATTATCAAGGATTGTAGAAAATGCAAGCACGCAAGTCCATCCCATGCCAATGTATAAAACGGAAGATACCCATTTCGGACAGAATACCCAGAAGGCTTTGATAAGGATGCCGATAATCGCGAATGCCCATACGATACATAACAGTGTGATACCTTTGCGTCCACCGATTACCAGCAGGCAGACAGGTGTGTAGCTTCCGGCGATCAGGACGGAGATCATCATGTGATCGATCTTCTTTAAAACCGTATTCACTTTCTCGGAAATATCAAATGTGTGATAAGTGGTACTTGCCGCATAAAGCAAGATAAGGCTGGCTGCGTAAATTGTAAGCGATACAATATAAAGTTTGCTCGGTTCACGAGCTGCTCTGTATAGAAGTGGTATTGCAGCAATAATTGCCATGATCATTCCAATAAAATGTGTAATTGCGCTTCCAGGTTCTTTGATATAAAGTCCTTTTTCCATAAAATCTACCTCCAATTCGTCTATATAATAACACATAGTTTTTAATACTACATCTTGAATATGTATATACTATAGCACATATTTCTAAAAAATCAAGAGATATTTTGAAATTAAAAGTATCTTATTCCACAAAAAAACAGGATGAAAGAAATCTGTGATGGAAAGTAAAAAACAGGCCGTGATCTCACAAAATTAAAATGTGAAATCACAGCCTGTTTCAGTTCATGTTTATGATAAGTTTAAGATGTCGATCTATTCGATTACTGTTCCGGTCTTACCATTCAGAGCATCAGAGACTTTATCAAAGGAAGTAATGTAAGCTTTGCGGCCTTCGTGTCCTTCTACGAATTCAACTGCTGCACGGAATTTTGGAAGCATGTTGTAAATTCCAAAATGTCCCTCTTCCATGTAAGTTTTTGCCTGATCAACAGTAATTGTATCCAGTGGTTCCTCATTCGGTTTGCCAAGGTTGATACATACTTTCTCAACATTAGTAAGAATGATGAGAAGATCAGCATTGATACCTTCTGCAAGCTTTCCGGCTGCGAGGTCTTTCTCGATAACAGCACTTGCGCCACGTAAATGATTATCCTGCTCAAGTACCGGAATACCGCCGCCACCTGCTGCGATAACAATCTGATCTGCATCAAGAAGAGCTTTCACTGCATCAAGTTCAACAATCTTGACCGGATTCGGAGCAGAGACAGCACGGCGGAAACCTTTACCAGGTTCTTCCACTACGAAGTTGCCTTTCTTACGTTCTTCATTCGCTTCCTCAGCGTTCATATAACGGCCGAGAACCTTTGTTGGTGTGTAGAAAGCATCATCGTAAGGATCTACGATCACCTGAGTGAGGACTGTGCTGACTGTACGGTAGATACCGCGGTTGAGAAGTTCTTCACGGATTCCGTTCTGAAGGTCATATCCGATATATCCCTGGCTCATGGCAGTACATACAGACATTGGGGATGCTGTATATTCCGGATGGTTCTTTGCAAATTCATTCAATGCAGTGTGGATCATACCAACCTGCGGAGCATTACTGTGTGTGATAGCAACCTGATAGCCTGCTTCAATCAGATCAGCGATACATTTGGCAGTGCTTTTAACGGCTACTTTCTGTTCTGGAAGTGTAGTTCCAAGTGCACGGTGTCCCAGTGCAACAACGACTCTTTTTTTCATAATATTTCCCTTTCTTCTAAGCTGTAATAGTTTGTCAGGGGGAACAGGTTCATACTGTATTAGAAAAAATCACAACAGTAAAACCAACCTTACTGATAATTAAGATTTTACTATTATTTAGCAGTAAAATCAATATTGGATTATGCCTGATAGAAGGTCAAATACAAAAATTGCTGTCAAAAGAATACAAATTGAAATTCTCATCCATTTCTTTAATTTCATGAAGAGACTGTTCCAGCGCGGAGCAAAGTAATAGAAAAATGCACAGCCAAGAAGTGCAAATACTGCCCCATCACCAAGATATGCTTCTCCATTCATGAAAGCAAGATAAGAATGATATTTCGGAAGCTCAATTCCAAAGCCAAAATCAAGAAACAGCTGGATGAGATAATCAAGAACTGTATACACAATAAAGTTGATAATAAACATAGTAGCCGGCTTTTTGATATATTTCTTTAACAGCAACAGTATAAGCAGACCACAGATTCCGTACAACGGGAGCCATGGAAGCGTACGAAGGGTTACATTTTCCAGTGTGCCGCAACTGAGCAGTTCGGAAATGATTTCCAAAAGCCATCCGAAAATAGAAAAGGCATGGAATAAAAAAACGCAGGATAGAAAGTCATAATTCTGTGCCGGATTGATCGGTGATTTTACTGCGGCGACAGGCGGCTGGACAGAAAAAAGGAATACCGGATATTGGCGAGGAGCAAAATAAGAGATCTTTGTGTAAGGACCTTCAGAATCGTCATACAGTGCTTTACTAATCAGAAGTTCATCTTCAGAAGGAACATGCTCAAGATAAGAATCATTGAGCTGCTCATATTTAGGAGCTCTTGAAAGCACATAGTTTCTTCGTAAAAACAGATATAAGGATGCTTTACAGTTCATTTTGTACGGGCGGACATAAATAATGTCCAAAATTCCAAGGGTAAAGAGAGAGAAAAGCTCCCAGCCGAGGAAAGAAAGATCTAACAAAAAGAGCTTCCATTTATTTCCCTTTGTAAGCTGTTTAGAGAGAAAAAAGGCATTCTTTTGACTGATTTTCGGATTCTCTGCGAGGATATATGGAATCATGCTATATTCATAATGCTTAATAATTCCACCGATAATTGTTAAATCCCAAAGTTTCTGAAAAAGCGTGTAGCAGAACATCACCCAGGAAGGATTTGCCAGGTAACGTAACTTATATAAAAAGAATATTTTAGAAATATTCGTATCTTCATAGTTATAAGATTCAACAAAAAAACGTTTCTCACCGACAATTAAAAGATTGCTGATAAAAAACTTATATAAAAGTGAAAAAATGACTCCAAGTGTGAGAAACGAAGTGACAATTAAGTCAGGACGTTTCAGGGAATTCTGAATCGTATGTAAGAAGGATGCAACTACGAAATTATCAGGAATAAAATCCAAAAATGCACTGCTGAGGCTTTCAGCAGAAATAAAAGCAGGTAAAATAAGCTCTGCGTTCGTCTGAATCTTATCAGGAAAATAGTTCAAAAATAAAGAGCGGGAAATCGGATACGAAGCCGTGAGCATTGCAATCAGAAAGCAGACAGATACACTTCGCCAATAGTTTGATTTTATTAAAATACGCGCCTTTTTCTTGAGCTCTTTTCTTGACCACATAAATAGTATCCCCCATTGAATTGTTGCTGCAGTTCACATGCGTGAATCAGCAATGCATCGTTTCCATAGATAACATCATTATAATTTAGTTGCGTACAGTTTACAAGTTAAGGTTCAGCTCATAAAGAAATATGTTATACTGTAGTTACTGGTCGCACACCGTGTGAACAGTAACATACTATAATTTACGCGAGCAACGAGCCAAAGTCCGTGCTTGCACGAGACCTTGGCGACTGCCGCGATAACTTGAGAAACTCGCAGAGCGTGTTTCTCATAGTTGTTGGGTTCAAGCGGATAAAATCTGCAGGTGAAGCAATTGTGTACCTGCATCAGACATAAAGAAAGTGGAAAGAAAAGAGAAGTACGATGAACAGACAAAGCACATTATGTTATATTGAAAAAGACGGAAAATATCTGATGCTTCACAGAGTAGTGAAGAAAAATGATGTGAATAAAGATAAATGGATCGGCGTCGGCGGACATTTTGAATATGCAGAGAGTCCGGAGGAATGCCTTTTGCGTGAAGTGAAAGAGGAGACTGGTTATACGTTGACTTCCTGGAAATACAGAGGAATCGTGACGTTTGTATACGGTGAAGATGTGGTGGAGTATATGTCACTGTATACGGCAGATGGATTTACCGGTGATCCAATCGAATGCGATGAGGGCGTTCTTGAATGGGTGGAGAAAGAAAAGATAAAGGATCTGAATTTATGGGAAGGGGACAAGATTTTCTTCCGTCTGATGGACGAAGAAGAGGAATTTTTCTCTTTAAAACTTGTGTACAATAAGTCAGATGTGTTAGAGTATGTGGCACTCAACGGAAAGCCGATGGAACTTTTTGATGTGATTGATGAAGATGGAAATAAAACAGGTCAGGTGAAAGAACGCGGTGTTGCACATAGAGATGGCACATTGCATGCAACGGTACACATCTGGATTGTACGTCCGAATCAGGAGAGTGGTTATGATGTACTCCTTCAGAAACGAAGTGAATGTAAAGATTCGAACCCGGGAGCGTATGATATTTCTTCTGCAGGGCATGTCAGTGCCGGGGATGAACTGATGGAAAGTGCATTGCGTGAGATGGAAGAGGAACTTGGAATTCATGCGAGAGAAGATCAGCTTCAGTTTATCGGAACACACAGAGGTCAGTTTGAAGCAGAATTTCATGGAAAACCATTTCGTGACAATGAGCGCAGTACCGTATATCTTTATAGAGAACCGGTGGACATTAAAAATTTGAAATTACAGGAATCTGAAGTGGAAGAAGTAATCTGGATGGATTTCGAAGAATGCAGGAAGGGTATTGTGGATGGTACCCTGCCGAACTGCATTTATGAAGGAGAATTCCAGATGGTAGGAAAAGCACTCGGGATAGAGTAAGAAAACGGAATAGAAGATAGAACAAGCGTGAGAAAAAAAGAGTTGAACCTTGCTTGTCCGGGGCAGTAGAATGGTCCGGACAGAAGTTTCAACTCTTTTTTAAGACTGACTTATATTTTCAGTGTGGTTTCAGCTTATGCTTCTTCTGACAGTTTCTTCACAATCTCAGGGAATTCCATAAAGTGGGAAGCTTTGACCAGAATCGTATCATTTTCATTGAGAATCTGTCCCATGTTCTGGTAAAAGTCTTCTTTTGTGTCAAAATGGAAAACTTTCATGTTCTTCTCTGTTGCAAGAACAGTTTCCTTTGCAGCTTCTGCCATATCTTTAGAAAGTGCTCCGATGCAGACCAAAACATCAGTGTTTTTAAATGCTGCATATGCTCCGACTTCGCGGTGCATCGCAAGCTCATCGGCACCAAGTTCGCCCATATCGCCAAGGATAGCGACCTTTCTTGTGTCTGCATATGCAAGTACGTCAAGAGAGGACTTCATAGATGCCGGATTGGCATTGTAGCAGTCATCAATGATCGTGTAATGCTTTGCTTCAATCAGGTTGTTACGTCCGGCAATCGGAATGAGCTTTTCAATTCCGCGTGCAATCTCATCATTATTCATGCCAAGCGCATATCCGACAGCAACTCCGGCTAAAGCGTTATAGATCATATGATCTCCCGGGATTGAGATATGTGCATGGAAACGGGATGTTGGAGTAACAAACTCAGCGTATGTTCCTTTTAATCCTTTACGTTCAATATTTTCTACATGGAACGGGCAGGAAGAGGTAAGACCGAAGTAAACAGGAGTTCTTCCATCACGGGAAGTGTAGCTTTTCAGCTTATCATCATCCCCGTTGAAGATAACAGAACCTTTCGGATTCATGTAGTCTGTCATGGAACTCTTTTCCTTTAGGATTCCGTCTCTTGTTCCAAGATTCTCAAGATGTGCATATCCGATATTAGTGATCACGCACACATCCGGGCGGGCAATCTTAGCCAGTGGTTTCATATCTCCAAAATGGCTGATTCCCATCTCAAGAACTGCAACCTCATGTTCCTCACGGATATTGAATACGGTCAGAGGAAGTCCAATCTCATTGTTGAAGTTTCCTTCTGTTTTCAGTACATTATATTTCTCGGAAAGTACAGATGCAATCATTTCTTTTGTGCTTGTTTTTCCAACACTTCCGGTGATACCTACAACTTTGATATCGAGGGAACGGCGATAGTGTTCAGCTAAGTCTTTCAATGCTTCTGTGCAGGATGAAACGCGGATATAAGGATAATCAACGTCACCAAGATCCTGCTCAGAGAGGGAACAGAGTGCACCTGCTTCCATGACCTGCGGGATAAAACTGTGTCCGTCAACACGGGCACCTTTGATCGCAACGAAAAGAGTATCTTTTACTACTTTACGGCTGTCGATCGCAACACTTGAGACCTCACAGTCTAAGAATGCAGGATCACCGCAATAAATTCCGCAGCAGGCATCTGCGATTTCAGATAATGTCATATGTTTCATTAATATCTTGCCTCCATGGACTTCTTAATGATCAGTTCGCAAAGATCGCCGTATTCGATTCCATAAACCTTAGCTTCCTTCGGGAGAAGACTTGCGGAAGTCATTCCAGGAAGGGTATTCATCTCCAGGCAGAACAGATTACCATCTGCATCAAGCAGGAAGTCTGCACGGCTGTAAACATTAAGTTTCAGTGCATTGAACGCTTTTACAGTGAGTTCCTTCATGCGTTCTGCAACTTCTTCCGGAATATCAGCCGGGCATACTTCAGAAGTAGCTCCGTCCTGATATTTATTCGCATAATCAAAGAATCCTGTCTTCGGGATGATCTCGATCGGAGGAAGTGCTGTTCCGTCAATGATACCGCATGCAAACTCACGCCCCTTAATGTATGGCTCAACAACAAGTTCATCTTCGTAGCGGAAGGACTTCTTCAGAGCCTCTGCATATTCTTCATCTGTATTTACAATATAAACTCCGATACTGGAACCACCTGAGCAAGGTTTAACAACAACAGGAAGTGTCAGACCAAGTGACTGGTAAGACTGATCTTCAGAGTTCTTATAAATCGTTCCACCTCCCGGAGTGTCTACGCCAGACTCAAGGAAGATCTGCTTTGCAACACCTTTGTGCATTGCAACCGCACATCCAAGAGAGTCAGGTCCTGTATATTTAATACCAAGCAGATCGAAAGATGCCTGCAGCTTTCCATTCTCACCTTCACCACCGTGAAGACCGAGGAAAGTAATGTCAGCCAGACGGCAAAGTTCGATTACATTCGGGCCGAAGAAGCAATCTGACTGATCCGGACGGGAAGCCTTAACAGCTTCAAGATCCGGTTCCTCCGTGCTGATATTCTTCACAATCTCAAGCCCGTGATCCGGAAGAGTAAAGACATCCTCCAGATTCTCCGGCGCATTCTCTAATCCCATGAATACATCCAGAAGAAATGCATCATGTCCTTTTTCAACTAATGTACGACAGATTCCGGCAGCAGAAGAAAGTGATACGTCACGTTCTGTGCTTAAGCCTCCTGCTAATACAATGATTTTCATAATTTTATACTCCTTAAATGATTTATTCTGTTCTAGTTCTTTTTCTTATTTGTCTGCTGCGTATAGATAATGATAAGCAACATTCATGCTTTTACGATTATAGCACATGTTGGCAGAAAGTAAAACAGGGGGAATAAAGATTTAGCGGAAGGATTCTTTCTCCCCTTGCTACATTATTTTTGCTATATTCAATGTATTAAATCCCATTGACAATTCACAGAAAATACTATTATTATTATATATATAAACAGTTTTTAATTGTGCAAATCAATATTTTATTGTTAAAAGAGAGGTAATTCCATTGGAAGTCATAAAAAATCAAATCAAATTTTTTATTGAAAGGGGAAATTATATGAAAAAGGTTATATGTTTATTTTCCGCAGTTTTATTACTTTTATCATCTGCCGTGACAACATATGTACACGAAACAGACTCTCAAGATTACCTATCAATTCCAAGTTATAACAAAACATACTCTACACAATCAACAGATAATAATTTTTTGTCACTAAAAGAATATAATGCAGAATACTCCAATGGAGAGAATCCTCTAAAAACAAACTCTCAAGATTACCTATCAATTCCAAGTTATAACGAAACATACTCTGCACACCCAACGGATAATAATTTTTTGTCACTAAAAGAATATAATACAGAGTACTCCGATGGAGAAAATCCTTTAAAAACAAACTCTCAAGATTACCTATCAATTCCAAGTTATAACAAAACATACTCTGCACAACCAACAGATAATAATTTTTTGTCACTAAAGGGATATAATACAGAATACTCCAAAGGAGAAAATCCTCTAAATAAATAGATTCTCCTTTAACCATTCAAAATGTCCCTGATATATGCTATTTCCCCTATCCGAAAACAAAAACCATTATTTTAGGACAATAAGCGGGAATCCTCGGCAATTCAATTACCGAGATGAAAGCGCAAGATTGTGCTGGGGTATATTTTTACCCCAGCTAAAATCAAGTTGTACGGTTATTTAATCTTCCCAGCCAGATAAAGCAGCACCGCATCCTGAAATTTCCTCGGATTCAGTGAACATTTCTTTTGAATCGCATTCAATTTATACTGCAATGTATTTTTATGGAGAAAGAGTCGTTCGCTTGTGGCGGCAAGGGACATTTCTTCAGAAAAATAAACTTCCAGCAGGTGCAGTTCTTGTGCATTGAGCGGGGCGATTGTCTTGGCTAAAAATTCTTTCTGATTTTCCGGTGTGATCGTAGAAAGAATTAGTTCAAGTGTCAAATCATCAAAAATAACATAGTGTTCAGATGAAATTATAAGGCTGTGCAAAGCAGTTTCAGCAGATTGATAGGAGATATGGAGCTGGAAGAGTGATGTCGGTTTTCCAACTGCAATATCTAAAATATCGAAATGTTCTTTTGCAAAGAGTTTAAAAATGTAATTCTGTTTTTCAAAATCAGTTTCTTCGATCAAAGCAATAAAATCCCCCGGATAATTAAATGTGTGAAGACAGACATGTGCCTGTGCAAACATTTGTTGAATTTTCTGTTCTAAAATAGAGCGGTTTGTAATTGGATTTTGTTTATTTGTGCGAATAAGAACAATTCTTTTCTTTGTGTTGAGATCAATCTTAAATTCATGTAGACAGGAGGTGAGGTATTCCTGATTGTCGGTTTCATTTCTGATCAAAGACTGAATGACAAAATGTTTTTTATCGGCCTGTCTGCGGCTGTACTGATTTAGTTCCTGCTCCCGGATCAGAAGATTGGTGATGCGTTCTGCGAGATAAGCATAACTGCGGACTTTATCAGGTATACCGGTGATTCCGATGACGGCCAGCAGATGTTCATTATGATAAAGCGGAAGATTGATTCCCTGTTTTGTGCCGGAAAAATTGTTGTCTTCTGTTACTTCCAGTACAGAACCGGAAGCAGCGGCCTGTTGTCCAATCTCGTGAAAGGTTCCGACACGGGATGAGTCTGTGCTGGCGAGAATGATACCAGATGGAGCAATAAAGTTGATGTCATGATCACAGACATCTTTGATTGTATTTACGATTTGTTCTGCGAGTTCGCGGTCAATTTTAGTTATCATAGAATTTTTATTATATCCTTTCTTTTGACATAACTGTTCAAAGCCAACCTCCAAAATGCTACGCATTTCGTCGGTGTGGCGTATCCGCCAAATAAAATTTCAAAAACAGTCTTAAAAATGCAAGCATTTTACATCTGTTTTATGAAATTTTGCTTGGCTCTGAACAGTTACCA